>Ga0314774_1000010_pt1 | contig 209886 bp, 250 predicted proteins | sample MetaGCBIA2018_FD_204515 | JGI IMG/M metagenome (GOLD analysis project Ga0314774, IMG submission 204515) | Cryopeg brine microbial communities from Beaufort Sea near Barrow, Alaska, United States - CBIA 2018 | ecosystem: Environmental > Aquatic > Marine > Coastal | place: USA: Alaska... | reverse complement strand
AAAACAAGATGATAGATAAGAGTTCATATGAAGAAAATTTCATCCCAATCATGAAACTTATAAAACAAGCAATTTCACAACATCATATAATCATTACTGAATCTTTGGGGCATGTCTCAAAACTTGAAAAAGAGGCTAATCTTATTGCACAAAAATTAGCAGAACTAAGAGATAAACTTAATAATGGATAAATTAGCTCTATCGTTTGACACTAAATAAAATAATCATGCTATAATACTTTTAAAAGTACTATTAAGGATACGATTATGATAATAAGTGCCAACGATGTCAAAACAAAAGGAGTTTCACTCTTTGGAAATCTCTTGGAAAAGTTTGATGAACTCATCATCAATGTCAGAGGTAAAAATAGATATGTTGTGCTTGATATTGACAGATACAAAGAGCTAAGAGCAAATGAACTTGATATTGCGTATATCAATACTATGAATGACATAAAGAATGGTGACTACAAAGAACAATCTGCAAAAGAGCATATTCAAGAGTTGATAGATGACATACAAAATACTAATAACAAGTGAGTATCTAAAAAAACTCAAGAAGTTTATTAAAAAACATCCTGATATGCTAGAGCGGTATGCCAAAACTTTTGAGATACTAGAAGTGGATCCTTTTCATCCTTCTCTTAGGTTGCATAAACTAAAAGGTAAACTATGTGAGTTTCATTCTATTTCTATCAATATGGAGTATAGAGTCATGATTGATTTTATCATTCAAGATAATCAAATCATTCCGATTGATATTGGCACTCACGATGAAGTGTATTAAATTAAAAAGAACAGGCTATTTTAAATTTATCCTACTATCTTTTTAAATCTTCCTCTTTTTTATTTAAAATAAAACTATTTAAAGACACTCGGAAGTTTTTGTGGCAAGGTAATTTTGACTTGCTTATTGATATTCATTCTTCCAAAAACAACCTCGATATCTTTTACTTTTACACCAAATTCGGTAGCTAAAAATTTTACAAGATGATCCGTTGCTTTGCCATTTACTGGAGCACAGCCAACTGATATTTTAAGTTGATTTCCAAGTGGTTTCCCGATTTTTGTTTGTTTTGCAGAGGGATTTCCTAAGATATTAAAAACGAGCACATCTCCCTCCCACCAAAACCATTTAGTTTTGCTTTTAAACTCTTGGAGTCTAGTATCTTTTATCTCTTTGTCTTCTTGATGCTTTCGTTTTTTTGCCAATGAACACCCTTTCAAAAAAAATTAGCCCCTGCTAAAGTCAAGAACATCAGCAATATGCTCATAGGAATACTCTTTATATTCCTTACTTTTAGAGGTAATACAAAGCATTGCCATGCGATCAGCCAGTTCATTGCCTTCAATGCCACAATGCGCCTTTACATGTTGCACATCAATCTTGTCTTTAATGTCCTCATAAAGAGCATGGGCGAGTTTAATGATTTCAAGATTTTTAATTTCCCCACCTTTTTTTGTCCACGACTTACTCTTCCATCCATATGCCCACTTAGTCACACAATCAATACTATATTTAGAATCTGAAAAAATGATAATACTCTCTAAAGATTTAGCCTCAGAAGCAATCAAAAGAGCTTTATAAAGCGCGTTTAATTCCGCTGTATTATTGGTCCCGCATTCTTCATAATCTCCATGTAACAATAGTGGAAATTCACCTCCGTTGTAGATAGCGAGTCCACTGCCCGATTTTCCTGGATTATTGAGACACGCACCATCACAATAAATGTGCAATGCATTTGTGCTCGTTGCTATGATAGGTTTTTTTGACACTTCTATTTTAGGAATTTTATTATTAAACTCCAACATGTTCTGATAATTTTTGACAATAAGCTCTTGTGTTTTTAAAGCCAAATCACCTTTTAGCAAAATGAGTAGATTAGCATCTTCTTGTGATATCTCGTTAAGCGGATATGCTTGTTCAATAATTTTTGATTGAGCCTTATTGAGTAAGCCATCGTGCAGAATGATTTCTAGAAATTCTTCGTTTATTATCATGTGATTTCCAATTCAAATACTTTTAGTGATTATATCGAAAAAGAAGATAGGCTACATTTTATAAAGTGAGTTTTATTAAGACACAAGACTTTTCTACATGTAAAGATATAGATTATATGTTGAAGGTCACAAAAAGTGACCTCCCCTCTTTTATATAAAAACAGGTTTTAATTTATCTTTTTTATCGTTGAAGCCATCAATAATGACTGCACAAGCAGCATCACCTGTAATATTTAAAGCTGTTCTAATCATATCAAAAATTCTATCTAAAGCGAACAGTAAAGGTAATCCCTCTATTGGTATACCCGCCGCAAGCAGTACAGCAACGACCAAGAATGAAGGTCCCGGAACACCAGCTTGACCGATTGCTCCAATGGTAGCTGTAAATACAATAGCTCCATATCCAGCAAATCCTAAATCAATATTATAAATTTGAGCAAAAAAGATAGCTACCAACCCATAATATATTGCATTTCCACTCATATTAATTGTCGCTCCAAGAGGAAGGACAAATGATGAAGTGGATTTAGATACGTTTAACTCTTCTTCACATGTTTCCATAGTCACTGGAAGCGTAGCCATAGAAGAAGCCGTTGAGAGTGCAACAGCTTGGGGTTTTCTCATTGCAATCAAAAATTTCATAACTGGCATATTTGAAAATAATTTTATCATGATAGGATAAAAAATAAATCCATAGACTAAAATAGCTCCAATATAGACTAAAACAAGTTTTGTAACAAGTCCAAGCATTTCAAAACCATAGGTACCTACAGATTCTGCCATAAGTCCAAATACCCCGATAGGAGCAGTGTACATGACTACATTTACCATCCAGATTAGCGCTTGAACGATGCCTTCTAAACCATTTGTAATTGGAGCGCTTTTTTCATTTGGTATTTTAGAAACAGCAATACCAAAAAATAAACAAAATACTAAAATCTGCAAGATATTCGCATCTGTTAAAGATTGAAAAATATTTGTTGGTATCATACCAATAACAGTTTCCATAGCACCTGGGAGGGCTCCTTTATCTGCATATTGATTTGAAAACATACTTGTTACACTACTTAAATCAAGTCCTCTTCCTGGTTGGAAAATTTCTCCGGCAAATAAGGCAAGTGAAACAGCAAGTGCTGATGTCAACAGAAAAAACGCCATGGTGCCAAGCCCAATTTTACCAGCACTTGGACTATCACCAAGGTTTGCAGCTCCTGCTACAATCGATACAGCAACTAAAGGAATAACTAACATTTTTATTAAATGTATAAAAATAGTTCCAAGAGGTGCAAAAATCGCAGCTCCTTCGCCCATATAAACACCCACCACAGTACCCATAATCATTGCAAGTATAATCTGAAAACCTATATTCTTCAATATTGATTTTTTTTTCAAAAGAAATCCTTTTCTAAAAAATTTTTACGTCGTCGAGAATAGTACCATTTTTTAAAAAAAAACAACATTACTCATAAATACCATAAAGTAAAGTACTTGTAGAACTTAGTCTTGGTACTAAAATATTTATATAATCAAAGAATAAACACGAGTTCTATTAAAAAATCACATAATTATTCTCTTTTTATAAAGTGAGAGTTGCCTTATGACACATGACTTCACTATGGAACAGGTAAAGACTATCGGACTTTTGACATTTATGACAGTGATTTTTGTGTTTATTGGAAATTATGCAGGTGGGCAAAGTGGCATGCTCATCGCTCTCGATTGAAGTAGACAGACAAGGTGCGAGGGCACATGAGCTTTCACATGTAAGGCATTATGACATTCTCATAGGAACGAACGCGGCTACGTTTGGCTCACGCGATAGAAAACAAAATCAAAAGTATATGACAGAAAATATGTGAGAAAAGTTATAGATATAAAAATCACATAAATGCATGTTAATATTTTGATATACACGCATCTAAGGATATTTTCTCTAGGGTTAAATTACTCCAAATCTTGGTAGGTTTGAGATTTGTATTTTACTACAATTAGCCTTTTCTCCGATTTGTTGCACTTATTGGTTAAATTCAGGTAACTTGTATTTTTTATGATAAAAATACTTTCTTAAAAAAAGGTGAACACAAAGATGGATTCCAAGAAATTATTATAAATGGAATATCAACTTTTCCATACGATTCTAGCTCTTTGACAATATTTATACCACCAAATTTTGAAAATAGCCTATAGTGGTCTTTTCTTATTGCTGATAAAGTTAAACCTATTTCGTTATTAACAAATACATTATGAATACCACTCATTAAGTATTTAAACTCTAAATTAAGGCCAATACTCTCTTTCTTTACTATATTTCTTGATATTTCGCCTATGCGACTATATTGTTTTTTTTGCTCACTAAATGAAAATTTATTCTCTGATGGTAATTTATTTTCAGAATCAAATATTAATCTACATGTCCCAGTTAATTTATTATCCTTTTGATAATAAATTATTGCTGATGTTTTATCAAATATATCAAAATTTAGTCCTTCAATAGTATCTGGACATTCATCTTGATATCCTATCTCATTATAAACATTACTTCTGAGAATGAAGACTTTTATTAACTTTTCTGCCGATGTAGCTAACTTTAAGTTTTTATTAGGATGATTCCAAGTTAAGTTTTTATTAAAAAAAATTGTTTCTTCAATGATTTCTTCTAAGTAAATTTTTTTTTATAACTTTCTCGTGACGCTTTTTGTTCTTCACTAAAGATGTTATGCTCGTATTGCAACTTATTATAGTTACTGTGTTGTACCATCCTTTGTAGTTGATGCACCGCATTATTTTTATTTATTCCAATCATTTTTTTTCCTTATCTTTTTTGAAATATAGACTAACAAAAAAACGTCATGATTGATGTCACACATTAAGTTGGACTTGAATTAATTAAAATAATAAGAAGAGTGCGGCGGGGTACGGTTTATGGGGCAGTTTTAAGAGAATACCTAGAAAGTCATTAATTTACATCCGATACAGGGAATGGTCTCTATGACTTTATATTCAAGTTTTGCTCGAACTCTATATATTAAAGTGCGTAGTGCACTACATGATACAGGATCATTTGGCCAAATTTGATATTCTAATTGGCTAAACGAAACAATATTTTCTTTTGCATCAATTAAGATTTTGAGAAGTAACTTTTCCTTTTTCCCCAGTCTTATTGGAATCTTCCCATAATAAAGATGTTGCAATTGCATATCAAAATAATAATTGAATCCTAAATTAGTATAACTTTTATGTATTAAGTCTTGATTTGATTGATTGATTTTATATAAAGATAAAAATATGTTAGACTTTAAATCTTCTCTCTTAAATGGCTTAGTAAGATAGCCTATGGGTTTACTTTCAACCGCTCTACAAATTGTTTTTTCATCCGAAAATGCAGTGAGATATATTATAGGAATATTTTTTATTTTCTGAATCTCTTGAGCTGTTTGTATCCCATCTGGACTATTAGATAAATGTATATCCATCAAAATAATATCAGGCATATCCTTTTTGACACTTTTAATTGCATCATCATGATTCGTAGCAGTACTTGTAACAACAAAACCAAGTTGTTCTACAGTGTGTTTTATATCCAAAGAGACAATGGTTTCGTCTTCCACTATGAGTACTTTAGTGTTAATCATTATGATTCCATTGTATGGTTACTTTTGTACCATCAGAAGTATTGATGTTCATATCTCCTCTTAATTGCTCTTTGACCAAAGTATCGATTAAAACTAATCCCAGTGAGTCAGAAATAATATGTTGATTATAACCTATACCATTATCCCAAATCAATAGCTTGTATGAATTCTCTGATTTATTTAAATCAACATAAATTTCTCCATTTCCCTCAGGAAAAGCATGCTTCAATGAGTTGGTGATGAGCTCATTTAAAATTAAACCGCAGTAGGTTGCATGTTCTATATTTAGTTCTGTTTTAATATTAAAGGAGATATTTATATCACTATCATAAGAATGCTGCAACTCATCAATTAAAATTTCAAAATACTCATAGGCATTGATATATGAAACATTCTCTTGTCTATAGAGTAATTCATGCAGGTGGCTCATTGCATTAATTCTGTTTTGCATGGTAATAAGGATGTCTTTTGTCTGTGTACTTGTTAATTTATCTAATTGAAGATTGATAAGAGATGCAATAGTTTGCATATTGTTTTTTACTCTGTGATTTAATTCCAATAAAAGTATTTTTTTTTCATTTAAAGCTATTTTTAACTCCTTTGTCTTTTCCGACACTTTTAACTCTAGTTTTTGAGTTGCATTTTTTTCATAAGAAATAAGCATTTTTGTTGCATTAACTTTTTCTTTTTGCAATTGATTGATTCTCTCAGCTAAAGCTATGGAAAATACAACTGCTTCTAGGATGATCGCTGTTTCTATAGGATAAGTGAAATATTTGTATATATCAAATATGCCTTGGCTCGAAAGAAACATGAGTAAGATAGATACAAAAACAACACTCCATCCAAACAAGATAAAATAAGCCGATCTATTTTTGTGTAGTGCTGCAAAAAGAGTTAAAATGATCAGATACAACAACATAGATAAAGTTAAGATGTTTCTATATTGAACATCATCATTAGTAGTTATAAAGAAAATGATTGATAGAGGAATTAAAATTAAAAAACCATTTAAGATTTTATTCCACACCGGATACTGCCTTACTTGTAAAAAATATTTTGTAAAAAACGCTAATGCAAGCACAGGAATAGCCACTATGAGAGAAGAATACTTTATGCTAGCAATAATATATGCTTGATTTAAATAAATATTAGATATCCCTACATATATAAAATGGTGGAAAGTGATTCCTAAAATATAAATTACATAATATAGATAACTAATATTTTTTGTAAAAAAATAGATAAACAGATTGTAGATAGCCAATATTAACATTGCTCCAAAAAATAGACCTAAAATTAGTTGGTGATGTAATTCTTTTTTATAAAACACATCAGCGTCCCACGCATATAACTTGATAATAAGTGTTGTAATGCTTGAGGAAGCTTCTATATAGTAGGTTTTTTGCTCATGTGGTTTGAGTTTTATTTTAAAGATTGGGTTGACAGTCTTTCTTGTTGTGCTGATATGAAATAACCCATCAATGTTAGCAGTATAATTACTATCAGCAGAAAAGAAGCTCACATCAGTACTCAAGGGATTTGCATACTCAATAATTTTATCCATATTTTTGTTTGTAGTATTGTTTAATGTGATTTTTAACCAAACATTAAACTTTGGATCATATCCAAATCCTAATAACGATTTTTCGTTTTTTTCAAACTTATTATCTAGTTTTTTAATATCCTTTAGAGTTAATGACTGACTTTTATCAATATAAATATATGAATGTGGGAGCAGATCATAAAAATGACTGTCGCTATTTAAATTGATGATACCTGCATTCGCAAGAGTACTCAGTAATATTATGAAAATTATTTGAAATTTTATCATAGATTAAGAACCTAGTATCAAATTTTTTTAACTATATCCATTGCTAGCAATAATTATATACTAAAAATACAAATATTACAAAACTGTGACACAACTGTGACAATTAAAATATATAATTCAAATTGTATTATTTTCATAATTAGATAACTAATATGAAGCATACAGAGAAGATATTTAGATACTTATGTACTTTTGTTTTAAATATTAAGTTATTAGTTTAGCTATTACAAGCAATATTTGACTTTGATAAGCGCATAATTTTTCTTGTAAAAATCAAATATCATCTTAATATATTAGACGAGGATACAATATGCAAACAAGTTGTTATTTACAATCAAAAGAAATTAGAGATTCTTACAAAATATTGCCTTTTCAAGGTATTTGGACTTGGCTAACAGGAAAAGAATTAGACAATAGGAAACCATTATGGAATACTAAATCTCTAGAAACTTTAGTATGGTCAATCACATGGGTTCTCCTAGGAGTAACTCTAACACATAATTCAATTAAATTTGATCATATTAATTACATTCCATTGATTATAGGTATAATACTTTCTACTTCCGGTGCAAGATATATTGTTGCTACTATTATTCATCAATGTGTGCATCAAAATTTACTAGTAGGAAAGTACAATATTATTGTAGCCGAAATATTATCTACGATATTTATCGTACAACCTTACCATTCGTACTATAAATTCCATGTTGTAGAACATCATGGAAAACAATTTTCTACTTTAGAAGACCAAGATCTCACGGCAGTGTATAAAATGGGTTTTTCTCCAGGAAAGAGTATTCTACAGTTATATTTAAATTTAATCAAACAGTGTGTTAATCCTCTTTTTCATATTAAATTTATGTTTAATAGAATTAAGTCAAATTACATCGGAGTACCTTTATATAGATTAATAAGTTCAATTTTGTATATGATAGTTTTGTTTTTCATATGTTTTAAGATGGGTTTTGAATGGTCCCTTTTTGTTGTAATTATTCCATTTGTTTTCCTATACCACATTGCCTCCCTTTTTCATCTTATAACAGAGCATAACTGGCTAGTTAGAAAGGATAATGAAACAGTGAAAGATAGTCATCATAAAAATAGTCTAGCGAGATTTTGTGGCTCAAAATGTCCAGATAATTTTTCACTTAGTACGACATTTAGTTGGACATATTGGCTTATACTGCATCTATTTTACCACTTACCTGTGCGTATGTTAATTTTACAAGGCTCTTTGGTATGTCATGATTGGCATCATAGATTTGGGAAAAACGATAATTGGGCAAATTTTGCATACTTAAGAGAAGGGTATGCAAAAGAATTGATGCTTAATAATAAATTTGATTTAACTGATGTGTGGGGATTCCATAATTCATTACATTATGTATTTACCTCCTTAAGCAATGAAAATCAAATAGATTTAAAAAATATTAGTTATAGATTGAATTAAGTTACAATATTGCAATACAGTATTATATAGGTTTAAAAGTTACCTATGAAAATATTACAGGAGAATAACTTATATGACCAATTCGAAAATAATAAGAACAGCTATATTTGATATATTGCCACTAGCTATTGCTGTCATACCTTGGGGTGTATTATGCGGTACTATCGCTATTGATATTGGTTTGAATTTATGGCAAGCACAGGCTTTATCGATGTTTGTTTTTGCAGGAGCTGCGCAACTTTCTGCGATGACGTTAATATCTGGCGGGGCAGGTTTCCTCCCGATTATAGGTTCTGTGTTGGTAATTAGCTCTAGGCATGTCTTATATTCTATTGATTTGAGAAAAGAGATATATAAATTACCATTAAAATGGAAATTTTCTTTGGCATTTTTCTTAACAGATGAAATGTTTGCAGTTACAAAAGGCTATATGCAACGTCACGGTAACTTTTCTCCTTTGTATTCTTTGTCCTCTGGCATTGTATTTTATATTATTTGGAACTTGTCTACTTATATTGGAATTGTTATGGGTCAACAAATAAATAATTTAGAAAACTTAGGATTAGATTTTGCAATTGTCGCAGTATTTATAGCGATGACGACTTCAAATTTAAAGCAATTTCCTATGATTGTTACAACGTTAACAAGTGCCGTGTGTTCTATCTATTTTAAAACTATATATCCTGATAGTTATATCATTATTGCTGGTTTACTGGGTATGGTAGCAGGTTATTTTATTTCTATACGCAAGGAAACTAAATGACAGCATGGTTACTTATTTTTGTTTTGTCTGTTGTTACTTTTGCTAATAGATATGTATTTTTTTCTAAAGTGATTACTTATCATCCTGGGGAAAAAATAACAAAATTTTTGGGTTTTTCAACCCAATCAATATTGACCGCGTTATGGGTGCCAATTGTATTTTCATATAACGAAGCTAGTGGTGTTAATTATGTAGATAAAAATTATTTAATAGCAGGTGGGGTTGTTTTCCTATTAAGTATTTTAAAAGTAAATATTTTTATTACAATTATTCTTGGATCAACGTTGTTTTTTATTCTTAAATTTAATTGATAGAAAAACTACATCAAAAATAATTTACTTTTTTTGTTTTGTAAATCTTCCAAAGGATTGTGCTGCCGCGATCATTTCAAGTTAACTTTGAGGTTAGAAGTTTGATAAATAAGATGAATAATTTTATATAAAGGGTTGAATAATGAGGAATAAAAAACTATCTCATAATTATAATATAAGTAAAAATTATACATATCTCTATAAACTAATTCAAGTTCAAAGAATAGTTTGTTTTGTTAGTCAAAATAATAAAAGTAAAGATGATCATCAGATTCAAGATATATGTCAAAGCCAAGTTTTATTTAATGAAACAATGACAAATATTGGCGTTTAGTCTACCCAATTGTGTGATAAAGGGGATAGTGTGTCACTATGCATAAGAAATTTAGGGTTAAGGTGTTTTGTTATCTTGGGTAGACTAATTACCGTCTATTGTGTGATACCCATAACTTCTAATCTCACCATCAACAATTGCATAGGTAATCTCGATAGGACGACAACACACCGTGCAATCGTCGACAATTGTTATTTTTTCATCACCGATATCACTATCAAGATACACAGTAATTGGCTGCCAACAACAGGGGCAGATAATGTCTAATTCTTCCATAATCTTCACTTTCAGTTAATTTTTTGGAATCTTAACACATCCATTATTAATCTTCACTCGATATAATTCAAGATCAAAAGGAATTATCGTGATTATTTTAGATTTTGAAACAAATACAACCAATGAGCACGATGTGATAGAAGTGGCTGCCGTAAGGGTAAAACTCGTCAACAATGAATATGTCATCTTGGATAAATTTCACAGGTATTATTTATCGAGGCACCCCGTCAATCGCTTCTCTTATGAAGTTCACAAGCTCACTCCTGAAATGATTTTAGCGTACAGAAAAGATAAAAAACACAGTGTTTACTTTAAAGAGGATGAGGATTTTGTAAAGTTTTGCAAGGGTGCGAAGACCTTGGTGGCGCACAATGCTAGTTTTGAACTGCGACATCTCTACAAAATAGTCACATTTGAAAAGTCTTTTTGCACGATGAAGGAAAATCGTCAGATAGTCAAAGCACTTGGCAAAAATGGGCAGGTTAAAAATCCAAAACTTGATGAAACATGTCTCTTTTATGGCATTGATTTTGATGATAAATCCTACCACAGCGCCACCTACGACGTCACTAAAACCTATGAGATATTAAGAGCGATGAGAAATAGAAATTTGATTGGACAAGAGGACAATGAGTAATGCAAACTATACAAGAGATTATAAAAAGTAAAATTAGTTTAGATGGCACATCTATTAAAAACATCATTAAGTTACTAGAAGATGGCTGTACGATTGCATTTATTGCACGGTATCGAAAAGATATGACGGGCAATGCAAGCGATGAAATGCTTTTGAAATTTCAAGAAGTGTATGAATATAGTTTAAAGCTCGCCAAAAGAAAAGATGAGATACTTCATATTCTCAAAGAGAAAGAAATGCTTACACCTAAACTTCAAGAGTTGTTAGATAATGCGGTAACATTAACAGCCCTTGAAGATATTTACGAGCCATACAAAGGGGTCAAAAGCACAAAAGCAGACGATGCACTCAAAAATGGCTTAGAAGGTTTGGCAAATACCCTCTCGTGCATGAAATACTCCATTGAAGAAATAGAGCAAAAAGCAAAAACGTTTTTAAATGCAAATATAAAAAACATACAAGACGCTATTAGTGGTGCACAAGATATCATCGCCCTTCGCTACTCACAGGAACTCCGAACCAAAGAAGCACTGAGGCGAAACTTAGAAAACAATGCTCACTTAATCACAAAAAATACAAAAACTTTTGAAGAAAATGGCCAATATAAAGAGTTGGCAGATATCAACCAAAATGTGAAGTACCTAAAATCTCATAGACTTTTGGCCATTTTCAGGGCTGTCAATGAAAAACAGTTGAGTCTAAAAATCGATGTAGATGAAGAGTACCTCATCAACGGCATCAAAAAATTTAGAATTCCAAGTGGTGCAAATAGCTCAAAAGAGTTTGTCTTAAATGCCTATATTGATGGGTTCAAAAGGCTATTACTGCCGAGTTTAAAACGAGAACTTTTGAGCAATCTAAAAGAGAAAGCCAGTGATGAAGCAATCACTCTTTTTGGTAAAAATTTACACGAACTTTTAATCACTCCACCACTTGTCAATCAAGTGATACTAGGACTTGATCCTGGTTTTCGTACGGGCTGTAAACTAGCAGTCATCGATAAAGATGGTGCTTATCTGGACTCTGCTGTGATTTATCTTTTAAATGACACTCAAGTTAAAACCTCTTCCAAGGTTGTTTTGGATTTAATCGCACGCTATCACATCAGCGCGATTGCCATCGGAAATGGCACGGGTTCAAAAGAGAGCGCTACTTTTATATCTGCTCTTATTTTGGAGCATTCCTTGCATGTAAAGTATGCTGTTGTCAGTGAGATAGGTGCTTCTGTGTACTCTGCTTCAAAAATCGCACAAGAGGAGTATGGTTTTTTAGATGTCACCATTCGTGGAGCCATTTCTATCGCGGGACGTCTGCGTGACCCGATGGCAACTTTAGTAAAGATTGATCCAAAATCACTGGGCATTGGACAGTATCAACACGATGTCAATCAGAGTGAATTAACTAAAAAATTAAATGACATCACGTTTAATCTTGTCAATAAAGTGGGCGTTGATCTCAACTCAGCTTCGTATAAACTCCTCTCTTTTGTCTCTGGTATTAGTGAAAAATTAGCCAAAAACATCATCGCTTACAGAGAAGAGATAAAAGGCTTTACAGGTAAAAAACAATTGCTACATGTAAAGGGCGTGGGAGCCAAAGCATACGAGCAAAGTGTAGGCTTTTTACGCATCAAAACAGGAGAGTCTTTTTTGGATAATAGCGGCATCCATCCTGAAAATTACAAGGTTGCAAAATATCTAAAAGAAAAAATAGATTTAGACACTATCACCAATGAAGATTTAGGACAAATATCTTTAGACTTTAACTGTGGGATTGAGAGTCTTAAAGACATTGTTCTTGAACTTAAAAAACCAGGATTTGACATACGTGAAGAGCTGGAACACGTCTCTTTTTGTGAAGAGATTAAAAATTTGGAAGATTTGAGGGTGGGTGATATAGTCAGTGGTGTGGTGCGAAATATCACCGACTTTGGAGCCTTTATAGACATCGGCTTAAAAAATGATGGGCTGTTGCACATCTCAGAGTATTCGCATAAAAGAATTTCTCATTTGATGGATGTGATGAGTATCAATCAACAATTTAAAAATATTAGAATCCTAAGTATTGATTTGGAAAAAAATCGTGTCTCTTTATCGTTAAAAGAAAATCCTTAATTATGGTTCAGTAAAAGTTGGTCATCTCTCAGAGCAATTCTTGCAGCAATGTCCACCAGAGTAAAGATTTTATCAATGTCATCTTTACTGTTTTTTTGTTTATGCCCTTTTACCTTTATAAACTCACATGTAATGGAGTCCGTCACCCTATAAAACTCTTTATATAACTCGTGATTTTTGATGCGTTTATGTGTCTTTGAGAAGTAATCATTTCTTTCAAAATGCTCACGTCTATTTTTCAAACCTATAATGTTTTGACAGTCAGTATAGACAGTTATCGTACAACTCTCTATTTGTATTTCAGAAAAAGCCCAAAGGAGCGCTTCTAGCTCTAGTTTAGTGGAAGAGGTATGCTCAAACCTCTTCGTTTTAACATCTTGTGTCATTGGCTCATTTAATTCATCTTCGCGAAGAAGTAGATAAGCCCCAAATCCGATATTTGACTGCGGGTTGACACTGCCATCGGTAAATAAAAGAACGTTACCATTATTGCTCATTAGAATTGTTTTTTAAGCTCTAGTCGGTCATACATAGCCAAGATATTGTGATAATTACCATGGAATGTCGTATCGACTAAAAATTCTTCACCGTTGAGTATTCGAACGGCTTGCTCAACTCTGCTTTGCCCAAAGATATTAAACAGAGCCTCTTCATACTCAGCCCAAACTAACTCTGAGTTATGCATTCTAATCAATTCAGCAACTATGTGCCCTAGTGTATCTCTTCCAGCTTCGAGTAACTCTAATGCCATTTCAAGGTCGCCTAAGAGTAAATACATTTGTGCTTTAAAGCTCACCATTGTAAAGTTATTCTCAAAGATTACACCAATATATTTTTCAACGTTCAGCTCGTGTTCTAATGATTCGATGTGAATTAGTATATCTTCTGGATCGTAATTTTTAAAGTCCAAAATCATATCTCGTATTAACTTACCACTATTTTTATTGTTATAAATCATATCTTCTATCGGATAAACTTCAGAAACCCCAGGGACGATCATCTGACACGAATAAAATCCAAGGTAGCTATATTCTCTCAAGTATATCTCTTTTTTCATTGCCTCTAAGATACTATTTAAGTAGCTAAACTCAGCAGCACTTCCTTTTCCACTGTAATTCCAAGGTGCAAATTCAAAACTTTTGCGTGCGCTTAAAAAACCAAACCCTAATTTTCCATTGGAATCCACAAAATGGGACTCTAGATTAAAACTATCAGAGACGATACTCATATCAAACGTTGGTATCTCAAAAGCATCAAGGTTTTCCAGCCCTCTTCCTTGCATCAGTTCGCTCAAAGTGCGCTCTAGTGAAACTTGTAAAATTGGATGCGCACCAAAAGAGACAAAAAGAGTAGAATTTTTTGGATTGATCAAAGAAATTGCAGTCACAGGATATTTTCCGCCCAAAGATGCATCAAGCACTTCAACAATATAACCCAAATCTCTAAGTGCTGCGACATCGTAAGAGAGTTTTTCAAAAGAGTTCACAATCGAATCTGGAAATTTAGGCAGAGCATAGCCATTTTTAATAATTTCTATTTTTGCATAACGCTCAAAAATCTCACTCAGCGCTTGCACTTTTGCCTCTTCTGGAGTATTTCCTGTAGCCAATCCATTGCTCACATAAAGATTGCTCAAAATATTAATTGGGATATATGTTTTTTTTCCAGTTGATTGTCTTATAAAAGGAAGAGCGACCACTTTATCGGTGTAATCACTGTTATAATCGACATAATCTTCACCATTCACTTCTCCGCTAGGATTATAAAGTTTATGCAATTCATCATTTAAATACTCTCCATCAAAATCAAAAGCAATCTCATCTGGATAGTATTTTCGATCCGGTAAGTAAAAGTCAATAAAACAATTATTGGTTTGAAGCCGTTCGATATACTCACCCAAAGCGCTTGCCATCGAAGCCTCTGAGAGAATCCCTTTTCCATTTGCATAGATGTGATTTGGAGCTTCTACTGAAGCAATATTAACTGAGTAACAATTAGCTAGCGGATGTTTTTCTTGTGAAAAAGTAGTTTTGCAGCCTACGCTCGCTAAAACAGCTTGCATTTTTTCTATGGATACATTCAGTGGAGCATCTTTTGATAATAGGTTCATTATATATCTTTCAATTAATTTTAAGTACAAGAGTATATCTTAAAACAGAATAATAAAACAAACAAACAGCAAAAATATCGTAGAATGTCAAAAAATAAGGATATGCAATCTTATGAATGAAATACAATCAAACAATCCAATGCACGGCGTGACACTGGAAAAAATTATCAATTATTTAGAAGAATACTACGGTTGGCAAGAACTTGGCAAACGCATCAATATAGGGTGTTTTAACAATGATCCATCAGTAAAATCTAGTTTGAAGTTTCTTCGTAAAACACCCTGGGCGAGAGAGAAAGTGGAAAATTTATACAGTAGAACTATTAATAATCCGATGAAGTTTTAGAAAAAGCTTCTCCGTCTTCTACTGTCTTTTCTTTAGGTACATATACTTTTTTCTCTTTAGGAACTATCGTTCCTTTTGTAGATAGAATTTCCAAATAAAAGCTATCACACCCTTGAACTGCAGCTTCATTAACATATGCCATAATATCTTCAAATTTAATCTCACTTGGCGCTTCGTCATTTTGAGCAAACTTACATTCTAACTTCCAAAAATCAACACCATCAGGTAGAAATTTACTTTTCTCTCTTTTAATATACTTTCTTATCTCATGTTTTATAGATTCTAAAAGTCTATCAGGGTTTTTGTTTTCTACTTTTAATTTAAACGTCTTTTTCATACTAATCCTTTCACGAATTATACACAATATTTATAAATTTAACACATTTTTGGAGATTATCAAAAAATATGTTACACTCTACTACATCAAGAAAAAGGAATTTAATAATGGCAAGAAGCAGTTATTCTTACGAAAAACGCGGAAGAGAACTAGAAAAACAAAAGAAGAAAGAAGAAAAACGTAAAAAAAAATTGGGATTAAGTGCTGAAAAATCCGAAGTAAATGAAGAGAAAGATGAAGAAAGTAGTACTCCGACCGAAGAATCCTAATTTAGTACTATCCAGAAATAAGCTTTACATGTAAAGCTTATTTATCACACAATGAATCTAAATCTTCAAGCTCTAAATTTAACGCTTTACTAGAAATCATTACTTCCCATAATGATATAAACAACGAAAAGCACATTGTAATCAAACTTAATCCAAAAACCTTCTTCCCAATCTCAAGAAATCCTAAAAACAATCCAAACATAGAGATGGTACAAAGTAAAATTGACACCACACCAAAAAACTGCATCCACTTCGTTAATTCTAACCTTTGTCTTAAATTCTTTATTTGTTCTATAAACTCACAACTATCTTGTTCTCGTGCTTGACTGCTAAGGAGTCTGATAAGTTGGGCGACTGCCAAAAATCTATTTGTATAGGCAAGTAACAAAAGTGAGACTGCAGGGAAGAGTAATGCGGGAGTTGAAATTTCTATTTCCATTATTTAAACCTTTTATTTTTATCATACTAACTATAAATTCTTAGACATTATTGCACAATAATCCATAGATTTACAATATATTTGCATGTAGCTTGATTTTAAATATTTATTTAGTTATAATTTCGAGATTGAAAGATGATTGTGATTTTCATCTTTGGTTTGCTTTTTTATTGATAACTTTGCCGTTAGCAGTACAAATTCGTACAAAAGAACATTTCACTATATTATATTTTCGACATATCAACAAACAAGGAATTGCAATGGCAAATTTAGTTAACGGAACTGTTAAATGGTTCAACAGTGAAAAAGGTTTTGGTTTTATCCAACAAGATGATGGCGGTAAAGATGTATTCGTTCATTTTCGTCAAATAAACAACACAGGTTATGGTCGTGTTTCTCTAGACGAAGGACAAAAAGTTTCTTTTGAAATTGGACAAGGCGAAAAAGGCCCTCAAGCAGAAAACGTTACTATTATCTAATAATAACACGGGCAGATTTATTCTGCCCTTCCTTCTTCTCATTTTAATTAAATATCTAACTTAAGCCTCGAGCTTCATCACCAACTGCCACATTTTCAAATAGGATTTTCTTCATCCTTTTCATAATCTCTTCCACCCAGCATATTTTTATACTCATTTAATTTAAAATCACTTGTTCTTACGATTCTAGCCAGCCCTACTCCAGAATTTGGTAGTTTTGCAAGGCTAAATTCCTTTCTTGGGTCCCCAACGTTCATAAAAAGTTTGGTTTTTTTCGGTTTTAAATCTTTTAAATCCATTTTTTCTATTTTATATTCTAATGCGCCTTCATACACATAGCCATCTTCTCCCTTGCAGCAACTCACTGTCACAGTGTCTCCATCACGCAAAAGTTCTGTTGCATTGTTGGTTCCAACGATAGCAAGTTTTGAGTAGTGATTTTCAATTGCTAGACCCGACTTTGCAAGTTGTATTATCTCTGCATTATTGATGGAAAATGTTTCTCTCTCATTTTTTGTGGTTTTAATATTTTTAGTTTTTGAACCACTATATGCCATTTTAAGCTCTTTAGAGCCTAAATGGAAATTTCATCGAAAAAATTTACGTATTTCATCACGATCTCCTTAGAAATTTAAGTAACACATTATATCAGATAATATTTTAATTTCTTTTCACAATATTCAATGACATCTTTATTATGATGCTTTTGCGCTCCCTTCAAAAGAATAGTTGTCTTATAAATCAACTCATGAATCACTTCACTTTTATGTTTTGAGCTCACATGTTTTTCCAAGGCATCTATACGATACATATCAATCAGTGGAGACTCAAATGAGAGTTGATTTTTGTGGCCCGCATATTTTCTAACAAGCTTTTTATTGATAAATTTTATGTCATGCTCCAAAAGTATTCTAAGCCACAAATCGTAATCTTCACACACTTGTAAGCCCTCATCAAAATCACCCACTTTATCAAAGATTTTTCGTGAACAAAAAAACGTTGAAGTACCTATTTTGCAGAGTCTAAGAGAGTTTAAAAAGCTAGGTTCTTCTTTTTTTTGATGCGGTTTTAAATTCACTATCTTATCATTTCGTATCCACAATTCATCACTAAAAGAGGCTAACAACGTTGGATGCTCACTATGGCAAGAAATATGATGGGCTACCTTATCAGGCTCCCACTCATCATCCGAATCCAAAAAAGCAATCCACTCATTTTTTGCTTTTTTTATACCACAATTACGAGCACTTGAAACGCCTTTGTTTTCTTGGTAAATATACTCTATATTTTCGTGCTCTATTAGCTCTTTTGTGCCATCCGTTGATCCATCATCCACAACGATAATTTCGCTTACATGTGCACTTTGAGCTTGCACACTTTTAACCGCTCTTAGTAGGAAACTTTTTCTGTTATATGTAGGGATAATTACACTTATTTTCATACTTAATTATATCATTAAAATAGTGGAATGGCTGCAAAAAACACAAGGCTATTTCTACAGCCATCCACTGCCGGCACTGAGATGGAAACAATGTTCCAAAAAGATAAATAGGGTTGATAGGAATTTGAGCGCTACATGTAAGGTGAAATGTGTAGGATGCAATGGCCTTTGCGCCAATGGTATTTTAGTCTCCCATAAAAACGAAACAACAAACGAAGAGATTCTCTATGAAAAAATTGGAACAATGGACGCAAAAGCACTGGCCGATTGCATCGCAAACAACACTCAACTTGAAGATAAAATATGCGATACAACCCAACACTTTTTCACAAAATAGATCCAGATAATATCGAAGATTACATTGCCTCTGGATATATTCAGATAAAAGGAGACAGTAAAATGTTGCGACTTGCTACAATTTGGCTCGATGGATGTTCGGGTTGCCACATGTCATTTTTAGATATGAATGAAAAGCTCCTTGAAATAGCTCCCTTTTTTGATGTCGTGTATAGCCCACTCGTCGATCAAAAAAATAAGAAAAAATTCAAAACTGTTATAGACCCTCTCACTCGTATAGAAGGACATGCAAAGATTACTATCGACCTTGATGAGAGTGGTGCTGTGAGTGATGCGAAGCTACATGTCACACAATTTCGAGGATTTGAAAAATTTTGTGAGGGAAGATTGTACTCATAAATGCCGGCTATTACCACTAGAACATGTGGCATTTGCCCTGTGAGTCATGCGATTGCATCCACAAATTGCAAAAGACGGGATACAACTTCGAGCCTTTGGGCAAAGTATCATAGAAGACCTTGGCGGTAAAAAGGTTCATCCCGTTGGAATAATCCCCGGTGGAGTGACTCATAAATTGGAGTTACATACTAAAGAAAAAATTCTTAGCCAAATCCCGCATGCTATTGAAATTGCGCAAATAGCACTGAAATACTTTACGGATAATCTGCATAAGTTTAAAGATGAACTAGCACGTTTAAATATAGCAAAATCTTGCGGCACGCCTGTTCTCAACTCATTTTATTATCATTATGCAAGGCTCATTGAAATAATTCACGCTATTGAAAAGATAAAAGAACTTTTGAATGATCCAAAAACTTTGAGTGAAGATATAAGCGCATATGCAAAAGTCAACCAAAACAAAGGTGTGGGATGTGCTGAAGCACCCAGAGGAACTCTCTTTCACGACTACACAGTGACAAATGATGGAATCATTACCGCCGTTAACCTCATTATCGCAACAGGAAACAATAACTTAGCGATGAACGCAGGCGTAAAACAAGCGGCACAAAAATTTATAGATAGCAAAAATATCACCGATGGAGCGCTCAATAGGGTTGAAGCTTTGGTATTGATGTTATCTCTGAATTAAAAAAGTTCAATTTAAAATCGACCAAGCTCATTTCAACTGTTGGGCTTACTCCTGAACTTGTCCTTGAACTTCTACATGTCGAGGAAATAATCTTTATCGATGCGTGTTATGATGAAATAAATCATTACGCTTTGGCGTGTAGTACCGCTATTGAGCATAACGCCAACCTATCACATCATCTCTCACCAATAGTTTTGAGAACATACAAAATACCCAGCGCTATCATCTTGCTATACAGACAATCACAAAGTATCTTCACACTTCCATGTAAAAAAGATAATTTTTACACACTCACTCCACAGTAAATAAATATAATGGTGACATATTAAAAATCAAGGAAAAATAAATGAAAAAAATTTCAATTGTAATTTTAGGACTTAGTTTACTAACAAGCGGTATATTGTACGCACATGGAGACACAATAGGTGACGAACAAAACAAAGAGATACCGCAACAGCAAAACAATCACATGGGCAACCACATGCACAAGGGAAAGATGACAAACCACTCCAATGCCAATGGTATGACGGATAATGAGATGTCACAAGAAGAAAACAATGCCAATGAGATGAGTAAGGAGAGTAACTAACCCAATAACACAACACACATTTGTCTATGATTTAAATTCTGGTTTTAACTGCAGTATATACTCTCTTTTACACATTCCTTACACACAAAAAAAATATAATTCTACCAAATCATATTTGGATAAATATGTAAAATTTTGATATCATAGAAATATTGATTTCGATTAATGGATGGTTATGAAAATATTGTTACTAGAAGATGATGAGATACTAAATGAAATAATAGAGGGCTTCTTGCAGTCAAAAGGATATGAAGTATTCACTTCTTATGATGGAGAAGAAGCCCAAGATTTGATAGCACAGCACAGTTTTGACGTATTGTTATTAGATGTCAATGTACCTTTGATAAATGGCTTTGAGCTTTTGAAAAATACCAGAGCTCAAAACATTAACACCCCTGCTATCTTTTTAACATCTCTTGATGATACAAAAAGCATGAAAGATGGTTTTTTAAGCGGATGTGATGATTATATAAAAAAACCTTTTGAATTTGACGAATTAGACCTTAGAATTGAAAATATAAAAAGATTGTACAAACTAGATACAAAAAGTATCACGAATATATCCTTACATGTAAAGTATGATTTTAGTAAATCAGCCATCATTAAGGATGATGGTGAACATATACTCTCAAAAAAAGAGTCAAAAGTGTTTGAATATTTTTTAAAGAACAGAAACAGAACTATCTCATCCTATGAACTCAGCATCAATGTCTGGGCCTATGATGAGAGCCCAAGTGATTCTACCATCAGAACTTATATCAAAAATTTTAGAAAAATTCTGGGTGATGCGTGTATCACGACCGTCAAAGGAGTTGGTTATCGTTTTAACTAAAGATGAAAAAAGAACTTTTTACGGTTTTTTGGGATTGTATCTAGGCTCTTCATTGACACTCATCATCATCATTGGCTTTCTCTTTTACTCCTCACAAATACATCAATACAGAGAGCTTTCATTCTCAAAAATGCAAATGCATGCACACATTATCACCAATACCATTATACAATCTCAGATGCAAAACACTCCAATCGACATAGAAAATTTAGCGCCAAACAACGCTTACATGTATGGGATTTATAACAGTAAAAAAGAGCCCATCTATACTCAAATAAAAGATAAAATAGACTTTTCTAAAAAATCATATCTAAACGAAAACAATGCCTTTTATATCGACGATGGAGCCCTTGGTCACATGGGCATTTTTTATGTTGTCGTAAAAGAACTCCAGTTAGATGGAAAAATAACACAACTTTTACACACTATCATTATGACCATACTCATCATGTATGTGGCAATTGCCCTTATCGGGTACTATCTCGCAAAACTTTTTATTTCCCCTATCCTAAAGCAAAGAGAAAAGCTTAATAACTTCATAAAAGATACTACGCATGAACTAAACACTCCACTTTCGGCACTTTTACTTTGTGTTGATTCGAAAGACTACTCAAGTGAAAAAAACAGAAATCACATACGTTTAAGTGTCAAAAAAATATCCAATCTCTATAAAGACTTGATCTATCTTTTTTTAAAGACAGATGAGGAAGAGAGACTTAAAAGCAATGACATTTCAAAAATTCTAGAGAAAGAGTTAGGCTATTTTAAAGAACTTGCAGAAAAAAAGAAAATTACCATTGCACACACACTTGAACCCACCTTTTTAACAATCCAAGAAGAAGATTTTATACGGCTCATCAGCAATCTCATCTCCAATGCCATCAAATATACAAAACGCGGTGGAGGGATTACTATCTCTCTTGAGAACAACGTTCTTGTGGTAAGTGATACTGGCATAGGAATTGAGAAGGATAAAATAGATAAAATATTTAAACGCTTCTACAGAGCAACTGAGAATGTAGGAGGATTTGGGATTGGGCTGAGTATCGTACACTCTGTTTGCCAAAAATATAATATCAAGGTTACGGTTACATCTGTGATTAAGAAGGGGACAACTTTTACCCTAAAATTGTAGTATAATTCGCCAATAATACAAAGGTGTGAAATTCATAATGATACATAACGAAATATTTTATCTCTTTTCAATCATTTCTATTGGTTATATACTTGGCAATATAAAAATAAAAGGTTTTTCTCTAGATATCACAGCAATGCTCATAGTCGCACTTATCGCTGGACATTATGGTTTAATTATATCAGAGGAATTTAAATTCTTTGGATTAGCTATATTTATCTATGCCGTCGGGTTACAATCAGGTCCAGGTTTTTTTGAAGTCATTAGAAAAGATGGCGTGAGACTCAATTCATTGGCTACTCTTCTTGTAAGTCTAATATTTGTTCTCATATGTTCCATAAGTCTATTTATGGAAATTCCTATCAATACAATCGATGGAATTTTTGCAGGATCATTAACAAGCGTACCTGCTTTGGCTGCTGCCTTAGAAATCAGTAATGATCCCTCTATCTCAGTTGTTTTTGGTTTGGTGTATCCTTTTTGCATCATTTTTACTGTTTTATATATTCGTTTTCTACCTGCTATTTTTAGAGTAAATATAGATAAAGAGATAGAATCTTATGAAGCACATCAGCGTTCAAAATACCCTGATATCTTTACAAAAAATTACAAAATCATCAATGATAACTTTAAAAACAACGATATTAAAAAATCACAAATAGAAGATATGACAGGTGCAATTATTGAAAGGGTTGAACTCCATCATGACGAAAATTCAGATCAAAATAAAAATTTACTCCTGCATGCTAACGATATAGTGCGCGCATCGGGAACAAGCGAAGAACTCAAAAAACTAGAGCTAATTTTGGGCAATGAAATAGAAGCAAATTATGAATTTCATGATGACATGAAGGTGTATAGATTACTTGTAGCCTCTCCGGGAATCGTCGGTAAAAAAATAGCTAATCTACCTAAACTCAAAGCACTACGTGCCGTGATTACAAAAGTAAGACGTTCCGGTATCGATATCACACCTGATCCAAGCCTTACATTAAGACTGGGTGATAAACTGTATGTTGTTGCCCCTCGAGAGTACGGAGAAAGAGTCACTAAAATCATAGGAAATGACTTATTAAAATACCCTGCTGCGGATTTTTTACCTATATCGTTGGGCATTGTTTTTGGTATTATCCTAGGCAGTATTCCCTTTGCCCTGCCAGGCATTGGCGATATCAAACTTAGTTTTGTCGGTGGAATTTTACTCACGGCTCTCATACTGGGTAGGGTTGGTAGAATTGGACCTATCGTATGGCAACTTTCGCCTCATTCAACGTCTATGATGAAAACTTTAGGTCAGTTAATATTTATGGCTTCCATCGGAACAAATGCTGGTAAATACCTACTTCAGTCAATTGAAAATAACGGTTTTACTCCCGTATATATTTCAATTTTCACTCTTTTTATTGCTATTACATTTGTCACTTTTATTTGTCGAAATTTTTTAAAAATGAATTTCTTGCATATCTTAGGATTACTCTCAGGTGCTATGGTTTCAACGCCTACTTTAACGATGGTCAACAATACTACAAAATCAGAATACCCTTCTATCGCATACGCTGCCGTTTATCCCATGTCATTAGTCCTTATGATTGTCCTTGCACAGCTTGGCTTAAAAATATTTTAATTAATATAAGATTTAAAATTTCACTCTATTTTATCAATATTTTTCAATTTTACATACATCATCGCTGTCATTATTGCATCGTTTATGGCATCATGCTTTCCAAATATAGGAAGACCTAAATCCTTCATCATCACATCAAATCTAAGGTCAATGACACGGTCAGGCACATGCAGATGCTTTCTCTTTTTTGCATGGTATATTCTGGAAATTTCTATCTGCTTGTTTGGAAGTTTTATACCTAAATATGGTTTTAGGTACTTATTTATCATGTTGACATCAAATTCAAGATAATAGCCAACCAATGGTCGTGAACCAATAAAATTCAAAAACTTTTCAATCGCTTTGTTTGGTTCAACCCCATTTTTAAGATCTATATTTCTTATCTGATGTATTTTAATACTCTCTTCGCTAATTTCACGACTTGGTGTAACAAAAATATCAAATTTTTCAGAGCTAAGTATCTTATCTCCCTTGACGATAAGAGCACCGATTGAGAGTATCTCATCTTTTTTTGGATTTAGACCTGTTGTTTCTGTATCATAAACCACCACTTCATCTTCTGGCGCATCATCAAAAAGAAATGCAAACTTTTCATCTTTTAATTTTTTTCTATTAAAATATCTTTGAATCTTAGAAAACATATCAACCAATCATACTTAGCATAAAATGATGGGATAAAAAGTCCTTAAATTTATTGACTATTTTAAAACTATCTTTTAATAAATCAGATTCTAGTTTATTTAAGTGCCCAATATCGATAAAATTGTTTGGATCTTCTTCATGGTTAAAATTTTTCAATCTTTCTTTTAATCTTAAATTTAAAATTGTATCAAATGACTCTTCAAGGATATCTGCAAACTCAGGTTCAAGTGCTTTGAGCTTTTTTAGCTCTCTTATCCTTAGATTCGTATTTGTCTCTTTAATACCATACTCTAAAGCCAAACTTCTAATCCCTTGGACAATGGCAAAAATTCCACCTTTTTTTACATCTATTTTATTGTCTTTGGATATTAAATTTGTAAACATACCAATCGGAGTTTCAAACAGTAGAGCCGCCTTTGCAAAATTTGCCATAAAAACAGTTTTGTCTTTTGCTTGCTCGAAAATAGTGTTTTTCAGTTCACCATGTAAGTTTTTATTTCCTGCAACTACAATAGAATCAAAAAATATTGCCAAATGCATATAATCATCGCCGCTAGGAGATTCTAACCATCTATCAATCTCGTTTTTAAACTCTTTTTTGCTTTTTCTCCAGTACTGATTTGATACCATTATATTTCCCGTACACCTAGGAAAACCAAAATCAATAAGAGTATTGGTAAATTTCATCATACACTCTTCGTATTGGCTTGCATCCACTCCATCTTCAATGATAAGGGCATTATCTTGGTCGGTTTTAAGCATCTGCTCTTTTCTGCCTTCACTTCCCATAACAATCAAGCAGGCATGCTTTTTGAGTCTGCTAGGCACAATCATTTCATAGAGTTTTTCATAAATCTTTTCATTTAATTCAGAAATGAGTTGGGCGATATACTCTACTTTAGTTCCTTTTGCATGAAGTTTTTTGATAATATTTAAAAAATCTCGACTCGCTAACTTGAGTTCTTCCAAAGTAGTTGCTTTTTTGATTTGTACTGAAACTAGATAGGTATGATTTGCAAAATAACTGAGTAAATCTAACTGCTCCAATACTCCAAAAACTTTACCATTTTTTAAAACAACTATTCTTTTTATAGAATTTTTTGTAAAAGACAACAATGCATTAAACAAAAAATCATCATAATCAATCGTAATAACTGGGCGAAGTGCAATCGGTCCAATCGGTCCAAATTTGCTATAGTTTTTGTATAAAATATGATGCCTGAGTATGCTATCAGTCACAATGCCATATTCGTCGTTACTGTTTTTAACAAGAATACAATTTGTTTTTTTACTCTCCATATCACCGAGTGCATCCATAATTGTTTCGTCTTCTTTGACGATACATGCCCTATGAATATAAGAATCACTCACACGAGCAATCATAAACCCTGACATCTGTGTTGTATATTCTTTATTTTTAGCTGATTGAATTTTATTTGCTAAGTCGCTGATATAAAAATGTTTAAATTTTTCGTTTGATTCGAGTAGTGATTTAAAATCTTCTTTTTTCATCTCAAAGCATATAAGCTCTTCTAAGACAACAAAAGAATCCGTAGTGTTATCATATATCAAAGAGTCAGCATCAAAAGTATTTGAAGTGTTATACACTTTTGTTAACTCTTCTTTGTGGTATTCTCCTACCTCTCCTTTTACAATGATATACAAGAATTTTGACGATTGCAGTGGTGAGATGAGTACTGTATCTTTTTTATAATAAGCAATATTCATAGAGTTAACAGCTTTTGTTAATTCTTTTGAATTAAGTAATTCAAAGGGGTGAATTGACTTTAAAAAGGCTTCTTGATCATGCAGGCTCATAACTAACCTTTTGAAAATAATATGGTTTTATTTTAGCATAAAAAGCGTAAAGAGGATAACGTGCCGAAAGTATTTCGGCACGTACTATTTTTAGTGAGCTGACGCGGTGCCAGAACCTCTAGGAATTCTAATATTTTCAACAAGTTCTTGAATATGTTGTGGTGGTGGTGGTGTCATACTACTTACTATCAATGCAACAATAAAGTTAAATATCATACCAATCGTACCAATACCAGTTGGAGCAATGCCCCATAGATAATCAGCTTTATCGCCACCCATAAAGACAAAGTAAACAATGTAGCTAAAAGTAAAGACAAGACCCACGAGCATTCCGGCAATAGCCCCTTCTCTATTCATTCTTTTATAGAAAATTCCCATTAAAATCGTTGGGAAGAATGATGCAGCTGCGAGACCGAACGCAAACGCAACCACTTGTGCAACAAAACCTGGAGGGTTAATTCCCAAGTATCCAGCAACCAAGATAGCAACAACTGCCGCCAAACGAGCTGATAAAAGTTCATTTTTTTCACTCATTTTTGACTTTCCAGTCACAGGATCTTTCATAATCACTTGTCCTAAAAGGTCATGTGAAATTGAAGTAGAGATAGTTAAAAGTAAACCAGCTGCTGTTGAAAGTGCTGCTGCCAAACCACCTGCTGCAATAATTGCAATAACCCAGTTAGGAAGCCCAGCAATTTCAGGATTAGCAAGAACGATGATATCGCGGTCAATATAAACTTCATTGACAATTTTACCTGTTGCTCTCATCTCTTCTGCTGTTGCAGTATGAGAAGGCAGACTATTTGTAGTTAGACGCTCTCCACTTTTTCCTGTACCTTCACCGTATACAGGCTTACCTTTGCCTTCAAATGCATTACCAGCAGCAATTTGAATTTTACCATCGCCATTTCTATCAGTCCATCCGATAAGACCAGAACTTTCCCAGTTTTGAAACCAGTACCCATTATTTGTAGTGCCATCTAATTGCGTTGCTTCACCTGAAACAAATTTAGCATAATCAACATTTTGAAGATTTTTAATCAGGTTAAGACGTGCAAAACCTGCAACTGCAGGAATTTGAGTGTAAAGAATCGCAATAAATACTAAAGCCCAACCCGCTGAAACTCTAGCACCTTTTACAGTTGGAGTTGTAAAAAATCTAACGATAACATGTGGAAGACCCGCGGTACCTAGCATTAATGCTGCAGTCAGCATAAATACATTCCAAGTACCGATGTGACTTGTAGTATATGCCGCAAAACCAAGATCTGTCATAGAAGTGTCAAGTGCATGTAAGAGATATGTGTTTGCTTCTATCATTCTTATACCATCATCAAATTGGAAGGCAATTGTTCCACCAAAACCAACTTGTGGTAAGAATGTACTCGTTACTTGAAGTGATAAGAAAATGGCAGGAACAGTAAATGCAAAAATCATAACACAATATTGTGCAACTTGAGTATAAGTAATACCCTTCATACCGCCAAGAACAGCGTATACAAACACAACTGCCATACCAATAAGAACACCCGTAGTTACATCAACTTGTAAAAATCTTGAAAACACAATACCAACGCCTCGCATCTGTCCAGCAACATATGTAAATGATATAAAAATTACACAGATAACCGCAACCGTACGAGCCACATCAGAATAATATCTGTCACCCACAAAATCAGGAACAGTAAACTTACCAAATTTTCTCAAATATGGCGCTAGAAGCATTGCGAGCAATACATAACCACCTGTCCAACCCATCAAGTAAGCAGCCCCATCACTACCTTGAAGTGAAACGATACCTGCAAGTGAGATAAAAGAAGCAGCACTCATCCAGTCTGCACCAGTAGCCATACCATTTAAAATAGGGTGTACGCCACCACCAGCTATATAAAACTCTTTTGTTGAGCTAGCTCTTGTGTAGATTGCAATACCTATATAAAGAGCAAACGACAGACCAACAAATAAATAAATTAAATTTTGTAATTCCATTATATACTCCCTAACTATTCGTGAATATCATATTTTTCTTCGATTCTTTCCATCATTTTTGCATACACAAAAATCATAACAACGAAGACATAAATTGACCCTTGTTGGGCAAACCAAAATCCTAGTTTAAATCCTCCAAACTCTATCGCATTTAGCTCATCAATAAAGATGATACCGCATCCGTAAGATACGACGAACCAAATAACCAACATTTTGAGAATTAGCGATATATTCTCTTTCCAATAAGCTTGAGCAGCATCATTGTTCATTAGGGGTCTCCTTCTTTGATTTTATAGTATTGATTTAACTCAATACCTTAGAATCAAATCATAGAGTTTTGACATAGCATTATCGTAGCAAAAAGTAATTTTTTTATTCTATAAGTCAAAAAAAGGATTTTGTGTGTAAAAAAGAAACAGTCTTAGTGTTTAAAAATTTATAGGTGTGTATGTATCTGTAACCATTTGAGCAATATTGTTACTTAAAATCGTATAGCCCTGGGCATTAGGATGTACTTTGTCAATCTTTAGGGCATCATCATAGAGAATTTCTTCTAAGGCTTTATCTTCTAGTGGAACATTAAATTCAGCAGCGAGTTCATAATAAAAACTAGCCGTTTTAAACCTTAAAATTTCAATCATTGGAACACCAACAAGTACGACGTGTATCTTTCTCGCTTGTGCCAATTTTATCATCTGTGCAATGTTTTCTTTTGTATTCGTAAAATTTCTTCTTCTTATAATATCATTTCCACCATGACAAAGGATGAGTATCTGAGGCTTGTACTTGTCTAAAAGAGCTGGCAAACGTCTAAGTCCGGCCCCCGTCTCTTCTCCAGAAATCCCAGCATTTATCACATCAACTTGTAGTAGTTTTGAGAGTTGTGATGGATAATTTTTATCTGCATCTACCCTATACCCAGAGGTGATGCTATCGCCAAAGGCAAGAACTTTTGTATCAGGTGGTACCATTATCACTCCATCAAATTCGCTCTCTGAATTGTCAATAAATTGAAAAAAAAATATAGCAATGACTGCTAAAAAAATCATTTTTACAATACTCATGAAAATATACCTCTTAAAATTATTTTAACGAAAATTTAAACTGTTTTTCCATTTCAATTGCTTCATCTCTGCCGTAAACAATAATGTTACTATCTACCACAATTTCACTATTTTTTATCTTCTCTGGATAATCAACAAAATTTAAAATATGCTTTATTGTATTTATTCTAGCTTTTTTCTTTTTATCACTTTTGACGATTGTCCAGGGAGCAGCTTCTGTGTGGGTTGCACTTAACATCATAAACTTTGCAAGTGTGTATTCATTCCAAAGTTTTTGTGATTGCTTGTCTACGGGAGAAAGCTTATATCTTTTGAGAGGATCCGTTTCTCGAGCTTTAAATCTTTTAGCTTGTTCCTCTTTTGAAACTGAAAAATAAAATTTAAAAATTGTTGTATCTTCTGCTTCTATCATACTCTCAAAATCAGGTGCATCTTTTAGAAATTTATGATGTTGTCTTTCTGTGCAAAAGCCCATAACAGGCTCTACCATAGACCTGTTATACCAGCTTCTATCAAACAGTACTATCTCCCCTGCGCTTGGTAAATGTTCAACGTATCTTTGGAAATACCACTGTGTTCTTTCTATCTCACTCGGTTTTTCGAGCGCTACAACTCTAGCCCCTCTCGGATTTAGGTATTCCGTAATTCTTTTGATGGTGCCACCTTTTCCAGCAGCGTCACGTCCTTCAAAAATCATCAAAATCTTTAATCCTTGATCTTTAACGTGATTTTGAAATTTCAAAAGTTCAACTTGTAATTTTTCTAATTCCTTCTCATACTCTATCTTTTCTTTAGAAATCCAAACTTGAACTTTATTTTTTTTCTTACTCACAAACTTGGCCTTTGTTACCTATTCTGTCTTTTCTTTAACATACTCTGCACTTTGATTCAGCTTTTGCTTTGTCCAATGCGCTGCATCTTTAGAATCTTCTTTTATGCCACTCCAAGTAGCACAGCCGCTAAAAAACAAAATCGTTATCATCAATAAAAAAAATCTCTTCATTATTATATCCTTTGACCGATAGTGTATCCACAATATTTTAAATTAAACTTAATAAAAACTGCGTATCCCTCTTTTTTACACTATTGAATCAAAATTGAAATCTTTTTTTAGGTAAAAAAGATATAATCAAATAACTATTACACTAATGAGGAAGATTTATGGGAAGAGCGTTTGAATACAGAAAAGCTTCGAAACTAAAAAGATGGGGAAATATGTCAAGAGTGTTTCCAAGACTTGGCAGGACAATCACAATGGCAACAAAAGAAGGTGGACCTGATCCTGAGAGCAATCCTAAACTTCGTACGGCTATTTTAAATGCAAAAGCTGAGAATATGCCAAAAGACAATATTGATGCTGCCATAAAAAGAGCTGATGCAAAAGATTTAGCTGATATGAGGGAAGTCAGCTATGAAGGCAAAGCTCCACATGGTGCACTCGTTTTTGTTGAGTGTGCCACAGACAATGGAACGAGAACAGTGGCACATATAAAGAACATCTTTAAAAAGGGTGGTGGAGAAATGTTAAATAACGGCGCATTGGAATTTATGTTTTCAAGAAAAGCTGTTTTTGAATTTGAAAAAACAGAAGATATGGATTTAGAAGAATTAGAACTCTCCCTCATTGATGCTGGGCTTGAGGAGATTGAAGAAGAAGAGGGAGTCGTTTTAGTCACTGGCGAAGTGACAGACTTTGGTTCACTTTCTCACGCTTTTGAGGACTTGGGAATTGAATTAAAAACAGCAAATTTAAAAAGATTTGCAAATTCAACTGTAGAATTTAGCGAAGAACAAATAACCGAAATAGAAAAACTAATTGAGCGTATAGAAGAGGATGAAGACGTACAAGCTGTCTATACAAATATAGCGTGAACTACCCAACCGCTAAAGACGGTTGAGCTTCTTGTTTCATCATATCATGACTAGTTGCAGTATTATATACAACAACCCCATCAGAGGATACTCCACAAGCTTGTATTTCGACAGTTCCTGCCGTATTTCTGTTATCTAGTTGTCCTATACCATAGTTTCTGATATTGATACTGGCATTTATATCTCTATCAATATTTTTAGCTTTACACTCTGGACAATCAAACATTCTTACATGTAGTGGTTTTCTACCTGTATTGCTTCCACATACCGCACATATTTGAGAAGAAGGAAACCACTTGTCTATTTTGATGACTGTTTTACCTCTCCAAGAGCTTTTATACTCAAGTTGTCGCATAAACTCACTCCATGCAACATCAGCTATACCCTTTGCAAGTTTCCTATTTTTTATCATTCCTTTTACATGCAGAGTTTCTAAGCATATAATATCGTATTGATTGGTTATCTCATTTGATATTTTATGCAAATAATCTTTTCTTTGGTTAGATATTTTTGTATGAAGTTTCTGGACTTTAGCTTTAGCTTTTTTATAGTTATTGCTTTGGGGTGTTGTATCTCCTTTTTTTCTACTATGTTGTTTTTTGGATAATCTTTTGGATAGTTTTTTTAATTTAGTTTGAGACTTAATTGTGTATTTTTTATTCTCATATTTGACACCATCACTTGTTATAAGCAAGTTGCTTAATCCCATATCTATACCAACTGCATTTTTTGCTTTGATTGGTTTTGGTATAGATGTACCATCATCAACTAAAATACTTATAAAGTATTGATTGTTTTGTCTTGATATGGTTGCTTGTTTTAGAGTTGCATTTTCTGGTATTTCTCTATGGACTTTTGTTTTAATGCCATCTTTTACAAACTTTGGGAAGAATACTCTATTATTAGCTACTTTAATATTTTGAGGAACTGTAAAAGATTGATGAGTATTTTTCTTCGAGTGAAACTTTGGATAAGCTCCTAATTTTTTAAAAAACCTACCAAAAGCACCATCTAAATGCCTAAGTGACATTTGTAATGCTTGACTTGCACATTCATTGAGCCATAAAAACTCTTCTTGCTTTTTAAGCTTTGTAAGCTCTTCTTGGGTTACATTATAGTTAACTTTTTTATTGCCTTTGGCATATTCTTTTTGTCTATAATCTAAAAAATAATTATATAAAAATCTAGCTGAACCAAAGTGTTTTTCTATAAGGGTAATTTGTGTTTTAGTTGGATAAATACGATATTTATATGCTTTTAACACTCTTTACTCCTCTATTTTACATTACTATACTTTAATATTATAAAAAAATAAAGAGATGAAGAAAAATAATAGAAAACTATATGGTTATCAAACCACAAATAGGGCTAAACACAATCTAAAGGTGCATTTGATATTAGTGTGCAAATATAGAAAAAAGTTGCTAAAACAAGACATAGAAGCAAATATTGCTAACACCTATCAAACTTTAAAATAAGAACAGAAATTGCTTTAAAGTTTTAAATGTGATAATAATATGAGAGTAAGCTATGATATTCCTATAAATGCTAAAGAGGATGTGCGTATTGCAATGCGTAAAGAAAAGAATGCAGTTGTAAAAGAAAGACTTCTCGCAGTATCCATGTTTTTAGATGGAGTCCAAAAAGGTGATATAAAAAAGCTAATGCATATAAGTGCTAACTTTGTTGGCACGTGGATAAGTGCATATTTTAATGGAGGGATAGAAGCTTTAGCTGATAAGCGTGGCGGTAACCATTCAAGTTTTTTAAGTGATGTACAGATGCAGGAATTAAAGAGAATAATTACTGTTAGCTATCCTGTATACGCCAAAGGATGGGATAGGGATATTATTTCTGATTTGATAAAACATCACTTTAAGGTTAAATATTCTCGTAATGGAGTGTACGGTGTTTTAAAACGATTAAACTTAACACATAAGATAGCCACTAAAATAGATCCAAAAAAGTCAGAACTAAAAATAGCGACTTGGAAAGAAGAAATCAAAAAAAACTCTTAGAACTTAGTAAAGAAACTATTTTACTAGCACAGGATGAGAGTAGATTTGTATCTGAAAGTAATCGTATTACTTCTTGGTCAACAAAAGGGACTGCTATCAGCTATAGCGGTTATCGTTATGGAACAGCTCTTAATTGCTTCGGTAGTTTTAATCTTAATGATGGTCATTTTATTCCATCAGTTTATGATAAAGGCAATGCCATTGAAACAATAGAGCATTTTAAAATTGTTAGAAAGCATTACGGTACTAGTCCAATAGCCTATCTCATTGACAATGCTTCTTGGCATAAAACCAAAAAAGTAAAACAATATTGTGAGGAAAATAATATTTCTTTACTATTTTTACCTCCTTATTCTCCAGAGTATAATCCGATAGAAAGAGTCTTGGGATATTTAAAATCAAAAGTAAAAAATATATATTTTAGTACCGCTAAAAAATTTACTGATTTTATAACTGAATTACTTCAAAATATTAATCAAACAGATAAAAATACACTTTTGAAATTATGCACTAGTTTGATATGAGATAGCAATATCAAAAGCATTATTAGAGATATAGAAGTTAACAGTGATTTTGAGATAATAGAGATGGAAGCAGACATTGACCACATCCATTTGATGATACAGTATATTCCTAGAGTCTCTATTTCAGCAATTGTGAATCGTATCAAATCTATAACAACTAAAAGAGTTTGGAACTTGCATCAGAACTGTTTACAAAAGCACTTTTGGAAAGAAAAACATTTTGGACTGATGGATATTTTCACAGAAAGTTTGCTAAAGCAACCGCTATTCGCTACTTTTGTATGCAGTGTTGGCGAGGCTAGTCCAGAAACAATTGCGAACTATATCAAAAATCAAGGCTAAAGCCTTATAGCTTTCAGCCCAACCGCTAAAGACGATTGGGATTTCAGCTATTTAGTGATTAAAAACACTCTACAATGCAGAGGTAAAATTACCTCTGCATTGTGAGACTTATTTTCTCTGAAAAATACCCATTGCACGATTTTTAAATACTTTTGAATGCTCTTCCACTAAACCATGCATCGCAATAAATACACCATTTTTTGGCTCCTGCAAAAGAGTTCCAAGAGCCATAGAAAAATTTGCAGTCGCTTCAATTCCATCAATACTAAATGGCACCATTGCACCCGTTAAAACGATGCACTTATCTTTGATACACCCTTCTAAAAACTCGGCAGTTTTATCTTTTGTATCGGTACCGTGAAGGATTAAAATTTTTCTTTGTGGCGAATTGTTTATAAGATTTGCCAACTCTTGCCTATCGGAATCGAGCATGTCTAAACTATCTTTATGAATAATGTTTTTTAATTCATAACTTAAATTTGGGAAAAACTGCAAGATAGCCTTTAAGGCAACTCCATCTGCTGGAACCTCTAATTCACCCTTAAGCGGATTATATCTCTTATTAAATGTGCCACCTGTATTGATGATAAGTATATCTTTCAAATCTTCACCTTAATATCTTTATAATTAAAATTTTCATATTATAGCATCTCTAAAAAGGAAAAACTATGGATATTTACCAATTTATCGGATTTATAGGGATGATTTTTATTGTGTATGCTTATTTTTTAACCCAAGCAGACAAAATCAGCCATGCATCTCTAAAATACCAACTACTCAACCTCATCGGAGCAACTTTACTGATAATATCTCTTTTTGTGCATTTTAATTTAGGTTCATTTTTTATAGAAGTGTTTTGGATTTTAATTACGATTTACGGTATGTTGAAAAATAGAGTGAAAAAGAAAGGCACTTCCGAGTAGAAGTGCCATAAGCCTTATTCCATATCTACGCCGTACTCGTCTAGCATAACATTGACGGCAACATCATGTCTCTTAGCACTGATTTTGACACCTTTTGTGCCTTTTATTTCATTTAAAAAAATTTCTATCTTTGTTTCTAACGTTGCCATATCTTCCATGTGCTCTGGTTCATACGTGATTTTAATATCAACTACTTTGTGACTTATCATTTAACTCTCCTAAAGATTTTAGTTGGAAAGGTACTATAACAAATAGTACCTTTCAAGATTACCTAGCTTTAAATAACTTTTCAATTTCTGTGATGATAGCTGGATCTTCTAGCGTTGAAATATCTTGCGTTACTTCTTCAGCTTTTGCAATGGTTCGCAGTAATCTTCTCATAATTTTTCCGCTTCTTGTTTTTGGAAGGCCTGGAACAATTAAGATATCATCAATTTTTGCAATTGAACCAATCTCTTTGATTATTATTGTGTTAATCTGCTTGAGTAGCGTATCGCTATCTATCTCATTCTTAAGGACGATAAATGCCAATATTCCCTCACCTTTTATTTCATGAGGCTTTCCAACGACTGCCACTTCTGCAACATTTTCCTCGTGAGCAACAACAGCTTCTATCTCAGCAGTTCCTAATCTATGCCCAGAAACATTGATAACATCATCAGTGCGTCCAGTAATAGTGATATATCCATCTTTATCCATCATAGCGCCATCGCCTGAGAAATAAACAGGTTGTCCGTTCTTTTTACAATCTCCAAAATATGACTTAACAAATCTTTCAGGGTCACCCCAAATATTTCTTATCATAGATGGCCACGGTTTTGTGATACATAGCAACCCTTTTTCACCGATAGGCGTTGGATTGCCATCTTCATCAATGATTTCAGCCATAATACCTGGCAGTGGGAATGTTGCACTTCCTGCCTTAATTGGTGTTGCACCTGGAAGTGGAGAAATCATGTGTCCGCCAGTTTCAGTTTGCCACCACGTATCAACGATAGAACAATTACCGCCACCGATTTCATTGTAATACCACATCCAAGCATCTGGATTGATTGGCTCGCCAACCGTTCCTAAAACTTTGAGTGAACTAAGGTCATATTTACCAGGTTCATCTGCCCCCACTTTGTGTAAAAGTCTAATGGCAGTCGGTGCAGTGTAAAATTGATTCACCCTTAACTCTTCAATCATATTCCACCAACGTCCAGCATCAGGGAACAATGGAACACCCTCGTACATAATCGTAGTAGCACCCATCGCAAGAGGTCCATAAACTATATATGTATGCCCCGTAATCCAACCTACATCGGCCGTACACCAAAATGTGTCATTCTCTTTAACATCAAATACTTTTTCCATCGTATACTGTGCCCAAAGGATATATCCAGCACTTGAGTGTTGAACACCTTTTGGTTTTCCGGTACTGCCCGAAGTATAAAGTAAAAATAGTGGATCTTCACTGTCCATCGGCTCAGGATCACAATGTTGAGATTCATTTTTTATAATATCATTATAAACATGATCACGTCCTGCAACCATATCTATATCTTCAAAGTTTCTCTTGACTACAAGAACATTCTCACAACATTCACAACCACTCTCAAGCGCAGTATCAACTGTTGGTTTGAGCAAATATGGCATGCCTCTTCTAAACGCACCATCTGCTGTAATCACCAATTTTGCTTGCGCATCTATCACTCTATCTCGCAAGGCATCTGCTGAAAATCCACCAAAGACAACAGAGTGGACTGCTCCAATTTTTGCACATGCGAGCATTGCAAATGCCGCTTCAGGAATCATCGGCATATAAAGTACTACCCTATCGCCTTTTTTAATACCAAATTTATTTTTCATCAAGTTGGCTAGTCTATTAACTCTGTAATACAAAAGAAGATACGTTATAATTCTTCTACTTCCGTCTTCACCTTCCCAGATAATTGCCGCTTTATTTTTTCTAGTTTCTAAGTGTCTTCCAATACATTGATGTGTAACATTTAACTTACCGCCAACAAACCATTTATAAAAAGGTGCTTCACTCTCATCTAGAACCGTATGATAAGGCTCCGTCCAATCTAGTTTATCTTTTGCAAGTTTATCCCAATATCCCTCATAATCTTCATCTGCTTGCATACATAATTCGTTGTATTCACACATATTTTTAATTCTAGCGTCTTTGCTAAACTTTCTGTTTGGCTGAAAAACTTCTGACATAAAACTTCCTTTCATCTTTAATTAATTGACATGATTGCTCTACCCATGTAAAAACATATTTTACGACGACTTTTATTTTATTCTATTGTATTACAGTAGCATTAACGTAGCATTTTAAACTACAACTTGAAATATAATACTTTTTTTGAAATTGTGAGAAGTTTTGTAGCAAAAATTAGTGATTATAATATTTGTCTATTTTATAGCCGATACCTTTTATATTCGATATAAAATCTTCCTTAAGAGATTTTCTAAATCTGCTTATTTCTGCCCTTATTGTTGCATTATCTATTGGTTCATCATTCCATACGTAACTTCTGAATTTTTCAAAGTCCACTACTCTCCCGATATTTTCACACAAAAGAGTCACTATTTGTAACTGTTTTTTTGTGAGTGTCTGTTGCGTATTATTATAAGAAAGAATTTGTTCTTCTTTGGAAAAATTATATTTTTTACTTAAGAGCATATTGTGTGAACTTTGTATCATTTGAGCCGCTTTAATTCTATCAAGTCTTATGCTGAGTTCCTTTAAATGAAAGGGTTTTTTTAAATAATCACAAGCCCCTAGAGCAAAGGCTTTACTAATCTCATCAATATCTAAAAGAGCGCTTACAAAAATGGCAGGTGCACTCATCTCAAGACGATTCAATTCTTCTAATAGTTCAGTACCGCTAAGCTTTGGAACATTGATATCCAAAATCAATAAATCAAATGTTTCGGTCTTTAAAGCATTTAAAGCTTCAACTCCATTGCCAAAACCAATCACCTGGTGATTTAAACTCTCTAAATATTCTTCAATTGAAGTTCTAAGCATCAATTCATCTTCTAAAAGTAAGATTTTCATTATTATTTTTTCTCCGTTACTCTATTTTCTGCTACATTCAAAAAAATATCTAAAAGTATTTTGATGATTATCAGAAGTCACCTCAATTTTAACGCTATTTTTATCACATATTTCTTTGACAATGTTTAAACCTAATCCAAATCCACCTCTGGCTATATCTTCACGATAATATCTTTTAAAAAGATTTTCTGGTGATATAATTTGATCTCCACTACTTTGTATTTCCAGCACAGTACAGCCATTCTTCATATGCAACCCTACATAGATAGTTTCGTTAATATAACTATATTTAATGGCATTAGAGAGGTTGTTATCGCATATTCTTTGCAATTCATGTTCATTAAAAAGTATAAAAATTTCATCCTCTATTTCGCTTTTTATTGTCAACCTATTTCCCAATGCCACATCATCAAAGTAATCAACCCTTTCCTTTACAAATTCGGTCATGTTAATCATCTCAACCGCATAATCTGCCCTATCTTTTTTAACTACAAAACTTAAATCTCCATAGACATTTTGAAGTACTTTAACCCCTGCTTCAATTTTTACTAGATAGGGGTTTTTGTCATATTTTAAGTTATACAAGTCTATATTCATCAATATGATTGAAAGCGGTGTATTTATCTCGTGAATTGCATTTTTAACAAATCTATCTTGGTCTTCAAGTAACTCTTTGCCATATGCCAAAGATTTTTGCAACTCTTGTGTCTTCTCTTCTATTAAACTTTCCAAATTATAGTTTAAATTCTCTAGTGCAATTTTCTTTTCTTTAATTGCTGCAATCATTAAATTTGCATGCGCGGTAATCTCTCTGAACTCTTCAAATTTTATTTTATCTCTGTCAATAAATGTATAACTTGTTGAAGCCCGCTTGAACGAATCTCTAATAAATTGCGTCTCTTTGGTAATCTTTTCAGTAACGTATCGATATTTTAACGTGCTCGCTATGTATAAAAAGAGTGTCAATGTAATAATTTTCAAAATAAAGCCTGAAATCTTCTTGCTATGCTCCTCTTTTTTTTGCATAAGCACTCTATCAATTTCATCAATACTAACACCGCTGCCAACTATCCAATGAGCCGGCTTAAACTCTTTTGCAAAGGCTAAATGTGTAATCTTTTTATCTTCTTTTTTACTTTCAAACGATAAAAAACCTCCCCCTAATTTACCTGTTTGAATTAAATCTGTAATCACTTTATGGCTTGGATTTATATACTTAGATTCATATATCACTTGCCTGTGCGCATCATAAACAAAAATATAATTACCATCAGTTGAATCGTCTAAAAGAATTTTAATTTCTTTTGAAATTGTTGCGTATAGAATTGATTTTGGTTTATCTTTTAACTCTTCATAGCGATATTCAATAAGTTTATAGAGTCTTGAAGTTTGCTCAACTGCTCGTCTTTGTTGATTTTGCATATAGTCAATTTCTAAAGTAACGACCTCTTTTTTAAAATCCTGTAATTCATTAAATATAATGACGAAGGCTGAGGAAAAGGCAAAAATTCCAGCAAAAAGAATAGCGATAACATTAATCTGGTTAATACTAGTTTTTCTCCATTTTTCAAACAAAGCTTCTACCCTTTTCATTCAATTAAACAATTCTATCAAAAAAGTGTATAATTTTGCTTTATATGTAAGGATAAACATTGAAAGTAAGAGTACCAGCAGAATGGGAAAGGCAAAAATCAATCACCGTTGTTTTTCCCACAAATCAAAGAGATTGGCAACACTCACTCATAGAGATACAAAAAAGTTATGTAACTTTAATCAATTCTATTAGAGAATTTCAAACATGTGTCGTCATCATACATGACAAAAAAATATTAGAGCAATTTTTCACAACATTAGAAAACATTGAAGTGTACGAAATTCAAACTGATGATACGTGGGTCAGAGATTTTGGTGCAATAGATTATTTCCAAGACAACAGACTAAAGTCTTACGATTTTATATTTAACGCATGGGGAGATAAATTTGGCTCATCTTTAGATAATAGTGTTAATCAAAAGCTACAAGAGCAGTCATTTTTTAGAGATGAATTAAAGAGTGTAAACTTTGTACTAGAAGGTGGAAGTATTGATTCTAATGGGGAAGGAACGTTACTGACAACTGCAAAATGTATTTATAATAAAAATAGAAATCCTGGGCTCTCACATGACGAGATTAATGAAAAAATTAAAACTTTTTTTGGCTTAAAACAACTCATAGTGTTGGAACACGGCGGATTAGAGGGAGACGATACAGATTCGCATGTCGATACTTTGGCAAGATTTATCGATGCAAATAGCATTGCTTATGTCAAGTGCTATGATAAAGATGATGAACATTTTAATGAGTTAGACAAGATGGAAAAAGAGTTACAAAAAACAGGTTTCAGGCTTGTGCCTCTCCCTTTGCCAAGAACTAAACTCTTTGAAGAAGAGAGACTTCCGGCAACGTACATCAATTTTATTTTTATAAATAATGCACTTATTGTTCCAACATATAATGATGAAAATGATAACATAGCACTAGAAATTCTAAAAAAAGAGATAAAAAGCAGAACTGTAAAAAGTATAGATGCTTCAATTTTTATCAGAGAATATGGTAGCTTACATTGCGCTTCAATCAATCAATTCACAGATTAAAATCTCTATTTTGATATAATACAAAAAATTTCTAGGATACAGAATGACTCTACAAAAAAAAGCTGCTATTGTTTCTAGTTCAACAGCTGGCTTACTTGTTTTAATTAAATTAACCATAGGCATCATGAGCGGTTCTGTGGCGGTACTCGCTTCCGCGATTGATTCAGTTTTAGACATGATAGTATCTGCATTTAACTACTTTGCCATCAACAAGTCTGAACAACCGGCAAGTGACATGTTCAACTATGGAAAGGGGAAAATTGAAGCGCTGGCCGCTGTTATAGAGGGAACCATTATAACAATATCTGGTTTGTTTATATTTTACCAAGCCATAAAAAAAGCATATCTTGGAGATAAGGCTACACTTCTGGATACCTCTATCACAGTCATGGCCATGAGTTTGGTGATCACAATTGCTCTCGTTCTCTTTCTAAACCATGTGGCCAAAAAAACAGGTAACATGGTGATCAAATCTGATGCACTTCACTATAAAACAGACGTCCTTAGCAGTGGAGGAATTTTAATTTCACTCGTACTCATACAAGTCACTGGCATAGAATTAATAGACTCAATTGCCGGAATTATTATCTCTGTATACATTATTTACTCTTCCTATAAAATTATAAAAGAAGGGGTATATATACTTTTGGACGCTGCACTTGATGATGATATTGTTGAGCAAATAAAAAATATCATCGATAGTCAAAAAGAAATTAGTAATTATCACTATCTCAAAACTAGAAAATCTGGTCATACAAATTTTGTTGATGTGCATTTGGTTTTTAATGAAGGAATTTCGTTACTTAGGGCTCATAAAATTGGGGATAAAGTTGAAGATGGTATTATAAAAATAAATGATAAAGACACATGGATCATCAATGCTCATTTAGACCCATACGATGACTCTATCATAAATGACCAGGAAAATAAATGGCATCAATAATCTAGGGGCTTAGCCCTTAGATTATCATTTTAGTCAGGGTATATCCTATAAAAGAAAAGCCCCACGCGACACTTGTCGTAAAAATAAATAGATACAATAAATATTTATAACTTCCAGACTCTTTTGCAAAAACGATTGACGCCGCAAAACAAGGCAAATATATCATCACAAAAAGTATAAAGGAGACTGCAGCTGGAAAAGGAATATTTTTCTTTATAGCATCGACCAAACCGTTGTCTTCTTCCGTTACTGATTCTCCCAACGAGTAAAGTACTCCCAATGTTGAGACTACTACCTCTTTTGCTGCCAGTCCAGTTTCAAGCGCCACAGTCATTCTCCAGTCAAATCCTAGCGGCGAGAACAACGGTTCAGTTGATTTTCCGATGATTCCTAAATAACTATTTTCCAATAATCTGCGAGTCAATTCATTTGTTAATACTGATTTTTCTGGTTCACTCTGCGCTAACTCTATTTTTTTAGAGTATTCTTTTTCTAAGTCAGGTTGCTTTGGATAATTACTTGAAAACCAGATAAAAATACTAGCAACCAATATAAATGTACCCGCTTTTTTAAGATACATGATAGATTTTGTCATCACTGTATGCCAAATCAATTTAAATGAAGGCATACGATACTTTGGCATTTCCATCACAAACGGCTCATCTTTTCCTTTAAATACAAATACTTTTAAAAACTTAGCCGCCACCAAGCCAAACATTGCCCCTACGATATAAATAGCAAATAAGACGTTACCAGCATTTTGCGCTCCAAAAAAGGCTCCTGCGAAAAGAACATAAATAGGCAACCTAGCCCCACAACTCATAAAACCAATGATAAACAACGTTATCAGTCTGTCTTTATCATTTTTAAGAGTTCTTGCGCTCATGTAAGCGGGAACTGAACATCCAAAACCAGTGACAAGTGGTATGAAACTTTTTCCATGTAAGCCAAACTTGTGAAAAAACCCATCTAGTAAAAAGGCAACTCTTGACATGTACCCTGTCGTTTCTAAAAGTGCAATTCCAAAAAAGAGTATCATAATATTTGGTAAAAACAGGACCACGGCCCCCACTCCGGCGATTGCTCCATCTGCTATCATGGAGCCTAACTCTCCATCACCAAAAATAGTTCTTGAATAATCGCTCAAAGAAGTAAAAAATACACTAATCCAATCCATTGGGATTGAGCCCAATTCAAAAGTTAACTGAAATAATCCCCACATGAAAAAAAGAAAAATTGGAATACCAAATATTTTATGGATTAAAATAGAGTCTATTTTCTCTGTTGCGCTCTTGACATCACGTGATCTGCATTGAACTGTTTCCATTGCAGCACCTTTTGCAAAAGCCGCCTTTTCCTCTGCAAAAATATCATCAATATCTTTTGTATCATAGTGAATGTAGAGATGATTTAAAGCTTCTCTCACGATAGGTAATAGCTGAATCCAAATTGGCTCATCGTGCATCTTTTTATATATACTAATATCTTCTTGTAAAAGCTTTAGAGCCAATTTTCTATTGACAATATTAGAACTATAATTTTTTGCTTTCAAAAATGCACTTATATTTGCAATTTCTTCTTCCACTGTGTCACTATAAATCAGTTTTGATTCTTCATAGGCAAAGTTTGACATGTCAATTGTTCTATTGAGTAGTTTCACGATACCAGTTTTTGTGACCGCTGAGACTTTCACACAGGGAACTCCCAATATATTGCTGAGTTGCTCTTCGTCTATACATGTCCCCTCTTTTGTTGCTTCATCCATCATATTAAGTGCGACAATCATCTTTTTATCTAATTCCAGAAGTTGCGTTGTTAAAAAAAGATTTCTCTCCAAGTTCGTAGAATCTACAACATTGATAATCATGTCATACTCTTCATTTTCCAAAAACTCTTTCGTGACTCTTTCATCTTGCGTATACTCATTTAAAGAATAAGTTCCCGGCAAATCTATAATTCTTATAGCAAATCCATGAAAATCAAAACTGACTTCTGTTTTTTCAACCGTCACACCAGAAAAATTACCGACTCTAAGTTTTGAATTGCTAATAGCGTTGATAAGCATACTTTTGCCAACATTTGGCTGTCCAACCAACGCAATTTTTAAATGTTTCAAATTTTTTCAACCTCTATTTTTTTTGCTTCTTCAAATCTTAAGGCAAGCATACAAGCACCTGTCTCAATTTCCATTGTACTTTTATTTAAACTCACTGCTTTTACTCTTACATGGGAGGATTTTCTAAGCCCCAAGGAAAAAAGTCGTCTTTTTAACTCACCATCTGCGTTTACTTTTAAGACAACGGCATCTTCATTTGCTTCTAACCCTGCTAAAGTAGCCATGAGAAACCTCCACTTTTTCTTTATGATAATTATTATCGTAATTATAATGCTTTATTCATTAAAAGATGTTGAACTGCACCTAACTAATAAAATAATTAAATGCTATAATTGTTCAAAATAGTTTGTAATCATTAAACAGAAAGTAATAAAATGACAAAAAAATCCGTCGTAAAAACTGCCCTTGTTCAGCAATCTTTTATACATTCAAAAGAAGAAACAATAAAAAAAACAGTGTCTATGATAAAAGTGGCAAAGGAAAATGGAGCCGAATTAATCTTACTGCAAGAACTCCATCAAGACAGATACTTTTGCATCAATGAAGATGCTTCTTGCTTTGATATGGCGGATGATTTCCAAGAAGATATCAACTTTTGGTCTCATATTGCAAAAGAAAATTCTGTCGTATTACTCACCTCTTTGTTTGAAAAAAGAACCGCAGGAATATATCATAATACGGCAGTAGTTTTTGAAAAGGATGGAACAGTTGCTGGGAAATATAGAAAAATGCATATACCGGAAGACCCAGGTTTTTATGAAAAATTTTACTTTACTCCGGGAGATTTAGGATATGAGCCGATTCAAACGAGTGTAGGAAAACTTGGTGTTCTACTCTGCTGGGACCAATGGTATCCGGAAGCAGCTAGATTAATGGCACTTAAAGGCGCACAAATACTTATATATCCGACAGCCATAGGTTGGTTTGATGAAGATAGTGAGGATGAAAAGCAAAGGCAGCTAGAAGCATGGATTACAGTTCAAAGAGGACATGCTGTCGCCAACGGTCTTCCTCTGATTGCCATTAACCGCGTAGGAAAAGAATTAGATAATCATAAAGTATTAGATGGGATAAGATTTTGGGGAAATTCTTTTGTATGTGGTCCACAGGGCGAGTTTCTAACACAAGCATCCAACGACAAAGAAGAAATTATTTACTGTGATATAGATTTAGAGAGGTGTGAAGAAGTGAGACGGTCATGGCCATTTTTAAGAGATAGAAGAATTGAAAGTTATGGAGATATTACGAAACGGTTTATAGACTAAAGTCCTACTTCAATGGAGTTTTTAGATACCACATGAGAGCGAACATCAAGCCTGATGTCGTCGCAGTACTCTCATTAAAAACAAAATCATAAGCTTCCTCTTTTTTAAGATAAATAACTTCTATATCCTCGTTATCAATCCCACCACCCTCGCTTACTTTCATGCTAGCATCAATATTTGCAAAATACAATGTTTGCCTTCCCCCGGCAAAACCAACGGCAGTATAAAAAGATGAAATTTTATTTAATTGAGCAAAAGGTACGTCATATCCTGTCTCTTCAAGTATCTCTTCGTAAGCTATTTCTTTAACACTCTTATCTTTATCCACCAATCCAGCACAGAGTTCATAGGTAAAACCATCGCCATTTTTCAGGTAAATAGAGGGTCTAAACTGTTTGACAAATACAAAAGAATCTAAATCGGCATGGTATAAAAGAATAGCAACACTGTCATGAGAGTCTACAATATCCCAACGTTTTTTAACGTTATTTTGAATATAATGCATACTTTTTGGTTTGATATACTTTGATGAAACACAGTCTTCTATGTACAACATTTCTATTTTTTTACTCATTACATCAACACCAAACTTGCCAGCCCTAAGAAACTAAGAAATCCAACCACATCTGTCACTGTCGTTAAAAATACCGTGCTCCCAATGGCAGGATCAATTCCAAACCTCTTAAGAGTAAGGGGTATAGTCGCTCCAAAAAAACCAGCACACAGTAAGTTTATCACCATAGCTGCTGCTATCACGAGTCCAATTTTTGGTTCGCTAAACCAAAAATAAGCGATAATTCCAACGAGAACTGCAAATACTGCTCCATGAAATAGCGATAAAATTATCTCTTTTTTAATCGCACTTTTTGCATTGCTGAAATCCACATCACCAAGTGCTAATTGTCTCACCATAATTGTCAGTGTTTGTGTACCAGCATTTCCACCCATAGAGGCCACTATCGGCATCAAAACAGCCAATGCAACATACACTTTTAAAACTTCATCAAACAAACCTATCACAAAAGATGCAATGATAGCTGTAATCAAATTTAAAAATAGCCACGTCATTCTAGCTTTTCCTGCTTCATACAAGCCTTCGTCATTTTCCGCTTCTTCATCAACACCGGCAAGATGATATATTTGCTCAGTTGCTCTCTCTTGAATAATATCGTGAATATCATCTGCGGTGATTCTTCCCAATAGACTGCCATGCTCATTCACAATAGGCAGTGCCGTCAAGTCATAATCTTCAAAAAGTGCAATGACATCTGCGATATCTTCATCGTCAGTCACATACCTAGGTTTAAAATCCTCTTCTATTCCTTCTAATGCGTCCCTGAAACTTTTATTGAAATCAAAGGTAATCAAATCTTCTAAAAAAACTGTAAATAAAAGTCTATTTAATTTGCCAACAACAGATACTTGATGTATGTTTTCTAGCTCGCCTTCCATTTTCAAGTGTTTAAGTCTGTCAATGGCATCTTGAATTTTTTCTTCATAGGAAGCAGTAAACACTTCCGTCTGCATGTAAGCGCCTGCTTCATTGTCTTCGTATCTGTTGATTCTTTTGATATCTTCTTGATCTTCCTTATCAAGCCCTGCAAAAATTTCTCCAGCTTTCTCTTTATTAACATCTTCAATATCTTGCATTAATGTAGCCGCATCATCGCTTTCTAGTTCTTCTATTGCTTCTAATAATTTTTCTGATGTAATATTTTGGACAATGGACTTTAAATGGTGTTCTGGAAGTTCAAGTACAACATCACCAAAGATTTCATTTGGAAGTTGTTCTAGTAGTTCAAAGTAAAGGGTTTCATCTTCTTTTTTAATAGGTCCAAGACATTTTGCAATTTCAGCAGCAGACATATCATAATCTATCTCTACATTCAAAAATGCTTCTAGTTCATGGACGTTATCTTTTATTTCGCTGCTTATTGCCATGTGTTGTGCCTGTAAAATTAATTTGTAGTAAGTTGTGAAATATTTTCTTGTTTTTTATCTAAACTTACAATATATTTAAATGATTTTTCTTTTACCGGTTGCACAAAATCATTTAAAGCTATTTCAATATCTTGTTTATATTTCCCTGTATATTTTAAAAATTCTTTTTTCTTCGCTCCGGCCAATTGACTTTTTGTAATTTTTACAACACTTGATGGATTAATGGCATGGTTGTTTTTATATAAACCAAAATGAAGATGAGGACCTGTACTTATTCCTGTCGTTCCAACATATCCTATCACTTGGCCTTTTTTAACCCAGCTCCCTCTTTTTGCATATTTATTATAAGCTCTCATGTGGGCATATAAAGTCCTGTATCCATCTTGATGATTGATCATGATAGCTTTCCCATAACCACCCTTCCTTCCTTCAAATACAATCTTGCCATCACCCGCAGCCCTTACAGGAGTACCAGCATTTGCTGCATAATCTATACCCAAATGTGCTCTGTACCTTTTTAAAATAGGATGCCATCTTTTATACGTAAAAGAAGAAGATATCCTTCTGTAATTTACAGGTTTTGCTAAGAAAAAGCCTTCTACTTCTTTTCCGAAAGCGTCATAATATCGACCTTTATTGTATCTAAAAACATAATTTTTCTGGCCTCTTACCTCGACCATTGCAGATTCTATTTTGGGAGCTCCATATTGGCGTCCAAGCCTTGTTCTTTTCTTATAGAAAATGACAACTCTGTCACCTTTTCTTAAACTCTTGAAATTGACACTGTTTTTAAAAGCTTGAATAAATTCATTCGCCAAAAGATAGTTATTTGTTGTATCTATTATATCTTGATAAGGAGAGTGTTTTATCTCAACTGCAACAGAGAGTGACTCTTCTTGGAACGAGATAGGTGTAGTTGTAAGCTTGTACCCCTCTTTGTCTTTATATATCTGAAGTTGTATTTCTTCTCCAATAGGAATCAATACTTGCTCAATTTTACCGCTGTCACTTTTCAATATCTGATACTTCACATTAGCCATTATTTCAGTCGCTAACTCTTGCCCTTCCCTGTCTAAATCATAATATATAGTCAGTGGAAGTGAATTTTTTTCTAAAAATGTTAAAAAAGTTTCACCATTTTCCCAGTGTTTTTCTTGCAACATTGCGGCATGTAGTGAAAGTAATGAAAGTATAAGTACAAATATAACTCTTAGCATATAATAAAATTCCTTTTAAAGTTGTGTAATAAAAAATCGATATGAAATCATTCTACCTTAATCAATCTTACACTATACAAAATGTTCGACTATTAATATTTTTTAAAAGCAGTTATAGTATAATCTTTTTTATATACTTAAACACACAAAGCAAAAGGAGTTCCATTGCGTAATTTTTTGGCTATCACAGCACTGTTGTTACTCACGCAACAATTTGTAAATGCCTCACCAATTTTTAACGAATTCAACACAGATATTTTAGAGGTAAACGGTGCAACAGCTACCGTTAAAAACTCTGATGATATACTCATAGGTTCTTCAGGCGTTGTCATACATACATTTAAAAGTGGTGTCTCAACCATTGTTGCACGTGCTGATGTTACCTCCAAAGAGGGAGAGAGGGCAACTATTAAATTTGAAGAATTTAAACAAACAGAGCAGGAAGCCTTCCCAAAACCAGGCATATTACCTATCATCGGCGATAAAGTGAAATTAAACTATTTGTATGACAGGGTGCTTATCGTGGCGCCAAACTATGATGTTTATAAAGAAGTGACTGAACATTTCAAAGACACACAATGGATTCATCCAGATATTGTTGCTGCTTATTTAGCAAAAGAATACAGACCAAATCCTGATAAAGAAATTTTTCAAAAAGTGTGTGCTATAAATTCTGCATCATTAATTTACTTTGCACTCAGTGAAAATGGGTACTTCGTAGATTGCAATAACTTTAAGACAATTAAGGCACTCAAAACAGAAAAAATAAAAAAAGCTCAAGTACCTTTTTATACTCGTATTACAGGCATTGAAACAACTTGGGTTACGTGGGCTGGAAAAGAGATTACTGATTATGACGCATATTACAGAAACCTGATAGGGCAATAATATGGAACCAAAAAACATAAAATACTTTAAAGATTTACTGGGAAATGAGAATGCGTATGATGATAAAGCGCATAAAATAGCTTACTCTTACGATGCAACACGAACTCATTATGAACCGGATCTTGTGCTGTTTCCAAGAAATGAGCAAGACGTCAGTGACATTTTAAAATACTGTAATGAACATAAAATTATCATCACTCCACGAGGGGCTGGAAGTGGCTTCACGGGTGGTGCTCTTCCTTCAAATGGTGGAATTACCTTAGCTTTTGAAAAGCACATGAATAAGATTTTAGAAATAGATATGGAAAATATGGTAGCAGTCGTGCAACCAGGTGTCGTCAATATGGATTTACAAAAAGCTGTTGAAGCTGTTGGCCTATTTTATCCACCCGATCCTGCCAGTGAAAATTACTCAACACTCGGTGGCAATGTCAGTGAAAATGCGGGCGGTATGAGGGCAGCAAAGTATGGAATCACAAAAGATTATGTGATGGCATTAAGAGTCGTTATACCCAATGGTGAAGTCATAAGAGCTGGTAAAAAAACGATAAAAGATGTTGCGGGATACAATACGGCGGGAATTATTATCGCAAGCGAAGGAACGCTGGGCTGTATCACAGAAATCACTCTCAAACTTATCTCAAAACCAAAACTATCCCAAAGTATGATGGGAGTATTTCCAACCGTTAACGATGCAATGAACGCAGTTTATAAGGCAATGGCAGCAGGTGTCACTCCGGTCGCAATGGAATTTTTAGATAATTTAAGCATCAATGCGGTTGAGCAAAAATATAAAAAGGGATTACCAACAGAAGCTGGAGCAATTTTGATAGCTGAAGTGGATGGTAATCTAGATGTAGAAATTCAAAATCAACTAGAAATTTTAGAACTCAAATTTAAAGAAAATGGCTGTAGCGATTTTAAAATTGCAAAAGATGCCAAAGAGTCAGCAGACTTGTGGTTTGCAAGAAAAAATGCTAGTCAAAGTATCACCATCTATGGCAGTAAAAAACTCAATGAAGACATCACTGTTCCTAGAAATAAACTTCCCCAATTATTAGCGGCTGTTAACGACATATCAAAAAAATACGATGTAAAAGTCCCATGTTTTGGTCATACTGGTGATGGAAATGTCCATACAAATGTGATGGTTGACGGGAGTGATCCGGCGCAACTGGAAATTGGGCACAAAGCTATCGTAGAGATTTTTCAAGCGACTATTGATTTAGGTGGAACTCTTAGTGGAGAGCATGGAATTGGACTGAGTAAAGCTCCTTTTATGAATATGGCATTTACTGGTGGAGAGATGGATCTATTTCGCTCCATCAAAAAAGCCTTTGATCCAAACAATATACTAAATCCAGGCAAAATGGCTCTGTAAAAATGAAAAGCTTAGAGATTAAAAAGGCATGTGATTTTTTTAAAAGGATGAATGATCCTTCAATTCCTCACTATGCCTCTTCTCTAAGCTTTCACACGATACTTTCTTTGATTCCAATTTTACTCATCTCATTGAGTATCTTTACTAAAATGCCAAGTTTTCAAGACTATTATCTAAAAATTCAAGATTTTATTTTTAACTCTTTGATGCCAACACAACAAGATGAAATAACAATTTATCTCAACAAATTTTTACAAAATACAGGGAACATGGGCTCAACTGGGCTTATTTTTGTTTTATATGTATCCATAATGTTTTTTTTAGATTACGAAAAAATAATAAGTAAAATTTTCAAAACCAACAAAAGAACTCTTTGGCATGCACTATCGACTTATTGGACACTACTCACGATGATGCCCTTAGGTCTTGCAGTGTCTTTCTACTTTTCTGGTGTTGTACAAGGTTTTCTCTCCAACAATCAAATGACAAGTTCTATCAACTTTCTATTATTTTTGCCTTATCTCATTATATGGTTTCTCTTTTTCACTATGTATACGATATCTGCAAATATAACCATCAGTAAAAGAAGTTCTCTCATTGCTTCATTTGTCGCTTCTTCGATTTGGTATATTTCTAAAACGCTCTTTGTTTTCTATGTGGCTTATAATAAAACGTATCTCAGCATCTATGGTTCATTTAGCATAGTGATGTTTTTCTTTGTATGGATCTATTTTTCTTGGATTATCTATCTTTATGGAGCAAAATTATGTTATGTGTTAAATGAAAAATACACCAAGGGCCGCGAAGGGCAAGAAAAAGGCGAGAACCCTCAGTCTGATAGCCAAAAGTGAGAGAAAGAGATAAGGAAGCAAAAACCAAAGTGGGACTATAATACTTTTAATATCTACATCCAACGATAAAAACCATAAGAGTGCCTCATCGAAAATACCACCAATATTTACTACATGTAGCACTAGAGAGAGTGGATAAAAAACCACAAAAATCATACTGATAAATGGTGAGAAAAGATGAAATAGACTAAATGGTTCAAATATAAAATGCACTATTGGTAACATAAGAATAAATACCCAAAAGTTTATGAGTAAAAAGATAGAAATTTTGTTTAATTTAGAAAAGTGCTGCAAAAAAAGAAAAATATAAAATACGCCACTCACTGAGAACCAAAAAGCAATGGATACGATAAGCTTAGGAAAAAAAATCAAAATAATACTTATAGTCAATAATAGTGTTGCAAAAGAGAGTATTTTAATCCCACGGGAAAAAAGCAAGAATCCCACTAAACTCATAACATAGGCTCTTAAAATTGATGGTGTAAAATCTATAAGATAGATATACATTCCTAAAATCATAAAAACTAAAAAAGCTAAATCTGCAAAAGAATTTCTATAAGGAAAATATCTATCTTGAAACAATGTGTAAATTGGCCGCAATAGAAAGTAAAACAGTGCGCTTAAAATGCCAAGATGAAAACCGCTGATAGCAATCAAATGCGCTATGCCCCATTTTGTTATATCGGCACGTAAATCTTTTGAGATTGGATTTGCAAAAAAAAGTGCGTTGTATAATTCCCGTGAGAGTTCATATTCATGCTGATTTTCTACATAGGCGATAAACGGACTCTTCTGATTTTTTTCTACTACCTGTAAAAATTTTGAAGTAGCAAAAAATCCTTTGAGATAACTATAAAAATCAATATCTTTTGTATAAAATGCGACTTTTACAATATCGCCTTTTTTAGCTTCTGAATCATCCCACCTAACAGTAAAAAAACTAAAATTATCACTTTTCAATTTAAATACATGATAATTTTTACCTTTTACTGACTTTTTTTCATAATGCTTTATCACAGTAGCGAAGCTTACATGTAGGGAATATGCGGTTAATTTTTTGTATTTGTAAAACTCATAAGAGAGCGAAGATAAAAACAAAATTGCCACTACTAAAAGGGTGTAAAAAAGTTCCCTTTTATTTGCAAACAGTGGCAAACTTGTCATTAGATTGTTGGCATGGTTATTTTGGATTCTTTCCTATCAATTGCTGATTCATTATAGATGTATTCTATCGGTATGCTATTATCTACAAACCTTGTACACACTTTTTGGAAAACAACTTTTGCCGTTCCTGTTGGTCCATTTCTATTTTTTCCTATGATTAATTCAGCTTCTTCTTCGTCCTTATTTTCAACAAAAGTACTTTTGTACTCTTTGCCTTCATCTCTTGCTTTTTTCTCTTTATCTTTTTCTTCTCTAATCTTGTAAACATCATCACGATACACAAACATAATAACATCTGCATCTTGCTCAATCGCTCCAGACTCCCTAATATCACTTAACATTGGTCGCTTATCATTACGGCTCTCAACCCCACGATTTAGCTGTGAAAGTGCAATAATCGGTATATTTAATTCACGTGCCAAAAGTTTCAATCCACGACTTATATCACTCACTTCTAAATGCCTGTCGCGATTCCCTGCACTCGTCATAAGCTGCAAGTAGTCAATCACCGCCACAGAAATTTCAGGATGCTGACTCTTTAGTTTTCTAAGCTTTGCACGAACGGTATGGATATTGACATTACCATTATCATCCACAAAAAGTTTTTTGGTACTCATTGTGTCAGCCGCGCTATTGAGACGACTCCACTGATCATCATTCATATCACCGACTTTTAACTTTTGAAGAGGGATAGAAGTTTTAGAACTGAGCATCCTGATCATCAATTGTTCAGCTGGCATTTCCAAAGAAAATATGGCAACACCCTTGTTTTCATCCAATGCTTTTTGTGCAAGATTGAGACACAGTGAAGTTTTACCCATAGCTGGACGCGCAGCAACGATAATCAAATCTCCATCACCAAAACCTGTCGTGAGCCTATTAAGTTCGACAAACCCTGTGTCAAGTCCAACAACACCATTATTTCCTCTTTTTTTCATTTCTAAAATATGTTCTATGGTTGCATGTGTCATTTCAGGAGAATCACGAAACTCTTTTGAATTACTTTCAGCTGTAATTTGATATAGTTTTTGCTGTACCAAATCCAACACTTCACTAGAGGGTAAATCTTTTTCTATCGTAACTTCTTTGATATCTCCGGTTAATTTAATCAACTCTCTTTTGATCGATTTTTCACGTATTTCTTCTACATATGCTTTCGTTGTTGGAAGTGGGTTTGTTGAGAGAATTTCCAACATTGCTTCTTCGTCAAATCGCCCTGCTTGATTGAGCCCTTTTTTGATAAACTCTTCATCAATCGGCAAATCTTTTCTCTCGCACTCTTCCATTGCTTCAAAAATATATTTATGCGCGGGAAGATAAAAATCTCTTGCTTTTATAACCGCTGCAATATCTTCATACTGCGCCGGATTAAAAAGAATGGAACTCAAAACTGAGCGTTCTATATTGATATTGTGTAAATTCTCCATTTAATTCTGATTCTCCATCTCTTTTGCAGCGCTTTCTACTTCTTCTAAAAATCTATCGACCAAATCTGCTTCTTTTAGTTTTGCCACTATCTCACCATGCCTCATAATTAAGCCCTGCCCTTTTCCATAAGCAATGGCGACATCCGCATGTTTTGCTTCACCTATCGCATTGACCACACAGCCCATCACTGAAACATTTAAAGGAACTTTTATATGTGCCACACGTTTTTCAACTTCCGCCACAGCCTTAACCAAATCCGCTTCCAAGCGTCCGCATGTAGGACACGAAATGATATTGACTCCACTCTTTGCCACACCACTATCTTTGAGTATCGCACGCGCTACGTTGATCTCTTCTTCTAATTCTCCCGTGATGGACACTCTCATCGTATCACCGATGCCTTCAAGTAAAAGTGTTCCCAGAGCCATAGAAGATTTTACAGTTGAGTGAAAGAGCGTTCCTGCCTCAGTCACACCCAAATGAAAAGGATGATTTGTCAAAGGTCGAAGCATACGATACGCTTCAATAGTACGCTGCACATCACTCGCTTTAAGAGAGACTTTCATGTTCGTAAAACCCAAATCTTCAAGGTATTTTATGTTGTACAATGCAGATTCGACCATACCTTTGGCTGTCGGTCCATATTTTGTATCAAACTCTTTCTCTAAACTGCCAGAATTCACGCCTATTCTTATAGGAATATTTCGCTCCGAACATGCTTTGACGACTTCTCTCACTCTTGATTTTGTTCCAATATTACCGGGGTTAATACGGATACAATCCACCACTTCCGCCGCAATGAGTGCCAAACGATAGTTAAAATGGATATCCGCAACAATCGGCAGAGAACTCTGCTCTTTGATCGCCCGTAAAGCATTGGCATCTTCATAATCGGGCACTGCAACACGCACAATATCAGCTCCTGCAAAATGAAGCCTTTTAATCTGCTCGAGTGTTGCTTGCACATCTCTAGTTTTAGAAAATGTCATAGATTGCACAGGGATAAGAGAATCTCCACCAATAGGCACATTTCCAACGAAAATTTTATTTGTAGGGTATCTTGTAATCATTTTTATTTCTCTTTTCTAAATATATGTGATTATACTAAAAAATATTTAAGAGAAAGATAATAAAAGTAAATATGCTATAATAGCCAAAACTAATAAGGAGATAAAATGCAAAAGGATTTAATTGTGATTGACCCTAAAAAACGATTAGGCAAGCCATGTATTAGAAATCTCAGGATTACTGTGTACGACATACTAAATATGCTAGCAAGTGGTATGACTTACGATGAAATACTTGTGGATTTCCCAAAACTTACGCTTAAAGATATTCTGGCCTCTTTAAAATATGCAGCAGACAGAGAACATAAAACAATATCAGTAAAAATTAGTGCATAAACTTTTATTTGATAACAACATATCTCACAGAGTAATTGCTAGAATTGTTGATATTTTTCCAAATTCTACGCATGTAATGCTAGAAAATCTTGATGAATCTTCAGATATAGATATATGGAAATTTGCAAAAAAGCACAGCTCTACTATCGTTACAAAAGATTCAGATTTCAATGATTTGGTTATCTATAAAGGGATCCCTCCTAAAGTGATTTGGATTAAAATTGGCAATTGTAGGGTCACTGATATTGAAAATATTTTAAGAGATAACACTTTAGTCATAAAAGAATTTTTAGATGATATAGGAAGTAGTATATTGGAAATTTAAGAAAAAGATAATGGATCGATATCAATCTCTACATGTAAGACTTTACATGTATGGGCGAACTTTAGGAGTTCTTGTGAGTTTGAACTTCGTAGGAGCATAGTGTAGCGGTATTTGTTGGCTATTTTTTCTATGTTTGCTTTGCCGTAGCCTACTACTTCTAAGTTTGGAAAATCTTCTGTTAGTTTGTGTACTTTGTTGATGATTTCATTTGCTTTTTCATCTTTGACATGGGAGACCAAAATCTTTAAAAGTTTTTTATAGGGTGGATAAATGTCTTTTCTATATTGTAGCTCATCGTTTAAAAAAGCTTCATAATCTCCTATAAACTCTTCAAAAAGTTCTCTATTTTGTGTTTGGATCAGCACTTCTCCTTCACCTGAACGTCCCGCACGTCCTGCCACTTGAAGTGCGAGTGAAACCGCCTTCTCTCTTGCTCTAAAATCTGGCATATTTAAAATAGAATCTATCCCGATAAGCACACTCAGTCCAACACTGTGGTAGTCATGACCTTTTGAGAGCATTTGCGTGCCTACAAGGATATCGATCTCTTTTTCGTTAAAGGCAATCAGTGTTGATTTTAATTTTTTCTGACTCTTCACTTCATCTCTATCAAATTTTTCTATGACTGACTCTTTAAATTCATCTCGCAGACGTGAGACAACTTCTGCTGTGCCTATTCTATTGGAGTGCAAGTTTTGACTCTTACATGCAGGACAGACTTTCGGCACTCTCTCGGTATAGTTACAATAGTGACATTTCAGAGCATTGGCGATTACATGTAGACTCATCCCAACACTGCAATAGGGGCACAGTATATTTTCCCCGCAATCTCTACATGTAATGTATTTAAAATTGGCACGTGTCGGCAAAAAAATGATGATTTGGTTTTTTTTATCCAAATGCTCTTTTACTTTTTTTAAGATTGTTTCAGTGAGTTCATTTTGGGCATTTTCATAAAAAAACTTTTTTTGAGACTGAAAATACGTCCCCTTAAGTCTAAATGTTGGAAGATTTTTGAAACTGCTTAGACTGGGTGTCGCCGAGCCTAAAAGAACTTTTGCATTTTCCCTTTTGGCAAATAAGAGTGCTAAATCTCTGGCATTATAGCGAGGTCGTGCGTTTGATTTGTAACTATCGTCATGTTCTTCATCTACGACTATCAAACCTAAATTTGATACTGGTAAAAAAAGTGCTGAACGCGTTCCCGCGATGATTGAAATCTTGCCAGCATGCAAGTCGGCCAAAATTTCTTCTTTTTTCTTCTTCGTCACTTTGGAATGCCATAGTGCCACCAAATCTCCAAAAGAGGTTTTTAAACGTTTTTTTATTTGTGGCGTCAGGCCAATCTCAGGCATCAGTAAAATGGCATTTTTACCGTAGTTGATACACGCTTCAATGCACTTGATATACACTTCCGTTTTACCGCTTCCCGTATCTCCAAACAAAAGGGATTTGTCATGAGACTCGATAAACTCATAGGCTCTCTGTTGTTCCGTTGAGAGAGTGATATCGGTTGTGATTTTGTGATTTACATGTACAGCATTTTTAGCAGAGGGAACAAAAAGTTTTAACGCATCCCCTAAAGAACACACATAATAATCACTGATAAATTTTGCAAGTAAAAGTGTTTTTTCTTCGTAAAAGTCCTCCGTTACATGTGAGATATCGTTACATGTAAAGTCAGGTTGTAAAGTTTGAGAGATGATAACGCCAAGTTTTGTTTTTGAATTAAGTGTGACTTCTACGATATTTCCCGATTTTAATTCCTCTTCGTAACTGTACGTTAAAGGGGATAATGGGGAGTTTAAAAGAGAAACTAGGTAGTACAAGTTACTCTGTTAAGTCTTTACAATTTTGGTCGTTATGATCACAATCAAATGTACCGGTTGATGAAGTATAAGTAAACAATACAGGTGTGCCCTTTAGATAAAAATTATACGTTGAAGCATTTGCATCTTGGCTTACTCTAACCCAATTGCCATCTGTTGATTTTACAGGTAACCCATATTCTAAGATATTACCATACTCTCCACCACTAAAAAGTGAAGTTGGCGTTGTATTTGCATCGAGTGTCACTGGGTAAAATGGAGGAGTGCCTTCTAAAAGTCTTTTAGATTTTTGCATCACTATACCACTTCGTATCGCAGAGATTTGACTTTTTCCTTTGACAAGGATGGCATCATCACGAGAAGCTGCCAGTCTAGGTAGCGCAACTGCTGCTAATATACCTAAGAGAACTATGACAAAAATGAGTTCAATCATAGTAAAGGCAGGGGTACCCCCTGCCTTCTTGAAAATTTTATTTTTCAATGAATTACCAGCTAACTTTTTTCCCGCCAAAAGTTTGATTTACATCGGCCAATCTTTGCATTGAACTCATACTAACCAAGGATTTACAAACTGTATCAATTGGGTCCGGTTCCAATCCAACAGATATATTACCATCTTTTGTTAAAGCAAGTGTAACACACTCAGGATCATCACCAATAGCATATGCCACGGCTACATTGGTTACTGTACCAATACTACCATTACCATCAATACCAGTGACATTAATTAGAACATTTGATGCTTTTACTACCGATGTGTTAACATCTATTTTACTTGTATCAGTATTCTTCCACCATTGTCCTTGTGCTGTATAATACGCCCCAAAATCAGTGATTAATGTTCCTACCTCAGTTGCAGAAGTAGCAACTTTTGCATCATCTCTAGTAGCTGCAAGTCTTGGAATAGCGACAGCCGCTAAAATTCCTAAAATAACGATAACGAAAATCAATTCGATCATAGTAAAACCCTTTTTCATGGTTTACTCCTTGTTTAAAATTTAGCTGATACACTTATCAACTTAAGCGCCATTTTAATCCATTAAATATAAAATTTAGCTTAAACTTCTCCTATCTTTTCTATTAAATTTTTATATTCTATTTTATTTAAGTATTCGTTGTATGATTTTTGAACAAATGCCCATAGCAAATCTTTTGTCTCTATATTCTTTTTAGCACCGATAGACTCTCTAAAATCTTTTTCAAAGAATCTTGCAAAATCCTCATCGAGTGTGATATCAAAATCTTTGGAGCCTATAGAGACGTTTAGTTTGCTCATTTACGTAAAACTTCTTCAATCTTCGCAAAAATATCATCCGATTCTATATCTTTATTCATCATATCTTCTTCAAGTTTTGCTATTTGAATATCTTTCATTTCATTTTGAGCTTTGAGGGTCACCACTTCTTGTCTGAGTATTTGATTTTGCTGTTGGATGTCTGTAAACCTAACCAACAAATCATTGACTTTTTCTGAAAGGTTATTGACTGTGATTTCTTCGTTTAACATTTCTAATCCTCTTATATATTTATCTTTTATGTGATTGTAGCAAAAATATGCCAAAATTTGGTACAATGATATACAATTTATAAAAAGTGAAAGGCGGATGTTATGAGTAGAAATGAAATCATAGAAGAGGTATTGTCTTTAACTTCCGATGAAAAGTTTAGCATTGTAGAAGAGATTTTAAAAAGTTTAGATATACCGGATGCAGAAATAAACCAAAAGTGGGAAGATGAAGTTGCTGAAAGATTGGAATCCTATAGGGGCGAACATCTGGAAACAGTGCCAACGGAACAAGTTTTAAAAAAATGAATGTAAAATTCTTAAAATTAGCATAATCAAATAACATGCCAACATTTAAATTAAATAGCAAATTTTCTCCCGCGGGAGACCAGCCACAAGCCATTGACAAACTTTCTGCCTGCATTAAAAAAGGCAACAAATATCAAACCCTCATCGGAGTGACCGGCAGTGGTAAAACGTTTACTATGGCAAAAATCATAGAAAAATTACAAATGCCAACGCTTATCATGACACACAATAAAACGTTGGCAGCGCAACTTTACAGTGAATTTCGTGGTTTTTTTCCCAAAAATCATGTAGAGTATTTTATCTCTTATTATGATTATTATCAGCCTGAAGCGTATATTCCTCGTACCGATTTGTTTATCGAAAAAGATAGTTCTATCAATGAAGAATTAGAGCGACTTCGACTGAGTGCTACGGCTTCTATTCTTAGTTATGATGATGTCATTTGTGTCGCATCCGTCTCAGCCAACTATGGCTTGGGAGATCCGAATGAGTACAAAAGCATGGTGCAAGCTATTGAAGTTGGAGATGAGATAAATCAAAAAGCTCTACTGCTTCAGTTTGTTGAGATGGGCTACAAACGTAACGACAGTTTTTTCGACCGTGGTTGTTTTCGTGTGCTCGGCGATGTGATTGATATCTTTCCTGCCTACAACGAAGAAGAAGCGGTTCGTATCGAATTTTTTGGCGATACCGTGGAATCAATCTACTCTTTTGAAGCTTTAACCAACAAAAAAATAGAAGAAACACAAAAAATCGTCATCTATGCCGCTAGTCAATTTATCGTAGGTCAAGAGCGCTTACACCTTGCTATAAAACTCATAGAAGACGAACTCTCTGAGAGGTTGGAATTTTTACAAAAAGAAGACAAACTCGTAGAGTATCAGCGTTTAAAATCACGTGTAGAATTTGATTTGGAAATGCTTCAAGCGACTGGTATGTGCAAAGGTGTTGAAAATTATGCACGCTATCTTGCTGGCAAAGGTGCGGATGAAACTCCTTATTCTATGTTTGATTACTTTGAAGCGATGGGACAGGAGTATCTTGTCATCGTTGATGAGTCACACGTTTCTCTTCCGCAGTTTAGGGGAATGTTTGCAGGAGACAGAAGCAGAAAAGAAGTGTTAGTAGAGTACGGCTTTAGACTTCCAAGTGCACTTGACAACCGTCCTTTGATGTTTGATGAGTACATTTCTAAGCCCGCAAAATTTCTTTTTGTCTCGGCAACTCCCAATGAGCTTGAACTAGGACTCTCTGCAGAAAATACTGCTGAGCAAATCATCCGTCCAACCGGACTCTTAGACCCTCCGATAGAGATTTTAGACAGTGAAAATCAAGTAGAAACTCTTTTTGATGAAATTAAAAAAACAGTCGCAAAAAATGAGCGAGTCTTAGTTACGACACTCACTAAAAAAATGAGCGAAGAGCTAACGCGGTATTATAATGAGCTTGGATTAAAAGTCAAATACATGCACTCTGAAATCGATGCGATTGAGAGAAATCAAATCATACGGGGCTTAAGAATGGGTGATTTTGATGTGCTTGTGGGGATTAACCTTTTGCGTGAGGGGTTGGACTTACCGGAAGTCTCACTTGTGGCGATATTGGATGCGGATAAAGAAGGGTTTTTAAGAAGTAAAACAAGTCTGATTCAAACCATGGGACGCGCGTCAAGAAATATCAATGGAAGAGTGATTATGTTTGCAAAGAGGATCACAAAATCGATGCAAATAGCAATTGAAACAACGCAAGAGCGAAGAGAAAAACAACAAGAATTTAACACAGAACATAACATCACACCCACAACCACCATGCGAACACTTGATGCGGATTTAAAAGTAGAAGAGATGGGCGAACTTTTTTCCAAACTTGACAAAAAAGATAAAATTCCCCCTGCCGAGCGTAAAAAAATCATCTCTGAACTCACCAAATCCATGCATGAAGCAGCCAAAGCACTAGAGTTTGAAAAAGCTGTAAAGTTCAGAGATGAGATAGCAAAACTTAGAAAACTTTAAAGAAATTCCAAATGTATTCATAATGTAACATTTTTTGGATAGAATAAGAAAAAATAATATCAAGGATGAAAATCGTGTCCAGTCTTAACGATCCACAAAATTTTATAAATAGAGAATTATCTTGGCTCAGATTTAATACAAGAGTTTTATTAGAATCAACAAAAAAAGAGTTACCGTTGCTTGAGCGTCTTAAATTTTTAGCTATTTATGCAACCAATTTAGATGAATTTTACATGATAAGAGTCGCTGGATTGAAGCAATTATTTGCGGCTGGTGTGATTGTCACTGGTAAAGATGAGATGACACCTTTGGACCAACTAAAAGAGATACGGTCTTATCTTTGGGATGAAAAAGTTGTGCTTGAGAACAGTTACACAGAAGTAGTCAAAAAACTTGAAGAAGAAAATCTCTTTATTACTGCGTATAGCAATTTAGATACAGAGCTTAAAGCAGAAGCTGATGAATACTTTTTTTCCAACATATTGCCAATTGCAGTCCCCATTGCGGTCAATTCTACACATCCGTTTCCCCATCTCAATAATTTAGGCTTTTCGCTGGTTGTTAAACTAGAAGAAGAAGATGGTTCTGGAAAATATAAATATGGAATGATACGAATGCCTAGAGTATTGCCTAGATTTTACCAAGTCTCAGACAATGTTTATATTCCTATTGAAACAATCGTAGAAAAACATGCTGAAGAGATTTTTCCTGGTTATAAACTCGTTTCATCTGCGGCGTTTAGAGTTACAAGAAATGCGGATATGGTGATAGAAGAAGAAGAAGCTGATGATTTTATGATGATTATGGAACAAGGCTTAAAACTAAGAAGAAAGGGTGCCTTTGTTAGGTTAGAAATACAAGAAAACCATGATGAAGATTTAATGAAATTTTTAAATACCCATATGCAAATCTTTTCAAAAGATATTTATAAATATTCTATACCACTAAATCTTGGTGCACTTTGGCAAATCATTAGCAATAAAGACTTTTCATATTTGACACTTCAGCCTCATTCTGCAAAAATTTTGCCTCCTTTTGATACCAATGAGTCTGTATTTAAAATCATCTCAAAACAAGATGCACTACTACTTCACCCTTATGAAAGCTTTGATACAGTGGCAAGACTCGTCAGGGAAGCTGCAAAAGATCCTGCTGTTGTCTCTATTAGAATGACCCTATATAGAGTTGAAAAAAACTCTGAAATCATCAAGGCGTTAATAGACGCCGCAAGTGAGGGCAAACAAGTGACCGCTGTGGTAGAATTAAAAGCGAGGTTTGATGAAGCCAATAATCTACACTGGGCCAAAGCATTAGAACAGGCTGGCGCACACGTTGTTTATGGAATTACTGGCTTTAAAATTCATGCCAAAGTGACACAAATCATACGTCAAGAAGAGGGAAAACTAAAGTTTTATATGCACTTTGGAACGGGTAATTATAATGCGGCGACTGCAAAAATTTATACAGATGTGAGTCTTCTTACATGTAGAGAGGAATTTGCAAAAGATTCAACCTCATTTTTTCACATACTCTCAGGATTTTCCAAAAACAGAAAGCTATCAGATTTGAGCATGTCACCGACACAAATCAAACCTAAACTTATCTTATTGATTAGCAACGAAACTAAGGCTAGTGGTGATAGACATATCATACTAAAGATGAATGCACTGGTGGACTTTGATATCATTAAAGCCCTCTATAACGCCTCAAATGCTGGAGTCAAAATTGATTTGATAATCAGAGGAATTTGCTGTTTAAGACCGGGCATTGAAGGATTGAGTGAAAATATCAGAGTCAAATCGATTATAGGTAAGTATCTTGAGCATTCTAGAGTTTTTTACTTTAAAAATAATGAACCCAATCTTTTTATCTCTAGTGCGGATTGTATGCCAAGAAACTTGGAGCGAAGATTGGAGCTTATGACGCCCATCTACGAAAAATCTCTTCAAGAAAAACTTTTTGAAATGCTACAACTTCAAATTGCAGATAATGTACTGAGTTGGGAGTTAAATAAAAATGGAGAATATACAAAGGCTGAAAGAGATCAAGATAAAGCGGTCAACAACCATATCATTCTCGAAGAATATATCAATAAAATATACAAAACTATGAGAAAAGATACCACTTCTAGCAAAGCAGAAAAGCTAGCTAAGAAGCTATTTAAGGAGAGTTAATATGATACTATCATTTGAAAATCACTTACCTTGCGTGGAAGATAAAGTTTTTATCGCACCTAGTGCCGACGTCATTGGTGAAGTGAGCGTTGGGCATGACAGTTCAATCTGGTTTGGTACAGTCATAAGAGGCGACATAAACAGGATTACCATAGGTAAACGTACCAACATACAAGACATGAGTATGATTCATGTCACGCACTATACCAAAGAAGATAAAAGCGATGGAAACCCTACCGTGATAGGAAATGATGTCACCATTGGGCATAAAGTAATGCTCCATGGGTGCACCATAGAAGATGCTTGTCTGATTGGTATGAGCGCCACGATCATAGATGGAGCGGTTATAGGAAAAGAGTCGATTGTTGGGGCTGGATCACTCGTCACAAAAAATAAAAAGTTTCCACCGCGTTCACTCATTATGGGAAGTCCTGCTAAAGTAGTAAGAACCCTCAATGATGACGAGATTAAATTTTTATATACATCTGCAAAAAATTATGTTGAATTTAAAAATAGATATTTAAAATAATTTTTTACAATGAAGCTTTATTTTTTTTCTTTCTCTTTTTTGGAATTGGTTTTGCAAAATTAAGCAAATCCTCTGTCGTAATAATATGTTCAGGAATATTTTTCAAAGATGTTTCGAATACAACTGTGGCAGCGTATGCATCAGAAAATGCACGATGGTGCTGTTGACCTTTTATCTCTAAATGCTCTGTTAAAAAGCTAAGACCATATCTAGGTGCTACGATAGTTTTTTTTGCCAAATCAATGGTGCAAATTTTTCTATTTAAAAGTGGTCCAAAACCAGCGGATTCCATAGAAGAAGAGATAAAACCATAATCAAAATTAACATTGTGCGCCATAAAAACAGCATCTTTTAAAAACACTCTAAAGCGTTCCAGAACACTTTTTAATGAGGGTGCATCTTTGACATGCTCAAGCGTTATTCCCGTGAGTCTTATAATATTATCAGGAATAACATCTGCCTTTACAAAGCTCTCAAATCTTCCAATTTCTTTACCATTTTCTATCATTAAAGCACCGATTTCTATAATCTGTGAGCTATCTGGCTTGCTTCCGCTAGTTTCAATATCTACGATACAAAATCTTTGCCGCTCAATTGGCGTAAACGTTGTCTCTAGGGCGATATAATTGTTTTTAAGTTCCACGAGTGGAATTCCTAACACTCTTAAGTTTTCTAAACTCTCATAAAGAGTTTCAAAATCATAATTTTCCAACTCTTTCACTCTTTTTAGCTTTGAACGGCATTCATAAAAAGTTTGGGGCTTTAGGGTCATGTCTTGAATTAATTTATCAAAACTTCTCAATTTTTTACCTTTTGAATGAACTCTTGAATTTTTTGACACTCTTTTTTACCCTTGGATGATTCTACTCCACTACTGACATCCAACCCGTAAAAATTTAATTTCTTCACTTCCTCTACATTGGCAGCTGATAGACCACCTGCCAAGATAATTTTTGAGCAATCCACCTCTTTAAACCACTCTAACTCAACTCTTTTACCCTCTCCACCATAACTCTCAACAAAAGCATCCAAAATTCTATATTCATTTTTATTCTTTTCTAAATCTTCCTTACATGTAGCCCTTATAACTTTCAAATAAGGAACGTCTAGTCTTTCATAAAAAGTCTCTTGCACCTCAAAATGTATTTGAGCTAAGCTCATCTGTGCTTCCTTGCATGTCGCATTAATTTCTTCATAGGGAACATTGACAAATAGCCCTACTCTCTCTATGAATGGAGGTAATTCTTTCACTATTTTCAAAGCATTTTGCGGCGTGATGTATCGAGGAGATTTTTCATAAAACACAAAGCCTAAAGCATCTGCACCAGCTTCCACCGCGCACAGAGCATCTTCAAGATTTGTAATACCACAGATTTTCACTTTTGACATTTTTATTTCAAACTACTTATGGCTTCAAAATACGATGGGTTAGAAAAAACGTAATTTCCGGCAACGACGATATCAACTCCCGCAGCTTCGAGTTCTTTTACATTTTTATCGTTCACTCCGCCATCCACTTCAATCAGTGTTTTTAAACCTTTACTGTTGATCATAGCTCTAAGCTTTCTAGCCTTTTCTAAGACTGATGAAATAAATGATTGCCCACCAAATCCTGGATTGACACTCATTAAAAGAACCATATCTAAATCTTCTAAAAGGTATTCTAGTGATTCAGGAGGGGTGTGTGGATTTAAAACAATGGCGGGTTTTATACCGTAACTTCTTATTTTCTGAATTAATCTATGAGGATGTTTTTCCTCTTCAATATGAAATGAGATAAATTCAGGTTTCAATGGAGCGAACAAGTCGACAAAAAATGTATTATTTTCAACCATAAGATGTATGTCCAATGGTTTTGTTGCACATGCGGCTACTGCTTTTACCACCACGGGTCCAATGGTCAAGTTTGGTACAAAATGCCCATCCATTACGTCTACATGTACATAATCGCATCCGCCGTCACAGATCGCTTTTATCTCTTCATCTAGTCTGCCAAAATCTGCAGATAATATACTTGGTGCTATTAACATTTTCTACCTCTAAAATTTATTTTGTTAAAAAAGCTATAGAAACACTTATTGAATCCTTGTTAGGATCAAGTGTTAATGATTGAACATTGATTGATTTTTGTAAGCATTGTATCACACTTTCATAAAACATTTATAAATTTTATGTTATCATCACACCCAAATATAGGTTTTATGAATAAAGTTTAAGTAGATATTTTGCTTGATTTGTGTAAAATCTCAAAAAATTTCAAGGAAATAGATATGGCAAGAAGATGCGCTATTACAGGAAAAGGTCCGATGAGTGGAAACAATGTTAGCCACGCAAATAATAAGACTAAAAGAAGATTCCTACCAAATATAAGAACTGTAAGAGTTACTTTAGACGATGGAACTACAAGAAAAATCAAAGTTGCGGCTTCAACGCTTAGAACAATGAAGAAGAACGCTTAACCTCCAAACTTCAGTATGGGGCATTAAGTGACACAAAATGACAAGTTAAAAAAACTTCTTCATTGGTCAACTCAAGCCTCCCCTCACATAGACTTAAACACTGAGCTCTATCAACAATTAAAACCATTTCGTCTCCCACTTATACTCGTAGTTTTTATGATTATGGTGGGCGCTCTTGGCTATGTAATCATAGATGGCTTCACACTCTTAGATGCTATATATCAAGCCGGCATCACAATTACTACAGTAGGCTTTGGAGAAATTGCTCCCATATCTCCAGCAGGAAGAATATTTACTATCACTTTAATTATCTTAGGATTTGGACTCTTTTCATTTTCTATAGGTGTCTTGGTAGAAGTTTTAAACAAGGGTACTCTTGTCAATACCATAAAGGAGAGGCAAATGTTATATAAAATTGCTAGATTAAAAAATCATTTTGTTATTTGTCATCACAATGAAATAACAATTCAACTTGCAAAACAATTTAGAGAAAATCATATCCCTTTTGTAGTCATTGATGCATGCAGTGATTTACCAGAGATTGCCGAAAAATATAAGTATCCTTATTTTGTACAAGAAGATCCACACACTGAAACTGCCATTTTGAAATCATTTCTTTCAAGTGCCAAAGGGCTTATCACTTTGAGTGAAAATACTGCTGACAATATCGCTCAAATTGCTTCGGTTAGACTCTATGAGAAAGAGATTGGACTAAGACGTCCTTATCAGATTATAGCAAGCGCATCCGATTCAAGAGATATTAAAAAATTAAAAAAACTGGGCGCAGATAGAGTGCTATCGGCAACTCAACTTATGGCTGAAAGATTAAGTGCGATTAGTATAAGACCTGATATGGACAATATGTTGGAAAAACTTTTATACAGAAAAGATGCTCCAATTGACATGGAAGAGGTAGCTGTTCCTGACCACTCTTGGATGAGATTTAAAAAATTAAAAGAAGCAAGACTGAGAGATATAACAAACGTCAGTATCGTTGGCATTAAAGATGTAAATGACAACTTTACACCTATGCCAAAAGGTGAAACCTTGATAGGTACAGGGTGCAAGTTACTATTGATAGGAACGGGTGAGAGTATACGGGCATCAAAAACAATAATAAGAAAAAAAGAAAAACCAGAGGAATTACGATATGTTTAGTATATTTTCACTAAAAAATGGGTTTGAGAATGTAAAAGGTTTTTACTTTGATGGAATTTCATCAGGAATAAAAGCAAAAAATAAAAATGACTTGGCATTCATAAGAACAGATATTGAGTGTGATATAGCAGCAATTTTTACTGAAAACAGATTTAGGGCTGCCCCAATTCGCCACTATTTAAACTATCCAAAACACTTTAAAACAAACTTTATATTGATGAACTCTAAAAATGCCAATGCCATGACAGGAGTCAAAGGGATTGAAGACATCAATGATATTTTTAAAAATCTTAAAACAAAATTAGGCACTATTGTAAATCCTGTGATGAGTTCAACCGGTGTGATAGGGTATAGATTGAATAAAGAAAAAATATGTGCTGCATTTGAAAAATTTGATTTTAATGCAAAAAATTCAGACGAATGTGCACAAGCCATCATGACGACTGATTCTTTTAAAAAAGAGATTTGTTTGAGAGTAGAATTAGAAGATGGAAGTGCCTTTCATATAGCGGCTATTTGCAAGGGTGCCGGCATGATAAACCCTGCCATGGCAACCATGCTGTGCTTTATCATAACGGATGCTGCGATCCCAAAATCTGATATGGATGAAGTGCTAAAAAATTCTGCAGAACAATCCTTCAATACAATCAGTGTCGATGGGGATACCTCTACAAATGACACCGTCATGCTTATGAGCTCATGCGAAAGTCATGCTTATGATAAGACTGCTTTTTCCACGGCACTTAACCAAATAACGAAACATTTGAGCTTAGAAATATTAAGAGATGGTGAGGGTTCCAATAAAGTAGTAGCATTTGAAGTCAAGGGGGCAGCTAGCCTTGAAGATGCAAAAAAGGCTTCTAAGCGACTCAGTAACTCACTATTGGTTAAAACTGCACTTTTTGGTGAGGATCCAAATTGGGGTAGAATTGCTTCGACTATTGGAGCAAGCCGCGTTACATGTAGCGAGGAAGATTTGGTTATATGGTATGATGATGTGGAAGTTTATTCGAAGCAGAATCCTAGTTTAGACGAGGAAACTGAAAAAAAAGCAAATAAGGTCATGAAACAAGAGAGTTTCAAGATTACATGTAACCTAAATGTTGGGTCGTATTCTTTTACTTCTTACGGCTGTGATTTAAGTTATGAGTATGTCAAAATAAATGCAGATTATAGATCGTAATTAACTCTCTGTTAAATATGTTTTGATAAAATAAACTTGGTATCCTAAAAAATACACATTTATTTTATACAGGAGAAAAAATGTTACAAGAGTACACAGATATTATCCCGGACATCACAGCAAGCAATGCTCATTTTGCAAAAATTTTTGAAAAGCATAACGCACTTGACAAGCAGATTAAAAATGTCAAAGCAGGTCGTGAGCACATGGAACAAATTACTGTTGAAGGGTTAAAAAAAGAGAAGTTACAACTTAAAGATGAAGCTTATACCATTATTTTAGATTACAAAAAACAGAACAATTTATAAAACATATTGGGCTTAGATAACTAAGTCCAAACCCTCTATATTCACATTTTTACCACGCATATTTTCTTTGCAAGTCAGAATAGCTATCAACAACCATCATTTCTCTTTGACACGCATAGCAAAGAATAGAGTCTGCACTCTCTTGCCCAATTCCTTTTTGCACCAATAAATCATAACTATTCACACAAGCCCTTAGATAAAAGTTGTGAGTAGTAATTGAAAAATTGTTTAGCAGTTCTACCACTTCTTGAAGCTCTGTAAGTTGCAAAGATTTTTGCTTGTTTATGCAATTCATCCCTATCACAACTCACTGAAGCAAAGTATGAATCTACAATCACTAAATATTCGGCAAAACTTCCCTGATAAAAAGAGATCCATAACCCAAATCTATCTGATAAAGAAATCTTTTCTTCCACTGAATCGCTATAGTGAATCTCTGTACTTGTTACTTGCGTTGCTTCATTGTCTTTATGGTACTCGGTCACTAAATGCCTTCTGTTAGAACTAGCATAAATTAAAGTATTTTTAGGAGGAAGTTCAATTGAGCCTTCTAAAATTGGTTTTAATCCCTTATAGCTATTGTCTCCCTCCTCAAACGATAAGTCATCACAAAATATTATAAACTTATAAGGAGACTCTCTAATAGAATCTATCACTTCAGGTAAATTTGATAAATCATCTCGTGAAAATTCAATTAACCGTAAGCCATCACTTTTAAAATGATTAAAAACTGCTTTAATCAGTGATGATTTACCTGTGCCTCTCGCTCCCCAAAGTAAAACATTATTACACGCTCTCCCATCTAAAAATGCCTGAGTATTTTCAACAATTTGACTTTTTTGAAGCTCAATCCCCACTAACGACTTTAGAGATATTGGGTCAATTTCAAGAACACTTTTTAATGTTGCACTTCTTGCACGCCAAAGTGCCGCAAATGTTTTTTCCCAGTTGATCATAATGCCTTACCCTCTTTTCTTAAATATGCTAACACTGTGTTTATGATATCATCATCATCTTTACTGCGAGACTTCAGGTAGATTTTTTCTTCTTTTTTATTTTTGAATGTGATACTTTGTCCAAAATTAGAAATTGATATGATGTCTAATTTAGAGGCTAAAATTTTCATCGTGATAATCTCTAGAAATTGTTTCGTTGAAATATCTAATTTCGAGAACCTATCCAACATCTCTTCTTCAATGTCCAAGACACTTCTAAGTGATTCGCACTTGCTCAGTCTCCTGTACAACTCCAACCTAATTCTATCTTCACTGATATAATCACTGCTGATAAAAGCACTCACAGAAAGTTTAATGTCAACATCTTTTTTCATGATTGGAGTGTGATTTAAAAGCTGATTGATCGCGTCTTCCAACATTTTAAGATAAAGTGAATATCCAATGTTTTTTATATGCCCACTTTGTGCCTCACCAATGAGGTTACCACCGCCTCGTATCTCCAAATCATGATAGGCTAAAACTGACCCACTACCAAGAAATGAATTTGCTTCGAGTGCCATTAAGCGTTTTTTTGATTGTTCTGTGAGTGTTGATTTGTCCTTGACCAAAAAGTAACAATACCCTTGTCTCTTACCACGCCCTACTCTTCCTCTGAGTTGATGAAGGTCTGCAATCCCAAAATTTTCACTACTTTCTATGATGATGGTATTGACATTTGGAATATGAATTCCTGATTCTATAATAGAAGTCGAAAGCAAGAGATCATACTTTTTGTTTTCAAAATTCATCATCTCTTTTTCTGTAAAAGTTGCGCTTACTTTTGAGTGAAGCGTCAGAATTTTTAACCCTGGCATTAATTTTTCAAGCTCTGCTCTTCTAGAATCGATACTTGCAATTCTGTTGTGAACAAAAAATATTTGCCCACCTCGTCTCAGTTCTCTTGAAATTGCCTCTTTGAGAGATTTTTCTTCGTACTCTTTCACAAAAGTTCTAATATCTTCTCTATCACTAGGCGCCGTTAAAATTTGAGAGTATTGTTTGATTGAACTTAGCGCCATATTTAAACTTCTTGGAATGGGAGTGGCACTCATTGAGAGAATATGTACATTTTCTCTCATCTCTTTTAACTTCTCTTTTTGTTTGACACCAAATTTGTGCTCTTCATCAAGTATGATAAGACCTGGATTTTTCATCTGCACCCCAAGCAATGCGTGAGTCCCCACACACACCAACAAATCTCCACTGTTTAAATCACTTATTATTTGACTTTTAGCCTTAGGACTTGTAAAACGGTCTAATTTTTCTACTCTTATGTTGTATTTTTTAAATCGCTCATTAAGAGACTTGAAGTGTTGTGCGCTAAGAAGTGTTGTAGGTGCCAATATAATGCTTTGGAAGCCGCTTGATGCAGCTGCAAAGATTGCATTCATCGCCACTTCTGTTTTACCAAATCCCACATCTCCGCTCAAAAGCCTGTCCATCATTTTTCCAGACTTTAAATCCTTTAAAATTTCATCAATACTTTTTTGCTGATCCTCAGTATATTCAAACCCTGCATCCCTTTGAAAGGCAAAAATTTCATCGCTTACATGGAGGGAAACTGCCTCAATCATCTCTCTTTTTGCCGCAGTTTCTATAATGCTACTGGCTATTTCAAAAAGTTTCACTCTTGTTTTAGCTTTTAGCTTTTGGAAACTTCCTTTTCCCAACTTATCCAGAATGGCTAAAGAGCCGCCATCGCTAATATACCTATCGATGACACTTAGATTTTCAACAGGAAGAAGAAGTTTATCGTCTCCCTGATACTCAATGACTACAAAATCACGAGTGGCGCCGAGTACGGTCGTGTTTTGTAAACCTTTGAAGATTCCTATTCCATAATTTTCATGAACAACATAATCACCAATTTTTAATTCATCAAGAATGATGGATGCACGTTTACGTATCTTTTTCTTGTTGGCTTTATTGACTGAGACTATAAGCTCTTTTTGACTGATCATATTGACTATTAAATCACTCTGCACAAAGCCAAAACTCGAATCTATGTCTTTTTGTCTTAGTAAAATCTCATTTTTTGCAAGTATGGTTATCTTTTTGTTTTTATGAAAATCTAGCAATGTATTCAGTGCCGCAATTTCTAGCGGCTTAAACTCTTTTGCTTCTGGCAATATTTTTAATGAATTTAATTTTGTAGCCCTATCAGAATCAAATAATCCAATTTCTTCTATTTCAGCTTTCAGTGTGTTGAGTAAAACAATATCAAATTCTTCAAAATAATTTTTACAACTGTCGGCAAGAGCCCACAAACCTAATGAATGTATATCTTTTACAAAACTATCACTCTGTATTTTTTCAATATTTTGCACTGCTTTATCATACTGCTCATCATTGAGTGAGAATAGCGCTGGAACGATTTTTATAGATTCAAGCTCTTCTTTGATACTTATTTGAGTTTCACACTCAAAATGTCTAATACTCTCAACTTCATCATCAAAAAGAGAAAGTCTGATAGCTTGCTGTGAGTCTATAGGAAACACATCAATGATGTCACCCCGGAATGAGACTTCACCGAAACTCTCCACCACATCAACAACATTGTATCCCCAATTTAATAGCTTGTTTTTAAAACTATTCAACTCAATTTTCTCACCAAATTCTATCGTGAAAAAATCAAAAAATTCTTTTGGCGGTAAGGGTGTAAAAAGAGTTCGTATCGGCACAACTAAAACTTTTTTTGTGGAATTATCCTCATAATATTTTTTTAGGGAATTTAAAAGCTGTTGAATCTCTTGTGAAAAAGACAAAAGGTCATCCCCAAAACTTGCTCTTAAATCAGGAAGAGTATACGCCCTCCTACCCGAGTATTCAAGAATATGAGAGACTGCTAGTAACTCTTTGTCATTGTCAACGCCGATGACATCAGCATTACCTCCATTTTTAAAAAATTCATAAACACTAGGTTGCAATTTTATTTATCCTTTTGCTTTTCTTCTAGCATCACTGTATCATTCTCTTTTTTTATCTTGCTTTCGCCTTCAAAATGAGCTTTTGCTTCTAGAATCAACTCTTTAGAAGTGATTCTTCCCAATAATTTTCCACCCGCTAAAACTTCAACTGTGTCACAATTTGCATCGCCCTCAAAAAGACCATTAATAATCAGTTTGTTGGCATACACTTCACCATGGATACTGCCATTTTTTCCAATGGTAACGATACTCTGCGAGTTCACTTGTCCCGATATTACTCCATCTACATGTAGTCGCGAACCACAATTAAAAACACCTTCTATCTTCGCATCACTCGCTATGATGGATGTTTCAGAAGAGGTACTTAATTCTCCATTATTCTTATTAAAGATTGCCATGAAACTCTTTTCTCCTTTTTAAATATTGACTCAAAATTTGTACTATTCCATTGTGTAAAATGTTCAGGGTCTAGCGGTCTTGCTATAAATCTAACTTCATAATGAAGATGAGGGCCAGTCGATAACCCGCTATTTCCAGTGTAAGCAATAATTTGACCTTTTTTTACAAAATCCCCCATCTTAAAAGGAAATTTATTACTAAGATGAGCAAAAGTAGTTCTAAAACCATAATTATGATCCATGATTACCAAATTTCCAAATCCACTCGCCTTATGAAAGCCGGCATACTCGATAACTCCATCAGCAGGAGCATGCACGGGTGTCATAAGTTTTGCTCTCATGTCCAAACCTCTGTGATACTCTTTACTCTTAAGGATAGGATGTGTCCTCCATCCAAATTTACCACTATATCCTTCAAACGGCACAACATTACCATTTGGTATACTAGTGAAAAAAAGTTTTTGTTGCGTTGCCGTAAAAGTGATATTTTCTAATCTTGTATCAATTTGCGATTCTAGTGCGGGAGTGATACCGACCATGGATTCTATGTCAGTTATTTTGTCCTGTATTTGAGCATACTCTTCTGTTTTATCTTTAATTTGCTTTAATAATTGTTCGTTATCTTCTTTGATTACTAACTGTTCTTGTAGTATTTTAGATTTTTTTTCTTCAAAACTTTCTACTTCATTTATCAAAAAAGAGATCAGATACGAGCCTGCGACTAAAATAAAAATTACGAACAATATGAAATAGACTGCAAACTTTTTTATTATCTGATTGACTAAATAATGTTTTGAGCCATGTACATCAGATAATGTTATAGTAAACTTATTTTTCACTACTATTTTCCTTTAAAAATGTCTCTACAACTGAAAATGAACCAAACACTAGATACTCTAAATTTTGTTCAATTGCTATAAAATTAGAATGTTTAATATCCAAAAGGTCTAAACTATTTATTAAAACACTTTCCTCAACCGCTCTATTGTTAGACAGCTTTATAATTTGCACTTCCAAAATAATGGGTTTCAAAATAGAAAGTATACGTTCATACTCTTTATCATTGTAACTATTGTATATTAGAATAACTTTTTTATCTTTAAAATGTTCTAAAAGAGCAGATGCTGCCATCGGGTTATGTCCCACATCTATCGTAATATTTGAAGTAATTTTATAGCATCTTCCAAAGAATATTAAACCACTGAGCAATTTAATATCTAGCTCAAACCCTAGAAGTTGATACGCACAGAATGCGGTTGCTAAATTATCTTTAAAAAAAGGTGCTAGTTTTTCATCTTTTACAAACTCGGTAATTTCATGATAAAAATCATCAGGCAAATAACTTTGGGCTAAATATAAATTTCTTTTTACTTCATCTATTCTATTATAAGCGAGTTCGTAGAGTACTGCTTCATGCTGCTTTGCTAAAACCATATCGTTGTTCACACTTCTAAGTTTTGTAGTCGCAATTTCTTCAATACTATTTCCCAAAAATAGTTGATGATCATAGCCTACAGGAGTGACTATTGAAAGATTTTTAGCAAATACATTGGTAGCATCAAACTCTCCTCCAAGCCCAGCTTCAAGGACAATATAGTCACAAACTTCACAAAATATCAACATTGCCAGTAACGTTGTATATTCAAAATAGGATAGAGATTCAGCGCTCTCTATGTTCAATATTTTTTGTAATTTTAAATGTGCAATTTCTAAAGTTTTATTAGAACTATCTTGACCATTTAACCATATTCGTTCATTAAAATTTATGATATGTGGAGAACTGTAATGTCCAACACTCAAACCTTTAGCATGTAAAAGATGTGCAAGAGCACGTCCAGTAGAGCCTTTTGCATTTGTACCCACGACATGTATGATTTTTGGAAGTCTAAAATATTCTTTTATTTGATTGTAAATACGAGGGAACCTATCATAATCTATTTTCTCATAATAGAGTGGTTTGGCCGCTAAGTACTCGTCTAATTTCATCGATTAGTGTTTAGGCATGACTTGATTTCTGCCAGACTCTTTTGCTTTATAAAGCATTTTTTCTGCATCAATGACTGTATCTTCGGCCGATGTGCTTTGACCTCTTTGGGCGACTCCGCAACTTATTGTTATATTGATTCTCTCATTTTTATAGATGAATTTATAATTTTCAATGACTGCTCTCATTTTTTCTGCAAAATGTAACCCTTGGACCAAATCAACTCCAGGTAAAATAACTAAAAATTTATCACCACCGTATCTACCAGCAAAGTCTACTTCTCTCACATAGTGTGTCAAAATCTTACCAAATGTAGCAAGAATTACATCTCCCGCATCATGCCCATAAGTCCCGTTGATCACTTTAAAGTGATCTATATCTAAAAAACACACTGTATAATCAATTTTGTATCTAGCATAAGCTTCTTCAGCTCTTTTCAACTCAACAATGAGTGCGTCTTTTGTAGCAACATGTGTTAAAAAGTCTTCTTTACTCTCTTTTTTTGCTACAAAAAGTGAATTTTCTAATTTTTCTACTTTAGTATGAAGATTGTTGATTGTTTTTTTATTTTCACTCATTTTTAAACTCAAGTCTTTTGTTGCAGTCTCTAATGAGCTTGCAATTTGAATCAGTCTATTTTGTAGTGATTCAAAACTATCTTGTTTACTACCTTTAACCTGCTCGTTACTTATATCACTAACGTCCATGAGAGTTAAAATCTTTGTATTAATTTCATCTGAAATTTCATGAAGTAAAGAAATTTTCTTTTTCACTTCTTCTTTATCGAGTCCAACTCTTTTTTTAATAAACTGTTTAATTTCCTTTTGCATCGCCTGAGAAGATAAAGATTCAGGGGAGTTTCTTAATTCATAACTAATAGTTGCTAACTCATCATTCATACTTGAGGCAATGGAAGGAGCTAAAGTTGCGACTATAAGAGGTGCTAGTACTTTATAAATTTCAGTATCACCATCGTTACTCTTTGCTATTTCACTAATTGTGCTTGCCATCAATCATTCCTATCACAGATATTTTTGAAACAACTTCGTTTAGGGCATCCACTGACGCTTGCTTAATCGCTTCAAATCTTTTCGAATCAGAAATAACACTATTGGCTTCAATTGGGAAGTCATACTCTCCACTGGTAGAAATGGTCCCAGATCTTCCACTTTTTGACGTATATCTGGTACTAAGAGATACTGTTGCTTTGTAGTATATAACAAAACCGGAACGGTCATACAATATAGGTAATGAAATACCTCCAATTGAAATATAAAGGTTTGTATCCGCACTTGCTTTATCACTAAGTTTTGCGCCAAATCGTGTAATCACTGCTTCATTGACGGCATCATTAATCAATACACTATTTTTTGGATTTGTACGACTTATTGCAACTTCTACATGTATGCGTTCGCCCAACACTTCTTTTGTATACTGTACCGAAGGTTTGTACCCGCATGCACTGATAAATACAATAACAAATAAAAATCCAAAAAATCGTTTCATATTATTTCACCACCAAATTTACTAGTTTGTTTACTACATAAATCTCTTTTACAATATTCATATCTTGCGTCCATTTTTGTGCAGCTTGTCTTCCTGCACTCAATATATCTTCTTTAGATGTATCTTTGTCTACTTCAATCTCACATCTTTTTTTGCCATTGAGGGTAACTGCTAAAATCAATGTTGATGATTCAAATACTTCTTCTAAAATTTCTATTTTATCAAAATTTTTACGGCCAAAGAATTTATCACTGAGTTCCCAACACGTGTGGGGAATAATAGGCTCAAGTATATTTAATAGTATAAAGTATCCCTCACTCCATACCTCTTTATCAGCTTGAGCACTTAATGCATTTAGCGCTTCCATGCACGCTGCTATGAGAGTATTAAAGGCATAATTACTGGTGAATACTTCATTCGATTTTTTGAGTGCCTCATACACTTTTTTTCTTGCATATTGGGACTCTTTAGATAATTTGTCATGAACAATGTTGGGCAAAGCATCCAATTTTTTAACATTACTACTTCTATCGTTCAATCTTTTTATAAACTTAAATGAACCCTCAACAGCACTATCATTCCATTCTAACTCTTTGGTCGGAGGAGCCGCAAAAAGTATAAAAAGTCTAGCCGTATCTGCACCATATTTTTTTATAATGGCATCAGGGTCTACCGTATTACCTTTAGATTTGCTCATCTTAGAGCCGTCTTTTAAAACCATACCCTGCGTTAAAAGATTTTTAAATGGTTCATCCACTGAACAATATCCCAAATCTCTTAAAACTTTTGTAAAAAACCGCGCATACAAGAGATGAAGTATCGCATGCTCAATACCGCCAATATATTGGTCAACATTCATCCAATAATCACTACTTGTTTTATCAAAAACTTTTTCTTCCCAGAGTGATGGATCCGTTGTGTATCTTAAAAAATACCAACTTGATTGAAAAAATGTATCCAGCGTATCTGTTTCACGGATTGCAGGATCTCCACACTCGGGACATGTCGTATATTTCCATGTAGGATGGGTATCAAGTGGGTTTCCCTTCCCTGAAATTTCAACATCATCAGGAAGAGATACTGGTAAATTTTCTGTTTTTTCGCCCACTAAGCCGCACTTTTTACAATGGATCATAGGAATGGGCGCACCCCAATACCTCTGACGGCTAATTCCCCAATCTCTTAGTTTATAATTAATTACTTTTTTGCCTAAACCATTACTTTCAAAATGAAAAATGATAGCTTTTTGTGCTTTTTTTGAACTCATCCCGGTAAACTCTGCAGAATTGACTAATGTACCATAGTCTGTAATGGCGCATGTTCCATCGTACACGTTAGAATCAGATTTAATACTTTGAATAATTTTCAAATCATATTTTTTTGCAAAATCAAAATCTCTTTCATCATGGGCAGGAACGGCCATAACAGCACCGCCACCGTACTCAATCAGAACAAAATTAGCAACCCACAGGGGTACTTTTTCCCCCGTAAGCGGATGAATAACATCAAGTTCCAAGCTAAGGCCCTCTTTCTCCGCCATTGCGCGATCACGTGCACCCACGCCTTGCATCTTTTTTATTTTTATGATTTTATCTTCACTTAAAAGTGAATTTTTTATAAGATATTTTACTATCTCATGCTCAGGTGCCAACGCCGTATATGTCACGCCATAAATAGTGTCAGGCCTGGTTGTAAAAACAGAATATCTCTCAAAATTATTATTAAGTTTTTCTTTTGATTCATCACTGAGCATAAAATCAAATTCCAACCCTTCGCTTCTTCCAATCCAATTGTTTTGCATTGTCAAAACTTGACTTGGCCAACTCTCTTCAAGCTTCTTACCATCGTCTAAAAGCTCTTGTGCGTAATCGGTTATTTTCAGGTAGTATCCTGGCATTTGACGTTGTTCTACAGGATTAGCACATCTCCAACAACACCCCTCTTCTACCTGCTCATTCGCCAAAACTGTATGGCAAGTTTCGCACCAATTTAGAGTAGAATTCTTTTGATAGACTAACCCTTTTTTATACATATCAATAAAAATATGTTGTTCATGTTTTGTATAAAGTGGGTCACTTGTTGCAAATTCTCTTGTTTTTGAAAATGACAATCCTAATGAACTTAACTCTTTTCTCATATAATCTATATTTTCATAGGTCCATTTTTTTGGATGAACTCCGTGTTTTATAGCTGCATTTTCAGCTGGCATCCCAAAAGAATCCCAGCCAATAGGATGAAGAACATTATAATTTAACTTTCTAAAATTACGAGCAATGGCGTCACTAATCGTATAATTTCTCACATGTCCCATGTGAATGCGACCACTTGGATAGGGAAACATACTTAAGATATATTTTTTTTCTTTAGAAAAATCATTGGATGGTTCAAACAAATGATTATCATTCCAATATGTTTGCCATTTTTGCTCAATTAACTTTGGATTATACTCCATTAAACTCTCCATCTCATAGTTTAAAATTCTTCTCTAGCTTTTGCGGCTTCTATCAATACTAATGCCAATGAAAAAATATTTGCCACAATGGCACCGATAGCAAGTGAAATAGCCATCGTCTGATTATTTGCAATGACCAAAAATAAAAATGCAGGAATCAAATGAAGATCTGCCACTAATGAACTTGCAAATAGTTCGGCAGATAGGATATTTTTGACGCCAATTTTTAATAATGTTGATATTAAATTAATACTGGCCGCAATAAAAAGTGCTGTTTCATTGTTCTCATAAAGAAACCCAACTGTGGTAGTTAAGCTCATTAGAGCAAAAAATATGTATATTACTTTTCCCCAATCCATTTTACCTTCTCCTTTTTTCCGAACAAGTCCAGCAAAAATTCCTCTTACTGAAGCTTACGCTTTGCGTAGAGTAAATCATCTTTGCTGTCTTGTTTTCATTGTTCCGCACTTCTTTTTTTACACAATACCTTGTTCGTATTGTGCTCTCATCTTTTCTTTTTCAATTCTTCTGCTCTCTTTGAGTGCTTCTTTGCTCTTATAATCTTTAACATCAAATTTCAGCCATTTAAGCATAGGAGAAGCAACAAAAATTGAACTGTATGTTCCTACGATTATACCCACTAAAAGAGTTAACCCAAAGCCATGTAGAATCTCTCCACCAAATAAGAATAGTGTTAAAATAACAAAAAATGTTGTAAGAGAAGTTAAAATTGTACGAGACAATGTCATCGATACTGAATAGTTTATAATGTAAAATAAATCAAAACTTTTAGACCCTTTAACCTCTTCTCTAATTCTATCAAATACAATAATTGTATCATTCAAGGAGTATCCAAGAAGCGTTAAGAGTGCCGCTAATATATCTAAATTCACATCTACTTTAAAAAGTACAATCGCCCCAAGTGCAATTGAAATATCATGAACAAGGGCTATCACAGAAGCAATAGCAAAACGCCATTCAAATCTGAAAGTAATATAGAGTAGAATAGCGAATATAGAGATAACCATGGCCATAAGGCCCTTTTCTCTAAGCTCTCCGCCCACTTTTGGTCCAACGATATCCACTCTTCTTACTTCAAAGTTACCTGTACCTTGCAATAAGGCAGTTATTTTACTACTTAAGTCTTCTTGTACTGAATCAGTACTTGACGAAAATCTAACAATAACTTCTTCTGGGGTTCCAAACTCTGTAATTGAAGCGTTTTCAAAGATTTTATCAACCGAAATCTTTTCTCTCATCTCCTGAATTGGAGCTTTTTTGTCATATTTTATCTGAATTATTGTACCGCCAGAAAAATCAATACCATAGTTCAATCCTTTAGTTCCTAAAAGAATGTAAGAAGAAATTATTAAAATTAATGATAATATTATTAATGGAACGCTTTTCGCCATAAAATCATAAGTTTTATCTTTAGAAAATATTTGCATTATTTACCCTTCCCTTTGATTCCAAACCACAAGGCAAGGTTTTTACTTTTTTCAATGCGCGGCATAAGAAATTCATAGATACCGTGTGTTCCTAAAATTGCTGTGAGCATTGACGCAAGGATTCCTATACTCATCGTAACAGCAAACCCTTTGATAGGACCTGTTCCATAAGCATACAATACTGTTGCGGCGATAAGCGTTGTGATATTCGCATCCAAAATTGCACTCATAGCGTTACCATAACCTTGCTCAACAGCTTTTTTAATACTGCTTCCCTTACGGAATAGTTCTCTTATTCGCTCGTTAATAATAACATTCGCATCCACCGCCATTCCTACGGTAAGCACAATTCCTGCCATACCTGGAAGTGTTAAAGTTGCTCCAAATAGTGCCATGACTGCCAAAACTATAAACAGATTTGCTACTAGTGCTACATTTGCAATAATGCCTGCTATCCCATAATAAACAACCATAAAGATAACAACTATGAGAAAACCAAGAGCTAGAGCCATCGTACTTGCTTTGATGCTGTCAGCTCCCAAAGATGGTCCTACACTTCTTTTTTCCAGCAACTTAACGGGAGCCAAAAGCGCCCCACTTCTAAGGGCAATGGCAACGTCACTCGCTTCTTTGACGCCAAATCCACCACTGATTTGGCCGCTTCCCCCGCCAATTCTCTCACGAATTACTGGTGCAGAATAGACTTTATTATCTAAGACTATGGCCAAATGTTTACCTACACTTTTACCCGTAAAGTCACCAAATATTTTTGCGCCTTCACTGTTTAATGAAAAGTTTATCACTGCTTGATTCATTTGATCAAATCCAACTTTAGCATCGGTCAACATACTGCCATCAAGAATTGGCACTTCTCTTACAATATGTTTAATTGCTGGATTTCTGCCATCTGGCAAAATCAGATCTCCATAAGCACTGGCTTCACGCTCACTCATTGTTTGCGCACGGTCATTTCTAACTTCATCCACACTCATAAGCTGTAAGTGGGCAGTTTTAGCTATCAGCTCACGAGCTCTCTGCTCCTCTTCACCAGTTTTTATACCTGGAAGTTCCACTATTATATTATCATTGCCTTGTCTCGCTACATTGGGTTCAGTCAAACCAAATTGGTCAAGCCTATTTCTTATAGTCTCAACTGCTTGGTTAATAGCGTACTCTTTTGTCGCTTCTTTTTCTAGAGAATTAAGGGAAAGTTTATAATTTAATTTATCTTTTTCAATTGAAAGACCAGTTACTTTCTTTAGCATTTCATCTAAATTTTTCTCTTCATCAGGGTCAACCAATGTAAGAGTCACCCTCTCTTCTTTTATTTTTAAAGAATCTATCAGTATGTCATTATCATCAGTAAAATATTTTATGCTTGAGGCTATTGATTTTATTTTTGATTTGATTGCTTCGTCTGTTTTTACACCAAGTAGCATATAGAGACCCCCTTGGAGATCTAGTCCAAGGGAAATTTTAGCACCTTTATCTGTTTGTAAAAATGTGGGTGCAGAAAATCCTAGCCCGAAAACAATAGCAAGAAAAAAAATCACCACTCGGTAATTTAATCCCCCACTATTCATCAATTCTCTTCGCTATGTATTCTCTTGCTATCTTAACAACTACTTCATCATTAAGTTTAACTTTGATAAAATTCTCTTCTGGTTTAACAACCTCACACATTAGACCACCGTTGGTGATGATTTTGTCACCTTTTTTCAAATCGGCTAACATCGCTTTATGTGTTTTAGCCTGCTTTTGTTGCGGTCTAATCACTAAGAAATAAAAAATCGCAAAAAGAACAACTAATGGAAGTAAAGAACTTACAATCTCTGGTACACCTTGCATACGAATCCTTTGATAAAAAATTTTCAAGGATTTATTTTAGCAAACTTTATATAATAAAAGCCTTTTTTATAGCACTTTGTTTATCTCTTTTTATCTATCTCCAATATTTTTCTCTACATGTAAAGATTCTTGATACAATTTTAGCTGTTTTTGGTTTTTATTTTCTTCTTACATGTCATAAAAGAACTCTCATCTGGGTTGGATTTTTTATAGGCTTATTTTGGTTTTATTGGATAGCTTTTAGCTTTAGATATTACGATTTATCCTACCTTATACCTTTTGTTATGTTGGGTGTAGGATTCATTTATGCACTTATTTTTTACATCATTGGGATACTCGGTAAGACTATTCATATCAGGGCTATTTTGATATTTTCACTCACATTTATCGAGCCCTTTGGATTTAATTGGTTGAAACCTGAACTTATTTTAATTAACTCCTATTTTTCAACGAACCTCACTCTCTTTGCACTATTTTTAGCAGTTTTTACGCTACATGGTAAGGCGTATTGGAAGCTTTTAGCATTTTGTGTTTTAATACTATTTTCATTTTTAAATACACCCCAAAACAGTGCATCACTTCCTTTACATGTAGCGATTGCAAATGTCAATTTAGACCAAGATAAAAAGTGGGATAAAAAATATGAGAAAGAAGTGGTAGAAGGGAATTTTAATATAATAGAAAAGGCCATTGAAGAAAAAAAAGATTTGGTAATACTCCCTGAAAGTGCTTTTCCCCTTTACTTAAATCTTGAAGAAAAAATGCTTTTTAGATTAAAAAAGTTATCCAAAAAAATTGCAATTTTTACGGGTGGGCTTAGAGTGAAAGACAATAGAGTTTTTAATTCATCCTATCTTTTTGTAAATGGCACTCAAGAAGTTGCAAATAAAGTTTTATTAGTCCCTTTTGGGGAAGAAATTCCACTGCCACAATTTGCAACAGACTTTATCAATAAAATGTTTTTTAACGGAGCAGAAGATTATAAAAGTGCAAAGGATGTCCATGACTTTCAAATAGATGGTTATCAATTTAGAAATGCAATCTGCTTTGAAGCAACAAAAGATAAACTCTTTGCTGATAACCCAAAACAGATGATAGCCATAAGCAACAATGCTTGGTTTACTCCATCCATTGAGCCCACACTTCAAAATCTACTTTTAAAATTATATGCAAAAAGACACAACACGACCATCTATCACAGTGCAAATTTTGGTATCAGTGGCATCATACACCCATAAGGAATCCCAATGGACTTAACTATCAAAGCAATTTTAGGAGCCATCACCGTTGTCATTATCCAGTTTTTTGCGCAAAGCAAAAACTATTATATCGCTGGGCTTGTACCACTTTTCCCTACATTCGCGCTCATCTCACACTTTATTGTGGGAACGAGTAGAACTACCGGAGAGTTAAAAGAGACTATTTTATTTGGAATCTTTGCACTCATCCCTTACTTTTTTTATCTACTCTCTCTGTATTTTTTAGTTGAGAAGTTCAAGCTTGTCACCTCACTTTTGAGTGCAACTTTTGTATGGATCCTCTGTGCTACCGCACTCATCCTCTTGTGGACAAAGCTTGGGAATGCTTAAGTTTCCTTACATGTAAGCGTCATCTCATACACCCATTGTTGTAACTCACTCATATCTTCATAGATTTTAAATACTCTATCGATGATCTCTTCACTAAAAAATATTTCATCGAACGGAAACTCTATGTAGGCATACATTGAACCTTGAAGGGATAGATAAACATTTTCATCGTCTTTATTGAAACCTTGTGGCACTCTTTTGTATTTGGGCTCCGGTAAATGATACCCTTTGTTTTTTAAGTCTTCGAGTATAGAATGCAAAGAATTACTATGCTTTTTGTGGTGAATATACTCTCTGTAAGTTTTTAAAAGAGGTGGTTTGAAATTTCTAATTCCAGCTGAGATAAAGTAGCCATCTTTATCATAGTGCATATAAAAACTACTGCTTTGCATACGATGCGCCTGACCTTGCCAAAAAAGAAGACCAATTTTACTTTTCATCGGTGTTTTATCGTTAGAAAATCGAATATCTCTATAAATTCTAAAAAGTGAACCCGCTACTTTTGGCTTAAAGTGGATGGTAGGTACGAGTATCTGAAGCGTTTCGCCCATCTCTTTTACAAAGTCAGTACTGGGAGTTAAAATAGTTTTCTCCCAAATATGACGATGATCTTCAAACCAAACTTTCGAATTATTCTGGCCAAGTTCTTTTAAAAACTCTATGCCTTTTTTGCTAAAACCATTAAATTGCATTGATCTCTTTTGTATATAATATCATTTCGTTTCATAGTATAGGTAAAATAAATAAATAAGGAATTAAACAAGAGAAACACTTAAGAGTTATACGGTTTAATTTGGTGGTAAAGAGGTTTTCACCCCTTTACATGTACGGCTATTTTAATGCTTCAAAAATTGCTAGAGAATCTAACTTTTCCCAAGGATAATCACTTTGACCTACTTGTCCACGAGCAGCAACATCAGCGTAAAGAAATGTCTCTGCACTTGGCTTATCGAGATTGAACTTTTGTGTTATCCATCTTGGAGTTAAACTAAATGTATTCATCACGAATTCTGAAAGTTTATCATCATCTGCACTGATAAAAGTTCCAAAAGTATCGACGCTCACTGAAACCGGTTTTGCAACACCAATGGCATACGATAACTGCACTGAACACTTTTTAGCAAGACCTGCAGCGACTACGTGTTTTGCTATCCAACGTGCCGCGTACAATCCACTTCTATCCACTTTTGTATAATCTTTACTTGATTGTGCGCCACCACCTATTGGTGCGTATCCGCCAAAACTATCCACAATCAACTTACGACCGGTGAGTCCCGAATCATGCAGTGAACTATGACTTACATAACGGCCTGTTGGGTTGATGTGGATGATTGTATTTTTTGGGTCATAAAGGTCTGTTGGTAATCCCGTATCATCAATAAGACCTTTTATCAGAGTTCTTACCTCTTCAATCGGCATAGTCTCCACTGAAGGAGCAGACACTACAATCGTATGAATTTTTTGCGGTAAACACTCTTCAAAATTTTTCTTAGTGCCATAATCCATAGTCACTTGTGTTTTAATATCAACACCGAGCTTGTGATTATGTTTTAACGCATAGCTGTAGACTTTATCACACAGCATTCTTGCGTAAGTAATGGCTGCTGGCATAAAATCTGCTGTTTCGACTGAAGCATAACCAAACATAATTCCTTGATCACCTGCTCCAATTTCACCATCTGCTTGATCAACACCTTGATTGATATCTGGTGATTGTTGATTCAATAAAACTTGAACATCTACATCATCAGGGTATAAGCATTGTTCTCTTGTAAAAGATGATTTTCCATCATACCCTATTTTAATCAATGCATTTTTTACTATGTTTTCATAATCTGTAGTAGTAAACGCTTTGCTAGTCTTCACTTCGCCACCGATAATAACGTGCTTACCTGCCACGAAAACTTCGCTAGCAATTCTTGAGTTAGGATCTGCCATGATAAGAGTATCGACAATGCTATCTGCAATTATATCTGCGCATTTATCTGGGTGACCTGGGCTTACAACTTCACTTGTAAAAAGGTATTGAGATTTGTTTTCCATTTTTGTTTTCCATTTCTTTGTTTTCCAGAAAAGACTTTACTCTTTTCATTGTTTTCCATTCTTTTGTTGTCCATTTTCGTTTTCCAATATTATAGAATTGAAAGGTTAAAATAAAATTAAAAAGTTTGAACCAAGGCTTTTAAAAGCCCGCCTAAATACTAACGCTTAATCATACAGTTTTTATCCTAAATGTTTACAATAAAATTCCAAATAGGCACTATTATAAATGATAATAGTATTCCAAGACCTAAAACATTAATTGCCAAATCTTTGTTTAATCCCCCTCTTATCGCTAACACAACAGCCATTGTCATCGGTGGCATGGCAATTTCGATAAACGTTATTTTTGCCCATGTTGCTGTTAAATCATAAAATAAATACATAAAAAAGAGCATGAGCATCGGGACAATTATCATTTTCACCGCAATCGCTATCATACTTTCTTTAAAATAGTTTTTGAAAGCTTTAATTTCTAATTTCATACCCACAACTATTGTCACTAATGGTATCAGTGTTGCTTCAAGCTTCTCCAAAATTCCATCTACATATCCAGGAAAAGTGACTCCGTGTAAAATAATTGCAAAAATAATTGCTTGAAGCGGTGGAGTAAGAAGCATTTTTAACTTTTGTTTGATAGTAGTTTTTTCTTCTCTTTGACTTCCCCACGCAATAAAAAGCACACCTATAGTCAACAATGCCACAAAACTACCAATCTGATCATACACTAAAGGGTACACCAAATCCTTAGTAGAATAAAAAGATTCTACATAAGCAAACCCAACAAACGAAGTGTTCCCAAAAATTGAGACAATCATAAACGTTGCTAAAACATTTCTATTTAGATTCAGTGCTTTACCTATAAAATAAGAAACGATAGAAGCAACTCCCATAGCTACATAAGAAATGACTATGATATTTAAAATCACATCATTAAACTCTAACGCTCTTATCTCTACAAGAGCTAGGGCAGGAAGTGAAAAATAGTACACAAAATCTATTAAAGATTCAGAAATATCTTTTTTAAAACTTTTAAAAAGATACCCAATGAGTACAAATATAAATATTGGCATTATCTGCGCAATCATGAAAAGTCCACCTTTTTGTCTCTACATTTAAAGAGTAAATCTAAATAAACATCGCGCGTAACAACTTTTGCGCCAAGAGAAATTAAATGTTCTGTCGGCATTTGACAGTCTATAAATTCACCGCCACTCTTTTGCATCATCTCACACAATGCTAAAAGCGCTATTTTTGACGCATCATTTTCCGTCGAGAACATAGATTCACCACAAAAGACAGAACCCACCATAACGCCATAAAGGCCACCGACAAGTTTACCGTCTCTATAGCACTCAACGCTCTTAGCGTGTCCCAAATGATGCAGGTCTATATAAGCATTTATCATCTGAGTTGTAATCCATGTACCATTTTTTTTCTCGATGCGAAGTGCACTACATTTTTGAATCACTGCTTCAAAATTAGAATTATATTTTACCGTAAATTTTTTTCTACTCTTGCTGAGTGATTTTGAAATTTTGAAATCAGTTGGGAAAAGCAACAGCCTTGGATTTGGCGACCACCACAGGAGTGGATCATCTTGACTGGACCAAGGAAATATACCATTATAATAAGCTTCAAGAAGCCTTTGGTCGCTTAAATCCCCGCCCCAAGCCAAAAGACCATCGTCTCTTGCTTCTCTTGGGTTGGGAAATTCACAGCTATCGTCTCTTAGTCTAAATATCGAGACTTGCATACTCAAAACTAAGCTCTTTTTTCTTTATATCAATTTTTACAGTCCCACCATGTTTGAGCTTACCAAAGAGAATCTCATCGCTCAGAGGAGTTTTTATTTCATCACTGATAACACGTCTTACCACTCTTGCGCCCAACTCTTTACTGTAACCTTTTTGGGCCAAATATGTTTTTGCTTTTAACGTCGCTTCAATTTTAATTTTCTTCTCTATTAACTGCAATTCAAGTTCTTTTAAAAGCTTTTCTACGACGTTTATCATCACTTCTGTTTTTAAAGATGAAAAGTTTACAATGGCGTCCAATCTATTTCTAAATTCCGGCGCAAAGAAATCTTTGATTGCCGCATTTGTTTGATGCGCTTCTACTTTTGTAAAGCCCATTTGTGGAGCTTCTTTGGTACCAAGATTTGACGTCATGATGATGACAACATTTCTAAAATCCGTTTTATTTCCGTCATTGTCAGTGAGCGTCGCACTATCAAATACTTGAAGTAAAATATTGATTAAATCTGGATGCGCTTTCTCGATTTCATCAAGTAACAATACCGTGTATGGATGTTTTTTTATCACTTCAGTGAGTTGTCCGCCCTCTTCGTACCCAACATACCCAGGAGGTGCCCCGATAAGGCGACTTACGGTATGTTTTTCCATATATTCACTCATATCAAAGCGCTCAAAATTAATGCCAAGTTCTACCGCCAACTGTTTAGCAACTTCTGTTTTACCGACACCTGTTGGACCTGAAAATAAAAATGCTCCCACAGGACTATCTGGGTTTGATAACCCAGCTCTGCTTCGCTTAATGGCAGTCACTAAAGTTTCTATCGCTTCATCTTGTCCGAATACTTTTGCTTTTAGCTTTTTATCCAATTCTCTCATCAACTCAGTTTCATCGCTACTAACGTTTCGATTTGGTATATTTGCCACTCGAGCGAGTATGTTTTCTATGTCATGAACGCTCACTATTTTTCTTTTTTTAGGAAGTAGGTGAAAAGAAGCACCCACTTCATCAATCAAATCAATTGCGGAATCTGGCAAAAATTTATCATTGATATATTTTTTCGCAAGTTCTACGGCAGTTCTTAAAACCTTATTGGAATACTTAACTCCATGATGCTCTTCATAATATGGTTTCAACCCGAGTAAGATTTCATAAGAGTCCTCTACACTAGGCTCACTAATATCGAGTTTTGAAAATCGACGACTAAGCGCTCTGTCTTTATCAAAAAAGTTTCTAAACTCACTATATGTCGTTGCTCCTATACATTTTAGAACACCTGTTGCCAAAGATGGTTTTAGTAAATTTGACAAATCCATAGAACCGCCGCTTGTCGCTCCTGCGCCCACAATAGTATGAATTTCATCAATAAAAAGAATGGCATTTTTTTGAGATTTTAATTCATTTAAGATATCTTTTAATCTCTTCTCAAAATCTCCTCTATATTTTGCGCCGGAAAGAAGTGCTCCAATATCAAGGGCATACACTTTCGCATCACTTAATATTTCTGGAGTTTTCCCATGTGCAATTTTAAGGGCTAGACCTTCTACGATTGCAGTCTTTCCAACACCAGCTTCACCCACTAAGAGAGGATTATTTTTCTTTCTTCTGCAAAGAACTTGCATCAGCCTTTGCACTTCATCAACTCTTCCAATTAAAGGGTCAATTTTATTTATTTTTGCCATTTCAACTAAGTCAATTGTAAATTGCTCTAAAGCACTTTTTTTGTCCATGTTTGTTTCCGTTTTTACTGAAGGATCTTCCATATTAGTGATAACTTCCAGTAAGTCTATTTTGTCGACACCTAATTCCCTTAAAATCAATACTGAGAAAGAGTGTTCTTCATCAAATAGTGCAACGAGCATATCGGAGAGTTTTGCCTCTTCTTTACCAGCACCTCTGACATGTTGCATCATACTCTCGATGACTCTTGTCAGAGAGACTGTTTCAAAAGGCTCATACACCTTGCCCTCGTCTATCTGCTCAATATTTTTATCTAAATAATCTTGCAAACTCTGCTTCAATAACTCAACATCAGCCCCACATGTACGTAGAACCTCCGCAATATATTCATTATGAATGAGTGCTAAAAAAACGTGTTCTATTGTAATATACTCGTGTCTACTCTCTTTTACAAAAGATATGGTATCTGTAAAAATAGAATTTAATTCTTGTGAAACCATTACTCTTCCTCCATTACAGCTCTTAGCGGAAATTTATTCTTCTTAGCTAATCTCAAAACTTGTGCGACTTTGGTCTCAGCTATTTCGTAAGTATAAACTCCACATAATCCACTGCCTTCTTTGTGAATTTTAAACATTATTGTATGCGCATCTTGTTGTGTTCTATGAAAAATTATAGTTAAAACATCAACTACAAACTCCATACTTGTAAAGTCGTCATTCAGCAACAAAACTTTGTACATTTTTGGCGCCGCTACATGACTCTTTTCTTCAAGTTCACCATCAGTTCTATGCTTTATTTCCGGCATTAATTTGCCTTTATCCTATCGATGTCTTTTTGAATAATATCTATATCCACTTTACCTATATAGAATTTATTGTCTTTTACTCCATCATAAATATCTGTAATATTTTGATAGTGTCCATTTTCCAACACCACCTTAAAGGGCACTTGCACGGACTGAGTGTATTTAATATCATCCGTAATAGTGTTTACCATTTTTTCATTTTCTGGTGCATTGACTATAAAGTAATAGGCATTAAATTTCGATGAAAAGTTCTCTACAACATACTCATTACTCACAGTTTCTAAGTAATTAAACCCTATCAGTAACACATCTTTATCATTTTTTATTTGAAAACTCATCAGGTCGGGCGCTTCTTCTTGACAAGGAACACAAAAAGTACCAAATATATCAAGAATTAAAATTTTACTTTCATCACTGGCAAGCACAAATCCACCATTTTTTCGAAGCAATGTTAATTTACTTCCAACCACAGAGGTAAGTTCAACTTTATCACCATCTTTGTATGTATCTTTTGCTAAGGTCTCCGCCGGCTTATCGCCACATCCAACAAAAGTCAAAACTAGTAAACAACCTATAAAAATTTTCCAATAACGCATTGTAGTCCTTTATTTTTTCCTCATTTTATCAGTTAATATTAAATATTATTTTAATCACTCTTGATTAAAGTGATTTTTCATAGCCATTTTAGCATCTCTATCCGCTGTTTTTTTCTTTAAATCTTCCCTTTTATCATGTTGCTTTTTACCCTTTGCCAGCGCAATTTTTACCTTAAGAAAATTTCTAGAGTTAAAATAAAGGCTTATAGGCACAATTGCAAGTCCATCTATACTTGATTTTGTAAAAAGTTTGTCTACCTCTTTCATATGTAAAAGAAGTTTTCGCTCTCTTCTCTCATCAGGTTTATAATGTGGATTTGTGGTATCCAAATAAGAGATATGCATATTGAATAAAAAAGCTTCACCTTTTACAATCTTTACAAATGAATCTTTTATATTGACTCGGCCTTTTCTTATCGCTTTTACTTCACTGCCTTTGAGTATCACACCCGCCTCATACTGATCAAGAATTTCATAATCATGATAGGCTTTTTTATTTCTCGCTACTGTTTCACCCATTTTCTACTACCTTAAAAAAACTACTTCCACTTCCGCTAAAAAACCATCCTTTTTTTCTATGGTCCTCTAACTCACTATTGACTCTTACCGCCGCCTCTAAAAGGTCATTTAAGCTTATATCATCATAATTCTTTAATAACTCTTTACTGCTCATATTTTTCATTTTATTTGCTAATTCACTATCAATTTTGTAATGTTCCCTAAACGACGCATACACTTTGCCGGTATCACACTTTATATCCGGAGTACAAACTTTTACATGTAGCTGTGGTTCGTTAAACTCTTCTACAACTTCACCGATACCGCTCACATTTGCGCTACTGTACCCATAAATAAAAAACGGAACATCAGCCCCTACATGTAGACCTATCTCTGCCAATTTTTGCTCATCTAATTTTAAATTTAATTCTTGATTTACCATATGCAGAAACGTAGCCGCATCACTGCTTCCTCCACCAAGTCCGGCAAATGAAGGGATATTTTTTGTTACATGTAGCGCATTTTTTGAAAAAAAGGCTTTAAGTTCTTCCTCGTATCCAGCCTTACATGTAGCCTCATATGCTTTGTATAGTGTGTTGTCTTCTAACGCGCACCCAAACTCACCTTGTAATTCAAACTCATTTTCTACTGTTTTTTCTACAAACTCTAGCTCGTCAAATAGAGTGTTCACCAAGACAAATCTTGATACTATTTCATGATAACACTCTCGTTTTCCAACAATCTTTAAAAATATATTGACCTTTGCATAGGCTCTCATTTATCAAGCTTTTCCGACACTTCACGAAGCATCAACATAATTTTACCTTATTTAATAAGTATTTTACTTCTTCCTCTTTTATCTCAAGCACTGATAATTCATCTAAATGCACTAACTTATAAATGCCATCACTTTTATGCTCAAAATCATTAACACTCAGCTTTCTCCCGAGTTCTATATCACTTATATCACCTAAATAATAATTCTCTTGCAACGCAATAAAATCAAGTGGATTTAATTCTCGTTCATTTTCGTAAACAAAGTTGCCCTCGCTCAATCGCTCCAGGCTGCTCAAAGCACCATCAAAGCCAAATTTACTCGCTATGATTGCGCCCATACTTCTTATATATCCGCCTTCACTGATACTGATTTCAAACGTTAAAAATGGATGCATATAATGAAGTATTTTAAAGTCATAGATAGTGCTCTTAATTTTATTTAGCTCAAAGTCTATGCCGCTTCTAGCAAGAGTATATGCCCTTTTTCCATCTATTTTTTTTGCACAAAACTTTGGTGGCAAATATTCTATTTCTCCACACATACTTTTTGTAATTATAGCTAACGAATCTGGAGCAAAAGGCATAATATTTTCAACTTTTTCTATTCTTTCAGTATCAAGAGTGGCACTTGTCGCTCCTATCCATAAAGTTGCACGGTAAGATTTTTTCTTTTTATTTAAAAATCTAAAAAGTTTTGTAAATTGTCCAAAAGCAATGATAAGAACACCTTTGGCAAAAGGGTCTAATGTGCCTGAAAAACCTGCTTTTTTGACATTATATTTACGTTTTATTTGTCCTAAAAATTTATTTGAAGACAGTCCTGTAGGCTTGTAGGCAACAAAAAGACGGTTACACTCTTCTTTCATTTAAATTTTTTCCACAAACGATGCTAAAATATCTCTTTTTGTTCCAGAAAAGTTTATTTTCAATTTAAATTCACGCTTTACTTTGCTGATTTCAAAAATTCTACCAATTCCAAATATCTTATGCTTTACCAAATCACCCTTTTTAAATGATGTCGTTTTCTCAAATATTAGCGAACCTTCACACACTCCAGACTCTTTTAAAAATCTACTTTTTGTAAGTTCTGTTCTTCTTCCCTTATAAAATCTGCTATCAGAATGGCTGAGAGTTAACTCATCTTTTGCTCTTGTAAAAGCGACATATCCCAAGCGTCTCTCTTCTTCTATATCAGTTCCATCGCCAACGAGTGGGAAAAATCCCTCTTCAAGCCCAATCACAAATAGATGCTTAAACTCTAACCCCTTGCTCGCATGAATACTCATCATTGAAATATTTTCACTGTTCAAATTATCCTGCTCACTTTGAAGTGTTAGCTCGTTTAAAAATTCATCTACGCCCATCTGAGGATTTTGTTTTATCATATCACGAAAGAGCCCATAGAATTCATCTATATTAGCCACACGATCAAGGGAATCTGGAAGTTGGTCATAGTATTTTTTGATACCAAAAAGACTCTCTAATTCATCGATTACATTATAGGTACCCTGACTTGCAACTTCTCTTAATCTATCTATATTGTGCGTAAAATCACACAAAGCTGCATATGATTTTTTGCTGACTAAACTTTGTAATTCATCATTTTTTGAGATAATATAATCAAAAATCGATAAGTGGCAATCATAGGCAGCTTTCAAGATTTTGTCTAAAGTAACTTTTCCTAAGCCTCTTTTTGGTCTATTAATCACTCTTTTGATAGAAAAATCATCATTTGGATTTGCAATAATTCTCAAATATGAAATCAAATCTTTAATCTCTGTACGCTCGTAAAACTTAACGCCACCGACCATGTTATAAGAGATTCCAGCGCGGTTTAAACCTTCCTCAAGCGAACGACTCAATGCATTTACCCTATAAAGAATTGCAATGTCCTGTGGGTTTACATCGTTATCTATGAGTGCTCTGATTTTTTTAGCTATTTTTGTTGACTCTAAATTTTCATCACTAGATTCCAGCATTTCAATCTTTTTGCCTTCGCCTTTGGTACTCTCTAGTATTTTCCCAATTCTTCCACGATTATGTTCTATAAGCTCATTTGCAGCGCTTAGGATATTGGTTGTTGAACGGTAATTTTTTTCTAATTTTACAACTTTTGTATTTGCAAAAGATTCTGCAAAATTTAAAATATTTTTTATATTTGCACCACGCCAGCCATATATACTTTGATCATCATCACCGACAACGCAGATATTGTTATGAGAAGTACAAATTTTTTGTAAAAGTTTGTATTGTAAGTCATTTGTATCTTGGTACTCATCAACCATTACATATTTATATCTATCGCTTATTTCTTTGCACAGATCTTCATTTTCATTTAATATTTTATACGGGAGTGCCAAAAGGTCATCGAAATCTACCAAGTTATTATCAGATATATATTTTTCATACCCTTCATACAAAGTGGCTATTTTTTTATAATTTTCTTGTTCTGCTTTCTCCCATGCAATTTTTGGACAAATCAAAGAATTTTTATATTTTGAAATTTCACTTGCAATTAACCCAATAGGCAAATCCGTGCCAAGGCCTTTAAGAATTCTTTTTTTGTCATCAGTATCAATGACGACAAAACTATTCTTTCTACCAAGTTTTTCCATATGAAACTTTAAAAACAGAAGTCCAAACTTATGAAATGTGCACAGTAGTGGAGGATAGGAAATATTTTCTATCATATCAAGAGCACGATTTCTCATTTCATTGGCAGCTTTATTTGTAAAAGTAAGCGTAAGCGTATTTGCGGGGTCTATTCCTAAAGAAATTAGATACGCAAGTCTGGCTGTGATTGTTTTAGTTTTACCACTTCCGGCCCCTGCTAAAATCAACACCGGTCCATCTACAGTTTTGGCCGCCTCTTTTTGTGACTCGTTCAATAAATCTAATATCATTTCCATATCTCTTCTTTATAAAATTTAGTTAATGCTATTTATTATACCAAAAGAGTGTTGATATAGTGTTAAAGCAATTCACACGATATTGTAATTATTATCATATTGAGTTATAATTATCATAAAAACAATTTTAAGGGACATGAAGTGCTGAAAGATTTTGCAAAAATAGATACTTTTTTAACCGTTGTAAAAGAAAAGAGTTTTTCAAAGGCATCAAAAAGGTTAGGAATTTCTCAGCCAGCGGTGACACAGCAAATGAAGCTTTTGGAAAATTATTTAGACACCCAAATATTGGATAGAAAGAAGAATGGAATCAGGCTAACAAAAGAGGGTGAAGAGTTTTATAAAGTTGCTTTAAAATTAGAAAAGTATGTTGAAAGCGCAGAAAAAGAAATTATAAAAATAATCAATAAAAAAGTAGTATTTGTCATCGGTGCTTCATTTATGATTGGTAATTACATTTTGCCAGAATTCTTAACTCAAATCCAACATGCTATCAAAAATGACACGATGGTAAAAGTGAGCGATTCTGATAGCATTACCGAAGAATTACTCAACAAAAAAGTAGATTTAGCACTTCTTGAATCTCCTGTATTTCATGATGGAATCATTTACAGGGAGTGGATGGAAGATGAATTAGTTTTAGTCAGTAGAACTGCTTTACCAAAATATGTGAAGAAGGAAGATATGAGTTCATTTTTTTGGATTTGTAGAGAAGATTCCTCTCATACGAGACAAATTATTTTGAAGGAATTTGAAAAAATTGGTATTGATTGTCAATCATTTGACCAAAGAAGCGTAGTGACAAGCTCAACCGCTGTGAAACAAACTGTTTTAAAATCCTCTACCAATGATGAACGTCCAATCGTAGCCATCATGTCACAACATATGATTGTTGATGAAGTTGAAAGAGAGGAACTTTTTTATGCCAGAATCAAAGGTGCAAAACCAACTCGTACTCTTTATATTGCTTATCTAAAGGATAGAAAACAAGACCCTTTTATGGATAGCGCTATTAATTATATCATCAGTAAACGTAAAGTTTAAGCAATTTTGAGTGCCCTTCTAGCTGGGCACTTAACTATTCTTATTGTCTTTTAATAACTTTTCATTTTCGGGGTTAGATAAAAGAGCTTCCATACTTTTTTTAATTCCTAGAGTCTCTTTTTGAATGATGGCTTGAGTGTCAACACTAAGATTTATCAAAATCGGTGTCTCTTCAATGATTATTTGTAACACTGAAAGAAGTGGGATGCTCACAAAAGCACCCACATTTTGAGGCCCAAATCCAGCTTCAAACGTAAGTTCTTGCTCATCAACCGTACAACTTTCAAACGTATACCCCGCAAGATAAAACATCGTTATAGGCTTAAATGCTGACTGAATTTCAAATGGCAATGGCGGGTTAAAGCTTATCTCACTTACATTTGTAAGTAATGAAAAGTTAATCCCATTTTGCAGTAACATACTGACAACTTCCTTAACGTGCCTTTTCATTTCCTTGCTAAATGAAGGATCACTTAATACTTGTTGAAGCATTGATCATTCCTTTAAAGTCTTTTAACATCACTTTTATCTCACCAATTCCTATTTTCCAAAATTCTGAATCATCTATATCAAATCCAAATTTATCGATTAATTCTTTTGGGCTTTTACTTCCACCCGAACTTAAAAAGTTGATATACGTTTCAACAAAATTATCTGACTCACCCCTTTTATATAAACCATACAGTGCTAAGACTAACAATTGTCCATAAGAATAAGAATAACAATAAAATGGAGAGTGAATAAAATGGGGAATATAACTCCACCACATTTTATACTCTTTTGTAAATTTAATGCTCTTGCCATACATCTTTTTACCCTCTTGGAGCCAATACTTATTGAGTGTATCCAAATCAAGTTCGCCCTCATGGGCATGCACGCGTCTCTCAAAAGTTGTAAAGTTTATTTGTCTATAGAGTGTTGCGAAAATATCTTCTATCTTGCCAGAATAAAGTGATATCTTTTCATCATTTTCTAATCCATCTTTAATATAATCAAAAACCAACATTTCTGCAAAAACAGACGCAGTTTCTGAAGTTGTAAGAGGCGTATCTGAGCCCAAATACCCTACTTGACGTGAAAGATACTGGTGGACTGCATGTCCTAGTTCATGAGCTAAAGTAAATAAATCTCTTCTTTTATTTGTGTGGTTTAAAAGCACATAGGGATGTGTATCTGTGGTCGCTGGATGAGAAAATGCTCCCCCTCTTTTATTGTCTTTTGGTAAAACATCAATCCACCCTTCATCAAAGGCCATTTTTGCAATTTCTGCAAATTTTGGACTAAATCTTTCAAATGCTTTTAACACAATTTCCTTGGACTTTTCAAAATCATATTCTTCTTCTTTTGTCTCAAGTGGAGCATATCTGTCATAATCATACAATATATCAAGTCCGAGCAATTCTGCTTTTTTGACATAATAATCTTGAACTAAATCCAAACTACCTTCAGCTGCGCTAATCAGTGCGTCAACACTGGTTTGGCTTATTTTATTATCCATATGACGAAATTGTTCTGGACTTTTATATCCACGTAGGTCACAATCAGTTTTATGATCTGTTTTAATCATATTGTAGATATAGCCAAGTAGCGGCTGATGAGGAGCTAGTCCTTTGCTGAAGGCCAAAGCGGCATTCTTTCTAGTGTCACGCTGGGGACTATGCAACAATGATAAAATTTCTTCTTCTGAAATCTTCTTGCCATCGTACAAAAACTTTAACCGAGAAAAATGCTCATCAAAAAGTCTGGAAAAAGCACTTCCACTTGTCATATCTTTTTTCAAAAGAATCCTCTCTTCTTTGGCACTCAGCTGAAATGGTTTCTCAACTTGAAGTGATTCTAGGTAGAATTTGTATTTTTTGGTATTTTCAATATGCTCTTGTTGTTTTTCCTTAGTCAATCTGTTAAATTCCAATTCAAAAAAAAGTAGATGCTCACTTATATTGGTATATTCATTTTGATATTTTGCATAAAATGGACCATTTGTGCTATCTGTTGCGAATTTTAAAAATGCATACGTCATAATTTTACCAAGAATCTCAGAAATACTTTCATATTGACGTAAAGCTTCTTTAAACTCTTCGGTTGAAAGTAATTTTAATCTATTTTTACACACGCCTTCAAAATTTTTCGCTTTTTGCTTTGCATTTTCTACGTCATAATCTAATTGTTTTTCATCCACGTATAATGCATTTAAATTCCAGTTCAAATAATAATCCTTACATTCTTTATAATTTTAAATTCTAATAAGCTGTTTATTATAGCAAATTTTTCCATTTTTTCTAAATCTTTTACCGTTAGATGTGCACATGTAAGCAAACCCTCGTCCAAAAGCCGCTCTCTCGTCGCCCCTCGTAAAAGAGGAAGTTGCGGTGTAAGCCAAACTCCATTCACTTCTAAGGCGATATTTGCGATAGAAGTATCACTAAGCAGTCCGTTCTTTACAATAATAATATCATCACACTCGTTGCTTTTATGCACAAGTGAATCTAACTCTTCTCTGTTCGAAAATTTGTACTGATAGGATAGTTTTGAATGCACTATTTTAAAAGAATTAAACTCTCTATTCACTTCGTATTGTCTACATGTAAGAGATTTAACATCTTTTTCATACTCAATTCTAACCCTATGCACCCCTGCATGTGGCAGGTTATTTAAATGTTCTTTTAAGTCTAGTTTATCACTTAAATGAAAGAGTTCACGTCTTGTTCTATCCACTCTTTTTTGGTGATACTCCAAATTTTTTGCGGTACCATCTTCTACTTTTATGGTTTCAAAGCATGTTTTATTTTTCATTTGCTACTCTTTTTCTTGGCTATTTCTATCTTATTTAACCCAATTAAATTAAACATCGCTCAGCATTTTTCTTGCTTAATTTATACGCCTCAATGATTCACGCACAATCGCTCAATCGGCACCTCTTTTTTAAAAAAAAGTTTGAATCGCATCGTTTGGTGAACCTTAAAACAAAACCAATGAAAAGTTTTGTACTTGAGTAATATTATATTCCAAAAAAGATAATTTATAAAATTTTGTTCTATTTATGCGTTAAAAAGAGCTTTACACCCAAGCCAATCATAACAGTGCCCGATATGAAATCTAAAGATTTGCGTACCCTCGGACGTAGTATAAAGCCATTTGCTTTGCAAATAGTATAGATAAGTATACCTTGCCAGATAGTTGCTATTATAAAATGCAGTGAAGCTAAAAGCATTGATTGTAAAAGTGCCGAGTGTTCTGGAGAAATAAATTGTGGTAAAAATGCCATATAAAAAACTATAGTTTTGGGATTTAGTACATTTGACATAAAGCCTTCTCGAATGGAACGTAAAAAAGAAAACTCACCATGGTTAGCTTTTATCTCTTTGATTTTTTTATATGAGTAAAATGTTTTTAAGCTGTTAAATCCTAACCACACGAGGTAAATTGCACCTATTATTTTTAAAAGTGTAAAGGCGGTTGTCGAGTAAAGTAGTATCGCTGAAATTCCTAAAGCCGATAAGGATGCATGTACAAATAAGCCTGAACAAATTCCCAAGCTAGAGACTAGACCATCTTTTACTCCACCCCTTATAGTGTTTCTTATGATCAACATAGTATCGACACCAGGAGTCATCGTCAAAAGTGTGATGGCAAGTGTAAAAGTTAAAAGTTCGTGTGGCATTAAATGTCCTTGTGGTTAATCTGAAATTTTATTCTGTTTTATTTTCCATAGCTAAAAGTAGTTTGTCAAAATCACTTAAATACTCCCTATCTTGTATGATTCTGTATTTTTCGTATTCCGATTCTGCTTTTAACCTTGCTTCAAGAGCTGATATTTTCCCACTATCGAGTAAAATGGGATAGTCAGCTAATGCTAAAAATTTATCCAAAAATTCTATCCAGTCTTTCATATTTATCACTATTCCACGCAATGCTCTATCTTCTGCTAAGTTAAGATAAGCTGATACTATTCGTTTGAGTTGATTTATGTGTTCCTCATTGAGATAGTTTTTTGCTATTGCTACATCTGCTTTAAGTATCTTTCCATCTGGTGCATTTTTCCAAGTTTTAAGCCCCATAAATATTTTTTTTGCATCTGCTTTGGTATAGATGATTTCTGCTGCTGTTTTACCAGATATCGCCCAATGCATTTTATTTTGTACTGTGGCATAAAATTGTTTTGTCATCTCATCATTTTTATCATAATCAGCACTTAGAAGATAAATATCTGTAATCTTTTGATAAAATCTTCTCTCACTCAGCCTTATTTCACGGATACGGTCTAATTGCTCTTCAAAGTAATCAATGCCGAAATGATGAATACCTTTTAATCTCTCATCATCCATAGCAAAACCTTTGATGATGTACTCATGTAAAATCTCTGTAGCCCATTTTCTAAATTCTGTTGCACGGTGTGAATTTACTCTGTAGCCTACTGCGATGATGGCTTTGAGATTATAGTATCTTCGATTTCTTTTTACTTCCCTATTACCTTCTTTTTGAACTTGTAAGAAATCCTTACAAGTTGCAATTTCATCTAGTTCATTTTCTTGATATATGTTTTTTAGATGCAAAGTGATGTTTTGTGGTGTTGTCTCAAAAAGCTCTGATAACTTCTTTTGTGTAAGCCATAGAGTCTCATCTTCAAAAAGCACATTGATATTTACTTTTGCATTGTCTATCTTAAAGATAACAAAATTTTGCATCTTTTGGGGCGTGGTTGATTGTAGTTGATTGTTCATTTACGTAGCCTGTCCCTTTTATTCTTTTTTTGATAATCATCTAGGTTCAAAAGTTTTCCATCTTCTATTCTTATGGTTTAAAAGCAGGTCTTAGGTTTCATTTAGTGTTATCCCTGTTTCTTTTATAATTTTATCTACTTTAAATTTATAGTCTTCACTTATCATGCTTAAAGAAGATAATGCTTTTTTAATATTTTGAATTGCTTCTTTGAAATATTTTGTATCATTTTTATGTCTATTTAAAAAATAAATTATTTTTTTTGTAAAGGAAGATGATATTTCTATATAATCTTGATAAACTTTTGAATCAACATTATTTAAAACATATTGGTCTTTTTCACCCCATCCATCTGAAATTTTATCAAATATTTCCATTACTTTTTCTATTGTTATCTTGTCTACTAATTCTTTTTTTTGACTATCATTCCAATAACCTATTAGATGCGGATAATTTTCTTTTATAAAAGTCTGTTTTCGTCTTTCGTGTATATCTAAAGATTTTTCATGTTCAATTAATGTATCAATATAATTTTTAATAATTTCATCTATACTGTTATTATCAAATTTTATTTCACTATCATTTATAAAAACCATGTAAGAATGAAAATCAGTGATATTTAATATATTATGTAAATCTTCTTTATAATCTAAAAATATTTCTGATAAGTCTTTTATCAAGTGTTCTCTAGAATATTTAAAATCAACATGAAATTGATGCCAAAAATTATGTATTTTTCTTTCAATCGTATATCTTTGAAGATTACTATTTTTTTCATCTAATGTGTTTTTTAAAACTCTTTCTGTAAATTCTTGTTTTAGAAGATACTCTACTATTACATTTTCTACACTTTCATCAATTCTTATAAAAAAATTATATTCATCACTTTTTGTATTTAGTTTTGAAAATTCTTCATCTGGCATATTTGTTGTATAGTTTTTTTCTCTTAATTCTAAGTAAGTATCTATTGTCAAATTATTTTCTAACATAAAGTCAAAAATACTTATTGTTGTGTATAAAAAATCTTCTAAAACTTTTTGATTATAGCCTTGCTCATTTACAAAAGAAAAATCATTAAGCTTATTAACAATTTGTCTTATTACTCTAATATTTTTGATTTCAAACTTTAAAAGAACTTGCTTTATAATTTCTTTCTCAAATTTTGTTTCAATATCTTTAATAGCTAAATCAAAACTCTCTTCAACTGTTGGTTCAAAAAAAAGCTCAAAGTCTATAATTTTCTCTTTATATAAAGCAAAAATTTTACTATATTTTTTATTTTCAATACTAGATAAATTTTCTAATTCTTTCTCATTTAAAATCATTAAAATAGAACACTCTTTTTGTTCTTTTAATTCTGAAATAAATCCTAAAACATCTTTTAAATCTACCTTTGAAGAGATTCTTTCAAAATCATCAAAACAGACTAATACATCTTTAAAGTCATTTTCGGTCAATACTGAGAATATTTGACTAAATCCACCTATCCCTGTTGTAGCTTGTAAAACAGTATCTACTCCAGAAGCATATTTCTTGCTTATTTGAGTTATCTTTTTTTTGATAGGTGACACTTGAAGAGCTATTGATGTTTTAATCTCTTCAATAGAACTTGCACCAAATAACGAAACATATGCAATTTTTCTATCTTCTAACGCTTTCTTATTTTTTTTCAAAAATATATTTTTCCAAAAGTGAGTTTTTCCTGTTCCCCACTCCCCAGATAGAGAGACAACAACTTCTTGTTTATCTTTAATCAATAAATCACATAATTTTTCTTCTATTTTTTCTAATGTCATACTTACCCTTTCAATGGCACATACACTTTATCCATCATTTCATTAAACTCTTCATTCACATCGCTCTCTATTGTGATGCCGCCGCCGCTTTTGTAAAAGTATTCTTCCCCAATTTTTTCTATAAAACGAATCATCACAGCGCTGTCTAAATTCTCTCCATCGTAGTAGCCAAAAACTCCCGTAAAAAAACCTCGCTCGTAGCCTTCTATTTCTTTTATGATTTCCACTGTTTTTTTCTTTGGAGTGCCGCTGATTGAGCCTGCTGGGAGCATATTTGCTATGATATCGCCTAAGTGATTGTGCCAATTTTCTTCTAAATCACCTGTGATTTTTGAGCTTACATGTAGGAGCTCTTTTTTTCCTGCGTTGATTTTCTCTATGTATCTAAATTTTTCTACCTTGATGTTCGTGGCAACGATGCCTAAATCATTTCTGAGCAAATCAACTGCCATCACATGTTCGCTCATCTCTTTTGGATTTGCCAAAATTTTCTCTTTTGCATTGGGGATGTTAGCCTCAATCGTTCCTTTCATCGGATAGGTGCTTATCTGATTGTTTTCTATTTTTGCAAAACGCTCAGGCGAAAAGCAGACAAATTTATCTTTGACATAGAGTTTAAATGGCGCATGTGAGTCGTGAAATATAGATTCTAAGTCTAATTCGCCTTCGAGTTTTGTGGGCATTGTTAGATTTAAAAGGTAGGTGTTTCCTTTTTTGATTTCATCTTGTACATGGTTGAATTTTTTTTGATAATCTTCAAAAGAACTATGGATTTTTTTGGTAATTTTTGTTTTTTTAGAAGTCTCTTTTTTAGTGGTATTACTTGCCTCACCTAAGTGATAAAAAACATTTTCATCTTCTATAAACCACTGTGAGGCATGATAATCTATCGCAAAAAAGAGAGGTTTTCTTTTTTGCCCATGTTCATTTAAGGTACGGATAAAGTCCTTATTTATTTCCAATCAATTTCTCCAAAACGGCCATGCGAACGGCAACGCCATTTTTGACTTGTTCGAGTACTTTACATCGTGGATCTCTTAGCATTGTGTCATCGATATCTACATTTCTATGGACAGGACCGGGATGAAGTAAGATAATGTCACGCTTTCCAATAAGCTCTGAAGTGATACAAAAATCATTAGCATAATCTTTGAGCGAAGCATATATTTGGTTTTTATGGCGCTCTGTTTGTGTCCTTAAACTCATGATAATATCCACCTCATCAATCACTTCCTTGATATTGTGACTGACTCGCAGACTAGTCGTAGGTAAAAAATGAGGAGGCGCAACTAGAATCACTTCTAGTCCATATCTACTCAGTAATTCTATATTACTGTTTGCGACGCGAGAATTTTTTATATCTCCGACGATGGCGATTTTCTTGCCTTTTAAATCTTTGAAATACCGTCTCATCGTAAAAAGGTCAAGAAGCGCTTGCGTAGGATGCGCATGTGAGCCATCTCCGCCATTGATGATGGGACATTTCACGTAATTTGCTAAAATATGAGGAACTCCAGCATTTTTGTGTCTCACTACAATCGCATCAGGTCCCATCGCATCAAGATTTGCAGCAGTGTCAAAAAGAGTTTCGCCTTTGTTTGAAGAACTTTTAGTAACATCTAACGTCACAACATCCGCACCCAGTCTTTTAGCAGCAACTTCAAAGCTACTACTTGTCCTTGTCGAGTTTTCAAAAAAGATAGTGATAATCATACGATCTTTGAGGATATCTCTTTGTTCCTCATCCAAAAATAATGCCGCTCTCTCAAAAATCTTTTCAACTTCTTCAAGAGAAAAGTCCCTAGTATTGATTAAATGCTTTATCAAACATTCTCCTTTTTTTTAAAGCCAAGCTTCAAAGAAAATTCCTCTCACTGAAGCTTTGCCTATGGCAAGAATACCATCTTTTATTTGTGTGATTTTAACAATTTTTCACTTAATTAACAGTTCGTTATACAATTTGGAGTATAATCTCGTAAAAGAAAGAAGGAGTTCAAATGAAAAAAATTGTATTAATTACTTGTTTTGCCATAGCATCGTTGCTCAATGCTGAGTCTATGCATTATAGTGATTCTGTAAATGTTATTAATAGTGAGCCTATTTACAAAACTATCATCACAAGAACACCATATCAAGAGTGCTGGGATGAAGAAGTCACGAGTAGTTCTGGCGGTAGCGATAGTCCTCTAGGAGCTCTCATCGGTGGCGTTGCCGGTGGAATTTTAGGACATCAGGTAGGTGGCGGTAGCGGAAAAACTGCGGCAACTGTCGGTGGTGCTATTGTAGGTTCACTCGTTGGAAGTAATTTATCACAAAAAAACTCTGGAACTTCTACATCCATGCAAAGAAGATGCGTGACAAAGTATCAAGAAAAAAGTGGTGAAAAATTAGTAGGGTATAAAAACATAGCGACCTATAAAGGTAAAACTATCACAAAATATAGCGATTCACCACTAAACACAATACATATTTCAATCTCGGTTGATTATTAGAGAATCTACGATTTGTGCAATATTGCGCTGAACACTTAAAACCTTGCCAAATTTATCTTGATAAAATGGCAAGGTTGTTCTATCAAAATTTTCTTTATTATCTCTAAAATTTACACACCAATCATACTCTACATGTAAGGATTCTAACAAATTAATATTTAACATTGTATCGTTGATGCACCCCAAATTTGCATGCGTTACTAAAAGAGTAACTGATTTAAACTCGCGCATTACATCAACCATGTAAACATTCTCATCAATCGGAACCATCAAGCCGCCAGCACCCTCAATCAAAACAATATCACTCACACTTGCTATTTTTTCATACGCACCATGTAAGCTCTTTAAAACTATCTTTTCATGCGCTTTTGCGACATACGGAGCTGCTGGAAGTGTAAATTGAATCGGCACGATATCTCTACATGTAAAGGAATTTAGGGCAGGATTTGTTTTTTTTGCAGCCTCTAGTAAGATTTTACCATCATGTGGCTCGCCTACAACGCCTGTTTCAATCGGCTTAAAAACTCCTACATGTAGCCCTCGTTTACCTAGCTCTTCAATAAGCTTACATGTAGTGTATGTTTTACCAATGTCTGTGTTTGTTGCGGTTATAAATATCGGTCTGTAGTTTTTTTTCATTGATTATTATATATAAATCAATAAGAAGTGTCAATTTTCTACAATGAGTATTTTGGGTAAAGAGAGAAGTTTCTCTTTACCTCTTCATTATGCTTTAAATATTTGATAGATTGAGCTAAAGTCTTCGTCGCCTTTTCCCATCATTTTCATTTTTGAGTAAAGCTCTTTGACCACGCTTGCTGTGTATAAAGGGCGCTTCAAACTGTATGCCAAATCTTGCACACAATGCAAATCTTTATTGATCGCTGCATTACTAAAGTGAGGAGAAAAATCTTCATCAAGGAGTTTTTGTGTTTTAGCCGCAAGCACGAGTGACTTTCCACCGCCAACACCTAGAATCTCGAGTATATCTTTTTTGTCTATTCCACACGCTTCACCAAGAGCAGTTGATTCTGCCAGTGTCGCCATAAATGAGCCTAAGCAGAGATTGTTGATCAGTTTCATTTTCGCCGCAGCCCCTGGAGTTTTTAGAAAAAATATACTATTGCCAAACTTTTCTAGCAAGGGTTTGCATGCAAGAAACACTTCTTCTTTTCCTGCTGTAACAATTGTCACTGCCCCTTTTAAAGCTGGAGCTACACTCCCAAATACAGGTGATTCAAGATAGGAGCCTTCTTTATCTTCGACCATTTTATGAAATTCTACAACGTCATCATAGTGATTCGTTGATAAATCGATAATGGTTTTTCCCTTTAAGTTGGCACTTAAAAGACCATCTTCCATACAAAGTACGTTTCTCACACCCGCTGAATCAAATAGGCACATAAAAACTGTATCGCACTGTTCAATAAGCGCTTTTGGATTTGAGACAACATCAAGGCCTAGTTTCTCAGCCTTCGCCGCAGTTCTATTCCATACCTTTACGTCTTCACCCATTTGTGTGAGTCTTGTTGCAATCGCACTTCCTAAATTTCCTAATCCAATAAAACCTATTGACATCATATATTCCTTTGTATTTTTTTAGAATTATAGTCTAATTTAGACAAATAATCAACTTTATTGTGTATAATTTAGACTTTTTGTATAAATTTATGATAGAATTTAACTATGAAAAAAGAATTAAAATCCTATAAACCACTCTGTGATGCAATCAGCAAACTGTTTTATCCAAATGTTGAAGTTGTCATGCATGACGTAATAACAAAAAAACTTGTATACATTTCCAATGCTTTTTCAAAAAGAAGAGTGGGTGATTCTATGATCAATGATATTAAAGATTTTTCTTCACTCAAAGACGATTGGATTGGGCCGTATGACAAAGTCAATGATGACGGGAAAAAACTAAAAGCTGTTAGCACAATCATCAAAAATACGAAAAACGAGCCTATTGGTTTGATTTGTATCAATTACAACATTGAGCCCATGGAAACACTTTTTGACTCTTTAAAAGGACTTTTAAATTTTAATGACTCTGCAAAAAAAACACCAATACTTTTTTCTCAAAATTGGAAAGAGCACACAACACAAACAATTGAACGATATTTAAATAAAAAAAATATTTCTCTTTCTGCCCTTTCAACTCCAGAGAAAAAAGAGCTTATCTTTTTTCTCTATGATGAGGGCATCTTTGAAATACGAAATGTAGTCACGTATGTATGTAATATTTTAAATATCTCAAGAGCAACACTCTACAACTGGCTAAAAGAGAAGAAAAAGTAGCTCAATACTACTTTTTATTTAAATCATTTTCTTTAAGTATTTGTAGTATATTTTCATCACTAATATTTGATAAATCTGATTTGGAATAAATTGCTAAAAGATATATTTTGTTTTCTATCTTTGTAAAAAACACTACTCTAAAGCCTCCACTTTGACCTGTAGGTATAGAGCTATTCGCTATTCTCATCTTAAAACAATTGCTTCCAAGTTCAACCGCTTTGTAAGAATTTGAACTCAGTTCATCTTGTAAAACTTGAAGGTCATCTGCAATCTTTTTGTACTTTTTGCTCAGTCTTTTAACAGACTTTATAAAACTAGGAGTTGGAATCAGTTTTAAGTTCATCTATTAACCCGTCAAGTGTGCTTTCTTCTAATTTACCCTCTTGCATCTGCTTTACTTCCTTACATGCAACATCAAACTCACTGTAAAAAATCTTCTCTTTTTGTTTATCCAAATATGATTTTATGGCTTCTGTTATGATGTCTGTACGATTTAGTGAGTACTCTTTCGTAAACTCATCTATCTCAGCTATAAGATAACTGTGTAGCCTAAGACCCACTTGCTGTTTTTCCAACTGTTTTAAACTATGCACGACTTATCCTTTTTTGTTTTACTATATTATATACCATTGTTTTACATAAGTCAATTTCATGCCAAGTACTGAAAAAAATGAGGAAGTCTCTCAGTGACAACTTAAATGTAGAGTGGCAACCAAATATACTTTCAAATAGCCTATCACTCGTTGCAACTGGTGCCAAACTTCGTTTGCTGAGGGAACATATATCTGTTTGGTTCTGGCACTTTGCAATGAATTGAGAAGTAATTTTATATTTTGTTGCTATCTGTGCACTATTTTTGTACCCCGAGAGTAGGCTACGCGCTCTTCTGTACGGCACTGTACGTTTGACCTTTTTTCGACTCATGGTTGTCTCCATTAATTTCATATTATTTTATCTATTTTAGAAATTAACTTTACTGAATTTATGTCTTAAATATTCAGGCCATTATACTCCTAATTTTTAATTTTTTTTATCCACTTTCTTTTTTTTTCTTCACTCAAGAACGAAGCGTCAAAAGAATTTTGGATGAGTTTTCGTAACTCGTCCTCATTCATATCCAAACTCTCTACTAAGGCTTCATAATTTTCATTTAAATAGCCTCCAAAGTAAGCAGGGTCGTCAGAATTAACTGTGACCATAAGCCCTGCATTTAAAAGTTTTAGTATATTGTGATGTTTCATATCTTTTACAGCTCTTAGTTTTACGTTTGAGAGTGGGCAGAGAGTAAGAGGAATTTGCTTCTCTTTTAAAAACTGTACTAACTTTTCGTCTTCATCGCACCTTATTCCATGATCAATGCGCTCTACATGTAAGAGATTTAAAGCTTGCCAGATAGTAGAACTATCGCCCTCTTCTCCGGCATGCGCCACTAATTTATACCCTTCTTTTTTTGCAGCTTCAAACACTTCTTTAAATTTTGATGGCGGATTTCCAAGCTCATTGGAATCTAACCCCACTCCTATAATGTGCGCTTTATAAGGAAGTGATTCCCTTAACGTTTCAAAGGCTTCTTCTTGGCTCAAATGTCTTAAAAAACTCATGATGAGAAAGGAACTAATCCCTAATTCATTTTTTGCTCGCTCAAGTGCTTTTGTGATACCGTTTATAACAGTTTCAAACTTTATGCCTCTTTTGGTATGAGATTGTGGGTCAAACATTATCTCTACATGTACAATATTTTGAGCTTTACATGTAAGAAGATATTCCCACGTCAAATCAAAAAAATCTGACTCATCTATAAGTACATTTGCTCCGCCATAATAGATATCCAAAAAAGATTGAAGCGAATTAAAACTGTATGCTTTTTTAACTTCTTCTATGTTTTTATAGGGTATTTCTATACTGTTTTTTTTAGCCAATCTAAACATCAGTTCAGGCTCGAGTGTTCCTTCTATATGAAGGTGTAATTCTGCTTTTGGTAATTTTTGTATCAGTTTTTTCATTTTATCCACTTAAAAAACTCCGTTATGATAAATATTGGTAATGCACTAGGACTATAATACCCCATGTTTTAACTCTTATACTCATTTTTATTTTCACTTAAGTATAGCCAAATATTCTTGCATACATGGAATATATTTTTCACTTCGTTATCGCTTTATTAACACACATAAGATAAAATACACTAAAAATAATTGAAGGCAATAGATGGAGAAGTTAATAAAGTTTTTTATAGATAATTCAAAGATGAATTATGTTTTGTTTTTTTTAGTATGTCTCGTTGGTGTGATTTCTTATAACAAAATTCCAAAAGAAATATTCCCCTCTTTTGAGCGAGACCGTATTAGTATATCTGGTGGGTATAGTGGTGCTTCTATCGACATATTAGACAAGATAGCCGTGCAACCAATAGAAGATGAATTAAAAACGATTAATGGCGTTAACACAATTACTTCAACCATTTCCCCAGGTACTTTTTACATCAATGTTGAACTCAATAAAGGAGTCAATAAATACGATATCGCTTCGCGTGCCAAAGATGCAATTGACCTTGTCAAACAAAATTTTCCAGATGACATGAGTGACCCTAGAGTCTCCGTGGTTGTCACGGGCAAGAGACTCTTAAATATCTCCATTACCTCAGAGGGCAAAGATTTATCAGCATTAATTGACCTTGCAAAAGTCTTTAAAACTAAAATTTTAACCGTAAGAGATATAGCAGACGTCACTATCTTCGGTGATTCTGATATGTATTATAATATTCAAGTCAATGAGAAAAAAATTCAAAGTTTTGGATTAAATAAAAACTCTGTTTTTACTGCTCTTTCGGGCCTATCCTATATCTTTCCTGTGGGCAAAATTGAAGGAGGAGGAAAACACTACTATATCTCAACCTACAATGGTAAAAAAATGGCACAAGCCATGCAAGACACTCTTCTTAAAATAGATGGTAAAAACATTTATCTTAGCGATATTGCGACGGTTGAAAAAAGATATGAAGATTCCTCCACACTCTCTTCTATCAATGCCCAGCCTTCACTCACACTTTCTGTATCACAAACAGATATAGGAAATGCACTCAATGCTAAAAATAACATCGGCGCGCTGCTTGAAATACTAAAAAAACAAAATCAAGATGTCACCTTTGTAATGCATGATGATAATTCTCAGCGCATTAAAGACAGACTAAATGTAGTCGTGTCAAATATTTTATTTGGCCTTATAGCGATTACTGCCCTGCTTGTTTTACTCATAAATACACGTATGGCGTTTATAGTCGGTATTGGAATACCAACCTCATTCATCATGGCTGCCCTATACTTTTATATATTTGGCTTTACCATCAACTTGATTTCTCTCGTAGGTGTGTTAGTTGCCCTAGGTATTGTAGTAGATGATGCTATCGTCGTATCAGAGAATATCCAACAAAAGATAGAAGAAGGGATGGAGCCTCATGAAGCGGCCCTAAAGGGCGCAAAAGAAATGGCAAAGCCTGTTATCATGGCTTCTTTAACAACACTTTTTGCGTTTATTCCGCTTTTAATGATGAGTGGAACTATGGGCTCTTTTATAAGGCTCATTCCCATTGCTGTCTCAGCCCTTATCGTTGCATCACTGATAGAATCTTTTATATTTTTACCACTACATGCCGCACATACACTAAAACGTGAATCAAAAGTTTTATCATGGAATAGAGCGAACAAAATTTATAGCACGATTATCCATAAACATATCCATTACAGAAAAACATTTCTATTTTTATTTCTTGTTTTAGTTCCCATTCTAACAGTTCTGGGAATTAAACAATCAAAATTTCAAATGTTTCCACGATTTGATGCCACAACAATTAATATTTCAATAAAAGCAAATATAAATACACCCATAAAAGAATCATTTCATATTGTCAATGAAATTTCCAAAGATTTTAACGATTTAAAAGACAAATTTTCCGTGAAAACAATTTCAGCAACTGCTGGATACAGAAGAAATTCTGAGAGTGAAAGTGAAAATTATCCTTATGTAATGTATATCACATTGGAGCTGTATAAACAAAAAGCAGACAATTTTTTTGATACATACATCACTCCAAATTTAAGTTTTTATTATGATGAGTCTGAGAGGATTAGAGAAAAAAGTTCCATCGAAATTTCAAAAGAGATTCGCAAAATATTGGTTGATAATAACTATAAAAATAAGTATAACCTGGATGAGATTTTTGTGTCTGAACGCAGAGCAGGACCTGTCAAAACAGATATTAAGATAGGTGTATTTTCCAATGATAATGCACAAGTATTAGATTCAATTGATAAAATCAAAGAGGCTCTCAAAAAAACAAAAGGTATAAAATCTATCACCAGCAGTGTTAAAATGGGAATTGATGAGATTAAGTTAAAAGTAAACAGTTACGGCGAATCTCTAGGATTAAATGAGCAGATCATAGGACAAACCCTCTCTAATCTTTTTTTATCAAAGAAAAAAGCAACCGCTTTTGATGCAAAAAATCTTTTAGAAGTAAAAGTGGAAAGCACCAACAAAGATAATATCAATACGTTGAATAACATGAAAATATCTCTTGGCGATGGTAGAGTGGTTGCGCTCAAAGATGTGGTTGATTATAATGTGGTAAAATCTTTTGAAAAAGTATATAAAGATTATGGGAATAAAATGTTTTATGTGTATGCTGACGTTGATAGTAAAATCATTACTTCAACAGAAGCGCTGGATAAAATCCAAGCTACACTTGAGAAAATTAAAAACACTGGAGTGGACATCACACTTTTAGGAGAAAAAGAAAAGACTGTTGAACTACGAAACGACATGTTATCTGCTACAACAATAGCAATGCTGCTGATTTCGCTGAGTATGCTCTACCTGTTCAACTCTTTCAGAGATGCTTTTATAGTCATATCTGTGATACCATTTTCTTTCCTTGGTGTCCTTATGGGTCACTTTATTATGGGAGTCAATCTTACTATGCCTTCAATAATCGGGGCGCTTGGACTTGCCGGTGTTGTTATCAACGATGGTATTATTATGATGACATATTTACAAAAAGTGAAAAACCTGCATGAACTATTTAACCAAGCAACCAGACGTCTAAGACCAATTTTCCTGACGACAATTACAACGCTCATTGGCTTATCGTCTCTTATGTTTTTTCCATCAGGAGAATCTACGATATTTCAGCCACTTGCAATTTCACTCGGTTTTGGACTGGCATGGGGCACCATACTGAATCTTATTTATGTGCCAACATTTTATGCGGTGCTTCACAGAAAAAGATTTGAAGGAAATTCTGAAAATTAGAATAGAGAGAGTATCTCTCTCTATTTATACCGAATTGGCACATAAAAGTCCAATTTAAACTGCTCATCTTCTCTTATAAAATGATTTTTATGATAAAGTGCAAGTGAGGGAAGATGAACTTTTTCGTAGCGAGAATGGGGCAACCATTGATAATAGATATAATCCATATATTTCATCAAATCCCCATATTTGCCAGTTAAAGAAAACTTTGCACAAAATAGTCGTGGTATCTGCATCACTCCTACTTCACCACTTCTATAGTAGGTGAAATCAGCATCGAGTTCTAAACAAGCCACGTAGTGACACTCCTCTTTTTTGACGATATTTGGATTAGAGTGATGAAGCCCTATCATAGGCAACTTAGAAAAATCCAATGCATTCTCATAACTCCACTCTTCAAGCCTTTGCCATGCTTCCTTGATACTTTTGTTATACCCAATATGCCGCACATACGCAACTCTTTTTTTAGGGATATAGCCAATCTCTACATGTAGGGGATGAATCTCTAAAATATTATCATTGATGGAACTCGGAATATCTATTTCTCTCCACTTAGACGGAGTCACTCCAAAATAATCTTTAAACGCATGGGTAAATGAAGAATTGGAAACAAAACCAACTTCGCTAAATATCTCATTGATGGTTGAATCTGGATTAAAAAGCAAAGCATTCGCACAATGCTCCAGTCTTACTCTTCTTATATACGTATGAATGCTCTCGCCTACCACACTTTTAAACACACGATTAAAGTGAAAAAGAGACATGGATGCTAAAGAAGATAAAGTAGCAACACTATGCTCCGCTGAAATATCCAAGTGGATTTGAGATAAAACTTCATTTACCCGTTGGGTATAATCATTCTTAGTGATTTTTTTCATTTAAAATTGTAGCACATTTCGACAAAGATATACATCTATTTTTTGCAGAAAAAATCCTAGTATGTAGCTATTATGTCACAAAGGAAAGAAATGAAAAACAAATTTGCAGAAAGAGTAAAAAATGCGCCTCGATCATTTACAAGAAAAATACTTGATTTAACCAAAGATTCCTCAGTGATTTCCTTTGCTGGTGGTCTTCCTGATGAGTCACTTTTTCCCCATGAACTCATCAAAGAAGAGATAGAAAATGTACTAAACTCTTTTAAAAAATCCCTCTATCAATACAGCCCTGCAATGGGTGTAGAAGAATTAAGAGCCCAGATTTCTAAGAATTATGAGGCTACATGTAGCGATGAAATACTTTTAACAAATGGCTCTCAACAAGGCTTGGACTTGATTGCAAAAGCATTTATCAACGAGGGCGATACCATCGTCGTTGAGTCACCTAGTTATTTGGCTGCACTCAATCTTTTTGCGCTCTACAATCCCAACATCATTGATGTCGGTTTATCAAAAAGCGGTGTGGACACACAAGAATTGGAAGAAATCTTTAAGAGTAAAAATCCAAAGTTTTTTTATGTCATTCCTACGTTTCAAAATCCGACTGGTTGGAGCTGGTATAAAGAGACTCGTGAAGAAGTGGCACGTTTAGCAAAAAAATATGAAATCATCATCATCGAAGACAGTCCTTATGATGCGATTAGATATGAAGGAACTCGTCCTGTAGGTTTTGCTACCTTGCTTCCACATCAAACGATCAATCTAGGTACTTTTTCAAAAACACTTGTGCCTGATTTTAGGATTGGTTGGATAAGGGCTAACGAAGAGTTTATAACAGTGTTAAGGGGATTAAAAGAGAGTTCAGACTTACAAAGCTCTAAATTTTTCCAGCATGTTGTTGCCAAACTCTTAAAAAGTGGAAAATTATCCTTACATGTAAAGAAAATCATTACGACCTATAAAGAAAAAAGAAACGCTATGGCAAGAGCATTAGCAGAGAATTTTAAAGATGAAGTTGAGTATGAAATTCCCGAAGGTGGAATGTTCTTTTGGATAACATTTAAAAAAAATGTTGATACAATGAAGCTTTTTGATTTTGCGATAAAAGAAGATGTCGCCTTTGTGCCAGGATCAGTTTTTTACAAAGATGCCCGCATCAGCAACAATGCAAGAGTAAACTTCACACATGCATCACTCGAAGATATAGAAAAAGGAATCAAAAATCTAAAAAGCGCCTATTTAAAATATATCTAAACTTTTTTAATCTCATAAAGCACTAATTTTTGGATGAGAGCTTTCGTCTCATCCACATCAAAAAAGATATTTCTATTCAACTCAGTTGCAAACGATTTTAGAAGTGCCATTTTCTTTTGCAAAAATAATTTATCGTCACCAAGGTAAACTAAAAGCTCTTTATCCATCTTATCTTTATAGCCATCAAGTATCTCCGCTTGTTTAATCGGTTTGCTTTTAGGTGTACCTTTTGGTTTAAAAAGTAGGTAAAGCATTCCTAATAATATAATGATAAGTATTCCAGAAAAAAATAACTCCACTATTTTCCTTTTGCAAAATTTATTTATATTGTAACATATCTCACGGAGTGATATGCCAATACTGTCAAATGAAGCACTAAACTAGTCAGTTAAAAATGTAATTTGAGAGTTGCGTTTTGATTTAAAACCTTAATAATTAAATATCCTGTCCCCGGAACTTTCTGTCCCCGAAACTTTACATAATTTTCTTTTTTATATAGTAAATGTTACAATATGTAACATTTACTTTTTCTAAGAAATTATCAATTTTTCGCTAAATCTCTATATTTAGGCTTCTGCGTTAAAATTTCGTACGATGAGCATAAAAGCTGTCAGGTTCGTGCTAGCTTCAGTCGTTATATTATGCATTGAAGAACAAATTATCACTTAAGGAGCAATCTATGATGAATCATAGTAAAAATATATTGAGTCAGTCAATAAAAGTTTTAGGAAGTGCTGCATTAGCGTGTAGCATGTTACTATCAGCAAGCGTTGCACAAGACAATTATCCAAGCAAGACGGTAAACTTAGTAGTGGGGTTTGGTATAGGTGGTAGTGCAGATAGAATGTCACGTTCTATGTCATCATTTCTCTCAGACACACTCGACCAACGCGTAAAAGTAATCAACAAAAAAGGTGCTGGAACACAATTGGCAGTAAATTATATTCTCAGAAAACCAGCTGATGGATATACTGTATTTGGCTCTACATTTACTCCATATATTGCAAACACAATTCTTTCAGGTACTGCAACCTATAAAATTGATGATTTAGATTATATGAATATTCAATGGTATGATTATGATTTAATTGCAGTGAATAACAAAACAGCCTATAAATCTTTGGCTGAGGTACTAAAAGCTATTAAAGCACACCCTAAAAAAGTAACAGCGGCAGTAATTCAAGGATCGGGAGGACATTTACTCATAGAAATGCTCTTAGAAAAATACGGTATACCATCAGATAATTTAAATCTTGTAACTTACAATAGTGGTGGAAAAGCACGTGCCGCTGTTGCTGGTGGACAAGTAGATTTGATTGCTATTAGCGCAGAAGGTAGTGAAAGTATACGTGAGTTTTTAACACCTCTTGCTATTTTTAAAGAAGACCGTCATTCACAGTGGGATATACCAACAGTGAATGAAGCAGTTAAAGAATTAGGTTTTCAAGTTCCTTTCTTTAGCGGCTCAATGAGAGGTTTTGCAGTGAATGCAAAAATGAAAACAGAATATCCGGAAAGATATGCTCTGCTTGTAGAGGCGATTAAAAAAACATTGGCTCAAAAAGAAGTTCAAAAGTTTTTAGCTCGTAGTGATATTGGAGGAACATGGACTGGACCTGAAAAATCAAATGCTATATTACTAAACTCATTTGAAGTATATAAAAAATACAGTTATTTACTTGAAAAATAATGCTTAAAAGATTGGAGATCCTATGAGAGGACTAAGTCTAAAGAAGAGCGCCAATTTTGGCGTTCTTTTTGCTGTTACACTTTTTATACTTTGGTATTTGTTTGATGCATATAGCGCACTGGCAAGTATAGAAAACTTGATTTTAATTGGGCCCATCGCGGCTGTAACATTAAGTTTATGTACTGCAGAATTTATCAGATATTTACGTGAAGATGAAATTGAAGATCCAAATCAGGAAAGCTTTAGAGATGTTTTTCCTGCTATGGTGATATTTACAGGGTATATTCTTTCGTTAGATTTTTTAGGATTCGATCTTGGAACTACCTTATTTATTGCAATCTTTTTAAGAATGCATGGTGAAACAAAGTGGAAAATGATTCTAATATATAGTGTCCTTTTTGGTTTTTTAGTTTCCTATTTCTTTTCTCAGATGTTGCCATACCCTATGCCAATGTCTTTTTTACCAACTGATTATTAAGCAGGAGATGTTATGAATCCATTAGATTTAATAGATATGGGTGCAGCAACGCATGCACTCACTATGCTTGTCTCAGAACCTTCTTATTGGTTGGTTGTTTTTCCTGGCATTTTAATCGGTCTCGTCTTTGGGGCAACTCCGGGACTTCAAATATCAATGGCCATGGCTATATTTATGCCAATGACACTTTATATGGACTTTTTACAAGCTATGTTATTTTTAACAGCTATCTTTACCGGTGGCTCTTTTGGCGGTGGAGTTCCAGCAATTCTTATGAATATTCCTGGAACATCCTCATGTATAGCGACTGCCTTTGATGGGTATCCTATGGCACAAAAAGGGAAGCACAATGAAGCTCTAGGCCTTGCTCTTGGCGCTTCTACGTTTGGTGTTTTTCTTGGTTATATTATTCTTTTTATGCTAATGAAACCTCTCTCGGTCATGGTTTTAAAAATCGGTCCAGCCGAAATGTTTATGGTCATCCTTTGGGGAATTACGCTCATAGCCAGTCTAAGAGGAACACATGTCTTAAAAGGGTTAATCGCTGGTTTTGTAGGGCTTCTTATTGGAACTATAGGATTCAACGAAGAAGGAACACTACGAGGAACATTTGGAAATGAATATCTTCTAGATGGTGTGCCTGTAGTCCCTGCTATGATGGGTATGTTTGCCGCATCAGAGCTTTTTAGATTAGTTAAAACAAATTATTTAATAGAAGACGAAGCTTCCAGAAAAGTTAGATTGACTTTAATCATGAAAGGTTTTCGTGATGCATTTCGGCATCCTATTATTATGATTAGAGGAAGTATGATAGGTATTTTTATCGGAGCAGTTCCAGGTGTGGGATCATCCGTTTCAAATTTAATATCCTATATGGAAACCAAAAGGCGGGACAAAGATCCCGAAAGTTATGGTAAGGGAAATCCAAAAGGTATCATAGCCTCAGAATCTGCAAATAGCAGTTCAGAAGCAGGCTCTATGGCAACACTATTGGCACTTGGTATTCCTGGTGGTGGAGCAACGGCCGTTATGTTAGCAGCTTTCGCTATGCACAACATTACAGGTGGTCCTCAATTTATACGTGAACAAATGGATGTCGTATACGCTGTTATTTTTGCAAATTTTGCACAAGTATTTTTACTCATTATACTTGGAATTATTTGTATCCCCCTTTTAGCTTCAGTCGTAAAAATAAAAATGCCTTACCTGATCCCTTCAGTTTTAGCTTTAGCAACATTAGGCTCTTTTGGTCTTACTGGTAACTTATCAGGGCCCATTACAGTTTTGATATTTGCTCTTATAGGCTGGTTTTTTAGACGTTATGATTACTCTGTTGCAGGCGCTGTTATTGGAATGTTACTTGGCCGTATGGCTGAGAGTTCTTTGCTTCATACGTATCAGATAAGTGGAGGAGAATTATCTTACTTATTTGAACGCCCAATTGCCCTTGCTATTTTAGCATTGATGATTCTATCTCTGTTTGGACAAACTGTTATCAAAAAAATTAAAGCTATACGTAAATAAAGTCAAAAAAATGTAGAATAGAGGAACTGGAGTTTCTCTATTTTTAAGGAAATATGTTGCTAAAGAAATCAATTCCATTTTTACTTGTACTCCTTTCTCTTTTTATCGGACTTCTTGGTGCTCTTATCTTTATCTACTTAAAACTCCCACTTCCTTGGTTACTGGGATCCATAAGTTCTGCAGCCATTGCTTCAAGAATAACTTTCATACCTACTAAAAATCCAAAAATGTTATCTCCTCCGGCAAGAGCTGTTTTGGGACTGATGATAGGAAGCGCTTTTGCCCCTTCTATGATTCAATATATTGGAAGTTTTATTACTAGCTTAGTCATGATTATTCCTTTTATATTTACTATTGCTATTTGTGGCGTGTATTATTACTGGAAAATTTTAGGTCACGATAAAATGACAGCTTTTTTCAGCGCAATGCCTGGTGGACTGTTAGAGATGATAGCCATCGGTGAATCCATGGGTGCAAACATCTATAAAATTACTCTTTTTCAATCAACAAGACTACTTCTGTTAGTTTTTTCTTTGCCTTTTATCATTGAAATCATGGGAGGCATTAGTCTCGCAGGAAATCGAACTGTGACGACACCTATAAAAGACGTTGCGATGATAGATATGGTGATATTGGTTGGCTTAGCTATCATTGGAATTTTTTTAGCAAAAAAATTTAAAATTTCCGCCCCATTTATATTAGGGCCAATGCTTGTGAGTATGATAGCCCATCTAAGTGGAGCGGTTACCTCTCACCCTCCTGATGAAGTCATAAAATTAGTACAAATAATTCTTGGAACTTCGGTTGGATTTGTTTTTAAAGGGGTACCTATAAAAGATATTATGTTCACAATACTCAGTACTTTAGGCTATTTTGCTATGCTCATGATTGTGGGTGCTTTTTTTACATTCATAGTTTCAATCATTACTGATTTTGACACACTTTCAATCATTTTAGCATTTGCTCCTGGTGGGCAAGCAGAAATAAATCTTATAGCTATTGTTGTTGCTGTCAACTTACCCTATGTGGCATTGCATCATGTGTTAAGACTGCTTTTGGTGATGGGTATTGCCCCGCTATTTGCAAAAAAGTTTAAAGACTCTTAAACGTTATTATGACTTTTAAGCCATGAGGTTCTTTATTTTTTATTTCAACGGGTGCATTATGTAGCTGCGCTATCTGTTTTACGATACTTAGTCCCAAACCACTGCCTTGTTTTCTTCTATCGAGTCTAAAAAATCTCTCAAATATATGATCAAGGTGTTCTTTTGGGATACCGTACCCTTCATCTTCTACACTAAGAAGGATGAAATCATCTTTTCTTTTTAATGACAAAGTAATTGTTCCCATAGGTTGTTTTTCTTCATCCACTGCATACTTAACTGCATTGTCAATTAAGTTAGTGAGTAACCCTTCTAAAATAATTGGTCCACCACTTATCCATAAATCCTCCCTTACATCAAATTCAAATTCGAAACCATTGCTATAGATAAAGGGGACTTTTGCCATAGCAACTTTATCACACAGTTGTGTTAAATCAATTGTGCTAAACCAGTCCCGATCAAAAGCATCAGGGTCTGTTTTAGCGGAAAGTAAAAGCTGTTGGGTTGTATGAGCCATACCATTAATTATTTCCAGATACTGGGTTTTTTTAGGACTCTTAAGCAAAATATCATCAGTTTGCATCAGTACTTTTAATTCAGCCAAAGGAGTTCTTAGCTGATGGGAAATATCAGCATTAAATCTCTCCACATGTAAGAAGCTATTTTTGAGTCTAAAAAAGAGTTGATTAATACTTTGCACCAGTGAATTAACTTCTCGTGGAACTTTTTCATTAATCATACTCAAATCATGCATATCTCTTCGTTTTATAAAATTTTCTAAGTTTACAAGAGGTTCCAAGCCTTTTTTCACTGAATACAAAGAAGCTACTATGGCAACAAAAACAATAAGAAATGTTATCAATATGGTGATTAATAGTATATTACTAATCCATTCTTTTCTGTCTTCAAGTGTTTCTGAGACAATAATAGTGGCACGATACGTGGTGCCATTTCTATATATTTCATATTCGATATAAAGGGCTCTTATATTTTGATTTGTATAAGTAGTGTCATAAAAAACAATTTTCTTGCCTGTTTTTGGTTTAGGAATATTTTCAAAACCAGTAATAAGTTTATTAGCCTTATCTTCCACACTGTAAAAAACACTTCCACTGCCAGAGCTTCTTTGGATATCAAGTTGAAGATGAGGATAACTAAACTTTAAAATACCATTCTTTACATAAAGTCTATTTTCAATACTTTTTGAAGCGACTAACAGTGCATTGTCGAAATGTTGATTGACGTTTCTAGTGAGTAAAATAAATACAATAATAAAAGCTAAAACAGTCACCAGACCAAGCGGAATGCTCAACCAAGTAAGTAGTCGCGTGCGGATTGATTTTATTGTCATTGATTGTTAGTAGTTAATATATAACCAAGCCTGCGAATACTTTTTAAAGAGATGTCATCTCCCAATTTTTTACGAAGTCTTGATATATAAGTTTCAATGGTAGTGATATTGATATCATCATCAAAAGTAGATATATGTTCTACAATACTCTCTTTACTTATAACTTTATTGATATTAATTAACAAATATTCAAAAACACTCAACTCTCTATGACTGAGAGAAACTCTTTGTCCATCTCTGCTGAGTGTTCTAGAAAAAGAATCAAAAATTAAATTATTTAATTGGATGATAGATTGGCCCTCTTGAAAGGAGCGTCTAAGAAGGGCATTCACCCGAGCAACTACTTCATCAAGTTCAAAAGGTTTACAAAGATAATCATCTGCACCGCTTTCAAAGCCCAAAATTTTTTGATCAAGTTTATCTCTGGCAGAAACAACTAATACAGGAATTTTATTTTTGGCTTTACGAAGGTTTTTCAGTATATCCATCCCATCAATTCCGGGAAGGCCTAAATCCAATATAAGTAAATCATATTGTTGGTATTCTAACACACTTTTTCCATCTTCGCCATTGGCAAAAAAATCAACAGCATAACCAGCTTTGGTAAGGACATCACATAAAGCATGGGATAGAATAGCATTATCTTCAAGTACCAAAATTCTCAAACTTACTCCGTTTCTTTTAATCCCTGATTATATCATAGATATGTTTATCTTAGTGTGGCCAGCAATTATAGCTTTTATAGCTTTTATAGCTTTTTTTAAAGCTTCTTACAAATAATATCGCCGATGTTCGCACCTATTGCACGACCAACTACGTTACATTTTACTTTTAATAAGAAATATATAGGGTAGTTTTTTTCAACTCCAAGGCACTCATAGTTTCCCATGCCTTTGGATATGATACAATCAGCGCTTTTAAACAGCTCTAGTGAGCTTTTCGAAGCATAATCCAGTGCATAACCCGGAGTTGGAACGCCACTGTCTATAAGCGTTGCTACTTCATCTAAGCCAGATTTTTTGGCGTGTTCCATAGTTAAGTCATTGATAATAGGCCTGCCTCTCACAAAATAATACACATTTATATCAGGATATATTTCTTTGATAGTTTCAATACAAAGCTTATCAAAGATTTCTTCACCTGCATTATCGGCAAGATACACTAAAGTTTTAGTAGATGAGAGTTTTTCTTTTAAAGAGTCAAAATCATTGATATCAAAATCTCTCTTATAAATCTTTTCTATCTCTTCATCCAAATCAAACATTACTTGGGCAGCTAAATCTATAACATTACCAGCAATTGCAGTTTTTATAGCACCTTCCAATTTATCTGACATGGAAGCAATAACTTCCCGACATGTAGGAATAAATTTTAAAGCACTTTGACTTGCTTCTTCTTTCATGCCAGCATATAAATCTGAGACTTGCAAAAATTTTGCTATGTCTTCATACATGGGTGCTGCATTATGAACAGGCGTACTGGCAAAATCAAAATTATTGATATGCTCATTGGCTATTACGGATATTTGTTTTGATTGAAGGGAGTTTACTTGGAGTAGCTGTGCCACACGAGATGACTGATTATAGATGCAGTCTAGACACTCTTTTTCAATATTCATAAATACGTTACTTATACTGGACTGTTTTTAAGCCTTTATCAATCCAGCCATAGTTTATACCGCCTTTAAGCTCGCTTACATTTTTATACCCAAGTTGATCATCTAACATGTGTCCAACAGCGTTTGATCTGTTTGCATGTGCACATACTAATATAAATGGTTGATTTTTATCTTTTACTATTTTTGTAAATTCAGCCAGCCATGTTTGTGCATCGTACTTTCCAGAAGCATCAAAAAAAGTCAGCCTGTGACTACCTTCAATTATTCCGTATTGACTCCACTCATCCGCTCTTCTTATGTCAATAATTGGCGTACCATTTTTCATAGCATTTTTAACTTGTGTTGCATCAAGCGTTATAAAATCAGCAAATAAACCAGTAGTAAGAAGTAGTAATGTTAAAAATAATTTCTTAGCCATAATAAACCTTTTAATATATGTAATTAGTTGTTGATTATATCGGTTAAAATTAAATATCTTGTAAATACATTTTTAGAAGATACGTATGAAAGGGGGAACAATATAAGGAGAAAAGCGGCCAAAGTGACCGCTAAATATTATTTTTTTACTGGTGTTTTTAATTCTTTAATTCTTGCAGCTTTACCACGTAATCCACGTAGATAAAACAATTTAGCGCGTCTAACACGTCCACGTCTAAGAACTTTTATTTCAGCAAGGCTATCGCTATAAATTGGAAAAATTCTTTCAACACCCACAGAGTTAGCACCGATTTTTCTAATCATAAATGTTTCACCAGTACCTTGTCCACGTCTAGCGATACAAATACCTTCAAAATTTTGAACACGAGTCTTACTGCCTTCTGTAATAACTACTGACAATCTTAGCGTATCTCCAGCTCTAAAATCTGGTATATTTTTCTCTGTGATTTGAGCTTGCTCAAACGCTTCTACATATTTATTTCTCATAATAACTCATCCTTTTTGATTTCAACGCGTCACATTACTGTGACCAAATAGATCTGGTCTAAAATACTTCGTCTTCAATTTTGCCAGCTCGTTTTTTAAGTTGGATATTTTAGCGTGATTTCCCTTTAAATACTCTGAGGGAACTTTCTTATTTTCAAAAATTGCAGGTTTTGTAAAAGAAGGTGCTTCTAAAAGTAAATTCTCAAAACTTTCTTCCTCTAGTGAGTCCTCATTGCCAAGCACTCCATCAATATTTCTACTTATTGCATCACTCATAACCATACTCGCCAATTCTCCACCAGTTAACACGTAGTCACCAATAGAAAAAACTTCATCAGCATATGTTTCAATCACTCTTTCATCAATTCCCTCATAGCGTCCATTAACAAAAACGATATGTTCTAAGTTTGCCAACCTTTTAGCATCTGCTTGAACAAATGGTTTTCCAGCAGGTGCAGGAAATATAAAATACGCTTTAGGATTATCTTTTTTAATCTCTTTTAACGTGTCAAAAAGAGGTTGGGCATTCAACAAAAGCCCTGCTCCGCCACCGGCTTGATAGTCATCTACCTTGTTGTGTTTATTTGTTGTATAATCTCTAGGATTATAAAAATCAATATTAATTATATTTTTTTCTCTTGCAATTTTGAGAATTGAGTCCTCAAAATAGGGAGAGATAAGATTTTCAAAAAGTGTAACATAACTAAATCTCATTAAGAGTTTTCCAAAATACCCATTCCATCTTTTACATGTACAACTTTTTCGCTCTTAGATGCACTGAGCACATATCTATCAATATATGGTAGATAAAAAGTTTTAGGTAACTCTTTTTTGACAAGAAGTTCATCAGTATCAATAATCATATAATCAACAGGTCCTATTCGCTCTATCTCACTCACGACACCTAAAATCACATCATCCTCTTTGACGGTAGCGCCAATGATATCAAACCAGAATAGTTCATCATCATCTAATTCACACTCTTGCAGAGTCTTCTCGTAAGTAGTAAATAAAAATGAATTAACCAAAGCTGCAGCAGCTTCAGTACTTTCGTAACCCTTAAAAAGAACTAATCCTCTTTTATCATTATAAGAAAGTATTTCTAATGTTTTATTCTTTTGCGTAGTAAATGTTTTTCCAGCCTTAAATTGTTCTGGAAAATCACTATGGTTATGCAGTTTTAACTCACCCTTTAAGCCTACAAGTCGCCCAATTTGAGCGACTTCAATAAGTGGTGAGTTTTTACTCATCGTTTGCTTTTACAGTGACCCTATAAGATTTTCCATCTTTTGCTTTACATCCCGAAATGAGAGTCTTTAAAGAGTTTATCATCTTTCCATCTTTGCCTATCAGTTTACCTGTATCAACTTTATCAGCATATATAGTTACTTCACAAAAAGTATCATCGATGTCATTTTTTTCTACTCTGACTAACGTAGGGCTGTCCACCAAAAGTTTTGCAAACTCTTCTAGAAATTTTTCAATCATTTTACTTTCCCTTTTAACTAGAACATGTCCTAGTTAAATTCCTCGCATCTTTTGTGCTTGCACTCTCTTTGAGAAAGCTTTCGCAATGCGAAGAATAACTTTGATAATTATTTAGCAGTAATTCTTGCTACTCTGTCACTAAGTTTAGCACCAACACTCTTCCAGTAAGCAAGTTTTTCTTCATCAACTTTCATTGTTACTGGGCTTGTTAATGGATTATAATAACCAATTGACTCTATCCAGCCGCCATCACGACGCTTTCTACTATCTGTAACTACGATTCTGTAAAAAGGTTTTTTCTTTCTACCCATTCTTGTTAATCTAACAACTGTTGCCATAAATATGGTCTCCTTAAATTTCTTTTTCTTACGATTTAAATCTACATGTAGAGAGGTACATACAGATGTAAGTCGTACTGCTTAACGAGGAATTCCACCTTTTTTGGATTGAGCTAACATATTTTGAAAATCCTGCATTCCCCTTTTTCCTGAAAATTGCTTTGCCATTTTTGAAGCATTTTTAAATTGCTTTAAAAATTTATTCACATCCATATTTGAAAGTCCAGAACCTTCAGAAATACGTCTTTTTCTGCTACTGCTAAGTAAAGAAGGCAGTTCACGTTCTTTTTTTGTCATCGAGCCTATCATAGCACGAATACGCTTCATTTCTACAGAATTGTCCAAATCAATATCTTTTAATTTGCCAGCCATGCCAGAGAGCCCAGGAATCATACCCATTAAAGATTTCATACTTCCTAGTTTTTTCATTTGCTCCATTTGCTCCAAAAAGTCATTAAAGTTAAATTCACCTTTTTTGATTTTTCTAGTTAAATGTTTTGCTTGCTTCTCATCAATGATAGCACTCGTTTTCTCAGCAAGACTCTCTAGATCGCCCTCGCCCATCAAACGACTCACGATTCTATCTGGAAGAAAAACTTCTAAATCTGCTACTTTCTCGCCTGTTCCTAGAAAACGTAATGGAACATTAACTTGCTTAGCAACACCAAGAGCAACTCCACCCTTACCGTCACCATCATATTTGCTTAAAACAACACCTGTTATACCAATTTTTTCATGAAAAGTTGCTGCACTTCTAACGGCATCTTGCCCACTCATAGAATCCGCCACATAAAAAACTTCGTCTGGAGAAATCTCAGCTTTAACTTCACTTAACTCGGCCATTAGATCTTCATCTATCGCTAGACGACCCGCGGTATCTACTAAAAGTACATCATACAAGCCATCTTTAGCTTTTTTTATAGCACCCTTGGCTATTTTTACTGGATTTTTCTCATTATCGTCAAAGTATAAATCTAAATCATTTTGCGCACATAACTGTTTTAACTGCTCGACCGCCGCTAAACGCTGTAAGTCGCAGGCTGCTATTAAAACTTTTTTATGTCTAAGCTTTAAATAATTTGCTAATTTTACAGTTGTTGTTGTCTTACCACTACCTTGGAGGCCTGCCATTAAAACTTTTGTGGGTGCTTTTGGAGCAAAAACAAATCCTTGTTTTCCCGGAACCATAAGAGTCTGTGTTAAGTTATTTTTTAAAGAACGAAGAAAATTGACTTGACCAATTCCATTTTGTTTTGTTTCAAGCTCTACTACACTCAGTAAATCTTTCACAACCTTATGATGTACATCTGCTTTTAATAAAGATTTTTTGAGAACATCAAGAGCCTTTGATAAAGACTTTTCGTCATCTGCAAATCTTATTTTGTTAACAGCTGTTTTAAATGAATCGGTTAAAACCTCAAACAAATCTCTTCCTTAAATCTTAAATTATATTTTCTTATTTGCAACTACTTAAAGCGTACTGCCCCATTAAAGGAATGCAATGGTACACGAAAGTTGCTTTAAGTTAGATAAAAGGTATCCAGAGTATTTGCGGCATGCTCTCTGTAGGCATTTATCTGCTTCACTAGAAAGAAACTGTACTATTCCCACATTACTTTACAGGGAATTACTTTGAGCAAAATCAACAAAATGACAAAATTAACATTACTACTTATATCTATGACCACATTAATGGCAAATGTTGCTATCATAGCGATGTTGCCTCATCTTAAAGATTATTTTAAAAATGTTGAAAATATAGAATTTCTCTCCAAACTTATGATTACCCTACCCTCACTTTCAATTGCACTATTAGCACCGTTTTTAGGGCATTTGATTCATAAAATTGGCAAAAAGAAATCTGCTATTTTTGCTTTGACTCTCTTTGGTGTTTTTGGAAGTGCAGGATTGTATTTAGAAACAATTGAGTTACTTTTACTTTCAAGATCTCTTCTTGGAATTGCAATAGCGACGTTGATGATTGTGGCAACTTCCCTCGTTGGTGATTACTTTAAGGGAGAAGAAAGACATAAATTTATGGGGATACAAAGTGCATTTGTTTCTTTTGGTGGTGTTTTCTTTGTTTTAGGAGGAGGTATCCTTGCTGATATTAATTGGAGATATCCCTTTGGAATTTATCTTATAGGTTTTATTTTAGCTCCTTTTGTTATGAAGTTTTTAAAAAATACAACAACTTACGTTGAAGAAGAAATGCAAGAACATTTAAGTTCAAATCTTTTTGGAATATATTTTTTAGCATTTTTACTCATGCTGTTTTTTTATATTTTGCCCACTCAAATGCCTTTTTTAGTCATTAATAAATTTGGGGCAAGCGGCACAATGACAGGTGCCATAATATCACTAGCCTTTCTCGCCAATGGTCTTGGAGGATTATCGTTTCGAAAATTAAAAATTAAATTCACTTTTGGAGAAATTTATCTTTTGGGAATGCTTATCATCAGTGTTGGTTTTATAGCCATGGGATCAGTGACAAATGTCATCTATTTCTTTTTAACATCTTTCATAATGGGTTTTGGAGGAGGTATTTTAATCACAAATATGTCAGTTTGGATGCTCCATTATGCCCATCATACCAAAAGAATAAAATCATCAGGATATCTAACAAGTTCTCTATTTTTAGGACAATTCTTTTCTCCTATAGTTTTTCAACCTATCATTATGTATTTTGGAATTCAACATTTTTTTACTGTTATGGGTCTATTTTTACTAACATTCGTAGGAATTATCTTTTTAAAACAAGTAGTTTTAAAAAGATAACTGAGATACAAGTGAAGACATCCCCCAAAAATAAGTTTTACATAAGTCTTAAAAAACCTTTTGGTTCTGGACTTTCGAATTCATACCCGAGAAGTGAAATCTTATGTGCGTGAAGCATCACTCTTTTAAATGGTTTCGCGCCATAGAGAGTATCGCCTTGAATGGGTGTGTTTACGCTTTTTAAGTGTGCTCGTATCTGGTGTGTTCGTCCTGTTTCAATCACCACTTTAATTTTTGAGAGTTTACCCTCAATCATCAGCGGTGTTACATGCGTGATAGCTTCTTGTCCCCCCGCTTGGCCCTCTTTGACTACTTTTGTAAACGCGGTATTACCTTTTTTTATCGTAATCACCGCAGTATCAATCGTCATTGGCTCAATCAGTTTTCCTTGTACGACTGCTAGGTACTCTTTTTGGACTTCTCTATGTTTAAAAGCTTGAACAGCTCTATTGTGAAACGCTTCATTTTTAGTCAAAAGTAACACTCCGCTTGTCTCTTTATCAAGTCTATGGAGAAGATTAGCATCAAATTGGCGTTCCACTTCTTCTGAAGTTAAAAATGCTGGTTTATCTACGGCGATAATATCTTCATCTTCATATATTACTTTTGGTTTTTCTATTTTGTTTAACTTAAATGTTGTATCTCCGTTTATCTCGCCACGTGCAACAGTAATTTTTTTTCCACCAGCGTAAACAACGCCACGGTCAATTAAGTCTTTTGCAGCTCTATTTGAAATATTTTCTTGTGCTGCCAATAATTTATATGCTTTTTCTGCCATTTTTTCTTACCTTATCTTATCAAGAAGAGTTTTTATCTCTCCTGTATGTAAAATTTTTGATTGTTTTAATTCATCAAAATTTACATTTTTTAGCTCATCGACTGAGCATACTTTTATATTTTCTACCAGTGAAAAAAGAGCTTTTTGGTTAAAAACATAAGGTCCACTTATTATCTTGTTGTTAAAATATGCAGGCTCTAGTGGATTGTGCCCACCAATTCCATCCTTAAAAGAACCACACAAAATAACAACATCACTCATTGCAAAAAAGTTAACCAACTCTCCCATTTTATCACAAAGCACTACATTTTCATCCAAACTATCATCTTGACTTAGTTTTGCATAACTTAAGTTTTTTGATTTACAATATTTTTCTAAAAGCTTATCAACAGTAGAAAATCTTTCAGGATGTCGTGGAACAACTACCAAAACTTCATCAGTTTTTAAATGAAGATTTTCTAGTATAATTTCTTCTTCACCCTCATGTGAACTAGCCATCACAATCACACGTTTATTCGGTTTTGTGTACTCTTTTGTAACTTTAACAGTCGCGTAAGTCTTTATGTTGCCATTGACATGGACGCTCGATGCACCCAACTCCTCCAGCCTTTTTTTATCTATGTCGCTTTGTGCAAAAACTTCATCTATGTGTGAGAAAATCCACTTATAAAAAAAAGAAAACTTCTTGTATGATCTGTAAGAGTTATCCGATATTCTCGCATTTATAAGTATCGTTTTTATACCTTTTAACTTTGCGCATACAAACAGTATCGGCCAAAGTTCAGCTTCTGTGACAATAACTATTTTTTGCTTTCTTATCCAAAATGGTAAAAAAATCTCAAATGGCAAAAACCTTACATGTAAGTCTTTGACACTCTTTGCGGTCTTAAACCCTGTCCCTGTTGTCACTGATAAATTTAGAACTTCACCCTTTAATTCTTCAAAAATTGGTTTGAGTGAATTGACTTCACCAAGGGAGCACGCATGAAACCAAATACCCTCTTTTTCAAATGGTGGATTATTAAATAAAAAAAATCTTGAGGGAATTGAAAGTTTATATTTTTGTTTAAAAGAAAGAATTATTAAAATCGGTAGCGCTAGAAGATAGACTAGCACTACCAAAAAGTAGTAAAAAAAAAGAAGCAATATTAAGCCTCAACTGCCTCTGTCTCTATCTCTGTCTCTTTGTATAAAATTCTTCCACAATGGGGACAAGTAACAATGTCCTCATTCTTTATCACTGTTGCATAAGTTTTATCATTTATTCTCATAAAACAACCATAACATGCTTGTTTTTTAACGGGTACTACGGTTGTATTACCAGCCCACTTTCTAATCTTTTGATAAAAAGATAATATTTTTTGACTCATTGCAGCAATAAGTTCATTTTTCTCTTCGCAAATTTTTGAACGTTCACTTTCAATACTTTTCAACTGTGACTCTATGGATGTACGCACTTCTTGTGTTGATTTATTGATCTCTTCAATTGCAGCTTTTGCTTCTTCAACGTCGAGTTTCTTTGACTCAATCACTTTATCTAAACGATTAATTTCTTCATTAGCAAATTCACTTTGCTCTTTAGAAATTTCTTCTTCTAACTGTAAAGCTTTAATTTCTCTATCTGTTTTAACCAATCCACCTTTTTTTGAAAGCTCTGCAAGTTTCGCAGCAAGTTCAGCTAAATGAAGTTCATTTTTGCTTTTTTTTACCTTACTCTCTTTCACTTCATCTTCATAAGTAGTAATTTTATTGAGCATTTCCTGCTCTTTTTCAACTGCCGATCTCAGTTTCTTTTCTATACTCTCAACTCTTGGCCCAAATGAATCAATCTCTTTATCTATTCTTGAGAGATCTACTAACTGCTCTAAATACTTATTCATATATCTTTTACCTTTTATTTGTACTCGAATGGATTTTTTGAATTTGACATTATAGCCTTTAATGGGAAATTTATCAAATTTTCGCCCAAACACTCCGAGAAATAGCGCTCGCTCTCATAGTGTCCAATGTCTATTAAATTTAGTCCATTCTCTTTTGCCTCTAATGCTTGATGATATTTAAAATCACCACTTAAAAAACAATCAGCATCAACTTCACCTATCAAATCTCCACCACTTCCTGTGGTAAGAGCACATCTTTTTATAACTTTTTCTCCACCAACACTTCTTAGTATATCCACTTTAAACGACTTTTTTACATGAGAGAGTAATTCTTCAAAAGAAATATTGACATCAAAATAGCAAATATGCCCTTTACATGTAATCTCTTTGAATCCTAAAATTTTTGTTGCTACATATTTATTTAAATGCGTCGTATCAAAATTTGTATGCATCGCAATCAAAGAAATATCTTTTTTTATCATCCTTTTTATCAGATTTGATGGAAACTCTGAAGCATCTATTTTTTTCAAACCCTTAAAAATCAAAGGATGATGCACCACAATCAGAGAATTTTCTTCGACACTATCAAGTAATTGGCTATCTACATCTAAACTAATATATATTCGCTCTACCTCATCACTCATCGCTCCTACAAGTAACCCGCTATTATCCCAGCTTTCTTGAAGTTCAAAGGGGCTTAATTCATCTAAACTCTTATAGATTTGCTTCAGCTGCATCCACTACTTCTTTATACTTTACGGCACACCCTTTGGCAAGTTCACGTATTTTAAGTATATAGTTTTGTCTTTGTGTGACTGAAATCGCTTTTCTTGCATCTAGTACGTTGAATGTATGAGATGCCATCAAGCAACAATCGTAAGCAGGAAGAGGAAGATCGGCTGCCAGACAGCTCATGCATTCTGCTCTTGCATTCTCAAATTGCTCTAAAAGCATTTTTACATCCGCTATTTCAAAATTATACTTGCTAAATTCATATTCACTTTGCTTATGGACATCGCCGTAAGTGATAATGCCATTTTTATTTTCATTCCACACTAAATCATAAACAGAATCTTTTTCCTGGAGATACATGGCAAGTCTCTCAACACCATATGTAATTTCTACAGAGATCAACTCACAAGGCATGCCGCCGACTTGCTGAAAATAAGTAAATTGAGTGACTTCCATACCATCCAGCCAAACCTCCCAGCCAAGACCCCATGCACCAAGAGTGGGAGACTCCCAGTTATCTTCTACAAATCGTATATCGTGTTTACTCAAATCTAACCCCAGCGCTTCTAAACTTTTGAGATAGAGTTCTTGGATATTGTCAGGGCTTGGTTTGATTAAAACTTGAAACTGATAATAGGCTCCCAAACGATTTGGATTTTCACCATACCTTCCATCTGTTGGCCTTCTGCTTGGAGCCACGTAAGCCGTAGCCCAAGGCTTTGAACCCAAACTTCTTAAAAATGTTGCATTATGAAAAGTTCCCGCACCGGAAGGTATATCATAGGGCTGAACTATAGTACAGCCCTCCTCTTGCCAGTATGTTTGTAACTTTAAAAGTATTTGACTAAATGTTAACAACGACTCATCCTTTACTATTTGATTTCTCACTAAAGCTTAGCCTATGGCTAGAACTTTAATCTTTTGTATAATTTTCTACTGTTTTATTCCACATAAGCTCATGTTTTCTGTGTGCAATTTTCACTCTTTAGAGCATCAAGAGTTTCATCTTTTGCATCCATTACTTTTTCATGTAAGCTCAAAATTGTACCCATTGTTTTTTCAATAAAATCGTCTCCGGGAAGGGTAACAACCCCAGAGTCTACTGACTGATGGCTAATTTTAGAAGTAGGTATATCTAAGTGTGTAAGCTTACTAAACTCTTCTACTTCCAGCCAAATTTGCACATTCTTGCCTTTTATAATCTTTTTTCGACGTCACTAGAATCAGATTCTACTTTCTTTGCTTTTAAAATTCTATCTTCTAAAAGTTTTGTATGGAGTTCTTCATCTTCTATCGCCAAAATTTGCATGGCAAGGTACGCACTGTTAACTGCTCCTGCTTTTCCAAGTGCAACGGTTGCCACTGGCATCCCTGCAGGCATTTGAACGGTACTCAAAAGGGCATCTAGACCATCCATTGCTCCGCCCTTCATTGGAACGCCTATAACTGGCTTTGTAGTCAGGGAAGCTATCACTCCCGCTAAATGAGCAGCCATACCAGCTGCCGCGATAAATACTTTGGCTCCTTTGGCTTCCGCCTCTTTAACATACTCGTGCGTTCGTTCAGGACTTCTATGAGCAGAAGATATAATGAACTCATGCGCAACAGAAAATTTTTCTAAAATTTTAGATGTTTCACTCATCACTTCAAGGTCACTCTTACTTCCCATTATTATCGATACAAATTTCATTTTATGCTGTTCTCCATTTTATTACCGGTCTTCTAAGGTACGCAAATGACGGTAAGGTACATGGCAACACGATGGGATTAACATTTCCACTGTGAATCTCTTCATATACTTTGCCCTTTGGTGTTTTTAACTCTTTAAAACGTATGTACCATTTCCCATCTTTTTTCTTTACAATACCAACTTCATTATCTATTTCGCTAATATTTTCGTCTGATAAAACCAACTCATAATCAAACCCTAGTTCCAATTTATCTTTTACCATACACGTTGCACCATCTTCTCTTACCTGGGCACACACTTGATGCGTTCCCTCGCTGATTGATTGCTCCAGATTTTGAGTATCATTTCTTTCATAAGGACGACTGACAAGATAGCCATCTGTGAACCCTCTGTTTTTAGTAGTGTTTAATTCATCAACAATTTTTTCTTTTTCAAATACACCATTATAAAAATCATCAATTCCTTCACGGTATGCTTTTGCAGTAATTCCTGCATAATAGGCACTCTTTGTTCTGCCCTCAATTTTAAGAGAACTAATCACGCCACTCTCTAAAATTTCATCTAAATGGGCTGAAAGATTTAAATCTTTTGCATTCATGATATGAGTACCAGCATCGTCTTCTTCTACTTTAAAAAGTGTTCCCGTCTTTTCATTTTTGGCATACATTGTATAAGGAAATCTACAATCATTTGCACAGCTTCCACGATTTGAAACACGTCCGCTTTGCACAGAGCTTATTAAGCATCTTCCGCTATAGGCAAAACACATAGAACCATGCACAAATGATTCAAGTTCAAGCTCTGGTATTCTCTTTTTTATCTCAATTAAATCTTTTAAGCTCACTTCGCGAGCGGCAACGATTCTTTTTACACCCATATCAAAAAAGACTTGTGCATCGAGGTAATTTAAAACATTTGCTTGAGTAGAAAGGTGGATTGGAATCTCCGGCGCAATTTGCCTAGCTAACCTGATAACGCCGGGAGCAGCTATGATAAATGCATCTGGCTTCATAGCCGCAACTTTCAAAATATGTTTTTCTAACAATGAGAGCTGGGCATTAAATGGAAAACCATTGACCGTCACATACATCTTTTTACCCTGGGCATGTGTATATTCTATAGCCTCATTAAAACTCTCATAAGTAAACTCTTTCCCTGAACGCAAACGCAGTGAAAAATGACTCACCCCTCCGTAAACTGCGTCAGCTCCATAAGCTAACGCTATTTTTAGTTTTTCAAAATTCCCTGCTGGAGAGAGTAGTTCTGTTTTTATCAAATTATTTTTCCCCTAAACTTGCTATTATTTTTTCTAAATCTTCTCTGTTTTTGTCGCCTGCTTTGCCTTCAAAGAGGCTACTCATATATCCTGACAATGCTCTCATCACATTGCTAACTCTCTGTATTTTTTCTTTATTCATATCTTGGTATTGCACAATCTCATCTTCAGCACTTTGTGAGCTTCCGATGAGTGCTTCAACTTTTTCCTTCATAGTCTTATTATCTTCTAGCGATTTAGAAAATTGTTCAACATTAGGGAATTTTTTACACAAGGTTTCAAATAACTCAATGTTTGAATCTATAAGATTAATCACTTCACTTGCATTGTCTTGGGCATCTTGTAAAAAGTTATTAATTGATTCTAATGTGTCAAAAACATCCTCTGCCCTACCTTCTGAATCCTTGGTAACATCATCTACTTGAAAGACTATTTTGTTGTCAATGGTTCCTTCTAGTTCTGTCTCGTTTATATCATCTATATCACCAACCATCAAAGCATCAAGTTCTTCTCGTGTCATGCAATTCTCCTAAAAAACTTTATTTATGCTACATTATATATAATTTTTCATATAATCTACTTTAATAAAAGAAACGAGGTACTCATGAATGTTGATCTGCACAACCACACTATACTCTGTAAACATGCAACTGGCACGATAGAAGAGTATATTAAAAAAGCTATTGAAAAAAAAATTGACTGTTTTGGATTTTCTGATCATGCCCCAATGAACTATGATCATAAGAATCGCATGGAATTTAGCCAAATGGCGCACTATGAAAAAGATGTTCGCCATGTAAAAGAAAAATTTAAAGATGAAATCAATATTTTACTGGCGTATGAAGTTGATTATCTCGATGGATATATTGACGATAGGGTATTGGCGCGAGATGTTGACTATCTTATAGGTTCTGTCCATTTTGTAGATAAATGGGGCTTTGATAATCCTGAATTTATAGGTGAATATAAACATAGAGATATAGACAAAATTTGGGAAGAATATTTTGAAGCAATTGAAGCCATGGCAAAAAGTAGATTGTTCCATATAGTCGGTCATATAGACCTCATAAAAGTTTTCAATTTTCTTCCAAAAAAAGATATTAGACTCATCGCTAAGCGAGCAATCAAAGAAATAAAAAAAGCAGATATGGTCGTAGAAATTAATGCTGCTGGCCTGAGAAAGCCTGTCAAAGAGATATATCCAAGTCATTCCATAATGGAACTTTTAAGTGAATTTGAAATACCTGTTACTTTTTCATCAGATGCACATTCGATCGAACAAATTGGTTTTAATAAAGATGAAATTTATAATTATGCAAGGTCATTTGGGTACAATAAATGTGCAACTTTTATAAAAAAAGAACGAGAAATGATTAATTTTTAATCATAAAAAATATTTTTTGAGTTGTTAATTTAGATAGAATTACTAAAAATTTAATTAAGGAGTAACTATGGGCAAGTTTGTCAATAGCGTTGAAGAGTTTTTTAAATATTGTGAGAAAAATGAAGTAGAATTTGTAGACTTTCGTTTTACAGACCTAAAGGGTACTTGGCATCATCTCACCTATACAATGCACGCAATAAATGCAGACATGTTAACAGAGGGCATTCCCTTTGATGGCTCATCAATTGATGCGTGGCAACCAATTAACAAATCAGATATGCTTTTAAAACCTGAAGCTGAAACTGCATTTCTTGATCCGTTTACCGCTGATCCTACAATCATTGTGATTTGTGATGTCTATGATATTTATAAAAATCAAATGTATGAAAAATGCCCAAGAAGTATCGCTAAAAAAGCACTAGAACATTTAACTGAAACAGGACTTGGTGATGTTGCTTTTTTTGGTCCTGAAAACGAATTTTTTGTATTTGATGACATAAAAATCAGAGATGACATGAACTGTTCTTACTACAAGATAGATTCTGAAGAAGGTGAGTGGAATTATAGTACTTCTTATCCTGATGGCTTTAATTCAGGACACAGACCAGGCACAAAAGGTGGATATTTTCCATGTCAACCAGTGGATTCTATGGTAGATTTACGCGCTGAGATGGTTCAAGTGATGGAGCAAGTCGGACTAGAAACTTTTGTGGTTCACCACGAAGTGGCACAAGGACAAGGTGAAATTGGTGTGAAATTTGGAACACTTGTAGAAGCTGCTGACAATGTACAAAAATATAAATATGTAGTTAAAATGGTAGCACACCTAAACGGTAAAACTGCTACATTTATGCCAAAACCACTGCATGGCGACAACGGCAATGGAATGCACGTTCACATGTCAATTTGGAAAAATGGCAAAAACTTATTTTATAAAGCTGGCGAGTATGCAAACTTAAGCGATATGGCTAGATATTATATCGGTGGTGTTTTAGCACATGCGAGAAGTGTTGCTGCCTTTACAAATCCTTCTACAAACTCTTTCAAAAGATTAATACCTGGATTTGAAGCTCCTTCAATCCTCACTTATTCTTCTCAAAATCGTTCAGCAAGTTGTCGTATTCCTTATGGTTCTACTGAAAAATCTGTTCGTGTAGAGATGAGATTTCCAGATTCTACTGCATGTTCTTACCTAGGATTTGCAGCTTTACTGATGGCAGGAATTGATGGTATCACCAATAAAACTGAACCTATTGGCCCAATGGATGAAGATTTATTTGACTTAACATTAAAAGAAATCAGAGAAAAAGGTATCAGCCAAATGCCTCACACATTAAGAGGTGCGCTAGAAGCTGTCATTAGAAATAATAAATTTTTACAACCTGTCATGACTCCAGAATTTATAGACACATACCAACACTATAAATTCGTCACTCAGGTTCATCCTGATGAATCTAGACCAACAGCATTTGAGTTTAAATCAACGTACTCTTGCTAGAAATAATATAGAGGGCTAAGCCCTCTATATTCTAACCTATATCCCTCCTGCGAGATACTTTTTGTAACGCCCCTTGTACCCCAACACTAAAAATTTAGTTATAATATGAAAAATTAATATTTTTCTGAAAGGCTCATTCGTGAATCAAAAAAACTTTCATAAATATTTTACACTATACTTTATGCTCTTTGGACTTACTATAGCCACTTTTACAACCATGGTAAGCTATATGATTCAAATAGATGATATGCATAAAAGCATGGACAAAAAAGCAATAGAGGTTGTTGAAATTAAAAAGAATACAATCTTAAAACCCGCAATAAAAAACATGGACAATTTAACAAAAGCTTTAGGGTCTAATAAAATTATCAGAGAATTTGTCCTAACAAAAGATCCCCACAAACAAAAAGAACTTGAAGAAATATTTTTATCTATGGCTCAATCGCAAGATATCATTATGCAGGCTCGTCTTATAGATAAAGAGGGAAATGAAATTATTAGAATTGATAGAAGCAATGAGGATACAGAACCATTTATTGTAGAAAAGTCAAAACTCCAAAATAAAAGTGATAGGGATTATTTTAAAACTGTCTCTCAAATGAAAGCACAAACAATCTGGCATTCCAAAATAGACTTAAACATGGAGCAAGGTAAAGTTGAAATTCCATATAAATCTACTATCAGAGTAGCAATGCCTATATTTGATGGGGATGAGTTTGCTGGAATGGTCATAGTTAATTTGCTTACAAATACTTTATTTTCTTCTATAAGTACATCTACGGCATTTGAACATTATATACTTGATAAAGACAATAATTATATTTTGCATTCAAATCCTCAATTTTCATTTAATAAGTATAAAAACATCACAAGAAAAATAAGTGATGATTTTCCAGATGGACTTGATGCAAAAGGAATTTATGAATATCCACTCAATGATATTTTACACAACGGTGACGATGCTAGATTTATTTTTAAAATAAAAGCAGCTTATGAGAAAAATCTAATCAATGAAACAATAAAGAGTGCAATAATTATTTTTATACTAACCATTATTTTAAGTTTTATACTAGCGCTCTATATTTCAAGAGCACCTGCAAAGATGCAAAAAGCACTTTTAACAGCAAATGATAAATTAAATGAATTTGCTGAGATAGTAGATAAATATATAATAACAGCAACAACAGCGCCCGATAGCACGATAATTAAAGTTAGTTCTGCTTTTGCAAAATCAAGTGGTTATTCAAAAGAGGAGCTTATTGGGCAAACAATGAATATTATCCGTCATCCAGATACCACTAAAAAACTTTCAAAAGAGTTATGGGATACAATTTTAAGTGGAAAAATTTGGAGTTGGGAGATTAAAAATAAAAATAAAAATGGTGATGATTATTGGCTTGAAGAATATATTATTCCCACGTTAACTCCAGAGAATACAATAGAATCCTTTGTTTCGTTAGCAGTGGATATCACAGCAAAAAAAGAGTTAGAAAAGATGGCTTCCATTGATAAATTAACGGGTATATACAATCGAAGAATGATAGATGAATTTATGAAGATAGAAATAGCAGCTATTAAAAGGCATCCTCATGAATTGTCTATGATTATGTTAGATATTGACCATTTCAAGTCAGTCAATGACACTTATGGACATCAAATAGGAGATATAGTTTTATCTAAGATGGCAAAAATGATTTCAGAGAACACTAGAAACTCTGACATATTCGGAAGATGGGGAGGAGAAGAATTTATTATTATTTGTCCCGACACTTCAATCGAGGATGCCTTTATATTGGCTGAAAAATTAAGAAACATTATTAACAATTTTAGTTTTCCAGAAGTAGGACATAAAACTATAAGTTTAGGAATATCTGATTTCAAGGATAATGATGATGCTGAATCTTTAATAAAGAAAGCTGATAATGCCTTGTATAAAGCTAAAAACAGTGGTCGAAATAAATCTGTCGTATACGTGAAAGAGCTAACAAGTGGAGCTACTAATCGATAAGCACAATTTCTAGCCCATGCAATAATCTAATCGCTTCATAACGGCTAAATATGGCCCCTTTTAAAGTATTGGTTTTAATATCTATATCAAAATTTTTAGCATAAGAAAAGTTTGCTTTACTAAGGTTTGTATGACTAAAAACTGCATCTCTAAAATCAGTATAAGTAACAGTTGATTCACTTAAATTTGCCCCTGTAAAATCGACATCCTTTGCTTCACACCCTTTTAAGATTAACTCTTCTAAGCCAAGGCCATAAAAAGAGGAACCATTGAGAACTGAACTCTCAAACTTCATAGGTTTTTTTATCAAAGAACCCCAATTGGCTTTTGTCCAATCTACACCAATTATCTTACAATCAACAAACTCCACATCCGAAAACTTGGAGTTAACAACTTTCATAAGACTAAGCTCACAATTGCGAAAAACACATCCGCTAAAGTGGCAGCTTTTAAATAAAATATGCGAAAAGTTACACTGAGTAAAGGTGCACTCGTCAAATTCTATGTTAACTAACTCCGTTGAATGTAAATCCAGATTTGTATAATCTTCTGCGAAATTATCATTTTTTATAGCTGGGTTCATCTCTTCATTTGTAAAAATTTATTGAGCTGATTGGCAAAACCTTCTGCATCTTTTTTGGAGAATGGAGCTGGTCCACCTGTGATTTCTCCGCTCTCTCTAATTTCAGTCATAAGATTTCTCATCGCTAAATATTGTTTGATGTTATCCACACTGTAAAGTTCACCGCGATGATCAATGGCATGTGCCCTTTTCGTAACAAGACGGTCAGCCAATGGTATATCTGCAGTAATTACCAAGTCACCCTCTTGTGCCATCTCTACGATGTGATGGTCCGCCTCGTCAGCCCCTGCTTCGACGATCACATAGCTTACATGTAGCGATTTTCCAATATCTATTTTTTTATTTGCAACAACGATAGTTTTTAGATTTAGCCTCTCTATAGCCTTAAGCAATATAGGTTTTAACAAGTTTGGGAAAGCATCACCATCAACATAAAGAGTCATTTACATTATTTCTTTAACGCGGCCAACATCTCCACTGACTAATCTCACTTTTATTCCATGGGGATGTGTTGGAGAATTTGTTAATAGATCTTTCACAATACCTTCGGTTAATTTTCCACTTCTTTGGTCTTGCTTTAAGACAATTTTGACTTTAATTCCTGCTTTTATATTTATCCTGTTGTTGCCATTCATAGTACTTCTACACCCTTAATTTTATTTTATATTACGATTATAACAAAATTATGGTATAATTGTCCTAATTTCAGCGCACCTCGATCTGCGACTGACTTCGTTTTTGTAATCCTTCGATAACCTTAACAACAATTCAAACTCATGCCTAGATCGACGAAGTTTTAAAACTTTTCGTAGGCTACAATTCAAAAGGTACATTTTATGTCATTTTCAAAACTGGGATTATCCCAACAACTTCTTCGTGCAATCGAAGAACAAGGCTATAGTGAGCCAACTCCTATTCAAAAGCAGGCTATTCCTGTAATACTTAGCAAAAAAGATATTTTGGCTGGTGCTCAAACCGGAACTGGTAAAACAGCAGGATTTACACTGCCTCTCTTACAAATACTAGATGAGAAAAGAGTCACAAAAGGTAGAAATCAGATAAGAGCGCTTATCATAACACCAACTCGTGAGCTTGCTGCTCAAGTTGGGGAGAGCGTCAAAACTTATGGAAAACATCTTCCTTATACATCTGCTACAATTTTTGGCGGCGTTGGTATCAACCCTCAAATCTCAGCCATTAGAAAGGGTGTTGACATCCTCATTGCAACGCCTGGTCGCTTACTCGATCTTGTCTCTCAGAAGGCACTAGATTTATCAAAAGTAGAAGTTCTAATTTTAGATGAAGCGGATCGTATGCTTGATATGGGATTTATTAACGATATCAAAAAAGTTTTAGCGATTGTTCCAAAACAGAGACAGACCCTCCTTTTTTCAGCGACCTTTTCTGATGATATTAAAAAGCTAGCTGACAATCTTTTGAAATCTCCAACACTCATCGAAGTGGCTCGTAGAAATACGGCAGCAGAGAGTATTCAACAAACAGTTCATCCGGTAGATCGTGAGCGAAAAAGAGAGTTACTCTCTTCTTTAATTCGCAAAGGAGACTGGAGACAAGTTCTTGTGTTTACGAGGACTAAACACGGAGCAAACCGCTTGAGTGGTCAATTAGAAAAAGATGGTATCACTTCTGCCGCAATCCATGGGAACAAAAGCCAAGGTGCCCGAACAAAAGCATTGGCAGGTTTTAAAGAAGGCCATGTAAGAGTGCTCGTTGCAACAGACATTGCAGCACGTGGAATCGACATCGACCAACTTCCTCACGTAGTCAATTTTGAGCTGCCAAATGTATCTGAAGATTATATTCATCGTATTGGTAGAACGGGGCGAGCGGGGCGTGGAGGACAAGCAATATCTCTTGTTTGCATCGATGAGGATGCCTATCTAGCTGGTATTGAAAAGCTACTAAAAAGTAAAATTAAAAAAGTTATCGTCGATGGCTTTGCTCCTGATAGAACTATAAGAGCAGAACCTATCTTGCAAAAAAGCAAACATCAGGCAAATAGATCACGTGCCAAGACTTCAGGTTCCGCTACTCCAAGTGGTAAATCAAGACCTAGAAGAACTCAATCTAGATAAACTTTTACACATTAGACTTCTTTTTGAAAGGAGTCTAATGGACCTCTAAAATAGGGGACTCCGAGTCATTTATACACGTCAACAATTAAAATATAGCTCCGCTATTTTCGTTTTGTTGAAACTTATTTACTTTTGGAAAAGGAGATGTTTTTGTAAAATATTGATTTTCACCTTTTATCTTTCTCATAGTTACATTTTCCGGAACACTAAAAGAGCGTTTTGTCTCTGGATGTATTTTTACATATCCTTCTACAAAATGTGCAAAAGCTGGTCCCGCTACACGCCCTCCAGTTTCATACTTTTTCATAGGTGAATTATCATCATTTCCATACCATGTCAACACTTCAATATCTGGAGTAAATCCACAAAACCAGGCATCGACATTATTGTTTGTAGTCCCTGTTTTACCAGCTGTTTCAATTCCTTCAACCTGTGCACTTCGTCCTGTTCCTCGCTCCACAACAGTTTTTAAAATATCTACCATTAAAAATACTTGCTCGGGGCTTGTTACCCTCGTCTTTTCGCTCTGAAAAATAGTTGAATCCCCATACCTATTGACTATTTTCTTTATCAATAGTGGCTCAACTCTTACACCATAATTTGGAAAAATAGAATAAAATCCACTAAAGTCAACAGGAGAAATACCAAAACTGCCAAGTGCTAAAGACAAGTCATGTGGAATGTCTTTAAAACCATCTTTTTTTAAATCTTTATAGACACTATCTAAGCCTAAGTCATTTAAAAGATTTATGGTTGCCAAGTTTCTAGAGTGTACAAGTGCATCCTTTAAAGTCACTAATCCTTGAAAAGTTTCTTCATAATTTCTAGGCTTCCACTCTTCATCCGTACTTACATCCGTATAGACTCTGGAGATATCAGGTATTTCACTCATGGTTGAATACCCAATATCTAATGCTTTTTGATAGATAAAAGGTTTAAAACTACTACCTGGCTGCCTTCTGCTCTGAGTGGCACGGTTGAAATTTGACTTTTTGTAATCAATTCCACCTACCATCGCTAAAATTTCTCCAGTTGTGCTATCTAGCGAAACCATCGCTCCGTTCAACAGGGAAGTATTCGTATCGGGATGCCTTTTTAACACTTCATCATACCCATATTGCAAGGAGTTTCTAGCAAGCTCTTGAAGCTTCAAATCAATTCCTAAATAGATTTTATACCCACCTAATTTAAAATCAACATATTGTTTGCTCAATTCTCTTACAACCTCATCAACAATATAGGGAGCCCTGTTTTGCGTTAATGTCTCATCATAAACGATAGGCTGCTCACTAATTCCTTTTGTATACTCTTCGTCGTTTATCCATCCAAGAGAATGCAATCTATAAAGAACACGATTTGACCTGCTTAGGGATAAATCTATGTTTCTCGTAGGATCATAAGAACTAGGTGCTTTTGGAAGGCCGACTAACATTGAAATTTCTTTTAAACTAAGCTCATCTAAATTTTTATGAAAATAGCCGAGAGCAGCTGTTTTTACACCATAATATCCATGTCCGAAATAAACTTGGTTAAAATATCTTTCCAAGATCTCTTCTTTGGTAAGTTCAGATTCGATTTTAAACGCCAAGACCATCTCTTTTAGTTTACGAATGATTGTTTTGTCTCTCGTTAAAAGTACATTTTTAACAAGTTGTTGGGTGATTGTACTAGCACCTTCAACCAACTTCATCGCCTTTATATCTTTAATCATTGCCCTAAAAATTGCTTCCACATTTATGCCGCTATGCTCAAAAAAGGAAGTATCCTCAATGGCAATTAACGCTTCTATCATTCTTGCCGGAATTTCATCATATGAAGCAAAAAGTCTATGATGCTTAACAAAAATATTTGCTATTAAATCATCATTTCTATCGTAAATTTGAGTACTTAAATTAGGCTTGTAATCAATTATTTCATAGGCATCAAAGCGAACTTGGGAATATATATACATCAGCCCGCCAGAAACCATAAAAACACCTGCTAATAAAATTGCTATTAAATATTTCATTTTCTAAACCCTCTATTTCTAAAACCTGATTCGATTAATTGTTTTGTATATTCTTCTTTGGGTGACCTTAAAACACTTTTTAAATTTCCAAACTCTATAATTTCTCCATTTTTAATGATCGCAATTTCATCACACAAATCTCTCACTGACTCTATATCATGCGTCACAAACATGAGTTTAAAGTCACCCTTTGAATGCAACTCTTTGATAAGGTCCAATATACTTTGCTTACTTTTAGCATCAAGTGCCGTCGTAGGCTCATCTAAGAGTAAAAGTTTTGGATTGATATAGAGTATAAAAGCGATGACGACGCGTTGAAGTTGCCCTCCGCTAAGCTCGCTTGGAAATCTGTCTAAAAAAGACTCTTCTAGGCCTACCATCTCAAAATATTTTTTTGCAACAACTCTTGAAACTAAAAATTGATCTATTATTTTTGTCAACGGAGAGAGCGCAGTAAAAGGATTTTGAGGAACGATTGCAACGCTTTTTCCTCTTTTTAAATCAAACCCTAAATCTCCCAATTCCAATGTGCAATCAAGCTCGCGCGGCAACATGCCAAGAAGTGCTTTTAGCGTTAAACTTTTTCCACTTCCGCTTTCACCTATGAGAGCAAATGATTTTTCAAAAGAAAACTCTATATCCACAAGTTTTTTCTGACCTGAACGAATCAAAAGTTTCTTACATGTAAAGCTCAAAACTCTCCCTTTTTAATAAGCGTAAAACATTCAAGAAGTTTACTTTTCTTTATATCAAGCCTGGGAATAATTCTCAAAATTGGCTTTTCCACCGTAGGAGGTCTGATAGCTCCCACAAAAAATCCTTTTTCGATCAACTTTTCTTGTATGTTTAAAACATCTCCAGATTCACTCAAGGGATAGGAAAATATTAACCCCGGCATATCAATAGCAAAAATTTCTTTAACTAAAACTTGTCTTTGGGCTATTTTTTTTCTTAACTTATCTGTGTTTTTAAGCATATAAAGCAAGCCTTGATGGGCTAATTCTATATCAAAAAGAGAAGGTGCTGTGGTGTAAATAAGTGCTTTTGCCCTGTTTTGCAAAAATTCTATAATGTGAGTGGATGCCAATATGTAGGCCCCATAACTTCCATATGCTTTGCCCAACGTTCCCATTTTGATGTGATTTGGCTGAACTTTTATGTCAAACAAATCAAATACTCCCATCAATTTTTTGCCCAAAACTCCACTACTGTGCGCCTCATCTACAATCAAAATTGTATTTTCAATTCTGTCTATGACGTCAAATATCTCTTTGTTTAAAAGCTCTCCGCTCATGGAGTAAATACCCTCCACCGCTACAATCGCCCTTTTATAGGTTCTATTTTTTAAGATATTTTCTAAATGGACGGATGAGTTATGATTAAAAATAACCACATCGGCATCAACGAGTTTTGAAGCTAGAATTCCACTTGCGTGATATTCTTCATCTAAGATCAGCAAATCACCTTTTCGTGGGAGTGCTTCGATTAAAGAGAGGTTTGCTAAAAAGCCACTTCCCACGACAATGGCAGATTCAAAGCCATTTTCTTTGCATAATAATTCTTCAAAATCTTTATGAATTTGATGGTATCCATTGACAAGCTGTGAGGCTTTTGGTGCATGGTATTTAAACATAGTGACGCGAGCACAGGTTTTTTTTAAAAGTTGTTTTTTACACGAGAGTCCTAAGTAATCATTGGAAGCCAAATCAATCAATGACTCATCATAAACCACTCTTTTTCTATACCTATTTGACTTTTTTATCGCCTTAAGTTCTTTGGAATACGGCACTTAATTCTCGTCCAGAAAAGGCAATAGTTTTTCAACACAAAGCCCCATGGCAGTACTCTCAAAGCCTCTTACTTCTTCTATGTAATCTTTACAAAAACCCTCGACCATGCAAGCTCCCGCTTTATCTTGCCACTCACCACTCTCGAGGTACTCTTCCAAGGCATTTTTGTCAAATTCTTTAAACTTATAGTCGGTTGATGACACGTCAATAAACTCTCTTTTTTTTGATTTGAGAATCATACATGTAAGGATAGAAACTACATTTCCGCTTTGCGCCTGGAGAATTTTTCTTGCATCATTTTTATCTTTTGCTTTTCTTAAAAGTTTTCCGTTACATGTCACCACCGTATCGGCGCAAAGAACAGGAAGTTCCAAATCATACAGTGCTAAATAACTTTTCATTTTTCCCACAGTTGCTCTATACACAAAATACCTTGGATTTGAAATATTTAAACTCTCTTCATCAAAATTCGCTACTTTTTGTTTAAAAGGAACTCCATGCGACGATAACAGTTGTGCTCTTATTGGTGAATTTGATGCCAATACTATACGCTGCAATTAAAGACCTCTGATACCAATACCAACATAGACGGCGGAAAAAGAAAGCACCAGATTTAATGGTATCAAGTAGTCTATAATAATACTAATATTTTCATTGGCTTCAAAAAAATCTCTCTTTTTGCCAGACTCACGGGCAGCCTTATATCTCATGTACATGTAGATAAAATTAAAAGTGACGAAAACCCAAATAAATTCTTTCACAGTAAGCATGGAGTAAGTAATTGGATTAGCGTACTTGAATCCTAATCCAATATTCATCATAAACGATGCCGAAACGATAACCAGCAGAATAATAATGATAAAATATACATACCTATCAAATATTTTTAAACTTGTATTGCATCGTATTCGCTCATTTTTAATATCTTCCAACATGGGCTTAATCACTAATCTAATGGTCGCCATGCTTCCTATCAAAAGCGCTGCACTAATGACATGAAAAAAGACAATAATACGTCCAAAACTACCAAATATATCGACTAAATATTCTTGCAAAATTATCCTTGTATCGCTTTTTTAGCAAATGCTGTCGCTACTTTTTTGGCTGCTTCTATTTTTGAAGCATCCTTGCCGCCAGCTTGTGCAAAGTCATCACGACCGCCACCGCCACCGCCTAAAATAGGAGCTACTTCTTTTATCCACGCACCCGCTTTTAAGGTAGTATTTTTGACACCTGCGGCAATTATCACTTTATCGCCTTTTACTTGAAAAAGAATCACAGCAACTTTGTCTTTTTGGTTTTTAAGATCATCAATCGCTTTTTTAATATCTCCAGCACCTAACTCATCAACGATAAGTTCAACACCGCAGATTAGCTCAGAGGTTACTTCTTTTCCTACGTTTGCCTCTAGTGCTTCGACTTCAGACTTTAACGTCGTTATTTCGTCCTTTAATCGGTTGATTCCAATGAGCGGATCTTTATGTTTGACCTCTTCGCTCGCTTTATTTAAAGATTCTCTTAGCGCTTTTGCATACTCTAGCGCACTTGCGCCACAAATAGCTTCAATGCGCCGTACTCCGGCACTGACTCCACTCTCTTTTGTGATAAAAAAGCTGCCAATTGCTGAAACATTCTTCACATGAGTACCGCCGCAAAGTTCAACACTCGCATCCCCAAAAGAGACAACACGCACAGCATCACCGTATTTTTCGCCAAACAGAGCCATCGCCCCACTCTTTTTTGCACTCTCAACGTCCATTATCTCCGTAGTCGCATCCACACCGGACAAGACCACATGATTGACAAAATCTTCCACTTGAATGATTTCTTGTGAACTGAGTCCTTTGGGATGAGAAAAGTCAAATCTTAATCTATTGGCATCGACTGAACTTCCTGCTTGCGCTATATGATCTCCTAAGATTGACCGAAGCGCGCCATGTAGTAAATGCGTTGCTGAGTGGTGTTTTTGGATTTCAGCTCTTGAGCTATCTACTCTTACATGCAGACAATCGCCCACATGTAAAGGCTTTTTCAACGCTACATGTGAAAGGTTTAACTCAAAGATTTTTTGAGTATCAGTGACTTTTCCAAATCCTTCTAACTCTCCGCTATCTCCACGCTGTCCACCACTTTGTGCATAAAATGGAGTTTTATCAAACATGACCCAGCCGCTTTTTTCTAGACTTTTTGCCTCTTTAAAATCATCATCCAAAAGTGCTGCTATCTTCGAGTCAGAAGATGTATCTGTATACCCTACAAATTCATTAAGCCCAATGTTTTCTAATATTTCTTTAAAATCACCATGCGCTGCTTTGTCGCCACTTCCCTTCCAGGAAGCTTTTGACCGTTTACGTTGTTCTGCCATAAGAGTATCAAACTCAACTGCATTAACCTTGATGCCCTTATCTCGTAGCATGTCTTCCGTTAAATCAAGAGGAAAACCACATGTGTCATAAAGTTTAAAAGCAACCGCGCCGCTAAAAACATCTTTTGTATTGACAAGTTCCGCCTCAAAGAGTTCAAGCCCCGAAGCAATCGTCGATAAGAATCGCTCTTCTTCTAGACGAATCTGCTCAGAAATGGCATCTTTTTTCTCTAACAAATACGGATACTGCTCGCCCATCAAAGCATTGAGAGTATCTAACAATTTGTACATAAATGGCTCTCTAATTCCGAGTAAATACCCATGGCGAACTGCTCGTCGCATGATGCGTCTTAGCACATACCCACGCCCTTCTTTATCGAAGTTAATGCCTTGCGCAAGTAAAAATGCAACCGAGCGAATATGATCTGCGATTACACGGTAACTGGCACCACTCGCATAAGTATAAGGCTTGCCACAGAGTTCTACGACCTTATTGATGAGTGGCATAAAAAGTGATGAGTCGTAATTACTTCTCACACCTTCACACACGGCAACCGTACGCTCAAGTCCCATACCCGTATCGATAGAAGGTTTTGGAAGTGGTGTGAGTGTACCGCTCTCATCTCTATAATACTGCATAAAAACAAGATTCCAAATCTCTAAAAACCGATCACCTTCTCCACCCAAATAATCTTCCGCTCCATGAAAATACTCTTCACCTTGATCAATAAATATCTCACTACAAGGACCGCAAGGACCCGTATCGCCCATCTGCCAAAAGTTGTCAGCATCTCCAAATCTCTTAATGCGATTAGGTGGAACATGTTTTTGCCACAGTAACTCAGCCTCGTCATCAGTGGTATAAACTGTGACCCAAAGCTTCTCTTTAGGAAGTTTTAACACTTCGGTGATAAATTCCCAAGCATGCGCAATCGCATCTTCTTTAAAATAATCACCAAAAGAAAAGTTCCCCATCATTTCAAAGAAAGTATGATGACGTGCTGTATAGCCGACATTGTCCAAGTCATTGTGTTTTCCGCCTGCTCTGATACATGTTTGACAACTTGTAGCGCGTGGTGGATTTGGTCTTGGGATTTCTCCTGTAAAGATACTTTTAAAAGGAACCATTCCTGCATTGACAAAAAGTAATGTTGCATCATCAGGAACCAAAGGTGCACTTGGAACCAAACTGTGCCCTTTTTGTTCGAAAAATTTTAAAAACTCTGCTCTTACGTCCATGTTGCTATCCTAATAAATATAAAAAATTCTCTTATTCTATCTAAAAAAGCTAAAATGAAAAGTTAAAACCCCGGTATTCTTATCAAACTTAAATTTTTACACATTCACTACACAGCAACTTGATAATATTTGGTTAAATATCTTAAAATTTATTTTTGATATATCAAAAAAAATGGGTAGTGTACAATGCAAGAATTAACCGTAGTAGATGATTTTCTTTCAACATTCTTTGATAAGAAAGATTTACATCCATGTTTTGTCGTAGCCGTGAATAGAATCCTGCTTTCAAATGGCACAGTTCGCATGGAAGAGTTAGTCAGTCTGCCTGTATGTGTCAGTCAAAGACAGATTGAAAGATTGTTTCGCGCTTACGTAGGGTTATCTCCCAAAAAATTTTCAGAAATTGTACAGTTTAAATCTTCTCTTGATTTATTAAAAAATGACAATTTAGCCTTAAGCGAAGTGGCACTCATGGCAGGATATTTTGATCAAGCCCACTTTATCAATTGTTTTAAAAAATTTGCAGGGATTTCTCCAGAAAGATTTTTGAAATACTCAGCTTAAAAACAAAGATCTAGAAGCTTGAGCATTTCAAAACTTCTAGATGTCAGTAATTCAAGGAGAATATATAAAATTAAGATGAAAGCTTGGCTATTTCATCTTAACTTTAGATACAAAAAAGAAGTAGACTTCAATGCATCTACTTCTATGCTACTTAAGGTTTTGTGATATCATACTTTATAGTAAGATCATCACCTGCACTCATAGCGCCGAATAAAAATGTAGGGGGAACGATCCCAAAATCAGTCATTTTTACGTTAAAACTACCAGAGATATGTCCAGCTTCTGAGAGTGTTGGCATGTTTGTCACGCTCAACTCTTTTTCAAGAAAACTCACTGTACCTACGATTGTTTTATCATCTTTTTGCTCACTCAAAGAAAATGAAACTGTACTCTCATCATCTACTTCCATAGATTCATAAGCAGTATCGTCTAAGCCTTCATCGCCACTCTTTAGAGTTTTTGCGATAAAAGACACATCAAGTTTTGTAAACTTGCCATTGTTTTGAACCATATCTACCGCTATACTATTTGTAACCATTTTCCAATCATGTACAGTAGAAGTGCCAAGCACTTCTACTGTACTCTTTGCAAAAGCAAGAGTTGAGAAAATAGCTAATATTACTATTAACTTTTTCATTCATTTATCCTTAGAAGCTTAATGCTGCTTGGATCATATAGCCTTTGAAAGACGCTTCGCCTGCAGGGGCAGATGAAACTACCATATTTTCTCTTTTTTGATCGATGTATTCCAATTTCGCCATAGCATTTTTAGACAAGAACCAACCTAAAGATAACTGAGTTTGAGTTACTTTTTGAGTTCCTGATACGGCTGGAGTTGCTGTGCTGTCTGCGTTAATTTGAGTATTTTCATATCGTGCTGCTGCATAAAATCTGTCGTTCATGCCAAATCTTTGAAGTAATTGAACTGAATAATCTTTCAATTCAACAGGTGTTCCAGCATCTGAACCGTTTGCATATTTGTAGTTTCCAGTAAATTCTGTTTTATTTAGCTGAACAAATAAATTGGTATCAGAAACGGCTAAACTATCGAAACCAAATGGAGAGACGCCCGAAGTTCTGTTTTCTTTGCTTCCCGTACCGAATAATTGAGCAGCCATATCGCCGCCTTTGTCACCTGAAAAAAGACTATCTTTGTTTGTATCATTGACATAGGCAACTGATTCTGTTGCTCTTACTCTTAATGCGTCACTGAGTTGATTGTCATATCCTACTTTTCCATAGTACATATAAGATTCTTTATTTGCTCCATCAGTTACGTTAGTTGGATTAACAACTCCTGATGTCAAACCTGCTACTACAAATGTATGAGTTGAAGGCATACGATATAAGACTTCCGCAAATGGAGCATCCATATAAAGATCTATCGCTTTATTGTTAATAAATGGATTGTTCATTACTTCACCATTAGTAGATCTACTGAAGTGATCATCTCCTATATCTGGCATATAAACACCCATTTTGATAGTTGCATTATCCATAAAAGATGAAGCAAAACCTGGAGTTATAAAATCTAAATTATCAACAGTCGCATATCCGCCTTCTGCATAACTCTCATGGTGATGGTGAGAAGAAAGCATTTCTTTGAAATATACATTAAATCCACTAAAAAGCTTTGCATTAATATCTAAATCCGCTGTTGGAAGTATCATGCCTGCTTGCAAAACTTGATCTGTTTTATAATCAGAAGAAGTCGGAGTACCATAAGTATTTTCTAAACTTTGATAATTAAATGTAAGGTTTGCACCAAAATTTACTTCTACCCCATCAAAAGATGATGTATCTTTTGGAGCCTCAAACTGAACTGCGCTCGCCAATGATGCACATACTGCAACACTTAAAAGTGTTCCTGTTAACTTTTTCATATATTTCCCCTTAAAAAACTTTTTTATATCTATTTCTAAATACAAATTACGAAATTATATAAAAAAAAGTTATATTAGTATTGTAAAAAAGCGACATTTAGTAAAGTTTATTTGTCTAAAGTAAAAATATTTTGGCTATTATTTTAACTGTATAAAAGTAATTTTTCAGTAAAATATGCACTATTATATTTTAAGAAAAAGGCTCTTACGATGAACATTCCTTTTATAGATTTAAAAACACAATACGAAACATACAAAGAAGAGATAAACAAAGAAGTGCTAGGGGTGATGGCATCCACACAATTTATTGGCGGTCCGCAACTTCACACACTAGAAGAAAATTTAAGTTTATTTACGGGGGCTCGGCATGCGATTGCTTGTTCGTCTGGTACGGATGCTTTGCTTTTAGCATTGATGGCATTGGACGTCAAACCTGGAGATGAGATTATTACCACTCCTTTTACCTTTATAGCTACCGCAGAAGTGATTGCTCTTTTGGGTGCAGTTCCTGTATTTATAGATATTTGTGAAGTGAATTATAACTTGGACCATAGTGATATGGAAAAGCTTATCACTTCTAAGACAAAAGCGATTATGCCTGTTTCACTTTATGGACAGACATCAAATATGAATGCTATCAACGAGATTGCCAACAAATACAATCTACCCGTCATTGAAGATGCATGTCAAAGTTTTGGCGCTGAGTATGAAGGCAAAAAAAGTGGAAATCTTAGCACTATTGGGTGTACAAGCTTTTTCCCATCCAAACCACTGGGCTGTTATGGTGATGGTGGCGCAGTGTTTTGTAATGATGATGCACTGGCTGCAAAGATGCGTTCACTCCTGAACCACGGGCAAGGCAAAAGATACGAGCACCAATATATCGGAATCAACGGCAGAATGGATGCCATTCAAGCTGCAATTTTAAATGTTAAATTCAAACACTTTCCTGATGAAATAGCCAAAAGAATTGAGATTGGTAGCAGGTATTCAGAACTTTTAAAAGACAGCGAAGAGGCGAAACCACCTTTTGTGTTTGAAGGAAGAACTTCTGTTTACGCGCAATACTCTGTACTTTGCAAAAATAGAGACGCTTTAAGCAAAAAATTAGCTGCTGCGGGAATTCCAACTGCTGTTCACTATCCAATTCCATTACACTTACAAGAAGCCTTTGCTTACCTGGGGCACAAAGAGGGAGACTTTCCCGTGAGTGAACGCGTGGGGAAATCTATCATGTCACTTCCAATGAGTCCTTTTCTCACACAAGAGCAACAAGATTTCATTGTTTGCGCGATAAAGGCTTAATGATGGTTAAAGTAGCATTAATTGGACTAGGATCCATGGGTCAAAATCACTACAGAGTCCTCAAAAGTTTACCTGGCATTAAAATAACTGCTCTTTGTGATGTAGCCAAAACCAAAGAGTATGATGAGCCTTTTTATACGGACATTGATGAGATGCTGGAAAAGGCTGATTTTGAAGCTGCGGTGATTGTGGTGCCAACTTTTTTACATAAAGAAGTCGCTCTAAAATGTCTAAAAAAAGGGAAGCACCTTTTTATAGAAAAACCTGTGGCTTCGAGTGTAGAAGAAGCGCATGATATACTCAAAGTCGCCAACGAAATGAATGCAAAAGTTTGCGTAGGCTACATTGAGAGGTTTAATCCAGTCGTTGAAGAACTTAAAAATGAAATAGCTGGCACCGAAATTTACTCTATCGGTATTACTCGTGTAGGGCCATTTCCTCCACGTATTGCAGATGTTGGGATTTTAACTGACCTTTCTGTTCATGATATTGATTTAATTAGATTTATCACTGGCAGGGAAATCAAAAAAACTGCTATCTTTAAATCTAAAAAAATCCACAATCATCATGAGGACAATGCTATTCTTTCTTTTGAACTTGAAGATGAAATCGTTGCTAGCATTACGACCAATTGGCTCACACCTTTTAGAAAAAGAACCATTGAAGTCGCCACTAAAGATGCGTATTATGAAGCAAATCTGATGGAACAAGACTTAACTGAGTTTTCAGAATACCAAAAAAACAACTCTTATGTCATCAGAAAATGTAGGGTAAAAAAAGAAGAGCCACTCGTGCGAGAGCACCTTGCCTTTAGAGACTATATAAAAACTGGCGAGAGAAACGGTCTTTGCACCATTGAAGATAGTATTATCACTTTAGAGATAAGTTCAAAGACAAATTAATGAAAAAAGCTCTAGTTCTACTCAATATGGGGGGTCCAAACTCACTTGATGAAGTAGAAGTTTTTTTAAAAAATATGTTTAATGACAAAAATATCATCAGCATAAAGAGCGATTTACTTCGCTCTTTCATCGCTTTTATGATAGTCACTTTAAGAAAAAATGCAGCGAAAGAAAATTACAAAAAGATAGGTGGAAAATCTCCGATAGTGGGATATACCAAGCAGCTAGTTCAAAAACTTCAAGACACATTTGAAGATACGTATGTCACTTTTGCCATGAGATACACCTCCCCTTCTGCACAAGTTTGCATACAAGAATTAAAAGAAAAAGGCATACAAGAAATCATCCTGCTCCCTCTTTTTCCACACTTTTCTACCACCACAACGAAATCTTCACTCGAAGACTTCAGAAAAGCTTTGAGAGAGGCTAATTTTGATGTTAAAAAATCCTCAATTAAAAGATTTTATAAAAATGAGTTATACAATGAACTGATCGCTGAACAAATCATAGAAGCATTAGAAGATAAAAATTCATTGGATTTTGATTTGATTTTTTCTGCCCACTCATTGCCACAAAGAATAGTCGACAAAGGTGATCCCTATCAGCGTGAAATTCTCGCCCATGTAGAGCTTGTAAAAAGGACACTGGAGAAAAAAAATGTACGCTTTAAAGATATACATGTCGCCTATCAGTCTAAGCTTGGCCCCGTAAAATGGCTAGAGCCCTCCCTTGAAGACAAATTAAAATCACTAGATAATAAAAAAGTTATTATTTCTCCTCTGTCTTTTACTGTCGATAACTCTGAGACTGAATTTGAACTTTGGATTGAGTACAAAGAGGTCGCAGAAAAACTTGGATTTAAAGAGTATTTGGTCGCACGTTGTCCCAATGACTCCGCAAAGTTTGTTGAAACCATTGAGCAAATAGCAAAAATCTAAAGTTTTAATTAGGAGCTAGAGTAAGATAGTTTTCTTCAACAAGGCGCAAAGCTATTTCTTTAAAAATTGGAGCGGCGGTTTGAGATGCAAAATAGGTATATTTCTTTTTAGGCTGGCGAACTAGCACTCCGATTGTAAATTTATGGTTTTTATCGTTCGCAAATCCAAAAAATGAGCTATTGTATTTTCTGACATATTCACCCTCTTCTGAAAGCTGCGCGGTACCTGTTTTTCCACCAATCATTAATCCATCCACCTTAGCACTTACTCCCGTGCCCTTTTGAACTGTCTTGACAAGGATACTTTGCATCCTTTTTGCAACCGAAACAGGGATTACCTCTGTTTCATCATTTCTATAGATAGGGTATTTTGTCCCAGCTTGAGACTTAAAATATGAAGCGACATAAGGCGTTACCATACGGCCATTGTTGTTAAACACATTATAGGCCTTGAGCATTTGCATAAAAGTAGCCTTCATGCCATATCCATAACCCACGGTACCCTTATACGTTTCACTCCTAAACTTGTATAAAGGAGGAATATATCCTCTGTCTTCATAGGGTAAATCAATATTGGTTTTAAGGGAAAATCCAAATTCTTTTAACCCTTCATAAAACTCAATTGCATCAAGTTTTTGAGCAAGTTGGGCGATACCGACATTACTGGAGTGGACTATCACATCTTCCGCACTGAGCCACTCATAGGGATGTGTATCGCGTATGGTAGTTTTACCAAGCTTATATTTTCCGCCAAAAATCCTCACCAAATCGTATGGATTTACCTTATCTGCCTTTAGTAAAAGCGCAAAAGTGATTGACTTCATAACCGACCCTGGCTCGTATGAATACTCAATCGCCGTTGGATTAAGACTAGGATAGTCACTTCTTTTGATAAGATTTGGATTATATCTGTTAGAAGTAGCAAGACTCAATAATGCTCCACTTTTAGAATGCATAATTCCTACTACGATTTCCTCGGCATCTAACTTCTTTTTATACTTATCAAGTATGTCTTCAACTACTTTTTGCAATTTCAGAGCAACTGTGACATGCATATTATAACCGTCTAATCTTTGAGTTGAAATGCTATCTCTGTTCAATATAATGGCATTAGAAATATCTCTATTACCTACAATGAGAGAGTCTTGAATAGCTTTGAGTTTATCTTCGTAAAATCTCTCAATGCCTTTCACGCCTTTGACTTTTGTGATTCCATCTTTTTCTATTTTTTTGACGTACCCAACGACAGGTGTCAGTGTATTGTGGACGGGGAAGAACCTTCCTTCACCACTTTCTACAATACTTAAACCATGTAAGAATGTAACTCCTGTTTTTTCATCTTCATACGTTTCAAAGACTCCCAGTCTAAATAATTTTCGAGAAAGTTCTTTTAAGTGTTTGGCAGCTTTTGTGTTAATCTTATAAGAAAGGACTAAACTACCTGTATGTGATTGTATGTCTTTTTTAACTTTGTCCGAATTTTCGCCACTATAAAGAGAATATAACTTCACAAATAAATCTAATTTATCGGGATCTATATTTCTAGTGTCTATGACTGCTTTATAAAATTTTTGGCTGACTGCAATTTTGAAACCATCACTGCTTATAATATTTCCTCTACTTGCATGATTTATTTCTGTATGAGTAAGCGCGGGAAGTCTTCTGTCAATCTGAGCCCAATAAAAAAGAGTGCCCAAAAAAATGAGAAAACCTAAAGTGACGATGAAGAATAAAAAAAGCATTTTTATTTTGCGGGAGTCTTTTTGTTCCATATGTAAAATTTAGATTTGAGTTCTTGCGATTTCTTTATAAGCACTTAATGCTTTATTTCTAACTTCGAGCATTAATTTCATGCTAGTTTCTGCTTTACCAATCGCGAGTGCAGCTTGATGTAGATTTTTTACTTCGCCTGTTGCGATATCAGCCATTGCCGTGTTGCCTTTTTTCTGAATATTATTCACTTTGGAAAGGGAGTCTTTTAACATACCCTGTCCACTATTACGCTCATTATAGCTGGATTTGCATTTCTTTGCAAAAATAGTTTTGATTGTGTTGTATGAAAATTGACCTCCGCCCTCTCATTAAATCTTGTATTAGAGATAAAGCAAATTTCATTCCAAATAGTTAAACCATATTTTAAACATTATTGTACTAAAATAAATAAAATTTCACAACAAGATTAATGATGACAACAGACAAAACGCTATTTATATTATGTGCATTTTCAATATTCGTAAGTATTGTCTTTTCACTATCATTGCCAGTTTTCACAATACTCTACTTTGATTACAATCAATGGCATTTTTTCATCAGACAATTAGCAGTTGGAACGCTCTCAATTTTTGTTATGTGGACACTCTCGCAACTCAATCCAGACAAGTTTATGATTTGGCTTGGCTTTGGAATATTTTTTTCGTGTCTATTTTTAATGGGTATTATGCATTATCTTCCAGATTACCTTGTCACGTCAGCCGGTGGTGCTAAGAGATGGATACGACTTCCTGGTTTTTCATTTGCTCCTGTTGAGTTTTTCAAAATTGGGTTTGTCTATTTTCTAGCGTGGAGTTTTGCGCGAAAATTAGACGACAATCAAAAACCGCTCAAAGAAGAAATGATGCTGATTTTGCCTTATGTTGCAGTTTTTTTGCTTGTCATCTACTTAATAGCAGTTATGCAAAATGACTTAGGACAAGTCATCGTACTCGCTTTAACGCTCGCTTTTATGGCCTTTTTTGCCGGCACTAGTTTAAGATTTTTTATGCTGAGTATCTTCAGTTCCATTGTGCTATTTGTCATAGCGATTGTCACCTCTCACCATAGAATCGTCAGAATAAAAACATGGTGGGCAACGATCCAAGATATGGTTTTATCTCTCTTTCCCAAATCTGTTGCCGATATCTTAAGAATCGAAAATGCTCCTGAGCCTTACCAGATATCGCACTCTCTCAATGCCATTAAACATGGTGGACTATTTGGTCAGGGCTTAGGTGGAGGTCATTTTAAACTGGGATATCTCAGTGAAGTTCACACGGACTTTGTTTTAGCGGGAATTTCAGAAGAGTTAGGGGCAATCGGTGTCACCGTCATCACCCTGACTATCTTTGTAATCATTTATAGAATTTTTAAAATATCAAGCAGAAGCGACAATCGGGTTTTTTACCTCTTCTCATTAGGGATAGGTCTTTTGATTGTATTTTCATTTTTAATGAATGCCTACGGAATCACTTCAATCACCCCAATCAAAGGAATTGCAGTGCCTTTTATAAGTTATGGAGGTAGTTCACTGCTTGCCTTATCTATTGGAATGGGAATGGTTTTAATGGTCAGTAAAAGAGCGAAATTATGAGGGTAGCGATCACGGGTGGCGGAACAGGCGGACATTTGGCGATTGCTAATGCGCTCAAAGAAGAATTAAATAAGCGTGGATTAAAGCCAATTTACATAGGCTCAACCAATGGGCAAGATCAAGATTGGTTTAAAAATGACACTGGGTTTGCAAAAACATATTTTTTAAATTCTCGTGGAGTTGTCAATAAAAAAGGCTTAAAAAAACTCATTGTTTTAAAAGATATCTTCGCCGCCAGCTTCACATGTAAGAAGATCTTTAAAGAACATAACGTCAAAGCAGTGTTTTGTGTCGGAGGATATTCTGCTGCACCTGCTTCATTTGCGGCCCTTCTTGCAAGACTTCCTTTATATATTCATGAACAAAATGCCATCATTGGAACGTTAAATAAAATCTTAAAACCTTTTGCAAAGGAATTTTTTAGCTCTTACGATAAAGATTCTTTAGTCAAAGATTATCCTGTCAGTGATAGGTTTTTCCAATCGAGAAGAACAAGAGAAAGACTTAATACCATCATATTTTTAGGTGGCTCTCAAGGAGCAAGTTTTATCAATAATTTGGCATTAAAAATGACTCCTAAATTGAGAGAAAATGGTATCACTATCATCCACCAAACAGGCAAGAAAGACTATGCTAGATGTAAAGCATTTTACGAAACAAATGCCCTCAATGTAGACTGCTTTGAGTTTACAAAATCTCTACCGTCCAAACTTGAAGCCGCTGATTTTGCAATCAGTAGAGCGGGAGCTAGCACACTTTGGGAACTCAGCGCCAATGCTCTTCCGGCACTGTTTATCCCCTATCCCCATGCCGCTAAAAATCATCAGTATTTTAACGCCAAAGAACTTTCCCAAAACAACATGGCACTTTTAAAAAGCGAGAAAGAGTTAGATGAAACCATCGTTTGGGATATGCTAAAAAGAATTGAGTTAACGACTATGTCAGAAAATTTAATGACACTAATAACAAAAAATGGTATCAAAGAAATAACCGATATCATACTAAAAGGATAAATGTGAACCCACAAAAAATACTTGCGGACGTGCGAAGAATTCCAGTGATAGGTGAGCTTATCATCGCTTTTGCAATTACTGTTGTGCTTGCTGCATTCTCTTCAGCTTGCTCCTACTTTGGCTACGAAGGAGAAGATAAAAAAATGTTACTCAACATCTTTATTTATATAGGGTTTACTTATTTTATTGTGGCACTCGTTTTTCGAGGTTTCTTTTTCATAAAAAAACAAACAAATAAAGATAAGTGAGTTCACTTATCTTTATTTGTAACTTCAAGTAACAAGTGATATAATTAGTCTTAGTATAGGAGGCAACATGACAAAAGAATATATTTTGACTTTTCTAAAAGAGCACAAAGATGAGTTACATCAAAAATACTCTATAACTGATATAGGCTTGTTTGGAAGCTATGTTGCAGGAACTGCAACCGATGATAGTGATATAGACCTTTATGCTAATTTTGAAAAAAAGACATTTAGAAATATTGCTGGTGCATGGAGTTTTCTGGAGGCATCATTGCACAAAAAAATAGACTTGCTACACCAACATAAAAACATGAGACCATCTCTCAAACATTCAATTGAAGACACTATCGCCTATGGATAAGAAAAGCATCAAATTAATAGAGGAAAGAATACTGGAGTGATATCATTAAGCTTAGAGAAGTTATATCTCATCACTACATTGATATTTGCGAGACGGACCTCAGTGAACTAAAAAGTGTCATTGCTCAAATTAGAGATAGTATTAAATAGGAGTTTCTTTACCTTAAAGTTACAATTTCCAAACAGCTCTAAACACCCTGAAATGGGTTATTCCCAATACCTGACCCCTATTAAATCTTCAACCTAAACACTTTAGCATTTGGATTCAAGATAACTGGCTCGAAAAGATTTTTATCATAATTTTCAAACACAAACAGTTGAATGTAGAGTGAATTGAGCATCGCATCATCCAACACTAAAAAAGTACTGTAAGAGCGCATATAAATGATAGAGAGTTTTGCCTCTTTGTGCATCATCTGTCTTTGTCTTATCAGTTTGCCTTCTTTATCATACGCTGTCGTAAAAAACTTTTTAACGGGAACTTCTTTTTCGCCTAGTTTTAACATACCTGTCTTTTTGTTAAACAACACTCCATTTGCTAAATCTAACATATCTTTTTCATCTTTAAACCTATGTGTCTGATAAAAAAATGGTTGTCGTATAGTGTTTCCATTCATCAAATCAATATTGCTAAATCTCGCCACCGTTGGAAGTATTCCCATCATTCTAAAGGGAAGATACAAATAAATGTCTCTTGTTTTGCTTGGCAGTTTTATATCAGTCGATAAAGAAGTTAAAAAGTCATTGGTATCTTTAAAACCAAAATCCAGTGTCATGTTGGCGATATTTGTGCGATTTTTATCGGTGTTATTTTCATCTAGATTAAAAGATTTTTCAGTATATTCGACATCGAGTCGCGCTAATTTTGCAGATACTTGTTGTCGATTTGTAAGAATGTAGCTCACTGGAAAATTCACGGCACCACTATGTTTACCCCCATCAATCAATGTCTTTACATCACTATAGTAACGAAGAGGATACCCATAATCCCACCAAGAGACCACATAATCTTCACGATTGGCACTATTTTTTAGCTTATCTAAAACACTCACTTCTTGTTTGGAAAAGACTGTTGGGACTTTATAGCTAATCACATGTAGGATATTTGGATACAAAATCGCTGCTGTACATGTAGCCACAAAAACTGTTCGTATAGTTAAGCTACTTTTGCCCTCTACTAAAAACCGCTTGAGATAATCACTGCATGTAAAGATAAGATATGCGATACCAAACGCCAGAACAGGGATGGCATAGATAGTAAATCTAAGCCCTCCTACGGAAGCCAAAAAGCCAAGACCTATCAAAGGCAGACCTAAGAGCATCACAGGATATCTAAAGACCATCAAGGCATATCCGATACAAGATAGCACAAAAGTACTAGTGTGTCCACTAATGCGGTTTGCAAAGGTTTCAAAAGGAATTTGCCCCGCTTCTCTGACTGTCTGCATTACTGAAAAAAAGTGTAGTTGTAAATCTTCTCCTACTATCTTAATAGAATCCTTAAAGACGTATCCTTCTAACTGCGCCCAAATAGGAGAAAATCCACCCGTTAACAAGAACAGCGAGAAAGCCAAGCCCAAAAGATAAAACATATAAGCATCTAACTTTTTACTTTTATAGAGACCATAGACAACAAGTACACTCACAAGCCTAATGAGACCTGGCAATCCCATCATCGCAAAAAGCATAATCGTAAGCAGCTTATAATTATAAAGATTTTTTCTCTGATACACCAATGTATAAAGCAGTATCAGCCCGAAAAATGCAAACTCCAAAGAGTAGCTTTGTGGGTACCACCACCTATAAGCGACAATCTCTAAAGCTGTAAAAAGAAGATATTTTTCCTCACTGCTTCTAAACGCAAGGATGAGTGACCACAACAGAAACACTGGGAAAACAATGTTGAGCATGTCGGTGTCAAAGTAACCAACCATCGTACGGTTGTAGTAACTCCAAGCGATAGAAGTCAACAAAGCTGCCACAAAACCAAGCTCTACTCTTTTTAAACTCTTTGCTATTAAAATCATAGGAATCACAACCAGAGAACTTAAAAATGCTGGGATGTAGAAAATAACGGATTCAAAAGAAAAAGGCAAGATATAAGCAAAAAATGCTGTGAGTTGTGAAGCTGCTCTTGTGATTGGAGACAAATCATTTTCTTGCGATACACCACTTAAAAGATCCCTTGCACCTTCCGCCCAAAAGTAGCCATCATTGGTGTTTATCATAAATTGGCCATTCCACATGAAGCTTTGGGTTCCACTAAACTGATACACCCAGATAAGTCGCACAAGAATACTAAAAATAAAGGCTACGCCTATGTATATCCAGACTTTTTTATCATCGTTGCTTATGCTTGTATTATTTTCTTTCAAAATCCATCCTTGAGTCTATAAATCTAACTATACAATAAAGTACCATAATCGCTACTAAAAAAGCGATCCACACCGTACTTACAAAATAACCCAAACAAAATAAAACTATATTGACTATGATAGCAGAAATCGTCACTCTACTGTGACTCCATCCACTTTGGGTAAGCCTTTGATATGCATGTTTTCTATGCGCCTGGCTTAACTTTTCTCTGTTTTTGTATCTTCGAGCAAGTGTTAATGTTGCATCGAACCAAAACACTCCAAAAAGAATCATCCATATCCATAAATTTGAGCTTTCCACATTGGCAGAGTAGATAGCAAATATAGCGACATTGTACCCCAAAAGAGTGCTACCAACATCGCCCATAAATATCTTTGCCTTATGCCAGTTCCATACTAAAAAACCTAACACTGCTGCAGCTAAAACCAAAAAGTGACTTCCGCCAAAGAGTAAAAATCCAGCTATTCCAAGGAACACAGCTTCGCTCCCTGCATACCCATCAATGCCATCTAAAAAATTATAAAGATTGATAAACCAGAGTATCATAAAAAAAGCAAATATATTTGTCACACTCTGAGTTTCAACAGAGAACAAACCCACGTTCAGACTCTCAAAACCACCCAAAAAGTACAATCCTAAAAAAGCAACCATAGCTTGCACAAGTAAACGAAGCTTTGCACTTAACTCATACAAATCATCAACGTAGCTAACGACGGAGATGATACTTCCTGCCATCAAAGCAAAATACAAAGAAGTGTCTATTTCAGCGGCATAATACAAATAAGAAATTCCCATAAACCAAGTAATAGCTACAGCGATTCCCCCGCCATGAGGGACAGGAACACTGTGAGAGCTTCGCTCATTTGGCACATCAACCAATGCTTTTTTAATGGCATAATTTTTCATGAAATACGTTAGTACAAATGAAAAGAAAAACAAAATTAGATATATCATAGTGTTATCAAGATCCAAATTTAAAACAGTCATCATAGGATATTTGTATCCAAAAAAGTTGTTTCTCTAATAGCTTCTTATCGTGTAAAAGTTTTTCAATCATCATAACACTACGGCCTTTTCAAATATATGCTTCACAAAAGGATTTTTGAATTCCCCATTATCTAGAACAATATCAAGTTTTTGTTCACCAAAATGTTTAAAAATTCTATTCTTTAACACTTCAATTTGATTGTCTTGAAGTCTCATCTTCTCTCCCTCATAATTCTCAAGTTTTCATCTAAGCTATCTTTTCAATCTTGCATAAGTATATCAAAATATTTTTTTCATTACTGTTTTATTTTATGAGATAGTTTATCTCGGAACCTCGCTGACCCTGCTTTCTTATCGAACCCTCCTATCAAAAAAATCTCGTATCTTTTGTTTTAGGAAGCAAGCAGTTTAAGTTTTTCAAGTCTTGCATTTTTCACCCCTTTAAAATAATCACTCTCGACATCCATACCAAAAAATACCCGAGCTAGCATGAGATTGGTCTTGATAAAACTTCTATCGCTCTTTAGTTTCTCTTCATATACTACATCTTTGCTATAACTCCAAAAAAGCCCTTTATCTCTCAACCGCTCAAATAGTATTATCTTTTGTTTACACTGTATCTTGAATTTATCTTTTGCATAAAGCTAGAAAGATTTAAATCTGTAGTCTTAAGAAGAAGATGATAGTGATTTGACATCAAGCAAAATGAATAAATGGCAAAATGATATTCATCACTAGCCTCTTGGGTGATTTCTAAAAACTTTGTAAAATCCTCATCATCATGATAGATACTGTTTCTAGCAACACCACGATTGATGATGTGATAAAATCCAGCTTTTCCGATTCTATTTTTTCTAGGCATTGTAAAACTTTTTTTATCTATTATAGCACTTTTCAGTTAACAATTGACCTCAACAATTGACCTCTGACCCTTCTATTTCAATACCTGACCTCTTTTTTTGACACATTTTTTCAAAAAGTAGTATAATAAGGAAAAACGATAAAGGATGAAATATGCAAGCAAATTTTATACTTGATAGTAATGAACTTGACAATTCATTTTTAGACAAACTAAGAGAAATGTTTAAAAACAAAAGAATAGAATTGTCTGTAACAGAATCTGATGACACTGTTTACCTTGGTGCTTCAAAAGCAAATAAAGAATTATTAAGTGCTTCCATCGCAAATATTGAGAACGGAGAAGATCTAATAATTGCTGATAAAAAGTTATTTAAGTGAAACAAGTTGCATTTGAAGGTACTGCCTTTTCAGATTTCACAGATTGGGCGAAAGACGACAAGAAGATTTACAAAAAAATCATTACCCTGATCAAAGATATAGATAGAAATCCTTTTCTGGGTATTGGAAAACCTGAGGCATTAAAATATGAATTTAGTGGCTACTGGTCTCGTAGAATCTCTGATGAACATCGATTAGTTTATAAAGTTAACGAAACTTCTATTATAATCGCTAGCTGTAAATACCATTACGATAGATAAAGTAATTATAAAATGAAAACAATTCTAGGCTCCAACGCCTTAAGGTTACAATTTCCAAACAGTTCTAAACACCCTAGTAACCGCCCAACCTTAAGAAAATAAACTTAAACCTCTAAGAGTACCTATTCAAGGGGTTACTCCTGAAAGCTAATTTATGAGAACTAGAATTTTCAATTAGAAGAGTGCTTAACACCTTTTTTTTGGTATACTCTAAAAATGTCGAATTATAAGCGGTCATAATCCCCTCCCCCTCGAAATAAAATTAGCCTTTTAAAAAATATATCGAATATAGTAGCCTAGATAAACTTAAAATAGGTTATTCCCAATACCTGACCCCCGTTAATTATTGACAAACATCAAAAAAGGATGTATCATATAGGCATACTTAAAAGCAGGGAGTATTATTATGATAGATACAATTCAAACGGACCATAGTCGGATAACATTTTCTCTACCGACCAGCATGAATGCTGAGTTGGACAATCTAAAAAATGAAATAAAACGCTCAAAATCAGAGATTATCAAATTGGCAATACAGAGTTATTTAACTCAACAAAAAAAGATCAAACTACAAAAAGCAGTAGAAATGATGTCTGATGAGTATGAAAACGATGATAAACTAACTGGATTTATAGTGTTGGATGGTGAGGATTTTCATGAAGCAAGGTGAAATTTGGCAGATAAATCTTGATCCAACAATTGGCTCAGAGATAAAAAAAGTTAGACCATGCATCATCCTAAATAATGATATGGTAGGTAAACTAGCATTAAAAGTAATTGCTCCTATTACCGATTTTAAAGAGCACTATAGAGCTGTTCCGTGGATGGTTATCATTGACACTAATAATCAAAATGGACTAGATAAGATATCAGCTATAGACCTTTTTCAAGTACGGTCACTTTCTCAAAAACGATTAGTTAAAAAAATCGGTGTTGTTAGCAAGGATATTCTCCTAGCATGTAAAAAATCACTGGATGTAGTATTTGAACAATAAGTAAAAAGTAAAACTCTGCGATTTTGCTTTGCTTGCATCCATCTTGCACTACTTCTTTTATGGGTTTATCTATTTGTTTTTAAGATGTCATTGTATCAAAGAACTTAAAATAGGTTATTCCCAATACCTGACCCTCATTTTCATTTAGTATAGGAGGCAACATGACAAAAGAATATATTTTGACTTTTCTAAAAGAGCACAAAGATGAGTTACATCAAAAATACTCTATAACTGATATAGGCTTGTTTGGAAGCTATGTTGCAGGAACTGCAACCGATGATAGTGATATAGACCTTTATGCTAATTTTGAAAAAAAGACATTTAGAAATATTGCTGGTGCATGGAGTTTTCTGGAGGCATCATTGCACAAAAAAATAGACTTGCTACACCAACATAAAAACATGAGACCATCTCTCAAACATTCAATTGAAGACACTATCGCCTATGGATAAGAAAAGCATCCAAGATCTTCTGGATTACATACTACTAAGCATCGAATTAATAGGGGAAAGAATACTGGAGTGATATCATTAAGCTTAGAGAAGTTATATCTCATCACTACATTGATATTTGCGAGACGGACCTCAGTGAACTAAAAAGTGTCATTGCTCAAATTAGAGATAGTATTAAATAGGAGTTTCTTTACCTTAAAGTTACAATTTCCAAACAGCTCTAAACACCCTGAAATGGGTTATTCCCAATACCTGACCCCCATTTTTTAAGATACATCAAATCAAGAAAAATATACTTTATCCCATCGGTTTTTTTTAACTCTTTTAATGATTTTAACACCAATGATGTTTTACCAAATCTTCTAGGAGCATATATCAAGCTATTTAGCCCAGATAAAATATCAGTTTTAAGATTTTTTAATTCATCGACTCTATTACAAAAGTATTCATTTTCAATACTTCCACCATAATAAAAAGGGTTTTTTGTCATGATTGCTTCCTTTTATGTTTTAAACATAATACTATAAACATAATATAAATTTTGTTAAATATATCTAGGGTATAGTCACTTAATAATAATATCGACATTGTGCTATTAGCACAGAAGTGTCCGTAACTTTATACTATAATGTCAATCCTTTCTAAATAATTCAAAATTCAACACTCATCATTAAGCATTAAAAAGTAAATCTCTGACCCTGCTTTTTTAAAATCTACTGAGACGGCGAAAATAAGGTGAATGAGTTCACTTTATTATTCCCAAATATTTTGATTAAAAATACCTAATATTATGATTTTGCGATTTTTCTCATCGATATCAAAAGGAATAGTGTAACCTTCAAATATAAGTTCTCTAGTCTTATTATCCTTTGCGCCACTCTTTTGTCTATAAATATATGTATTTAGAGGAATTTTTTTTATTTTTGATATGATGGCATCAAAAAAATCTAAAGCCCTAGCAGGACTATCAAGTGCGATAAAATCAACTATGATTTCAAGTTCTTCTTCGAAGCGTAAAGATTGTTCTAGTATTAAATTTGAGATACTAGCTTCTCCCTAATACTACTTAATCCAGTACCAAATGGCACAGTTTGTATTTTACCACTTCTATAATCATCAACTCTTTGATTAACCTCTTCATCAAGTGATTTTTTTACCTCAATAGCATCTTTAGGTAATGAATTCATAAATTCTTCAAATTTATGAATATATTGTTCTTTAATACTTATCCTCATAGTCATGTGATACTCCTCGAATATTTTCTTTGTTAATTGTAGCATAAGTTTTTATAAATAGAGAAATAGAGGGTCAGGTATTGGGAATATGACCCCCGTTAAGTGATCTCTTCAAAAAGTTCTTTTATTTTCTGCATTTCGTTCTCTGTTAGATTAGCTAATTTTTCTATAAATCTGTCATTATCTATTGCTCGTATTTGTGTAATAACTACATCTGAATCTTCTTTTAATTTATCTCTGCTTTTTATTCTCATCCTTATAGGCTCTGCATCATCTACTAAAGATGTGCTTATTGGGATGATTATAGTTGTAGGATAGTCACTATGATTTAACGCATCATTTTGATAAACCGCTACAGGTCTAATCTTTCCCATTTCATTGTTTTTCTTAATAGGATTTAGATTTACTAGCCAAATCTCCCCTTTAGATACCGTCATCTAAAGTACCTTCAAAATCTTTATGTTCACTTTTATCTATAAACTTTGTTTTTTTTACAGCACTTAAAATTCTTGATTTTTTATTTTTTTCAATATTTTGAGCATAAAAACTTATAGCTTCTCTGATTACATCACTTTTTTTCTTATGAAGAATTTTAGCAACTCTATTTAAAGTAGTTTCCAAATCATCATCCAACCTTACCGTAGCTACCATAATCTCCCCTTTGTATTTTGTAATACAGTATTATATCACATATAATTGAAAATTTTAAAAAGGGAACCTCTCGCAATATTGGGGTTAGGTATTGGGAATAACCTATTTTTCATTGACCAACCTTTGCCATAATTTTAAAAAACTCTGCGATTTTGCTTTGCTTGCATCCATCTTGTAGTACTTCTTTTATCTCTTTGTTTTAAAGATGTCATTGTATCAAAGAACTTAAAAGTAGGTTATTCCCAATACCTGACCCCCATTTAATTCTGTTTTTCTTGAAACAATACTCCTAGATCGGGAGATAGCATCTTCAATCTTATCTTTTGTTATCGAATATATTTCAGAACTACCTTTCTCATATTCCACTATAAAAGTCTTTAACTCTTTTATACATTCTTTACAAGGTGAAATATCTTGCCCATTCCCATGAAATGACTTGCTTGTATCCTTATAATGCAATAAAAGCCAATATTCAAAACATGGAATACTAACTATGGCTTTATAAGTTGTTGCTTTAAATTTTGAATCTTTACGTCCACTTGTCCATTTGTGGTTATCAATTTTTTTCACAGCATTTTCAAACTTTGAATGCTTATCTATATCAATAACACAAAAAATATGGTCATAGTTTTTTAATTGGAATTTACTAATTGCTAAATTTACAACAGACAAAGGATCACTTCCACAGTCTCCTGTCACTTCAATCTCTGCTTTTTTCTTTGAAATACCCAGATCAGCTAAATATTCTCTAAGGTAATTAGGTTCTGTTTTTTCACCTTCACAAACTATTAATACAAGATCACCACTTTTCCTACTGCCACCTCTTCTTAAATCAGATTGTTTTTTAGCTCTACGTCTACCCATATTATAAACCCATAATCTTTTTGATACTAAATTTTATGTCCTCTTCAAGGATGGGGATTCCTCCATAACGCCCAATTAAATATCCTTTAGATAATTTTTCTGATTTTCTTGGTTTATAATCAGTTAGAGGAATCAGTTCTGAGGCAAATGTAGCATCTTTATCACAAAACCAAATTTGATCTCGTCTAAAAATATCTTGATTTAAAATTTCAGTTTCATGTGTAGTAAAAATCAACTGTGCATTTTTAGTATTTATATCTTTATTATGAAAAAGTGAAACTAAATATTTTAGAAGTAATGGATGCAGACTATTATGTAATTCATCCATTACAACTACATATCCTTTTTCTAAAGCATCTAAAAATGGGCCAAGTAATGAAAAGATTTTTTGAGTACCATCAGATTCTTCAGCCAAATTTAATGCAACCATTTTTTCATCTTTCAATTTTCTTAAAAATTTAGTTTCTACAAATGACCTATCACTAAGATCATGTACTATTTTTTGTTTCAGTTCATCTGGCATTTCATCCTCCAAATTTAATTTTGAAATATCAAATTTTTCTTCTTTTGTCTTTATATCATTAACTTGAATACCCATATCATTCATTAATCCTAAAATTAAATTTTTCTTATCTTCAGATTTCAAAAAATCTAGTGTTACACTTTCACCATCATTCCACCCTTCAATACCTGCACATTTTAATTCAGTCTTAAACCAATCAAAAACTGGTATGGCCTCTTTATTGTTCAGTTGAATAATTTTGGATAAAAAAAGCTCATTATCTCGAGTCGTTTCTATATACAATTTCATCTTATCTTTATTCGCATTTAAATATTTTCCGTCTGTATATTCCCACTCATACGAATCACTCTCTTCATTTAAGAATCTAGTAAACCATGTACGCTTAGCAGCTTTTGGAAATGAATAAAGCCATTCTTCATAAATTTTTGTTTTTGTTGCACTAAAACCATATTGATATCTAATATTATCAACAATAAAAATAACTTCAAACAAAGTAGGAAGTTTTTTATCTTTAATATCAAAAGCAAAAAAATCAATATCTTTAATTTCATCACCACGTTGTTCCTTAGAAGAAGAGAGAACAATACTTTGCATAGCGTTTAATGCTTTTATTAAGTTTGATTTTCCCGAACCATTTGAACCATAAACAACAGCACTTTTTAAAAGCTTTAATTTATTCTTATCCATAGAGATAATATTGTCCAAATTATCTTTATCTGCAGTAGCTATCATACTAAGTTTTGTTTCATCACGAAATGAGCGAAAATTCTTTGTAGTAAATTCAATAAGCATTATATACCCCTTTAAAAGATAATATATGCAATTTTATTGCAAATATATCTATTTATTTTGTATTGTAGCATATTAATATCTATTTTATGCACTTTTTTTGTATTTTTTAAGTGATCTCTTCAAAAAGTTCTTTTATTCTCATCCTTATAGGCTCTGCATCATCTACTAAAGATGTGCTTGTTTATTAGTCTACCAACATAGTTTTTATTGTATTTTTTATAATTTTTATTTGTTTTTTAGTAAGTTTCATATTTGTTTTACTCATTACTCTTTCAATAGAAATAGTCCTTATTTGTTGATGTCATTGGTGCTACTATAATATTTGAAAAGTTCATTTCATTTGGAGATATTATTAAGCAAGGTCTTGTTTTTTGTATTGGAGAGCCGACAGTAGGATTTAAATTTACTATTACAATTTCATATTGATTATAATTCATCCCAATCCTCTATATCCAATGCATCATCAAACTTATTAGCCCAGCCATCTCTAAGATTTTTTATGACATCAAGTATTATTCTATTGTCCTCAACTTTTAAATCAAAAGTATCAAAATCATTAAAATCTTTTAATATTGCTGCTGGTATTCTAATGCCTCTACTCGTGCCAATATCTATAAGTGAAACTTGCATTTTAAATCCTTTTTGATAATTAAAAAGTAAATCTCTGACCCCTATTATTCAGTAGTAAGGTTTAATCATCTTAATGCTTTCATTGTGTGATTCCAACTCTATTGTGGAAAATAAATTTTCTTGATAAAATGAAATAACCTTTTCTTGGTTTACAGAATCTAAAATGATAAATCTACCTCCAATTGCATCATTTAATCTATCAATGATAGCAACTGCGTCGCTCAATATATATTTTCCAAATTTCATAGATGTATAAGCATCAGATTTTCCAAGTTGTCCAATTAAATAACAAGGAATGATTTTAGTATCATCTTTTGATATCCCATCAGTATCAAGGAAGTGAATAGCTATAGAAAAATAAGCTGCCACTTCCTTAGTACTTATATCAATATACAAATATGCACGTGAGCGCAAGTTCTGCTCGAATGTAATGGCTTTGGCATGCAAAAATGATTCTAAATCAGCATTGATTGGGCAAGAAAATTTCTTGAGTTTTGCTCTAACTTTTCGTATAGAATTTGCTTCGTTTAAAGCTTTAGACAACGGAAGTAATAAAAAAGAATTTTTAAATTGTTTGTGAGTCATTTAGAAAGAAGATTAAAAAATATCTTTAATAGATAATTTTTTACCTGAGGTTCGATTTATTAGTCGAGATTGCTTTGTTTGGCTTTTACTCTCTCTAATTTTGTTCGATTTATTAGTCGAGATTGCTTTGTTTGGCTTTTACTCTCTCTAATTTTGTTCAAATTCTTTTTAGAGAATGCTTCACGGATAAGTTTTTCATTTTCTGGCTTTAATACAATTGGTTCTAAAAATGATTTTGTCATATCATCCTCCTTTTATTTGAATATAAATTCAATGATTATAACATAAATATTATATAAAGTAAAAGTAAATCTCTGACCCTGCCCATCCTGATGTGTTTTTTTATTTATTTTCTTACATTCTATCTTTTAAATTATCATATACTTTATTCTTTTTTCTTTTTCCGATACTGACTACATACACAACGATATCCAATATTGCGAAGTTTTATTTTATAGACATTGTCATATCCACTAAGCTTATCTTTTACAACTTTTGGATTTTCAAGCCGTTCTTTTATCTATTTGTTTTAAAGATGTCATTGTATTAAAGAATTTAAAGTAGGTTATTCCCAATACCTGACCCCATTTTCTATTTTCTTTGGCAGTAACTTTTTAAAGTTTATTTCAAGTTTGAATCCAACAACATTTGCATATTCAATTATAGTTGCAAGATTTGGAAGGTGTTTTGTGCTAAGACTTTCCAATCTGGAAATATTACTTTTTTTTGTGTGAAGTAACTCAGCAACATCTCCCTGTGTCAAGTTGGCTGATAATCGTGCTTGAATCATTTGTGCTTTTAGTTCATAGACAGGTTGTAGCTCATTGTATTCAGTGCGCACGCCTTCTCTTTGCAATGCCTTTTCTTTAAATGCTTCAAAAGTAGGTCTATTTTTCATTGTCATTCTCCTTTTTTCGAGTCAATGCAATTTCTAACTCTTTTTTAGGTGTTTTTTGAGTCTTTTTTATAAACGAATGTAATATGACAATCACTTTTCCATTCGTATAGCAAAACAAACTTCTACCTATTCCTTCTTGACCTTTGGCTCTTACTTCAAACAAACCATCACCTAATGAGTCAGTATAAGGCATTCCTAGATTGGGGCCACTATTTTGAATCATTTCAAATATGTGTAACAATTTTGCTAAAATTTTATCAGGAAACTCCAATGTTTCTTTCTCGACCTTATCACTGTAAAAAAGTATTTGCCATTTCATAGCTGAATTGTATCAAATATGATAACTATAGTCAAGTGGAAATATCTTGGCATGTGGATTTTTTTAGTTGGTGTCTAAAAAAATCTTAGTTAGCATGTTTTTCCTCTGCTATTTTTTGTCGGATCTCTTGTGAAGTTAAATTATCAAATTTTTTTTCGATTTTGCCTTTTCCTGCGATTTGCATCATTTCATCTAGTTGCTATTGTTTGTTGGCTTTTGGCTATTTGTTTGTCAGCTTAACTTAAAATAGGTTATTCCCAATACCTGACCCCCAATGATTTAGCTAATCTTGAGAAATCTTTAACAGATGATTTTACTTTTTCTATAATAATTTGAGGATTTTGTATATTGTGTGCTTTTGCTAATTTTAGAAGGTGTTTAACTGTTGGATTTTTACCCTCACCTAGATATGTTGTGCTATGTTCTCCTCCTGGACCATATGAAAAAGTTAAATCATATGCAGGAGATAGTTTCCATAGATTGTTGATATCTAGCACAAAAGAAAAATTCTTAGCATGATCATCACGATTATGAGAAAATAAATTAAAACAAGCAAGTTTATACATTTTTATAACTTCATTTATATCTTTAGTTAGATGAAGTGTAAGTGACAATAAATCATCATAATCCAATACAGGCATTCTAAAATCACTATGAGTCATACCTGCAACAGAATGTATATGAACTCTTTCATCACCAATTCGATCAAACCTTTCTATAGCAAAATACGAATTTTTTTTACCCTTGAGTAACTTAGTATTTGGCATATCAATACCGGAAGTTTTTGCCATCAAAGAATAGATATATTCTAATTTACCGATGTCAGTATTATCTGAACTTGATGCAAATTTTACTATATAGTGTTTAAAGCCACTTTTTAATTTTTGTGATCCTGATACTATATCATTGTCTTCATTTATCTGAACCATCACTTTTGGTCTAGCACCTGCTGATGAACCACCTAAATGTAAAAAATCTTCAATATTGTTACTACTGTTATCTAATAATATTTTATTTGAATTATGAGCTAAATTATCTAAGTTGATTTCATCTATTTTGTTTATAGCTGCATCAATGCAAGGTCTATAAACTAATGCACCGATACCATACTCTCCAATATATCCTAATCTATCCAAGGGGGTGATGTCACTATATGATATTTCTTTTTTAAGAAAATATCTGTCTAAAAGCAATCTGCCCCATCCATCAGGTAAGCTATCTGAAAACACTCCAAATAAGCCTTCAAACAGTGCATCATCACAAACCATGACACCGCTTTTTGATGGTAATTTGTAAGGTGATATCTCAATACCTTTACTTAAAAATGCTTTATCATATTCAAAGTATATCACCTTGGATTTATATACAAGTTTTCCTACAAAAAATTCTTGACCATAGGTACTTAAAAAGACATCAATGGTTTTTATGCTCATTTGATAGTACCTCTTTGTTTGATATTTTTTTCTTTTTGATTCAATATCTCATCTATAGAATTTATTTTTTTTTCTTTTTGATTTGCAATATTTGAAAAGTCATCCAAACACTCTAAAACTAAAGATAGCTTTAACAATGAATCCAAAGATATTTGACCGCTATTTTCAAATCTTTTTAAACTACCAAGACTAACACCACTTCTAGATGCCAAACCTTCTTGGGTTAAATCTAAAAACAATCTTTTTTGTTTGTATTTAGTTTTCAATTGATTCATAATTGATGATGGTGTAGATATATTTATATTTAACATATTAGCTCTTATTTATTTATTTCTTATATTATAGCATATATATTAGTTGTTGCAAAGTAAATTTCTGACTTATGCAAAATTTAGAGTTCCAATCTTCTTCACGACATCTACAAGAGTACCTTGATTTTCAAACTCATATTCATCGGAAATAATTGACCTCTGACCCTGCTTTCTTGACCCTGCTTTCTTTTCATCTTCTAAAATCTCTAAAAACTTTCTATACTTTCTACTCTTGGTCGTCTTGGCATTAGCATCTCAACAATCTTTCATTTTTTCTTGAACTTTTAATTTTTTTCAGTGATAGTTTAGAACTTGGCTCTTCACGTAGCTTTAATATATTGGTATACTCTAAAAATGTCGAATTACAAGCGGTCATAATCCCCTCCCCCTCGAAATAAAATTAGCCTTTTAAAAACAATCTATCGAATATAGATTTTTAAGAGCTTTGATTCTATCTAGATATAAGTTTTTATATGATTTTTTTGCATTGTTGCTTAAAAAAGAGATATCTAATAGTTCTAAAGTTTTTGTTTCTAAACTTAAAAAATCTGCTATGATTTTACTGGCTATTTTTTCATCAATGTCTACAAATCTTGCAAAGGTGATAAAATCATCATATGCATAAAATCCATTTACTAAATAACTTTGTGTTTCATAGTCTTCAAATAGTTCTAATGCCGTTCTTGTTTCATTTGGTATATGTATTGAACTAGACAAAAGGTCATATGCAAAACTAAGTGCATACTCTTTGGTTTCTCTTTGAATAACAGAAAAGTTTTTTAAATGCGCATCACCATTGCCTATAAGATAATTAAAAAGAAGTTGTTTAAAAAACTTTATAAGTTCTAGTTTATATGTTGGGAGATACTTTTTTATTAGATTTGCTATTTGTTCATAACTATAGTCATATTTATAATTTTTTCCATGAGTTAGTTCACTATAAAGTGCTAGTGAAGCAAAATCTTCTTGTTTTATTTTCATTCCCTTAACTCTGTCAAATCTTTTTGTGATATATGCCAATTCACCATCACTAAATTTTATCAAGCCATTTGTTGCTGTTGGTATTTTATATATATGAGATGAGAGCTGCATGGTGAAGTGTTCATTACATGCTACATCATCAAGTAAAATTCCATAATCCATAAGAGGTATTGGTTTTAGCAAATACATGCCGTCTTTTATAGTTGGTACTAGTTTATTGTTTTCTATTTTTAAAGATATTTTATCTTGAACACCACTTATGCTCATACGACTTGAAAGCTCTACTTTAGAAGATAAAAACTCTTTTTTATCAAAATCTAAAATATAAGATATCTTTTCATTATCAAATAGTTCTTTTTTACATCTTTTACAATATATATCTTTTGCAGAAGTAAAACAACCCAAGCATCTATTCATAATATCTCCCCAATTATTACAGTACCTATGGTATCTTCTTTGGCTGTATTTATAAGTCTTGTAAAATCATCATTTTCATCAATTTTTAGTTGTTTGCATTGCAAGGCTTTTAAACTTCCTTCAGCTAAAAGTCCACTAAAAAAAGGGTGTAGTGTTTGAGAGACAAATGGTTTTTGTCGTTTTGGAAGTGTTAAACTAATAGCGCTTGTTTCTTTTGTATTTAAGAAATCATCATTGTAAGTAAATATATAATTAATTTTATCATACTTTAATGTACCTGCTAATTTTTTGTCATCATAGACATTCACTTCTATCATTAATCAAGCCCTTTAATAGACAAACTTATTTCTAAACCTAGCACTTCACATATTTTATTAAGAATATCAATCGTTGTTCCACCTGATGCTGTTTCTATATTAGAGAGTTTTCTTGTGCTTACACCACTTATCAAAGATAGTTCTTGTTGTGTAATATTGAGTTGTTTTCTTCTTTTTTTAATATAAAGTGCTATTTGTTTATTATTCATATTATCCCTAAGTATATGTACTTTTATGCATAAACTTGTTATTTTATATGGTTTTAGCTTAATCAATTATTAATATATGTATTATTGGTTATTTATTATATCTTTAAAGTTTATTTTAAGATTTGGTTTAAAATCAAGATAATAATTCATCTAAGTTTATTCAATTCTTTTTGTAAAAAATCTCTTATTGTTTTCTTGTCCAAAACCTCTATTGGTTCAAGGTACTCAATATTATCATCCTCAATATCATCTACATACAAAATCGCAACTGCAAAAAGTTTAAAATTTACACCCTCTAACACATCTAAACTAGATTCAAATACCTTTCTTATGCTCATACTTTTCTTAATTAAAAAATATAAATCATAATAATCTCTATATTTAGCTCTTAAAAAAAGAACATTTACTTTCATAGCAGCGATAGATTCCAAAGAAGACAAATTAAACTTTTCTATTTTCTTAGGTTTCAAAAATTTCCAATTTGCATTAAAAAAAGTAACTTTAACACCATCAATAAGTAAATCAATCTGCTCATCTGTTTGGTTTAAAATCTCTTTATTTTTAAAGTTTTTCAAATACTCAAATATCTCTTTTTTATCAAAACTGTCTGCATAAGTAAAAAAATCCAAATCTTCACTTTTTCTATGACACAAATACAATGCCAACGCACTCCCACCAACTAAAACATATTTATCTAAAAACGGACAACTTTCTACCATTTCCAGCAAAAGAGATTTAGTCTTAGGAAGCAAGCAACTTAAGTTTTTCAAATCTAGCATTTTTCACCTCCTTAAAATAAGAACTCTCTACATCCATACCAAAAAAAAGTCTGGCAATCATTAAATTTAATTTTATAAATCTTTTATCACTTTTAAGTTTTTCTTCCCAAACTTTTTTCATGGCTCTCTTGCCAAAAAGCTCAAAACCCAAAAGCATATCATCAAAATCACCATATTTTAGCAAATATTCCATAGTAAAATTCTCACCTGCGCCCTCATAGCTTATATCTTTGCTAAAACTCCAAAAAATTCCTTTATCTCTTAGCTTATCAAATAATTTAACTTTTTGTTTATATATCTTATAAATCTTAGAAATAGCAACATTTGAAAGCTTCAAAAATCGTGCGATTTGAGTTTGCCTATATCCATCAGAAATAGCTTTTACAATAGCAACCACGCGAATATTATCATTAAAATAATTCTCTAAAGGCTCAAGTTTTTCATTTTTGATACTATCTTTTTCTATTGTTAGTTTAGCACTATAAATTTTATCTACAACTTCTTGTTCCTTCTCCGTAAAAACATCATTAAAATCAATTGCTTTTATCAATTCAACATTCAGCATTAAAAATTCAACATTATAAGAGGACATCGCCCACTTATATTCACCACTAGTTTGTGTGATATTTGCTTTTATAGGATTGAATTCTATATATTTAACTAAAGCTTGCAAATATCTTTCATCATAAACAAACCAAGATTTAAATCTTCCTTGCCAAAGTGGACCAACTCGTTTGTAATTATTATTAAAATATATGCTATATCTAGAATTTATTTTTTGTAAAGCAGATGAAAGGTTTTCCATTTTTGTTTTAATAAGTAAATGGTAATGGTTGTTCATAAGACAAAAAGAATATATTTCAAAACCATAATCATTAGATGCATCTTGAACTATCTCAAGAAATTTCATAAAATCATCATCACACAAATAAATATTCGATCTAGCTACGCCATAATTAATGATATGGTAAAATCCAACCTTCTCAATTCTGTTTTTTCTAGGCATCATAAAACCTTTTTCTGTTTATTATAGCTTATTTTTAGTTAAAAGTAAATCTCTGACCCTGCTATTTTTCCAATTGCATCAACTTGGAAACCGTATAGAAACTTTTGTAGCACTCTCACAGCAACATATGCTTAATACTACTCCTCTTCTTCCAAAGTACTCGTCCGTACTGTTTAAAGAATTGCTCATACAAGGAGAACTTCAAAGAGGAAAGGTAAAAGAGATTATAGGGGAAAAAGATAGAACAGCCACGACGCTGATAAAAACTCTTTTAGAGATGGACTATCTTGCATCAGATTCATCCAAAGGGGCAATAAGACTTAAGCTTAATGCCAGCTTTGCTTCTTATCTAATGCCTGAGTTGATACCTAGTAAATAACAATAGTTCAACTTTTGTAAGAGTTATATCTCTTTTTGATGATAACAACTAATTGTGATATTTTTAATATTAATAAAAGAGCTACTCCAAAAATAAGAAAAATAATCTTTCGATGTTTCCATATTTTTAAAAAATATAATGGCCTGAAATAGGTTATTCCCAATACCTGACCCCCAATTTTTGACCCTGCTCTTCTTGATTTTATATTTGAAATGGGATACAATATAACAAACTAAATAATTGGAGTTATTATGAAAACCCAAACAACCATAAGAGTTGAGGAGACAAGTTATCATCAAGCAAAGGACATATTGAGTCAAATGGGGCTTAACTATTCACAGGCGATAAGCGTATTTAATAATATGATAGTATTAAATAAAGGATTACCATTTGAGCTAAAAATACCAAACGACAAGACCAAGCTTGCACTTCATGAACTTGAAGCAAAAAAAGGTAAAAACTTCAAAAATGTAGATGAGCTTTTTGATGATTTGGATTCATAAATGTATGAAATCTTTAGAACTAAAAGTTTTAAAAAAGACTATAAAAAACTTTCCGATAAAGAGAAAACTTTATTAAAATCAGTTATTACAACATTGGCAAAAGGAGAAAAATTAGGTGAAGAACTCAAAGACCATAAACTGATTGGAAACTATTTAGAATGCAAAGAGTGCCATGTTCAGCCAGATTTATTGTTAATTTATCGTGTTGATAATGATATTTTAGAGTTAGCATTGGTTCGAGTAGGGAATCATTCAAAGCTTTTTTAGAGAGACAAATGTTTAGTTATCAAAGTTAGGTATTTGAAAAGTAAACCTCTGACCCTGATTTTTCCAATTTTCCAATTTTTATGCAACTTCTTGATAATCACGAATATCTACTTCTACACCACTTTTTACAATCTCTTTTGCTTTAAGAAGGAGGTCTTTTGTAATGTTGTCTACTAAATATTTTTCTCCACAGTTATCGCAAATGAGAGCAGGAACATTTTTGAAAACAAGTGTCGCTCCATTTTTTTCTAATGTTATTGTTGTAAAACCATCTTTAGTTTCACCATGTTTGCAAATCGTACATTTCACTTTTCACTCCTTCTCGTTTTAAAAAGGTTTATCATCAATATATCTTTCAATAATTTCACCATTATTGACGACATTTTCAGTATCAACTTCTCCAATGTCTCTTTGAAACATTCTCTCAATTGCATGGACTCGATAAATAAATTTCACATGCATTCCTAGTTATTTGTTTTCATAATTATAGCATAAATTGAAAAACTACACGTTATTTTTGACTATGATATCTTTAAGTCTCTCGGGTTTGCCAAGCCCATTTGAATCTTCTGGATTTCTTTTGATATCTTCAAGGAGTGCGTTTATTCTTTTTACTATTTTGTATCCAATGCTGATAATCTTCCCAACCTTTATCAGCAAATCCCTTTAAGAAAAAATAAACCTCTGACCCTTCCTTTTACTACTCTTACTATGTATATCACTAATTCTTCATTTATTTTTTCATAGATCACTCTATAGTTTCTCAATCTCAATCGATAAAACCCTTGCCACTCACCTTTGAGTTTTTTGACCTTGGATTGCTGCATCATTTCTGCTTCATAAGTACTATCATAGGTATTTATAAACAATTCAAGTGATTGGACGATAAATATCTTTGCCTGATGATCTAACTTGAACAACTCTTTTTTTGCAGCGGGGTGAAATGTCAAACGATAATCAGACATCAAATGCCCAATTCATCTTTTATACTCTCGAGATTTATGGTTTTCACTTTACCATCTCTAACCTCTTGAGAACGCTTCAGTGCAAGTTTTAGATCCAATGTATCAAAATACTGGCTCAAAGCTTCTGCCACCATATGACTTTTCTTTTCTCCAAGCTCCTCAGAAAATTCTGAAAGTTCCCGCACGATGTAGTCAGGCAGTGTAAATGTAGTTTTCAATGCTTGCATAAAAACCTCCTTTTTATATTTCTTATTATACATATAAAAAGGAATATAGTCAAGATGTTAACAGTTATTATAAGACAAAGCAAACTTCTGTCCTTGCTATAATATGTTATTGTATTATTTAGGAATATAAATTATTTTGTTTTTGGTTCTTTTTTGTGGGTACATTATAGGATTTAAATTTACTATTACAATTTCATATTGATTATAATTCATCCCAATCCTCTATATCCAATGCATCATCAAACTTATTAGCCCAGCCATCTCTAAGATTTTTTATGACATCAAGTATTATTCTATTGTCCTCAACTTTTAAATCAAAAGTATCTAAATCATTAAACTCTTTTAATTGCCAATTAAGGATTCAACATTAAAGAAATTCCCTCTTCAATAAGCTTTCAAAAAAAGGTATTTTTAATAAATATATTTTTTTATCTAAACTATCAGCTAAAAAGTAAATCTCAGACCCTGCCCATCCTGATGTGCTTTTTTATCTATTTTCTTACATTCTATCTTTTAAATTATCATATACTTTATTGTTTTCTCTTTTTCCGATACTGACTACATACACAACGATCTCTTCATCTTTTACTTCATAAGCTAAACGATATCCAATATTGCGAAGTTTTATTTTATAGACATTGTCATATCCACTAAGCTTATCTTTTACAACTTTTGGATTTTCAAGCCGTTCTTTTAACTTTTTGTGAAATTGTATTTTTATAGATTGATTTAACTTTTTCCATTCTTTTAAAGCTTTTGGATGAAAATCAAGATAATAAATCATCAATATCTACTCTAATTGGCTTTTGATTATCAGTTAGTCTACCTTGCACCTCTTTTGCTAGATAATAATCATCCATAATATCTATCATCTTACCATATAATTCACTTGGTACTAAATATGCACTTGGGATATTATGGTTGAGTATAGCTACCACTTCATCTTCTGCATCTTTTAGAACTTGACTCGGGGATTTTTTTAGCTCAGTGATGCTAGCTGTATAATTTGCCAAAATAGGTTGCATATAAAACTCCTTTTAAAATATTTATTATAGTACTATATTTAGTACTATAATGTCAATCCTTTCTAAATAATTCAATACTCATCATTAAGCATTACAATGATCCCAATGATATATCAGACAGCCTTCTCTACTCTTGGTCGTCTTGGCATGATTTAAAAGGATTTATTATTTTGAGCTTATTTTCTATGATTTGCTCATGTTGCATATCTTCACTATATAACAATGTACAGCCATTCTCTAATGCAGTGGCTAAAATTAGAGAATCATAGTATTGAAGTTTATATTTCTCTTTAATTTTTATAGCCTTTATCTGTGTAGTTACAGAAAAATTAACAACATTAAAATTATTATCTATCTCTAATATCACATCTTCTATATTTTTAGTATCTAATTTAAATTTTTTATATAAAATATTTGTAATTTCATTGATAACTTGGGTAGAAACCAATGCTTCACTCATTAAAATATAAGAGTGTTTGCAATTTTATTTTTATCAAGTTCAGTTTTGGAATATGAGTAAAGTATAATATTTGAATCCAAAAAGAATTTATCTTTCATGCACTTCATCCCTATCAAATTTAAAATCTATAGTATCAATGGATATAGCATTCATCTTTTTTTCTCTTTTTTTAATAATAGTTTTATGCTCATTGTTATCATCATACATTACAAAAAATCTTACTCCTCTTTTTTTTTGTAAATCCTTATATTTTTTAGGAATATGAACTATTCCATTTTCTATAGTTGCTTGAAACTCTACTGCATACATTATAGATCCTTTTAGTTTAATTAGATTTTATGATTTTAGCGGTTATCTATTTAAATTAAACTTATTCCCAATACCTGCTAAAAATGTCGAATTACAAGTGGTCATAATCCCCTCCCCCTCGAAATAAAATTAGCCTTTTAAAAACAATCTATCGAATATAGTAGCCTAGATAAACTTAAAGTAGGTTATTCCCAATACCTGACCCCCCTTCACTCAGGAATATTACCTACTGAAAAATCTCTATCTTGAATTAATAGTTCATCCTCATACATTTTATCAATTTTACTACTAATAGGAATGGCAATAAAATCATCATAAGGCAAGTTATCTTTAAAAACTAGCACAGGTCTATTTTTTGATTTTTTAAAATCACTAAAATAAAATTCACATAAAACAACATCTAAGTGCTTTACTTCCATATTTCATCCTCACTATCATCTTTCCATTCATCTATTAAGTTAGCAGAATGATTTGAAAAGGCATTTATTTCTGAATTTTCATTATATTTTACCTTTCCTATTGATTCAATGGTTTTATCTTCTATTATCTCTAAATCTTTAGAATTTAAACTATTTAGTAAAAACATGATATGACCATAAATACTATCTTGAACATTTAATTTTATTGAATGCATCTCTTAATCCTTTGTCTAAATATATTACATTATATCTAATTTAAAATTAACCAACGGGAATGCCTTTAGGTGCAACATTCATAATTCAACATTAAAGAAATTCCCTCTTCAACACTATAAGGATTTTTAAGCCCCAATCTCTCTTTTGTGGCACTATTATCTACTTCCAAACTCTCATACAATCTTTTATGAAATGATGGTTTTACTATCTTCAACAAACTTTCAAAAAAAGGTATTTTTAATAAATATACTTTTTTATCTAATCCATTAGCTATAAGCTCAATAAGTTTACTAGTGCTCAGCGGCTTATCATCACATGCTAAAAAAATTCCACTTTTTCCTTGAGCGATGATTTCATCTATGAGGTGGCAAAGATTTCCGATGTAGACCATACTTCTTTTATTGTCAATATCTCCAAACGGTAAAATAGGGACTTTTTTTACTAAATTTATCAGATTTTTTATATTTGCCTTTACTCCATACCCATAGACTATCGGTGTTCGTATGATTGAAATCATAAAGTCATCATCTCCAAGTTTTTGTAACTCTTGTTCGGCTTTTAATTTGCTCTTACCATATTCATCTTGAGGCTTACATGGTGAGGTTTCTTTGTATACTGACACACTCTCTTCTCCATATACTTTGACTGTACTCATAAATACAAATTGCTTCACCCCAGAAGCTTTTGCTTTTTTAGCTAACTCTAAAGTTTGTGTAACATTTACTTTTTTATATTCCTCGGTGCTTGCTCCACCCATTTGATGAACTAACGCTGAGAGATGAATCACAGCATCTATGCCCTTTACATGTAAAGCATTAAAATTATCTCTTAAAAATGAAAAAGTTTGCATATTATATTTATTTTGATATTTATTGATAAAATAACTTCCTACAAAGCCATTTGAACCTGTAATTAAAAGATTTTTCATCTATCGGTCCAAAATTGAGATATATTTTTCTGCTAATTTATCATAAGTAAAATTTTGGAGAACATATACTTTGCCATTTTTACCCAATTTACCTCTTTGCTCTTCAGACATTTCATGCAACTTTATAACTGCTTCAGCAATAAAATCTGGATTTTCAGCTTCCACACAAATTCCACAATTAGATTTTTCTACAATATCATTTTCAATATTTATAGACTGTAAAACAGGCGTTCCACTATACATGTAATCGTAAAGCTTATTAGGTGAAATACCAAATTTAAACAAATCTTCTTTTTGTAAACCAATGTAACAAACATCAAAGAGTCCTAACATAGACTGTATTTGCATTTTTTTAATTTGATCAATAAAAATGACATTCTTTAAACCATCTGCATATGCTTTCAAAGCATCTTTTTCTTGGCCTTCTCCAACTATTATAAATACAATATCATTATTATCTTTCAATAACCAAGCTGCTTGCAATAGATGTACTATTGCATTAGAGACACCAAGCTTCCCTGTATATCCAACAATAAACTTGTCTTTTGGTATTAAATTATGAATACTTTCAGGTAAATCTTCAATATTTTGCATTTCGTCTAAATCAATCCCATTAGAAACCCATTCAGCAGTTCGACTTATTCCTAAATTTTTAATGTGTTGTGAATAGTTTGATAAATTAGAAATCAAAATATCTGATTTTTTTAGTGAAAACTTTTCTAAAAATGTCATAATTTTAATAAGTATATTTTTTTTTGAAAATCCACCTATTTTTACGAGAGTTAATGGCCAGATATCTCTAACTTCAAAAACTAATTTTGCCTTATATTTTTTAGACAAGTAGTAAGCTGGTAATATTGCAAATAATTCAGTAGTAGAACAAATTATTACGTCAGGTTTTTGATTTAGATGTTTATCTAAAAAAAATAATTTTAAAGTAAAATCTATCCACTTGAGTGCTCTTTTTTTACTAAATGATTTTGTATATTCGATGACTTTAATCCAAACAAAATCTACACCATCAACTTTTTCTTTTTGAAAATTCTTACCATCCATATTTGGATATTTTTTTAAAAAATGAGAAAATGATGCACTTACAATAGTAGTATTATATCCTTTTTTAATAAACTCTTTAGCAAAATAATAATGTCTAAAAGTCATACCATAAGATGGGCTGCCTGCATATTCATTGATGATAAGTATATTTTTACTCATAAGATAGCAACTCTTTTATGATGTTTTCACTAGCTTTACCGCCGCCATATAAATCTGATATAGAACTTTGAATGTTAAATGATGAACTATTTTTAAAAGCATTAATTATCTTATCTTTATCAGCTCCAACCAAAATATTTGCTCCTATTTCTACAAGTTCTACCCATTCTGTTTCATCCCGTAGTGTGATACATGGCTTTTCAAAAAAGTACGCTTCTTTTTGAAGTCCTCCACTATCTGTCATTATCAAACTACAGTTATCAATAAGCCATACCATCTCAAGATATCCAACTGGATCTATAATAGTTAAATTTTGAATATTTAATTGTAGATTTTCTACTATTTTTTTTGTTCTAGGGTGTAAAGGTAATATAACCTGCTTTTCTTCTGCTACTTTTTCTAAAGCTTCAAATATACTTCTTAGCCTATTTTCATCATCGGTATTTTCTGCTCTATGAATAGTACAAAGTATAAAATCATCTTTTATATTGCACGATGGTTTAACTGCAAGATTTTTATAAAACATCGCACCATCCTGCATAACATCGCCACTTTTCACTATCTTGCAATCAAGGTTTTCATAGCCTTCATTTTTAAGATTTTTTATTGCGGTATCTGTTGGGCAGAATAAGATACTACTAATTCTATCTGTAAGTATTCTATTTACTTCTTCTGGCATCTTCATATTAAAGCTTCTAAGACCTGCTTCTATGTGAGCTAGTTTAATATGAAGCTTTGAAGCCACTATCGCACCAGCTAAAGTAGAGTTTGTATCACCATAAACCATAATCCAATCTGGCTTTTCTTTGAGTGCGACCTCTTCTATCTTCTCTATCATTTGTCCAGTCATAGCACCATGAGATTTTCCACCAATACCTAGAAAGTAATCAGGTTTTGGAATCTGCATCTCTTCAAAGAAAATATCAGACATGTTGGCATCATAATGCTGCCCTGTATGGACTATAATCTCTTCTATCTCTTTGTGTTTTGCTATTTCACGGCTTACTGAACCTGCTTTTATAAACTGGGGTCTTGCACCAAGTATTGTTAAGATTTTCATATCATCCCTTATTTAAAGTATTTTTAATATTTTGATAGATTGACTCTAAGAATTCCTCTTTCTCATATACTTTATTTAAAACTATACTACTTTCCAAAGATTCATCTTCATAGTGATGAGATAGCTCATTTCGTATATCTCTTAGCTCTTTCCACGCTTGAGTAGTCAAAATCTCTGCTTTTTCCAAACGATTTAAAATATCTATAAAAGTAAACTTTTCTATATTTTCTTCATATAAAGAAAATACTATTTTTATCAGTTTTTCACCTATAGTATCTTGAAGTTTAGAAAATCTATAGATAAACTGATCGATTGCTTGAATATCTTCTTGGGATAAATTTTGATAACTTTTTTGAGTCAATGGGAATATATCTTCTAATTCACTTTTTGCATATTTTAATCTTTGTAAATGTTTTTCACACTCATTTATAACTTTTTCTTGCTTTAGTTTTTTCATATCCAACTTGACTCCTTTTTTTAATGCCTCTTCTTCTATAGCTCTTTCTTTGTCGCTAGAAATAACTACATCAATCTTTTGTTCACCTATCTTAACTTTGATATCTCTTAGCATTTGTAACTTTTTTTCAAACAAGCCATCACTATCTTGTGTATCTATGTATAAGTCAATATCTCCACCTTTTTGTGCATCATCAACTCTGCTTCCAAAAAGGTAAATATCACCGGTCTCAAAATAGTTACGAAAACTTTCTATAATGGATTTTATCTCAAACTCAGTTAATCTCACTTTATCAACTCCTCATAAACTTCAAACAACTTTTTCTCTTCCACATGCCAGTTATATTTTTCAACAACTGCTTTTTTTCCATTTTGTCCCATATTTTCTGCTTCTTTTGGATGAGTGATAATATAGTTAATAGCTTCTGTTATCTCTTTTGGTTCAAGTGGGTTTACGCATATTCCACATTGAGAATCATCAATAATCTCTTTCCAAAGTTTTATATTTGATGAAATAACAGGTAAGCCAGATGCCATGTATTCAAACATTTTTACAGGAAGTGCATCTATATAGTTAATGATAGGATGAAGTGTTACAAGTCCAGCTTTTGATTGACTCATAATATTTGCAACTTCGGTTCTTCCTAAAAATCCAAGTTCATTTACCTTTTTCCAGCCATCATAAGTTTTTACTTCATCTTCTACTACTTTTTCACTAAAAGCGCCCACGAGATTAAGCTTAATATGTTGAGTATCTTCCATAGCTCTTACTACTTCTTTTATACCTCTGATTTTTGCAATACCACCCACATAACACACTTCATCTTTTTTATCCTTCCAAAGTGTTTCATTGGATAATTCATCTAAAATAGGGAAGTTGTTGATATCTATGCTATTTGGATTGATTTTTAGAAATTTCTCTCTTATATAAGGAGTTGCTGTAATGATATAATCAAATTTCTTACAAGCATACTTCTCATAAATTTCAAAAGATTTAGAAAGTATTATCTTCATTGGTTTATTTAAATATGGTTTCCCAAGTATCTGTTTTGGTAAATCTTCATGTGCATCAAATATCACTTGTTTACCAAGTTTTTTAAGCTTTAGTCCTATTGGTATAAGCTCTGGATCATGAAGATGATAGATATCACTATTTAGTTCTTTTGCCTTTTCAAAAACTTTTTTTACAGTCTTTGTCATACGAGATATCCTAGTACCAGTTTTGGCACCTATATCTACAATATTTACATCGTCTTTAGTTTCATCACCTTGACCGTCAGCTACGACTAAACTTACCTTATAGTTTTTATTTGTAGCTAAGGAACTACACATTTTTATAAAGATTCTTGTGTCATATCTTGAATGGGCTGATGTTAAGTGTGTTATTTTAGTTGATTTCAACATCATATATTTCTTCCCATTTTGCTATATTATATAATTTCCATTTTTGTTTATTATCCAAATTATTAAAGTTTATAGAAGAATTTGAAATCTCTTTTATTATAGCTGAAGATTCAATACTATTAATAATATTTTTTTCTATACTATCTATCCAACTTTTAGAAGGAGCTTCAAAACCAAATTTATTTTTTCTCCAAACAATACTACTTGGCAATAAACTTTCAATTGATTTTCTTAATATATATTTTGTCCATCCATTTTTTATTTTATAACTATTATCAATAGAAAGTGCTGTTTCTAAAACTTTTACATCAATAAATGGAAGTCTAGTTTCAATTGAGTTTCTCATAGAATTTTTATCTTCATATTTTAATAAATGTGGCATTTGAGTTTTATATAATTCATCGTATTGAAGTTTAAAAATACTTAAATAATTCTTAGCATTTTTTTCTACTACATCAATTGAAATTTTTTTCAAATACTCTTTCTTTAAAAAAGTACTTTTATTTTTCAATCTATTTAATCTTATTTTTGCGTTAGTAAAATACACAAAATATTGCAATAAGAGTTTTAAAGATAATTTTGAATTTTTTGAAGAATTTATAAATCCTTTTATTAATTCTATAAAATTTAAACTTAATAAGTAAGCTGGATAATATCTTTCATAGCCTAACAATGTTTCATCCCCACCTTGTCCATCTAGTAATACAGTGCATCCTATATCTTTTGCTTTTTGCATTACAAAATATTGCATAAATATAGAAGGTCCACTAAAAGGTTCTTCCTGAGTATAGATTAGTTCATCTATACTATTGATAAATTCTTCTTTTGTTGGTTCAACTATTTGTAAATCTAGATTGCAAAAATCACTTACTTCCCTTGCGTATAAACTCTCATCGGTAGTCTTTTCACTTGATTTTGCATGAATTGCAGTAAATTTATATGTAGAACTTTTTTTGTAATTTTCTGAAGCAATCGCTGCTATACTAGAACTATCTAATCCCCCACTTAAACATACCCCTACTTTCACATCACTTCTCAGTCTCAATTTTATAGCATTAATTAAGTTACTTTTATATAAAGTTATAGAGTCTATTTCATCTAAATATATATTTTCTTGGATAATATCATAATATCTTTTTATTATAAATTCATTTGTTTTCAAGTTATAGGTTAAATTATGTGACTGTTCTAGTTTATAAATATTTTCAAAAAAAGTTTCATTTGTATGGTCTTCTAATCCAATGACAAAATAGTCCATAAGAATCTTTTTATTTACATATTTTTTATCATAGAATTCTAAAAGTTGCTTAATCTCTGAACCAAAAATGAACTTTCCATCTACTTCAGTATAATAAAAAGGTTTTATCCCAAATCTATCTCGACTACAAAAAATTATTTCTTTTTCTTTATCATAAATGGCAAATGCCCACATACCATTAAATTTATTTACACAATCCTTACCCCATTTATCATAACTTGCAAGTATAATTTCTGTATCAGTATAAGAATTAAAGATATACCCATAACTTAAAAGTTCTTCTTTTATTTCAAGATAATTGTATACTTCACCATTATAGGTTATAGTATATCTATCTAAATAATGCATAGGTTGATGTCCATCACTACTAAGATCTAAGATAGAAAGTCTTCTATGTCCAAATGCAAAGTTTTTTTCAAAATAAAATCCTTCATCATCCGGACCACGATGAGAAATCAAGTCATTTATTTTTTGAATTTTATTTTTATCTACTAATTTTCCATTTTTATAGATTATTCCACTTATTCCACACATTAATTTAATTCCTTATAAATATCAAGTAAAACTTTTTCCTGCTCTTCCCAATTATAGATAGTTTTTAGTTTTTTGATATTATTCTTTAATTTTTCTTTATCTAATTTTACAGCTTCTTCTATAGCTGCTTTTAATCCATCAGGTGTATTTTCTTTTGCTACAGTTCCTATCTCATTTGATTCTACTAGTCTTTTCATCTCGTAAAGATTTGATACTATTACGGGTATACCTGCCATAAGATACTCAAACATTTTGTTAGGTGAACAATATTCATGATTTAAACAATTATTCTCATAGAATAAAATTCCAAAATCAGCACTACTTGTATAATCAAGTAATATTTCTGGCAATACAGCTTTATGAAAATAAATATTTGAATACCCCTTTGATGTTTCTTGTATTAATCTTTCTAATGTTCCATATCCCATAAAAACTATTACACTTTTACCGTCATCGATTTGTTTAAAAGTATCAAGAAGTATCTCTATGCCCCTACCTTTACTTAATCCACCTTGATATAAAAATATAGTCTCTTCTTCTTTGATACCCAAAGTTTCTCTAAATATATTTTTCTTTTCTATCTTGTTGTAGGGCGGAGTATTTAACACAAGAGCTGGTTTAGAAATATTATACATCTTTGCATATTCATTTGCTATTGAATCACTAACTGTAATTACTTTATCGGCATATTTTATTAAAAACTTTTCTATTAAATATTTTATTTTTATTTTATATTTACTTTCATTTGGAGTATCATTAATTTCAAATTCATGTGCATCATAAACTATTTTTACTTTTTTATTGAAAAATTTCTTTATTATCACACCAACAGGTAAAGCATTTAAATCGTTACAATGCATTATGTCACTATTTTTATGCTGCTTTACAACTCTGTAAACATATTCAAAATATTTTAATAATTGCACAGTTTTATTTTTTGACCAACCACGACTTTTAAGTTTTACTCTGTGTACTGTTATCCCCTGAATTTCATCAAACTCTCTTAATGGTTCTTCATGTAAAGCTACAACATTTACATCATATCCAGCTTTTTGAAGTGATATATTTTCTTTTAAAACTCTACTATCGTTTTTAAAGTTATTTATTACTATTGATGTTATTGTTTTCAAATATTATATTCCTTTCTATTTTTAATTATAAATGGGGGAAAGACTAATCCCATTAAAAACCAAATTGGTGTCCAACTAATAAAAACTCCTGCGCAAGCAACAAGAAATATGCCACTAAATATCATTAGCGAATATAATGATAATAAATTGTTAATTTGTAAATTGCTATAAATATTAAATTTTTTTTTAATAGCTAAATATAAATATACAAAAAATAATCCAAAACCTACTATACCTAAATGAGTTAATAGTGAGCCAACAAAACCACTCACTCCATCTTCTACAACTTCAGGAAGTCCACCTACAATTGATAGCACTACAGGCTTAGCACATGATGAAGCTTCTATTATCGCCACTCCAAAACTTTCACTATTAGATACAGATACAGATATCATATTATGATATTTTGGTACATCCGTAAATGGTACTTTTCCTGTAAATATAGTCTCTTCTGTTATATTTAATTCTTTTGTTGAATTTTTTAAACTTATTTCCAAACTTCCAGCACCTACAATTAAAAGTTTAAGTGGAAGATCTGAATATTTATCCCTTACTATTTTAAAAGCTCTTATCAAATACTCTATACCGTACTTCTCTTCAAGTGTTTTAACCGTACCAATCACTATATCATCTTTTTCAAACAAACTTTTAACTTCCATAGGTTTAAATTGTTCTATATCTTTGTTTGTGTATAGTTTTGTTTCTTTTGCCATAACATGAGATGTTGAAAGAATCTTGTCTGATTTTTTAAGATTATATTGAAGTATCATTTTATGCAAAAGTGATTTATGAGGAAAACTAAAGACATCACCTCCCCAAACAGAAAGTACAAAAGGATAAAATCCACTTAATGCCCCTAATAGCCCGTAACTACTTGCATAATGAGCATGAACTATGTCAGGTTTAAAATCTTTAATAATTTGATTAATAGTAGGTAGTGCTTTTAAATATTTAAGCTTTGAAAAAGCACCTTCATTTCTTGTAACTGTTTCATTTAGTGTTTTTACTTGAATATTCGAAATACCGTCATAATCTTTAACTACAAAATTGCCTAAACCAAAGATAATAATATCTATATCATTTTGGGCCAAGGATTTTGCCCATTTGATAGTATGTACAGAATTAGGATCTGAGAGTAGTAATATTTTCATTTCGATAAATCCTTTTCTACTTGTAATGCTCTTGACTTCCAAGTATGTTCTAATTTAATTTTTTCAATATTTATTTTTTTTTCGTTTATCAAAGATACATTTTTACTAATCTTTACAAACAATTCATTAAGCTTCTTTTCGTCATATTCAACACTCCACCCTATATTGTTTTCTTCTACAAAGCTACCTGCTAAAGTTCCTTTTGAAGCTATGATAGGTTTTTCTTTGCCTATGTACTCATATAGCTTTACAGGAGCTACAAATTCCCTGTATTCTTGCGGTTTTACAAATAGCATTGCAATATCTGCTACTGCATATAACTTTTTAAGTTCATCACCATTCTTATGAACTATTGAGATGTTTTCACTTAGTATATATTCATCTTTTATATTTTTCCATTCATCTTCTCTAGTACATAAAGTAAAGTGAATATTTGAAAAATTATTTAAAACTTTAAAAAGTTTATGCATTTGATAGTGACTTCCTAATCCACCAATATAAAGTAACTCTATTTTACCTTTTACACTTTTAACATCAAATGATTCATACTCATCATGACCAGGTGGAAGAGCTTTAAATTTATTTTGATTAATAGTAGGAATGTATTTTGTCATCTCCATTGAAGGAAGATACACTTTATCTATAACTTGATTATACTTTTTCAAATCATATCTATAAAAAAACTTTGCAATATTTCTCTTTATAAATGAAAGATTTTGTTCATATTCAGCAAAAAGCCAATAAATATCCCTGTATAATAAACCTATTTTAATATCATTATTCTTACAAAACTTAAAAAAATCAAAATCAAAAAAAGGATAAAGAGGTAAATGCTTTTTTTCAGTCAATAGAGTTGGTTGCGTTGATGATTCAGAATATATAAAATCAAATTTCTCACCAGCTATTATTTGCTTTTTTATGTCATCTATCTTTTCTTTTCTTTCGTTACCATATCCAGTAACATCATATACCAGATACCCAAGTCTTTCAAATGCTTCTATCATTTTAAGAGGTCTTATTCCACTTGCTGATGTAACATTTGGATTAAGTGGTAAGGGGTGATGAAATATCATTTTTTTAAATTTTTCCTTTCATTTGTTTAAATAATTTAGTGATTTTGATTTATATATTTTATCTGTTCCTAGCATTAAAAAAGCAACAAAGAATATATAATGTGGATATAAGAATATAGATGAACTTGATGCCATTAATACAAAATAATAAAAAAACACAGTTGAAGCTAAAATAAAGCTCTTATGATAAATTAAAATAAAAGCAAAAATAGTACTTAATAAAAAAAATAATAAAAAAATAATATAACCACTGTTTATCAAAATTTCTATAAGATAGTTATGAGGATTTACAATTCCCATTAATTTAAAATCATTTAATGATAAATATAATAAATCACTATTATCTATACCATATCCGAATATTGAAATATTTTTAAAAGCATCTAAAATTAAATTCAATCTAATCAAATCACTATTTCCTTCAAATTGCATAAAAAAACGTTCAGAAAAAGTATATACTTCTTGATTTGTAAGAATTACAACACTAATGATAAAAAATGTAAGTATTTTATATAACAATTTTAGATTTATAAACATAAATATACCTAATGTAAGTGTTGCCAGTCTAGCTTCAGTTATAAATGATAAAATTACTGCTGATACATATTGTAAAGAAAATATTAATTTATGAATAAAAATTGATTTTAAATTATAATATTTTATATATAGTAAATTAAATATAATAATAAATGATATTATTGCCATCATGTCATTCTGATTTCTATAAAAGGCAGTCGGCATATAACTATATATTTCAGCCATCTCATAGGTTTTAGAAAAAGAAAAGTGATTACCAGTGGTAATTTCCCAGTAAGTAACTATCATTAAAATAAACATAAATATCATAGAAGTGTAATATAAAGACTTTAAGTATCTATATTTATCAATAATAGCATATACAATTAAAAGAAAGATCAAAGAATATAAAACTATATATTGAATAAATTTTGTAAAATCAACATCTGAATGGATAATTGTCACTATTATATTAATAAAGAACTGAAATACAAATAATAGCATTATAAATTTAGTATAAATATCTACTTTAAATTTTTTTATCTCTACTTTTCTTGATATATAAAAAACAATAAATAATAAACCACTTAAAATACCTAATCGAGAAGGTATTAAAGCTGTATTTAACAAATAAATTCCACCACCAAGAAAAATACCAAAAAATAAACTATATAAACCTATATCAAGTAATCTTTTTCTATTTAACAATAGCATTATATACTTTCATTAGTTTGTTACAAATACTTTCTTCAGAAAAGTTTTCTACAATATATTCTCTTATGAACTTAGAGTCATATTTATTTTTATTCTCATATACTATTTTTAAAGATTCAACAAAATCAGCTTCATTTATATTTGACAAAATTCCTAACTTATCAGATATAATTATACTTTCAGGTCCACCACATTTTGTAGCAACTACAGGAAGTCCACAAGCCATCGCCTCAATGACAACAACACCAAATGTTTCATATTGACTTGACAAAACAAAAGCATCACTTTTTTGAAGCAGTGTTTTAACTTCATCTCTAGTTGCTCGACCATACAGTGATATTTGATGTTCCATATTTAATTCTTTAATCAGATTTTTCAAGCTATTATACTCCGGTCCATCTCCTGCTATACTCAACTTGACATTTAATTCGCCACTAAAAGCTTTTGTGAAGGATTTAATAAGCATGTCTTGATTTTTATTCTTATCAAGAAAAGCAATATTAATAAAAGTAAAACTATCTTTTTGCCTAAATTCTTTTAGTTCAAAAAAATCTATATTGACAATATTTGGCACATACTCAAATCTTAAGTTAAATTTAGTTTCTAATAAAAGACTAAATTGCTTGCTAACTGCTATATTACAATCCGATTTTTCAAATATTTTTTTAGCTTTTTCTAAATCTTTTAATGAGATTGTATTTCGTGCAAATCCACTAAAATGTTCTGTTACAACATACGGTATACCATAATTTTCCTTTATCCAAATGGCAAATTCACCCACCATAAAAGAGTGTAAATGCACAATCTCTGGTAATCCATTTTCTGTGATATATTTTTTAAATTGTGTTTTGAAGATTTCTATTTTGAGTTTTTGTTTCAATTTATGTAATTTTGGTATTGCTGGATACTGAACACTATATGTTATTACATCATTTTCTACAAACTTATTACTTAATAACACTATCTTTCGTTGTTTAACCATGTCTATTACTGATCTCTCTTGTATAGCTATAACACCAACTTTATTTCCATATTTAGCTAATCCTTCCGCTTGTTCTTTAAAAAAAATACCAGATAGGTTATTTAGACTATTAACATACCATGAAGGAAGTATTAATATATGCATTGTTTACCTTTATTTATATTTTGTATTATTACAGTACTATATATTCCATTCGTTTAATATTTATACTGGCCTGAATATTTCAGGCATATAATTTTAACTAAGAATAGATTGTCCTCTTTTTCGACTCATCTGTAATCTCCATATTTCGTATTATTTTAACTTTTTTGGAAATAAACCTTGTTGAATTGTTGTCTTAAATATTCAGGCCATTATACTTTGGTCAAAACAACGATTTCCAGCTTCCATATGGAACACAGGAACCTTACGACGTTTAGCCGAAATGACTGAAAGACAGCTATTAGTGTCACCATAAAGGAGTACTGCATCAGGCTTAACTTCTGCCAGTAGTTTATCAGACTTCATGATAATATTACCGATTGTCTCAGCAGGGTTTTCACCTGCAGCATTTAAAAAGTAGTCAGGTTTTTTAATACCCATCTCTTGAAAAAAGACTTCATTGAGTTCGTAATCGTAGTTCTGTCCACTGTGAACCAAGATATGTTCCGTGTACTTTTCAAGTTCAGCGATAACGCGACTAAGTTTAATGATCTCAGGTCTAGTGCCGACGATCGTCATAACTTTTAAATTTAGTTTCCAAAATTTTTATACATATAATTCTCACCTATGTTAGCATCTATTTTAATCTTATGAAAATTATTTTCAGTCAAATAATTATTTGTTGCGACAAATCTATCTGCAAAAATTTCTACTAAAATTAAACATTTATTGCTGTTAAACAAGTTTGTAAATCCTTTTAATACGGAAAGCTCGTGTCCCTCAACGTCTATTTTTAAACATAGCACTTCATTTTTAAATGTTACTAATTCATCGCCACGAAAAACATCAATTTCTATTTTATTACCATGCTCTCTAGTGAGATTGCTTTCCAATGAGTGTGTTCCCGCATTAACCTTTCCTAAATCTACTTTTTTCTTTTCATTTTCAACATACAAAGTTGTTTTAGTAGTTTTATCAGACAAAGCACAATTGAATACTTTTGCTTTTTCGGACACATTATTTAAAAATACATTGGCATTCAATTGTGCAAAGTTGTTTGGTTCTGGTTCAAAAAGAAAACACTGTTTAGTTTCTTTATATTTTAAAAAAGGAACAGAATAAACTCCAATATTCGCGCCTACATCTATAAAATATTCACATTTGGTTTCCAAATATTTTTCGTACAGTATGCTTTTATGCAAATCCTCATATGATCCATCAAAAAATATTTTAGAATCAATGTAATTATCCAAATTTAATAACATTTTATTTTTATTTTTGTCATCTATTATTTCATAACCATCTATAAACTTATACAATGGCTCTAAAAACCTTTTTCCTCTTTTTAACGGGTAAGACCTATATATAAATCTAACTAAATCATTCTTTAACATTTTTTTCCTTTTTTGTATAAATTAATGCAAGTAGTATGAAAAAGACTAGTACTATACTCATTGCTATTGTAATTATTGAAAGAACTTCAATAAAGCCTAATGTATTTAAAAAAAATAAAAGAGAAATAGGAAGTATCATGTAAATTACAGATACAACCAAAACTACTTCTTGTTTATTTAAAACTATAAAAATATTTGCCATTGGTGAAGACATAAAATTCAAAAATAGCCATGGTGTCATAACTGATGCTGCTTCTCCTGCAAGTTTCCAATTTTCACCAAATACAAATATAAAGATATCTACTGCAAATAAATAGATAAATAAGAAAATAGGAGTAGCAACAATAGAAGCTTTAATAATAAACTTTATAACAATTCTATATAAATCACTTTTTTTAGAACTAGATACTTTTTGAAAAAACACCTGAGACAATGAACCACCTATAAGAAACATAGGAGTTTGTACCATTTTCCAAGCTAAAGAAAACTGTCCTAAAGTTGCAGTGGTAAAAAACTTAGCTATCAAAATACTTATCCCTGAAAGTCTAAATCCATCAATTAAAGCATTTGGTAGATTATATATTGGTAATTTTTTATGTTTTTTAATAAGTGCAAATATTTTTAATTTTTTCACTTCTTTTAGTCTATAGCTATCTTCTTTCCAAACAAGCTTACCAATAACTCCAGTAGCAACCCCTTGCCCTAAAACTCCACCAAGTATAAGACCACTACTACCAAAACCATTAAAACCCATACTAAGATTTGTAGTAGCTGTTGTACTACTTTGTATCACTCTACTAGTTGCTAATCTTTTATATTGTTTTTTTCTATTTGACCAGTAGTTAAAACTTTGGTAAATACCTGTAAGTAAAACTGTAATAGGTATAAAATAAAGCCAATTTGATATTTCAGGATTGCCTAAAAGATTTGTAATCTGAGCATTAAAAATAAAAACTATGATAAGAGATATAAAACTTACAAAAAAAGATATCATAATGGATAAAGCAACTATATTTATAGCATCTTCATCTTTTCTTGGAAGCATTATGGCTAACTCATATCGACCTGTAGCAATCACAGACATGATAGAAGCTATACTCATATAAAGTGCAAACACACCGAAGTCTTCAGGAGTGTAAATCCTCGTAAGTATCGGGCTTATGGCTATGGGTATAGCTTGCGCTATAGTCGTGCCAGTCATAAGAGTAAGTACATTTCGACTGAATTCTGATTTTGGTTTGTTTATCATTTGATAATTTTTAATTTTCCATTGATATGTTGATATTTTGAATTATCAAAACTATCTACAGCTACTCCATCGGCATCAAACTTCAATGTATTTCCAGCCTTGCTTACCCATCCAATTTGTTTGGCAGGAATGCCCACCATCAAAGCGTATGGCTTAACATCTTTGTTGACAACTGCACCTGAACCTATAAGCGCATATTCACCTATAGTTACTCCGCATACAACTGTTGCATTTGCACCAATTGAACAACCTTTTTTGAGAACTGTTTTTTTAAACTCTTCTTTTCTTATTATAAAAGCTCTTGGATTTATAACATTTGTAAAAACCATAGACGGACCTAAAAATACATCATCTTCTACTTCTACACCTTCGTAGATAGATATATTGTTTTGGACTTTTACACCATTACCTATTGTGACTTTTGGACCTACTACACAGTTTTGACCAAATGAACAATTGTTGCCAATTTCACTACCTGATAACACATGTGAGAAATGCCATACTTTAGTATCATCGCCTATCACTACATTTTCATCTATATAGGATGATTCATGTGCAAAGAACTTAGCCATTTTACACCAACACTTTTTTTACAAAAGGATGATAATCGCCCTGAAGTCCGATAGGGGTCAGTTTTCTAATCTCTGATACGATATTTATAGAGTTTCTTGCTTCTTCTAGCCCAAAACCGTTACCACTTAAAATGTGCTCGTAGCTTTTTGTATGTAAGTCTGTAAAACCCTCACTAAACTCAAACTCTTCACCATCAACTTTGATGCTTCTGTAGGTAGTTTTACCAGTTGCTTTGATGTCTTCTGGAATATAGTCATAGTTTACACTCAAGAACCATCTGACATTTGCATTTTTGAGTTTCAGAAATCCAGCGTTTGCATCTGGCTGTTTTAGATGAACTATATTTTCCTCTACAGGACCAAATATCCAAGAAAGCATATCAAAAAAGTGAACTCCGATATTTGAGGCAATTCCACCTGATTTACTTTCATTACCTTTCCAAGATACAAAATACCATTTTCCTCTGCTAGTTAAATATGTAAGGTCCAAATCATACACTTTGTCTGGATTTTCCTCCAACTCTTTTGCTATTTTATTTTTCAGAGCAATAATAGAATCATGAAGTCTGAGTTGCAAAATGGTATAAACTTTTTTACCTGTTTCTTGTTCTATGACTTGCAGTTGGTCTATGTTGTGTGGATTTAGTACCAGTGGCTTTTCACAGATAGCATGCGCTCCACTTTTGAGTGCAAATCGTATGTGAGAATCATGTAAATAGTTTGGAGTAGCAATAGCAATATACTCTATTCTTTTTTCTTGTTCTCTGTGCCATTTGTCTACAAATCTATCAAATCTTTCAAACTCTGTAAAAAAAGCAGCTTGAGGAAAGTTGCTATCCATAATTCCTATGCCATCATAAGGGTCTAATGCAGCTACAAGATTATTTCCTGTCTCTTTTATAGCTTTCATGTGTCTAGGAGCAATGTAGCCAGATGCCCCTATAAGTGCGAAATTTTTACTCATATTATAATCTCCATGTTGGTTTTTCTACTATGCCTTTGATATCTATAATAACTTCTCTTTCATTAGAAAGATTTATAAAATCATTTTCACTCAATTGCATAAACTGTTTATGTGCTACAGCGACCACAATAGCATCATATTTTTTACTAGATTTAAAAGGATTTGAAATAATTCCATGTTTATAATGCGTTTTCTCTTCATGCTCATCCACCCACGGATCATATACATCAACATTTACTTCATATTGCTTTAACTCTTCAATTATATCTACTACTTTGGTATTTCTCATATCAGGACAGTCTTCTTTAAAAGTTACTCCTAAAATCAAAACGTTTGAATCTTTTATCTTTTTATCTTTTTTAATCATTTGTTTTATAGTCTGTTCAGCTATAAACTTACCCATCCCATTGTTTATCTGTCTTGCACCTAAAATTAGATTTGGTTTATATCCTAGCTCTTCTGCCTTAAATGTTAAATAATATGGATCAACACCTATACAGTGCCCCCCAACCAATCCTGGCTTTAATTTTATAAAATTCCATTTGGTTGCCGCCGCTTCTATAACATCACTAGTATCTATCCCCATAGTGTCAAATATGAGTGCTAACTCATTTATAAGGGCTATATTTACATCTCTTTGTGTATTCTCAATCACTTTTGAAGCCTCTGCTACTTTTATTGAGCTTGCTTTATGCGTTCCGGCTGTTATGATTGAGCGGTATAAATCATCAACGATTGCTGCAATTTGTGGTGTGCTACCTGATGTTACTTTTAGTATTTTTGTTACTGTATGCTCTTTATCTCCCGGATTTATACGTTCAGGAGAGTATCCGCAAAAGAAATCTACATTAAACTTCATATTTGATGCTTTTTCTAACTCAGGAACGCATACTTCTTCTGTCACGCCTGGATATACAGTTGATTCATAGATGACAATATCATCTTTTTTAAGAACTGTACCTATCATTTGAGATGATTTTATAAGTGGAGTTAAATCTGGTCTATTTGAAGAGTCTATAGGAGTAGGAACTGTTACTATATAGATATTTGCATCTTTGATATCATCTAAGTTTGTAGAAAAAAGCATACCATTTTTTATAGATTTTTTTACCTCTTCATTTGAGAGTTCTAAAGTTCTATCATAACCTTGATTTAATTCATCAATTCTTGGTTTATTTATATCAAAACCTACCACAGAATACTTTTCACTAAAAGCATGAGCTAGAGGCAACCCTACATATCCTAGCCCTATAACACAAATTTTGTTCATTTATTACTATCCTTTTTTGAAATTATACCTTTGTTCTTTATTTTAGATTTTTGCATTGCTTTTTATACTCTTCCAGTTCTGCTCTCAGCTCGTCGTACTCTTTTTTCTTTCTTTCAATAAACTTTTCGGTTAATTCTAGCTTCTCTTGTACACCTTGCTGTGTGAGGAGGTATTTGTATTGGTTTTTGTTTTTGTTTGCGAAAAAGTTTTCAGCTTTGATGAGACCTTTGCCTATCAGTGCTTTTAAGACATAGTTTACCTTGCCTACACTCAGCCCCAACTCATCCGCAAGTGATTTTTGGCTTTTTAATTCAGTAATATTTCGCAATACAGTTAAAGTTAACTCATCTTTATGCAATAGTGTTTTCCTAATTCGATGTGTGATATATATTCAATATTTGAATTTTAGTGGAATATTTCTTTGTCGTAGGTTAAAAAGCCAGACTTTATTCATTTTGGGCTTTTAGTAGTATTGTTACTCATAGGCAATTGCATTTAAGCTCAATTTCCAATATCCATTTTTATCACTTCCAACTCGTTCTATAATTTGATACTCTTTTAACTTTTGAATACTTCTCATGACTGTTGTTCTGTTTTTATCAATCACTTCTGCAATCTCATCATAAGAAATATTTGGATTATTTTGTATCGCTTTCAAGATCTCTTCTTGTGTCTCATTTAGAGGTGCATTTAGAGGTGCATTTAGCTCTAGCTTAACTTCCACTCTAAAAACTTCACCTTCTACTATAACAGGGTCACTTCCACCATAAGCTTTCGCATACTTGTAGAGGTTTTTAACTCCACTTCCAAGCTCATCTGCAAAAGCTATATCTTTGTGCGCATAAGTACCACCATATCGTCCAGCCTTGCTTATTATTGAGTTGCCTTTGTGTGGCTGATCTTCCAGTGTCCAGTTCTATTGTCACCTATTCGTTCAAGGATGCCATCTTTTTTGAGTTTTAAAATATGTTGTTTTATACCGTTGATGCTTATATTCAACTCTTTTGCTAGCTTATCTCTTGTTATCTGGGGATTTTTGGCTATTAGCTCCAATAACTTATCTTTATTTGTTATTGGGGTAGTTATTGGGGTAGTTATTGGGGTAGTTATTGGGGTACTAGTTTTTTGTTCACGATAGCTCAATGTCACAAGATAGCCATTTCCCATCTCTTCATATGCTAGACTCATTGTTGGATAATTGGCAATCTCATCACGAATTCTGATATATCCACTTCCATATTTTTCAATGTCATTTGTAAGGTAAAAAGCCTCTGCAACAAGTTTGTTTCTTGTTTGTGCTTGGTAGTTGTCGGTAGCCAATTTTTCTACCGTCATATCCCCATAAAGTTTCCCAGGATTAAAAAACGTAATACTATTGTCAAATATTTTTATCTGAATATCTATGGGACTAGTATAATCTCGATGGACAATAGCGTTTAACACCAACTCCCTTAAAGCTTTTTTGGGATACTCAAATATCTCGGTTCTTTCTATCTCACCAGTAAACTCAAACGCCACCTTGATATGAGAAAGCATATAGTACATAGTCTCTTCTACGGCTTCAAAAAGTGTGAGCCTTAGCATTTTATCATCAAGTATCATTGATGGAGTTTTAAATCTTCCTATGTGGATATTGTACCAAGTTTGCTCTTTTGCAAAAAGTAGTTTAGCTGCATTTGTTGGCTTATTATTTTTTAGTAAATTTAATTTCTGAAGATTTTGTTCTCTACTTCCAACCAGTCTAAATCTTCCACTTTCATTTACTTTTGCAAAGAATTTATCTATTTTCTCTATATCCAAATCTTCATATACGCTATCGGCTGACTCATAAGCATCCCATGATAACCCAAGAGATTGTAGATGCATATTTGAGATTTCAGTTAAACTCATTTGGTGATTGCTATTGTGGGCTCTTTTATAGTATTTTCCTTTGAAGCCAACAGGCTTAATCGGAAATTCGTCTACACTTATGACTAAAATATTTTTATCATCGATTGAGACTTGTTCAATATCTACCATCAAGGATGGTTCAGTAGAATTTTTTATCTGATTGATATAGTTTTGGATACTCTCAGGTGAAATGGTAACACCTATGATATCTCCACTATCATCTAGCCCTATAATTATCTTTCCGCCATTACTATTTGCAAAAGCAACCACTGATTCAATCACCTCTTTCTGAAATGAAGCTTTGAATTCTACAGTTTTATTTTCACCATTTTTGATGACAGATATAAGTTCTTGGTGTCTTGTTGTCATCTTACTGCTTCATCATTTCAAGTTCTCGGACCAACTCGTCGTACTCTTTTTTCTTTCTTTCGATAAACTTTTCGGTTAATACTATTTTTTCTTGTACGCCTTTTTGAGTTAAGAGGTATTTGTATTGGTTTTTGTTTTTATTCGCGAAAAAGTTTTCAGCTTTGATGAGACCTTTGCCTATCAGTGCTTTTAAGACATAGTTTACCTTACCTACACTCAGCCCCAACTCATCCGCAAGTGATTTTTGGCTTTTAAATTCAGTAATATTTCGTAATACAGTTAAAGTTAACTCTTCTTTATGCAATGTTATTTTCCTAAGTCGATGTGTGTAATATATTCAATATTTGAATTTTAGTGGAATATTTCTTTGTCGTAGGTTAAAAAGCCAAAAATTAATTATTTTGGCCTTTTAGCAATATCGTTGAATTCACCTTCGTTTCTATCTATTCCTAGTTCATTGAGTCTTGCGTATTTCAGATTTATATCATAGTAGTCATTTATGTTATCTAGTCCTACTACTTCATCACCTCGTTCTAAAAGTTTTTTTGCCAAATGGTAGCCTATAAAGCCAGCTGTGCCTGTTATTAAGATTTTCATTTAGTTTCCTAACTTTTTTATTGTTGGATTGTTTATCAAAGATTTTATTTGCGAAATTGCAGTTTCATTGAGAGCTATAAGCCTATCTGCTTGAGGCAATCCTCTTTTGATAAGTTCTGCATTTATGCTTTCCATATTTGACAAGACGATAAGCTGCTCTACACTAGAATAATCTCTAATATTTCCTTCTTTATCTTTATTGGCTTCTCTCCACTCTTTGGCAGTCATGCCAAACAAGGCTACATTGAGCACATCTGCTTCATTTGCATAGACAAAGCTCTCTTTGGACTTACTTACAACTTGCGGTATTAAATGCTCTTTTATTGCCTCTGTATGAATTTTATAATTTATTTTTGAAAGGCTTCGACTTAAATTCCACTCAAGGGATTTATTTTCTATCTCATCTTCTTTTAATCTTTGAAACTCTTTGATAAGAAACAATTTGAACTCAGCGCTTATCCAAGAAGCAAATTCAAATGCTATATCTTTATGAGCGTAAGTTCCTCCATATCGTCCTGCTTTACTTATGATGCCTATCGCGTTTGTATTTGATATCCATTGTTTTGGAGTTAGTATAAAACTGTTTAATCCAGCTTCATTTTTAAAGGAGTCGAATTCGACCCCTTTAAAATCTGGATTATTGATATGCTCCCAAAGTCCTAAAAATTCTATCGTCGTTCTACTTCTAAGCCAATTTTTAACAACATCTTTTGGTTCATCAGACAGTTGTGAAATCTCTTTTACCTTTTACTATCATACTTTTCTTGCCCATCTTATAGCTTCTTTTAACCAATCAATATTTTCTTCATTATACTTTTCTATTTTAAATGCACCTTGTGTATCTTTGCAAGCTATAGACATATCAAACCTTTTATACACTTTAATAATCTCATCTACAAAATCCTTTGGATCTTTTGAAGGTTTAGCATCAGACAAAATATCTTCTAATATATCCGCGCACTCTTGTAAATCTTCATCATTCACCTCTAAGGAGTGATAAATCATTTGTGCTAATTTATTAAACTTTCTGATTCCTAGCTCTCTTTTTGGAGTAGTAGGATTATCTAAAATATATGATTCTTCTTTTGTGTATAAAAAAGTGCCATTTTCAAGTTTATATTTCATCTTGTATTCAATTACAAAGCTATCATCACGATTTTCTAGTGTTTTACAAATATCACTTATCTCTTTTAAATCTTGCACCAAAACTTCATGGTTATCGTAGTCATCATAAGTGATTTTAACATCGTATCCTAAAAATGTAACTGTTTTCATACTCTTTTTCCTCTTGTACTCATTAGGTGAATTGCTTTTGTATTTAAATCATCAGTCTCTTCAAATGGACCATAATACCAAGCTTTGGTTTCATCATACTCTACACCAATTATTCTGCTAGAAAGTATAGCATCAAGTCCACCTTCATATCCATCCAGCAAAACTTTATACTCTTTTGGATATTTTTTGAGCTCGTTTATAAGTTGTTCTACTGTTAAAAAAAGATTCATATCAGCCTCCAATATTTTTTCCAATATTTTTTCCAATATTTTTTCCTCATTCTACTTTATCAAAATTCTCTTCAATATAAGTCTTAAAAAGTTCAAATATTCTTTTATCATTTAGTTTTCTAAAATCATTTTTTAGCATAAATGGTATAAATATCTCTTTGAAAATCTGTTCATTTATCCAATATTCAGCAATATACTCATTTTCACAAACTTTATAGATTAGATAGTAAATTATCTCATTTACTATGTGTCTTTTGTGTGAAATAGCCCAAGGCTCATGCTCTCCAAATCCTTCAATCTCCTCATCAACTAAAGCTGGACTAAACTGAAAAAATGCCTCTTGAACTTCATCTAAGATATTAAATCTTTTTGCTTGATCAAGCAGATATTCTACTTCTGCTATCTCTTTTGGGGTATATTTATAAAGTTCATACAAAGTCATCTATTTACTTTTCTTTGTTAAATCCATCGAATTCGATGGGTTTACAATTGTCGTTATTGTACCCATTTGAAATACTAGAAGTTTTGCGCACAAGTGAAAACCTATGAAGCCTGCTGTACCTGTAACCAAAATCTTTTTAAATTTTGGTAATGTTGAATTTTTAATTTTGAATTTTGAATTATTTTCCAATTTTATTTTCCTGCATAATCTATTGCACTATTTAAAACTCTTCTGACAATAATATTATCTTCTTTTACTGAAGAAAATACCAAATATGAATCAATAATATAAACTCTACAATCTTGATACACTTTTTTGTATTTACATTCTACTCCAATATATGGAGAAGTAGCCAATAGTTTAATTTTAATTTTTAAAAAATCCGTATATGACAATGCTCGACTAACACTGTCTTATGAAATATATGCAACTATTGCTTCTAAATCTAATATCGATTGTTCAGAATATTTAATTTGCATATTTCGCTTTTATATTTTCAAAAATTTCTTCATCTGATTTGTCACTTATATCTGAATTCATACCAATTTAATCTCATCATTTAGATATGATAGATCATTACTATCTATTCTTGGCATAATTACAACTTCAACTTCTTTATAATCAAAATAATCAGGTAATTTTATATTTAACATATGATTATTGACTTTTGCAAATTCTCTTATAGCTGTCATTTTAAATCCTTTATAGTTTATTATATCTAACTATCACTATTAAATATATCTCTAGTATATACTTTATCTTTTACATCTTCTAAAATAGTTGAAAAACTCATCTTCCATATCTTTTTGTAGAGATTCTAGATGATTTTCGTTTAAAATTAAACATTCACAATTCAACATTAAAACTGTCCTGCTTGTGCTTCATTTATATTGGTACCAACAGAAGTTCCACTTCTTAGGAGTTGTTTGGATAGTACATACTCTTTTTTATCATCACAAAGATGCTTATAGAGTTTGACTACTCTAATGGCAAATGAAAATGATTTATCCAAGATTATATTATCTTTCAATTTTTCTCCAATTCAAAACTAGCAAATATTGTTTTACAAAATGAAAAGTTCCCTTAAAAACTAAAATTACTAATAAAGTACTTTTATTTACATGTAAAGCTATTCATTCATATCAATTCATCTTTTTCATGATCTTTAGTTGCCATAGTCTGATTGATCTTCCATCGTCCAGTTTTATCGCTTCCAACTCTCTCAATTATTCCCATCTCTTTGAATTTTTTAATACTTCGCATGATTGTTGTTCTATTTTTATCAACTTCTTTAGCTATCTCATCATATGAGATATTTATATTGTTTTGTATGGCTTTTAAAATCTTTTCTTGTGTTTCATTTAGAGGTGCATTTAGAGGTGCATTTAGAGGTGCATTTAGTTTTAATTTAACTTCCACTCTAAAAACTTCTCCTTCAACTATAACAGGATCGTTTCCCCCATATGCTTTCGCATACTTGTAGAGATTTTTAACTCCACTTCCAAGCTCATCTGCAAAACCTATCTCACGAAATACTTTAGCAATCGATGGATTTTTGGGATAGGGTGTAAAATTGGCAGGATTAATTTCGCCATAGAAGTGTGGTATGTTTGCATTTTCAAATACCACTTTATCTTTGAGTATTATCATCTTTGCCACATAAGCACTACTATACTCTCTATGAATCAAGCTATTTGCAACAGCCTCACGAAATATCTTGTCCCTAAGACTTATTCTCATATCTCCTTCAAGGTAAAAAGGATCATTTAAATGCTTTTTGACAAACTCCATCATCTTGTAGTAACTATCTATGAGATTTGTAGTGAGTATCTCTCTATCGTCGTATCTGTCAAGATTTACTTTTCTGAGTATCAGATCTGTTTTATAGTGAGGCAGAACACCAGCTATTGTCTCATCTTTTCCAAAAAGTAAAATAGCCGCCAAAGTGGGACCCTCTTTGTTCGTGGATTTGTCTAGCTTATAAAGCCCTGCATTTTTAAGTAGCTCAAAATCACTCAACCCTTCCCACGGATGTGTGTCAACTCGTCTGTTGGAGGCAACAATACGGATTCTTTTGATAAGCTCAAGGCTTAAATCATCCATAGTTACATATGGAAACACTTTATCTTCTGTATGAACATCTTGTTTGAGCAGGTAGAGCTTTGCTATGTTTGCATTTTGCGCTGTGATATCAAAATCACTATCGTTGTTTCTATCAAATATTTTTCCGCCCAGACGATGGACAGATTCACTTTGTGGCACATAAATATGTAAAATTTTCTTTTCTTTAATCTCTATAACATCGATACTCAAATAAACAGGAGGATTGAACTTTTGAGGGTTATTTATAGTTGTTAAAAAATCTTTTTTCATCTCCTCTATTTTATCTTCATCCACGCCCACCACAGAGCTATCGTCTTTTACTCCAAGAAGCAGATGACCACCAGCACGATTTAGAAATGCGCAGACAGTTTCATATACATCTTTGTTGAGCTTTGATTTGGACTCTTTAAATTCTATAGTCAACCCTTCACCTTGAGCTAATAATGATGTTATATCTGTCATTTCACTACATTTCCTTCTTTATTACTATTAATATCTCGCCACTGTTTTGCAGTAAGCCCAAAAAGTGACATATTTAAGACATCTGCTTCATTTGCATATACAAAATTATCTTTTTGTGCTGTAATTATAGCTGGAATAAGATGTTCTCTTATAGCATCGGTATGAATTTTATAGTTTATTTTTGAGAGGCTTCTACTTAAACTCCATTCTAAGGATTTAGTTTCTATCTCGTTATTTTTAAGTCTTTGAAATTCCTTGATAAGAAATAGTTTAAATTCTGCACTTATCCAGCTCGCAAATTCAAAAGCTATATCTTTGTGCGCATAAGTACCACCATATCGTCCAGCCTTGCTTATTATTCCTATGGCATTTGTATTAGCTATTTATTTTTTTAAGTTCTCTTTTATTTAAAGCACCTACTTTAAATTCAAGTTTTACTACAGAATTAATGCAATAGTCCATTGATAAATCGATATCTATTTTATCTTTTGAATAATCTATAAGTAAACAAGTATCTAAAAATATCATTGAGTTTTTACTCTTCTTAGATCATGCATATACTTAGCTACATCTTCTATAGAGAGTGTAAAATGAACTGTGTAAACCCACCTACTATTTCTAAATCAGTTAGTGTATTTTGACATAATTTCGCTGAAAAAGATACTAAGTTGAGGGTAAATTTCATACCAATTTCTAATGCTGGT
>Ga0314774_1000008_pt1 | contig 233682 bp, 244 predicted proteins | sample MetaGCBIA2018_FD_204515 | JGI IMG/M metagenome (GOLD analysis project Ga0314774, IMG submission 204515) | Cryopeg brine microbial communities from Beaufort Sea near Barrow, Alaska, United States - CBIA 2018 | ecosystem: Environmental > Aquatic > Marine > Coastal | place: USA: Alaska... | reverse complement strand
TTGGCATATTCAAGCTTTTGTTCTGCTGTAAATGTTAAGCGTGCTTTTCGGGTCATAATAATTCCTAATATTTTTTCAAATTATAGGCTATAAATTACTTCACTTTTATTAGACCATTACACTTTTGACTGATATACCTAATCGCTTGGCAACGTCTGCCACGTCATAGCCTCGCTCAGTGATTTGCTTGACTGCTTCGGATTTAAATTCATCCGTATATCGAATACCTTTCATTTTCATTTCCCCATTTCAGTTTTGACATTATGTTATGTCTTCTAAAGCGGGGAAGTCCACATTGCGAGGTCATACAAGGGAAAAGATGACCCAGCATTATCTTGATGGTCATGACTGGACCACTGTAGAAATGGCTATAAATCAGTAATCATTTTTAGAATATATTTAGAAAGTTTTAAGAATTGTCTTTTAGAAAAGTCTAATATCTGAAAGATAATTTTATGTAAAGCCTCACTACACAAGGCTTTTAAGTATGGTGCCGATGGGCGGACTCGAACCGCCATGGACTACGTCCACCACCCCCTCAAGATGGCGTGTCTACCAATTTCACCACATCGGCGTAAGTGTATGTCTTTACGGTAATTCAGGTAGATCTGCTGGTGCTTCTTTGGTGGTTTCTGTTATAGCTGTTTTAGTAATACTATCAACACTATCTGTTTTTCCAGAAAAATAAGCTAGCGTTAGGCTAGTTATAAAGAATGCAGTTGCTAGCACAGCACTACTTCTGGATAAAAATGAGGTAGAACCTTGACTACCAAACACACTTGATGAAGCGCCCCCTCCACCTCCCAGAGCCGCGGCACCTGCATCAGCACCCTTGCCGTGTTGAATAAGGATCAACCCAACTAATAGGATTGAAACGACTATATGTACAACAAGAATTATTGAATCCATTTTTATAAAAACCTAAATGCTAACTACATGCTGCCTGACAAATCTTTACGAACTCTTGTGCATCTAAAGACGCACCACCAACAAGTCCGCCATCAATATCAGGCATTGAAAATAACGGTGCGGCATTATCTCCTTTAACGCTGCCTCCGTAAAGTATTTGTATTGACTCAGCCGTAGCGGGATCATGTTTTGCTAGGCGCTCACGCATGAAAGAATGCACATCTTGCGCCCATTCTGGTGTTGCGGACTTCCCGGTACCAATCGCCCAAACTGGCTCATATGCCAACACGGTCTGCGACAGCGCTTTAACGCCACTTTTATTGATCAATATATCTAATAACCTTGCAACCACTTCTTCGGTTTGGCCTGTTGCATGTTCTTCTGGCGTTTCGCCAATGCACAGAATTGGGGTTACTCCTTCGGTAAGTGCCATTTCATATTTATCGGCAACAATATGATCGAGTACAAATTGATCTAAATCTAATTCAGCATACAAACAACGTCGCTCAGAATGGCCAATCAACACATATTTACAACCAAAATCTTTCAACATGGCAGCGGATATTTCACCAGTATAAGCACCTTGTCTAAATTGCGATAAGTTTTGTGTCCCCCATAACAATCCTGAACCTTCTAATGCTTTTTGTACTTGCTGTAAATAAACAGCAGATGGAAAGATTGCTACATCAACTGAGGTAAATTTATCTTTTTCTGCTAAAATCTTATCCAGTAAAATTGCATTACGGGCACTAGTGCCATTCATTTTCCAATTTCCAGCAACTAACGGTTTACGCACTGATCACATCCTAATTAACAATATTTACATGCGAGGTTACCGACTCATTTCTAATAAAGCAATCAATCAATCAATAATTATCTAATACTAATATTACCTGTTGTGTCATATGTTTAATTCAAAAAAACAACTGATTTTAAATACCTTTATACAAAATTAAACTTAAATTATTCAGATACAACAAATCAAAAATAACTGTTTGCCGTAAACTTTATACTCATCACAACGTGCTATGCATAATCAAATCAAAGCTTACTTTAGATTGGAGATTATTTAAGTTACTTTAACTTTCTTTAAAGCAACGTTTCAATGACTTCAGCTAGCTCGATTGCAAGTTGGTTAATTAATGCAGCATCACGGCCTTCAACCATAACTCTAATAACAGGTTCTGTTCCCGAAGCCCGTAATAATACCCGCCCATCGTTACCTAGTTTAGCCTCAACTACTTTGATAGCAGCATTCACTTCTGCATGTTCAGAAAGATTAACCATTTTATTAACACGAACATTGATCAATCGTTGCGGAAATTTAATCACGGCAGAGCGCAGTTCATTTAATGTAATACCTGTTTCCTGCATTTCAGCTAATACTTGTAATGCTGCAACAATGCCATCTCCCGTCGTCGTTTTATCTAAACAAATAATATGGCCTGACGCCTCGCCACCGACGGTAGCGCCTGTTTCTTTTAACATCTCCATGACATAACGGTCGCCGACTTGTGCACGGTGCAATGCCATATTATAAGATTCAAGCGCCTGCTCAAGTCCTAAATTAGACATTAATGTGCCAACAATTACTGGGTGTGGATTACCTGCTCGCTGCTGTGCTCGTGCAATGACAAATAACAGTTCATCGCCATCGACCAATTCACCTCGGTGATCAACCATAATTAACCGATCGCCATCACCATCCAAAGCAATACCTAAATCCGCTTTATTTTTCAGTACAGCTGCCTGTAAAAGTCTCGGCTCAGTTGATCCGCATTCCTTGTTAATATTTAGACCATTAGGCTCAGCACCCATCACCACCACTTCAGCACCGAGTTCTCTAAAAACATTGGGAGCAATATGATAGGTCGCACCATGTGCACAATCAACAACAAGCTTCAAATTAGAAAAGTCTAATTTTGAAGATACGGTGCTCTTACAGAACTCAATATAACGGCCTGCAGCATCATCAATACGATACGCTTTACCGAGCAAGGCCGAATCTACAGTCACCAATGGCTGGTCCATCATAGCTTCAATTTCAAGTTCTATAGATTCAGGTAACTTAGTACCCTCGCCAGAAAAAAACTTGATACCATTATCTTGATATGGATTATGTGAGGCACTGATTACAATGCCTGCTTGGGCATGAAATGTACGAGTTAGATAAGCAATAGCTGGCGTAGGCATTGGACCCAATAGGTATACATCAACACCTGCGGCAGACAATCCCGCTTGTAAAGCTGATTCAAACATATAACCAGAAATTCGGGTGTCTTTACCAATTAGTACTTTGCTTCTATGTTCTTTTGCAAAAACATGGCCTATTGCCCAGCCTAACTTTAGTACGAATTCTGGTGTGATAGAACCATCACCGACTCGACCGCGGATACCATCTGTTCCAAAATAACGTCTTGTTTGTTCAGTCAATACTATTCACCTTCATTACATGGTCACACATCTTAATAGCTTGCAGCGTTTCACGCACATCATGACTACGGATTATTTTAGCGCCTTGCCATACAGATATCACCGCTAACGACAAACTAGCGGCTAAACGCTCTTCAACGGATACTTTTAATAATTTACCAATCATCGATTTGCGTGAAACACCGACCAACACAGGAAAGCCTAATGCAATCAGTCTGGTAAGATGTTTCATTAATAAAAGATTGTGATTGGCTCGTTTGCCAAAACCAAAACCAGGATCGAGAACCAACATATCCCGAGCAATACCCGCTTGTTCACATGCGGTCGTGCGTTCTAATAAGAAGGCAATTACATCAGTAACGACATCGTCATATTGAGGAGCATTTTGCATGGTTTGAGGCGTACCTTGACTATGCATCAAGCATATTGGCACATTACAATCAACGGCTGCTTGCATCGCACCTGTCACTTGCAAAGCGCGAACATCATTAATGAGTCCTGCTCCCGCTTTGACAGCGGCGCGCATTACATCTGGCTTACTGGTATCAATAGAAATCGGAATATCAAGCTCACTATGGATCGCTTGAATTATTGGTACCACACGTGAAATTTCTTCTTCTACCGATACAACTAGAGCTCCGGGCCGTGTCGACTCACCGCCAACATCAATGATGGCAGCTCCCTCTTCGACCATTCTTTTAGCCTGTTGCAAAGCTGTATCTGCAACGATGAATTCTCCACCGTCTGAAAAAGAATCTGGCGTAACATTTAAAATCCCCATTATCTGGGGATGTGTTAAGTCTACCGGTTTACCGGAACAATTTAAAATCATTACTGGATCCTATGGCAATTGATCCGCAGGCTTTCCAGAAGTTTCAGAATCAGATGAAGAAAAGTTTTCAGGCGGTGTTGACGAACTATCAGTCCAATCTTTTGGAGCACCTGGTTCACGACCTTCCATAATGGCATCAATCTGAAGACTATCTATCGTTTCATATTTAATTAATAAAGCCGTCATAGCATGTAATTTGTCGATATTATCAGTCAACATTTTTTGTGCACGTTGATAATTACGATTGATCAGTGTACGAATGTCTTCGTCAATTTTCTTTGCCGTTAAATCAGATACAGTTTTATGTTGTGTGACAGAGCGGCCTAGGAATACTTCACCTTCGTCTTCACCATAAGACATCGGACCCATATTATCTGACAAACCCCATTTAGTGACCATATCATGCGCTAGTTTAGTCGCACGCTGAATATCATTTGATGCACCTGTTGTGACTGATTCAGCACCATAGATTAATTCTTCAGCAATTCGACCGCCGTACAAACTTGAGATCTGACTTTCTAGCTGTTGCTTACTTAAACTATATTTATCTTCTGTCGGTAAAAACATTGTTACACCTAATGCTCGCCCACGAGGAATAATACTAACCTTATAAACAGGATCATGATCAGGTACTAGACGGCCAACAATGGCATGTCCGGCTTCATGATAGGCCGTCTTCTCTTTTTCTTTCTCATTCATAACCATTGAGCGACGTTCGGCACCCATCATGATTTTGTCTTTGGCTTTTTCCATGTCTTCCATTTCGACTAAACGTTTATTCGTTTTAGCGGCAAATAAAGCCGCTTCATTAACTAGATTAGCCAAATCAGCACCAGAAAAACCAGGCGTACCACGGGCAATTAATGATGCTTTTACATCATCGGCTGCAGGCACTTTGCTTAAGTGGACCTTAAGGATTTGTTCGCGACCACGAATATCTGGTAATGGCACTACTACTTGGCGATCAAATCGACCAGGACGTAATAACGCGGGATCTAACACATCTGGACGATTTGTCGCAGCGATTACTATGACACCTTCATTCCCTTCAAAACCATCCATTTCAACTAATAATTGGTTTAATGTTTGTTCGCGTTCGTCATTACCGCCACCTACACCCGCACCACGATGGCGACCTACAGCATCGATTTCATCTATAAAGATAATGCAAGGTGCATGTTTTTTAGCTTGTTCGAACATGTCACGCACACGTGAAGCACCAACACCCACAAACATTTCAACAAAGTCTGAACCTGAGATGGTAAAAAAAGGCACTTTCGCTTCACCAGCAATTGCTTTAGCTAATAGTGTTTTACCTGTACCAGGTGAACCAACCATTAAAATACCACGAGGAATTCTACCGCCTAACTTTTGAAATTTAGCAGGTTCACGCAAGAACTCAACTAATTCACTTACTTCTTCTTTAGCTTCTTCTACGCCAGCCACATCTTTAAAAGTCACTTTAACTTGGTCTTCGTTCAACATTTTGGCTTTACTTTTACCAAATGACATCGGGTTTTTACCGCCACCACCACCCTGCATTTGACGCATAAAGAAAATCCAAACACCGATTAGCAACAACATTGGGAACCATGATATGAAAATCTGCATCAACAAGCCCGTTTGTTCGGCTGGTTTAGCTTGAATACTCACGCCGTTATTCAGTAAGTCACCCATTAAACCTGCGTCATAGTCAGGGCTATAGGTCGTAAACTCACTGCCATCGGTCATCTTCCCTGTAATGGTTTTTCCCTGAATATCAACCGCTGATATTGCCCCATTTTTCACATCGGATATGAAAGTGGAATAATCGATTTCGCCTAACTTGGCTTTTTGGGGTCCGAAATTATTGAACACCGACATCAGCACCATCGCGATGACGACCCATAAAACGATGTTTTTCATCATGTCATTCAATGTTTGTTACCTCTGTAACTTAATTATTTTAGGCCACGGCCGAGTAAATAAACTTCTCGACTGCGTGGTCGTGATGCATCTGGTTTTCTTGTAACAACCTTCTTGAAGCCTTCTCGCATCGCTTTAAGATAGCCATCAAACCCTTCACCTTGAAATACTTTCACTAGGAAAGTACCTTGTTTACTCAAGTTGGTCAAAGCAAAATCTAGCGCCAATTCAACTAAATGCATGCTACTAGGCTGATCAATAGAACCTACACCAGTTATATTGGGGGCCATATCTGATAATACAAGGTCTATTTGTTGACCATTTAAAACGACCATCAGTTCATTCAACACAGAATCTTCACGAAAGTCACCTTGAATAAAATAAACACCAGTCAGTGGCGTCATAGGCAGTATATCTAAAGCGACAACGGTTCCTTTTTCATTCATCTTACGAAGTGCATAATCTGACCAACCGCCGGGAGCAGATCCTAAATCAACTACCGCCATCTTTGGATAAATTAATTTATCTTTTTTATCGATTTCTGCTAATTTAAAGGTAGCTCGCGATCGATAGCCTGCTTTTTGAGCCATTTTGACATAATGATCATCAAAATGTTCTTTCATCCAATCATTACTAGATTTACTTCTAGCCATGCGACTTAAGTCCTTATTTCACTAGTTTGTTTATCTGTGGTTACAACTAATGCTAATCCCAATAGGCTTAGAATTATATAAAGATTTTTACTAATCGAATGTAGTAAATCAAACCGTTCAACAAGTGAAGTATCACCTAAATGAATCATGTTCTTGACGACTTCTATTGCGGGCTGTAAATAAAAATTAAAAATGACGGTAAGTAGCAGCATTATTAATACAACCCAAAAGCGCCACAAACCTATAACTTGCTTACCGTGAATAACGATTTTTGTGATGAGCAATATTGTGCCACATCCCAAACCCAACATATTCACCACAGTAAATAAATGACCCGCATAATTGCCTGCTAAGACTACATTACCCAAGTTAACAAATGCCATCGGAACTGCAATATAACCTATCGCTAATAGACTTCCCACCCACAATGTGAGTAATAAGCGTTCACCTAATAAACTCGATATCATCTAGTTATTTACACCTCATATCGTATAGCAACGATTTCATATTCAATTGCACCACTAGGGGCTTTTACAATGGCAATATCATCTACTTCTTTACCGATTAGTGCCCTAGCAATAGGTGATGAGATAGAAATACGATTTTTCTTAATATCTGATTCATAGTCACCGACAATTTGATAAGTCACTTGATCATCATTATCAATATTCAATAATTGCACAGTAACGCCAAACACCACACGACCATCACGCGGTAATCCAGTTGGATCGATTATTTGTGCGTTTGAAAGAACGCCTTCTAGATCTTGAATGCGACCTTCGATAAAGCTTTGTTGTTCTTTAGCGGCATGATACTCAGCGTTTTCTTTCAAATCTCCATGAGCACGTGCTTCTGAAATAGCCGCCACAACTTCAGGTCTAGCGGTATATTTTAAATGTTGTAGCTCGTCTTTTAACGCATCTGAACCGAGTAATGTAATAGGCACTGCCATTAGTTTAATTCTCCATGTAATGACTGTAGGCAATTAACCGAATCATTATCTTTACTGTGTAATGCTTGACATGTGGCTCGCGCCGCAGCCAATGTGGTTGTGTAATTAACTTGATGTTGCAAGGCTGCCCGGCGAATTTCACGCGAATCAGCTACAGATTGTCGACCTTCTGTCGTATTCACAATCAAATTAATTTCGTCATTCTTAATCATATCTACAATATGCGGTTGGCCTTCGGCGACTTTGTTCACACGTTCACAATCAATACCACCTGCATTCAACACGACTTGAGTGCCACGGGTTGCTAAGATCGAAAATCCTAAGGCGCTTAAATCTTTAGCGATTTCAACAATCGTCGTTTTATCAGCATCACGAACACTTATAAATGCCTTACCACCTGTCGGTAATGAAACACTGGCCGCTAATTGAGATTTAGCAAAGGCTTCACCAAAAGTACGACCAACGCCCATGACTTCACCCGTTGATTTCATTTCTGGACCTAAGATTGGGTCAACACCTTGGAATTTTATGAATGGGAAAACAGCTTCTTTTACCGAAAAATATTTAGGGATGACTTCTTTAGTCACACCCTGCTCTGCCAAGCTACGTCCAACCATACAACGTGCAGCTACTTTTGCTAAAGGCACACCAATTGCTTTCGAAACATAGGGCACGGTTCTAGAAGCACGAGGGTTAACTTCAAGGATAAATATTTTATCACCTTGCACTGCAAATTGAGTGTTCATCAAACCAACCACACCAAGTTCTAACGCCATTTGACGTACTTGATCACGCATACGATCTTTAACGTCTTCACTCAAACTATAAGTCGGTAATGCACACGCTGAATCACCTGAATGAACACCGGCTTGTTCGATGTGCTCCATGATGCCGCCAATCAATACATCTTTACCATCACAAATTGCATCAACATCCACTTCAATCGCATCATCAAGGAAACGATCAAGTAACACTGGTGAATCATTCGAGACAAGAATAGCAGTTTTCATATAACGACTTAATTCTTCTTCGTTATAAACAATCTCCATTCCACGCCCACCCAATACATATGACGGACGCACCACCAGCGGATAACCAATTTCAGAGGCTAAAGCGACAGCCGTATCGACTGAAAAAGCTAAGCGATTCGGTGGTTGTAATAAGTTAAGTTTTTCAACCATTTGCTGAAAACGTTCACGATCTTCAGCATGATCAATTGCATCAGGCGAAGTACCTATAATCGGTACGCCAGCCGCTTCAAGTGCTCGTGCTAATTTCAATGGCGTTTGTCCACCATATTGCACGATGACGCCTTTTGGTTTCTCTAAATCAACAATCTCAAGGACATCTTCTAAGGTCACAGATTCAAAGTAAAGACGATCAGATGTATCATAATCTGTTGAAACCGTTTCAGGATTACAGTTGACCATAATGGTTTCGTAACCGTCTTCACGCAGGGCTAATGCAGCGTGAACACAGCAGTAATCAAATTCAATACCTTGCCCAATACGGTTAGGTCCACCACCCAAAATCATGATTTTGTCACGATTAGTCGGATTGGCTTCGCATTCCTGCTCATAGGTTGAATACATATAAGCCGTATCGCTAGAAAATTCTGCAGCACAAGTATCAACCCGTTTATAAACCGGGCGTACATTAAGATCGTGACGATGCTTACGTACTTGTTTTTCCGTTTTTTGTAACAATTTTGCCATACGCGAATCAGAGAAGCCTTTACGTTTCAGTGCACGCATATGTGTCTCATCAAGCGATGCCAAAGATTGATCTTTCAGTCCATTTTCAATGTTAACTAGCTCTTGAACCTGTACCAAGAACCATGGATCGATGTTAGTTAGTTGCTGAATTTCGTCATAACTAAAGCCATAGCGGAAAGCATCGGCAACATACCAAAGACGATCTGAACCAGGCAAGCGCAATTCTCGACGTAAAGTATCTGCAACATCAGGAGCTTCTAAATCGATAATCTCAGTCAATCCATCACGGTCAATTTCTAACCCACGTATTGCTTTTTGTAATGATTCTTGGAAGTTTCGACCAATGGCCATCACTTCACCTACCGATTTCATCTGGGTGCTCAAACGATTCTCTGCTTGAGGAAATTTTTCAAAAGTGAAACGAGGAATTTTAGTAACAACATAATCAATGGATGGTTCAAATGATGCAGGTGTTGTTCCACCCGTAATGTCATTCTGCAATTCATCAAGGGTGTAACCCACGGCTAATTTTGCCGCTACTTTGGCAATCGGGAATCCAGTAGCTTTTGATGCTAATGCTGATGAACGTGATACGCGAGGATTCATCTCTATAATGATTAAGCGACCCGTGTCAGGCTGAACTGCAAATTGTACATTTGAACCGCCAGTATCTACACCAATTTCTCTTAATACTTCTAAAGAAGCATTACGCATGATTTGATATTCTTTATCGGTTAATGTTTGTGCAGGTGCAACAGTAATGGAGTCGCCGGTGTGAACGCCCATCGGGTCAAAGTTCTCAATCGAACAGATGATAATGCAATTATCTTTACGATCTCGCACCACTTCCATTTCGTATTCTTTCCAACCGATGATGGATTCTTCGATCAATAATTCAGACGTTGGACTAAGGTATAAACCACGCTGACATATATCAATAAAATCTTCTTGATTATAAGCAATACCGCCACCGCTACCACCCATAGTGAATGATGGTCGAATAATAACGGGGTAACCAAATTGTTTCTGCGCTTCTATCGATTCTTCCATATTATGAGCAATGGCTGACTTTGGCATATCTAAGCCAATTTTTGTCATTGCTGCACGGAATAAATCGCGATCTTCTGCTTTGTTAATCGCTTTACTATCAGCACCGATCATTTCAACGCCGAATTTTTCTAAAACCCCATGACGTTCGAGATCCAACGCGCAGTTCAACGCTGTCTGTCCGCCCATCGTCGGGAGAATCGCATCAGGACGTTCAGCCTCAATGACCTTGCTTACCGCTTGCCATGTAACGGGCTCGATGTAAGTCGCATCCGCCATATTTGGATCAGTCATGATGGTTGCTGGATTAGAGTTCACTAAAATAACGCGGTATCCTTCTTCGCGTAATGCTTTACAGGCTTGGGCGCCAGAATAATCGAATTCACAGGCTTGGCCAATTACAATTGGACCTGCGCCTAAGATAAGAATGCTTTTGATATCAGTACGTTTTGCCATTATTGTTTACTTACCTGTCGCTGTTTCAAGTAGATCGATAAAATGATCAAATAAAGGAGCTGCATCTTGAGGACCAGGGCTTGCTTCTGGATGCCCTTGGAAACTAAATGCTGGTTTAGTGGTGTGGTGAATACCTTGTAAGGTACCATCAAACAATGAAATATGTGTTGGCGTTAAAGTATCAGGAAGTGATGCTTCATCAACAGCAAATCCATGATTTTGACTCGTTATCATCACTAATCCAGCTGTCAGCTCTTGCACTGGATGATTCGCACCGTGATGGCCAAATTTCATTTTGATTGTTTTGCCGCCGCAAGCAAGGGCTAATAGTTGATGACCTAAACAAATACCAAAAATGGGGATGTTTTTTTCAAGCAAGGTTTTAATGGCTTCAATAGCGTAAGTGCATGGCTCAGGATCGCCCGGACCATTAGACAAAAAAACGCCATCAGGATTTAATGCCAATACTTCTTCAGCGCTAGTTTGAGCAGGTACTACAGTTAATCGACAACCTCGCTCAACCAACATTCGTAGAATATTTTGCTTTGCACCAAAATCATATGCGACTACTTGAAAACGTTCGGCAACCGCTTGAGATTTGCCTGATAGTTGCCAGCAAGGTTTATCCCAATGATATGCTTGTTTAGTACTCACCACCTTGGCTAAATCCATATCTTTTAAGCCATCAAAAGCTTGAGCGGCAGCTATGGCAGCATCAACATCAATATTATCACCAGCTACGATGCAACCTTTCATCGCACCTTTTTCACGAAGTAAACGGGTTAATGAACGGGTATCAATACCAGCAAGACCTACCACATTATTACGTTCAAGGTAGCTATCTAAAGCTTCTTCACTTCGCCAGCTACTGACTATCGGTGACAATTCGCGAATGATTAAACCACTGACATAAACTTTTGCTGATTCTTCATCTTCAGCATTCACGCCAGTGTTTCCAATATGCGGATAAGTCAGTGTCACAATTTGGCGGCAGTATGAAGGATCGGTCAGAATTTCTTGATAGCCCGTCATTGCAGTATTAAATACGACTTCACCAACTGATTGCCCAATAGCACCAATCGATTCACCGTGATAAACCGTACCGTCTTCAAGAGCTAGTAATGCGCTTGTTCGCAAAGGGAACCTCCACCAGATAAAAATAATAGGGCCAACGTGATGCTCTCCCCAGATAAATCTTGCTAACTTTATCGTAAAAGCACCCTACTAGTCTATGTAAAAAACCATGACAGTTTGGTTTTCAGTCGGTAATATCACATCTCATAACGTGCTTTGAACGATAAAGATTTTTAGGCGAGACATCTTATAATAGACGGCTTTGTCACTCCAAACGTATTTCATTAATAACAAAGGTAGCCATTGTGAATCCTTATTTATCAGCATCAGGATATCCCGCTCAACGACCTAGACGTCTTAGAAAAGATACTTTTTCACGTAATCTGGTGCGTGAGAATCATCTCAGTGTTAATGATCTTATTTATCCTTGTTTTGTGTTAGAAGGAAATCAACATCGTGAAGCCGTGGCATCAATGCCAGGTGTTGAACGTTTGAGTATTGATCTGTTGTTGAAAGAGGCTGAAATCATTCACCGATTGGGCATTCCTGCTATGGCTTTATTTCCCGTTACACCTGCTAGCGTTAAAACCAATGATGCTCGTGAAGCCTATAATTCCGATGGTTTAGCCCAACGTACCGTCCGAGCATTAAAAGCAGAATTTCCTGAGCTAGGTATCATTACAGATGTTGCACTTGATCCTTTTACCATCCATGGTCAGGACGGTCTAACGGATGCGTCTGGCTATATTGTTAATGATGAAACGATAGAAGTGTTGATCAAACAAGCATTATCTCATGCAGAAGCAGGCGTTGATATCGTCGCACCATCAGACATGATGGACGGTCGCATTGGCGCTATCCGCCAAGCATTGGAAACAGGTGGTCATATTCATACTCGTATTTTGGCCTATTCTGCCAAATATGCGTCTAATTTTTATGGACCATTTCGAGATGCTGTTGGCTCTGCTGGTAATTTGGGCGGTGGTAACAAATACAGTTATCAAATGGATCCGGCCAATAGTGATGAAGCCCTACACGAAGTTGCTCTAGATCTTAATGAAGGTGCAGATATGGTGATGATAAAACCGGGCATGCCTTATCTTGATATTTTACGTCGTGTTAAAGATACCTTTCAAAAGCCCACTTTTGCTTATCAAGTTAGCGGTGAATATGCCATGCTAAAAGCTGCGGCGCAAAATGGTTGGCTTGATGAACAAGCTACTGTAATGGAAAGTATGATGGCTTTTAAACGTGCGGGTGCTGATGGCATTCTGACTTATTTTGCTAAAGACGTTGCACAATGGTTGACCCACAAATGACCGATCATTATGCCGTTATCGGCAATCCAATAAGTCATAGTAAATCACCGATGATTCATAGTGAATTTGCCACGCAAACAAGCCAAGATCTCGATTACATTGCCAGAATGATCCCGCTTGATGATTTAGCGGCTGGGTTAAAACAATTACAAATAGAAGGCTTTAAAGGCATCAACATTACCGTCCCCTTTAAAGAACAGTCCTGGCAATTAGTGTCCGACAAAAGTGTCCATGCCCAACGTGCTGGCGCTATCAACACTATAATATTCAATGCTGATGGCACCATGACTGGGAACAATACGGATGGTATAGGTTTATGTCGTGACCTCATCGACAATCATCAGATTCAACTCAAGGGTAAACGGCTATTATTACTAGGAGCAGGCGGCGCGGCGCGTGGTGTAATTGAACCTTTAATGAAACATCAGCCATCCTCACTCTTTATCGCCAACCGAACAGCGAGTAAAGCCACGGATTTATGCACGCTATTTGCTGACTTTGGTGATCTAGATGGTGGAGGTTATGATGCATTATCAGGTTCATTTGATATCATTATTAATGCAACGGCAGCGAGTCTTAATGGCGAAGTCCCGCCTTTACCGGATAATATCCTCAATCCTCAAAGCATTTGCTACGACATGATGTATAGCAATAGTGATACTACCTTCATCACCTGGGCGAAAAAACATAATGCGGCTAAAGCTATTGATGGTTTAGGTATGCTAGTCGAGCAAGCTGCAGAAGCCTTTCGATTATGGCGCGGTGTTAAGCCTAAAACTCAAACAGTGATTGCACGCATTCGACAATTAAACAAACCGTCACAATAGGCTTTATTGATGAATCTTCAAGTCCATTTCGATAGTGATGAACAGACCTAGTCTTTGCTGAAAATCTATTATTTTGTTATCTGAGGTATTGGCACAACGTTTTGAGTCAAGTTGTTATCTATCTATATGTCTTGCATCATGATTCCCAGCGTGTCGCCGTACTCGTGAAAGAATTAATCCATCCATGGCTTAATTCAACTCCGTTCGTCGACGACCATTAGCCCCAGACGTCCTCGTCACCTCGCTAACGCATCGTCTCTCAAGCGACTGACGGAGTGAGGATGTAATTACTGCACTATTCTTCGCTACGCTACGAAAGCTGCTGTAATTACCAACTCCTACTGCGGGCTTGCACTACTTACTCGCTATCGCATCGTTCCATGTAGTGCGTCGAAAGCAAAAATGCTCCATTCGTTGCGGGTCTCACTCTTATTCTAAATTCAATTTTTTAAGTTTATAGCGTAGAGCGCGAAATGTAATGCCCAATCTTTTCGCGGCCGCCGTTTTATTCCACCGTGTAGATTCTAACGCCTGGCTAATCAATTCGCGCTCTTGCTCTTCGAGCTTACTTTCCAAGTCATTTTCTACCGTTAATGTCATTTGAGCAGGTTGCTTATTTACTGCTACAGTGGTCATTAATTGTACAGGCAACATTAAGTCTTGTTGCGTAATAACTGTACCTTCAGCCCAGGTTAATGCTCGCTCAAGAATATTTTCTAACTCTCGTACATTGCCTGGAAAAGCATACTCATTTAATGCTCTAATTGCTTGCTCATCTAATGTAGGTGTAGTGATCGAGTTGTTCTTGGAGAGATATTGTAGAATATGTTTCGCGAGCAATAATATGTCTGCTTGTCGTTCTCGTAAGGGTGGTACGGTTAATTCTATAACGTGCAATCGATAAAATAAATCTTCTCGGAATGTGCCTTGTTTGACACACTCGACTAAATTTTTATGAGTTGCAGATAAAATTCGAACATCCACATTAATTTCTTCATGGCCACCCACTGGGCGTATTGTTTTTTCTTGGATGGCACGCAGCAACTTTACCTGCATCATCAAGGGTAAATCCGCCACTTCATCTAAAAATAAAGTGCCGCCATTGGCTATTTGAAACAAGCCTTGCTTGTCAGCAATAGCCCCCGTAAAAGCACCCTTTTTATGACCAAATAACTCACTTTCAACTAATTCTGAGGGAATGGCTCCACAGTTGATCGGTACAAATGCCTGTTCTGATCGTGCACCAAGTTCATGAATCAATTTAGCGACTAGTTCCTTGCCTGTTCCTGATTCACCCGTAATATAGACTGGTGCTTGACTGCGTGCTAATTTTGTAATTTTGCCACGTAATGTTTTTATTATGTCAGTTTCGCCCAAAAGTCTGCTGCGTGAACGCCGTTCTTTTCTTTCAGGTTGTCCAGGGGATAATTTGAGCGCCGTAGTCACTAAATCACGTAAGACTCTTAATTTAAGTGGTTTTGATACAAAATCGAACGCACCTAACTTTAAGGCTTGCACAGCTAAATCCATATTACCGTGAGCAGAAATAACGGCCACAGGAAGATCAGGATATTGTTTCTGTAAGGCTTCGACAAAATCTAAGCCATTGCCATCAGGTAACCGCATATCAGTCAGACACAAATCAAAGGATTGCTGTTTTAATGCTTGTTTAGCTTGGGCTAGATTTTCTGCTGCAACACAATCAATAGACATGCCTGATAATGTCATCGTTAATAACTCGAGTATATCTGGCTCATCATCAATAATGAGTGCTTGTGGATTCATCATAAAATCCTTTGATTTACCAATGGAAAGCTAATACGAAAACATGGATGTTGCTGATCTGCAAAATAATTCAAACGAGCTCCATTAGCTTGACATAGTTCACGCGCTAAATATAAACCTAAGCCCGTACCGCCGGTTCGCGCAGAATGAAATGGTTCAAATAAATGTTGCTGCATTTTTTCTGAAACTCCTTTTCCATTATCTCTAACCTCAATCATCGCTTCATCATTTTGATGATACAAATCAATTTGTACACGCGGTTTAAACTGTAAGTTTTGTTCAGAATAATGCCATGCATTTTCTACTAAATTCCACATAACCTGATGTAATTGTTCCGCATCCATATTGACATTCGTCAATGAACAACAAATTACCAGCTTAATATCCTGATGCTGAATATCTTTTACCTGACAAAATTCGTTTATGAAGTTTTCTAACCATGGTGTTAATGTAACAAGAGTTGGTTTAACTACTTTACGTCGACTCATCTCTAATATGGTTTCAATAATGCCATTTACTCTTGCACTATGGCGTTGAATAATGTCGGTTAGTTTAGAACTTCTAGCATTATTATTGTGCACTTCTGCTAATAACTCACTAGCATGAGAAATTGCGCCCAGTGGATTACGAATCTCATGTGCAATGCTGGCCGTCAATCGACCTAATGAAGCCAACTTCATCTGTTGTGCTTGCTGAGCTAACGCCGAGGTATTATCGAGATAAATCAAAGTTTCACCATTATTTAATACTACTGCTCTAGCATGTATCTCTGGTAAATCAGGTCGAATTTGTAGCGTTTCAAATGCTATCTTATTATGATTTCTCCACTTAGTTAATTGTTTAGATAAACTAGAAGCAGTATCTGCCAACAAAATCCCTGTCGACGCATCATTAAGACCTAACAAAGATCTCGCAGACTGATTAATCAGTCTTATCACACCATACTCGTCGACCACTAACACGCCCGTTTGCATACTACTAATAATATGCTCGTTTAAAGCTGCTGATTTTGCTGCATTTTGAGCGTGTTGTTCAATCATCACTTGCGAGAACTTCATTTTTTGTGACAACGTCTGTGCCAACAAGGTTGTTACAAAAAATGTCGCACCAAGCATGCCAGCATGACTGTACTTTGTTATATCATCCCCGGAAATCTGGGTATAACTCACTTCCAGTAGCACAGACAACGTAGCTATCGCTGCAATAAATACTGCTGTTCGACCTGGGATCAAAGCGGCTCCCGCAACTACCACAACGACTAATAAAGTACCTAATCCTGTATGTAGCCCACCACTAGTATGGACAAGCAAGGTAATAAATACGATATCTGAAATCAATTGAATTTGAGTTTGAGAGCTAAAGTTACTCCATTTCTTAAAGCTTAATACTAACCACACAATCGCTGTCAGTAAATAAAACTGACTGATCGTAAGATACCAGCGAGGATCCACTTCGCCTAAAAAGCTTGGTGGTAATTTAAAATAAAACGTCGTAAACAGCATGATGCTCAAAAACAATCTATAAGCAGAAAATATTGTTAGCTCACGCCATGAAATTACAAAAGATGAGGATGATGATGATATTGTCAGATCTAACCACTTCATCTTGCTTAGCTATCGGCCTCAAGATGCTCATGTGAACAATAAAAGGCATCGCCTTGTCGAAGGGCTTCCTGCTCCAGAATATGCAAGCCACATTGTTTACATTTCACCATTTTCTCCGAAGCTATCTTAGGAGAAGACGGCCGACTGCTTCGCCATAAACGACCAATAATCATATATAGAAGAAGACCAATAGCAATTAAAACTAAAATTCGCATTTTAAAACCTCGTTACAAATAAAAAAGGGGGGACTATAAATAGAATACCCTTTTCTGAATCAGCAGTCTCACCTTTAATAGCACCTACCTTAATTGGCTATGGGCAAGACATTTTCACACCGTCACACATTTTGTCACCGAAATCTTCATCATCATCTTCCTCATAGGCTGAAGATTGCATGCGGACTATGGCATCGGCAGAGATTATAAAGCCTTCATTTGAATCAGCACGATCACCGCATAATTGCTCATAACTTGATAGGGTTCCTGCCACAGCATTTGTGTAATAACGATTAGCATCAGCAAATTTAGGATCATTCACCGTTTCATAGATACGTTGATTAGTACGATTGTTATTCAGCTCACTTAAGCTGCCAATTATTCTATTGACTAAGGGCACCATTAATTTATAACAATATTGAACACGAATTTTAAGTAAATTAGCATCCTGAATTGAAGCCCCCCCTTTTTGGGATGTTGGCCGGTACATCAAATTATCATTCGGAATTTCATAAATATTGTCTGAATTTCTTATCCCGAAACCCGATGCTTCAAACTGTTTTCTAGTTGGGCTTATTCTGGTTATTTTAGTATAGGTATCAACCTCAGATTGAGCATCACGCTTAGTATTGTTACTACTAATACCTGCATCGATATCCGTCCTTACTGTCGTGAGTGAAGTATTACTTGTATATAGCGGCGCAATCCCTCTTATTAAGCCACGTCGAAGTGAACTATAGGTCGCATTATTAACGGCGCCTAATCTTGCAGACTGAAAAGTTGCATAGTTCAATGTTGTTTTTGCTGAATAAATAAAGCCGATTTGCACTGCGCCAAAAATTAACAATATCAGCACAGGTATAACAATAATAAACTCAACCATCGCTTGGCCTTGATAAGGCTTTGAATAAGGATGCATTTTGATTAGAGATTGCTTAATAGCGATCATCTGTGGCGGGTCACTCTTGCATCTCATTAGCAACCTCAAGGTTGATCTCAAATGGTTCAAGCACTTGTACAGTCAAATTTCTTATTTTTTCAGCTTCTGGCGACGTTGGATCAGTGTGTTTATACATTTCAGTAACGGTATCAGCCAAAAGTTGTGCACGTACATAAGCTAAATTGTACCAAGCCTTAACAAAGCTGTTATCGCGAATTAAGGCTTGTTGGTAGGCATCTTGAGCTTTTACATAATCTTGAGATCTTGCATAACAATTCCCAATTCTTAACAAGCTTTTTGTATCATTTGGCATAGCGATAGCCAATGATTGATATAAGGCCACAGCTTTGTCACATTGTTCCTTGGCATAATAAGTGTCAGCTTCAACCTGATTATCTAGTGTGATTTGAACATTTCTAACTGAATTATGACTACAGCCTACTAAGCTTGTTAGGATACATAATAGATAAATTAATCTTGCCATTTGCAGCTATCTCCTCGTTGAATATCTAAAGTTTGAAGACTACCTGCTGTTAGCTCCATCACCGATTTAGCGAGTAAACAAAAGCTCATACGCCAAGGCTTTAAACTATTTATCAACCCACAAACTTTATTGTGTTTATCTATATAAACTAAATCCAAAGCGTATTTCATTCCAAATGTATGAACGGAATTACAGGGTGTTATCCAAAGTGCTTGATTTACATCTAATGGTGCTAATACTAATAATCCGCCTAAGCGTTCTTTGAATGATTGGGTCTGCAAGCCATTTAACAGTGTTGATACATTGTCATCTCGTGACACGATGATGCTGCCATGCCTCACAGTGTCCCCTGCTCTATAAACTTAACAATGATCGGAAATAATAAGATCATAAAGGTTAATGGAAAGATGAAAATAACTAGCGGGATTACTAATTTAACGGGCGCTTCCATCGCCATTTTTTCTGCTCGCTGGAACCGTTCATCTAAGCGTTGTTCGGCTTGAATAACTAAGGTGTCTCGCATGCTTGTACCCATTTTTTCCGCCTGAGTTACTGCACTTACAAAAACGGTCACATCTTTAAGATCTACGCGGTCCGCCATTCGGGCTAAGGCATCGGCCCTCGTCTGTCCTGAATTTACATCACGAAGTACAATTCTAAACTCATTTTTCATCGCCCCTTTTGGGCCTTTATCAACGGCTTGTTTCAAAGCACCGGCAAAGTTGAGACCCGCATCCACACACATGCTCAGGTAATCTAAATAAATGGGTAAAGATTGAACGACTTCTTTATCTCTTTTTCGACGTGAGTCTCTCACCCATGCCTCGGGTAAAATATAACCAATCAACGCCAATATCAGCAATAACTCTGGTTTAATATTGCCTGAACTGGCCATTGGAATAGCGGCTAACCCAGGTATAACTAGTGCAAAAACGAGGCAAACAGAAAAATAATCCTCAGCTGTCATTATAAAGCTAAGGCCATTTTTCTGTAATTTCATATCGAGTTTGGTGAGGTAATTTGAAGGGAGATGATTACCTACAAAAAAGGTTACTAATTTCACCAGTGGCCAAACTGGCATCATAAACAAAGGGGGAGGATCCATGTATTTTCTATTTTCTCCCGCAGTCATCGCAAACAACAAAGCAATAAGCATTAGTATGCTGGCGATTGCAGCGCCGAGACTCAAGCCAGCCAGTAATGCCAGAAGGTCATAACTTAAGTCTGATAGCAATGTAATTAAATTGTCGATCATAAAGACGTTTTTCCTAGGTATCTATTGATGTGACTTTACGGATAAACACATAGCCAAGTACTTGCATAGTGACCATGATAGCTAACACAATTAAACCTTCGGTTGTGGTGTACAATTTTCTCATAGCCTCTGGCTCAATAAAACTGAGCAATATAGCCAATATAATCGGTAACATCGCCATAAACGTACCTTGCGCTTTACCCTGCGCGGTCAAACTATCAATCTTGCCTTCCATCATCTTTTTACGACGTAATGTTTTTGCCATGGTATTAATTGTTTCGACTAAATTACCACCCACTTCACGACTGATTCGGATAGCAGAACTTGCCATCACAAAACTTTGCATTGGCAACCGTTGTTCAAGTTCAACTAAAGCATCTTCCAGCGTTACACCTAAACGCATACGCTTAACCAATAACCCAAATTCTTGACTTAATGGTGCCGGAGATTGCGCGGTAACTTGCTCCAATGCCATGTTTAAACTGGCACCTGATTGCAAGCTACTCGATAACATAATGAACGCATCTGGCAATTGTGCTTCAAACTTGGCTAAACGTTTTTTTCTCAATGATGCCCAAACAATCCCTGGAATAAAAAACAATATGCCTAAGGCGCTCCACGTTACCACCCATAATTGAAAGGAATAATGCAGAAACGCTGGGATTAAAATCAAAGAAAGGACATTAATTAAAAATAGATTACTGGCATCGGTAAAAACAAACATATCAGCTAATTGATTGTTAGCATTTTTGGTAAACTTTTGTTTATAAAAAGCCGAAAAACCTGCCACCCAATTACCCGAACTAGAAACCAACCCCATCACAGCAATAAAGGTCAGCAATACTATTGCAGAGAGTAAAGCAACGCTGATCAGATCTTGTGTCAATAGAGCGATCGTTTCCATCATGATTTAAAAATACTCATATCAACGGGGATACCACGTGCTTGCAATTCATCATAAAAATGCGGCACCGTACCTGTCGCCACAAAGTCACCTCTAACACGGCCATCTTCATCAAAGCCATCTTGTTGGAATTTAAATATTTCGTTCAATTGCACGGTACCACTTTCCATACCGGTAATTTCACTAATATTAGTTATTTTTCGTGTACCGTCACCAAAACGTGATTGTTGGATAACAATATGGACAGCAGAGGCTATTTGTTCTCGTATGGCTGATACCGGTAAATCCATACCGGCCATCAACACCATTACTTCCATTCTTCTCAACATATCCCTTGGCGTATTGGCATGAGCAGTCGTTAATGACCCATCATGGCCAGTATTCATCGCCTGTAACATATCTAATGCTTCACCACCACGACACTCGCCCACCACAATGCGATCAGGTCGCATACGTAGACAGTTTTTTACTAAATCACGTATTGTTACTTCACCACGACCTTCCATATTAGGAGGTCGAGCTTCTAAAGACACAACATGGGGTTGGACTAATTTCAACTCAGCAGCATCTTCCACCGTAATTACACGTTCCGATTCAGGGATGTAATTAGATAAAATATTCAATAACGTCGTTTTACCCGAACCTGTTCCACCTGACACAATAATGTTCTTTTTTTGCTCTACACACATCCGAATAAACGTCACCATTGATTCATTTAAGGTCACGTATTTAATTAAGTCTCTATCTGTTAGTTTCTTATCAGAGAATTTACGAATGGTAATGCAAGGTCCTCTTAGAGCTAAAGGTGGGATGATGGCATTAACCCGCGAACCATCAGCTAAACGTGCATCGACCATTGGCGAGCTTTCATCAATTCGTCGACCTAAGGGAGAAATAATGCGTTCAATGGTCGACATAACAGCGGCATCACTGGTAAAGGCTACCTCACTCTTTGTCAGCTTGCCTGCTTTTTCAACATAAATATCGTTATAGGCATTAACCATTACCTCCGTCACATCAGGGTCAGCTAACAACACCTCAATCGCTCCAAGACCAATTGCTTCATCAAGTACAATTTTACTAAGTTGTGCATGCACGATTTCAATGGGCAGTTGCGTAGTAATACCCATTATAATTTCATTAACAATCTTAGATAACTGCTCTCTGACTTTCTGAGGAGTCAATTCATCGATATGCATACGTCGTAAATCCATCTGACGTAATAACTCCTGATGAACATACTTTGCCCATTCCATGTATTTTGTTCGTAGATCCGTTTTTTCTTTAGTAAGCTGCATTTTTGCAGCGAGTTGTTCATCAGCACTCAACACATCACTCGATAGATGGGCATGACTAGTATCAAGTTCACTATTGACTGTCACCAAAATGTCATCAACCACTCTGACTTTGATAATATAACCGCCAATAACAATAGTATCATCGTCGATAATAGGGCCATGACGATCAACGAGCTTATCGTTAACCGAAATACCAGCACCATTACTGACATATTCGATAAAGATACCTGATAATTCGCGGGTGAAACGAGCATGTCGAGGTGATACTCTCCAGCCTCTGATGCGAATAATACCGTCACGAGAGCTGCCAATTTCGCATGAATCAGCACCACATTTTACTGATTCAATTTCACGACCTTTTTTATCTAAAACTTTTATTTCAAACATTTTATATTTTAGTCCAGAAGGCCATTAGTCTGTCTATTATCGAATTGCTCTATCAACGTTGCAGCTCGGTTTATTTCGGCTAGATTTACGCCTTGATCCAATTTATCCATTACTGTTGGTGTGATGAAAATGACCATTTCCGTTTCACCTTTGATAAAACTTTCAGATCTAAATAAAGCGCCTAGGTAGGGAATATCTCCCAACCACTTAACCTGACTTGTAGATTCTTGCTCTTCGCGAGTTAATAAACCCGATAACACTAATGTTTCTCCAGGTCTTAATTTAACTTCATTGGTTGTCGCACGCTTTTTAAATGCAGGTTGACCACCCACCGCATTGGCTAAATCAAGCTGACTAATTGCCACTCCGATGTTTGCAGTAATATTATTGTAGGTATCTAAGGTAGGTTCTAAATTAAGCAGAATTCCATATTCTTTATATTCCACACTACTACCATTTGATGAGCTGGTTACAACAGGTACTTCACCACCTACAGTTAAGTCTGACTTACCTCCACTACGTGCACTTAAACGTGGGTTTGCCAATGTTAAGGCTGCGCCCGACTCTTCAAGTAAGTCTATAATTGACGTTAATTCAGTTGCAATACCAAAATAAGCCCCACCACCAACATCACTGGAACTATAATTATCAAATGCGCCCGTTGTTGAAGAACCTTTTAGATCGGGTGTAACAGCCCCTCCTACAATAACGTTTCTAGCCAAATTAAGGATTGGGCCACTAAAACTTTTTTGCCAATCAATGCCCAACTTTTCGGTTTGATCTTTAGAAAACTCCGTCACTCGTACATCAAAATAAATCATCTTTTCTTCAAAAGGTGTTATCGCACGAGCTAACACTAAAATATCTGGATAACGTTCTTGTAGTAACTTAATACGTTCTAAATCTCGGTCTTGTAAGTTGCCATCAATCACAATCTTTTGATCGATGACCGATATTTTAATACCAGGGATCCCTTGTAAGAATGTTTTAACTTCTAAAACCTCTCGCTCAGTAGTAACCGTCCGCGCTAACACTAATATATCGGTATAGCGTTCTTTAAGTAGATTTACGCGAGCTAAATCACGCGCTTTTAATTCGCCATCAATGACCACTCGACGGCCTAAGGTAGTCACCTTTATACCAGGCACGTCTTTCAGTAATTGTTTGACTTCATAAGCTTCACGCCAGCCATTGCTAGGCACAATAACAACGGACAAAATCTCACGATGGCCGTCAGCAAACCATACTTGCATGGTTGTTTCACCCGCAGCATCAGCATTTAATACCACTTCACCATTTTTTAGCAAAGTGGTACTTAACATGTCTGTTTTACCGACAGACATACGCTCAACTTCAGGGGCTGTAATCACTTTTGATTCCCCTTCATATAAGGTTAGTGAGGTAGGTAATACATTGTTATCTTTCGCATGCACTATTGAAGTCATTGCTAAGAAACACAATGCTAGAAATAAAAGCCTGCTTATGCCCGTTGTAATATTTTTCATAATTTCACTTTCGTTACTTTCAGTTAGTTTTAATATCATGGCTTTAATCATTCTTTGCGTACTTTGGTGACGGGAATGATGCCATCTGCAGCTGTACCGCCAGATATAAAATCAACAAATTCGATTTCATATTGCGACCTTCCCTCTTCTACACCTGTTATATCAGGACTTTCAGCTTTTACGCTGACATTGTCGGCAATGATCTTGCTTGCCATATCAACTACTTTTCCGTCTTTAACGACACCGATAACCTTGCCTGTTGCATCTATGACTTGGCCGTTCTCCATCGTGCCAATCACGTTACCATCGGCATCACGAACAACGACTTCGGCATTAGCCGTCTCGGCAGCAACGACAACATCTTCTGCGATGACATTACCTTCCATATCAACGATCTTGCCATCTTTAACTACACCAATAATCTTGCCATCAGCATCAACAACCTGACCGTTCTCCATTGTGCCAATGACATTACCATCGGCATCACGAACTACTTCTGATGTGATACTTGCAGCAGCAGACGTTGATAAATCAACCTCATTACCATTGATATCTAAGGCGACGTCTTTATCAACAGTACCAATGATGTCACCCGTTAGACTCACGGCCCGACCCTCTTTTATTTCCCCAACGACGTTGCCATTTTCATCGATAATTTTGCCATCAACGATTTTGCCAATAATGTTTCCGTTAGCATCACGTACCACATCCACCACTTCTGCCACGTTCATCATCGGATCGTTAGCACTGACATTTTCAACAATTTCACCTAAAGGTTTTCCATCAATTGACACGGCTTTGCCATTAACAACCTTGCCCACAATGTTGCCATCTTCATCAACGATATTATCACCAACAATCGTCCCAATTGGCTTACCATCAGCACCTATAACAACATCAATTCTTGCTGGCTCATCTTTTTCAAATAACAGTTCAACACCAACATATTTAAAGTCTGCCACACTGGTATCTTTGGGATGACGTAACACAGCAAACATATCACCAATCCCTTCGGATAATTCCACACGTGCAATTTGTTTAGGCGTCAAATTTAACCCAACGATCGTGAAGTCCATATTAAAGCCATCAGGTGAATTTTTATTATTACTGTATTCATATTTACGGCCGTACATATCTTCCTTACCCGCCGCTAATACCTCTACATTTTCAAGAATGGGCATCACAATATTTTCAGGTGTTGAGCTGGTCCCAGCTGCCTGCACTAACCCTAGTGATGACAAAGTGAAGTTACCCATTAAATCGATGCGATCACCAGGTCGTAACAAACCATCAAAGGAATCGATTTTATTTACTTTGACACTACGTGAGCGGCGGCCTAACTCAATATTTTCTGAATAAGTTTTGGCTGATTTACCTGTTACTGCTTCCCATGTCATAGGTCGACCAAGTTGCAAAGGCATTAATAAAGTTCGATTCATTACATTTTTAAAATCTTCCGCGAGGATGACATTAGAAGGCAAAAACTCTTGTGGGACTTTTCGTGCAGCCACTAATTTCGGTGTAATAACACTGCCTTTTTTAAGGTCTTGATTTGGCACAACAACAGTCACCATCACTTTTTCTTGTGGAATACTTGCTTTGCGATATTTAGTTTCTACTTGTTTAAGATAAAAAACTGTCAGTGCTGCAGCAGCAATACCACATATCACGGCAATGATTGTCAAACGGAGTCCGGATTGGTGCTTCATACTGTTATTACCTATTTATTATAATATTTGCTTGCATAGTCTATTTATGGTTTTGAAATTATTGTTGTCGTAGGACAATCGTTTGGTTGCTTTTTAGATTGGTCAGTGCCCACTTGAGAAAAGTAGTCAATTTTATCTATCTGACCTAGATTTCTATCTGGATCAGTAAACAATGCAATACGTGCAGCATACTGGTCAGATTCTGAGTCGTTTGGGTCTACATCCCCATCCCATTCTTTAACCATCACTGAGCAGATTTTTAACTCTTGCCAATAAACAACATCTCCCGTTGCTTTTAATGGCGCGGCGCTGACACTGGCAGCGAAAATTGCAGCAAAATATTCACTATTTAAAATGCGGCCACCTTGCTGTTGGCCATTTTTTAAGACTTTAAATGAGGGGTCTGTACAGTAGCCGCTAATATCCAGCTCTTGTTTGTTAAGACTATTAAAAACCTTACCACTTGCTTTACTAACATAGCCCCAGCTATAAACAGGTTTAACAGATGGGGATCCTGGAATGGAAGCGGGACAAGACGTGACAGCACGTAGATGTAAGATATTGCCTTCTTCATCCAGTACCAGCGTCCTATTTGCTGCTGAAGTTGTATTACCATTGCTGTCAGTAAACGTATTATCTGTGTCTGAATAAAAACCTATTATCTCATCATTAGCATTAACAACAGTGCCATCAGGTTGCAAATTACCAAAGGTCGCTAATCCATCGCTGCTGGTAATTTGAGTTTGTTCCGTTAGGCCATCAGGATTAAGGCCATTACCTATCGAACCTCCCGTCCCCGTATTACCCGTACCCGATCCCGTGCCGTCATCAGGAGCGGTAGCATATGAACCTTTTGCTGCATATTCACCATATTGCTGTACGCCTGAAATTGAACTTGAATAACCATCGTAATTATCATGTAGCACCGTCAATAATTTAGAGATACATTTATTACTCTTGTTATCACTACCATCACATTCAACATTCGCCCCCCAAAATAAGGCAGTGATTAATCCGGCACAGACAATCACATATTCAGCCATTGCTTGGCCTTTCTGCTTACGCATCATTTGATGATCTCTTCATTAATAAGCACTTGTGACATATCACCTGCTTTAATCACCAAAATATTACTAACATCTAAACCTTTACGGAAAACTAATACTTGGGCCTCACCCTCATTAAATTGTCGATCTAATGTCCAGCCTTTGCGTTGCATTTCATTCAAATAAAAACTGGCAACATCGCTGGTGCTCCCATCCGCTGCAAGCATCGTTATCCGGCCTTTTTTCGGCCCATCGTCCGTTGCTAGATCGGAGACGACAACGCTGTCTGGTGGCGCTAAGACATCTGCACCCAAATTATCGCTTACGTCGTTTGACATTGGATTGCTTATAATCAGTCGGCCGTTACTGGGCGTTGAATTATTCTGGGCAGCCACTTGCACTGTCATCATGCAATCATCGGTTATGGTAGTGATCTGATGCCACATCCCAAATGCGGTATCGTCATAACGTTTATCCCAAACTTTGTGATAATAATCAACCACATCATGGTAACTGGCATCATATGCTATAAAGCTTTGCACCATCATCGGTCTATTATTGTAATTAGCATCATTCATAATGCTGGTCACCGACATTTCATCCATCACTGGAAAATCTTCAAAATCGCAGTTTGCCATGGCTTGACTGTTATAGATAAATAACAGGTAGATCAGATTGAGTATGTTATAGCGCTTGTTAATCATCATAGTAATAAAATCCGCCATCTATGCCGCCCGTTTCTGATACATCTAATGGTTTACCATCTTTTGACGGCATAGGTTCAATACCCACCGCGCCAAAGTCGAGCTTTTCAACGGCGCTATTGCCAGGTCCACCATCGAACACACTGGCAATAGTAATTGCAATATCAAATAAGCCATTATCAAATAAGGTAGATGGTACAAAGTCATCGGTGGTAGCTTGAAAGTGTTTTAAACTTTGCGTATTCCAGCCATCGGCTAAAATAGCTGAGCGTGCTATCAAATTGCCATCCCAACCACTACTAAAAATGGCATCTTCAATACCTGATCCCCACGTGCCATCACTTTTCCTATCCCACACGCCAGAACCTCCACCATGACTATTTTCTTTAATAATCTGCGTGGTAATAACAGGGCTGTAGTAATTTTTTGTTTTATGGGCAAAGGTCATAAAATTCTTGTTATCGAAACCCACATTGCCCAAAAACTCATTGACTGGCTTAATGATTGTAGATACTCCAGTATTGATAGCATCAACTACTTTATAACCGATAGCTGGTGTCAGCTGACCATCCATTTTGCCAGTGTCAACATCATCATCCGACCCTAATGTAGTGCCGCCATACATGGTTTTTTTGCTTTGCACATAGGTCCAAATTGGATTAATATTTCCTGTTACTCCTGAAAGGTCATCCTCAGTGATAGGTTTTAATTCACCAGGGCCGTTGCCATAGAAAAAGCGATTACGCATCGACTCCATGACAGTACTATCACTACGTGTAGCAACACTTTCCCATTCTGAGTTGCTCACGACACTTTCATCGGGTGTTTCACCAGCACTAGTATCGAACCAGACCGTACGCTCCCAAGCCACATAACGCGAAGCTTGCTGAGTTTGAGATTGCATATCCATCAACTTGCCAAACATCGGCACGATGACAAATAAGCTTAAAAACACAAAACTCACGGATACCACAAATTCGGTCATTGCCTGACCATTTTGTGGGCGTTTAAACTGATTAAAGATCATCATGGCAGAAAGCCTTCAAAGTCAGGCAGCTGGTCTATTGATGCTTCTTTCGCTTGACTTGCAACGTTTTTTATTCCAGATTTCATCGGATCGACAATAAAACTTGGGCCGTCCATTTGATCTACTAAATTATCAACACCAACATCAACAACGCGAGTCGCAATACCTTGTAATACCCAATCGACAATATCACTGGCTGAAGCATTGTCAGACAAGCCTTCAAATATCTGGCTCCATTGGATTTCACCTGTGGCAATTAGCATTGAAATCGCACTGGGTTCTTTTAAACGTGCATCCCAAAAAGGGCCAAATAAACTAGCCGCGACATCACTGCCATCTTTGTTTTTCTGCATAGGATCAGCAAAATACGTTTCCGCGGCACTTACCGTCATCATCGGCCGGTCATCATTCCAAACAAATGCTTGGTAATCTGCAGAAATATCTTCACCTTCCACTCGAGAATGTGATTCCACATCAAACCGAGTGTAGGGTATGGGATTTTTCTCTGCGTCATCCCAATCTTCAGGAGTACCCGTGTTAATAGCTAATGACGATGGCGATGCTCCCGAATCTGATGGCTTAGATTTATCGGTCGTTTCGATTTCATCCATTGTTTTTGCTAAGGCAATCACAAACTCATAACCAACACCACTTTTTTGGAAAGAGTCACCGAGTGAGAAAAATGATGGTGGGCCACTATAACTGTCAGTAACGTCTCTTGGGTTAACGCCATACATTCCGCCAGATAATCCCGGTGCAATCTGCCCCCAACCCAATGCGAGAAGATGAAATAAATCAAAACTACCTTGATTAAGCGGGTCATTAATATCGCCGCCATATACATCGGCTGGCATCATGGGGTACCCCCATTCAGGGATTAATTTTTTTGCATATTTTTTATCACTCACCAGCTGATGAGTCGCTCCCCCTAGGGGCAGACCTATAGGAATTGAAATGTCATAATCTAATAACGTTTTCCAGTCACCACAACCCAGTATACAAAGTTGATATTCGACAGAGAAACCAATATCAATTTGGATCCCGAATGAAATAACATCGAGTGCAGACCAGCCAAGGCTAGCAATGTCTTTATCTTTCTCGATTGAACCATGTGCTACATAAGCGGTTCCACCATCATTTTTTATACCGACCCAAAAGCCCAGGTCCAATTTAATTCTAAGTTTAATAATCGCAAAATCTAAGGTAAGTTCAACACCAAACTCTGCCCGTGGTGGTCCCAAGTCCCAATGTCTATCTCGCGTAAAGTCTTCTCGATTATTATTAACTATCGCGGCAAAGCGCTTATAAGCACCCACCGCACCATCATCGGAATTTTCTTCATTAGAATTCATATTGGCATTTTGGCCACTGCCAACATTGTTTTCCTTTTTTCTAGCAACACCTGGCGTGTTGTTATCAATCATATTGTCGAGAGTGCCGAGTTGTCCCCCTAGAAAATCACCCACCATAGCGTGGTCATCAGCATTATTGGCGTTTGAGTCTAATTTTCCAGAGACTTTTGAATATAGGTTATTGGGGTCAATATTTTCCCCGAAATAGGTTAACAAGGTATTTTGAACAAAAAAGTACCAACCTACTGCTGGCGTATACATTTCAGCTTTATCTTTATCTGCTGAAAATTCGTGGTCTTGCACCACGTTGAGGTTCATTTCAATCTCAGCTTCTAAGGTGGAAAGAGCAAATGCCTTTTGAAATATGCCTAAAGCCCCATTAAAATACGAGATCGCCGTTGGCCAGACATCATTTACTTTTCTTAATGGTGGTTCAAGTGCACCGCCTAACCCCGAATATAAGGAGGTCATCGGTGCCATTATCATTTGTAACGTAGTGGGTGATGGTGGTGCAATAGGTACCGTATACAAAGGAAAGGCACTAAAGGATTGAAAATTCTTATAATGTTTGACCCATGATAATAACGACACCATCTGACCTATCGAGACTTCATTTGCCACCATAGCTCGGTTGGTATAGGCGATAAAATTTAAATTTCGAGCCGCCAATTTGGCCTGGGAATACACGGCGGCATCAGCCGCATTTTCAAGTTGTACACGATTTTTGACTAACTGACCTTGATTATACAAAATCAACAGCGTTATGATCGCGACTGCAAAAAAGAGCAAGCTAAACACCATAGCTTGCCCCTTTTGACCGTAAGGATGGTGAGTCCAATTATCCACCTGAAAAAATTTGCCTTGCTATCTCCCTAAAGATTATTATTCCGTTTGTTCAAATTGTTGTAAACCATAATCTGTTTTTGTACCTTCTACACCAGCGGCATTACCAGCTGTATTACCTGATTTAACACTTGTACCACCACCTAACTCTGCAGCCATATCACCCACTTGTCCTCGAACCGTATCACCAAAAATGTTAAACACGGTAATTGCTACTATCGCGATCAATGCCACGATGATGATGTACTCGGTCATACCCTGCCCTAACTGTTTTAAACGTCTCGATGTCATGAGATAATCCTCAATTTGAAATTAAATGAATTAGTATGATGGCTAGTTTTATTATTAAATCGGCCATAATGATGAAGCGATTATAAACTCTCGCTCGTAATTGCCGATAACACCAACAATTTGCGGTTTTGTTCTATTCGTTTTATATAGATATATAAAGATTGTGTGGTTACGTTATGATAGTCGCCATCGGGATAATTAAATATTAACTTTAGTTAGTTTATAAGATTTATTATTAACATTTATCTAAAAGGGATTTAAGTGAAAATTCTGCTCGCAGATGACCATGGTCTATTTAGAGATAGTATGGCGACATGGTTACAACAATATCCTGAATCAATGGACATTGAATTTGCATCTGATTGGTCTAGCTTAATAACACAGCTTAACCCCACTCTGGCACTGGTCATGCTCGATCTCAGTATGCCTGGCATGTCGGGTCCAAACAGTATTAGTGAGCTAATTAAACGGTTACCTACCGTTCCTATATTAGTTGTGTCCGCCAATGATGAACCACTGACTATTAAGGCTTGTTTTGATTCAGGAGCGTCCGGCTACATCACTAAGGCCAGTGATGGTTACGAAATTCTTGAGGCAGTTTCTATCGTGCTTAATGGTGGGATTTATCAGCCGCTGACTGCATCGCAAAATAATCAGTCATTCTCGACTCCCACCTTCACTAATAAACAGTTTGAGTTGTTATCTTGTCTGGCTAAGGGTATTACCAATAAGGAAATTGCCAATCAACTAAACTTGTCGGAAGGTACAGTCAAACAATATGTCAGCCAATTATTAACCCTTCTTGACGTTGATAACCGTACCCAAGCCAGTAATAAAGCCCGTAAAATATTATGCTTTTAATATCTTTGCAATTTTTTCACGAAGGCTTTGACTACTGACAGGTTTGAGCAGTAAAGTGTGATTGCTTGCTACTATTTCAGATACAATTTTTTCGGATGAATCGCCTGTAACGATAAGTACCGGAATTTCGAGCTTAAAATAATCATATACTGCTCTCACAGCATCTAGACCGCTTTTTTTATCGCGTAAACGATAATCTGAAATGACTAAATCAGGTACCGGATAATTATCTTCTGATAATGTCGTCATCAACTCTAATTGTGAGCCAACCGATAATACTTCACAGCCCCAACTTCGTAGTAATATTTTTGTTGCATCCCTAACGCTTTTTTCATCCTCAATAACAATAATAAATAGGCCAGCTAAATCTAAATTACCGACGGAATCTATTTTTTTAAATCGTGGTGTTTTTCGTCTATCAATCGCTAAATCTAAGGTTAACGAGAATAGTGAGCCCTTATCTACCTCACTCTCAACTTTGACAGAAATATCTAATAAATCAGATAAGCGTTTTACAATAGCAAGTCCTAAACCGAGTCCCTTATTTCTATCACGTTCAGGGTTATTCAATTGGTAGAATTCAGAGAAAATATTATCTAGCTCTAAAGCACACATTCCCTTGCCACTATCACGAATATTGATTATTACCTTGCCATTATTCAACGTTATTGACATCGTTAAACAACAATTTTCATTATGATTGACTGCGTTAGAAATTAAATTTCTGAGTATTCGCCCTAGTAAAATCGGATCTGTGTTAACAACTGCCCTATCTAAATGCGTTTTAATTTCAATTCCCTTGTCCTTTGCTTGTTGCTCATATTCAATGCATATTGCAACTAGCACGTCCATCAGATCAAAATATTTAGGGTTAACCTCGATCCCTCCAGAATCGAGCTTAGACACATCCATCAAAGCATTTAATAAGTCAGAGAGTGTTTTGCTTGATATTTGAACTTTATCTAACAATTCAAATTGTTTGGAATGATGGAGCTCTGCGCGCAATGCCCCTAAATAAAGATCGAGAGCATATAAGACGTAAATCATGACTTGTTGCTACCAAAAACCTGGATTTTTCTCTATTTGCACTATCCGCGAGCTCTTTTTGAATTTTCAAGTCTTCAAGTAAGTCAATATTACTTATTCGAAGTTTAATACTATCTATAATATTGCGATTAACTAATATCGAAAAACCCAACATTGATACTAAAAAAATAATGACTAAAGATCCTGTAGATGTGAATACGATTCCATCAAGCTTGAATATATTAATAGCGAATGGAACCAAGGCTGGGATTGAGAATGCAAAATAAGCAGGCAAATAACATGACAAAGGTAATAATGAACCTGCCGTCATGCCCGATAATATAAATGATAAAATCAAAATCTCGTTGCCTGAAACTGGGTTTAGAACCTGAAGTAATAATAGTCCCCAAGAGAGACCAGATAGAAAGGTTGTTACGGTAAACATTTTCAACCAATTAGAAGGTTTCTCTATTATTTCTTGTTTACTGAAAGATCTTATTAGGTAAGCTCTTGCACTGGTCAGTAATAATATCCATATTGCCCATGGTATTAAGCCTTGCCCAGTGCTGGTTTTAAAGAAAGAAATCACTATCACCACGATTACTAAGGTCGCAACTAATATTAGGGGGGATTGTTGATATAGAATTTTCGTCTGTTCAACCTGAATTTTATTATCTTTATTCATAGACAATCATTTAATTACTCTTAATTTGTACTAACTTGTTACAGGTGTTTTCATACATCTTTGCAGAGTAGGATCCACTGTTTAAGATTGATGATAATTATTAATTGATGGATCATAAACATAAAAAAAGGGCACCCTATTTATAGGATGCCCTTTTTTATTTTCATTGAGCTTTATTAAATATAAATATTAATTCAACAATGCTTATTTACCACGTGACGCACTTTTACGTTCATGTTCAAGTAGTAATTTTTTACGTACACGAATTGATTTTGGTGTAACTTCTAATAATTCATCTTCACCAATAAATTCTAAAGCTTGTTCTAAACTCATTCTAATAGGTGGTACTAGGTTGATTGCTTCATCGGTACCTGATGCACGCACGTTTGTTAGTTGCTTACCTTTTAATGGGTTAACAACTAAGTCATTATCACGCGAGTGAATACCAATCACCATACCTTCATATACATCATCATTATGACCGATAAACATACGACCACGTTCTTGTAAATTGAAGATAGAGAAACCAACAGCTTTACCCATACCGTTAGCAATCAACACACCATTTTGACGCTTACCAAAGTCACCTAATTTAACCGGTGCATAATGGTCAAATACACTGAAAATTAAGCCTGTACCTTGTGTTGCAGTTAAGAATTCAGTGCGGAAACCAATCAATCCACGTGAAGGAATCATGAAGTCTAACCGCACGCGGCCTTTACCATCTGGCACCATGTCTGATAATTGAGCACCACGTTCACCCAATTTTTCCATAATCGAACCTTGATGTTCTGCTTCTACATCGGCAGTGACGGCTTCAAATGGTTCATTTTTTTTGCCATCGATTTCACGAATGATAACTTCTGGACGTGATACGCCCATTTCGAAACCTTCGCGACGCATGTTTTCAATTAACACTGATAAATGTAGTTCACCACGACCTGAGACGCGGAATTTATCTGGATCTGTAGGAATTTGTTCAACACGTAACGCAACATTGTGAATTAACTCACGATCTAAACGTTCTTTAATTTGTCGAGTTGTTACAAATTTACCTTCTTTTCCTGCCATCGGTGAATTATTAACTTGAAATGTCATCGTAACCGTCGGTTCATCAACTGATAAAGGCGGTAGCGCCTCAACTGCAGATGGGTCACACAAGGTATCTGAGATGTTTAGAGGATCTAAACCAGTGAAGGCAATAATATCACCTGCTTGAGCAAACGGTACTTCTTCACGTTGCAAGCCCATAAAGCCCATTACAGTTAATACACGACCATTTCGCGTTTTACCTGCAACATCGATAACAGTAACCGGTGTATTTGTCTTGACAGTTCCTCGTTCGATACGGCCTACACCGATTACGCCAACGTAGCTGTTGTAATCAATTGATGAAACCTGCATACGGAATGGACCGTTAACATCAACATCTGGCGCCTTAACTTTATCAACAACTAATTGAAACAATGGCTCCATATTTCCATCACGCACTGTTTCCTCCATACCAGCAAAACCATTCAAACCTGAAGCGTAAATAACTTCAAAATCTAACTGTTCATCTGTTGCATCGAGATTAGCAAATAAATCAAATGTTTGATCTAAAACCCATGCTGGACGAGCACTAGGCTTGTCGATTTTATTGATAACCACAATTGGCTTCAAACCTAAAGCTAACGCTTTTTGAGTAACAAAACGCGTTTGCGGCATTGGGCCTTCAGATGAGTCAACCAATAGCAACACAGAATCTACCATCGACAATACACGCTCTACTTCACCACCAAAATCGGCATGGCCAGGTGTATCAACGATATTGATGTGGTAACCATTCCAACGAATGGCTGTGTTTTTAGAAAGAATTGTAATTCCACGTTCTCTTTCAAGATCGTTTGAATCCATCACTCGTTCTTGTAATTCTTCATGGTCACTAAATGTGCCCGATTGGCGTAATAATTGATCAACTAAGGTTGTTTTACCATGATCGACATGCGCTATGATGGCGATATTTCGTAACTTGCTGATTTCTCTAAGATTAATTGTCATATTAAGTTCTGTATATAAAAAGGAATGCTATTAGCATGTAAATGTAAAGAATATTTAAATACTCTAAGCGTTATTTTTTTAACTCTTCAGTTAAGTGTGGCGTAATACTATCTAAAATTTGTTGCTGAATCGCCAGGTTGCCTACAACCAAGTTTCCTTGATTGAAATAATTGTCACCACCGGCAAAATCAGTCACAACGCCACCAGCCTCTTCGATAAGTAAGACGCCGGCAGCTAAATCCCATTGTTTTAGGCCTATTTCCCAATAACCATCTAATCGTCCCGCAGCAACATAAGCTAAGTCTAAGGCCGCCGATCCCGCACGTCGTATATCAGCAACCTTCGGGAAAACTGCATTAAATGTAGCTAAATACGGCGTTAAGTGCTGTGGATATTTGAAAGGAAAACCCGTTGCTAATAAAGTACCTGCTAATTCTTTTTTCTTATTGACCCGCAAGCGGCGGTCATTAAGTTTCGCACCACCACCTCGGCTGGCAGAAAATAATTCATCACGTAATGGGTCATAGATAACCGCATGCTCAATTTTACCTCGCACCATTACTGCAATTGACACACAATAATGCGGAAAGCCATGTAAAAAGTTAGTTGTGCCGTCTAATGGGTCAATAACCCACATAACTTCATTATCACCTTGCTTACCTGATTCTTCAGCCAAAATGGAATGTTCAGGGTAGGCTTTCTTGATAGCATTGATGATCTCTTGTTCTGCTAAACGATCAACGTCAGTAACAAAATCATTGCGACCTTTAGTTGTTACTTCAAGATGTTCAACGTGTTGTAAAGAACGAACGATGATACTGCCCGCGCTACGGGCTGCCCGAATGGCAATATTCAGCATAGGATGCATAGACTAGTTTTTTCCAGAGCGATTGAAACGGTTTTTTCACCGTTTTCGTGACAAAAGGATCGTAACATGATTATTAAAGCGGACTATTATAACAATAAATCACGGTATTTATCAGTTTTAAGTTAAAGGACATTAGACAGCCTAAATAATACCTGCTAGCCTATTGATGTATATTGTTCTTAGCAATATAGTTGACCCACCAAAACTTATATTATCCTTATGGAGACTCGTATGAAATCATTGACAAAATTAGGCGCTATTGTTCTACCTTTAGCTTTATTAACTGCATGTGCAAACACTGCAGATATGGCTGCGTTAAAATCATCTGTAAGCGATGCACAATCTAATGCTGAATCAGCATTATTAGCAGCAAACAATGCACAAACTACTGCTGATGCAGCACAACGTTCAGCTAGCGATGCAGAGTTAACAGCATTAAACGCTCAAAAAGCAGCTGAATCAGCTCAAAGCTCAGTTGACGAATGTTGCGCAAAAATTGACCGTATGTTTGAAAAAGCAATGGCTAAGTAAGCTCAAAGCTCAAAAAGCCGGGATAATATCCCGGCTTTTTTTTGCCTAAAATATATGACTCAGACTCCGCGATGCAGCAATATCACTTTCCCAACAATTTACATAGCATCATTAGATACCTGCGCAGTCCATGCCATTATATTTGTAACCTGTTTTAGCGCAATCACGATTTCATTTGCTTGTTGTTGTGTATCAAAAGGTCCTAGAATAACCTCACCTTCAGCTGCATTTCTCAATGGCCAGAAAGAATCATTAATATTTAATCGCGAAGATGCCTGCGCTAGTTTTGCTCTAGCATCTTGTGTCAAACCAGTATGCACAAACCAAACATTATCAACGATTGCCTCTTCAAGTTGATTAACACGTCTTGCCAAACCAGTATGATTTCTGACTATTTTTTCTGCAAACGGGAAATCCGCATCGCTTAATAACCTATCTTGAGCTTTTAAAATAGCGGATACCATCGACGTCATATTATTACCTACACGTTGATCAAAATCAGATTGAACATCATGTGCTTCTAAATAAAGCTCACCATCTAACAATCCCGCCTTGTCAGGTTGGTATACGATTTCTACAGGTGTATTGACCGCAACAATGCCAAATAAATGTTCAATATCTTCTGGGAATAATCTGATGCAGCCATGACTAACCCGCATTCCCACTCCAAATGGCTTATTAGTGCCGTGTAACAAATATCCCGGCATACCTAAACGCATAGCAAACGCACCCAAAGGATTATTAGGTCCAGCAGGCACCACGTTTGGTAAAGGATCACCTTTTTGAAGATGTTCAGCCTTTATTGATGCTGGTGGCGTCCAAGAAGGATCTTTTATTCTTTGAATAATCTGAGTTTTGCCAAGAGGCGTTGTCCAGCCTTCACGTCCGACACCGATCGGGTGTGTAATCACTTTCTGATGTTCGTTTATACTAGGCTTGGGATAGTAATATAATCGCATTTCAGCCAAATTAATGACAAGACCTTGGTGAGGTGCTTCCGGTAAGATAAAACGGTTAGGTACCATGACTCGTTGATTTTCACCGGGTAACCAAGGGTCAACACCTGGATTAGCGCTCACTATTTCCTCATAACCAACATCAAAAGCACGGCCAATATCTAACAGCGTATCTTCCATATGGCTATAGACAACAAGATTGTGGCCAACAACTCTAGTGTTAGCATCTTGCAACTCAAAAGTGGTTGCATGTGCAACTGTAACCATCAGACCCATAAATAGGGTGATAACAATACGTAACATTCTTTTACCTGTTAATTTAAATTTATCAAACCACTAATTGTACATGATTACCATTTTTACACTTGTCCTAATAATGGTTTTAAAAAAACTAAAATCTGCTTTGCCATCAATCGCAAGCTAGGGTAATCTAGGCGGATGAAAAAATACTACATACCCCTTCTAATTAGTTTAGTTTCTTCTTCTGGCTGCTCGCTTTTTTCTAAAGATGAGGTTGAGACCGGAGAAAACTGGCCTGTTGAGCGCGTCTACTCAGAAGCTAAATCAGCTTTAGATTCAGGAGATTACGCGACTGCTCTGCAACATTACGGTCAGCTCGAAGCTCGTTTTCCATTTGGTGAATATGCTCAACAAGCTTTATTAGAATCCGCTTACGCACAATACAAAAATGATGATGCTGAAACAGCCATCGCTACGCTTGATCGTTTCATGCGCGTCTATCCCCTAAATGCCAATATGGATTATGCAATTTATTTAAGAGGTCTTACTAACTTCACTCGTGATATGGGAATTATGGAGAAATATATTCCTCGCGATGAAACACAGCGAGATCCTGGTTCGGCTTTGATTGCGCTTAGAGATTTTACCAACTTAATTAATCGCTATCCAAATAGTAAATACAGCGAAGATGCTTCACAACGTATTGTCTATTTACGAAACCGTTTAGCCCAACATGAAGTCAATGTTGCATATTATTATATGCAGCGCAGTGCTTATCTTGCTGCCGCTAACCGTGGTAAATATGTCATCGAAAATTATCCTCGGACACCCTCAATGCCAGAAGCCCTAGTCGTTATGGCTAAAGCATATAAAATAATGGGGCTAAATAATTTATCTGAAGATGCCTTACGCGTTTTAGAATTGAATTATCCCGGTCATCCTGGTGTTGCAGAAGTAAGTCAAACCTCGACAAAATAATCCTTATCAGTTAGTTAATGATTGAACTAACCTTTTATTTCAGATTATTTCTTTTAAGAATGGCTAAAAGTAAAGCTCTGTACTGCTTGAATATTTTGTTTATTTAATGCCAACATTATTATTCGATCAAAGCCTAATGCGACACCAGAACATGCTGGCAAGCCTGATTTCATAGCTGCGAGTAAATTATTGTCCATTGGCATTTCAGCCATAGTTTGATCTCGTCGCTGCTTATTATCTTTAGTAAATCGTTGTAGTAGCTCATCAGCACTTAACAATTCGTTATAACCATTCGCTATCTCAATGCCAGCAATATATAGCTCAAAACGATCGGCGACATCGTTCCCCGCTTCATCCTTTTTTATTTTAGCTAATTGTGCTTGTGATGCAGGAAAGTCATAAATAAACACGGCCAAACTCATTGCCGCTAATCGTGGCTCAATAACATGACTCATCAATAATTCTAACCAACCATCACGATCTAACTGCATATCGTTAGCCAAGCCTGTTATGCGTGTCAATGCGCACTGTTTAATTTGCTCGACCGAGCAAGTAAATACGTTTATTTTCAAATAAAACTCAAACACGCCTCGATAACTTAAACGCGAAACCTGTTTTAAGGCAAATACTTCCTGCACTAATAGATTAACTTCGTCCATCAGTTGTTTCAGTGAAAGTTCAGGACGATACCATTCCAACATTATGAATTCTGGAGAATGGAGCTTTCCCTGTTCACCGTTTCGAAATACATGTGCGATTTGATAAATAGATCCTAAATTTGCCGCCAGTAAACGTTTCATTGCAAATTCAGGTGAAGTTTGTAGAAAGTAGGCTTGTTTGGTTGATGAACCTAAAGGTTTAAAGTCTGTCCTAAAACTGTCTATATAAGGCGCCGTTGGCGCTGCTAAAGATAAGATAGGGGTCTCAACCTCTAGGACATTGCGCTCAGCAAAAAAACGGCGAACATCCGCTAGATATTGTGCCCGTCGTTTTATGGTTGTTATGTCAGCCGAGGGCTGCCAATTATGAGCCATACTATTTATAGATCAGCTTAAACTTTAGCTCGCTCAACATATTCACCACTACGTGTATCGACACGCAATAACTCACCAATTTCGATAAAAAGAGGTACACGAACAACTGCGCCTGTTTCCAATGTTGCAGGCTTGCCACCGCCTCCAGACGTATCACCTTTCAAGCCTGGATCCGTTTCAGCTACAATTAGATTGACGAAGTTAGGGGCTGCGACGACTAATGGTGAACCATCCCAAAGCGTTACCGTGTAAACATACTGCTCTTTCAACCATATTTTACACTCAGCAATCGCATTCGCATCTGCGGCGTATTGTTCAAACGTAGTTGGATCCATAAAATTCCAGAACTCGCCGTCGGTATATGAATATTCAAGTTCAATTTCTATTACATCAGCACCTTCAGCACTCTCGTTTGACTTAAAAGTACGTTCATTGACGCGGCCTGTTTTCAAATTACGAAATTTTACACGGTTAAATGCTTGGCCCTTACCTGGTTTAACAAATTCATTTTCAATGATATTGCATGGATCGCCATCCAACATAATTTTGAGTCCTGATTTAAATTCACTTGTACTAAAATTTGCCATGGCAACCTCTTTTAGGGGACGATCATCGTCTATAATAATTTTAAAGCCCCCTATGATACCGCAATCCCACAACTTGGTGACAAAACAACCATGGCAAACTGCTTTAGCTAATGCCATCAAACAACCTACAGCTCTACTCGCGCAACTAGGTTTGTCAGATAAATTACAGGCAATTGATGCTGATGCCATCAAAAACTTCCCACTGCGTGTACCGCAGGCTTATGTCAATAAAATGCGCCATGGTGATAAAAACGACCCGTTATTACGACAAGTTTTTCCATTGTTAGATGAAGGTTATGATGTGGCAAATTTTGTTGCCGATCCAGTAGGAGATAATTTAGCGGTAACGTCGCCTGGTATATTACAAAAATACCAAGGGCGTGCTTTATTACTCACCACTGGCGCTTGCGCAATTCATTGTCGATATTGTTTTCGCCGTCATTTCCCGTATGGCGATAGCAACCCGCTTGCCAGTCAATGGCAACAAACGCTGTCAAATATAGCCGATGATATAAGTATCAATGAAGTGATTCTTAGTGGGGGTGATCCTCTTTCACTTAGCGATAATAAGCTTGCTATGATGGTAGCTGATCTTGAGAACATACCTCATTTGAAGCGCTTACGCATCCATACGCGACTGCCTATCGTGTTACCTGAACGCGTAGATGAGCATTTATTATCATGGATTACTAGCTCTAAATTGCATGTCGTTATGGTTATCCATGCTAACCATGCTAATGAAATTGACTCGATTGTTCATCAAGCCCTGGACAAGTTACGCCTAGCAGGTTGCCAACTGTTGAATCAAACGGTATTACTAAAAGGAATTAATGACTCGTCACAAGACTTGTATAATTTAAGTGAAAGATTGAGCGAGGTGCGCGTAATGCCTTATTATCTTCACTTGCTCGATAAAGTAAGTGGCGCTAGCCATTTTGATGTTACTGAACAACGTGGCATTGAATTGATCGCAGAAATTAGAAAAATATTACCTGGTTACCTTGTTCCTCGTTTAGTGCGAGAGCAACAAGGTGAAGCCAGCAAAACAATCATAGCCTAAGTTTTGGAGCGTTTAGCGGCACGAATATAATCGCGTTCACCACTACCAATATAAATTTGGGTAGGGCGATAAATACGATTGTCTGATATTTGTTCACGCCAATGTGCTAACCAACCCGCAGAACGTGCTACAGCAAATATGGCAGTAAACTGATCAGCGGGGATGCCCATTTCTGCATATAAAATGCCAGAATAAAAATCTACATTGGGATAAACGCCTTTATGGCCTAGTCTATCAATACAGATTTCTTCTACACGCATCGCAGTCTCAAACGTTGTGTCAAGACTACGACCACGATCTTCAATCAATTCAGTAACAAGTTTATGTAGTATGGTTGCTCTAGGATCCTTTACTTTATATTCGCGATGACCCATACCCCAAATGACCTGCTTATTAGCCAACGCATTGTCAATCCATTTTTCAGCATTATCAGCACTACCAATTTCTTTAAGCATGTCCACTACTCGGGAATTAGCACCACCATGCAATGGGCCAGACAATGTTCCTATTGCACCTGAAATTACACTGTAAGGCGTTGCGAGTGTAGAACCAGAAACTAGGGCCGAAAAGGTAGAGGCATTCAAGGTATGTTCTGCATGAAGGATTAAACAAACATCCATAATTCTAGCCATCATAGGATCAGGTTCTTTGCCAGAAAACATGTATAACAAATTTTGTGCGACAGACAAATCCTGCCGCGGTGTAATATGATCGTAACCTTGGCGCATATGTTCCCACATAGCCACTAAGGGAGCCATTGAGGCTATGATATTGACCGTCATATTACGAACATAATTAAGGTCTTGACATGAATCACTGCTCGTTAAGCACTCATTACCAGGGTAAAACATGCCTAAACTTGATACTGCAGTTTGCAACATATCCATCGGATGACCTGTAGATGGAAAATGGCGCATCATTTCACGAATATGATATTTGACTCGGTACTGACCACGTAATTGCGTTGTAAAGTCTGCCAACTCACTTGTAGTAGGTAACTCACCTTGCAGTAACAATAAAGTTGTTTCTTCAAATGTACTGTGTTTGGCTAAACTTTCAATCGAATAACCACGATAAGACAACAAGCCTTTTTCGCCATCAATAAATGAGATCGCTGACTGTGTCGCAGCAACACCCTCTAGTCCAGGTAAAAACTCATTCATAGCGACCCCTTGTAACAGTCATCGGAGTAATTACTTTCAAGACGAAATAACTATCTTCGATAACACATATATTTTAAGAAAAAACGCGATCATACCAGATCTTGTCAGCTTACTCATTTTGCCATCAAATAATCAGCTTCTCTTAGCGGAAACTCATGCCAGGTAGCTACTATAGTGAATCCACTAATCGTTCATATAATGACTTGATTAAAATAAGGCCACGATTGAGCAAAATGTTTTAGATAAACAACGTCATCGAATTACTTGTGCAGCATGAAACATAGATAGTTTTAGTTAGAACAGCCTTTTACTAAAGATCATGAATATGCCTTATCACGAAAAACTAATTCAACATGTCTTGCCAAATGTTACTAGCCCATGCATTTGCGTATACACCTTCTAGTTTTGAGGGATGTTCAGATACCCCTCCTCCCGGCATTGCTACCATCGCCTGCTCAAGCTTATCGTAACGATAAACCGCTGCAACGTGACCCGCTTGTTGATCATCAATAAAGCTATAACAAGTATTACTAAATACAGGTTGTTGTTCTGGTTCAGTTTCCGCTAATAGCGACGCAATCGCTGCAGCGCACACTTTTGCTTGTGCATTTGCAATATGGCCTGATTTAGGCGCTATGGCGTGCACCGCATCGCCAATCACATGCACGTTATTTTTAACTGTCGATTCATAGGTTAAAAAATCTACCCCACACCAACGTTGATCGATATTTATAACGCCCGCCAACGCTGCTACTTTTCCTGCTCGTTGCGGTGGGATCACATTTAACACATCGGCAGAAAACTGATTAAATTCAGTCTCAATAGTCAATTTTGCTAAATCAACACTTTCAATCATGCTACTAGGAACATAGTCAATCAAGCTTGCATAATGTTCTTGCCATGCGCCCTTAAATAATGCTTTTTTAGAAGCCACATCGCCGTTAGCATCTAAAATAATTAATTTACCACTAGGATTATGGTTTTTTAAGTAAAGGGCAATCTGACAAGCGCGTTCATATGGACCAGGCGGACAACGAAAAGGTGTTGGTGGAATAGTCATAATGACAGTACCACCTTTTTTCATACTCATTAGTTGTTGTTTTAATATTGTGGTTTGTGGGCCAGCTTTCCATGCATGAGGCACAATCTGCTGAGCGTCATAACTTGCCAACATAGGCAAGTCGTCATAAATAAAATCAACACCGGGTGCAATGACCAAACGATCATAGTTCACAATAACACCATCTTGCAGCGTAACATGTTGCTTCTCAGTATCAATTGCTACTACTTCAGCTTGCACCATCTTGACGTCATATTTATCGGTAAGTGCATTGTAATCATATGTCAGCTGCTGCAAACTGCGGCTTCCACTTAATACCAGATTACTCTGAGGGCATGACACGAATTGAGCATTACGCTCAATCATAATGACTTCCGTGTCAGGTGACCACATCTTGAGATATTTCGCCGCCGTAGCACCGGCAAAACCGCCACCAATAACAACCACTCGCTGTGATATCGATGTCTTCTTCGATGCAAATACAATTTTAGGCAACAGTGAGATAGAACTTGCAGTAATTACTGTTTTAATAAAACTTCTACGCTTTATTGCCATGACAAAAATACCTCTTAAATAAGATTTATTAAGATACGTGTTCACCCTGTGCTTGTAAATCAGCATGATAAGACGATCTCACCATCGGACCACTAGCCACATGTTGAAAGCCCATTTGTTTAGCAATAATGGCCAGTTGATCAAATTCAGCTGGCGTTACAAAACGTTCGACCGCTAAGTGATGTCTGCTAGGTTGTAAGTATTGACCTAGAGTCAACATCCGACAACCATGATCACGTAAATCTTGCATCACTTGTTGCACTTCTTCAAGTGTTTCGCCTAATCCCAACATCAAGCCAGATTTAGTGGGTATTTCAGGATGCTGTTGCTGAAATTTTTTGATCAAATCTAATGACCACTGATAATCAGACCCTGGTCTAACGGCTTTGTAAAGGCGCGGAATACTTTCTAAATTATGATTAAAAATATCCGGCGGACATCTTGCTAATTCAACTAAAGCCACATCCATGCGTCCACGAAAATCGGGAACGAGCACTTCAATGCGGGTATCAGGTGATTGTTTACGTATTTCAGCAATACATTGGGTAAAATGTGTTGATCCACCATCTCGTAGATCATCTCGATCCACAGAGGTAACCACTACATGTTTGAGTTTCATCGCAGCAATTGTTTTAGCTAAATGTTCTGGCTCATTGACATCCAACGGATCAGGTTTGCCATGAGCAACATCACAAAAAGGACAGCGCCTAGTACATATATTACCCATGATCAAAAACGTGGCCGTGCCATGCGTAAAACACTCACCTAGGTTAGGACATGAGGCTTCTTCGCATACGGTATGTAACTCATTTTCACGTAGCAATGCTTTTAATCGAGTTACTTCAGGATTGCTGGGTGACTTGGCTCTGATCCATGCTGGCTTACGTTTAGGTTCGCTTGGTATTATTTTTATTGGAATACGAGATACTTTAGATGCGCCTTTTAGTGCACTAACGTCGCGTTTTATCTGTACTTTTTCGGTCATTTTTCCACCTTGAATATCTGCGTTTCAAACGCCGATATAAACTGTTGTTGTGCCTGTAACATAGTCGTACCATATCCGAGGCTTTTTAAATCAATTACTTCCATATCTCGATAACCACATGGATTAATGTAGCTGAAAGGTGCTAAATCCATTGAGACATTGATACTTAACCCATGATAGCAAGCGCCTTGCTTAACTCTTAATCCCAATGATGCAATCTTACGTTGTTCAACATAAACACCTGGAGCATCAGCACGGGCATTGGCCTCAATACCCATTTCATAAAGCATTTTTATTACACTATTTTCCATATGTGACACCATTTCACGCACACCAATATTCAATCGTTTCAAATCAAACAACGTATAGGCAATTAATTGCCCCGGTCCATGATAGGTTACTTGACCGCCACGATCAGTTTTAATGACCGGAATATCGCCAGTATTGAGCAGATGTTCATCTTTCCCATTCAAACCTTGGGTAAAAACAGGGGAATGTTCAACAAACCATAATTCATCTTGGGTAAACTGATCACGTAAGGCGGTAAATTCCCGCATGTCGTCACACGTTTTCTGATAATCAACCAGCCCCAACTTTCTTAATATCATTTTCTAGAACACTATAAGATGTATTTAATTGCTTCATGGGCAATTAAATCGCGGTGAATTGCATCCAATTGTTCGCGACTCGTCACGTAGAAATCAACGGTCACTGAGGTGAATTTGCCACCAGAACTTTCTTTAATGGTCACCGCGCCTTCTTTAATATCATCGACGTGGCGGCGAACGATGCCGACAACGATTGCATCAAAATCTGGATGAGTAACGCCCATCGCTTTGATCCCGTATTCACACGGAAATTCTAGCTTAGCTTCTTTATCATCTACTGCCATGCTTGGACATCCTTTTTGTAATACTGATTACGCGCATCTATTTATTGCCATAACCGGCCTGGTAAACCGTTGCCAAGTTTATCACTACCAAGTTGAATAATTAGCAATACCTCTTTGATAAAGCTATTTATCCATACTTCATCAGCGTGCTTTAACTCATGTTAAAGTACAGCCTACTCCAATAAGGATATTCTAGCGTTAACAGTAAGCCTGATAACAACTTCACAGTAATATCAGGTAAGACTTTTGGGTCTTTAGGTAAAGTATAAAGAGTAACCTTAATAACTGCATTAAGCTTGTCTAACTGCACCTTCAGTCAAATAGCCATCTTTATATTAATAAGGCATCATGTGCTCCAGCTTCGGGCACTTATTACTTCAATATACAATTTGGCAATAAAATAATCGCCTTAATCATACATTTTTGTCAACGAATATCTGACAAGGTAATAGCGGAGATGCCCTGTTTTTTGTACTGATCTGCTTCAGGTTGTCGGGAGTTAGTCATTGCAAAATCGGTCGGTGTAACACCCTGTGGAAATATATGATCACGCGAATCGACACTTCGGATAATCTGTCAATGTAACGCCAGACTACCACCGCCAATGCGCTCAATTAATTGCTTAACTAGAGCTCGCCATAGAACATTCGTCATTTGCAAACCACTAAGCCTAGCTTGTAAACGATCCGCCAATTTAAAACAATGACCTTTACAAACAGGGATGATTTCATAGACTCCATCACCCAATAAGAAGCCTTTATCAAATACCGATGCATTTACCTGCTCAGCAGATAAAAAATCGCCATTCAAATAGGCTTCTGTCATTGTTTATCCCCAAATAAGCATCAATATAGAATCAATTAATCGACGCCACCAACCACCTTGCTCAACGGCATTTATAGCCACTAAATGTTGCTTGGCAATTAGCTCATCACCCAAGTGAATTTCTACTTCTCCTAATTCTGCACCAGTCGCAATGGGTGCTATAACTGGTTGTTGAATATTTGTACTAGCCACTAATTCTTTGTAACGACCTCTAGGCACCGTTACAGAAAGAGGTTTTGCCAAACCCAACTGAACCTGTTTTTCACTACCTTTCCAGACTTTACTATCTGCAATAGGTGACAGCGCTTGATATAGCTCATGGGTTTCAAAGAAACGGAAACCATAATTAAACAATTTTTGAGTTTCTTGCGCGCGCGCATTATCACTACGAGTACCCAACACGACAGAGATCAATCGCATGTCATCACGTATTGCTGATGCTGCCAAACAATAACCTGCTTCTTCAGTGTGTCCGGTCTTTAGGCCATCAACGCTTTTATCCCGCCACATCAATTTATTTCGGTTATGTTGTGTAATATTGTTATATTTATATTCTTTTTCTGCATACCATTTGTAATGTTCAGGATAATCTCGAATAATGGCAGCCGACAAGGTCGCTATGTCTCTAGCAGTCGTATAGTGTTCAGGGTCAGGTAAACCGGTCGCATTACGATAGTTAGTATTAACCATTCCTAATTTCTGTGCGTATTGATTCATCATCTGAGCAAAAGTTTCTTCACTTCCCGCGACATGCTCAGCCAATGCAACAGCCGCATCATTGCCTGATTGAACAATCATTCCGCGTAATAATGCTTCGACAGGTACTTTAGTATTAACTTCCATAAAGCTGCGCGAGCCTTCCATTCGCCATGCTTTTTCACTAATCAATACTTCATCAGTCAGCTTAATATTACCTGCATCCAATTCATGCGATACCACATATGCCGTCATAAGCTTAGTGATACTCGCAGGTGGCAATCGCTCATCTGCGTTATTATCAGCAATGACACGGCCACTAGCAAAATCCTGCAATATATAAGATTTTGCAGCAATAGATGGCGCTGATGGATTAGGCGTTATGGCTGCCTGAGCAGTTATGTTGCTTAACATAACGCCTGCGAGCAATAAGGTTTTTACTATTTTCAACATGAAAACTCTCTATTAAAATAAATTATTCGACCACTAAAATGGCATCATTAAAGCCTAGTGTGACTAAACGGCTGGCCAATGAATCACCCTGTTCTACATTGGCTAATGGACCAATACGAACGCGATATAACTTGCCGTCTGAGGTGACAATGACTTCATCACCAATTTTACTTTGCACTTTGCTTTTGAACTGTTGGGCATTGGTCGACGTGCTAAATGCCCCGACTTGAAGATACATACCCACTGGTGTAGCTCTAGTTGGAAGTTTTTGCACATTAGTTACTAGATTTACCGGCACTTCATTTCCAGTGATAGCCTGAATGGCCACTAGGCCAGTACCGTGACCAACAATACCCAATTTTTTCGCGGCTGTGTAGGATAAATCAATTAAGCGATTATCGTGAAACGGTCCTCGATCATTCACTTTTACTATCACCTTACGCCCATTATTCAGGTTGGTCACTTCCAAATATGAGGGCAAAGGCAAAGTTTTATGTGCTGCCGTCATGGCATACATATCATACGGTTCGCCGCTAGAAGTTCGTCGACCGTGAAACTTTGAACCATACCAAGATGCAATCCCTTTTTCTTGATAATTACGGCTACTGTTTAAGGTGTAATAAGTCTTACCTAATACCTTATAACTTGTAGGATTACCATACTTACTACGGGGCTCATCTTTAGGTATTGCATTGGGTATATTTGATACATCACGCGGTGAATCAGGTGCACTATCCCCTTTTTGTATAACGCTACTACATGAAATTAAGCTTAAATAAACGCAACTAGCCGCGATTCTTTTTAAACTTCGTAACATTATTGTAGACCCTCATAGCCTGAGCGTATTGCTTGTCCCAGTTGAGTGACGACCATGGCATACATTCGACTGTGATTGTATCGAGTAATTGCATAAAAATTCTGTCTTGCTAGCCAATATTCTTCGCCATTTTGTTGCGTTAATGAGATGATTGCAAGTGAGTCATTATCTTCGGGTACTCCTCTCAAACTCACGCCAGCTGTCGTTAAATCTTGTCGACTGATGGATGGTTTCATTCCCTTTTCAATCAAATCATCTGCAACTTTGCCAGAAAAATAGGTTGGATGAACGATACTTTTGCCGACCACCCAACCATGCCGTTTGAGATAATTAGCAATACTACCTATTGCATCAGTAGGGTTTGTCCAAATATCACGGTGTCCGTCATCATCAAAATCCACTGCATACTCACGATAACTACTTGGCATGAATTGTCCTAGTCCCATAGCTCCTGCATAAGATCCCATCGGCGAAAGAAGTGATATTTTTTCTTCACGTGTTAAAAGTAGAAAAGCTTCTAATTCTGACCTAAAGAATGGACTTCGCGGTGGATATTTAAAAGCCAAAGTTGATAACGCATCAATGACACGATAACCACCAACATTACCTCCATAGCGTGTTTCTACACCCAAGATAGCGACAATTATTTCAGCAGGAACCCCATATTTTTTTTCAGCACGCGCCAGATCTTGTGCATGTTGCTGCCAAAATTCAATACCACCGTTAATGCGCGATTCTGTCATAAATATTGCGCGATATTCAAACCAATCCTTACTCTTTTCTGCAGGGCGTGAAATAGCAGTAAGAATCGCATCTTTAACTTCAACTTGCGCAAATGAAGCAGCTAGCTTGTTACTATCAAAACCATGCTTTTGCTGCATTTCAGTTAAAAATTCGGGTAAGCCCGGTAAGTCCGGCTTATTCTCTGCATGTGCAATACTCGCAAACAATAAAGTCGATAAGAGTAAAACTATTTTCATGGAGACATCATCCTTCTGTGAGTATGAATAGACATTAGAATACCGAAGCCAGCTAACAAGGTCACCATGGATGTGCCCCCATAACTGATTAGCGGCAGTGGTACGCCCACCACTGGCAACAATCCAGTAACCATTCCAACATTCACGAATACATAGACCAGGAAAGTTAAAGAAATACTCCCGGCAAATAAACGCGCAAAACTAGTTTGTGCTTGGCTCGCTATATAAATTCCTCTGCCAGCGACCAATAAGTAAAATACTAACAAGATTGCTACACCAACTAAACCAAATTCTTCGGAGATAACTGCAAAAATAAAATCCGTCGTACGTTCAGGTAAAAAAGCTAAGTGTGATTGTGTGCCATCTAACCAACCACGTCCAAATAAACCACCCGATCCTATCGCAATTTTAGACTGAATAATATGATAACCCGAACCTAAAGGATCGCTTTCGGGATTCAAAAAGGTTAAAACGCGTTGTCGTTGATAGTCATGCATCACATACCATAATACTGGTAGTGCGGCAGTACTGAATCCAATAAAGCCTAATATCACCCGCCATCTAATGCCCGATAAAAACACTACAATCAAACCAGAACTAGCAATCATTATAGCTGTACCCAGATCGGGTTGTTTTGCAATCAAGATAGAAGGCGCAATAATAATTGCCAAACTCATAAATAACCTTGCTGCAGGCGGTGGCAAAGGGCGTTCTGCTAAATAGCTAGTGACTAACAAGGGTACAGCTAACTTCATCAACTCTGAAGGTTGAAACTTAAAAAACCCTAAATCCAACCAGCGCTGCGCACCCTTTCCTTCATGGCCAAACACCAAAACTGCTAACAACAAAATTAAACCAAAACCATACAACCAATAAGCAGAGTCTCGCATACGATCGGGATGAATATTGGCTAATACGAATAATACGATAAACGCAGTACCTATTCGAATTAATTGCCTAATTAAAATAGCTGAACTCTGGTCACTCGCACTATATAAAATGATTAGACCTACGGCTAATAAAATCAATATACCTAATAAAAGCAAAGCATCCAGATGAATAAGGCTTAACGCCTTAGTCAAACTCCACCGTTGGGGTTGTCGTCTGTCGTATAGTGAGTTATTCATCGACTTTCGTTCCAAAATATTGATCGATTAATTTACGAGCAATAGGCGCCGCCATTGTACTACCACCACCACCATTTTCGACCACCACAGCCACGACAAACTGTGGGTTCTCAGCAGGCGCAAATGCAATAAATAAAGCATGATCATGCAATCTTCTTTCTAATGTTTCTGCATCATATTTTTCATCTTGTTTAATGTTAAATACTTGAGCTGTACCACTTTTCCCCGCTATTTTAAAGGGTATATCTTGACCAATATGACGAGCTGTACCACGCGCTCCATGTACCACTTCGACCATCGAATCGATCACTGCCTCCCAATTGCGACTATTGACCATCGGCAATGTTTCATACGTTTGAGCTGGAAAAAGTTGTAATTCACTTTGTCCAGTGGGCCTACTTGCTCTCGCTACTCTTGGACTCATATCAATACCACGCATCGCCAGCACCGCCGTAGCATGAGCAATTTGAATCGGTGTCATTTGGTTAAATCCTTGACCAATACCCGATATTAATGTTTCTCCGGGATACCATGCTTTATTACGATTGGCTCGCTTCCAATCTTTTGATGGTGACAACCCCTTACTTTCACCAGGAAGATCTATTTCCGTTCGTCTACCAAATCTAAACAAATCTAGAAAACTATGAATCCGATCAATTCCCAGCGTATTCGCAAGATCATAAAAATAGACATCACATGACTGAGAAATACCATCTTTCAAATCCATTTGACCATGACCATGTGATTTCCAACAACGGTAACGGTGACTCTGACCAGGCAATGTGTACCAGCCAGGACAATATGTTTTAGACTTCTCGGTAATAACGCCAGCCTCTAAACCAGCTAGAGCAATAAAAGGTTTTAAGGTTGAACCAGGTGGGTAGCGTCCGCGTAAACTACGATTAAATAGTGGCATGTCGGGCGAGTCTCTTAGCGCCGCATATTTTTTACTACTGATACCCGAAACGAACTCATTAGGATCAAAATCAGGTTTACTCACCATGGATAGTATTCCGCCTGTTTTGGGATCCAGCGCAACAATCGCACCATTAAAATCACCCATCGCATCAGAAGCAACCCGTTGCAAATTAATATCTAGGTGTAAAAACAAATCTTGACCTGATACCGCAGGCATACTGTTTAACTGACGAACAATTCGTCCTTGTACATTGGTTTCTACTTGTTGGTAGCCCACTTGACCATGTAACAGTTCCTCATACTGTTTTTCTATTCCAGTTTTACCTATGTGTAAAGAACCTTTGTAGTTATTTTCATTGATCTCTTGTAATTCTTGTTCATTGATTCGCCCGACATATCCAACCGTATGAGCAAATAATGCACCTTGCGGATAATGACGAATTAATCTGCCGACAACATCTACTCCCGGAAAACGATGACGATTGACAGAAAAAATAGCGACTTCTTCTTCAGTTAACCGTTCCTTAAGAATGACTTGGCGAAAACGGCGTTGTTGATTGATCCGCTCTTTAATATCGATCATATCTTCATCAGTCATCGCAAATAACGCAGCTAATTTCTGTAAGGTATCATCAATATCTGGCACATTCTCGGGTGTTAATTCGATGCTAAATGTAGGTATATTCTCTGCTAAGATTACGCCATTGCGATCGTAAATCAAACCACGTTGTGGTGGGATGGAACTTATATCCACTCTATTTCTTTCGGATAACGAGTCAAAATGTTCAAATTCTACTACTTGCAGAACAATCAAGCGACCAATCAAAGCAATGAATAATATCCCAGCGAGTAGTGCTGAAAATATCAAACGATCATTGACTATTCGACCTTCATGAAAATGATTTTTTAACTCGAAATGTGAAGACATTCAATAAGACTCAGCTAACATTAAATGTGCGTCGAACGGTCCGCAAAAATGCATAGACAATAGGCCATAGTACGGTTGTTGTTAAAGCAGGCAACCACGCATACCAGCTAGTAAAACTTGATGTCATTATGGCATCAGGAATATTAACCACCAGCACCAAAGTCATAATAGTCAACGCTTGTTGCCACAAAGGATATTGGCGTAACTGTAAATGGAAGCGCAATATTAAATAAATAACAAACGCATAAGAAAATGCCTCAACCCCTAAAGGACCACCCATCAAAGCATCCATTAACAGTCCTACACTCCAAGCATAACCAACACCAACACGTTGCGGCAATGCCATTGCCCAATAAATAATTGTAATTAACACCCATTCAGGTCTTGCAAACCGTATATTATCGGGGAACGGCATGAGTATTAATAACATGGCTATAAGGATAGTAATTACAATAATACCGCCGCCCTGAGAAGATCGAATAGTAGCCATTAATCTAATTTCTCAGTGGGTATGGATTCGGAGTTTGTATCTACGTTAGTTCCCGCTTCAGTTTCTGTTTCTGTTTTTGTTTTTGTTTTTGTTTCAGTTTCTGCTCCTACTTCTATGCCTGTTTTTACAGATATTTCCGCTTCAGTTTTTTGCTTTTCTGTAGGCAACACTAATAATACTTCACGACTGGTATCTAATTGGGCTGCAGGTTTGATTGCAATATCGGCAAATGCTTTTCCTTGAGGAAAAGTAATAGCGATGATTGTACCGACAGGATAACCGACAGGAAACCGTCCACCTAAACCTGAAGTCACTAACACATCTCCTATACGTACATCGGCGTTATGGGCTAAATGTTCTAGTTGCAAAGGTTCACCCATACCTCGCCCAATGGCGACTGCTCTCAAACCGTTACGATTGATTTGAACAGGTAAGCCATGACTCGGATCTGTCAATAACATTGCACGACTAGAAAAATTAGTAACGTCGGTAACCTGTCCCATTACACCGTCAGCATCTAATACCGGTTGACCGTTGAAGACACCGTCATGCAGTCCTTTATTCAGCACGACTTGCTGAGAAAAAGGATCAAGATCTATCGATAATAATTCAGCGACTAAAACACGTTCCGTCAGACGAAAAGAGGAACCCAATAATTCTCGTAATCGCGTGTTTTCTCGTTCTAAATTTTGTAACTTTTGCAAACGAACATTATTTAATAGATTTGTCGCTTCTAAAGCCGTGTTTTTTTCTTTTAACTCATCTCGAGTAAGTAGAAACTCAGTCATCCATTGACTGGCATCATTGGGCAAAGAAGCAATAACTTGAATGGGATATACAAATGTGGATAAGGCACTGCGAGCATCTAAAAAATAATTCGATCGCGTGTCTAAAAAAAACAGCAACAATGATGCTACTAAAGCTAATAGCAATCGGGCATTCAACGAGGGGAGATGAGTAAATAAAGGTTTAATATCTTAAGTTCCAAAAACTAAAAAACCTTTGCGACAAATTTAGCGTCGCAAAGGTCTAAAATATAGTGCTGAGCAATAACTTATTCAAACGTAAAAACGTCAGTGCCTCGTTCATCGATCATCTCTAGAGCTTTACCACCACCACGGGCAACACACGTTAATGGATCTTCCGCCACGATGGCCGGTAAGCCAGTTTCTTCAATTAATAAACGGTCTATATCTCTTAATAAGGCGCCCCCGCCCGTCAATACAATTCCGCGTTCTGCAACATCAGCACCTAATTCTGGCGGCGTTTGTTCCAACGCGGTTTTCACTGCTGCAATAATGCCAGCTAGCGGATCTTGTAATGCTTCAAGAATTTCGTTGCTATTAAGTGTAAAGCTACGCGGAATACCCTCTGCTAAGTTACGACCACGCACTTCCATCTCTCTTACTTCATTACCAGGATAAGCAGAACCAATTTCTTTTTTAATTTTCTCAGCGGTTGCTTCACCAATCAATGTACCGTAATTACGACGCACGTAGTTGATGATAGCTTCATCGAATAAGTCACCACCAATTCGCACTGATGCTGAATAAACGATACCATTCAAAGAAATAATCGCAACTTCAGTTGTACCACCACCGATATCTAGCACCATTGAACCGCTGGCTTCATCTACAGGCATACCCGCACCAATCGCGGCTGCCATAGGTTCTTCTATTAGATAAACTTCACGTGCACCAGCACCTGCTGCTGATTCTCTAATAGCTCGACGTTCTACTTGAGTCGAACCACAAGGAACACAAACTAATACGCGCGGACTGGGTTTAAAAAACCTTCCTTCATGCACTTTACGAATAAAATGCTGTAACATTTTTTCTGTTACCGTGTAGTCTGCAATTACACCATCTTTCAATGGACGGATTGCGGTGATATTACCCGGCGTTCGACCTAACATTCTTTTTGCTTCAGTACCCACTGCAGCGATCGATCTGCGGCCGCCAGGGCCATGCTCTTGGCGAATTGCCACTACTGAAGGTTCATCAAGAACGATGCCTTTCCCCCGCACATATATGAGGGTATTCGCCGTTCCTAGGTCGATAGAAAGGTCATTTGAAAACATTCCGCGTAAACGTTTAAACATTAAAGAAACCACAGCTGAAGAGGTAAAAGCGATACTTTATCAATGCAGTGGGCTGTTGAGCAAGCTACGAATGATTTAAACTGCACTACTTGTGATTAATAATAACTTCTGGAAGCGTCAATGAGTTTAGATAAAACAGATGTAGAAAAAATTGCGCATTTAGCGCGTTTAGCAATTGATGAGACTGATATACCAGGTTATGTGCGTGATTTAAGTAATATCTTTAATCTTGTCGAACAACTTAGTGATGCTGATACAAGTAATATATTGCCCATGGCCCACCCGTTAGATGCACACCAACGATTACGCCCTGATGTAGTCACTGAAACGAATCAACGCGAATTGTTTCAGTCGATCGCACCAGAAACGGCGGATGGTCTTTATCTTGTCCCCCAAGTTATCGAATAACTTAAGGTTGCTAAAGTAGCTTGAAAGAAACGTTCACTCGTATTTTCATGCTGTATCGCAATTAAACACTACATCGAATGACAGGCACACACATGCATAATAAATCCCTTTCTGAACTTTCGGCCTCATTACATAACGGCGAATTTAGCAGTGTTGAATTAACTCAACATTATCTTGATCGCATTAATACGCATAACAGCGCTTTAAATGCCTTTATTACTGTTTGCGATGATCGCGCCTTAGAACAAGCAAAAATGGCCGATCAACAATTACAAAATAAAACGGCAGGGATATTGACTGGTATTCCTTTGGCGCATAAAGATATTTTTTGTACACAAGGTGTACTAACTAGTTGCGCGTCAAAAATGTTGTCAAACTTCATCTCGCCTTACAATGCCACTGTTGTAGAAAAAATTAATGCGGCCGGCATGGTAACTTTAGGTAAAACTAATATGGATGAATTTGCGATGGGCTCATCTAATGAAACCAGTTTTTTTGGTGCCGTAAAAAATCCTTGGGATACCAAACGAGTGCCGGGTGGTTCGTCAGGTGGTTCTGCTGCCGCAATAGCAGCTCGTTTAGCGCCGATTGCTACCGGAACGGATACTGGCGGATCAATTCGTCAACCTGCATCATTGTGTAATTTGACTGGTTTAAAACCTACTTACGGTCGCGTGTCACGTTATGGGATGATTGCGTTTGCATCTAGCCTAGATCAAGCAGGTCCAATGGCTAATAGTGCTGAAGACGCCGCTATATTGTTAAATGTAATGTCAGGCTTTGACGAACGCGATTCAACCAGCGTCGAACGTGATGTACCTGATTACACTGCAGATTTAAATAGTTCATTAGAAGGCCTTCGCATTGGCTTACCAAAAGAATATTTTGATGAAGGATTAGATCCTGAAGTTGCAGCTACGATTGAAGCCGCTATAAAAGTGTATGAATCTTTAGGCGCAACCATTAAACAAATCACCTTGCCCAACACTCATCTTGCTGTGCCTACTTATTACGTCATTGCACCTGCTGAATGTTCATCTAATTTATCGCGTTTAGATGGTGTGCGATTTGGACATCGTTGTGAAAACCCTAAAGATTTGCAAGATTTATATCAACGTTCACGAGGTGAAGGTTTTGGTGAAGAAGTTAAACGTCGCATCTTGATCGGTGCTTATGCGTTATCGGCTGGTTATTACGATGCTTACTATTTAAAAGCGCAACAATGTCGTCGTTTAGTAAGCGATGATTTCAAACAAGCATTTGCCGAAGTTGATGTCATCATGGGCCCTACGGCGCCAACAACAGCGTTTAATTTAGGTGATAAAACCAATGACCCGGTTGCGATGTACCTTGCAGATATTTATACCATCAGTACCAATCTTGCAGGTTTACCAGGAATGTCGATTCCAGCAGGCTTTGTTAATGGCTTACCCGTCGGTTTGCAAATTATTGGTAATTACTTTGACGAAGCACGGTTATTGAACGTAGCTCATCGCTATCAACAAGCAACCAATTGGCATACTCAAATTCCTGCCGCTTTTAAATAAGGCTCAATGTGACACTCGGAATTATCGACATTATAAAAATGTCACTTTCTTTCTTTTTGCACAGCAAAGGATCTTGAACATGAAGGCAGCTGAACTTTTTGTCCGTAGTCTTGAAAATGAAGGCGTAGAATTTATTTTTGGTATACCAGGAGAAGAAAATCTAGATGTAATGGATGCACTGCTCGACTCGAAAATTAAATTTATTACGACACGTCATGAGCAAGGCGCTGCTTTTATGGCTGATGTTTATGGCCGCTTAACCGGACGTGCAGGCGTATGTCTCGCAACATTAGGTCCCGGGGCAACCAATTTGATCACTGGTGTTGCCGATGCAAATATGGATCACGCACCGTTGGTCGCTATTGCTGGCCAAGCTTCTACGAGTCGACTTCATAAAGAATCCCATCAAGTATTGGATCTCGAAGCAATGTTTTTGCCGATCACTAAATATTCCACACGTATTCTTAGCCCTGATGTTATTACAGAAATTGTCCGTAAAGCATTCAAAGTAGCTCAAACCGAGAAAACCGGTGCCTGCTTTATCGAGTTTCCTGAAAATATAGCTGAAATGGACGTTGATGATGTGCCGCTACGAGTTAAGCATGCCACGCCCCCCGAACCAGCTGTAGAACAAGTCCAGCGTGCAGCAGAACTTATCTCGAATGCTAAAAGCCCGATTATCTTGGCGGGTAACGGCGTAGTAAGATCTCGTGCTTCACAAGCATTGGCAGACTTTGCTCTAAATTTAGGCATTCCTGTCGCCAATACTTTTATGGCAAAAGGTGTTATCCCGTTTCATCACCCAAGCGCTTTAGGCAGTGTGGGTCTGCAATCTGGCGACTATGCCAACGGTGGTCTGGCTAATGCTGACGTTATTATCTGCATCGGCTATGACATGGTTGAATATCACCCTTACCTATGGCATCCATCTCGCGATCGCACGATCATTCATATCGATACTACTCACGCAGAAGTCGATGCATATTACAGCGTTGCGCTAGATGTAATAGGTAATATCAATCACAGTTTAAATCGTATTGCAGCCATAAGTACGCCGCATAAAGACAAAACGATGCGTACTTTACGTGATAGCTTGGTCACCGAAATGAATCAGCATCGTGCTGATGTAGAATTTCCTGTTAAGCCACAGAAAATCATATGGGACCTGCGCACAGCAATGGCTTTAAAAGACATCGTTATTTGTGATGTAGGCGCTCATAAAATGTGGATGTCGCGTATGTTTCGTTGTGAACACCCTAACACCTGCATAATTTCCAATGGTTTTGCCAGTATGGGCATTGCGGTTCCGGGCGCTATTGCTGCCAAGCTAGCCTATCCTGAACGCAAAGTTGTCGCGGTTACTGGCGATGCAGGTTTCTTAATGAATTCACAAGAAATAGAAACCGCAATGCGGCTTAATGTTGCCATCGTCATATTGATTTGGAACGATGCGAGTTATGGCCTAATTGAATGGAAACAACAAAATCAATTTGGGCGCACCAGCAATGTAAAGTTCACCAATCCTGACTTTGTGCAATACGCACAATCCTTTGGTGCCGTGGGCGTTAGAATTGAATCGACAGAACAATTAATGCCCGAGTTAAAATCCGCTTTAGCACGAGATACTGTCACTATCATTGATTGTCCTGTTGATTATCGTGAAAATCTTAAATTAACAGCGACGCTCGGCCAACTCACCTCAGTAAGTTAACAATAATCAGGTCAAACTATGAAATCACAACACCGTCTCATCTTATTCGCACTGACTTTAATTGTAGGTCTCTTTGTGATTAACTGGCTAAACAGTAGCTCTGGAATAAGGCCAGAGCTTTCTTTTACCGACATTGACGGTCAGCAACACTCAATGAGTCAATATGCAGGTAAACCCATTTTGCTGACTTTTTGGGCAACAGATTGTCCCGGATGTATTGAAGAGATGCCTGATCTAGTTGCTTTATATGATAAATATGCCAAACAAGGCCTAATTATGATCGAAGTAGCGATGGCTTATGATTCATTAGATCATATTAAAGCCATGCGTGATGAGCGAAAACTGCCGTTTATTATTACATGGGATAATAAGTCTGAAATCGCGTTAGCATTTGATAATGTTAGAGTCACCCCCACCCATTTTTTAATTGCACCTGAAGGCGATATCGTCATGCGCAAAATAGGTAATATTAATCTTGACTACATGCACGATAAACTCCAAAAAATGGGGCTTGTCAAAAGTTAAGGCTAATCTAGTTTCACATTATCTCAGTCTTATGATATAAAGTTTAGTTTTGTAGTTTTAGTTGGGCGCAATTGGCTCCCAATATAGTAAGTTAAGTCACTAGGAGCGATTGAATATGGCACGAGTATGTCAGGTAACGGGTAAACGCCCAATGGCTGGGAACAATGTTTCTCACGCCCACAACACAACAAGACGTAGGTTTCTCCCTAACCTTCACCCTCACCGCATCTGGGTTGAATCAGAAAATCGTTGGGTTAAATTACAACGTGTGAGTAATCACGGTTTACGCATTATCGACAAACGCGGTATTGATGCTGTATTAGTTGAACTTCGTGCCCGCGGCGAAAAAGTTTAGGAGATAAATTATGCGCGATAAAATTAAATTAGTTTCATCAGCAGGTACTGGTCATTTTTACACTACCGATAAAAATAAACGTACTATGCCAGAAAAATTGGAAATGAAGAAATTCGATCCAGTTGTTCGTAAACATGTAATGTATAAAGAAGCTAAAATCAAATAATATTAGCTACAACTGCATTCAATACTAAAACCTGCTTGTGCAGGTTTTTTTATGTCCATCAATCCGTCCTATCGTAGTACTATGAAAGACTAAGCAAACTTTAAGAATATAAGGGACATGATGTCTAACTTATCGCTCATTTCCGGTCCAATTATAGCTAGACAAGCGATCTTTGATAAAGATTTAAATGTTTATGCTTATGAACTTTTATTTCGAAGCGACAACCAACAAGTAGATTCAGGCGTAGTCGATGCTTTTGGTGATGAAGCCACTAGCCGAGTGATTAATCATACTTTTATGGAGTTGGGTATTGAGCGTGTTATTGGACACCATCTTGCTTTTGTTAATTTAACTCGTAATTTTCTTCTGACCGATGATCCTCTGCCATTTGCTCATGATCGCGTAGTATTAGAGATACTTGAAGATATCGTCCCGGATGACGAGCTCATTGCCGCCACACAAAGATTGGTCGATCGAGGTTACACTATCGCCTTAGATGATTTTGTCTTTAATGAAGCATTACGGCCATTGATACATTTAGCTCAAATAATTAAAATCGATCTGTTAGCTTTTAGTGAGCAAGCGCTTACAGAACAAGTAACATTGCTAAAACAAGAAAACGTCAAACTGCTCGCAGAAAAAGTTGAAACTGAAGCACAATTTAAACTTTGCCAAAAATTAGGCTTTGATTATTTTCAAGGCTATTTTTTTAGTCGTCCTGTCATCATAGAAGACAAACCAATACCTGAAAGCCAGCTTAACTTACTCTCTATAATCGCCAAGCTACAAAATCCTAATGTCGAATTTGATGATATTGAACAACTTATCAGCCAAGATGTGGGTCTTACGTATAAATTACTTAGATTGTTAAACTCGGCAGCAGTAGGACTTCCTAAAAAAATAGAAACAATTAAACAAGGTCTCGTTATTTTAGGTTTCAAAGCAATTAATACGTGGACGACCTTAATCGCGCTCAATGAGATGAAAAGTATACCATCAGAACTAATGGCAAATACCCTTATTCGAGCTAAAATGTGCGAACAATTAGCGACGCATTATAATTGTATTGCTGAAACGGGATTTTTAGTGGGTTTATTTTCAACTATTGATGCCATCATGTCGCATCCTATGGATGAATTGTTAAAGTCATTGCCTTTAAATAGCGATATCAAACAAGCGTTATCTGGTCGTCTAGGCAACTTAGGAGAAATGTTAAACACTACCATCTACTATGAAGAAGGTTCATGGGATGAGATTAATGTTGAACAAGTATCACTCAAACAGCTAGGAGACTTGTACATTAATGCCACCGAGTGGACCATAAAAATGCAATTAAGTTTATAAATATCCCATGAGTTCATCACCTCTTCTTACTGCAAAGTCACTCTCCCATAATTACGGAACACTCCTTGCTGTAAATAATATTAGTTTTGATATATACAAAGGTGAGGTTTTAGGTTTATTGGGACCTAATGGTGCAGGTAAAACGACAACAATGAAAATGCTTAGTGGCAATCTTGCTCCTAAACAAGGTCAAATTACAATTAATGGTTATGACTTATTAAGTGAACCAAAACAAGCTAAAGCACACCTTGGTTATCTGCCTGAACAGCCGCCACTTTACAAAGAGCTTACGGTTAAAGAATTTTTATATTTTTGTGCCAAAATTAACCTTATTCCGTCTAAAAATATCTCTACAGCAGTCAATACTGTCCTTGAACGCTGTGGCTTAACGGATATGACTAAACGCCTAATTGGCAACTTATCCAAAGGTTATCAACAGCGTGTAGGCATTGCACAAGCTATTATTCACATGCCTGCTGTGGTCATTCTTGATGAACCTACTTCAGGGCTAGACCCTATTCAGATCAGAGAGATCCGCCACTTAATTCGCGATATCGCCACTGAACATAGCGTAATTTTATCAACACATATTTTACCTGAAGTGCAAATGTTATGTGATCGCGTGCAAATTATCAGTCATGGTAAATTAATTTTTAATAACACTATTGCTGATCTAAATAGACAACGAAAAGCATCTAACATAATGTGCACATTACTTATGCCGCCACCACTAGCAACATTGCAGCAAATTTCCGGCGTCATATCGGTAGATAGAGTCAGTCCTACGCAATTTCGTCTGCATTACCAACCGGATGTTAACCCTACTGCTGAGTTACTTAATCATGCAGTAATACAGCAGTGGCAATTAATCGAACTTATGCCAGAGCAACACTCACTAGAAGATGTCTTTATGAACATCATCCAACAGGAATCGGTAATTTTGGAGCAATCTAGCTAATGTTGATACTTGCTCGCAATGAAGTTTACCGCTTATTTTTATCACCTCTCGCATGGATAATTTTGGCATTATGTCAGCTCCTTATTGCCTATTTGTTTTTGACCCACATTGATTTATTCATGCAAATTCAAGGTAAAATGGCCGCTATACCTGGGGCGCCAGGTGTCACCGAGATGATTGCAATACCATTATTAAATGATGCCGCCACGATCTTATTATTAATTGCTCCACTTATTACGATGCGGCTCATTGCTGAAGAACGCCGAAATAATAGCTTGCCATTATTACTGTCCGCGCCATTATCCATAATACAAATTGTTATCGGTAAATTTCTTGGTACCCTGAGTTTTTTCATTATTTTACTTATTTTGATTAGTTTAATGCCCCTATCACTCAGTTTAGGTGCTGACTTAGACTATGGCGTTATTGCTGCTGGCTTTTTGGGCTTAGCTCTATTAGTTGCCAGCTTTACGGCCGTCGGCTTATTTTTATCCTCACTGACGACGCAACCCACTATTGCTGCTGTCAGCACCTTTGCCTTTTTGTTTTTATTCTGGATTATTGATTGGGCTGGTAATACACAAGTAACGATTGAAACAACAAGTTTATTTAGCTGGTTATCATTATTAAGGCATTACGAGCCTTTATTACAAGGTGAAGTAAATAGTAGCGATGTAGCCTATTACTTCATTATTATTGTGGCATTTTTAACGTTAACTATTCGCCGACTTGATGCTGAGCGTCTCAACTAAATGAACATTACTCAAAAAATACGACGCCAACTTAAACTTCAAAATCTGATTTTTTATGTATTGGTGATTGTTGTTATTGTGCTATTAGCGCAACTGTCTCTTAAAACAAATATTCACAGCGATTGGACGGCAAATAATCGTCACAGTCTTTCGAATACCACCACAGATTTTCTAACTCAACTTGATCAAACTATCAGTATCCAAGCGTTCATCAGCCCGACGAGTGAGTATCGCCCTGCTTTAGAATCGTTACTTGCGAACTACCAAAGTCATAATACCCAACTCAATGTCAGCTATATTAATCCAGATTTCTCGCCAGATTTAGTTCGAAAACTCAAGATCCAACAACAAGCTGAAATGGTTATCTCTCTAGGCGATAAACAACAACACGTTTTAGATCTCTCTGAGCAATCACTAACCAATGCGCTGATCGCCGTTTCTCGACAACAAGAACAATGGCTGGTATTTATTGAAGGTCATGGTGAACGCAGCCCACTTAATGCGGCTAATGACGACCTAAGTGTTTGGGGAGATCAACTCAAACAAAAAGGCTTTAAATTTCTGCCGCTCAATTTGATTAAAAATAATCAAATTCCGGCTAATGCAACTACTGTAGTGATTGCCAGTCCTCAAATTGCGTGGTTAAATGGCGAAATTGATATTCTCAAACTTTATATTGCTAATGGCGGTAATGTGCTTTGGTTATCCGAACCAGCTAAAAATCAATTCTTATCAACGCTAGCCGAACAACTCGGTTTAGCATTTATACCTAGTATTGTTATCGATCCTAATGCCCAACAATTAGGTATCAATGATTCTCGCTTTGTATTGATAACAGATTATGCCAATCATCCTATCGGACAAGTAACCTCGGGCGTAACCGTCTTTCCACAAGCAGTTGCCCTGAGACAGATTTCCAATGCGCATAATGGTTGGCAATATTTACCGCTATTAACAACTCAAAATAATGTATGGAGTGAAGCCTCTCTGGCCGATAAAAATGCGCAGCAGACGCCAGTCTTTGATATTCGCTCAGATACTAAAGGCCCATTTAATATTGGCTATTTATTGTCACGGACAGTATCCAATAGCAAAAAGGACAAAGAACAACGGATCGCGGTCATTGGTGATGGAGACTTTTTATCTAATACTTATTTAGGTAATGGCAGCAATCTTGAGTTAGGCATGGCAATTATGAATTGGTTAGCTGGTGATGATAATCTTATTAATATTCCAGTCAAAACGACGATAGATAATCAGTTAGATCTTAACCGAACACAATCATTATATATAGGTCTCGGCTTTTTAATTGTTATGCCATTACTACTGCTTGGGATTGGCTTATGGCTTTGGTGGTATCGTCGTAGACAATGAAAAAAAGTTATCTTATCAACCTTATTCTTGTAGGCTTAATCATCGGTTTATATTGGTTTAATACTGTCGATACTGATCCAGTAGCAGGGCTTAAGCAACTGAGTCCACTCACCAGCGATGATATTCAACACATTATTATCTCTCGTCCCAATACTGCTGATATCATATTAGAAAAGTCGGCATCGGGTTGGCACATCACGCAGCCCATTAAAGCTATCGCTAACAATACACGAGTAGAATTATTACTCAGTTTTTTAAATACCCCAAGTTATGCTCAAATAAGTGCCGTGACTGATGGTGACCTTGAACAATTTGAGTTAGCACCCGCTAATCTCGTTTTAACCTTAAATCAATTTAACGTACAGTTTGGTGGTATTGAAGCCATTAGCAAACATCGTTATGTATTAATTGGCGATGTAATTCACTTAATTACTGATCGCATTACGCCATTATTATATGCTAATGCTTCTAGTTTTATCGAAAATAGACTCATTGCTAAAAATAACATCATTACTAAGCTTGTTTTACCGAAGCTAAATACTGATAACACTTTGTCAGCGGAATCGACCATTATCGAAAACCTTAATGGCCACTGGCAAAGTAATTTACCGGCAATAACGACAGACCAAATTACCGCTATTGTTCAAAACTGGCAGTATGCTTACGCCTTACAAGTTCTACCTATAAAAGATACTATGCCAGCAACATCAATGCCTCATAAAGTACAAGTTTGGTTTAACAATCAAATATTACCCGCTGAATATGATTTAACGATAAACGGTAATGCTTTATTCATTAAAGATCCTCAGCAGATGCTTAATTATCAATTTACCTTAGCATTACTTACTCAGTTATTACCTTCTCAGCCTAGCGAACAGTAGCCAATATCATGCCAGAATTACCAGAAGTAGAAACTACGCTACGTGGCGTGAAACCATTTTTATTAGATGCACAAATAAGCCAAGTTTTTATTCGTAATTTTTCACTTCGTTGGCCGATAAATCCACATCTTGCTGAGATTCTTACAGGCCAAACTATTCATCGGCTATATCGTCGAGCAAAATATCTTCTATTGGAATGTGATTCTGGCACATTGATTATTCATCTGGGCATGTCGGGTCGACTGCGTATTTTAACAATCAGCGAAAATATAACCCCACAAAAGCATGATCACTTTGATATGATGGTCAATAATGGTCATCTATTAAGATACAACGATCCTCGTCGCTTTGGGGCTATTTTATGGACCGAAAATCCTATTGAACAGCATCCCTTATTTTCGCATCTTGGTCCTGAGCCACTCACCTTGACCTTCGATACCACCTATCTTCTAAATCAAGCAACAACACGCCGCTGTAGTATCAAAACATTGATTATGGATGGCAAAGTAGTCGTTGGCGTAGGTAATATTTATGCAAATGAAGCTTTATTTACAGCTCGAATTCATCCTGCGACCATGGCGAATCAACTCACAGAAAACGACTGCGACCAATTAAAGTCAGCCATCAAAACCATTCTTACTCAAGCCATTAAAGCCGGTGGAACTACGTTGAAAGATTTTAGAAAAAGTGACGGTAAACCCGGATACTTTGCTCAAGAGTTGAGCGTTTATGGTAGACAAGGAAAGTCTTGTATTCGTTGTGGTTGCGAAATTGAGCATTATAAAGAAGCACAGCGCGCTACCTTTTATTGTCCAATATGCCAGAAGCTAAAATAACGTTTAGTTTAATCAATCGATAAATATTAGTTATTGTTTTGAAAAAAATTCTGCCATCAACTCAATTTCCTCTGTGGTATAACCGGTGGCATGAGATTTCATTACGGTAGAACTACGTTCACCACTGACAAATTGTTGCATTTGTTCAATGATATAAGACTTATCGACACCTGCCAAACTTGGCAATCCACCTACGCTATGACCATTTGTACCATGACAAGCCGCGCAAGATGACGCAAGCAGATCAACATTTCTAGTTTGTTCAGCATGAACCGTTGTGGCGGCAAACCCCAACAGACATAAAACAATTAATTTACAACGCATTGTACACTCCTTAAAATCAGCCAATAGTCATTGCCTAGGCTATAATAACCAGTTCATTATCATAATATAAATAACTCCCCATGTCTGAAACCCTTTTATTAGAAGACTTTATTCCTGACGAATCTGCCGGAATGAGACTTGATCAAGCACTCGCCCAACTTTTTCCTGACTATTCGCGAGGTCAACTCACAAAGTGGATTAAAGCGGGTTTTGTCACTGTAGATAAACAACAATTTCGTCCACGCGATTCCATTGTAGGTGGTGAACATATCCTTATCAATGCCCAGATAGAAGCCGTTGATGACACTTGGATAGCAGAAGATATTAAGCTTGATATTGTTTATGAAGACCAAGACATCTTAATTATCAATAAAGAAGCAGGTATGGTTGTTCATCCTGGTGCCGGCAATCACAATGGCACCTTAGTTAATGCCTTACTAAGCCATGCCCCAGAGCTAGAAATTATCCCGCGAGCAGGCATTGTGCATCGTATAGATAAAGGTACGACAGGCTTGTTAATGATTGCTAAAACACTACAGGCGCATAACTCCCTAGTTATTCAATTACAAGAACGCACGGTAGAGCGAGAATATCAAGCCATTGCAATGGGCGTTATGACTGCGGGTGGTACAGTTGATCAACCAATGGGCCGCCATCCAATTGAGCGGAAACGCATGGCAGTCACTTCATCTGGTAAAACAGCAATAACTCACTACCGTGTTGCTCATCGTTACCGTGCTCACACTCATATTCGTTGCAAGCTTGAAACGGGCCGCACGCATCAGATCCGTGTTCACATGGCCCATATTCGTTATCCGTTATTTGGTGATCCTGTTTATGGTGGTCGATTAAGACTCCCTAAAAACTCAACAGAAGAGTTTCGTGATGCCTTGCAAGGTTTTCGTCGCCAAGCCCTCCATGCCGGCTCACTAGGCTTTATTCATCCAGGATCGGGGGAAGAAGTATCATGGCAAGTTGAGATGCCAAATGACATGCTCAATATTTTGGCGGCACTCGCTAAAGATCAAAGATTAAATCGTGATGACAAATAATCTATTTAATAAGTAGCTTTATTATCTTAGTTTTGTCAAAATTTGAGACCTATAACCTAGCTGGCTAATACTATTTAAAATAAAACCATATTACCGATATAAAAAAAGGGCTGATTATTAATCAGCCCTTTTTTATTTAGCGTTGTATTACTGGTTTATTTCTTAGCAGCTGCTTCACGTTCTTTAGCATCTGTAATGACTTGCTCAGAAATATTTCGCGGACACGGGCTGTATTGTAAGAACTCCATAGAGAACTGACCTCGACCTGATGTCATTGTGCGAAGTGTTCCGATATAACCAAACATCTCACTTAAGGGAACGTCTGCTTTAATACGTACGCCGCTTACACCTGCATCTTGCGACTTAATCATGCCACGACGACGATTAAGGTCTCCGATAACATCACCAACATGATCATCTGGTGTAAACACATCAACCTTCATGATTGGTTCCATGATTTGCGGACCTGCTTTTTTCATTGTTTGGCGATAAGCACCCATAGCAGCTAATTCAAATGCCATTGCAGATGAATCGACCGCGTGGAAACTACCATCAACTAAGGTAACTTTAAAGTCTAGACAAGGATAACCAGCAAGTACACCACGACCCATCATTTTCTTAAAGCCAGTTTCAACAGCTGGCCAGTATTCACGTGGTACCGAACCTCCCGTTACTACTGATTCAAACACATAACCACTACCCGTTTCACCCGGCTCAATAATGTAGTCGATCTTACCGAATTGGCCAGAACCACCCGATTGTTTTTTGTGGGTATAGCTATCTTCAGTCCGTATAGTAATCGTTTCACGGTAGGCTACTTGTGGTGCCCCTACGGTTACATCTACGCCATGCGTACGGCGTAAGATATCAACTTTGATATCTAAATGTAATTCGCCCATGCCTTTAATGATCGTTTCACCACTATCTTGATCAGTTTCAACACGGAATGAAGGATCTTCTTTGATCATTTTTCCTAATGCAATACCCATTTTTTCAGATGCCGCTTTATCCTTAGGAGAAATTGCGATTGAAATAACAGGATCAGGGAAAACCATTGGTTCTAATGTTGCTGGATTTTTAGGATCACACAATGTATGTCCAGTTTGAGTATCTTTCATGCCCACGATTGCGATAATGTCACCCGCATGTGCTTTACTTAATTCGTTACGATCATCAGCATGCATTTCAACCATTCGACCAACACGTTCTGTTTTACCAGTGAAGGTATTCAGCACCGTATCACCTTTGTTTAACGTACCTGAGTAAATACGAATAAAGGTCAACGCACCAAATCGGTCATCCATGATTTTAAACGCCAGTGCACGGAATGGTTTGTCAGTATCAACAATCGCATATTTACCCGTTGGCTCGCCTTCTAAATCAACTTCAGGTTGTGGATCCACTTCAGTTGGACTTGGTAAGTAAGCTACTATCGCATCCAATACCATTTGAATACCTTTATCTTTAAAGGCAGAACCACAGTATGTCGGGAAAAAGTCCATTTTCAATGTACCAAGACGGATACATTTTTTGATAGCTTCAATTGATGGTTCTTCACCGTCAAGATATTTTTCCATCAAATCATCGTCTTGTTCAACCGCAGTTTCAATTAGCATTTCGCGGTATTGTTCGATTTGGTCTGCCATATCAGCTGGTGGCTCTTCGATACGGAAAGCGGCAGTATCTGTATCGTTATCCCATATCCAAGCTTTACGGGTTAATAAATCAACGCAGCCTTTAAATTCTTCTTCGACACCGATAGGTAGAACCATCACTAATGGATGTGCACCTAAAACATCTTTAACTTGTTTTACGACGCGGAAGAAGTCTGCACCCATACGATCTAGTTTATTTACAAAGATAATACGTGAAACTTCAGAGTCATTCGCGTAACGCCAGTTAGTCTCTGATTGAGGTTCTACACCGCCAGAACCACAAAATACGCCCACACCACCATCTAATACTTTCAGTGAACGATATACTTCAATGGTGAAATCAACGTGACCTGGTGTATCAATAACGTTTAGACGATGTCCGTCCCATTCACAGGTCGTTGCCGCAGACTGAATCGTTATCCCACGTTCAGCTTCCTGCTCCATGAAATCCATTGTTGATTCGCCATCATGTACTTCACCGACTTTGTGAATTTTACCGGTCAGTTTTAAAATTCGTTCTGTGGTGGTGGTCTTGCCCGCATCTACATGCGCGAAGATACCAATATTTCGATATTTGGATAAATCTACAGCCATTGTGTCCGTCTCTGAAAATGATAATGTGTTACTAAAACACGAAAATAAACCCTAGCATTTTATACTAAATATTAAATAACCACACCCTTAAAACAAATTAAGCGTCAATATTCAATAAATTAGGGTTTTATATAATATGATTATGTTGTCAATACTTAGGCGTTGGTAATCGCATGACAGCACAATACCAGCAGAATTTATTGACTGCCTGTTCGTACATCTTCTTTATGCTTCATTGCTAACCATTGGTATCGATATATAACACCAGGCACAGCTAAAACTAAGAATGCTGAGAATGTCGTGACAAAAAACTCCCACTGTTGGGGGAATACTTCACCTGAAAATTGAATTTCCGCAGCAATTGCAATCAATAAGCTTACAAAATAAAAAACTAGTAGCTCCAATAATCTTAGCCATGGTGATTTGACTTTAGTCAAAGGAATTACAAGAAAGGCGCGCTCGCTGATCCATGGTAAATTAGCAATAATAAAAAATATTAAAATGAGAGTTGTTGATGACATAAATTTATCACTTGTTAAGAAAAAACACTCATACAAAGTGCTAATAATGAGCCAGGAAAGATGCCCAATGCAAAAACTGTTAAAGCATTTACACTAAACATAACCTGCATATCTAAAGGTGCTTGTAGTTTTTCATGTTGTATTGCTTTATCAAAATACATCACTTTGATAATACGTAAATAATAATAAGCACCTATTACTGACATTACTACCGCCACAATAGCTACTGAGATCAAGTCAGTGTCGACTACCGATTTAATCACCGTTAACTTGGCATAGAAACCGATTAATGGTGGAATACCAGCCATTGAAAACATCAAAATCAGCATCATTAACGCATACCAAGGGTTACGACTACTTAAACCTTTGAAATCATCAATATTATCAGCCTCAAACCCTTGCCGGCTCATCAAAATGATCATGCCAAAGCCACCCAAGCTCATCAGCGAGTAGACCAATGTATAAAACATGGAAGCCGCATAGCCTTCTGGAGTGCCAGACAAAATGCCCAGCAGGATAAATCCGATGTGTGAAATAGCCGAATACGCCAACATGCGTTTTAAGTTAGTCTGAGCAATGGCAACAATATTGCCTATTACCATTGATAATACGGACAACATGATAACCATACTTTGCCAGTCTTGATGAACGGCGCCTAACCCGTCCACTAATAATCGTATAGCCAATGCAAAAGCGGCGATTTTCGGCGCTGTGGCAATGAACAATGTCACCGCGGTGGGGGCGCCATGATAGACATCAGGTAACCACATATGAAATGGAACCGCGCCTAACTTAAAACCAATGCCAATAATCAAAAAGACTAAACCAAAACTAAGTACCGTGTCATCTATTCCGCCCGCCTGAATAGTCTCTGCAATCGTGGCCAACGCTAAACTGCCCGTAGCACCATAAATAATTGACATACCATAGAGCAACATACCTGATGCAATCGCACCAAGTATGAAATACTTCATTGCCGCTTCTGTCGCTGTCGCTGAATCGCGATGCATAGCAACCATTGCATATAGGCATAAGGACATTAACTCTAGCCCCAAATACAACGTTAAGAAATGATAGGCAGACACCATAATCATCATGCCTAACGTAGAAAAAATTGCCAGTACGAAATATTCGCCTTTAAATAGACCACGTGCTTTCAAATAACTACTGGAATAAATTAACACCACTATGTTCAATGCACAGATAGTCAGTTTCAAAATATCACTGAAGGCGTCTTTAATGTAGGTGCCATCAAAGGTAAGCCCTGTTGTTTTACCCATTGTTTTATAAATGAGTATCATTGTTATAGCTAAAGTCAATTGACTAAGCATATAAGCTGGACCAGTCGCGTTTTTACCTAAAAAGGCAACTACTAACAAGATCACACACGCCATCGCCAGCATAAACATTTCTGGTAGCGCAAAAGCCATATTTGTCACTTCAAACATCATGTCTGCTGCCACCTTTAGATCTTAGACTGTGAAACTTGGGTTAATAAATGTTCGACTGAGGCATGCATCACTTCGGTCAACGGTGCGGGCCACAAACCTATCGCTAAAATAATAATGGCTAATGATGTCAACATCCAAAACTCGCGACGATTTATATCTTCTAATTTAGCAACATTATCGTTTGCCACTTCACCAAAAATGACACGCTTGACCATCCATAAAGAATAAGCGGCACCTAAGATCAATGTTATTGCAGCAAAAAATGCAAACCAGAAGTTAGCTTGAAAGGCGGCTAGAATAACCATAAACTCACCCACAAAGCCTGATGTTCCTGGCAAGCCTGCATTTGCCATAGCAAAAAAAACAGCAAAACCAGCAAACATCGGCATGGTATTAGCCACGCCGCCATACGCGCTGATATCACGAGTATGCATACGGTCATACAATACACCGACACATAAGAACATTGCAGTGGCAATAAAGCCATGAGAAATCATTTGCACCATCGCTCCTTCTACCGCAAGTACTGCACCGCTGCCGGTAGCCGAGTTAGCAAAAATTCTAAAAACAATAAATAAACCTAAGGTTACAAAGCCCATATGAGCAATACTGGAATAGGCAATTAACTTTTTCATGTCTGTTTGTACTAAGGCGACAAAACCAATATACACCACTGCTATTAACGATAGACCAATCACTAACCAATCAAGCGCTAAACTGGCATCAGGAGCAATAGGTAACGCAAAACGTATCAGTCCATACCCACCGATTTTCAAGGTAATAGCCGCTAAGATGACTGACCCCCCGGTGGGTGCTTCAACATGCGCATCGGGTAACCAAGTATGCACTGGCCACATTGGTACTTTAACGGCAAAAGCAATTAAAAAAGCTAGAAATATCCAAAATTGCTCTTCCATTGATAAAGCAACTTCATGATAATCTAATATAGAGAAACTACCTGCGACATGGTGTAAATATAATAATGCTAATAATAAGAACACCGAGCCAAATAATGTGTATAGAAAAAACTTAATGGTGGCATAAACTCGATTAGGGCCGCCCCATATTCCGATGACCAAAAATAGCGGGATCAGCATCGCTTCAAAAAATACATAAAACAAGATTGCGTCTAATGACGAAAATACCGCAATCATCAATCCTTCCATAATCAAAAATGCCGCCATATATTGGCTTACACGCGTTTCTATGACTTGCCAACCAGCGACCACAACGATCACTGTAGAGAATGCCGTTAAAATAATTAATGGCATCGAAAATCCATCGATACCTAAAAAATAGTTGATGTTGAAGGTGGCAATCCATGACGCGTGTTCAACAAATTGCATTTGGTACGTTGTAGTATCAAAGCCCGCATATAAACCAATAGATAATACTAAAGTTAGCAACGACACCAATAAAGATAAAGGACGTGCCCAAGGATTATTATCACCGTTAATCAACACGGCAACGCCGCCCATTACAGGCAGCCATATAATGAGACTCAATAGAGGAAAACTAGTAATCATATTCATTTTCTTAGGCTACAAAAAAGACGAGCAATAAATACAGACCGACAATCATTGCAAAGGCGTAGTGATACAAATAACCTGATTGAACATGACGTACAACTTTGGATGCAAAACCAACGGTTTTAGCTGTACCATTAACAATAAAACCATCAATTAAAAGCCTGTCTCCGACTTGCCACAGCAAGTTGCCCAATGCTCTTGCACCACCCGCAAATACCGTTTGATTAAAACTATCAAAACCGTATTTATTATCGAGTATACGATAAAGCCAATTGAATCGATGCTGTAATTTAGCAGGGATTTCTGGTCGCATGATGTACAAATAATAAGCAGTTGCTACACCTGTCATCGCTAGCCAAAATGGTAACGCTGTCAAACCATGCACCATAAAATCCACAACACCATTAAAACTTTCGGCATGTTCGGCCAATACATCATGATTAGCATGCACCACAATTGCATTACCGAAAAAATCACCAAACACCATTGAACTTATCAAATAACCCGATATTACAGACGGTATAGCTAATAAAATAAGTGGAACGGTCACCACCGCTGGTGATTCATGAGGCAAATGATGATCATCGACTTCAAAACGTTCTTTACCGTGGAACACTAAGAAAAATAATCGGAAACTATATAACCCTGTGATAAATACGCCCACCACCACTGAAAAATAAGCAAAACTACTACCGACAATTTCTGATGTATGTACCGCTTCAATGATTGAATCTTTTGAAAAGAAACCCGAGAAACCTGGAAAACCAATCAGTGCTAAGGAACCAATTAAAACCGTCCAATAGGTAACCGGCATATATTTTTTCAAGCCGCCCATTTTACGGATATCCTGTTCGTGATGCATCGCCATAATCACTGAACCTGCACCCAAGAATAACAAGGCTTTAAAAAAGGCATGGGTCATTAAATGAAAGACACCCGCCGCATATGCTGATGCGCCTAATGCGACCGTCATATAGCCCAATTGCGATAAGGTCGAATACGCAATAACACGCTTAATATCATTTTGAATAAGCCCCAAAAAGCCCATAAATAGAGCAGTTATTGCGCCAATGACAAGGACAAAAGACAAGGCTGTTTCTGAAAATTCGAATAACGGTGACATGCGAGTCACCATGAAAATACCTGCTGTCACCATGGTTGCCGCATGAATTAATGCTGAAATAGGCGTTGGACCTTCCATCGAATCTGGCAACCAGACATGAAGCGGCACCTGAGCAGACTTGCCCATCGCACCGATAAATAGCAAAATGCAAATAAGTGACATAACTGACCAATCATATCCCGTAAAGATCTCGATACTTTGTTCGGATATTACAGGTGCTTGGGCAAAGACTTCTAAATAGTCCAAACTACCGGCATACATTAAAACGCCAGCAATCCCCAGCAAAAATCCAAAGTCTCCGACACGATTGACTAAAAACGCTTTTAAATTAGCAAATATCGCCGTAGGTTTTTTATACCAAAATCCTATTAACAAATAGGACACTAGGCCAACCGCTTCCCAACCAAAAAAGAGTTGCATGAAGTTATTCGCCATCACCAGCATTAACATGGAGAAGGTAAACAAAGAAATGTAGCTAAAAAAACGTGCATACCCATCATCATCATGCATATAACCAATAGTATAAATATGTACCATCAGAGATACGAACGTCACTACCACCATCATCATTGCAGTTAATGCATCGACCATAAAGCCTACTTCTAAGCTTAAAGAGCCGGCCTGTAACCATTGATAGACTTGCTGATTATATGTTTCACCATCGATGGCAACTAATTTGAGCACCCATAGCGATAAAACAAAGGCGATTCCTACACCATAAACAGCCGCGCGATGCGACCAGACCTTGCCTACTTGCTTGCCGAAAAAGCCAGCGATCATACTTCCAAATAATGGCGCAAGGACAATGCTGAGTAATAAAGTTTGATTCATACTCTATCCTTTCAGCTTATTCAGATCAGCGACATTAATGGTATGAAGGCTTCTAAATAACACTACTAATATAGCCAAACCAATAGCCGCTTCAGCCGCAGCTACCGTCAATATAAAGAATACAAATATTTGTCCAGCAATATCGCCGGAAAAGTGCGCAAACGCAATGAAGTTAAGGTTAACCGCCAATAGCATCAGCTCGATACACATCAATATAATGATAATGTTTTTACGGTTAATAAATATACCGGCAACCGACAAACTGAATAGTAATGCACCTACAATTAAGAAATCTGATAGTGCAATCACGATTCAAGCTCCTGGGGCTTTTTCACTGCATCCATTTTTATCAATCTCACACGATCTTCACGACGAACTTTGACTTGTTTCGATATATCTTGCGATTTGCTTTTCTTGTCACGCAAAGTCAATGTAATAGCGGCCACTATTGCCACCGTTAAAATAACGGAAGCAATTTCAAATGGATAAACATAGATGGTGTAAAGTAATAATCCTATTTCTTTAGTATTACTATAGCCTTCAGGGTGTGGAATGGGTGCAGGAAAAATATCCAGTCCAAAATGCGCAGCGCCCAAAACAGCAATCATTTCAATGGTAATTAATGCCGCGACAACGATACCAAGTGGTAAATACTTGGTAAAACCTTCTTGTAATGGTGCAAGATCAATATCCAACATCATCACCACGAATAAAAATAGCACCATAACCGCGCCGACATAAACTAGAACTAACGTTAATGCTAAAAACTCAGCTTCTAATAACAACCAAATACCGGCACTGGTAAAAAAAGCTAAGATCAGAAATAAGGCGGCACGTACCGGATTGCGTACTGTAATTACCATCAAAGCTGCCACGATTAAAATAGTAGCAAAACCATAAAATATGAATTGTTCCATTATCGGTACTCCGCATCGGCAGCACGATCAGCTGCTATTTGGTCTTCGTTTTTATCACCAATGGCTAACAACATATCTTTAGTCATAATATTTTCACCGCGATTTTCAAAGTGATAATCAAAAATTCGTGTTTCCACAATGGAATCAACGGGGCATGATTCTTCACAAAATCCACAGTAAATACACTTAAATAAATCAATTTCATACTTGGTTGTGCGGCGCGTTCCATCATCACGTGGTTCTGTTTCTATAGTAATTGCTAAGGCAGGACACACCGCTTCACATAATTTGCAACCAATGCAGCGCTCTTCACCATTCGGATAACGTCGTAACGCATGCAGGCCTCTAAATCTAGGTGATTGAGGAGTATTTTCTTCAGGATATTGCACCGTTATTTTTTTAGAAAAAAGATATTTTCCGGTTAGTTTCAAACCTAATAACAGTTCCCATAGCAAAAAGCTTTTAAAGAAATGGCGAATAGAAGACATCATAAAACAGCCTCCGCAAACCATGGGCCAATATCAAACACCTGTGCTGTAGCAACTACTATTAGCCAGAATAAGGTAACGGGAATAAATATTTTCCAGCCTAAACGCATGATTTGATCGTAACGATAGCGAGGAAATGTAGCTCTAAACCATAAATATAAAAATAAGAAAACACAGGTTTTCATCAACAACCAAACTAGACCAGGTACCCATGAAAACATACTTTCAAGACCCGGGATACCCTGAAATGGTGACAACCAGCCGCCCATGAACAATACTGCGGCAAGCATTGAAATCAAAATCATATCGGCATATTCAGCAAGGAAAAAGACCGCAAATGCCATGCCTGAATATTCCACATGGAAACCAGCCACAATTTCTGATTCTCCTTCAGAAACGTCAAAAGGCGCACGATTAGTTTCTGCTACTCCAGAGATAAAGTAGATTACAAAAAGTGGAAATAATGGCAACCAGAACCAGTGTAAGATTCCACCTTGTTGCGCCAACACAATTTCACCTAAATTCAAGCTGCCAGCCGCGACCAACACGCCAACTAAGGCAAAACCCATCGCAATTTCGTATGACACAACTTGCGCAGCCGAACGTAATGCACCTAAAAACGCATAACGTGAATTAGAAGCCCAGCCTGCGATGACGATGCCATAAACACCCATTGACGTTATAGCTAAGACGTATAATAATCCCGCATCAATATTAGCCAAAGTCATGGTGGCATCAAATGGCATTACGGCCCAAGCCGCTAAGGCTGGACCTATCGCCAACACCGGCGCAATTAAGAATAAATATAAGTTTGATTTGGCAGGAAATATGACTTCCTTTAACGCTAATTTCAGTCCATCAGCAATCGGCTGTAATAATCCCCAAGGGCCAACACGGTTAGGACCAATTCGTACTTGGATATAACCAATGATTTTACGCTCAGCCAGCGTTAAATAAGCTACCGCCAACATTAAAGGCGCAATTATGGCGGCAATTTTAAGCACATTGAATAACAAGGTATTGTTTACAACCCAGTCGATCATGACGGTGCTCCTTGTTCAACAAGTGTCACTTTAACATCGGCAAAATTAGCTCCCAGCAGTGATGTTAGCGCTATTCCCGAAGCTATATAGATACAACCATCAGCAATCGCATCGTCAATTGTAAACGCCATATGTAGATGTTTATCATTCTGCATGATCTTGATCATTTTAGCTTCATTAAGCCCGTATTTTTGGGCCTCTTTACTATTCATTCGTGCCAGTGAAGCATGTTGATTTTCTGGCGTTTGTTGCAGGGCAGCACTCCGCCTCACCACAGCGTCAGTTTGATACATTGGCACTTCGGAAATAGCCATTAACGAACTGGTGACACTCAAATCATCTGGAATATAAGATGATTTATTTAATGGCGACTGTAAGTTGACTATGTCGCTAACTTCATCACGAATATCTTGCGATGAAACATAATCAAAGTGTTTTAAATTAGTCAAATTACCCATTACGCGTAATATTTTCCAACCGGGACGACTATCCGCTTTAGCCGTTACGGCACCAGTAAAGCTCTGCCACTGGCCATCAATACCAATAAAGGTACCCGATGTTTCAGCAAAACTAGCCATAGGTAAAATTACATCGGCATAGGCTAATAGGGAATCTGTGACATAGCTTGTAATTGAAACAACTAAACTTGCATGCTGCAAAGCATTAAGAGCAACGCTAGGGTTAGCACAATCTAACTCGGGTTCAACACCAAGTAGTAAATAAGCACGTAATTTTTGTTGCCAAATTTGTCCGTTATCAAGCCCTGTTGCTGATAGCTCATCGGTGGTAATTTTAGGCTTTGATAAAATCTTGGTGAGCGATATTGCAGTAGAGTTTGCTGTGGGTAATACAATAAGTTGACCATTACTTAAACGAGCAATTAATGCTGCTAATGCCTTTAATTTAGACGCCTGAGGGTGGTTACTGGCTAAAGCGCCGACAAATAATGTGGCTTGTCTAGCATTGGCTAAACGCATCGCAATTGTTTGATCCGCAGCTTTAGGCGTTACATCAGCCAATAGTTCAATCCAATCTTTGTGTTCTTTACCACCTAATGCAAGCAGTGCTTTAGCGACACCCGAAAGACAACTCAACATGCCTTTGATATTAACTGTCACATGGGCAGCAACAGGCATTAGTAGATCCGATTTAAAAAAGTTAATATCGGTAACAGTCGTTCTATTTACAGTAGCGGCTTGTCTAATACGGTGAGCAATAATAGGCTGTTCTGCTCTTATATTACAACCGATTAAAACAATATCATCGCTCAGTTCTATATCTGCTAATGACCAATTTTGATGATTATAATCAGCATCATTTCCTGTAAAATCTTGTTGTCTTAAACGATGGTCAATATTATTTGAACCCAGACCACGCAGTAATTTCTGAAATAAATAAGCCTCTTCTAACGTCGCAGTTGGTGAGATTACACCAGCGATTTGATCTGCACCGTGTTTGTTTTTTAATGCTTTGAGACCATCGGCGGCCATCGCAAGTGCAGTTTGCCAATCTGTAACTTGCCATTCACCATTTTTTTTAATCATTGGCTCGGTGGCACGCTGCTCATGATTAATGCCTAAGTAACTGAAACGATCTCGGTCTGATAACCATGTTTCATTAAGGCTTTCATTGTCTCTTGGTACTACGCGCATCACGTCTTTACCACGTGTATGAAATTCAATATTAGAGCCCACAGCATCATGTGGTGCTATAGAAGGATGAGCAACTAACTCCCATGCTCGAGCGCGGTAGCGAAAAGGTTTAGAGGTCAAGGCGCCTACTGGACATAGGTCAATAATATTTCCTGATAATTCAGAAATAAGACTGCTTTCAACATAGGTGCCGATCTCCATATGTTCGCCACGACCGGTTGCTCCCAGCTCTTTTATTCCGGCAATCTCTTCACCAAAACGAACACAACGTGTACAAAGAATACATCGCGTCAAATCAGTCTGAATCAAAGGTCCAATGTCTTTATCCTGAACGACACGTTTGCCTTCATTGAATCGACCCACTCCGGCGCCATAGCCCATCGATAAATCTTGTAATTCACATTCGCCCCCTTGATCGCAAATAGGACAATCCAGTGGATGATTAATTAGTAAAAATTCCATCACACTTCGTTGTGCATCCATTGCCGTTTTTGAATGCGTAAATACTTTCATGCCTTCACTCACTGGCGTTGCACACGCAGGTAGCGCTTTTCGTGATTTATCTACTTCAATTAAACACATACGACAATTGGCCGCTATCGACAGTTTTTTATGATAACAAAAACGAGGAATATCAATACCTGCTTCATCAGCAGCCTGAATAATCATTTTTGATGAATCCACTTTTAATGGGATACCGTCGATTTCGATGTTAACCATCTATTTGCTCTCTACCTGACAACATTTGTGATCAATATGATATTGAAACTCATCACGAAAATGTTGGATAAAACTTATGACCGGCGCTGCAGCGGCATCACCCAGTGCACAAATCGTATTGCCATTAATATTTTTTGCCACTTCAACTAGGCGATCTAAATCCTGTTGGGTACCTTCACCGTGCTCGATTCGTTTTATCACGCGATACAACCATCCTGTACCTTCTCGACAAGGCGTACATTGCCCACATGATTCTTCATAATAAAATTCGGCAATGCGTTCTAGTGCTTTTACCATACACGTCGTTTCGTCCATGATAATCACAGAACCTGCACCTAACATCGAACCGCCACGACTAATTCCATCGTAGCTCATTGCAAGTTCCATCATTTTTTCTCCTGGTACTACTGGCGTTGAGCTGCCACCGGGAATAACCGCTTTAATTTTATTACCATTTCGCATGCCGCCCGCGAGTTCTAATAATTGCGAGAAAGGTGTGCCCATTGGCACTTCATAATTCCCTGGCTTGTTAATATGACCAGACACGCTGAAAATTTTACTGCCGCCATTATTAGGCGTACCTAACTCATGAAACCAATCACCACCATATTGTAAAATGACCGGAACAGACGCTAATGTTTCTGTATTGTTTATTGTGGTTGGTCGTCCATACAAACCATATCCTGCTGGGAATGGCGGTTTATAACGAGGTTGACCTTTTTTACCTTCTAAGGATTCCAGTAACGCTGTTTCTTCACCGCAAATATAAGCGCCAGCGCCTGGGTGGGTATAGAGTTCAAAATTAAAGCCCGAACCTAAAATATCTTTACCTAGATAACCCGCTTCTTTTGCTTCTAGGACAGCAGCTTCAAAGCGCTCAATAGGTTCAACGAACTCTCCACGAATATAGTTATATCCCGCTTGTGCACCTATGGTATAACCCGCGATAATCATCCCTTCAATCAGTTGATGGGGATTAAATCGTAAAATATCGCGATCTTTACAGGTGCCAGGCTCACCTTCATCTGAGTTGCAGACTATATACTTTGTCCCCGGCATACGCCGTGGCATAAAACTCCATTTCAAGCCCGTTGGAAAACCTGCTCCGCCACGACCCCGTAATGCTGAGTCTTTAAGTTGTTCAATGATATCTTCGGCACGCGTTTTTTCTTTAAGAATTTTTTCTAACTGCTCATAACCTCCGACACTTCGATAAGATTCTAATGTCCATGGCTCATCAAGATGGCGCGTACGAAAACAAACTTGGTCTAATTTCAAGTCTTCTAGAGATGTGGAGGTCATGACGTGAGTCCCTCTAAAATATCATCAATCTTGTCGTTGGTTAAAAACTCATGATAATCACGATCAAGTTGCATCATGGGCGCACCGCAACAAGCGCCTAAACATTCAACCTCTCTCAATGTGTACAAGCCATCTTCCGTTGTTTCACCTAATTTAATATTCAATCGAGCTTCTAGATGAGCAACTACATCCTCGGAGCCATTTAGCAAACAAGAAATATTAGTACACACATTAATTTTATGTTTGCCAACCGGTTTAAGGTCAAACATCGTATAAAAGGTAGCCACTTCAAAAACACTTATCTCAGGAATCGCAAGATAATCAGCTAATGCACTCATTACAGGTTTAGGCAACCAGCCTTCATTAGCGGCTTGTAATATATGCAAACAAGGGATAACCGCAGATTGTCTTCTGTCTTTAGGATATTTTGCCACCCACGCATCAAGTTGTTCACGAACATCAGTATTAAACAATTGTTCTTTTGATCCCGTAAGATTCATCGATCAACCTCACCAAATACAATATCCATCGTACCAATCACCGCCACCACATCAGCAAGCATATGACCTTTTATCATTTCATTCATTGCAGATAAATGGGCAAAACCAGGTGCTCGAATTTTGACTCGATAAGGTTTATTCGCGCCATCTGAAACCATATAAATACCAAACTCACCTTTTGGATGTTCAACCGCGGTATATATTTCACCCTCTGGCACACAATAGCCTTCGGTAAATAATTTGAAGTGGTGAATCATCGATTCCATATCATCTTTCATCGCCCTACGCTTTGGCGGCGCCACTTTGGTATCGGTCGTAATTACGGGTCCGGGGTTAATACGCAACCAATCTACGCATTGTTTAACGATACGATTAGATTGGCGCATTTCTTCAACACGCACCAAGTATCTATCGTAGCAATCGCCTTCAACGCCGACTGGAATATCAAAGTCCATCCGGTCATACACTTCATACGGCTGTTTTTTACGTAAATCCCACGCAATGCCTGAACCACGTAACATCGGTCCGGTAAAGCCAAGTTGCATCGCTCGTTCTGGTGTTACGACGCCGATGCCTACAGTACGTTGTTTCCAGATACGATTATCGGTTAATAGGGTTTCATATTCATCGACACAGTTTGGGAAACGATCGGTAAAATCTTCTATAAAATCAAGCAAACTACCTTCACGATTGGTATTTTTTTGCTTTACTTCTTTTGCGCTATGCCATTTTGATTTTTCGTATTTCGCCATCGTTTCAGGCAAATCACGAAACACACCGCCAGGTCGGTAATATGTCGCATGTAAACGTGCACCAGACACTGCTTCGTAACAATCCATCAAATCTTCACGTTCGCGGAAGCAATATAAAAATACTGTCATCGCGCCAATATCAAGACCATGCGCACCTAACCACATTAGGTGATTCAATATTCGTGTAATTTCATCGAACATGACGCGAATATACTGCGCTCGCTCAGGCACTTGCACGCCTATCATTTTTTCAATCGCCATCACATAAGCATGTTCATTACACATCATCGACACATAATCGAGCCGATCCATGTAACCAATACTCTGATTATAAGGCTTACTCTCAGCCAATTTTTCAGTTCCGCGATGCAGCAATCCAATATGAGGATCGGCGCGTTGAATCACTTCGCCATCCATCTCTAAAATAAGGCGTAACACGCCGTGTGCTGCGGGATGTTGCGGGCCAAAATTTAAGGTGTAGTTCTTAATTTCAGCCATTATTTATTTCCACTGTAACGATTATCATCTCGAATAACGCGAGGTACCAAAATACGTTCTTCAATGCTTACGGGTTCGTAAACTACACGTTTTTTCTCGGCGTCATAACGCATTTCCACATTACCAATCAGTGGGAAATCTTTACGAAATGGATGACCAATAAAACCATAATCGGTTAATATACGTCGTAAATCAATGTGGCCATTAAATAAAATACCAAACATATCAAATGCTTCTCGTTCAAACCAGTCAGCACCATTCCAGATTGAGGTCACACTATCAACAATCGGTAAATCAGCATCAAGCCTCACTTTAAGCCGAAGACGTTGGTTATGTTGAATAGACAGCAAATGGTAAACCACTGCAAAACGAAAACCTTCTTCGACCGGTGTCATATTGCCAGCACCATCTACCGCGCGACTAAAGCCATGTTCTGAAGCACCTTTTGTTTCCCAAGATGTGCCGCCGTATTGGGAATAATCAACGCCACAAACATCGACTAATTGCTCGTAACCAAAATCATCACGTAATTGTTTACATACCAACAAAATACTTTCAGAAGCTACATGTAGCGTGATCTCTTCATTTAACAATTCACAATCAAGTAAATCCGCTGAAAAATGATGCTCTAAAGAGGCCTTTAACACTTCAATCATGGTAACTAAGCTTCCTGTGTCCGAGCGATGGTGTTAGTGCGGCGTATTTTATTTTGTAATTGAATAATACCGTACAACAGCGCTTCTGCAGTCGGTGGGCAACCAGGCACATAAATATCTACCGGCACAATGCGATCACAGCCACGTACCACGGCATAGGAGTAATGATAATAACCGCCACCATTTGCACAAGACCCCATTGAAATAACCCATCTAGGCTCTGACATTTGGTCATAAACTTTACGCAAGGCAGGTGCCATTTTATTAACTAAAGTACCCGCTACGATCATGACATCCGACTGTCGAGGACTAGGTCGAAAGACAATACCGAACCGATCTAAATCATAACGCGATGCGCCAGCATGCATCATTTCAACAGCGCAACAAGCCAATCCAAAGGTCATTGGCCATAATGATCCTGTTCTGGCCCAATTGATTAATTTATCAGCAGAAGTCGTAACAACGCCTTGTTCAAGAATACCTTCTATTCCCATTCGAGCGCCCCTTTCTTCCATTCGTAAATAAAACCAACTACTAAGATGCCTAAAAATAGAAACATCGCAAGTAAACCAAATACACCGATTGAATCAAGAACAACGGCCCATGGGAATAAAAAGGCAATTTCTAAATCGAAAATAATGAATAAAATGGCAACAAGATAATAACGCACATCGAATTTCATATGTGCATCTTCAAATGGCTCAAAGCCACACTCATAAGGTGAACGTTTAGCATCATCTGGACGGCGTGGCCCTAATACAAAGCCTGCAAGTAGTGGCAATATGCCAAAACCAATCCCTATAATCACAAATAACAAAATCGGGAGATAATTCTCCAACATATTTCAGTTCTTTTTTAATTCTCATATTATTGATGATTGAATATACAAAAAATCATCGCCTTAATCATTACTTAATCACGATTATAGCTACGTGCCGTAATTAATTTAAACCACTATACATCTGCTTGCTAGTCATTGAAAGCAACTAAACATATAATCTAAATAATACTTGAAATAGTCTGTCTTATAATCTATTTTGAGATTTTTATATCGCACTATCCAACAGTCTAAATTAGTCACAATTTAATTCGAAAGGTATTTTCCTCATGGCTCACACCGTTAAGATTCGCAAATGTTTATTTCCTGCCGCTGGTTATGGCACCCGTTTTTTACCGGCAACAAAGGCCATGCCTAAAGAAATGTTGCCAATCGTAAGCAAACCATTAATTCAGTATGGTGTCGAAGAAGCTCTCGAGGCGGGAATGAACCAAATCGGTTTTATTGTAGGTCGAGGCAAACGTGCCATCGCCGATCATTTTGACAATAACTACGAATTAGAACATCAAATCAAAGGTACATCCAAAGAAAAATATTTGGTCGATATCCGTAAGGTAATGGATAACTGTGAATTTATTTCTATGCGCCAGCGGGAAATGTTAGGACTTGGCCATGCTATCTTAACCGGTGAGCCAATGATTGGTAATGAACCTTTTGCAGTGGTTCTTGCTGATGATTTATGTGCCGCGCCTACAGATGGTAATCAAACTCGCGCATTAGGCCAACTTGCTGCACTTTATGATCGTTATCAATGCAGTATTATTGCTATTGAAGAAGTACCTGCAGCAGATACGGGCAATTACGGTATTATCTCTGGTGAAGAAATAGCACCTGGCATTTACCAAGTACACGACATGGTTGAAAAACCTAATCCAGAAGACGCACCTAGCAATCTCGCCATCATTGGCCGTTATATTCTTACCCCAGAAATATTCACCTATTTACGTAAAACTAAGCCTGGCGCAAATGGTGAAATTCAAATCACCGATGCACTTAAAGCGCTGGCAATGGATCGTCAAGTATTAGCGGTCAAATTTAAAGGCCGACGATTTGACTGTGGTAGCGTTGATGGCTTTATCGAAGCAACTAACTATTATTATGAAAATGTTTATAAGAAAGAATAAGACATAATCAGCTGAGACAATTTATTAGCGAGACGCATTGTTAGCATCTAACAATGCGATCCTTGCTGATAACTCAACCGAGCAGCTCCATTTATAAGCAAGATTAATCGTATTGCCATACGCATAAACCCCGTGACCACGCACAATAGCTACTTTGTATTCAGTCAGTTTCTCAGCAATCGCATTGGGTGACAATTCGATATATCGATTATAGTCAATGCTCACCACCGGCACGATTGGAAAGTAATACTGACCTTCGAAATCGACTGGCATAAAATCATCCCCATTTAATGTGAATGCTATTGCATGGGGACCATGACTGTGAAAGACCGCACGAGCCTCGCTATTACGACGATAGATTTCTATATGTAATGGAGTATCTAATGACGCCCTTTTACTTATAGTGCCGTCGATATGACACATTACTAAATCAGTCGTCTTCAAATTATCTGCACAACAGCCGGTCGGCGTTATCCACACTTCATCATGCCAACGAAAAGAGGCATTCCCACTATGAGAATCATTACAGCCATATTGTCTTAACCAGCGATAGTGCTGAACTAAATCAATTTTCAACTGCGCAAGATTAGCTTTCATTAGTGCCCTCTTTAGGCAATAAGCTCTCTATATGGCGTAACCATTGACTGGCCTGATTACGCTCATCTTCAAATTTAATGGCTTTGCTAAAAGAAGCTTTTGCTTGTGACAATTTATCTAGATGAAATTCCGTCATACCTAGTAATAGTGATGCTTCACCAATTTGTTTGCCCTTTAATTTTGTCAAACTTTTAGATAAGCTTTGTTCAGTATCCTGCCATTTTTCTAAACTAAAAAGAACGCGACTATACTTCAAATCAGACTCACCACTACCATCTAGCCCAGCAATTTTCTGTAAAATTGGCGTCGCTTTAACTGCCTCTTTTGCTGCTAACCAACTATTTGCCAAGCGATTTAAATTGTCAAAATCTGCTTTGATAACGCCATCGTTAATACCTTGCGTTAATAATTGAGCCGACTTATACGGAATATTTAAATAACGGTACATATCAGCCAAACTAATCAGTGTTTTACTATCGCCAAGATTCAGTCGTTGAGCCAACATTTTTACTGCTAAGCCAGTAAACTCTTCATTTTGTTGGAGATATAATGACGAAAGCTGAGTCCAATATGTGACTTGATAAGGGTAAACTGCAATAAGGGTTTCTAATACGCTAATAGCTGATTTATATTGTTTCAACTCCATATGAGCAGCTAGCAATACTTGATACCAGGCTTCTATTGGTGTCTTATCATTTTTAATAGCAACACTAATATGTTCTATCGTTTTTTTATAGTTCTCTACCCGATAATATGCACTGGCCAGCAAAACATGAGCACTATTGGGAGGCGCAACTTCAGCTTTCAACCATTTTTCTAGCATCGCAATACCTTTAGAGTATTGTTCATCAGCTAAAAGCAATTGAGCTAGATTATAACGCAGGTCATGACTTACTTTTTCTGGTAATGCATTAGAATCTAGCGCCTGTTGGAACTGTGAAATCGCTTGTTTATAGTTTTCTAATGTCGAATACAAATAACCCAAAGTTTGCTGTATGACTGCTTTTTCATAAGAGCCTGATTCCATCTCAACCAGCAATGCTTTAAGTTTAGTTTCAGCGGCTAAAAATTTATTTGCCTCCATTAATGCTTGCGCAGCACTTAAATCTTTATAGGTTTTCTCAGTCAATAAATATTGGCTTTCTTCTTTTGCCATTGTTGCTGTTGTCATCGACAATAACGTGATTAACAAAAGTGGTTTAAAAATTGACATTATCATCCTTTATTTGGCCAATTTAAATTCAATTTCTTGCGTCGCTTGACGCTCGACAGGCTGTCCATCAATAAGCTTCGGCTTAAACTTCCATTTTAAAATTGCCTTTATAGCGGCACTATCAAAAATGTTTTCAGGTTTTGCAGTGATTACAATCGGATCACGTACCTGCCCATCTTTAGTAATCGTAAAGGATACAGTCACCACACCTTCTATTCCACGACGAGATGCTATACGAGGATATTGTGGTGGAATACGCACCAAAGGCATTACATCTTCACTCATTGTCGGTGCTGCAATCGCGGTAGGTGCAATGGGCGTTACAGGTGAAGTTGAAAACTCACCTAAATAAGGACCACCAGTAATATTCAATGGTACATCAATACGTGCTGTCTCTAATTTAACTGCAGGCGCTTTAGGCTTGTCGACTTGTTGAGCAGGCGCTTTAGGCGGTGGCGGCGGTTGTTCTGGTGGCGGTGGTTTTTTAGGCAATTCACGTTTTTTAGTTTCTGCCTTATCTTCACGTTTAACACGTACAAAATCTAACAATTGAATATTTTCAGTGACTTGTCGACCTACATTTTGTTCTGTAGTCATTTTTTGCATCAGGGTAAATAATCCAAAATTCACCAAAATTGCGAGCAATAAGCCGATGGCTAAACGCATTAAAATAAAACCTTGTTAATCTAGCTGAGCAGCAATCGATACATTGGCAACACCAGCCAATCGTGCTTGATCCATCACTTCGATCAGCAAACCTGTTTTGGCCTCTTTGTCGGCCAAGATGATCACTGATCCTTCTGGGTTCTCAGCATGCATACGTTCAACATTAGCACGCACTGCACGACGATCTATTTGTCGTTTATCCATCCAAACTTCATCATTCGGTGTAATCGAAATCATGATATTTGCCAGCTCTTTTTTAACGGCTGTTTTAGCCGAAGGTCGACTCACATCAACGCCCGTTTCTTTCACAAATGATGTGGTTACAATAAAAAAGATTAACAAGATAAATACCATATCAATCAATGGCGTCATATTAATTTCTGCTATGGCACCACTTTGGCGACGCGAATGTCTTTTTCTCATAATTAATCCCTTCGCAATATATCAGCAAGCGAATCTTCCGCTCGGCGCACACGCTGTTCAAGCTCTGTACTAAAATACATTCCCGATAACGCAGCTAACAAGCCGCCCATGGTAGTGATTAAGGCCACTGAAATCCCACCAGCCATGCCGCGAGCATTACCAGTGCCAAATACGGTTAAAACATCAAATGTTTGAATCATGCCATCTACCGTACCCAGTAAGCCCAACATAGGCAACGCAGCAATAAGGGTACGAATCAACATCAAATAGTTTTTAAGCGATGCCGAACTTTCAGCAATCATCCCTTGACGAATTTGCTGTGCATACCAACTCTGCCGATCAGAACGTTGTTGCCAGGTAGCCACTACTTTTCTCATATGAGCAGGATAAACAAAATACATGAAAAAATATCGTTCAATGATCATCGTCCACATCACTATCGACGCTATCAATATTGCCCATAACACCGAACCACCGCTTTCCATCAGTAGCTGAATGTTAAAGAGAGCTTTAGTGAGCGCTTCCATTCAACCTTTCTGCATTACGAGCCACGATTGCTGCACTTTCTTCATCTAAAATTTGTACTAGACGATTACTTTTGCTAGATATCGCGCTATGGATCAATAAAAGTGGAATAGCCACTGCTAAACCCAACTCCGTGGTCACTAATGCCTGTGATATACCGCCTGACATCAATTTTGGATCGCCCGTGCCGAACAGCGTAATTGATTGGAATGTTTCGATCATTCCCGAAACCGTTCCTAGCAGGCCTAACATAGGTGCTATTGCAGCAAACATAGCTAGCGTAATCAAACCTCGTTCGATTTTAGGTATTTCTCGCAAGATAGCTTCATCCAGTTTTAATGCTAAGGTTTCGACATCTTGCATGCCTTCAGTGTAAACCGCTAAAATTCTACCCAATGGGTTTTTAAGACTCGGCGCGGTTTGCTTTTGTTGTTTTGCTATGCCCCGTCCTGCAACACCTAAAAAGATAAATCGTTGTAGGGCTAGTAATAAACCAATTGCACCTATGCCCAGAATAATAAAACCTATCCAGCCACCTTGTTTTATACGTTCTTCCAGATCTGGCGCTTGAACCAGAAGCGCCATAATAGCACCACGAGTCGGATCGACTACCACTGGCATTAATGAACCATTAGTTGTTGATTCAAAATCAGTTATTAAATCACGGAAACGATCAATCGGTTGACGTCCTAACTCAACTAGACTTGTCGTTTCAGGTAAATATCGTAAAAACTTGCTCTCACTAAACGCCGTAAATACGCCAATTCTAGTAACTTCTCGCTCTTCCATCTTGCCTTCGGCAGTGATGATAGAAGTATTGAATCGGCTTACTTTTCCGGACTCAGTCATTTCTTCTTGTAACATTAGCCACAATGTACGTAATTCTTCAATAGAGGGTTGCTGTTTGCGCTCTGCCATCATTGTTAGAAATTCAGTTCGATTAGGCTTTTGCGCTGAAATCATCGAGTTTTCTAATACACTCCGGCTATCATTACTTATCTGGCGAACTGTACCAAACAATTCCCCTAAAGAACCCGATTTTTCTTGCAACAAATTTTCTTGTTCTGACAGACTTTTCTCCTGATCTTGAAAAGACTGATTTAGCTTTGTCGTTCTTTGTTCTTCGAGGGCTAATTGCGCTTTTGCTTCAGCTAACAATTTTGCTTGATCATCACGAGCAGACACAAAGTTTGCTTCACGTAATTTATTTTGCTGTTGGTCTAACACTCCTTCGCGTTTAACCTGATCTAATAAGGCATCTAAATTAGTCGGTTTATCTGCCGCTTGGAGTGATGGCGCCAAAAATACCCATAGCAATAATGTTGAGGTGATAAATCTCATGGTGTTTTCTCCGTTGTTTTGACGGGTAACACCAGTAGATCTGGAGGCAACTGTTTTTTGGCTACCTTCAATGCTTGATTGATTGGTTGACGATATTCATCCGACAATACTTGCCAACCATTATTCCAAATACCAGCTTCCAAACCATCTAAAGTCAAATAATACAAACTAACGCGGCCTATACGAAGAAAATCTACCGTTCTAGTCACATCAGCAACGGTCAACTCATCACGATAAGCTTCAATCGTCCGGCCATATTCAGTTTCGACCTGATAGGCTTCAAGAATACGACGATATTTTTCAGCTATCGTCACGTCCGCACGCTCCATCAATGTTTGTAATTGAGTGATACGCGCTTGTCGCTCTTTCGGTAAGAATGGCAAATCTAATGCTACAAATTGCACTATCGTATCAATCATCTTCAACATTAATGGCACGATATCACGTTGAGTAGATTCGATATTTTGAAGTTGAATATTGATTGAGTCTAATTCTTTTTGTTGTGATGAGACTAGCTTATCAAGTTGATCATTGTATGCCTTCAAACTTTCTGTTTGGCGCAAGTTTTCGCGATAATCTGCTAGCATCTGAGTAGTTTCATCAGCTAAACCATCAATTTGTTTTTGTGATTGTTGAGCTGCAACATCTGTTTTAACTTGAGAGTCTATGGCTTCTTCAAGACTTCCTGCTTGCGATACAAGCGGGATCGCGGAGAACAGGCTAGTTATCAGCCAATACCGTCCAATCCATTTGTATTTTTGCATATACTATCTATCCGTTTATTAAGTTTGTATATATTAAAGCACACAATACCAAAAAAATTAGATAACAATAGTAACAACAGAAAGCTGACAGCGAAATGTCAATGTGAATGATATATGGTATATTTCAGACAAAAAAAGGCCAGATATAAAATCTGGCCTAAACCTTCATAAGAAGGAGAGAGAAATATTAAGTGGTTAAGAAACTAAATTCTCAAAACTTGTTACACATGATACTGTGAACAACTGCTTGTAGAATGAGCGACTTATCCCAATATATCGGGAATTTATTCCTATCTCCTTGTAGTCTTCATCTTAGCTGATTTACGATGATAATCCATGACTGATGGCGAACCGCATTAACTCTGCTGTTTTATTAATATCAAGCTTACTTTTTATTTGGGTCAGGTTGTTTGCGACTGTTTTATAACTGATACCTAATAGATTAGAAATCTCCGTCATACTTTTACCTTCGCCTAATAATCGTAAAATTTCTAACTCGCGGCGCGACAAGTCACTGAGCGCACTAGTACCCGCGCCAATGTTCAACATGGCGAGTTGCTGGGCAGTGTCTGGGCTCAGATACGTTTTACCGGCTAATACCTTCTCAACGGCTTCAACCAAATAATCAGCCGCATTATTTTTAGTAATATAGCCTTTGGCACCGGCTTGCATTGCACGAGAGGCAAACACCGGATCTTCATGCATACTAAACATCAATACTTTAGCATTTTCACGATTAGCGCGCATTTTGCGTAATACTTCAAGGCCACCGATACCTGGTAAGGTAATATCTAGCAATACCATATCAGGATAGTTTTCTTGAAACAGGCGATAACCTTCTTCACCCGTTTCTGCTTCAATAACTTTGGTATTTGCAATTTGTTGAATAAGTTGACGACAACCCGCTCGAACAATGGGATGGTCATCTACCACTAAAATTGTGATCACATTCATGTTTTATCATTTCCTTTTAATGGGATTAATACCCTTACCTGTAAGCCGCGCCCTTCTGCAGTATCAAACGCAATTCGGCCACCCAATGCACTTACCCGTTCGCGCATACCAATTAAACCAAAGCCGCGTACTAGGTCACCCTGAAAACCGACACCATCATCAGTTACCGTTACCTTAACGGATTCACTCTCTCGTCGCGCCTCTACTTTTACATGACTCGCATGAGCATGGCGTACCGCGTTAGTTGTACATTCTTGCACTATCCGGTAAATCGTTACTTGTAAGGTGTCAGGCAAGGCATTAAAGTCGCCGACAAAGTCCCACTCCCAATCGATTTCCGGTTGCCTATCACGCCAGTTATGCAACATATCTCTCAGTGCATCGACCAAACCCAAATCATCTAATGTCAAAGGCCGTAACCGACTTAACATCTTACGCACCAAAGATTGTATGTGGTTGGTGATGACCTTAACTGACTCAACTTTCTCTTCTATTTCAGGCAAATTATTGTCGGCAGCTACCCGTTCAATATTGCCTAAATCTACCCTAATGCCAAATAAACAAGGTCCTAATTCATCGTGCAGTTCCCGCGACAAGTCTCGTCGTTCCTCTTCTTGAAGCGTCAACATACTTCCCGCCAAAGCATGATTTTCTGCCATCGTATTCTCTAATACACTGGCCATATGATTAAAACGAAATTGAATAGAAGACAGTTCTTTAACAACCGAGGTGTCAACGCGTGCAGAAAAATCACCTTTTTCCAATTGTCCTAACGCATCTTCAAGTGTTTCTAAAGGCCTCAAGCCTTGACGAAGTGCAATATAGATAAGGCCCACTATCAGCATTAAAAAAAAGGTTCCTAACCAAATTAATACCTGTACATCAGCCCATACCTCATTAACTTCATCACTTGGATCAGCCTCAACCACTAAGTAACCATAGGACTTACTCCCCTTAGTGATCAAGCGACGAAAAGCCACTGCTTCAGGCTCCATCATTTTAATAAACCAGTTCGGCGCATCTGGGGTGTTAATAAAGTGTGAGTTTTTTTCATGACCAATCAGCGGCTCGCCGCTCATATCTTCAAACCAAGCACGAATGTGACGTGTATCTCGTACACTATCGACTATCATCGTCAACCGTTCGCCCAAGTCGTTAGAAAAACGTAAAGTAGGCAAAGCATTAATTAACAAACCCTTTGCTAAGTTGGTACTAGACTCCATTTCAGCGACCAAAGCTTGCCTAGCGTTATGCACCATGAAATAGCCGGCAGCAGCAAAGTTAATCAATAATATAATGGTCACAATCACTACGATGCGAAATTTTAAACTCATAATCGGTCGGTATTCTGGCTAAGATGAGCTAGAATTATCGCACATCTTTAGATTTAGTCCCTTAGGAATAATCACATGCAAACTAATCACGACCTTTTTACGCAAGCCCAAAAACACATTCCTGGTGGCGTTAATTCGCCTGTTCGAGCTTTTAAAGGTGTCGGTGGTGATCCTATTTTTTTTAGTGAAGGTAAAGGTGCTTGGTTAACAGATGCCGAAGGCAAACGTTATATCGATTATGTTGGTTCTTGGGGACCAATGATTCTGGGCCATGCTCATCCTGAAGTGATCAGCGCAGTTCAACAAGCGGCGTCTCACGGATTAGGCTTTGGTGCACCGACCGCAATTGAAAACGTAATGGCTGATACTTTATGTCGACTAGTACCATCGATGGAATACGTTCGTATGGTCAGTTCAGGTACCGAAGCCACCATGAGCGCGATTCGTCTAGCGCGAGGTTATACCCGTCGCGACAAGATAGTTAAGTTTGAAGGTTGTTATCATGGTCATGCCGATTCGTTATTAGTCAAAGCAGGATCTGGTGCTCTAACCCTTGGCGTGCCCTCTTCAGCCGGTGTACCCGCTTCAGTAGCAGAACACACATTAACGTTGATCTATAACGATCTTGATTCTGTCCGTGACTGTTTTGCAGAATTAGGTGACCAAATCGCCTGCATTATTGTTGAACCTGTTGCCGGCAATATGAACTGTATTCCACCGAATGAAGGTTTTTTACAAGGCTTACGTGAGATCTGCGATCAATACGGCGCTGTACTTATTTTTGATGAAGTAATGACAGGATTCCGAGTGGCTTTAGGTGGTGCTCAACAATATTATGATGTAAAACCTGATTTAACGACATTAGGCAAAGTCGTCGGTGGTGGTTTACCCGTCGGTGCTTTTGGGGGCAAACGTGAAGTCATGGAACATATCGCACCATTGGGTCCCGTTTATCAAGCTGGTACCTTATCGGGTAATCCTATTGCTATGGCGGCAGGTTTAACGACATTGAACTTAATTCAAACACCCGATTTTCATAAAAATCTTGATGCTGCGGCTAAACATTTATGTGAAGGTTTGCAAGCACTTGCTGATAAAGCTGGGATTGGTTTTACCACTAATCAAGCAGGAGGTATGTTCGGTTTCTTTTTTACTGATCAAAAACATGTGACCCGCTTTGAGCAAGTTGTTCAATGTGATCAAGAACGCTTCAGAAAATTCTTTCACGGTATGTTAGATCGCGGTGTGTATTTAGCACCTTCGGCATTTGAAACCGGTTTTATTTCTGCCGCCCATGGTGATGCTGAAATTCAAGCCACATTGGATGCTGCTGAACAAGTATTTACTACACTTTAAATCATGCTTTTTAAATGGATTTTAAATGGGCTAACAGCACTCTTATTCTGCTTTAGCCTTTTAAGTTATGCTCAAGAGCCCGATGTTTTATTACTTAAAACATATGATGAATCGCAAGATGTCACTGGCTGGTTGATGAGTGAAAAACTTGATGGTATGCGGGCTATTTGGGATGGACACACCCTCAAGAGTCGCCAAGGTAACCAGATTGCAGCACCTCAATGGTTCATAAATGGTTTGCCACCGTTTGAAATAGACGGCGAACTGTGGACCAAACGCGGTGATTTTGAAAATATCATGTCTATCGTTCGTCAACAAACACCTGATGATCGTTGGCAGTCTATTACTTACAATATCTTCGAAGTACCCAATCAATCGGGCGGCTTATTAGCAAGGTTGGCGGTGTTAGAAGCCTATCTGGCTGAACATCAGGATCAGTACGCCTTCTTAAAAATAATTCCACAAACAGTCGTCAGCTCAACCAGCCAATTACACTCTGACTTAAAAAAAATGACTTTAGCAGGTGGCGAAGGACTGGTCGTACGCAAACCAGAAAGTCACTATCTGACAGGTAGATCAGATGCCGCTTTAAAAGTAAAACAATATCAAGATGCTGAATGTACCGTCATCGCCTACAAAGAAGGTAATGGTAAATACAAAGGTCAAACAGGCTCATTACAGTGCCAATTATTATCGGGCTTAACATTCTTTATCGGTTCGGGCTTAAGCGATCAACAACGTGAATTTCCACCTAAAATAGGTAGTAATATTACCTTTAAATATTATGGTTTCACTAAAAATAATATACCTCGCTTTCCCGTATTTATGCGTGTACGACCAATAGAGTAAATTGACTATTTTATTGGATTGTTACAATACCCTTGGCTTTAGGAACTCAATCATGAACACTTTTTACTGGCACGATTACGAAACCTTTGGCATTGATCCTCGTTACGATCGTCCTTCACAATTTGCTGGTATTCGCACCGATGAAGATCTGAATATTATCGGCGAACCATTAATGATCTTTTGCAAACAAGCCAACGATAGCTTGCCGCATCCGCAAGCTTGCCTTATCACTGGCATCCCACCGCAACGAGCAAATGAAAAAGGCATGCCTGAAGCCGAGTTTATTAAACTCATTTACGATGAGCTTGCTGAACCCAATACCTGCGGCGTAGGTTATAACAGCTTACGGTTTGATGATGAATTCACTCGCTTTACTTTGTATCGTAACTTTTATGATGCCTATGGCCGTGAATGGCAAAATGGTAATTCACGATGGGATATTATCGACATGGCGCGACTTACCCGAGCTTTACGTCCAGAAGGTATTAATTGGCCTGATCGTGAAGATGGCAAACCGAGTTTCAGACTAGAAGCATTGACTGCCGCAAATAACATCGAACATGTGGGTGCCCATGATGCCTTAGTTGACGTACGAGCAACCATTGCACTAGCAAAATTGATTAAAACCGCACAACCAAAATTGTATGACTTTGTTTATCAACATCGTCAAAAAAATGCAGTCGCGCCTTTATTAAACCTCCGTGATCGTACGCCAGTTATTCATGTATCAAGAATGTACCCTAGCGAATTTTGTGGCGCAGCCTTAGTGGTTCCAATTGCACAAGATCCAACGAATAATAATGGCATCATTGTCTATGATCTTCGCCACGATCCAAGTGATCTCATCGAACTTGATGCAGATACTTTACGTGAACGTTTGTTTACGCCGTTTAAAGATCTTGCCGAAGGCGTATGCAGACCTGCATTGAAAACGATACATATAAACAAATGTCCCGTCGTCGTGCCAGAAAGTACATTAAATGCCGCCGCCGCTGAACGTTTACAGATAGATAAAGCACTGCATTACAAACATCTGCAACAACTCAACGACGCTGGTGATCTGACGGCGAAAATTAACGCGATTTTCACCAAACCTGACTACGAAGCGAATGATGATCCCGATGCAAGTCTTTATTCAGGTGGATTCTTCACTGCTAACGATAAACGTAAAATGGAACTAGTTCGCACTGCAAATGCCGATGCCCTTCGTGTTATGCCAATCCCGTTTGAAGATGCGCGTTTACCTGAAATGTTATTCCGTTATCGCGCAAGGAATTGGCCTGAGAGTTTAACGGTAGATGAACAAGAACAATGGCAGCAGTATCGTCAGCAACGTTTGACGGATGAAAGTAATAGCAAGATTTTAACTTTTTCCAAGTTTTTTGAAGCTATTGAGGCATGTCGGGAAAATGGTATTTCTGATGAGCAGCGTGCTGTTTTGGATCGATTGGAAGAGTATGGGCGGAAGATTGAAACCGAATTAACTACATGAGGCATCGAGATAATGTCTGTTAAACCATTCTATGTTGGGACATGTGAAGCTATAAGTAACGATGAAAAGAAAATAGCTTTCGATCCTTCAACTAACCAGCTTACCCTCTTTCCTATTCAAGATCCCTTTGGACTCAGAAAAGCAATAGTTCCTGTTTTCCGACGCAATCTCAATGGAGACGTATTTGGAATGGGAACAGCATTTCATATAGATGGCTGGGGGACATTTCTCACTGCTTATCATGTTATTGATTTTGCTATGAAAAGCTCATATCTACCCAATAAAGAGGGTATATCATTACATCCAACAGATGAGCATCCTCTCCTATTTCTGGGTATGGGACTAGCATATGGTACACCGACTATTCCTGAAGAAGCCTTTGCAGTAGTAAATTACATGGCCCAGGCTATGCATAAAAAGAACGACCCATTAGCTGAAATTATAGGTAAAAGCAGGATAGAAAACTCCATAGATTTATCCGCCATGAATGCTACTTTCAAACCAAAGACCGTCATTCCCCATTTCGTTCCGGTTAGAGCATTGAACTGGCAACCTATAATTGGAGAAACTGTTTTAGCGGTTGGTTTCTCAGAACTAAATTGTAAACAATCATCACCCTCTAAACTGGAATTCTTATTATCAGAAGGTATGTATGGCGCTTACGGGATTATCAGAGATATACATCCAGAAGGAACCTCAAGCTCAAATCCTACGCCCGACGCACTACATGGAACGATGCGATAGCGAGTAAGTAGTGCAAGCCCGCAGTAGGAGTTGGTAATTACAGCAGCTTTCGTAGCGTAGCGAAGAATAGTGCAGTAATTACATCCTCACTTCGTCAGTCGCTTGAGAGCCTAAGCGTTAGCGAGGTGACGAGGACGTCTGGGGCTAATGGTCGTCGACGAACGGAGTTGAATTAAGCCATGGATGGATTAATTCTTTCACGAGTACGGCGACACGCTGGTGTACTTGAAATTGAAGGTTATTGGCCAAGTGGAATGAGTGGTGGTCCAGTATTTAACTCTTCTAGTGAAGTAATAGGTCTTGTAAGCCGATCATTAGAGCCTAGCGATGATTCCGCAGGAACTAGTTATGCAACAATGTTTAGCTTAATACCAGAATTCAATAAATTTTGTCCGAGCATAGATATTGATAATCCTATGTGGCGAAGGGGTTGGGCTGTGTTAAGAACAACGTCTTGGCATATGGTAGGGTTCTATAAAAATAAAGACGCAGCACAAGCCAAAGCAGAATCTATGGATTCAGAATATGAAGTGAAATCAGGCCGTAACTATTTCGGTACTGATAATTTTATATTCGATTAAAGCCCTATCATTTAATAATAGGTACGACATTATTTATCCCATGTTATCGCCGCCAAAAATTAAACTATTTGGTGGGATGAAGTGGACGAGTGTTTGAGCGTAGCGAGTTTTCATTCACGCCATCAAATCGATTTGTTTTTGGAAACTAGGCGATAAGGGTGGCTTTTTCTTTGGTTCTGTTTCTTTTGGCCACGCAAAAGAAATGAACGCCCAGCGGCAGCGTGGGACTTTAACTAAAAAACAAATTATGACGAGTCCAAGTCTAAACAGCTTTTAAATGTCAATTCTTAAATAAATGACGAATACATAGTGGCATGTAATTTGCGATTAACTTCGCACATTCACCACACGCGTCAAAAAAAGGTTATACAAACAATGAGCACTATAAACTCAATAGGCATTGACACTAGTTTGCTCACAAACAATCAAACAAACGCCACAAATCAAACTAGTTCAGCATCTAACTCAAAAACAGCAACAACAGAGTCTACAGCCACAAGCGTAAATCAAGATAAGCTAGAGATTTCCACTCGAGCTCAAAAAATTCAAAAATTGAATGAAGAATTTTTTTCTGATGGCCTGAATTCATTCACTATCAGCCAAGACTTTATTAAACGACTAGAAGAATATGGATTTATAACGACTGGCGAAGCAAAAAATTTAGGATCAAGCGCTGAAAAAAGTGAATCCAGCGATCCTACTACGGTAGGTGAGTTATCGAAATTTATTGATAGTTTTACAGCGTCGGTCAACAAAACAGACCAGAACAGCTCGCTCATTGATACATTGCAAAAAGCTAAGACCGTACTTGATAACTTTAACAGTCCAACTCAAAGTAGCCGGAATGTAAATATCGTTCAAGTAAGCCATCAATTACAAAGCTATATTGATGATTCTGCTGAAAAATTGTCAGAAACAGATAAGCGTTCACTTAATCAACTGGTGTCTGCTTTAGATGTCGCCAATAAGCTAACACCAGGTAAAAATACCACATCGCAAATAAGTAGCTATTTGGCTATTAAAAACTTGTGATTATTAATATTGAAGTCAGTGAAATAAGGCTCGGCAAGTTTATCTTGAGATATGCAGTTACTCAATAAAATAGAGAATGGCTTACTGCTATAAACTGCAATAAGCCATCCACTTACTCCTAACTAAAAAGCGTATTGTCTGTGGTAACTATCATTGACAGCTTCAAAAATATTTACAAATGTTTGTGGAGATTGAATATCCACAGGAATGTGTAAACGACGAGAAATATCTCTTGCTGAAATAACACCCCTTATTTGTTTATTCTCAGGATCCGTCACTAAACAGTGTTGCATGCCTTCTTTTTTTAGCGATTCAATAAGATCCGCTATTGAAATAATATCAAGTAAGCGATAATGCAATCCTTTAATATTTTCTCGATCCACCATCAAGTCACCTACCGTCAACTGATACCGGTTAATGCCCTTTTTTTGTTGAATCAAAAATTGTTGTTCATTTAATTCGCTTTGGCTAATGGTACCAATGAACTCATTATTATGATCCACCACTAATTGCAAATGAACATGAGATTTGTGCATCAAAAACAAGGCATCACATGCCAACGTATCCACCTCAATTACTAAAGGTTGATATTTTTTAAAGTCTGTAAAAATAGTTCGTACAGATGAGGTTAATGAGATGTCATTAAATTCTTCAGGTTGTACTAAATGTGCATTACTATCTAGTGATACTAAATGTATATTTTTCATGATATTTATCCTTCAAACTGTATTTTATATGGTCAATGTCGTGCATGTACCTTAGTGACATGACCAAAAATGTAAGCATGATTAACTGAAGAATATAGGGGGAGCTCTAATACCGTGACCATCAACAACTTCACAATTGATGATGCTGATATTTGCGATTGGAGGAAGCAAAGCCAAGACATTAATTGTAGGCTTTAGTTGTGGAGACGAAACTAGAATGAAAGGCAGATCGTGATCAAAATCATCTGCGATGATGGCAGATACGTCTAAAGCATTATTCTGCGATACTAGTTGATGTGTGCTAGTGTCAGCATGGGCATACACATCGCCAGACGCTATCAGTAATACAAAAACAATTTGGGAAATGATTCTTTTAATTTCACTGTCCTAAATTTAGGTCAAACATAATTCATGTTTAATGAAAGTTGTCTATTGTAATAAGAAGACAATAGTAATTTCGTTTAGTTCTATAAAAAATAACTATTTGAATAATAATTTTTATAAGTATAAACATCTATCATTTATCAAAAAAAAGCTAAATTATTTCAGATGCTTAGCTGTTCATGGCGAACCTAGAGCCTGTTTAATATATTTTTCCAATTTTTCCGGTTTAGTAATAGGAGCAAATCGGTGTAGTGGTCTGCCATTACGACCAATTAAAAACTTAGTGAAATTCCATTTGATTTTATTACCAAATACGCCAGGCAAAGCCTTACGTAGAAAACTAAAAACCGGATGGCTATTAGAGCCGTTGACATCAACCTTTTCGGTCATCAAAAAATCTACCCCAAAGTTAACCAGACAACCTTCAGCAATAGCCTTGGCATCGCCCGGCTCTTGCTTTCCAAACTGGTTACAAGGAACACCGACAATCACTAGCCCCTGCTCACTGTATTGCTCATGCAGTTTCTGCAAACCCGCGTACTGAAGTGTAAAACCACATTCGCTAGCGGTATTGACGACCAAGAGAACCTTGTCTTTGTATGAAGATAAATCGAGGACGTCACCCTGCAGGCTGTTAATAGAAAATGTGTAGATTTGAGTCATATTGCGATTCCTAGAAGTGTTCTATAAAGTTTATCGTAAATGGACTAGATAAATAATGATACTTAAGTCCATTAGAGTACTTTTAATCGCAGCTGTTAATCAAATTAAGCTAAAATACTGTGATGCAATCAACTTCGCCTATCATTCTCAGCACGCTCAATGCCCGATATATGCATACTGCCTTTGGCTTACGTTATATCTATGCCAATTTAGCAGCCTTACAAGATCAGACTAAAATTCTAGAATTCACTATTCAAGAACTGCCGATTAATATTGTCGAACAAATACTGGCACATCAACCCAAAATCATCGGTTTAAGTGTCTATATTTGGAATGTCAGTGAAATCCATAAAGTCGTCGCGATGTTGAAACAGATTTCGCCTGAACTCATTGTGATTCTTGGCGGCCCTGAAGTTAGTCATTACCCTGATGTTCCCGAAGTAGCAGCCTTAGCCGATTATGTAATTTCAGGGCCTGGAGAAGCTAGTTTACGTGAATTATGCCAGCAATTATTAAATGGCGATCGCCCAGAACAAAAGTTTATCGAAGGCAAAGCAACGGCGCTGGATCTATTAGTATTGCCCTATGAATTTTACGATGATGACGATATTCGTAATCGATTGATTTATGTTGAAGCGTCCCGTGGTTGTCCCTTTAAATGTGAATTTTGCCTTTCTGCGTTAGATAAAACGGTATCGCCCTTTCCATTAGAAGCTTTTTTTATAGAAATGGATAAGTTATTGCAGCGCGGCGTGCGTAATTTTAAATTTATCGACCGAACGTTTAATCTTAAAATCAGCACAAGCTTAGCTATTCTAGAATTTTTTCTTGCTCGTATGACCGATGATTTATACTTGCACTTTGAAGTTGTACCCGATAATTTGCCCGATAAATTAAAAGAAATGCTCCAACGTTTTCCTGCAAACAGTCTGCAATTTGAAATCGGTGTGCAAACCTTCGATCCTGATATTCAAAACCTTATCAGTCGTAAACAAAATAACGAAAAAACCAAAGATAATTTGACTTGGTTACGAAAAAATACCGGTGCTCATTTGCATACCGATCTGATTTTTGGTTTGCCGAGTGACACATTAGATAATTTTGGAGATAGTTTCAACCAACTGCTGGCACTAAAGCCTCACGAAATACAAATGGGCATTCTAAAACGTTTACGAGGTGCACCGCTTAACCGCCATAATGATCCTTATAAACTGCGTTTTAACCCTGAGCCGCCATATAATATTTTAACCACGCTCGATATAACATTTAATGAAATGCAGCGAGTAAATCGCTTTGCTCGTTTTTGGGATATGTTAGGTAACTCAGGTCGTTTCAGTCATAGCTTGCCACTAATCTTGGCTGATCAGCCTTTTAAACACTTTATGCAATTATCTGATAGTTTGTATCTGCGTGCAGGAAGCTCATGGAAAATCGCATTAAAACGTTTATTTGAATTAGTCTATGTGATATTAACTGAGGATTTTAATCTTTCGTCGAATGTCGTTAAAAAACAATTAGCGATAGATTATGCAAGGGCAAAAATAAAAGGAATTCCAGATTATGAACAAGACAAACCTATCGTGAAGGTAGCGCGTATCGGCGTGGCTAACAAGCGACAATTGGCACATTTATAAAATTAGATAATGAGTTTGCTTACACTTTTAAATGCCGGATGTTTTGCATCACCGAGCCATTCAAAAATAATCGATTCTACATTGCTGATAATAACGCCAGCTTGGCGTAGCCGTTGCAGAGCATTTATTTGATTTGTAATTGTTCGTGAACTAACCGCATCTTCAACCACAAACACTTGATAACCTTGTTGTTGCAAGTCTAATGCACTTTGCATAATACAAATGTGCGTTTCCATACCAGTCAAAATTATTTGTGTACGTTTTGTATCAGCAATCGCTGCCAAGAAGCTATCGACTTTAGCTGCAGAAAAACTAGTTTTTTCAATAACAGGCACCTTTTCTGAAAGCAGCAATTTTAATGCTGATTCAGTTGGCCCTAGCCCTTTTGGATATTGTTCGGTCACAATGATCGGCAATGACAGCATTTTCGCAGCCGTTAGCAAGATTGATACTTGTGCTATCAAGCGCTCACCAACAGCGTTCGGCATCGCAGCCGTTAATCGCTGCTGAATATCGATTAATACCAGCACACTATCCTGTTCATTTGTTATCAAGGGACAATATTCTGTCATATTCTAGCTGCCCAACCACTCATTGATTATCGCTAAATCATCGACACCAATAGTACCTGCAGCTTGTTTTAAACGTAAAGTATTCACGATGTAATCATATCGAGACTGAGCATAGTCACGACGCGCTCGAAATAAATCTCGGCGAACATTAAGTACATCTACCGTGGTACGTGTGCCTACTTCATATCCTGCTGTAGTTGATTCTAGTGCTTTTTCATTTGAAACGACAGCTTGTTTTAACGCTTTAACTCGACTAATCCCAGACATCACACTGTTATAAGATTCACGCGTTAATCGCATCACTGCACGACGTTGCTGCTCTTCGTTTTGCATTGATTGATCTAATCGATAACCGGCTTCACGCGTTCTAGAACGTACGCCACCTGACACATCAATCGGAAGGTTAAATTGCAAGCTCAGACTATCTTGATCAGTTGATCTGCTACCGCCAAAACTACTGCTACCGAAGCCATTGTTATTGAGACTACCATCACCTTGATAACTATAGCTTTTCTGGCCAACAAGATCTAATGTTGGATAATGCTCACTTCGTTGTAATTCTATCGTTTGATTAGCCGTCTCTACCTGACTACGAGACACCAATAAACTTGGGTTTTGTAACAAAGCCACATCGCTCCAATCGTTAATGTTTGTAGGTTCAGGACTCACCAAAGGCGTTTCTCCTTCTAAAGCCGTCAAGGAGTCTACATATTTACCCGCAGTTTCTCTTAAACGTTCTCCACTATTTGCTAATTGATTTTCTGCGTTGATAACACTTGCATTGGCTAAATCATAAGCTGCTTGTGATTCAACTACATCGGTAATAGTTGAAATACCAACATCAAACCGTTGCTGCATCTGATCTAATTGCCGAGCAATAGCTTCACGTTCTGCAATGGCAAACGTTACATCATCTTGGCGTCCCAGCACATCAAAATACCGTTCAGCTACTCGGACAATTAATGCTTGTTCGGCAACTTGATAACTCGCTGAAGCGCCCTCGATAGCTATGTCTGCCTGAGCTTGCTGTATAAAATTTTGTTTATGATAAATAGGTTGGGTAATGCTTAAAGTATATCCACTACTATCAAAGTCACGCTTGCCACTCGACTGTCCAGAAGAAGAGATATCTTGCCATGTGTAACCAGCATCGGCACCTAGACCTAATTGAGGCAGAAATCGAGAGTGGGCTTGATCATCTAATTCGCCAACAGCTTGACGTGATGCGGCTTCAGCTAATAATTGTGGATCACTTCTTAATGCTAAACGATAAACCTGCAATAAATCTTCGGCCACAGTGGCTGTTGAGAACAACGAGGCGATCAATATGATGGATAATTTCAAACGTTTCATTACTTACACCTTAACTTAATATGCAGTCATACTGGTGTCGACATTTCGTGCCCATGCGTTCATCCCGCCTGCTAGATTAATAATATCCGTAAAACCCATTTGCTCTAAAAACTCACCAACTTGTTGACTTCGCATACCTGAGCGGCAAATGAGTACAATGGTATCGTTTTTATGCTTTTCTAGCGTATTCAGTTGACTGGGTAAGCTTTGCATGGGTATGTGAATCGCACCATCAATCATTCCGTTATGCAATTCATTGTTCTCACGTATATCAATGTTTAATGGCGAAATGCCGCTGGCTAACAAATCTCGTAATTCAGTAGCAGTCATCTGTTTCATTTAGTTATTCTCTCTTAAAATTCAAATTCTGGTTTAGGTTCTGCATTAGTCATCGACGAGATCATTGTTTCAAATACGGTATCCGTTTGCCATTGCCTTTCTTCAACACGTCGGACAAGCTGAACTTTCATATTTTTCCCTTTGCCAACTATTGCTAACAATCGGCCGCCGACTTGAATATTGTGCAAATAATTATCAGGAATCCTAACAAAAGCAGCGGTGATTACAATCACGTCCATCCGGTCAGCTAGCAGCCATCCTGTTGATGCATCCCCAATATAAAATGTCACATTATCGATGGCTGCGGCTGTTAAATTACGTCGTGCCAATGCAGATAACTCAGGCACTATTTCGACAGTGCTAACATGGCTAGCCAATTGTGCTAACAAAGCGGTGAAATAGCCGTTGCCAGTACCAACTTCTAATATTTTTTCATCAGGCTGAACATTTAAATACTGTAATAAGCGACCTTGTAGCACTGGCGAGAGCATCATTTGACCATAGCCTATTGGCAACTCAGTATCGGCGTAAGCAAGGCCTGATAAATCTTCATCGACAAACTGAGTTCTCACGACATTTTTAAGTGCCATCAATACTCGAGGATCTAATACATCACTAGGCCGAACTTGCTGTTCCAACATATTAAAATGAGCGATATCTAGCGTTTTAGTCATTCTTCATCCTTAACGTATTTACCGTAGTGTAGAGTTTTATTAAAGGTCGAACTACATAGGCTTATAATTTAATATAATAATAGGACACTCTCGATTGTATAGCGTACTAAACGTGCCAAGTACTAACGTTATACTATTATTCTGGTTTATCCCATGTATCACGCAATGTCACTGTACGATTGAAGACCAACTTACCATCATGACAATGTTCGCTGTCGGCACAAAAATAACCTTCTCGCTCAAATTGATAAACGGCACCAGGATGAGCATCGAGCAAGCTTGGCTCTAAAACACAGTCGGTTAATGTGACTAATGAATTAGGATTCATATGAACCGTGAAATCATCAACAGATTTATCATTATCTGGATGTGGATGATTAAATAATCGATCAAATAATCTAACTTCAGCTTTGATACCTTGCTTCGCAGAAACCCAGTGAATAACGCCTTTAACTTTGCGTCCTTCAGGGTTCGCGCCTAATGTGGCAGGGTCATAACTACAGCGTAGTTCGATAATCTCACCGTTAGCATCTTTGATTACTTCATCACAGCGAATCACATAAGCATTTCTTAAACGAACTTCTTTGTCAGTCACCAAGCGTTTAAATTTATTATTTGCTTCTTCTTTAAAATCTTCTTTATCAATATAAATTTCGCGAGTAAAAGGCAAAATACGGGTGCCCATACTGTCATCTTGCGGATGATTAGCAGCCACTAATTGTTCTGTTTGGCCTTCAGGATAATTTGTGATCACGACTTTAAGTGGATTTAATACTGCCATCGCGCGTGGAGCATGTTCGTTAAGATTTTCACGAATGCAGTTGTCAAACATTTCCATTTCTACCGAATTATCCGCCTTAGTGACTCCAATACGTTCACAGAAATCGCGAATTGCAGCAGCAGGGTAACCACGTCGACGCATCCCAGAAATAGTCGACATCCGTGGATCATTCCAACCCTCCACTAATCCATCTTCAACTAGTTGAGTTAATTTACGCTTACTGGTGATTGCGTATTGTAAATTAAGACGCGAAAATTCTATTTGTAGCGGATGACAAGCCACTTTTAAAGTATCTAAAAACCAATCATATAACGCTTTATGATCAGCAAATTCTAAGGTACAGATTGAGTGAGTAACGCCTTCAATTGAATCTGATAAACAATGCGTATAATCATACATTGGGTATATACACCATTCACTGCCCGTTTGATGATGAATCACTCCATGACGAATACGGTAAATAGCAGGATCTCGCATATTGATGTTCGGTGATGCCATATCGATTTTAGCGCGTAACAATTTCGATCCATCTGCGAATTCACCAGCACGCATACCTTTAAATAAAGTTAAATTTTCGGCAATACTACGATCGCGGTATGGGCTATTTTTTCCAGGTTCGGTTAGTGTGCCACGATATTCACGGATCTCATCGGCGGTCAAATCACAGACATAAGCATCACCTTGCTCGATTAACTGAACAGCATAATTATAAAGCTGGCCAAAATAATCTGAGGCAAAATATTGATGACCTGTCCAGTCAAACCCTAACCAACGTACATCTTCTTTAATAGAATTAACAAATTCTTCATTTTCTTTGTGAGGATTAGTATCATCAAAACGTAGATTACATTCGCCGTTATAGTCATTAGCTATTCCAAAGTTCAAGCAAATAGATTTAGCATGACCAATATGTAAATAACCATTCGGTTCAGGTGGGAAACGGGTGCGCACTTTTCCTGCATTTTTACCTGCATCAAGATCAGCATTAATGATATTTCGTATAAAATTACTTGGTTTAGTTATTACTACTTCTACTTCGCTCATTTCAGTCTCTAATCTAAGGTTCTCTTATCCATCATTTGGTTTATCAAAAATTTAGGATGATAAATATAAAGGCGTTAAGAATATAATCGTAATATTATACAAGTGCTTAAGCTTTTTCCCATAACATTAAGGTTAAATAATGACAATTGCGGCATTTGCAGTAAGCGATTTCTAGGATGTATAAGTAAAAATCAGATAAATCGACGGTGTCATTTCAAGCCGTGCCGGTCATACAACGGACACTACTAATAATCCAAATTATAAAACCATTTGTGCCGGCACCACGGGCCATGCTGAGGCGATAGAAATTACCTTTAATACAGCGATAACAGTTACGCAGTTTTATAAGATGTATTCGGGCAGATGCATAATTCCACGACACTTAATCGCCAAGATCCCGATATGGCTACACAATATCGCAGTGCAATTTTTTATCACAATGATGAGCAACGATAGCAAGCATAAGTTAACTAATAGGCGCTCGCTAGTAGCCATTATTATCCTCAATGAGCGGTAACCGAAATTACTGTGGCGAGTAATTTTGTACTCACTGAATAATAACACCAATGTTACTTAGAAAAACAAGGTCTTGGTTGTTGTTACTAACTGCCTTTAGTCGCGCGGTGAAATAACGGTTCATGCACGGATTCACGCGAAAATTGCCAACAAGCAATGCTGATGGCAACAATTGAAAATCCAAGTAGTACGGCAATATCTGTCATTACTGAGAAATCAGTAGCCACATTTGGCACGGCATGTTTGAGTAAGTCAACTCCATAGCTGAATGGGTTAACTAGCACGATGTAATGTAAATAATCTGGGAGTTGGCTGACGGGATATAAAGCACCACTGAGGAAAAATACCGGAAAGATGAAAAAATTCATAATGACCGCAAAGTTATCTATACTTTTTGAATAAACCGCTATCAATCCACCAATTGCTGCACAACATATTGCCGTTAATACCGCTGGTAATAATAAACTAAGTGCAATTTTAAGGCTGACTAAGCCCAAAATTAACAACAGGATTAACAATAAACTGGCCTGCACCATTGCAGTTAAAGTCGCCGCGATGAGTTTAGAAAGTACTATCCAATAATGGGAGATAGGCGCGATCATCATCATTCTCATCACACCAAATTCTTTATCATATACTAACGTCAGCGCCGATAATAAGGCTGCAAATAATAAGGTCATCGCTAAAATACCCGGCACTAAAAAGTTTAGATAGCCAGCTTGTTCTGGTCCTTGCAACATACTACCTACACCAGAACCGATAACGAGCAACCAGATCATCGGTCTTACCATCGCGCTAATTAAACGAGCACGTTGGCGAAATAATTTAGTCATTTCACGCCCAACTACTGCTTTTACTGGACGCCAACTCATAGTAGGTTACCTTGTTGTGGGCTACAAAATGTCCACAAATAGACGTCATTGAGATTAGGTCTTCGCCATTGCATTGCCGACACGCCATCACCAAGTGACTTCTGTAATGCATAAAAATCGATATCATTAGCTGCGACTTTAAAGCTTAAATCTTCATCTTCATGGATTGGTTGACCAAATAAGGGGATTAACTGGGCAGAAATATCTATTGGATTTGGTGTTGTAATTTCTAAAATATAGGTAGCTAACTGTCGTGTTAAATCACTAGGAGCGCCACCCAATTGTAAATTTCCTTCATGGATAAAATCAACATGATCACAAGCGGCGGCTTCTTCTAAATAATGCGTCGTCAGAAATACAGTCATGCCTTCTTCGCGACGTAATTGTTCAACAAAACGCCATATGGCACGACGATTGGGCAAATCTAGACCAATTGTGGGCTCATCTAGAAAAAGTACTTTAGGCTTATGTAATACCCCACGAGCAATGTCTACCGCTCGCCGTTGTCCACCGGATAATGTGATTAATTTTCGCGTACGTTTATCTTGTAATCCAAACACTGCCAATAATTCATCAATCCGTTTATTCGCCTCATCGGGTGACAAATTGTACATTGCCGCGGCAAATTGTAAATTTTCATCAATAGACATTGTGCGATCAAGTGCTGAATCTTGAAATACTAAACCGACTGTGCGCCTGATGGCTACCGGATCAGCCGCTATTTTTTGACCCGCTACCCAAGCTTCACCTGATGTTGCCACAGTCATGGTCGTTAACATATGGATCGTGGTGCTTTTTCCTGCCCCATTAGGGCCAAGAAGACCATAAAATTGACCAGCTTTGATATCTAAATCAAGCTTGTTTACCACGGTGGTCTGACCATATTGCTTGGTCAGACCACGCGTCGATATTGCTGAATCATTATTCACGCGCAGATAATTTTTTAGAATTTTTTGGATTACGGAAGACTAGTGGCTTAGCCTCTGCTACTGTTTTTTCAGCTTCCAATCGGCCACGTTTTAAAGCGTCTTCGATTAAGTGATGATCGAAAGATTTACTACAAACTGGATCCGCGCTGGCAGGATCACCTGTCAACATATAAGCCTGACAACGGCAGCCGCCAAAATCTTTTTCTTTTTCATCACAAGAGCGACATGGCTCCTTCATCCATTCATAACCACGGAAACGATTAAAATCATTAGATTCTTCCCAGATTTCTTTCACCGAAACATCTCTAATATTTGGCAATTCCATTCCAGGTAATTCACGTGCCGCATGACAAGGTAAAGCAACACCATCAGGTGTAATCGTTAAGAATACATTTCCCCAACCATTCATGCAGGCCTTAGGACGTTCTTCATAATAATCTGGCACAACATAATAAATCTTCATCTTACCTTTTTGTTCGGCCTGGTAACGATGCGCTATTGCTTCCGCCTTAACTAATTGCTCTTTCATTGGCAATAATTGATCACGGTTATGCATAGCCCAACCATAATATTGCGTCGTTGCTAATTCCACATAATCAGCTTCAAGTGAAATAGCTAATTCGAGAATATCTTCCATTTGATCAATATTTTGACGATGAGTTACAAAACACAACACCATCGGATAGCCATTCGCTTTTACAGCCTTAGCCATTTCAATTTTATGTTGAAAAGCATCTGTTCCAGCAATTAAATCATTGAGATCTTTAGAGCTGGCTTGGAAGCTTACTTGTATATGATCAAGACCTGCTTCTTTAAATTCAGCGACTTTGGCTGCATCCATACCTACACCTGATGTTATCAAGTTAGTATAAAAGCCCATTTTTCGTGCTTCAGTAATTAACTCAACCAAATCAGGCCGCGTCAACGGTTCACCACCTGACAGTCCTAATTGGGTAGCGCCCATTGCACGCGCTTGACGAAACACATCAAGCCACTCTTTTGTCGTTAACTCTTTTTTGAAATTGGCGTAATCCATAGGGTTTGAGCAATAAGGACATTGCAATGGGCAGGCATAAGTTAATTCTGCTAACAACCATAATGGTTGGCGAATATCATTATGAGCACTAAGCCCCGAGGTGCCGCCGGTGCTTCCGGCCGCTTTATTGTGGTCTGATCCAGTCATTATCGTATGCCTCTTCTAAAAACCGGTAAACATCATCATCTAAATCAGCGCCATCGAAGGCCACTTTTAATTCTGCAATGAGTTCAGCTACAGTTTGTTTATTCTCACTAATTCGTTTTAAAATTTCACCTGCGGCGCCATTAAGCTTGACCATGCCTTCAGGGTATAACAGGACATTGCAATCTTGCATCGGCTCCCACTGAAAACGAAAGCCAAGCGCTAATACAGGAATGCTACTAGCATTAAAAACCGGATCACTCATTTATTAAACCTCAAAGGTGTATGGGGGCCGTTTTTCAATATACGCCATCCACATGGCATCGCACATTGTCCAAAGTACGTCCAATTTAAATTGTAGAAGACTGATCGCACGTTCTTGCTGTTCACGTGTTTTGTAATAGTCCAATGTTATATCTAAGCCATGCTGCACATCACGGCGTGCTTCTGTTAAGCGCTTACGAAAGTAACGGTAACCATTTTCATCAATCCAAGGATATAACTCAGGCCAATTATCTAAGCGTGCTTGGTGTATTTTAGGCGCGAACATCTCAGTTAATGATGAACTTGCCGCTTCCTGCCATGGAGCATGTCGAGCAAAATTAACATAGGCATCAACTGCAAAACGAACGCCTGGTAACACATGTTCTTCTGACCATACTTCTTCTCGCGTTAAGCCAACTGACTCAGCTAACTGTAACCACGCTTCGATACCACCCACATCACCTTCGAAACCATCATGATCCAAGATACGTTGAACCCAGTGTTTTCGTACTTCGCGATCAGGACAATTTGCCATAATCGCAGCATCTTTAATGGGAATAGCGGTTTGGTAATAAAAACGGTTTGCCACCCAACCTTGAATTTGTTCTTTATTCATCTCACCTGAATGCATTTTGACATGCAAAGGGTGACGAATATGATAAAACTCTTCTTTTGCACGTAATTTTTGTTCAAATTCTTCGCGAGACCAAGGTGTATTATCTGACATTATCTTTCCTCTATTTTACTATTTTTAATGCCGCTTACAATTCGATATCCATACCATCATAGGCCAGTTCAATATCTGATTTATTCAAGGTTTGACGTTGTGGCGAATCTTCATTTAAGATTGGGTTAGTATTGTTAATATGAATAAGAATTTTACGCGGCTTTTGCATTGCATTAAGTATACTCATGATACCGCCGTCGCTTGATTGATCTAGGTGACCCATTTCGCTGGCGCGTTTATCACTAATGCCCTCGTTCGCCATTTCATCATCCGTCCAAACCGTTCCATCTACCAACACACAATCTGAGTTACGCATATATTCCAAAACATGAGGTTCAGCAACCCCTAATCCTGGCGCATAAAACAAGCTTTTTCCTGTCCGTGTATCTTCAATGTACATTCCAATATTATCACCAGGTACAGTCTTACCTCGATGCGGCGAATAAGGCGGTGCTTCGCTACGTAACGGTACAGCAGTAAAATTTAATCCTTTAGCACTTGGAATAGTAAACACTGATTGATCAGTGGCTATTTCATGATGATTAATACCTCGGAAATGACCGAGAATATTAAAAACAGGAAAACCTGTGGTTAAGTCTTGGCGAACCGCTTCGGTTGTATATACTTCCCATGGTGCAATATGTTCACGTAACGTTAACATGCCTGTCACATGGTCAATCTGAGCATCGGTAATCACAATCGCAGTAATCGCAGTATCTCTAACTGCACGACAAGGTTGTAATGCAGGAAAATCATCAAGTTGCTTTTTAATATCGGGTGAGGCATTAAATAAGATCCAATCAGTACCGTTTGCACTAATGGCGATAGAAGACTGAGTTCGTTTAGTCGCTTTAATGGTACCTTCGCGGACGCCTTTACAATTCACGCAGTTGCAGTTCCATTGAGGAAAACCACCACCAGCGCCTGAACCCATAACATGTACTTGCATTATATTTATTCCGTTGAATTACAACTAAATCGAATAAATCTGTTTTTTTAGAACTATTTGATTTAGTGATGGAGATACTTGAGGCCCTATAAAGGGCCTCAAGCAAACATCAAAACCTATTTTTAACGGTTGCAGATGTACATTGTTACTTCAAAGCCGAAACGCATGTCTGAATATTCTGGTTTAGTCCACATAATAGCACTCTCTTTTTAATTGATTATAAACTGCACGAAAAGCTCGCATCAGCAACAGTAATATTACACGTCGACCATCTTAGTTTCGTCAGGAATACCCGTTACTATTCTAAGGATTTTCCTTTATCTTAATCGGCCAAAAAAAAGACAAAAAAAAGCCCCGATATCTTTCAATATCAGGGCTTTTAGTCTGTCAGCAATTCAAATTAACGATTGCAAATATACATCGTAACTTCAAAGCCAAAACGCATGTCTGAATATTCTGGTTTAGTCCACATAATAAACACCTCACTAGTTAGTTATAAATTGTCAGAAAAAATATTTTTCGTGACCTTGATTTAAATATACTCGGATGGATAAAACAGCGTTAAAGGAAAAGACTCGATCTTAGTCAGGATTTTCCTTAATTATAACTTATGCCTCTAATATGCCACTTCTAATTGCCAGTCGTGCTAGTTCAGCAGAATTGGAAACATTTAATTTTTGTTTAATGTTGGTGTAATGTGTGCCGACTGTTTTTGGGCTTAAGTTCAGAATGTCTGCAATCTCATTAACATTTTTACCTTCCGCTAATAAGCTAAATACTTCAAACTCGCGTTGACTCAATGCATCTATAATACTTTCTGAACCTGTTACTTTTTGCAATGCTATGAGTTGTGCAATTTCAGGAGCAATAAATATTTTACCTTGAGCAACCTGTTCAACCGCTTTAATCATCTCCTCAGGCGCACTTCGTTTAGGTATAAATCCTTTGGCACCAGCTTGTAAGGCGCGCGAAGTAAATACATTATCTTCATGCACACTGAGAACTAGAATTCGCGCTTCTGGACTACGTGCAATGATTCGTTCTATAGCACCTATGCCACCAATGCCTGGCATCGAAATGTCCATTACTACGACATCAGGATGATATTTCGTATAATCTTGCACGGCTTGTTCGCCACTGCCCGCTTCAGCTATCACCACCAGATTATCGTCATCCTCTAATAAACGTCGAAACCCTGCACGCACTAACTCATGGTCATCAACTAACAATACGGTTATTTTTTTATCACTCATATGATTTTATCCGCTCCTAGTGGGATTACAACATGAATCTTCAAACCAGTTCCTAAACTGCTTTCCAAAATAAACGTGCCACCTAAACTGTGAGCTCGCTCTCGCATGCCTAACAACCCAAAATCGACATCAGAATGAAAATCTTGAATTATCATTCCTTTACCATTATCCGAAATATCAATAATCAACTGATTTTGTTGATATTTATCATCAAACTTGTTACTTACTGAAACAAGCATTTCACTCGCATCAGCATGGCGAACCGCGTTAGTAATTGCTTCTTGCACCACCCTGAATACCGTAATATTCATTGCCTCATTTAGATTATCTAATTTTCCTGATACATTTAGCTTGAACGTTATATCTGGCTGTCGTTTTCGCCAAGCAGTAATACATTCCTGTAAAGTTGGAATTAAACCTAAATCGTCCAATGGACTAGGACGTAGTCGAGTAATCATATTGTGAACTACATCATATATATGACTAGCAACATCAATTATCGCTTGAGCACTTCTGTAGGCCTTAGGTTCTGTATTTTCTGTACGATTACGGATCAATACTGCATCTGTTTTAATTGCCGTCAGACACTGACCCAGTTCATCATGTAATTCCCGCGCTAGATGGCGACGTTCAGCTTCTTGAGCTTCGGCCATATGATGTGCCAACAATCGCGTTTCACGTAATTGATTTTCAGCCGTTTCGGCCTGTTTATGTTCGGTAATATCTCTTAATGTACAGATCACACCGCGTACTCTTTCATCTGCATCCAGTAGAGGTACTGTAGAAAATAAAATAGAGGCAGTTTCACCATTAGATAACGGTAATCCCGTTTCTAAATTCTCGACTGTTTCACAATTTTCCAAAATTTCTGCAATACGATTACGGAATTCAGTAAATCCCAAATTCGCCAAGGCCTCACCCACTAACAAGGTAGTTTGGTAACTAAATAAACGCTCAGCAGCCGGATTACAAAATGTAATATTTCCTGCATGATCTAAAGATAAAATAGCATCACCAGTTTGTTTGACCAGAGTCGCTAACCGACGGTTTTCTTCAATACTTCGTTCAAGTGTTTGTCCCATTCGATTGAAGGTCTGACTTATTTGATTCATTTCTGGCAAAGAGAAACTTGGCAAGCGTAAGTGCAAATCACCACGCTCGAATCCAGATAAGGCTATTAACAAACGGTCGAGCGGACTAAGCACCCAGCCTACACCCCAATATAGAAGTAAGCCCACAAAGAAAAATATACCAATCCCTAGCTCTAAAATACCTCGCAGATCTAGCCAGCGATCGCCAATTTCCTGCAATGGTGCTGCGTAGATCACCATATGTCCATTACCAAACCGTTTGGTTAACGGCGTTACTTTTGGAAAGAGTACTTTAACAAACCAATCGGGTGGTTTTGAGCCACTGTTTGCCTGTGGCTCGCCTTCAAATAGCAATCCTTTAGAATCAAATAACAAGATATGTAAGCTACGAATTTCACCTAACGCTTTGACTAATTCGTGTAAATGTTCATATACCCCTTGCTCTCTGTTAAGTGATGAGCCCGAGAGTGAAACGGTCATCAGGCGAGCCGCAGCAGCCATGGTATCTTCCATTTCAAGCTTTACTGATTGCCGAGCATTGCTAATCAATACGCCAGTACTTGCCAATAAAGAAGTGATTAGTAATACAGCAAAAAATAAATGTACTTTAACCTTTAGGCTCATCCAACAATTGTTTCCGCAGAGCCTTTAGCGCCGATGTTATCCACCCAGCGAATAGTGATTTTATCGCCTAACTGACCATCTGCTAATTGAAAAGAAAAATAAGGGTTGCGGGCGGTGGCCGTACCGCATTTAATAGTAAGAACTTCAGCTTCATTACGCCAGCAACGAATATCTTGAATAAATTCCGCTGGTATTAATTCACCCGCTTCATTCTTACCTCGTCCCGTATGCATCGGATGAGCTAATAACAATCGTACGGTTGTTTCACCTTCTTTTAGTTTCGCTCGAATTCGATCTTTTGCCGCTAAGCCCATTAGGAACACCCTCCAATATCTACTTCAACCATTCGCGATGTTTTATATAACTTACCACCCGCGCTGATAACAGCAATGACTAATGAATCCTCAGCGATTTTTATCATACTTTTAAAAGGCAATTTTACGGCTGATGTAAAGTTTAGGCTCATCGCTAATGGATTAGGATTTTTATCAACTAATATCGCAATACGCTCGATATCCTTTAAGCTACTTTGAATTTCGATAGGCACCGATGCTCCGTTGACCGCGTAGCTAGGCGGACTACCAACCTTAAATTGCACCACTGTATCATCGACAATTTCAGCCTGTCCAAGCAATGCCAGCAGTGCATCTTCAACTGTTTTCGAATTAAAGGCATCTATTGGCCAATGAGCTAATACACGTTTCGGTAATAACAATCCACTTGCCGCCACCAATGCGAGTGTCGATGCTGATATAACGCCTTTTAACAGCGTTCTTCGTTGCTCAAAGATATTATCTACCATCACATTTCTTCCATTTGTGCCAAAGTAATTTCAACCTCACGTAATCGAGAACTTATTTTGGCCAATTGATACTCATCACGCTTTGCAAAACCAGCCGCTAAACGCAGTTGATCCGCCGCTTGTTCTAGTCGACCCGAATTATAATAATACTCTGCAAGCCAACTGTGAGACTGACTTTTCTCACCCATTTCCGCTTTCGCTTGCGATAATAACTTATACAATTGACGTGATGGTGAGCCAAGTTCTAGTTGGGTTTGTAACAAGGCGACAGCTTTTGAAGGCTGGCCAGCCTGTAGTAACACATCTACCTGTTTCAATGTTAACGCCTGATCATCAGGATATAATTTTTGATTGTCGTTATAAATTGTTAATGCTGCGGGTATTCTACCGACAGCCACTTCAAGATCAGCCAATGCTAACTGGTAACTCAATCGGTCTTTATCTTGATCAATCAGTTTTTTTATAACAGTTCGAGCCTGCGTGTAATCGCCTTTGGCAGCTAATGCCAAACTATAACCATATTGTGTTGCCGTCTCATTCAGACTGCTACCTGAATCCATTTCATCAATGTAATACTTTATCAATTGGTTAAAATCATTTGCCGCCATCACTCGCAACTTTTCACGAATCAGATAATACTGTAAATTATCGTCTTGCTGTTTTTTTGATGGATAACTCGCAGCACGCCCTCGAGCATCTGCGATACGGGAAGTAGTGACTGGGTGAGTACGCAAGAATTCAGGCACTGCGCTACTGGTATAAAACCGGCTTGTTTGTTGTAAACGCTCAAAAAATGTTGGCATCGCTTGAGCATCAAAGCCAGAACGTACAAGCGTTAACATTCCTAAGTTATCAGCTTCACTTTCATTGGCCCGTGTAAAGTTTATTTGTGCTTGAATTCCACCTGCCTGTACAGCCATGATAGCTGCGGTTCCCATTTTTGCATCAGTCGTTGCACCTAATAATGCTGCTGCAATCATCGCTACCGTCATCGGCACACTCATCTGTTTGGCTTGTTCAAAACTACGTAAAAGATGCCTCTGTGTAATATGGGCAATTTCATGCGCCATCACTGAAGCCACTTCATCTTCTCGCTGACTGGTTAATATCAAACCACTGTTTACGCCAATAAAACCACCTGGTGCGGCAAACGCATTGACCGTTGGATCGGGCACCATGAAAAAAGTAAAATCCAAATAAGGTGCATCACTACTTGCAGCTAAGCGATAACCCAATGACTGTAAATAACTATTTACTTCAGGATCGTCGATTAGATCAACCGACTGTTGCAGCCGCCAAAAAAAAGATTGACCAATTTCATGTTCTTGCTGTGGCGAGATCAACGAACCCGCACTATCACCCATTTCAGGCAAAGCGATATCTAGCGCATGTACGGATAACAATGGCCAAGCAATTAAACCAAATAATATTAAAGCATTAATTTTTTTCATAATACTCCGTAGACATCTCCGCTCCGAAAAGGGTTCCTACAAGACAAACGAGCTATTTAAGTTTATTATTACACTATTATATAGACATAGAATTCAGGGGAAATCATGTCACCTTTTGATGTTGAACTCGATACTTCAGGCTTAAACTGTCCACTACCTGTCCTTAAAGCACGCAAAGCTTTATCAGAAATGACAGCTGGTCAACGATTACATTTGATCGTAACAGATGTGGGTGCAAATCAGGATATTCCTGCTTTTTCAAAAATGACGGGGAATCCATTAATTGAATCAAATGAACACGATGGCAAGTTACATTTTATTCTTGAAAAAGGTACTAAGTAATGGCTAAAAAACTCGCTATAATTGCAAGTAAAGGTACATTAGATTCTGCCTATCCACCATTTCTACTTGCTTCGACAGCTATTGCACTCGGATTCGAGGTGAAAATATTTTTCACTTTCTATGGCCTGCAGCTACTTAATAAACAACTTAACTTAAAAGTATCGCCGCTGGGCAACCCTGCAATGCCAATGCCTATTACCATCCCTAGTATTATACAAATTATTCCTGGTTTAGAATGGTTTGCGACATGGATGATGAAACGAAAACTAAAACAAAAAGGGGTAGCTAGTTTAGAAGAACTACGTGACATTTGCATCGAAACCGGCGTTGAATTGATTGCCTGTCAAATGACTGTTGATCTGTTTGACTTCAAAAGCGACAACTTTATTGAAGGAATTAGTCGAGGTGGTGCAGCAACATTCTTAGAATTTGCTGGCGATGCGGATGTAACACTTTATATTTAGCGGTCTATAGTCGATAAACTTAGGCGCTAAAAATCAGATAATAAAATATACGTCTGTTTAATCACCTTCACGAGACCTATTTTGCCTAATAATCTATGTGCAGGTTTCATCTAAAATTTTATATAAATGGGTACAGTGATGGCCAATAAAGAGATCGATAACACTTTAGAAGAAGTACCGGCAGATGAAAACAGATTTAAGATGGCTATCAAAGGTATTTCGAATTCGATACTTATTAAAATTGCTATCGGATTATTAGCACTACTCATTATTGCTGGTGGTGCATATTTTTTCTTTATGCCATCTGATGAAGCTTTACCAGAAACGGCTGCCAGCAAAATAAGCGATTCTACTGATATATCTGGGCTGGACTCTGGATCAATTGAACCTGAAAATGAAGCAGCTACTGCCTTAGAAAATTCAACAATAAATAATCAAAATACTGAACAAAAAATGCAGCTTCTTAAAATGCGTGAAGAAGCGGTCGCCCTAAAAGAAGAAAATTTAAAAATGAAAGAACGGCTCAGTAAATTGGAAGGTCAGCAAAATTCAAACTTAGCCACAACTGAAGCAGAAATAGCTGAATCCTCGGCCAGTAAAATAAAACTCAACGAAATTGACATCAAAACCACTGAGATAATCGCTGAATCAAAAATAAATCAATACTCGAATTTGTACGTTAGAAATCAAACGCCAAAATCCCAACGACAACGTGATTTAACACCACCACCAGAACCTAAATGGGGTAATTTTGACCCACACTATCGTGAAAAGTAAGTCTACTTCAGTTCATTGCGTACAATAAGCAGCAGTAGCAATCGACGAGGTGACTTCGTAGAAAGAGATATATTTTTGACTGTTGCTTATAGCAACAAAAATGGCTCAGCATAATATTTATATTTTATACACTTTTCCGAGTGTGCAGAGAGATTTCAAGTTAAGAATTGAAAACATCAGTCCTTTAAATATCAAACACTTACAACGTTCGCCAACTATCAAAACCTACCGAAAACTGCTCTATTTGTACTGTGTACGCTACAAATATGGAGCACACTTTCCTTAGTCACCAAACGATAATCAATCAAGTACAACCCCATTGATTTTTACGAGAAATCCAAATTTGGGGAGTATGCTCAAGTTGTAGTCAGTAATTAATCTCAGCTTAAACGAAGAGATGTTTAAATTATTATTTTAAAATTAAACTAAGTTTGATAGGAGTCACTTCATGTCAAAGACACAAGCAGAAATAGAGGCAGCTATAACTACCGTTAATATCCGTAAAAAGCATGCGCAAGATGTTGCTGATTTAATTAAGAAATTTGAATATAGCAATGAAACAGCTGCCGAGCATTTAGGGGTCACGGTTACTAAGGTTAAGCAAATTATTGCCGGTGATGTTGAGTTTGTTGCTACTCAGCATTTGATGGATATGAAGCTAAAATTTGGCAGTAGTTGCGGCTGTTAAGCTAACTAACTTGAATCTAGGATAAGGAACTAAAAACCTGCTCAAAAAGTGTCAGGTTTTTTTATGCCTGCTTATTATTGATTACTTGGAAGGTTTTTACTGGTGGATTAACGGAAACATGTCATTTCTCCATTGACTCCGCATTGTCCCTACAAAAAAGCATCATTGGCGTCAGCTTCAATTAGTTTCAAGGTTAATCCAAGTACCAACCCAATTTGATTCAATTAATTTAAACTATCCTATTTGCTTTTACATGGTACAAATATCGTACAAATCTGCAACATACTTTCCTTTATTCATAAACATATCTACCTACAGAAATTTACTCCCATGAAATGATCATATGCATCGCTTCTAACCCGAAGTAGAACTTTTTTAAACTAATAATCACAAATATATCGATTCTTGTATAACTGCTAAATAATCTCTATGATTGAGTTCAATATTACTAAAACGCGATAATGCAACTATTATCAAACTTTCTATTTTTTTATGTTGAGATCTATCATTATGAGAATACGCTATTTTCTTTCAGCTATTTTATTAGCTTTTGCAATCAATGCGAATGCTGAAAATTCATCAACTCTCGATGCGGCAATTGGCGGTGGAATTGGTGGCGCCGCAGGTGCAGCAATTGGCAATGTAGTAGGCGGTCGTGATGGGGCTATTATTGGTGGAGGCCTTGGCGGTGCAGTTGGCGCTGCAGTAAATACAAATGGAAACAGTTCTTCAGACGATCACCATGAATATGACGAACATCATAAACACAAAAAAGATCATGACCATGATTCATTCTGCCCACCGGGACAAGCTAAAAAGGGTCGTTGTTAATAACGCTCTTTAATTGAATATAAAGTTTAGTAATAAAGCTAATCCTAAAAGATCAGTATAGTCAGTTTCGATTGGTTTAGAATCAGAGAAGTCATACGATATTAATGCCATTTAGGTTTGAATTTTAAGCCAGTATTTGAGTCATTGGCTCTATGATCAATATGTGTTGTGCACATTTTTTAGACCATACTTCCCCAATAAAATAATGATGCATTAACCTAGTGTCATGCCATCATATTTTGCAACACTAACACGCCGTATTACTGGGGAAGTATGATGACGCGTTCGATTTATCGACGTAGTGGCGTAGTGTGTGAAGAATCCCACAAGTTCTATTAATAAAAAGTCAGCCATTTTGTTATTTGTGAGGTGGATGACAAATAAATAAAGCCAACTATCTTAAGTTTGTTGCCATCGTAATCAGTATAGGCAACGGAGCATGGGTGAGCAGACGAAATAAAGTTATCTTAAATTAGCCGCCTATTTTCTACAGGTGCGTCTATATAGACAAAAGCCTTAATCCAAATATCAATCCAACCCGACCCCATTATTTTTTGCCCCACTCTATCGCTTAAAATAAGTCTTCGTTATTTCATTGCAGTATCGTCACGTACGATAAGCAACAAGTATCAATTGACGGACTATCTTCAGACAATTAGGATTATATTTTTGACTGTTATCTACGGCAACAAAAAAGCCTCAGCATAATTAAATGCTGAGGCTTTGAATCTGTTGGCTCCTCGACCTGGACTCGAACCAGGGACCTGCGGATTAACAGCCAGATATAATCTACCGAAGAATAATATATTACACAGCTAGTCATACCAAAACAAGGTTTTTAATGTGGCGTGGTATCAGGCTTTGTCGTGTAGTGCGAAACGTCACTGTGATCAGGGTGTGATCGTAATTCTCCTAGTGAAAAGATACAGGGTGCGTTTTCTTTGAGAACCTCCACTGTCAGATTAGACCCCCTACACACCTAGATTGAGATCATGGGGGTGGCTTGTTCATATCTACTGCTTGATACACACGCACCGAACAACCGCCTTACTATTAATGACGTTAAGCGTACCCAACAAGTTTGGTTAGTCTTCAATACAAATACCCACCCGTTTGGGTGTAAATTACCCCAACTGATAAACACCCCCACCACCTTTATTTACCGCATAGGGGTGGGGGTTTTAGTTGCAGCTGTTATATTTTATTAGCTGGTGGGGCTTAACCTTTACTTTTCAAGTGTTACTGACGTAACTCTAAGCTATAGATGACAGTCCGTTCCGTGCCAACACCGGTCAGTCGTTTAACGGCAGATTTGTGATTAATATTGGGTGAACGTTTGGTTATGGCGACTCATAATCCCTTTGTCCAAGGTTCAAGTCCTTGTAGGCCCACCATATACAGCAAAGCCTCAGCACTCATTCAGTGTTGGGGCTTTTTTGTTGGTGTAACTCAGGTGTAACTTTGAAACGAAATACAGCCGTTAAACCACCAGCAAAACCCTACCAAGTAATCAATAAATAGCAGGCATAAAAAAGCCTGACACTTTCGGATCAGGCTCTAAGTTTTCAACAATGACTTGCTTAAGTTATCTCGCAAACGGTCTACTAAACGGCTTGTTAGAAATTTACTTAAACCTACCAACTATAAAAATAACAAATCCTATAGCTGCCGCTATACCACCAATGTGACTATCAGCAGAAGATGCCATGCCATAAAGCATGCCACCAACAATTAAAAGAAAACCTATCCCTTCCCATTTGCGCCGGAGCGTGTTACAGCTACTTCCTTCCATCTGAAGGTGAATTGTTTTCGGCACTTGAAATTGGAACTCCACAATTTGGGCATGAAGGAGCTTTCTCCGATATTTCTTTACCACACTCTGGACACGATATTAACGCCATAAAGCTCCTTATTCAGAGGAGTACCCCCCCCCCTGTAATTCTTAATACGTAGAAGGACTATAATTCTCTGTTACATAATAATCAAGCCAAAACGACCATATTCATACTCTAAAAGAGAGAGTCTGATTAACAGTGAAATGAGATACAGCCCTTAATTCACCAGAAAAAATAAACACTCAATAATCAGCGCGCATAAAAAGGCCCGACACTTTCGGATCAGGCTCTTTGTTTTCGATAATTATCCGCTTAAGTTATCTCGTTGGCATCATCTCTTAAAATCGTTAGGCTTTTCGGCGCATGAATACCAAGCTTTACTTGACTTCCCTTTAGCCCTAAAACCTCAATAGATATCTGTCCATCTGCAAACAGTTCCGCGACTGTCATATCTGGCGGAAGGTCATCAGGGTAAATATGAATTAATTCGTTTGTTCGTCTCGTTAAGATCAACATCAGCAATATTCCTTTTTCCATGCTTGTTAAAAATAAAATCTATCCGACAGCTATCATTCACGCAGTAATTGTTATTATTTTATATCTCTAGCTATATCATAATAAATCGATGGTAGCAGCCTGCCCTCTCTGTTCATGCTCCTTCTTTAAAGCGATATTTTCATAAATAATTGCATGCTTTATTTTAAAGTTATCACCTGCTAACCCAGAAATTATTGTTGCACCTTCAATAGTCCACATTGCTGCGTAGACAAGCTCGCCTGTTGCAATGGCTATTCCACGATCTTGCTCGTCACCTTTAAAAAGATCGTTTTTCCAAATAATCTTTTCTGAGTCTGGTTTGCCATATTTCTCAGTTAATCTCGCATTAAGTTTGTCATAATCATTAATGTAGTCGTTTTTGTTAAAGTGCGTTTCCTTGCTAGAATAAGCAGCCATATATAATTTATTATCTGAAAAACCATAAACAATACTACACCTAATGCCGTCAATACTGCCTTCATAAATCAGCGAATTTTTTGATTGTTCCTCAAGCTTACCTTGGTGGTGTTGCTTGACATAATCCATTGATTCGCCCCACGAGAATTGTCTGAAATCACCATTCATTGCTAGTGGAGGTTCTGAAGTATGAGATTTTAAGCTTGGTATAGCCTGAACCAACGTTGCCTCTTTCGCCTTCTCCGTATAAGCGTCATACGCTGATATTGCAGTGCCAGATAATAGCCATATAGTTGGCGATACAATGACTCCTACAATAGCAAGCAGTAGGCAATAACATTAATGGCTTGCCCGCCCCCATTGCGGCCAATAGTTGCACTTATAAACCCAATAGCAGCAGTAATAAATGCGAGAGGAACAAATAGAAGACCAAACGTAAATATTCCTAGACCTCCAAAAACGCAAGCAAAGACACCAGCTATATTACCCGCCTTCTTTCGCGCCATTCTTTTCTCAGCCTCAATAATGGCCTCATTGAGATCGGCCTTACTCAATGTCTTTTCATTATCATCACTAATGACAGAATCCATCTTCTGTTTCTGTACTTCCTTATCTACTGTGCTAGTTACGCGTGAAAATACACTCTTGCGACTTTTTAATGATTCGCCGCATTTTGGGCATACCTTCCTACTTGGCATTGAGGGTGTGTTACAGCTTCCACATCTAATTATATCCATTTATTTTTGGTCCTTATTTACAGTTGGTTCTGTAATACATTAACGGTAGTAGACAATAAAAAACTAAGACTTTAATCATCAGTATATTTTTTCTTTATTGGCTTAATTACCTCTTCAGATATCATTAAGGGCAATTTCCAGCTTTACGATACCCATTTGCCTTAGCTAGTGCTTCGTTGGAGAACAACACTCGATTATCCTCTGACACGGCATAGTAACTCTGGCAGTTAGATAGATGGTAGATATGGCTGTTCTTGTTGCCGATAATAGTCCCTTTCACAATGCTAGGATCATGATCAACTGTACGCTTACCTTTCCGCCATAACCAAGGCTCTATCGGGTGCTCACTAGCCCATAGTCCTCGTTTAGCTTTCTTAGCTTCAGCTTCAAGTGCGTAAAGCTTCTGGTCGTTCGTGTACTTGCGATAGACCCACGCCATGCCTTGATGCACTAGCTCAGCATTAACATCTGCGCCATTGACGATTACAGTGCCTACAGTGCGCCCGTAACGGTCTTTAGTCTCAACCTCAATCAATGCTTGTTTCTGGAACGATAGGGCCGCCAGTGCTTGTTTAGCCTTATTACCGAATGGTTGTGCTTTCTCTGGGGTGTCTATACCAGCTAATCGTATTTTTACTTGCTGATTAACATTTGTGAGGATGGTTAAAGTGTCACCGTCAGCTATGTGTACCACTTTGCCTTGCAGGGTTGCTGCTTGGGCTGTGAGAGTAGCTAAAAGGAATAGTAGTGTTGTGGTGAGTTTAATTAGTCGCATAGTTCCATTGCTTTTAGTGTTGTAATCATTCCGCGTTAGCATTAGTTTACTATTGACCGGTCATGGCGGCATGTCGCGGTATGTCGTACTTGATCAACTCTTCAAATATTACTACATTCATCAAGCGCATCTTTTTTGGATCATTTTCATATGATGTTCCAACTTCATGTCTGATAATTGCCACTGCAATATCTAACAAACAATCAGACATGACAATCCGCATGTTAAAAAAAGTATTTTCAGATAAGATATTTGAGGAATCAATTTCTCCGTTTTGGTACCTAGACTGCACAATCTTAATTCTCAGATCAGACTCGGAATCAGACGGGTTTGTATTCTTCAACCTAATGTATGTTTCGCCCACCCACCTTGCTATTTTGCCTTCCGATCCCGCTCTTAGTCGAATCTTTTGTAATATGAATAACATTACTAACAGTCCTTTGTTTTAGAGTGAAGGTACAACAATGCCACAAAAATACATCATCTCCTAACTAAGCCAAATGTTAAAGTTGTACTCTTCTAGAATTGAGTGTATTTTTAAAATTGTAGTTAATGTGCAATAAATAAAGACAAGGAAGTTCAAGATGAATACAAATAACGCTCTGTTTAAACAAAACCTACCTGAGCTCGGCCACCATGTCTACACCGCGGCAATAGAACCCTACGATGAGAGAGGGTTTTCGTTTATGTGCGGTTGTGGCAAGACACATTTAACCAAAGACGCATTTGCAGTTAGAGAGCATCGCGAAGTAGGTACAACTATATATGCCTGCCCTCAACATGATCAGCTACTTAATTTAGTCGAACCAGTAGGGTTCTTCAGAGTTAAGGGTATTAAATGTATCGCTTCATATTTCTCCGACTCAGAAACTGATGTTTACTCAAAAATATTCGTATTCCAGCAACTGGAAGAGAAAGGGATGAATTCTCTTCGCGAATATTACCAAGAATAAAATGCATGGCCATCACGTGTGCGCTACTTAAATCAATAACGTCACATAATCTGGAGCGTTATTTAGCCAGGATACCTGAAGTATGAATGTGGGTAATTACCAACACATTTCAATGCGTAAGAGTTGTATGATTAAAACATGACTATCGAAACGAAACCCCAAAAGCTAACGCATTATCAAGTGTCTAAAATGTATCGTTTAGTTAACCCACGAATGAACATAATCACATTAGAGTGGATAATGAAGCATCAGAGTCGTATACGACCTGAAAGGATGAAGATTATACTCGGTAGGCTACACAAGAAACTAAGCCTATAACCGACTGATTAATATATATTTTATGGGGTGCTACTTAGGTGTCTATTAGTGGTAATAACGCACGCAATATCTATATAAGTAAATGCTAATGCATGTGGAGCCGTTGATACATAAAGCATAGGTTAACTTAGCGCCGACTTATCCACACCTACTATATGGTTATTGTGTGGCGGTATCATTACTGGTGTGGTGGTCTGAATAGGAGACCCGAAAACTCAGGACCCCTACACTAATAAGCTCACCTCAAAACTGTGGGCATCTAAGGGTATCATTTTGAAATGATACCCCCAATATCTAACCACTTAGATAGGCTGAAATATCAGCTCACCATAATGATAAGAATAGTGAGTGACGCAACTAACAACAGTAACGTCACTCACCAGTATCATTCCCCTACGCGGTTGCTAGTTGTGTTTGATCTAGCTTAAAGAAAGTAGAACCACTTGAAGTGTCGAACTCGGTGATGCTCCAGCCTAGCGATCTTAAGCGGTTGGCTGACTTCACCCACTTGTTATCTTCTGTCGGTGTTGCCCCGAATGATTCACCCCCCAACAGTCTGGTTAAGTTAAACATATCACGCGAATATTCAGCTTCACGTGCGTGTTGCTTTGATCCCTTGGTTGTTGGGATTGCGGGGTATTGTCCTGCTTTGATTACTTCTTGCATTGTATTTAATATCCGTATTAGATTAACAGTAACGAAATGCCACTGCTGATACTTCGACCTACCGCATTACTCCGTATCGGATAGGCTTTGATGCTGTGATGATGGGCTATGCAGTAAGGCACAGTCGATCGTCGGTTAATTGATTTAATAATGCTGGTGTTTGATTGTCATAGAAGCGTTGCCAATGGTTAAGCATAGTTGTCGTTAGCTGTTCTTCTATTGCTGTTAACCTGCGTTGTTCTGCTCGCTCCTTCTCATCTAACGCAATAATCAAATCGTCTAAAGCGTCCCTGTACATTTGATCGGTAAAGTCTGCGTAGAAGATCGCCTCTGCGATTGTCTCGGTTGTCATCATGCTCAAATCCTTTTGAGTTGGTATTGTTGTATCAGTAAGCTAAAACAGCAAAGGTTAGATACTTTTATCCATGCTTTTTTTTATCTTGTGTTTCTAGAGCGGGGGTAAATAAAGTGTAAAACCTAATAACCGTATAAACGTAACAAACGTAACAAACGTAACAAACGCAGCTATATGGTGATGTAGAGATGTACTAACCCAAGCTTGGTTAACAATATAGGTCTATTTCTCATTATCTTCATTTCGGTTTGTTACGTTTTGCACGTTTGTTACGTTTTGCGGTTTTTCGCTTTATCACCCCCCGTTCTTAACTGTTCGGTAATCTCCTGGTGGGTTGATTGTGTATTCTTTAGCGTTGTTGGTTCTGTTTCGTTTCGCTTTCCACAAGTGACCATCCAGCTTTTCTAATGCCTGTTTCAGCGTTCGTTGGCTAAACTCACCCGACAAACCTTTACCTTTGGCGTCTTTGAATATCTTCAATATATGTGATTGATTCGCTGTGCCTTCTTTCAGTACATCTTTGATGAACAATATTTCTGCTTCGTATTGTTCCAGCAATGTGGTTACATCAGACTGATACGATTCGTGGATGATGTCGTCAGATGTCATCGTTACACTGTCGATCATTTCTTGGTACGACATTCCTTCAACCTTTCTATACGTGTAAGCCACTGAGTACTTGTTATCGCCTCGGTTTTTCTCGCGTATAAACTCAACCGTTACATCGCCCTCTGGTACGGATGTCAGGTTAATAGAATAGGCACAGTCAATATCATTCATCGTGTCCGCTGTACCTTCGTAGATCAGTTTACCGCTCTCATCTGCATACTTATTAGCGTGTCCTGCTATGATTACCGTGGCATCTTTAGCAATCAGTTTACGCAACACTTGATAAAGTGCTGACTGTGACGACTTGCTCATCATGTCGGCAAACTTCTTCAATGTGTCCAGTATGATTACTTTACCTTTAGCACTGCCTGATGCTGCCAATGCTTCTAGTATTTCGATTATTTCAGATTGATTGATCCCTGCTTCTGCTGGACTAATCATTTCAAACCCATAGCGATGAGCGATCTCTGTCTTAGTGACCAACCCTTTGTAGTGATCATCCGCGTTAATGTAGAACACATCCTCGGCTTTAACTCTATCCTCGTTAATTGCATCTATCAGCATCCGCATGAACAGTAGTGTTTTACCTGTATTTGGTTTTGAGTAGAACAGCGTGATTTGACCAGCTAACGCCATACCTTCAAACACGAACCTATCATTCTCTAGGTTCTTCTTCATGTCATCTAATCGGTTTACTGCTGATAGTGCCTTGAGTTTATCTAACGGTGACAGCTTTTTACGACTAACGCCAGCCGGGTTAATATCAACTACATTGCTACCAGGAATAGCCTCAAAATCTAACCCCTCTAAGGCTGTTTCAATACTCTTAGCTTGTGCGTACTCTCGTTTACGTTCACTGTCAGTCTTGCCTGATACTTCATCATTCAGGAGTTTCATGTTCACCACACCACCGTTGTGAAGCTCAAAGAACAGATCAACCTGATCAAACATCACACCGTCGTTATTTTCCTTACCAATGTGGCTATCACTACCATGATGGCTAAAAGCTTTATCACCCATAACTACTATGGCTGCGTTGCCTGTTGTACTATTAGGTGAACAGTATTTATTACCCTGTATTGTGGCTCCCCATTCATCTACTAAGTAATCCGCCAATGGGTTTAACGCCTTAAATTTATCAATGACGTTCTCCTCACCACTCTCAAGTCTATCCTGTGCTTTTTGTTTGTTGATTATCTTATTGGCTTGTCTTTCTTGTTCAGCCAATTCACCCGACTGTTTCTTGAATGCTATCTGTGGCGCAAAGATACTCATGCTAAGTCACCTCTGCTATTCTCGATATGGTACTCGTAGAAATTGCCCCGATTAGGTAGATAGCATAATTGCGCTACACGTTTGTTCACGGGGTCAGGCGTGATCTCTTTGCTCTGTAGGTAGTCGTTGAAGGCTTCACACCAAAGTGAATGCGTATCAGCATCTAACGCTTCTTTATACGGTACGATTACGCGCCACTTCTTATTATCTTCGGTGGCACTCTTGGATGAATAGACCATGTAATTGGTTTCAAGAAAATCCATGACCGCTCTGATGTCATCTAGTGAATGATTGCCCGTATCTATATCAGCCCATCCTGCTATGTAATGCCCGTGATCTTGCTGGTGACTTGCTGACCTAGCATGTTCAGATATGTAGGTCGAGAAGATCACCCACTTAGCTCTAGCTTTGGCTACGCTGTTGGGAAATACAATCATTAGGGGGATGTCATAAAGACAAGTAGTGCTATACGGTTTAGGTTTATCACTCTCAGGATTGGCGGTATGAAATGCACCGTATCCCGTTACTACATCGGTGAATAGGTAGTGTGATTCAATATTTTCTACGATTTGATTGAGTTTTGAAGTTATCATCTTTGATACTTCTTTGTAATTGCTTGCCTGTGCTACGTCACTGATAAATTCATCTACGGTTATATTCATGCCGCTATCAGTTTGATTGGACATATATGTAATACGTAACCCGCTGAACTCTGATTGCCCATCGTCTTGGCTGGTTGTGTAACACCCAATGAATGAGGGGATTTCTGGTATATCCAATAGGGGACTTATTTTGACGGTGTAATCTTTGATCGCATCTACGATCCATTGCTTAGTATCTAGCATAGGTGCCTACTTATGTTATAGTAAGGCAACAGTACAAAAACAAGATTAGATAACAATAACCATATAAAACAATATGTTGGTAGCATATTGATTGGTTTTGTGATACAATACTTGAGTGTTTGAATGACGCACTGTTGCTTAAAAGGATTAATTGAGGCCACCAATGCTTGCAGGCTATTAGGTGGCTATTTTGTTTCTATCGTTTGGATTTATCTTTGTATTACGTTACGGATGAGCGGCACTTTACAGGCGGCTGAGCAATCAAAAAGATAGCCCGAATATACCATGTTGACGGTTACTTGTCGATGTGCTATTTTAATACGTTGCACCCGCAATAGTTATTCACACCCACTTTTAAAGAATGATTAGTCTATATTTCAATCGCTTAAAAACTTATCCACTGAAATAACCCACTTCACAGTTTGCGCAACTATTTTGCATCTATTCCTCAATAGGCTCTAATTTGCGCATATAAGCGTTGATTATCTTATTCTCTTGCAGGTTTTATCTTAATTTCTTTAAGTCGCTCATAACGGCTCTCACGCTGCCGCAACGGTACGTTTAAGCCTCCTGTTAGAATGGTGCCCCCCCCAGTCTGGTTAAACTATCGATCTGTTTGATGTTCTCTGTCACTTGATCTAATAAGTTCAGTACGTCTTGGTGATTAATCGTAAATCCTTCTGTTAGATCTTCACCTACTACCTGTAAAGTTCTTAATGTACTTAAACTGTTCTCGATGTAATTAGTCAGTTGTGTATTCATGGTGTGTTCCTGTGTTTAGTTGCTCTGCTCTCTGTGCGTTCATTTTTTCGTATCCTCGATAATACAACTGTGATCAGTATGTGATTAATGTTAACAAACCTATATACAGCTGTGTTCTCCCTCGGATATAACATCAGACACTCGGACAATTTGAAATCCAATCATTAAAACCAGTGATTGAAATGTAGAGCTTTTTACCCACTTTTCTCACACACTTATCAAATCCGTTTTTTGCACGATGAAAAAGAATTGTACGCATCTGACTTTCGGTGAAATCGGGATAACGCTCTATTAAAGATGGGAGCGACATCCAATCAGCTAGAGGTGATTCATCTATTAGATTTTGATCACTGGATAATGTGCCTATTAGCTGATTTACTAGGATGCTTATTTGTTGTTCTGATACATTCATTATTGTTACCCCTTCAGTTAGTTAGATGTGTCTGCCTGTGAGGAAGTTTGCTGCAGTAAAACTGGTCGATGTAATGGGGTGCCTGAGCCGACCACTATGTAAGTAACTGATTAATATAAAACTATCGCCCATATAAAAGCCACACTAATTTCTTAATGTGGCTCAATCTGCGCAAGTGTTCGTTATTTTTTGTTTATCTTATTCTGTGCTCGCGAGATGTGTCCTGCTTTGTCTCTGCTCCAAATCTCTTTTAATCTGCTCGGGCTAATCTGATGCTTATATGTAATCGCTATGTGCTTAATGGCTTCACCAATGGCTTTATTTACTTGGTTGCCGTTGAGTAAGTAAAACCTTGCCACGATAGTACCGTACTTCCTATCCCTCATGATGTTACCTTTGTTTTTAGCCATCAACGCATCAGCTAGAGGATTCCTTTCTTTAGTTGTTCTAACGCTTAGCGCGTGAATAAGCATATTAATCATACGCTTTTGATCTAAAATACCTATATTCTCGCCACTATCTATGATGTCTTTACATTTGGTCATGTACTCCAAGGTAAAGTCGCGGTCACTAAGTTCTCTCATGTCGTTGAGAGTTGTCGTCCGACTTTCGATACCATTCTTCAAATCTTTGTATATCTGTGGACCTTTTTCTTTTATGCCCGCAACCAATTCCTGTACAGCCTTTATCTCGTCCTCAAGCGAGTTCGTATTCCACTCTAAGAGCCTTATTTCTTCAAGCAATACGAGCAGCTCATCATCTAATAAACACAGTTCAGACATTGTTTTGTCAGGTTCAATTTCAAATTTCACGAAAACTGACGTCCTTCTTTTAATCTCATTAAGTTTATCCATAACTTTAGCAATGTAATCAATCACTTCATCCCTCCCATGACTCTATCTATTAATGCAGTTTTATGATCGTTACATAAATGAGCATAACGCTGTGTAACAGTGGTATTACTATGACCTAGTACATCAGCTATCTCAAGCAAAGAAGCACCATTACGGGCAAGATTACTAGCTGCGGAGTGACGGAGGTCGTGAAATCTAAACTTAGTTATGTCGGCTCGTTTTAACGCGTATGAAAAGCAACGTTTGATATCATGTGGTCTAAGATTGTTTACTGTAGATTTAAATACTAAACAATCACCAATTTCACGGTGTTGGATTAATACCTCAATCACTTCACGCGTTAGTGCTAATACGCGAGGCTTGCCATTCTTAGTGGTATGAAGAGTTGCTAAGCGCGTTTTAACGTCTATATCACTCCATTTAAGCCCTGTTAACTCTCCCTTACGCGCTCCAGTAGTCAACGCCATCAAAACTAACAAATATAGTTTGTCGTATTGAGACTGCTTACAAGCTTCGAGGAGCGTGATCTGTTCTTGATCGGTCAAAAATCGCTCTTTTGCGGGATTTTCAGAAAATGTAGTAATGAGTTCAGCTCTAACAGGGTTGCTGTATTCGAGATGCTTGAAATCTTTGTGCTTTATAAAAAAGCTAAATGCTGATGATAATGTGGATTTATAGCGATTACAGGTGGAACCTGTAAGACCTTGTTCAACTAGTTCAGATAATCCATCATCTACCATGAACGCGGTAATACGGGTAACGTTAGTTGAACCTAAACGTACTTTCCACCAGAGTAACCTACCCATAACAGATCTATCTTTACCCGAATATTGATCTAGATATAGTGATACGAGCTTATCAAAAGAAATATCGCTAACATCTGGTTTACCTAATGCACGCTGTAAATCTTTATTGCCTTCAACTTCACGAATGAAATCTTTAGCTTGTCTTTGGGTTTGGAATGATTTGGTAATTGGCTTTACACCTGTAAGGCGTATTTGAGCTTGATATTTACCAGAGGGGAGTTTACGAAGTGATGCCATTATCTGTTCTCCATCACCGGCACTGTGATCAGCTTGTGATCACATGCGGTATGCGTTAGTTAAAGAATTTCGGCAGAAACATCTAACTAACTGATGGAACAAGTTTTCTGTTGGCTCCTCGACCTGGACTCGAACCAGGGACCTGCGGATTAACAGTCCGATGCTCTACCAACTGAGCTATCGAGGAACAGAAAGAAGATCATTATAGAGCTTTATTTAATTGGGTCAAGCCCTATAGCTGTTTTATTTTAAGCAATAAAATCTGCAATACGATTTAATGCATTTTCAAGATTTTGTTCACTGGTGGCGATTGATAAACGGATATGGTTTTTAAGACCAAATGCGGTACCTGGTACCACGGCAACCCCTTTATCAACTAACAATGCTTCGGCAAAGTCTAGATCATCGGTAAATTGTGGCATCCGCTCTAACACCTTGCTGATGTTTGGAAAAACATAAAAAGTACCATCACTTTTCAATGATTCGATACCCTCCATTTCGTTTAACTTTTCAACCACCATATCATGGCGTTTTTTAAACTCCAATAACATAACTTGGATACATTGTTGATCACCATTGAGTGCTTCGACTGCTGCTGCTTGCGAAATCGATGCAGGATTTGATGTGCTTTGTGATTGGATTTTTTTCATCGCTGCAATCAATTTAGCTGGACCTGCGGCATAACCAATTCGCCAACCGGTCATTGAATACGCTTTTGATACTCCATTCAACACTATTGTCCGCTCATACAGCTCAGGACACGCCATCAAAATGTTATAAAAGCCTTCCTCAGTCCATAAGATATGTTCATACATATCATCTGTAGCAATCAATATATCTGGATATTTAAGTAACACTTCGCCAAGAGCGACGAGTTCAGCTTTACTGTAAGCAATACCTGATGGATTAGACGGACTGTTAATTACAAAGATACGCGTTTTAGGTGTTACGGCAGCTTCAAGTTGCTCTGGTGTTATTTTAAAGTGTTGGTCTTGGCCAGCCTCAATAATTACAGGCACGCCATCGGCCAGTAGCACCATGTCAGGATATGAAACCCAGTATGGTGCAGGAATAATAACTTCATCGCCATGATCTAACATAGCTTGAGCCATGTTGAAAAAGCTTTGTTTACCACCGCAAGACACAAGGATTTGGTTAGCTTGATAATTCAGGCCATTGTCACGTGCTAACTTGTCGATAACCGCTTGTTTTAATTCAACCGTACCATCAACAGCAGTATATTTTGTTTTACCGGCATTAATAGCCACAATCGCAGCCTGTTTGATATTGTTAGGTGTATCAAAATCAGGTTCGCCAGCACCAAGACCGATAATGTCTTTACCTTCTGCTTTTAATACAGCTGCTCGCGCAGTGATCGCCAACGTTGGCGATGGCTTAATGCTTTGCACGCGTTGAGAGAGCTTGATATCCACAATCATTCCTTACATTTTAAAGTACAAGTTGAAACCTTTGTACGATTTAGCACTCTGATTATTGCCAAGCAAATATAGTCGACAGACTGTTCACTACAGATTTGTCCACTACTTTTGTCTGACACTAACAAAAATATTTTCGTACAGTAAGGTCTAAAGTTAGTTAAATACGAGATAATATACGGCAAACGTGAATAATGCAGAAGAACTATGGCTAAACAATTTGAATTGGTAAGTGAATTTGAACCTGCGGGAGACCAACCTGCGGCGATAAAATCATTGGTTGAAGGTCTCAATAACGGTGAAATGTGGCAAACCTTACTTGGGGTAACTGGGTCAGGTAAAACCTTTACAATCGCAAATGTTGCGCAAGCAGTACAGCGTCCGATGATGATTTTGGCACCCAATAAAACGTTAGCAGCACAGTTATATAGTGAAATGAAAGAGTTTTTTCCTAATAACGCGGTTGAATACTTTGTGTCTTATTATGACTATTATCAGCCGGAAGCTTACGTACCTTCATCAGATACGTTTATTGATAAGGATTCTTCGGTCAATGAACAAATAGAGCAGATGCGATTATCGGCAACTAAAGCCTTGTTAGAGCGCCGTGACGCCATTATCGTATCCAGTGTGTCATGCATCTATGGCCTTGGTGATAAGGACTCTTATCTGGAGATGGTGTTGCATCTAGTACAAGGCGACACGAGCAGTCAACGCGATATTATTAAACGCCTCACCGAATTACAATATAAACGTAACGACATCGAGTTACATCGTGGGACGTATCGTGTTCGCGGAGAAGTTATTGATATTTTTCCTGCAGAATCGGAGCGTGATTCGGTACGAGTAGAGTTATTTGACGATGAGATTGAACAGATTAGTTATTTCGATCCATTAACCGGTGAAGTCTTACAAAGACTTAGTCGAATCACGATTTATCCTAAAACGCATTATGTAACACCGCGTGACCAGCTGTTATCAGCTGTTGATGCGATTAAAGACGAACTGAGAGAGCGATTAGCAGTATTAAATAAAGACAATAAACTCGTTGAAGCACAACGTTTAGAACAACGCACTCGCTTCGATATAGAGATGATGCTGGAGTTAGGTTATTGCAATGGTATCGAAAACTATTCTCGCCATTTGTCTGGTCGTGCTGCCGATGAAGCGCCGCCTACTCTGTTCGATTATTTACCTGATGATTCATTATTAGTTTTGGATGAAAGTCATGTCATGGTGCCGCAAATTGGTGCCATGTATAAAGGTGATCGTTCACGTAAAGAAACATTGGTTAACTATGGTTTTCGATTGCCATCTGCACTAGACAATCGACCGCTACGCTTTGAAGAATGGGAAAACTTGGCACCACAAACCATTTTTGTATCTGCCACTCCATCAACTTATGAAGCAGAACATGCCAGCTCAATTGTTGAACAAGTTGTTCGCCCTACCGGTTTAGTTGATCCAGAAGTTGAAATTCGTCCTGTCGGGACGCAAGTCGATGACTTATTATCAGAAATTAATAAACGTACCATGCTTGATGAACGCGTGTTGGTCACCACTTTGACCAAACGTATGTCAGAAGACTTAACCGATTACTTACGCGAACATGGCGTTAAAGTGCGTTATCTTCACTCCGATATTGATACAGTAGAACGAGTAGAAATCCTGCGCGATTTACGGCTTGGCGAATTTGACGTACTCATTGGTATCAACTTGTTACGTGAGGGGCTAGATATTCCTGAAGTCTCTTTAGTGGCTATTTTAGATGCTGATAAAGAAGGCTTTTTGCGTTCAGAACGCTCGTTAATTCAAACAATTGGTCGTGCTGCGCGTAATTTAAATGGTAGAGCTATTTTATATGCTGATCGAATTACAGGCTCAATGCAACGAGCAATAGATGAAACTGATCGCAGGCGTGAAAAACAAGTCGCTTATAATTTAGAACATGGTATTACGCCAACGGGCATCAAAAAAGCGATTCGCAATAGTATTGATGATAAACAAGAAGAAAAACGTAACGACAGGCAGCATATAGTTAAAGTTGCCGAAGACCAAGCTAAGTACGGCGCATTAACACCAAAGCAATTAGCAAAAAGATTACAGCAAATGGAACAAGCGATGTATCGACATGCTCAGAATTTAGAGTTTGAGGAAGCAGGAAAGCTGCGTGATGAAATGGAGCATATACGCGCTATCGCCTTCAGGCTAAGTAATGATTAGAAAAAATTAGCAGTCGGTATTAAATATCATGATTGTAAAACGTAAAATTAAGCCTGAATATCACCTTGATCAGCATCAGGCCAGTTCTGAATATAATTTTTCAGTAATTTATTTTCAAATTTAGCTTTTTTAAGTAACTCTTCGACAATATCAGTTATCGACAACATACCTTCCAACTTACCCTGATATACAACGGGCAAATGGCGAACATTATTATCGACCATTATGCTCATCACTTCTTCTAGCGTGTTATCAGGAGCGCATACAAAGGGATCAGGTGTCATCGCATCGGCAACAGTAATGGGAGCCCACATGGCCTGTTTTTTGTGTAAAACTTTAAGCAAGTCTCTTTCTGACAATATCCCGATTAACTTGCCATTATCTGTTACTACAAGAGAACCGATACGATTATCCATCATCAAGCTCACAGCAAGATCAAGTGAATCACTGGGAGCCAAACCAAGCACTGGTTTTCCTTTATTCTTAGTAATTGCTCTAACTTTCATCGCTCGTCCCTCTTTATTATCACGCTTGATTGCTATTCTGCTTGAGAAAGCCTAATAAAGGCAAGTCAATTGTCACTTCTAGATATGCTCACGCGTTGATTTAAATTCAATGTCTGGCCAACGTTCCATTGTTAAATCTAAGTTAACCCGCGTGGGAGCTATGTATGTCAGCCCACCCGATCCATCTAATGCTAAATTAAGTGCCATTTTTTGTTTAAATTCTTCTAGCTTCTTAGCATTTGAACAATATACCCAACGTGCTGTATAAACTTGCACCGCTTCATAGCTACAATCCACACTATATTCACCTTTAAGGCGATGCGCAACCACGTCAAATTGCAATACACCGACCGCACCTAAAATCAGATCGTTGTTGGATAGTGGCCTAAATAATTGCGTGGCGCCTTCTTCACTCAATTGCTGCAAACCCTTCGATAAGGCTTTCATTTTAAGTGGATCTCTTAAGCGCACTCGGCGGAATAGTTCAGGTGCGAAATAAGGAATACCCGTAAATTGCATTTCTTCACCTTGGGTAAAGGTATCGCCAATTTGAATCGTACCATGGTTATGTAAGCCCAAAATATCACCCGGCCATGCCACTTCTGCCTGTTCACGCTCGGCAGCCATAAACGTAACCGCGTTGGCGATTACAACATCTTTACCCGTTCGCACATGACGCAACTTCATACCTTTGGTGTATTGGCCAGAACATACCCGCAAAAAAGCTATACGATCACGATGTTTTGGATCCATATTAGCTTGGATCTTAAAGACAAAACCACTAAACGGTGTTTCAGTTGCTGCTACTAAGCGCGTTTGAGTTTCACGCCCTTGTGGTGCTGGCGCAATCTCAACAAACGAATCCATTAATTCAGTGATACCAAAGTTATTCATTGCGGAGCCAAAAAATACTGGTGATAACTCTCCCGCCAAAAAAGCAGCATTATCAAATTCATGGCTGGCTCCACGTACTAAGTGGATTTCTTCACGTAACTCTACGGCTAAATCACCAAATAGTTCATCCAAACGCGGATTATCCAAACCTTGAATGATTTCACCTACCTTGTCACTGTGTGGCTCAAACAAATGCACACTATCATTGCGTAAGTGAAAAATACCTTTAAAACTTTTACCCATGCCAATCGGCCATGTAATAGGCGCGCATCGGATATTAAGAATAGACTCAACTTCATCCAAAACATCAATAGGCTCTCGACCTTCACGATCCATTTTATTGATAAAGGTTAAAATAGGTGTGTCTCGTAGACGACAGACTTCCATTAATTTAATGGTTCGCTCTTCAACACCTTTGGCAATATCAATGACCATCAGTGCCGAATCAACGGCGGTCAATGTCCGATATGTATCTTCCGAAAAATCAGCATGACCTGGTGTATCTAATAAATTGACGATACAATCATTATGCCCAAACTGCATGACAGAAGAGGTAACCGAGATACCGCGTTCTTTTTCCATTTCCATCCAATCGGAGGTAGCGTGGCGATCCGTTTTACGCGATTTAACACTCCCCGCTTGCTGAATCATGCCACTAAACAACAGCAGTTTTTCTGTCAGTGTGGTCTTACCTGCATCAGGATGCGAAATTATCGCGAAGGTGCGGCGCTTATTGATTTCTGCTAATAACTCAGCCATGGAATAATCTGATTATGAAAAACCGACTATTCTACATTACTCGGTACAAAATGAATGAAGGATGTTATTCAGCCATCACATGAATAGCATCGGCAAGCAACGATACGCTGATCACTTCACCAATATTAAGCTGATTGCGCATCGCGACATGCTCAGGCAAATCCATTTGTAAAATAGTGCCTTTTGCCAGTTCAACTGAAAACAAAACAGTCGTAATGCCGCGTAATGTAACGCGATCACGAATAATGCCAACCACTGAGTTCTCTTGCTCACCACGGGAAGGCCTAACACGTTGATGAAGCAATATTTTTGCGGGTGACAGTGCAAAAAAAACAGCTTGTCCTTCTGTAAAGCCAGTCAATCGACTAACCGAAAAGACATAATGATGCCACGCCAGCATCAATTGACCATATTGTGAGATTATTCTTCCTTGCAGTGTATTTCTAACATCAACCTGTCTGGCCACCACAGAATTTATTGGCTGGTGTAGCACTTGCTCCGGACTACCATGCTGTAAGGTTTTACCATAATGAATAACACATAGGCTATCAGCTAACATCGCCGCTTCATCTAAATCATGGGTGACTAAAATTACCGGCATATCAAGATGACGCCGAAGTGTATTAAGCTCTAAATACAATTTTCGTCTAGTGACTTTATCAACGGCTGAAAATGGCTCATCTAATAATAATACTTGTGGCTGTCTTGCTAAGGCTCTCGCTAGGGCTACCCTTTGCTGTTGCCCCCCCGATAATTGTGCCGGATAACGATGATCTAAACCCGTTAAGTTTACTTGGTCGAGTAATTTTCCGATGATATCTTGGCAATTGGCAATATTATTATCAAGTGCCAATTTAATATTGCCTGCCACCGTTAAATGAGGAAACAAGGCATAATTTTGAAACACCATGCCTACACGACGCTGTTGAGGTGATTTATTAATATTGTTATTACTATCGAACCACGTTTCATTTTTACATAAAATCTGACCCTGTCCGGCTATAGACAAACCAGCGATACAACGTAACACCGTTGACTTTCCGGCGCCTGAAGGTCCTACTAAGGCTAGCGTTTCACCTGAGTCACAGCTAACGTCGACATCGAGTTGAATAGGCGTTGATTGTTGCAATGTCACTTTTAACATAGTTAAAATCGCAATACACGCGTGCGATTAAAACTATAGACTATGCTGATAGTTATTAAAGAAATCGCTAATAATATTAATGACATAGTTTGGGCTTGCTGGTGCTCAAAGGCCAATACACTGTCATAAATTGCGATCGATAAAGTACGTGTCTCGCCCGCAATATTGCCGCCGATCATAAGTACCACTCCGAACTCACCCAATGTATGTGAAAAACACAATACCATCGCGGTAATAATTCCTGGCCATGCTAGTGGTAACTCAATCTTAAAAAAGGTTTTCCATTTTGACAAACCACTACACCATGCTGCTTCTCGGATCTCAGGTTCAATCTTTTCTAGTGATCGCATCATTGGTTGTACAGCAAAGGGTAAGCTATAAATGATCGATGCAAACCATAAACCAGCAAATGAAAATGCCAAACTTTGTCCTGTTAAACTTACAAATAAACTACCGAAAAAACTATCATTATCCATACCCACTAATAAAAAATAACCTAATACGGTGGGAGGTAATACTAAGGGCAATGTAATAATAGCTTCAATGATGCCACGGCCCATAAAATTAGATTTAACGAGTAAATAAGCTAGCGCTAAACCAATAGGTAACAAACTGAGACACGTTAATACTGCTAACATAATCGATACTTGGAAGGCCTGCCAATCCATCTTAAGAAGCCTTTTCTTGCACGATAAAACCTTCAGTTCTAAAAATTTCTTTTGCTGAGTCTGTTTGTATAAAAGCTAAAAACTGCTTTGCTGAGTCAGATGCGCCTTTGATTAATACAGCCTGCTGGGGCAATGTTATATCGAGTTTGATATAACGTCCTTTTGAAGATATTTGTGGTTGCAACATATAAGAATACGGTACAAATCCAGCATCTACCTGACTTGTTAAGGCAAACTGTATGACTTGTGATGCATTCTCAGCAATAAGTAACCGAGATTGAATTTGTTGCCAAATACCAGCTGTTTCCAAAATATGTTGGGCAACTTGACCGTAAGGAGCATGTTTGGGGTTTGCTATCGCTACTTTATTTAATTCGCCGCGCTCTAATGAAGACTTTAAGCCTTTCAAATTAGCGTCTATATTTAATGAGGAGTGAGCAGATGCAAAGAGCACCATTAGTGCTTGAGCAAAATCTATAATTTTACCTTCTGTTAATTCATCTTTTCTTAAAAGTTCAATATAATGCGGATCAGCCGATAAAAAGATTTCGAATGGAGCGCCATGCTGAATCTGTGTTGTCAGTGTGCCTGATGCAGCATATGACACATTCACCTGATAACCAGTTTGTTTATCAAACTCAGTGATAAGCTTAGACAAGGCATAACGTAAGTTTGAAGCGGCAGCAATTTGGATCTCAGTTGCTTGTAACTGAAGGCTACAACAAAAGAGGAATATACCGATAATATATATATGCAATTTCATTCCTATATTTTGACACAAAAAAGCCCCGATTATCGAGGCTTTTTAGATTACTTCAATAAGCTAAGTGAAGTTTATGCTTCGCTTACTTCTTCATGAACGGCTTTCATGCTTAATCGAATACGACCTTGGCGATCAACTTCAAGTACTTTAACTTGAATTAAGTCACCTTCAGTCAATTTATCACTCACATTTTCTACACGCTCGTCAGAAATTTGTGAGATATGTACTAGGCCATCTTTACCCGGCAATATAGTTACAAACGCACCGAAATCCATCAATTTAGCAACACGACCTTCGTAGATTTGACCGACTTCAATTTCAGCAGTAATTTGTTCGATGCGACGTAATGCATCTTGACCCGCATTGAAATCAGAAGAGAAAATCATCACCGTACCATCATCTTGGATATCAATGACTGCACCCGTTTCTTCGGTCAAAGCACGGATGGTTGCACCACCTTTACCTATAACATCACGAATTTTATCTGAATTGATTTTAATTGTAATGATACGAGGAGCAAATTCAGACATTTCTTCACGGTGAGAAGATAGATTAGCATTCATTGTTTCTAGAATAGTTAAACGACCATCACGTGCTTGTGCCAGTGCAGTACGCATAATTTCTTCGTTGATACCTTGGATTTTGATATCCATTTGGAGTGCCGTAACACCTTTTTCAGTACCAGCTACTTTAAAGTCCATATCACCGAGGTGATCTTCATCACCCAAGATATCTGTCAATACAGCATAATCATTGTCTTCTTTGATTAAACCCATAGCGATACCCGCAACTGCCGCTTTAATAGGTACCCCCGCATCCATTAATGCCAAGCTTGTACCACAAACTGAAGCCATTGAGCTTGAACCATTTGATTCAGTAATTTCAGATACCACACGAACGACGTATGGGAACTCTTCTGCAGATGGCATAACTGCTTGGATACCACGTTTTGCTAATTTACCATGGCCAATTTCGCGGCGCTTTGGTGAGCCAACAAAACCTGTTTCTCCGACACAAAATGGAGGAAAGTTATAGTGCAACATGAAACGATCGCGGTATTCGCCTTCAACAGCATCGATCATTTGTGAGTCACGTTCAGCACCTAGTGTTGCTACAACAATGGCTTGAGTTTCACCACGTGTAAACAAGGCTGAACCGTGAACGCGAGGTAATACAGTTGTCTCAACCGTCACCTTACGTACCGTTTTAGTGTCACGACCATCAATACGAGGTTGACCTGCAATGATTCTGCCACGTACTAATTCTTTTTCTAATTTAGCGAATGTGTTTTTAACGGCATCAGCGGAAAAGTCTGACTCCTCGCCTGCTAATGCTTCCACTGCAGCAGTGCGAATGACACTTAATTGATCTTGACGTTCTAATTTATCAACAATTGCATAAGCGGCTTGAATACCTGCAAAAGCATTCGCTTTTACTTCATCGTAAATGTTGCCATCTTTTACAGGTAAAGCCCAGTCCCATGCTTCTTTACCCGCTTCTTCTTTTAACTGTTTAACTAGGTTAATAGCTACTTGTAATTGCTCATGACCAAACATTACTGCGCCTAACATCACTTCTTCAGGTAATTCAGCAGCTTCTGATTCAACCATCAATACGGCACTGTCAGTACCTGCAACTACTAAATCTAGATCACTTGTTTTTAACTGTTCTTTACTTGGGTTTAAAACATAACCGCCATTAATATAACCGACGCGAGCACCTGCGATCGGTCCATTGAAAGGAATTCCTGAAATAGCTAATGCAGCAGCAGCACCAATCATCGCAGGAATATCAGGATCAATGGCAGGATCAAGTGCTACCACAGTGGCAATAACCTGAACTTCATTCAAGAAGCCTTTAGGAAATAACGGACGTAACGGACGATCGATCAAACGTGACGTTAATGTTTCTTTTTCAGAAGGGCGACCTTCACGTTTAAAGAAACCTCCAGGAATTTTACCTGCTGAATAAGTACGTTCTTGATAATTAACGGTTAGAGGAAAGAAATCTTGGCCTGGCTGAACATTCTTTTTACCGACAACTGTAACTAATACTGACGTTTCACCAAGGCTAGCAATCACTGCCCCACCTGCTTGACGCGCTACTTTACCGGTTTCAAGACTTAAAATATGATCGCCATATTGAACTGTCTTTTTTACTGAATTCACTATTCTGTTCCTTTCTCTTGACTATTATTAATGCTAACGGCTTATTCCGCAGCGTCTGATAATTTTAAAACCTAAAAACAAATATGCCCCTGAAACCATAAGGTTTCAGGGGCATATTTTAAACGTTCAGCCTGCTATCATTTCTTAATGAGAGCATGTTTTCATTCATATTTTGTATCGCGATAAACAATGCTTAGCGACGTAGGCCTAAGCTAGAAATTAGATCACGGTAACGAATAATGTCTTTCTTTTTCAAATAATCTAGCATTTTACGACGACCACTCACCATTTTTAATAAACCTTGGCGTGAATGATGATCATGAATGTTAATTTTGAAATGCTCTGCAAGATCTAAAATACGTGCCGTTAGTAAAGCAACTTGTACTTCAGCTGAGCCAGTATCCGTTTCTGAGCGTTGATATTTAGTAACGATTTCTTGTGTTTGTTCTAGTGTTAATGACATTAAAAACTCCAACTTTTTGAGTAGCACTTATACATTTTGCTACGAGTTAAATTCTGGACTACCTCAGCACTAAACACCAAGATATCCAACCTTTTAAAAGGGTTACATACTACCCATTTTTTTCAATATAGACAATAGTTTTACCGCTGCACTGGCAGAACAAATACGCGTTTTGGCTGAACCATACCAGCCTCAGTCATCTCAGCTAACCCGATGAATTGTTGCAACGGATCAAACAATCTCACATTTGCGCGTTCATACAGTTGTTCAACCTTTATAGCCTGACCCTGCCGTATTGCAGCCACCATATAATCTGTCAGCGCTAATGATGGCCAATCGGATAAAGCATCTTCGGAAGGCAGTAATAATTCATCAAGTACTGCCACACCGTTTTCTGAGCTCGCAATTAATTGCTCGACGGTTACGGCTTGTTGTTCAATATAGCCCGCAGCTGCAACGCGTCTTAACATTGTCACGTGACCAGTCGAACCTAATGCATGACTAATATCTTCAACTAAAGTGCGGATATAAGTGCCTTTACTACAACGTACATCTAAGCTAAAGCTAACGGCAGTGATGCTTAATAGCTTGATATCGTAGATAGTAATTCGTCGAGCTTTACGATCCACTTCGATGCCTTGCCGTGCTAATTTGTAAAGCGGTTGTCCCTGATATTTAAGTGCTGAAAACATAGGAGGAATTTGATCTAACTCGCCAATAAAAGAAGGTAATAATGCCAGTACATCATGTTCTGTAAACTCGGGAATATCGCTGGTTGATACCACCGCACCATCTGAGTCCCCACTATCCGTTACCACGCCTAATTGGCATGTCACGTGATATTGTTTATCAGCATCAAGTAAATAAGAAGATACTTTTGTGGCTTCACCTAAACATACCGGCAAAACGCCTGTTGCCAACGGGTCTAAGCTGCCTGTATGACCCGCTTTATTAGCATTAAACAAACGTTTAACTTGCTGTAATACATGGTTTGAACTTCGACCAGTAGGCTTATCAATAATGATAATACCTGTTATATCACGACCTTTTTTATTACGACGTCCCATTTAACCGCTTATTTATCTTCTAAATCAGTATCAATGTCGATGATGATATCGTCAGAAAGATCAGTATTAGCTTCAGCGATCAATTGGTCCATATGAAAACCATGAATTAATGACTTGTCATAATAAAAACGCAATTCAGGCACAATACGTAAATCGATACGATTAGCAATGCCTCGGCGCAAAAATCCCGATGCCCTTGCTAATCCTTTTAAGCATTCATCCATATCATCTTCAGATTCAACTGAACCCAATCGTGTTACATAAACTTTTGCGTACTTCAAATCTGCAGTGACATCTACATGAGAAACGGTCACCATGCCAACACGTGGATCAGATACTTCATGTTGAAGCATCTGAGCCAGTTCTCGCATAATGACTTCGCTAATTCGGTTAGTGCGACTAAATTCTCTAGCCATTATAATTTAGCTTTCACTAGAGTACGTTCAAACACTTCGATTTGATCACCGGCTTTAACATCTTTGTAGTTTTTAACGCCAATACCACACTCTACACCGGACTGAACTTCTTTCACATCGTCTTTAAATCGACGTAACGACTCAAGTTCACCTTCGTAAATAACAACATTATTACGTAATACACGAATTGGGCTTGATAGTCTTATTGTACCTTCGGTTACCAAACAACCAGCGATATCACCAAACTTAGGCGAACTAAATACATCATCAACACGCGCCAATCCGATAATTTCATCTTTATAAACGGGTTCTAGCATACCCGTCATGGCTTGAGTTACCAGATCAAGTAAATCGTAAATAATACTGAAATATTGAACATCTAATCCTTTCTCAGCAATCACTTTTCGAGCCGTATTATCAGCACGAACGTTAAACCCGATCAAAATCGCATTTGATGCTGCGGCTAATTGTGCATCGGTTTCGTTAATACCACCGACACCTGAAGAAACAATATTTACTCGCACTAAATCAGTAGATAATTTTAGCAAGCCTTGGCTAACCGCTTCGGCACTACCATGTACGTCCGCTTTAACAACTACATTCAATGTTTTGACATCGCCCGACTGCATTTCATTAAACATGTTGTCTAATTTTGCAGATTGCTGTTGAGCCATTTTTAACTCACGAGCTTTCGTTTTACGATATGTTGCGACTTCACGTGCTTTACGTTCATCAGGCGCAACTTGCAGTTCATCGCCTGAAGCCGGTGTACCAGATAAACCTAGTAACTCTACTGGAGTAGATGGGCCCGCTGAAGACATTGCTTCACCTTGCTCATTAAACATAGCGCGAACTCGGCCATATTCTTGACCAACTATGACAATATCGCCCTTCTTAAGCGTACCCTTTTGTATTAATACAGTGGCAATTGTACCTCGGCCTTTGTCTAAGCGAGCTTCAATAACTACGCCTGAAGCGGGACCAACAACGGGTGCTTTTAGCTCCAACATTTCTGCTTGTAACGAAATAGCATCTAGTAAATTATCAATACCATCACCCGTTAGTGCTGATACGGGTATAAAGGGAACATCACCGCCCCAATCCTCAGGTAAGACATCATGACTAGCTAACTCTTGTTTTACTCGGTCTGGATTAGCATCTGGCTTATCCATTTTATTGACGGCAACAATCAATAAAGACTTAGCTGATTTAGCATGTTTAACTGCTTCAATCGTTTGCGGCATAACACCATCATCAGCAGCTACTACAATGACTACAACATCCGTTACTTGCGCACCACGTAATCGCATTTCTGTGAATGCGGCATGGCCTGGTGTATCAAGGAATGTTATTTCACCACGACTAGTCTCAACTTTATAAGCACCGATATGTTGAGTAATACCACCGGCTTCACCGGTAGTCACTTTTGTACGACGTATATAGTCTAATAATGATGTTTTACCATGATCAACATGTCCCATCACAGTGACAACAGGTGCACGCACCTCAGATTCACCCATACCAACTTCAGTACCTAACAGTGCTAATTCAATTTCATTATCTTGAACTGGTTTAGCAACATGACCCATTTCTTCAACTAGGATAACGGCAGTATCTTGATCTAGAACCTGATTGATGGTGGCCATAGTGCCTAAGCCCATCAAAGCCTTAATGACTTCTGCAGCTTTAACATGCATCCGTAAAGCTAAGTCAGACACACTGATTGTTTCTGGCACATCGATTTCATGAACGGTTGGCGCTGTTGGCATTGAGAAGCCATGCTCTTCAGAACCTTCCATAAGAGTTGATTTCTGCTGTACAGCCGATGCACCTTTCTTCTTCTTACGTCGACCTTTTCCATCTGAAACGTGCAACTCTTTACGTTCAGTAGTGACACCCTTGGTATAACGACCGCCTTTACGACCCGCAGCATCTTTGGACTCTGGAGCAGCTTTAGTTTCGACAGGTTTTTCTTCAGCTTTAGCTTTAGCGCGAGCTGCTTTTTGTTCTTTAGCAACTAATTCTGCCGCAACTTTTGCTGCAGCTTGTTCTTTCTCTAATTGGGCATCTTCAATTCTGGCTTGTTTTCTAGCAATTAAAGCTTGTTCTGCTTCAACACGCGCTAAATTGGCAGCGCGACGTTTAGCATCAGCTTCTTCTAGCTTTTTATGTGCTATTTGTGATGCTGTCATTGCAGGCTTATTTGTTGTTACTGCGGTGGCTTTAGCAACAGTATCTGTTTTAGCTTTTTTATTTTCAGTTGCTGATTTTGCTTCTTTTTGTAATCTTTTTTCTTCAGCTAATGCTTGTTTTTCTTCTTCTGCTGCCAAACGTGCTTCTTCATCAGCTTGCTTTTCAGCTTCGACAGCAGCATTAATTGCCGCAGTTTCACGTTCAGCTATATCTGCTTCTTGCTTTTCCTTAAGCGCTTCTTCAGCATCAAGCTTAAGTTTTATGGCATCTTTTTGTTGTTGCTCTGCTAATACGGCATCTTTAATCGCTTTTTCTTCAGCTTCTTTTTGGCGAATCAATTCCGCTGCAGCTTCTGCTTCTTCAGCAGGAGACAGTTTTACATATGTGCGTTTTTTTCGCACTTCAACGCTGACACTTTTACCGCCATTTCGAGCTGCGCCACCGATTTTTATTTCACTAACCGACTTACGTTTCAGAGTAATCTTTCTAGGCTCAGCAGTACTGGCTTCACCATCTTTACCGTGCCGTTGTTGTAAAAAACTTAATAGCGATTGCTTTTGATCTTCTGTAATCGAGTCATCGGCATTAGAAACTTTAATGCCAGCTTCGTTTAACTGTTCAACTAATCGTGCTTCGCTGATACCTATTGTACCGGCTAGATCTTTAACCTTCATATCACTCATGGTTATTCTCCCGCATCTATTTGTTCATCGGCAAACCATGATTCTCTTGCTTTCATGATTAGTACGGCGGCTTGCTCTGCATCAACACCTTCAATCTCTGCTAACTCATCCACAGATTGATCCGCCAAATCATCCAGTGTAATAACACCTTTGCTAGCAAGTGTTATTGCTAAATCTTTCGTCATGCCTTCCATATCAAGTAAATCTTGGGCAGGCTCTGCAGATTCTAATTTTTCTTCGCTGACAATTGCTCTAGTCAATAACACGTCACGAGCACGTGAACGCAATTCAGCAACAATATCAGCATCAAACTCATCAATCTCTAACATTTCTTGCTCAGGAACATAGGCAATTTCTTCTAAGCTAGAAAAACCTTCTTGAGCAAGAATCAATGCAACGTCTTCATCTACATCTAGATCTTTCATAAACAATTCGACTTGTTCACTAGTTTCAGATTCGGCTTTTTGATCGGCGTCAGCAGCTGACATGACATTCAAAACCCATCCCGTTAACTGGCTCGCAAGACGAACATTTTGACCGCCACGACCGATCGCTTGTGAAAGCTGATCGTCTGCAACGGCGATATCCATGCTATGCGCATCTTCATCAACAACTATAGATAATGCTTCCGCTGGTGCCATCGCATTAATAGCAAATCGCGCAGGATCTTCATCCCACAAGATAATATCAACACGTTCTCCACCTAATTCGTTGGTGACAACTTGTACACGTGAACCACGCATGCCTACACAAGCACCAATAGGATCGATACGCGATTCTGTGGCAACTACGGCAATCTTGGCACGTAAACCTGGATCACGTGCCGCACCTTTAACCTCGATCATGCCATCACCAATCTCAGGCACTTCAAGTTTAAACAGCTCAATTAATAGCTCAGGCGCCACACGGCTAACGATCAATTGTGGGCCTCGACCTTCGGCTTTAATCTCTTTTAAATAAGCACGAACACGGTCGCCAGTACGAAAATTTTCACGTGGGATCATGTCTTCACGAGCAATAAATGCTTCAGCATTACCACCCAAATCTAAGATTACGCTTCCTCTTTCAACACGTTTGACGGTGCCCAGAATCATCTGTCCTAATTTTTCTTGGTATTGTTCAACTACCTGAGCACGTTCTGCTTCACGGACTTTTTGCACAATAACTTGTTTTGCTGTTTGAGCGGCGATTCGACCGAAGGCAACTGATTCCATCGACTCCATAATGTAATCACCAAGCTGAATCTCTGGTTGTTTAAGCAATGCATAAGTTAATTTAATTTGGAGGTCAGGTGATTCGAATTCGTCATCGTCATCATTAACCACTTTCCATTGTCGGAAAGTTTCATAATCGCCTGTTTCACGGTCTATCACAACACGGGCATCAATCTCGTTATCGCTTGCTTTGCGTGTTGCCATTGCTAACGCCGCTTCTATTGCTTGAAAAATGACTTCTTTAGAAACGCCTTTTTCATTAGAAACAGCATCTGCAACCAGTAAAATTTCTTTATTATTCATTATGCCCCCAGTGGATTGCCCACTTCTTAAACCCAACTTAAACTTCCATATCAACCGATAATAATACGCATTTTAAGCAATAATTTTTGCTTTAGACAGTTTTGTTAAAGGTAGCTCATAGATTTCGCCATCAACTTCAATCAAAATATCGCCATCACTAAATCCTTGCAATACCCCTCTGAAATTCCTACGACCTTGTATTGGAAGTTTCATGGCTATTTTAACCTCGTTGCCAGTAAATCGCACAAAGTCTCGCTCTTTAAATAAGGGTCTATCAAAGCCTGGAGAAGAAACCTCAAGGGCATAGGCAGAACTTATTGGATCTTCAACCTCCAATATACCGCTCACTTGATGACTCACTCGCTCACAATCTTCGATACCTATGCCTTGCTCAGCATCTATATAAAGACGTAAGACCGTATTGACCCCATTCTTTATATATTCTACGCCCACAAGTTCATAACCAAGCGATTCGATTGGCGCCTCAACTAACAGTTCTATTTGATCACTAATTGCCATACGCATAAAAAAAAAGGGCCAAAGGCCCGATTTCATATCTCCAAAAAAACAAAAACCCCATGATAGGGGTTCTGTAATATTACTGGTAGCGGGGGCTGGATTTGAACCAACGACCTTCGGGTTATGAGCCCGACGAGCTACCATGCTGCTCCACCCCGCACCTGATTAAGCAATGAATTATACGGCTATTAATTTTATCTTGCAAGTATATTATCAACTATCTTTTAACTTCCTTGTTAGAGTGTTTCTACCCCAGCCTAATAACTTTGCAGCATCTTGGCGCTTGCCAATTGTTTTCTCCAAGGCCACTTCCATAAGTAATTGTTCAATCAAAGGCACTATCTCTGCCAAGGCACCTTCCTGGCCTGATAGTGCTTTAGTCGCCGCCCATTGTTTGAATAATACCTGCCAGTTGCCTGCGCCAAGTTGTTCGACCGATATTTCATTCATTAACTCACTGGGCAGGTCGTCTAATTGTACTACTTTTGCAGGAGACATAACTGTTAGCCATCGGCAGGTATTCTCAAGTTGTCGTACATTGCCTGGCCATGCTAGTTGGCTTAGATAGCTTTCAACCTCTTTTGATAATATTTTAGTGGAAACGATTAACTCAGAAGCTGCTTTATTCAGAAAGTAATTTGCCAACGCAGGTATATCTTCTCGCCGTTCTCTTAATGCAGGAATTTGTATTCGGATTACATTTAATCGATGAAATAAATCTTCCCTAAATTCACCTTGCTCAACACGTTGTTCAAGGTTTTGATGAGTAGCGGCGACAATTCGTACATCAGCCTTAACGACATTATGGCCGCCAACCCTGAAAAACTCGCCATCTGATAATACCCTTAAAAGTCTAGTTTGTAAGTCTATCGGCATATCGCCAATTTCATCTAAAAACAATGTGCCACCATTGGCTTGCTCAAATCTTCCCTTACGCAATGCATGAGCACCCGTAAATGATCCTTTTTCATGACCAAATAATTCCGATTCCATCAGTTCTTTAGGAATGGCAGCCATATTCAAAGCAATAAAAGGTGCATTTCGACGTGGGCTATGCTTATGTAAGGCATTGGCAACCAATTCTTTACCGGTTCCTGACTCACCATTAATCAATACGTTAATATTAGATCGTGCCAAACGACCAATCGATCTGAAAACCTCTTGCATTGCCGGAGCTTCACCAATAATTTCCGTTGCTAATATAATCGGTTTTTCGGTAGTCTGTTGTAATTGCTCTTCGCGATGAACAATAGCGCGTCGAACTAATTCAACAGCTTCATCAACATCGAATGGCTTTGGAAGATATTCGAACGCACCGCCTTCATAAACTGATACTGCACTATCCAGATCTGAATACGCCGTCATAATAATCACTGGGAGAGTAGGGATATTTTGTTTGATGTCAGCTAGTAATTGCAAACCATCCATACCTGGCATTCGAATATCACTGATTAATACATCTGGCGTAACATTTTTCAACTCATTGAGTACATCAGCGGCGTTCTCAAACACCCTAACATTTATCGCCACTGACTCTAACGCTTTTTGTAACACCCAGCGTATTGATCGATCATCATCCACTACCCACACATTTGATTTTTTACTCACTCGTTTGCTCCAGTGGGAAAATAACGGAAAAGACAGTACGACCTGGTTGACTGTTGCATAAAATCATTCCCTTATTACGCTGTACCAAGTTCTGCACTAAATAAAGTCCTAGTCCTGTGCCTTCTGCTCGTCCTGTTACAAGAGGGAAGAACATACTTTCTTGTAGCAACTTGGGAATACCAGGACCATCATCTTCAATATCAATACAGACTCCTAAACGATAGCGTTTTTGATCAATACTTATATTGCGAACGGCTCTCGTTCTCAACACAATTCTTCCTGTGCCATGTAACGCCTGTACTGCGTTTTGTATAATATTGAGAAAAACTTGAACTAATTGATCAAAATCAGCAAATAAATTGGGAAGGCTCGGATCATAATCACCTTTAAAAATGAGTCTATGATCGACCTCAGCAAATACCAGCTGTCTCACTCGTTGCAATATTTCATGGATATTCACCGAGGCAAATTCAGTGTGTTGATGCGATCCTAACATTTTAGTCATCAAGTTTTGTAGACGATCGGCCTCGCTAATTATAATCGCAGTATATTCTTTCAAGTCAGCTGAAATTAGTTGTCGCTCTAACAGTTGTGCTGCGCCTCTTAATCCCCCCAGCGGGTTTTTTATCTCATGTGCGAGGCCGCGTAATACTTGTTGCTGTGTATGTAGACTCTCGTCACGACTGATTCGCTGTTGAAAATCTAACTGCGTCAGTTCTAGCAATATGTAAGGATATTCTGCTCCTCCTGTTTCCACTAATTTGATCGCGCAATCAACCACAATATCGCCAGCACTAGGAATATATAATTTAACTTCACGTTTAATTAATTGTTGTCCGGTTTTTAAAACGCGTTCTAAGCTGATTAACAGATCCCCCTCGCCTAACAACAGAGCATGAATAGGGATATCTTCAGCCTGACGCTGACTAATACCAAACATTATTTCTGCTGCTGAATTGAGTTTACATATACGTAGAGAATGATCCATCACCACAATGGCTGTAGTAAGATTTTCAATAATATTTTGGCAAGATAATAAAGTTGTCATTGTCTAACTGTATTCAAAATATAAATCATAACTTTGACAAAGCAAGTAATGATCCAATTTTGGACCAGAAATATGACATTTATCTCTATATCATTGATAAATATGATTTTATTATTGATGAATATCAATTATTGTAGTTCATAAAGTTAATTATAGGATTAGCCACTGGTTAATTTAACTCTGAAAGCACCACTTTAGTGCGTAAAAAGCATTATAGATAGCTTAATTAACACCAGCACGTAAAACATGGAATAAAATAGATTTACTTGATTTAATGACCTTGCCAGTGATGTCGACTACAGAAACAACGGCAATATGACTACCTCGGTCGACATTAGTAAAGGTGTAACTAGTGGCATTTTGAACTTCACTTTTTAGCTGACCATCTAATGAAAAAATTAATTTATCATCTCTTTCGATATTAAGTTCTGGCGTGATTGTGCTGATAATTGTGATGTCTCCTGCATTTTCACGGAGTGCCTCATTCTGACCTGGTGCAGTGATCACTAACGAGTATTCAGGCACGGCGATTTCAACTGGGGGTGGCGGTGAATCATCATTGACAATATCAATAATCACCGGAGGAGTATAAGTATAGGACTCCTTCAATTCTATTTTTTCTGCATTATCGCTAGATGTATCAGAAAAGATAATATTACCTTGCTTATCTATCGAACGATAAACTTCAGCGTGCGTAGCTGTGGCTAGGCTTATAAGTAATAACAATAAAAAATAGTATTTCATAATATAAATATATCCCTACGACATAATAACTGCAATAACCATGCATAAAAAAACGCCTCCGTTTATTAAATTAAGACGGAGGCGTTTATTTTGCCATTTAATGTCGAATTACAATTAAACGCTGTAATACATATCAAATTCTGCAGGGTGAGTTTCCATACGCAGGCGAGTTACTTCGACCATTTTCAACTCAATATAGGCATCGATCATATCATCGGTAAATACCCCACCTTCAGTTAAGAAAGCGCGATCTTCATTTAATGCGTCTAACGCGAGATCTAAGCCATAACAAACTTGCGGGATTTGTGCAGCTTCTTCAGCTGGCAAATCATACAAATCTTTATCCATCGCATCGCCTGGATGAATTTTATTTTTAATACCATCAAGACCTGCCATTAATAAGGCAGCAAATGATAAGTATGGGTTAGCCGTTGAATCAGGAAAACGTACCTCGATACGACGTCCTTTAGGATTATTAACAAAAGGAATTCGAATTGATGCGCTACGGTTGCGTGCAGAATAAGCCAACATAATAGGTGCTTCATAACCAGGTACTAAACGTTTGTAGCTGTTAGTACTTGCATTAGTAAATGCGTTTAAAGCTTTTGCATGTTTGATAACACCGCCAATGTAATAAAGAGCAGTTTCTGATAATCCACCATATTTATTACCTGCGAATAAATTTTCACCGTCTTTATTTAAAGACATATGTACGTGCATGCCACTGCCGTTATCACCCACTAATGGCTTAGGCATGAAGGTAGCTGTTTTACCATAAGCATGTGCAACGTTATGAATAACATATTTAAGCTGCTGAACTTCATCTGCTTTTTTTACTAAAGTATTAAATCTTACGCCGATTTCACATTGACCCGCTGTTGCCACTTCATGATGATGAACTTCGGTAACTTGACCCATTTCTTCTAGCGTTAAACACATTGCGCTACGAATATCTTGTAATGAATCGACAGGAGGTACTGGAAAATAACCACCTTTTACACCTGGACGATGACCTTTGTTGCCATCTGGGTAAACCTTTTCAGTATTCCATGACGATTCATCAGAATCAATTTTGAAGAATGATCCTGACATATCAGTACCCCAACGAATGTCATCAAAGATGAAAAATTCATTTTCTGGACCAAAATAAGCCGTATCCGCGATACCCGTTGATTGCATGTACGCTTCAGCTCGATGAGCAACACTTCGAGGATCACGTTCATAACCCTGCATAGTAGCTGGTTCAATAATATCGCAACTGATGATGAGCGTTGTATCATCCATGAAAGGATCTAACACAGCAGTTGATGGATCTGGCATTAAAATCATGTCTGATTCATTGATACCCTTCCAACCCGCTACTGATGAGCCGTCAAACATATTACCTTCGGTAAAGGTATCTTCGTCAATACTATGAGCAGGGAAGGTAACGTGTTGTTCTTTACCACGAGTATCTGTAAAACGGAAATCCACAAACAGAACTTCCTCTTCTTTAATCATTTGAAGCACGTTTTCGACTGACATTAATTATTCTCCAATTTTAAATTACTATGCTTAGTACTTAAGTTAGTTACTGCAAGATTCGCTCATAAATTGAAAGCTAATTTAGTCGGCTTTCAATAACATTACATGTTAAACCGTTCAGTTAGATGTAAAGATTTCAGGTTATCCACCAACCTGTACGGTAATAGTGATTTCATCATTATTTTCTTGATGTCCCAAAATCGTGTGACCGTTAATCCTTGCCCATGCTGGAATATCACTTAATACACCTGGGTCGGTACAGATAACGCTCAATATATCACCGACAGCTAATTCTTTAACCTTATTTTGCGTTTTGATAACAGGCATTGGACACAACATACGTCTCGCATCTAGTTCATGCTGGCTCATACGTGCCAATCCTCATTTACTTGTTCTATGGACAGCGGTTTAATGCTCATTATCTTAACATCTTGACCTGGCACAGAGATATGTACTTTAACTTGCTCTGAATCACGTCCTTGCCCATAACGAGCAACAACGCCAGCGGCTAATTCATAATCATCAGTTTTAATATCACCATCAACCATCGTCAAAGGTCCATTATGACTAACAACTTGAATCGTCACGAATTGTTTGCGATAGCCTTCCAGATATTTACTCTCGCCTGCATCTCGCGCGATGATCAGTTTAAATTCTGGTTTAGGACGAATATGACGGCCGACTTTTAATAACATAATGTCGTCCATTTCATACTCTCGCGTCCCACGAGCATCCCATAAATCAACCAATTTATCAGAATAACTCTTATCCGTTAAAAAGCAACAACCTCCGGCAGGAGAGGCATAGTCTGTAAAACCATATTTCGCTGCTAATGCCATTTGAGGTTTGCGCGTGCGACCGCTGAAATCGTACATTTTATCGCGATCTATCCAGCCTTCTAATTCGGGCTTAGTGGCAGGTAAGTTTTTAGCACATAAAGGTCGCACTAAAATATCTTCAGCACCCGATTCTTTAGCAACAATCGGCATTGTTTGTTTGCGCTGCGACATAGGACGTTGACCGATTACTTCACCGGTAATAATGAAATCGAAGCCATCTTTACGATTATCTTGTATCCATTGCACTGCTCTACCTACCATAAATATCTTACAGTCTAAGCATGGATTCATATTGGCGCCATAGCCATGTTTTGGGTTGAGCAACACATCCTTGTATTCTTCAATAACATCGACGATATGTAGCTTGATACCTAATTGTTCTGCTGCCCATAATGCATTATTACGTTTTTGTTTATCTTTATCATGATTACGAATCGCATGGGTATGACCTTCAACACAAAATCCTGTGTAAAAGTTAATGCCTTCCACTTCTATACCTTGCTCTTGCATTACACGTACGGCTAAAAGAGAATCTAAACCACCTGAGATTAAAGCAATAGCCTTATGTTTTATTGTCATGCTGTTCCGCCAACGGTTAAACCATCAATTTTTAATGTTGGTTGGCCAACACCTACAGGAACAGTTTGACCTTCTTTACCACAATTACCTACACCACTATCTAGCTCTAAATCATTGGCAACCATACTGATTCGACTCATCACTTCTGGACCATTGCCAATTAGTGTCGCGCCTTTGACGGGATGCGTAATTTTGCCGTTTTCAATCAAATATACTTCACTCGTTGAAAACACAAACTTACCGGATGTAATATCAACTTGTCCGCCACCAAAATTAACGGCATAAATACCTTTTTTGACGGAGGCAATGACTTCTTCTGGCTCATGTTCACCAGGCAACATATAAGTATTAGTCATTCTAGGCATCGGTAAATGAGCATAAGACTCACGGCGACCGTTACCTGTACTACGACTTCCCATCAAACGTGCATTGTGTTTGTCTTGCATGTAACCGGTTAATCGACCGTTCTCAATTAAGGTCGTTTTTTCTGTTGGTACGCCTTCATCATCGATTGATAATGAACCTCTACGATCTTGCAAAGTGCCATCATCAACGATTGTGCATAATGGTGACGCCACCATCTCGCCCATTTTTCCAGAAAAAGCAGAACTAGCACGGCGATTAAAATCACCTTCTAAACCATGGCCTACGGCTTCATGTAGCAATACACCTGGCCAACCAGAAGCTAGTACGACTGTCATATTACCGGCTGGCGCATCTACTGCTTCTAAATTAACCAATGCTTGGCGAACCGCTTCTTTAGCATAATTTGTCGGCAAATCATTATCTTGAAAATATCGATAATCTAAACGTCGACCACCACCAGCACTGCCTCGTTCACGTCGTCCCTTGGACTCTACAATGACTGAAACATTCATCCGAATTAAAGGGCGAATATCAGCGGCAAACGTGCCATCACTGGCAGCAATCAGTACTGTATCTAAACCACCGGCCAAACTGACACTCACTTGAGTAACTCTTGGATCAGCAGCGCGCGCAGTAGCATCTGCTTGGTGTAACAAAGCGAGCTTTTGCTCAACACTCAACACAGCTAAAGGATCTGTTTCAGCATAAAATTTAGGTGCTACCGTACGTTTCCATGCTTGCACACTGCCATCACTACCTTGGCGGGAAATCGCGCGCGCCGCTTTTGCCGCATCTTGTAAAGCGGGTAGAATTAAATCATCGGAATAGGCAAAACCTGTTTTTTCGCCGCTACAGGCTCTAACACCCACACCTTGTTCAATATGGTAACCGCCATCTTTAATAATGCCATCTTCCAACAACCAGTTTTCTTGGCGTGATTGCTGAAAATAAAGATCCGCATAATCCACGCCACGGCCCATGGTTAGGGAGAGAGTCTGCTCTAAATTAGCCTCAACCAATCCAGCAGGCATTAGTAATTGTTGGCTTACTTGTTCGATTATTGAATATGTCATGAAGTTAGTTGCTTTACGGTACAAGGTTATAGATCATAACAGATCTATAACCTAGCGACTTTATTGGCATTTCAAAAGTCAATCAATCAGTGTAAGCAAAAAACCCATACAAAAAATTCTATATAAACTTGGGGCTGGCTCCCTTCGCATTTAGACTCAGCTCTCGCACCAAATTAGTGCTTAACGCACCACTTTGGATCATTTCTAAAGAGTCAACTTATCACTATCGTGTATTGCGTTAGCAAGGATATAACTTCAGTATCGATGGTCTGATTATTGCTTGTTATCTTATAAGCAGAAAATAATCGGAAACAGTCCTACAAAGATTATGAAAATTTAGACGTGACTGGGCTGTAAATTTAGAAAATTTAAGGTGAGAATTGATCAGCTTTAAATATAGTTTCAAAAACTAAAACGACTAAATCCATAAATCCAAATGACTAATTTATAGCAACTTACATTTATCGATATGTCGATTTCACTAAAGAAGTTATCATCGAATTATTAACTGAAAACTCCAAATTTAATTAACACTATTCATATAGTCGAGGAAAGAAACAATGAGTGGAAATGAATCACGCATTCAAGCAGTTCATCAAATAACAAACCGTGAAACAATGGTCGTTAAAACACCCAGACCTTTAGATGAAATCTGGGCAACGGATGTATTTAATTTGGCAAAGATGGAAGAATCGTTATCTAAGACTGCCTTTAAAGCTATCAAAAATACAGTAAAAACCGGTGCTCCACTTGATGGAGCAACCGCTGAAGTCGTTGCCGCTGCTATGAAAGTTTGGGCATTATCTAAAGGTGTCAAATTCTTCTCACACATTTTCTATCCGATGACTAACATCACTGCTGAGAAACACGATGGTTTCATCATTAGCGATTCAGAAGGCAAGGCAATTACTGAATTCTCTGGTAGCCTGTTAATTAAAGGTGAACCAGACGGCTCATCATTCCCTAACGGTAGTATTCGTATGACGAATGCTGCGCGTGGTTACACCGCGTGGGATCCCACTAGCCCTGTCTACATCATGCATACTGACAATGGCTCAACATTAATGATCCCAAGTGTTTTTATGTCATGGACTGGCGAAGCACTCGATAAGAAAATACCCTTACTACGCTCGATCGATGTAATGAATAAGGCTGGTAATAAAGTCTTATCATTGATGGGCGAAACCAACATCGCACCACTGAATTCAAGTTGTGGTGCTGAACAAGAATATTTCCTGGTCGATAGTAACTTTGCTAATAGTCGTCCTGATTTATTGTTAGCGGGTCGCACTCTGTTTGGCGCATCACCAGCAAAAGGTCAACAATTTGATGACCATTATTTTGGTACGATTCCAGCGCGCGTTCAAGTGTTCATGCAAGACTTTGAAGATCAGCTATATCGTTTAGGCATACCTGCTAAAACGCATCACAATGAAGTTGCACCAGGTCAGTTTGAAATTGCGCCTTATTTCGAAGCGGCCAATATAGCAGCCGATCATCAACAATTGATGATGACATTAATGAAAGCGACTGCTAAGAAACACGGCTTCTTGTGTTTACTCCACGAAAAGCCATTTGCTGGCATCAATGGTTCTGGTAAACACGTGAACTGGTCAGTCAGTAATGCGACTCAAGGTAACCTACTTGATCCAGGCAAAACACCGCATGATAATTTAAACTTTTTATTATTTTGTGGTGCGGTTATTCGAGGTGTTCACAAATTTGGACCCTTATTACGCGCCGTAATCGCTTCCGCTGCCAATGATCATCGTTTGGGTGCAAATGAAGCACCACCAGCAATTCTATCTGTCTATCTTGGCGAGCAACTTGAAAAAGTATTCCAAGATATTAAAGATGGTGTGATCACTAGCTCAAAATCTGGCGGCACCATGGATCTTGGTTTATCACAGATCCTCCATTTCGAACGTGATCCAGGTGATCGTAATCGTACATCACCATTTGCGTTTACAGGTAACCGTTTTGAATTCCGTGCGGTAGGTTCATCTCAATCGATATCAGGTCCGTTGGTAGCAATGAATACTATGTTAGCTGATTCATTAAACTGGATCGCTGACAAACTGGAAGCTGAATTAAATAAGGGCACTAAACAACCAGCTGCTGCAGTTGTTGTTCTTAAAGAGCTGATGGAGCTACATGGTAATGTACTATTTGGTGGTGATGGTTATTCACCAGAATGGCATGAAAAAGCAGTGTCTGAACGTGGCCTGCAAAACTTACCAACTACGGCAGATGCCTTACCTGCATTACTTGAACAGTCAGTCAAAACCTTATTTGAAAGTACTGGTGTGTTGTCCCCTATTGAACTTGCAAGTCGTTATGAAGTTTATGCAGAACAGTATATTTTATCTATTGAAGTAGAAGCTAAGCTTGTAATCGACATGGCTAAAACATTGATTTATCCAGCGGCTATTTCATATCTAGCAGAACTGTCAATTACTAGTTCGAGTATGGCGGAAATGGGCATTGAGCTTGATAAATCAATTGCTACGAAAGTAGCATTAGAATCAAATGCAATGTTAGCTGCGGTGGCTAAACTTAAAGAAGCGATTACGAAACATGACTTTGCTACAACAGAAGATCATATGCAACATTGTGCAAAAGCTATTCTGATATTAATGGCCGAAGTACGCTTACATGCTGATATATTAGAAACTGAAGTGGCTGACGAATTATGGCCGCTACCGAAGTATCAAGAAATGTTGTTTATTAAATAACCTGTTTGAAAGGCCGCTTAGTTATAAGCGGCCTTTTTTTTGTCCGTATGATGGATTTGTATTGTTGTTAATAAATGTTCACTAATCAATATATTGCTATCGAATCAAATCTCGTCAGTTAAAATTTTACTAATGATAAGTTAAGGATGTAAATCATCTAGTATCTGTCATTTCACTCAATCCTGTTTCAGTCAGCTTTATTTGGCTTTTTAATTATTCAAAGCTGACCCATACAGCATCAATATTCGCTGTATTACCATTAAGGTTTTGCAGGCTTATCGGTGGTTAGTTCAGGATCATCCCATGGCCCAGTAAGAAAATAATTATAACTGACCAAATTAACGATATTTTTATCAAACAAAGCGCCCGCTAATTTATCGACCAACAAGATGGCCGTACCCACACCCAAGCCTATTGGACCCCCGGCAACGGCGCCAGCGAGCGGTAAGGTGGATGAGACATTGGGCGTTATTGTTACCGTTTGATTATATTTTTGATTTATTAAATCAACTGGACCTACCATTTTGATGGTAGCTGAAGAGCCTTTCAATAAAAAATCATTCGTCACTGCTTGCCCATTAGCAAACTTAAATGATCCTTTTATCGAATCAAAATAAAAACCTTTTGAAAATAAATCATTGAAGTCCAATGTCAAACGTCTAGGTAAGGCAGAAATACTCATCAAACCAAATATACGTCCCGCTGCACCTGGTTCAACATCTTTTAGCCTGCCTTTACCTAAGGCGACTTTTAGTGAACCATTTAACATTTTTGTACTAACTGCTAATGGACTATCTGACCAAGTTAAGTCTGCCAACATATAAACATCTTTAGCATCTATCGCTTGTTGATATCCAAAACTTGCTAGTAACTTAGCTAAATCATCGCTATCCGCTTGCACTTTAAAATGTGATTGATCGCCGCTTGCAGTGTGTAGCCATTCACCTATCGGTATTATGGCACTGAACTCTTTAGATTTTAATGACCCTTTGTCTAAAAGCCATGCATCACCCTCTCGGTGTCCACGCCACTCTAACTTACCTAAAGCCATGTCATTAAGAACTAATGAACCAACGGCAAGATCCATACTCGGCCATAGGAATTTAGTCTGTGCATCGCTTACTTTTTGTGTATCGTCTAATTTTGGCAAAGACAGTGTTAATTTATCGAAATCAATCTTCAATGCTGTTTCACTATCAAAATCAGCAGGCCAATAGATCTGACCTTTTGATTGAGCACTATAAATATCTGCACGCCAACCTTGATCTTCTTTTTTAGCTGAGAGCGTAAAATCAGTAAACTGTTGATTAAAGCCCGACAATTTACCTACTGAAACACTCGTGTCATTCATGCTGGCAATAAAGGCGTTAGTTTGGCTATTATCAGCAACATACTGTTTGGACCAGTCAACCCATTTATCTAGAGATAATTCAGCTAATTCACCTCGGACTTTCACACCATGAGCTGGTAATTTTGCTCGTCCCTCACCCACATTAATTTCACCGCGCCATTGTTTGTCATCTGTGGCCAGAATGACATTAATCAACTTGCCATAGTCAACCTTATAAACAGGAATATTATCTTTTTGCGAAGTTGATGCATGAAAATTTCTCGTATCTTTGACATTTTTAGCAAACGGTTCGGGTAAATCGATTTTAATACCTTGTAAATCAGATTGAATAGAAGCATCGATATTAAATTCTCCTATCGATTTCTCTGAGATAGCAACTTCAACCTCGTAGGCAGTTTCACCTAATATAAATTTAGGTAGGGCATTAGGCCAGGTTTGATCTATTTGTTGTAATGATAATTGACTAGTTGCCGAAACGATTGTCGAATCATCTTTAGGTGACACATTAATATTAACGGGTGCATCAAGTAAAATCGCCTTGATATTGTTAGCCGTTACACCATCGTTAGAAAAATTCAATTTGCCATTAATCTTTGATATCGTCAGTTTTTGTAGCGATTTGCTTTGTAACTCACTATTAATAAAACTGACATATCCGGATGCTTTAGTTGCATCCTCATCTGCTAACGGCACCATTAGACTAAGTTGAATATTACTAAGACCTTTAGCATTTGCAACCTGAGCAACTTTGCCAAAACGCTGTTTTAATGGGCTATTTTGTAAAAATAATAAAGCATCAGCTGTAGTGCCTTTTAAACTACCTTCTACACGTAATATCGGCTCATCATCCACTAAGTTATTGATGGTCGTCGTCACATCCGTAAAGTTAAATCCTGCTATTTTGCCGGACTGCGTCTTAATAGTTAGATCATTTGCAATGGCTGTCACTAGCCCAGTAACACCGAATAAATCTGGCCATCCTGGCGCATAGTGTAGCTGCACATTCTCAGCCTGCAACGTCATATTGAATGAGCCTTTTTCAGGTTCAATATCGTAAGGGAAAGCGGATAAATCACCTTGTAATTCAATGCTACCATCAACAATACTACCTGCAACAAAAGCATTTTTTGACCATTTTTTAAAACTACTACTTAATATCTTTTGTGGCACATAAGCTTGCCAACGATTAACAATCACATCTTGCATAGTAATCTTCAGATCATTAGTTATGGTGCCATCACTTGCGTGTTGCACGCTACCATCAAGCTGAATCGTTAAGTCATCATTCCATAATCGTAAGGCGTTACTTTGTAATAGCCAAGATTGATCTTGTTGTTGGAAATTTAATTCTCCGGTGACTGAATCAAAAAACACCGCATCGTCTAACCAAGTTTCTGGATAAAATGTCACTTGATGACTATCTAACTTAAGGTTGGCAACGCCTTGTTGCCAATTAACTGATGCCGTTAATCCCGTTACACCCGGATATTCTTGCCACGGTAACATCGCGCCATCACGGATATTAAAGGCTAATTTTGTGACGCCCTGCTCTTCAGAATACTGTAAATTTAAACTATCGAGGTCACCGGCAGGTTGTTGCATTCTTATCATTTCAGGTGAAAAAGCACTTAAAGCTGCCACTGCTGTAATATCGCTTAATCGCAGATAGTCACTGGTGATTAACCAATCATTTTCTTGCTGTTTTTCAATGTTTAATTCTGTTGTCGGCCACGCAGTTCCATCTATCTTAAACTGCATATCATGACCAGATAGTTGCCATCCTTGTCCTCGCTGTTGCCAATCAATTTTAGCCATCAAATGATCAATCAACACCGGAGTATGAACCACACTTTTCTGTTTAGACACCAATACAGCCTGTGTTAGATCGATTGTTGTTTGAATAGCTTGTATAGTTTCGCCAACGCCACTTGCTGAAATATTCGCTGTTAATTCTCCACTTTGAAGCGCGAGATCTTGCCAAGTGAACAGTTGTGAAAAGGGTGCTAACATTAAGTGCTCAGCTTGAACCCGCCATTGCCAATCAATTGTTTTCAAGTCATCCGATTTTAGCAGTCCTTGTCCTGAAAACTCGACATGTGAACCTAATCTCGACGGTAATCGTGCTGAACCCGTTGTTGTCCATTTTTCAGCATGATGGACTAATTCGGCATTACTAACTTGGTATTGTCCTGACAAAGCATCATTTAGCTCGTCAATATAATTGATGGTGATTTCTTTTAATTGGAAGCGATTAAGAATATTCGCCCAGCTTAACCAATCTATTTCTATCAGAGCTGATTGAGGTGTTGAACTTAATCCTTGCAATTGAAACTGTCCAGTCAGATCACGGACGATGGTGGCGTTTAATCCTGATACCAACATATCGTTTAACACGGGTTCGCCACGCTGTAGGCTAGCGATCAAATCTAAACCTACATAAAGCGATTTAATACTAACTAATTCAGTTTTATTATCTTGTCTAAATACAGTAAGTGCTTCAACTTGTAATTTAGGCATCAGATCAACCCAGCTCAAGCCAGCGTTACCAATTTCAACGGGATAACCTAATTTATCACCAACCCAAACGGCAATTTCATCTTGGCGTTTATCTATCGCATCCCCAAGCCAATAAACTGCAGTCATCAGCAAGGTCAGCATTGTCGCCAGAATAATCAGCAAATAAGCAACTTGTTTACTTACGACATGTAAGCCGCGCAAAAAAACCGACATACTGTTTACATCAACACCACGTTAAATTGTTCACGACCATATTGTGCTTCGCACTGAAACAATATCGGTTTACCGATAAATTGTTCTAGCTCAGCCACATACGTTGAATCTTCAGCATTAAGACGATCAATTACATCTTGTGATGCCAAGACTAAAAACTGAGTTGTTTCATATTGTTTAGCTTCACGGATAATTTCGCGAAAAATTTCATAACATATTGATTCGGCACTTTTTGCATAACCCTTACCGTCACAGCACGGACATGGTTCACACAAAATATGACCCAAACTTTCACGAGTTCGTTTTCTAGTCATTTCGACTAAACCCAACTCAGATACCCCGCAAATATTATGCCGAGCCCGATCGGACGACATCGCCTTTTCAAACGCGCGTAACACTTGTTCTCGATGCTCTAATTCTTCCATATCTATGAAATCAATAATAATTATTCCGCCAAGATTACGCACTCGTAATTGACGGGCAATAGCATGAGCAGCTTCCAAATTAGTTTTAAATATAGTCTCTTCTAAATTTTTATGTCCTACAAAACCACCGGTATTAATATCCACTGTAGTCATCGCTTCCGTTTGATCAAAAATAATATAACCACCAGATTTAAGCGGTACTTTTCGCTCTAATGCTTTTGTTATTTCATCTTCGACACTAAACAAATCAAATAAGGGTCTGTCCCCTTTATAATGCTCTAAACGAGAAGCACATTCAGGCATAAAACCTTCAGAAAACTTAAGCGTCTTATCGAATGTTTCAGCTGAATCAATTCTGATACGTTCAATATCAGATGAAAATAAATCACGCAAAGCTCGCAGTGCTAGTGGTAAGTCCTCATATAAAGGCTCGCCACATTGTATTTTTGATTTACGTTCACCTAACTTAGCCCACAAGCGATGCAAAAAATCCAAGTCTGATAATAACTCAGCTTCTGTCACACCCTCAGCAGCGGTTCGTAAAATGTAGCCTCCGCTGCTTTGTTCAAGTTGTGAAACAAGACAAGACTTCAAACGGGCGCGTTCTTCTTCACCTTCAATTTTAAGAGAGACGCCAATACCTTGCGCTTCTGGCATATAAACAAGATAACGAGAAGAAACCGATAATTGCGTAGTTAATCGCGCCCCCTTCGTGCCCATAGGATCTTTAATAACTTGTACCAAAACTTCTTGGCCTTCACGTAATAATGACGTTATCGGTGGGACAACCATTTCTTGCAAATCACCAGTTTGCCCTTTGGGAATTGAAATATCTGAAGCATGTAAAAAAGCCGCTCGTGAAAAACCTATTTCAACAAAGGCTGCTTGCATGCCAGGCAAAACACGACACACTTTTCCCTTGTAAATATTACCTACTAAGCCCCGACTCTCAGTTCGTTCGATGAATATCTCTTGCAAAACACCATTGTCTACTACGGCAACGCGGGTTTCGTTGGGTGTAACGTTGATTAAAATTTCGCTGCTCATTCCGTTTGCCCAGTTATATGTTGTAACAACAGTCCCGTTTCGCGTAACGGTAATCCCATAATAGCGGAATAGCTGCCTAATATTTGGTCAATAAATAAAGCGCCTAAGCCCTGTACAGCATAAGCTCCCGCTTTATCAGTACCTTCTTGTGTTGTGATGTACCATTCGATATCAGATTCAGTCATAGTGGCAAACGTTACCTGACTGATATTTAATTCACATCTAATCTGTGTAGCTGTAACCAATGCGACCGCCGTCATTACCTGATGTGTACGTCCCGATATTTGCTGCAACATCGCTTTTGCATCAGCATCATTAACGGGTTTACCAAAGATTGTGTCCGTTAAGACCACTGAAGTGTCAGAACCAAATACTGGTCGTTTATTTGACTCTGTTAACGTATCCCAGCCAGCTTGCGCTTTAGCGATTGCCACTCGTTTCACATAGTCAACGGGGGGTTCATTATCCAAACGACCTTCATCAACATCCACCGCTAACACCGAGAAACTGACCCCGATTTGAGTCAATAGTTCACGTCGTCTAGGTGAATTCGAAGCTAGATATATTTGAGGAAAGTTCATGCGCGATGGTACGGATGATTATTTAACACAGTCCAAGCGCGATATAACTGCTCAGATAGTACAATTCGAACCAAAGGATGCGGCAACGTTAACGCAGATAATGACCAGCGTTGATTTGCTCGTTGTAAACATTCATCTATTAAGCCATCTGGCCCACCCACGATTAACGACACATCTCGTCCATCTGACATCCAACTTTTAAGTTGTTCCGCAAGTTCTTCCGTGCGCCAAGATTTACCTTGAACATCTAAAGCTACAACATGATGACTATCTGGAATAGCCGCTAAAAGTCGCTCACCTTCTTCGCGCATCCATTGTTGTGGACTACCACTTTTTCCTCGTTTTGCCGGCGTAATCTCAAGCAGTTGTAAGCTACATTCTCGCGGCATACGTTTAGCATATTCTTGATAACCTTCGGTTACCCATGCTGGCATTTTGGTGCCTACTGCCAGCAGGTTTAACTTCATTTATCTTCTGCCGTCACCTGAGCTTCAACATCTGTTTTAGCAGGAACGCTCCACAATTTTTCTAAGGTATAAGTAGCGCGGGTTTCTGGCGTCATTATATGAACGATCACATCTCCTAAATCCACTAATGCCCACTCGCCAATGTCTTCGCCTTCCATTCCTAAAGGCGTAACGCCCGCCGCTTTGGCTTGTACATTGACTTCATTTGCTAATGCTTTAACTTGGCGCGTTGATTTACCGGTTGCAATAATCATGAAATCAGTGAAATCAGTCATTGCTGTCACATCCAGTATTTGAATGTCTTCTGCTTTAATATCTTCTAGGGCATCAACCACTAGTAATTTTAATTCTTTAGCCTGCATGGGGCTCTCCGTTGTATATAATCAGAGTAGTTTAACATTAAGAAACATGTTAAAGCGCTAAAGACTTTCATAGAGCTGAACATAAGTTTCGGCACTCTGTTGCCAGCTGTAATTCTGCTCCATGGCCGTTATGGTCATTTTTCGCCAAATGCGCGGCCGTTGAAATAAATCAAGCGCACGATAAATCGTTTGTTCCAATGCCTCTGCGCTACTTTGCTCAAACTTAAAGCCTGTTGCGATTCCATTTCTACGGTTATTTTCACTGGCATCTACCACGGTATCTGCTAATCCTCCAGTATTACGCACTATCGGCAAAGTGCCATAACGCAGACTATATAGTTGATTCAAGCCGCAGGGTTCAAAACGTGAGGGCATTAAAAAGACATCGGCTCCCGCTTCAATTTGATGTGCCAGTGCTTCGTCATAGCCAATATCAACACCAACCTTATCAGGGAAGCGCGCTCGTAATATGCGCAAGTCCTGCTCATACTCGGCCGCACCGCTACCTAAGCAGACTAGTTGAACATTAGCACCAGATTCCAGTAAATTTTTCACGGCCTCAAGTGTCAAATCAATGCCTTTTTGTGATACTAAACGACTGATTAAGCCCATCAGCAATAGATTTTCTTGTTCGGGTAAACCAAAATATCGTTGCAGACTTGATTTATTGATAGATTTATTACGAATATTTTTGATTGAATATGTTTTTGTGAGATAACAATCTGTTTTTGGATCCCATTCATTGTTATCGATACCGTTAAGGATCCCAGATAAACGTCCTTGTTTTGCACGAAGTGCCAACAGACCTTCTAATCCGTAACCAAATTCATAACGACAAATTTCTTGGGCATAAGTCGGGCTAACTGTAGTAATGTGATCGGCATAAATCAATCCGCCTTTTATCATTGACAATAAACCATAAAATTCTAGGCCATCACTTTGCCAAAATTTTTCTGGCAAATCTAAAGCTTCAAAAATCTCACGTGAAAACAAACCTTGGTAGGCAAGATTATGAATAGTAAAAATCGTGACTGGACGATTAGGTAAGTCAGCAATTAATGCAGGTGCCAAAGCCGTTTGCCAATCACTACAATGTAAAACATCAGGTTGCCAATCCAAGCCTGCCTCATTCATCGCCAATGCTGCCACAGCCCTTGAAAATAAGGTAAACCGCGCAGCATTATCTTCCCAATCCTCACCGTTTGGCATGCTATAGGGTCCACCTTCACGATCAAAATGTGTTGGTGAATGTACCAACCACAGCTTAACGTCCGTTCCCGGTAATGTTGACTGTAGGATCTCAATCGGCAAATGAAAGCCATCCAATTTAATAGTCGCGATAGTGTGGATTTTATCGAGTTGTTCCAAACACTTACGATATGCTGGCATAATAATACGTATATCGTGTCCTAACTGACGAAGTGCTGTCGGCAAACTACCCGATACATCTGCTAAGCCGCCAGTCTTAATGAGAGGATGAACTTCACTACTCGAAAAAAGAATTTTTCGCACACAGGGCTCCTAAAAATTGTACAATTATCCGATTATATACGGTCTTGGGCGTCAGCACAGCCCGCAACGGGAGATTACATGAAACCTTGTACAATCATTATTTTCGGCGCCACCGGCGATTTATCTAAAAAGAAACTCTTACCTGCGTTATATCATTTAAATCTTGAAAATCGCTTAACTCAAGAAACCAAAGTTATCTGTATGGGCCGTCAAGAAATGGCTCAAGATGAATGGAAAACGCTAGTCCGTGAATATGTTTCTGCAAAAGCACGTGATGGTATTAAGGATGATGCTTTAGAAGACTTTCTTTCTAAGATAAGCTATTTCCAAAATGACATTAATGATGCGGCATCATATAAAGACCTAGAAAAATTATTAGCTGATCCTGCTGAAAACTTTTCACCTAATATCGTGTTTTACTTATCTATTAGCCCATCATTATTTGGCGTCGTAGGCGATCAACTTGCTGCAGTAGGTTTAAATAAAGAAGATAAAGGCTGGCGTCATCTGGTCGTTGAAAAACCTTTTGGCTATGATCAAAAAAGTGCCGCTAAACTTGAAGCGATTTTGCGTCAAAACTTTACTGAAAAACAAACCTATCGCATTGATCACTATCTTGGTAAAAGCACCGTTCAAAATATCTTTGTATTCCGTTTCGCTAATTTATTGCTAGAACCATTATGGAACCGTAACTATATTGATCACATTCAAATTACCCATGCCGAACAACAAGGTGTTGGTGGTCGTGCTGGTTATTATGATGGTTCTGGTGCGATGCGCGACATGATCCAAAGCCATTTATTACAAGTGATGACATTGATTGCGATGGAACCACCAGCAGATTTAAATGATGAATCACTGCGTGACGAAAAAGTAAAAGTATTGAAAGCACTTCGCCCAATTACAGAAGATATGGTTGATAACCATGCATTTCGTGGTCAATATTCTGCAGGTGTTGTTAATGGCGATAAAATAAAAGGTTATCTTGAAGAAGATGACGCACCTGACGATAGCGTGACTGAAACCTATGCCGCAGTGAAGCTTTACATCGATAACTGGCGCTGGCGTGATGTGCCATTTTACCTACGCACTGGTAAATGCATGCCTGAATCTAAAGCGATGATTGCTATTCGATTCAAAAAACCACCGTTGGAGTTATTTAAAGGTACTGAGATTGGGAACAGTCACGCCAATTGGATAACGATGGGTTTACAACCTGACAATACTTTACGTATTGAATTACAGGTTAAAAAACCCGGTCTAGAAATCAGTGCTCATACCATCGGCTTAGAAACAGTTGAAAATGAAGATGAACAACACAAATTAGATGCCTATGAAGCGATGATTCTCAATGCGATTTTAGGCGAACGGTCATTATTTTTACGTTCTGATGAAGTTGATCTAGCATGGAAAGCGGTTGATCCTATCATTGAAAAATGGAGCAAACAGAAAGATTTTGTTCAGAAATACGCCGCAGGCACATGGGGACCAGAAGAAGTAAGCAAAATCTTCGATGACCCATGTCATCAGTGGCGTAACAACGTTTAAACCAAATCATACTTGGTAACAAAAAAGCCGGAATCGTATTTCGGCTTTTTTATAACTGTAATTCTTGGAATGAAAAATTACTTTAAAACAAGATAGTCTGCAGCGGATTCGTTTGGTTCAAGTGCTGGTACATAACCCAAGCAAGGCGCCCAAATACGTTGTGTTAGCGTTTCGACAATTTCAGTTGATTCCGAATTACGTCCAAAATTATTGGCGACCCAAGCATGCAGCTTTAAGCCTGTCGACTCGATTGCTTTAACCGTCAATAAGGCATGATTAATACAGCCTAAACGTATATCCACTACTAGAATAACCGGCAAATTTAACTGTACTGCTAAATCTGCTATTGTTTCTGTATGATTAATCGGCACTAACCAACCACCAGCGCCTTCAACAACTACTGCATCGCTTTGCTGTTGTATAAGATCGTAGTTGTGTTTAATTAGAGCCAACTCAATAGTGGTATCAACTTGTTCAGCAGCAATATGAGGTGCAATAGCAGGCGCAAAAGCATACGGATTAATCAGTTCATAAGGTAAATCTACATTCGCTTGCCGGATCAGTTGCAGTGCATCATCATTTCGTAAACCGTTAGTCGTCATTTCACAACCGCTGGCGATAGGTTTCATAGCAGCCACACGTTGATGTTGTCGTTGTAAAAGTTCAATTAATGCAACGCTGATTCGTGTCTTGCCAACATGGGTATCAGTGCCTGTTACAAACACACTATTCATACTGCCTTCCTACGCTGTATTTGGCTAATGGGGATCCGAATCTCTCCCTCCAGCTTTTGCTGCTTAAGTTGCCCACCCCACGCATGGCCATAGACCACTTCATAGGTTGCAGGTAATAAATTATCACGTCGAAACTGCTCATAAGCATCAGCAACATGTTTGATCGTATCTTTTCCGGTTAAACCTTTACGACGGCCTGAGTTCACATTACGAGCACCTAGGATTTTTAAGTCTTTCATCAATGCCATCGCAGTGTCATAGGTCAGTGTATAACGATCAGTATCTAAAACAGGCTCAGCTAGCCCTGCCGCCATCATTGCTTCACCGACATCGTGCATATCGTAAAACATATTCACATGCGGATAATCATCTACTTTCGCCCAAGATTGGCGTAATTCTCGTAACGTATCTGGGCCCAATGTGGTAAACATCAACAAGCCATCTGGTCTTAATATTCGCTGAATTTCAGCGAAGCTGATTCTAGGATCACACCATTGCAATGCCAAGTTAGCAAACACCAAATCGACGCTATTATCAGCCAGTGGTAACAGTTCTGCATCACCCGCTAAATAATAAGGTCTCTTAGCGAAGGACAGCCAACGCTTAATACCAGTTGCTTTCTGGTAATGTTGACGCGCTTGTTGCAACATCGCAGGTGCAATATCCAATGCCAACAACTGAGCTTCGGGATACCGTTTGGCTAATAAGTTTAGATTTCTGCCAGTACCAACACCCAAATCCAATATACATTTGGGTTGAAGGGTCACTAATGACAAACGATCTAATAACTCATCGCCTGTCTGACGTTGCAAAACCGCAACATCATCATATTTTGCAGCCGCATTACCAAATGAACGGGCAACTAGATTTTTGTTAGGTAATTCATTATTCATTAATAAAAAGTTCTATCGCCTGCAAGCATTCTGTTGTCTGAGAAATAAAGGGCGCGTGGCCTGCCCCTGTCAATAATATTGTTTGTACATTGCTGGTCATTTGCTCGATCACATCTAGCATTTCACTCGGAATTAATGTGTCGCAATCACCTAGAACCATCAGTATAGGACATTTAAGCATGGCTAATTCTGCACGTAGATCGGTCGATATCAGCAAAAATAATCCTGCTTGTAGCGCTTCTGCCACGGGTGGTTTTTCAATAGCAACCTGAGCAGCTAATTGTCTAATTGTGTCGCGACTATGAACGGAACCACGTGCTTGCAATAATAAAAACCGGTGCAACGTTTCAGCTGGATTATCATCTAAATTATTCGCAAAATCTTGGAATACTTCAGGCTCAATAGCACAAGTCCAATCTGGTTTTTTTACAAAACATGGCGTTGAGGCTAATAACACTAATTTGTTCACTCGCTCTGGAAACTGTTTAGCAAAGGCAATACTGATTAGCCCACCCAATGACCAGCCTAACCAGCGGGCTGATTTGGGAAGTTCACTAGCAAGATCGGCCAGTAAAACATCAAGATCTAAACCATGCTCCTCCCACTCACTCTGGCCATGACCAGGTAAATCAACTAAATGTAAGGTGAATTTTTCAGCTAGCAATTCAGCCAAATCATGCCAAACTGCACTGTGCATACCCCAACCATGCACCATCACTAAGTCAGGACCGCTTCCCATTTTTTTAATGTGCATAATTTACTCGATTGATGTGTGGGTAGTCTTTACTATCATTAATCAAGACTCAAAAAAAACCGGATTTTCAAGCGACACCAACTTCAGCCAAAGCATCTAACAATTGTTTGACCTGCTGCTCGTTATGATTAGCGGAAAAGGTGATACGCAGTCGAGTTGATCCTTCCGGCACTGTCGGCGGTCTAATGACACCGACCAACAACCCTTTTTCTTCTAGCGCTTTTCCGATTTTTATCGCCTGTCTTTCATCACCAATTAATACTGGCTGAATAGCGGTGAATGAAGACATCAGTTGCAAACCTAAGGACTTGGCACCTGTTCTAAATTGCTTAATTAAAGATGTTAATTTTTCACGTCGCCAGTTTTCTTGTTGTACCAGTTTTAAACTCGCTAAGGTCGCCGCAGCAATTGCGGGTGGTTGAGCAGTCGTATAAACATAAGTTCGCGCTTGTTGAATCAAGGTTTCGATCACCACTTCATCAGCAGCAACAAAGGCACCTGCCGTACCAAACGCTTTGCCAAATGTACCCATTTGTATTGGCATATCAGTTTGATGTATATGGAAATGTTCAACACTTCCTCGGCCCGTTGCACCCAACACACCAAAACCATGTGCATCATCAATAAACACTGCACTATTGTGTGATTTTGCTAAGGACATTATTTCAGGTAAAGGCGCTAAATCACCATCCATACTGAACACGCCATCGCTGATAATAAGTCGATTATTCGTTTGTTCAGATTGCTGCAATCGCATTGTCAACGCCGTCATATCAGCGTGAAGATATCGCAACTGCTCAGCTGTCGATAATCGTCCGCCATCTAGAAGTGACGCATGATTGAGTTTATCTTGTAGTATAACGTCGCCACGGCCCATCAAACCATCAATAACGCCCATATTGGCTTGATAGCCCGATGAAAAAAGTAACACACGTTGCTGACCCGTAAAGTCAGCTAATGCTTCTTCTAATTGTTGATGGTAGCGACTATGGCCAGTTAATAGATGGGCAGCACCTGCTCCAACACCTTCTTGTTCAACCGCCTCAATAAAGGCTTTCTTTAAGGTGGAATGATTGGCTAATCCAAGGTAATCATTACTGCAAAACGATAATAGCTTTTTACCGTCAACCACCACATTAACACCTTGTTGACCAAGACGGACGCGTGGCTGACGATATCTTCCTGCCGCTTTACGTTCAGCTAAGTTTTCAGCTAATTGTATTGACCAAGGCACACTTGCCATTTAGTGACTGCAGGTATCCTGTACAGGCGCATTGTGTTGACCTGACAAAGTGGTAATGCCTAAACGATTGAATAATTGTTGATCATGAATCGTATTAGGATTATTCGTGGTCAGCAATTTATCACCATAAAAGATTGAATTTGCGCCAGCAAGAAAACACATTGCTTGCAGTTCATCACTCATGCTTTCACGTCCAGCAGATAAACGCACATACGATTCTGGCATCATCAATCGTGCTACGGCTATCGTGCGTACAAATTCTAATTGATCAATATCATCATGATTTGCTAAAGGCGTACCTTCGACTTTAACCAATAGATTGATAGGCACACTTTCAGGATGACTCGGTAAATTAGCAAGGCTCAGTAATAAGCCTGCTCGATCGCGTCGACTCTCACCTAGGCCAACAATACCACCACTACACACGTGAATATTGGCATTGCGTACATAATTCAAGGTATCTAAACGATCTTGATAGGTACGGGTACTGATAATGTCACCATAAAATTCTGGCGAAGTATCTAGATTATGATTGTAATAATCTAAACCTGCTGCTTTTAAACGTACAGCTTGATGTTCTTCTAACATGCCTAAAGTCACACAAGTTTCCAAACCTAACTCTTTTACGCCACTGACCATATCAGCAACACGTTCAAGATCACGGTCTTTCAAATTACGCCATGCAGCGCCCATACAAAAACGACTTGCGCCAGTTGCTTTTGCTGCAGCAGCATTTTCTAGTACTTTATCAAGCGGCATTAAAGGTTCAGCTTTTACCGCTGATTCATGATGTGCACTTTGGGGACAATAACCACAATCTTCGGCACAACCACCGGTTTTGATACTTAACAAGGTACTCACTTGCACTGAGTTAGGATCAAAATGCTCACGGTGAATCGTTTGAGCTTGGTACATAAGATCAGAAAAAGGTAAGTCATAAAGTGCTTCGACTTCTTCGGCTCGCCAATCATGGCGTAATGATTTATCTGTATTTAAGCTAGTTTCAGGCATAATATTACTTCATTAGATTTAAAAGGATTAAGTCTTGATGGCAAGGGAATTTTTATCTGTAATGCCACATCGATTTTGGCAATTATACAGCAAACTGATGCCAATACCGTGCAGGCTTTGTGGCAAGATGAGTCAATATCGAGCGATTTGTCAGGCTTGCCTGCAAAATTTACCTTCATTGGGCGATGTTTGCCCGCGTTGCGCGTCACCAATTAAAAATGGCTATCTATGTGGTCACTGTCTTAATCAACCACCTGAACAAGATTTAAGTTTTAGTTTATTGCCTTATATTGATCCTGTTAAGCGGTTAATTGCTGATTTAAAATATCATGACAAAGTTTTTCTTAGCCCATTTTTTGCACAATTAATGGCCGATAAATTACATGATCGACTGCTGCCAGATCTGCTTATCCCTATTCCCTTACATCCTAATCGTATAAGACAGCGTGGCTACAACCAAGCATTTGAATTAGCCAAAGCCTTATCGACGCGGTTAGGCATTCGCACCAGTAATGATTATTTAATCAGAACTATAGACACTCAATCTCAAGCTGCTATTCCTTTTAAAGCCCGCAAAAAGAATATTCAACATGCCTTCAAATCTGTTCAGACTAAAGTACCATCACACATTGCCATTATTGATGATGTACTCACCACAGGCCATACCGCCAATGCCGCAGCGAAACAACTACGCAAAGCGGGGGCAACTACGATAGAGATATGGACAATAGCGCGCGCAATAAGACATTATTAAGAATTTCACGACATACTACCTCCTTCACAAGGCATTTTAATGTCATCACAAACTGAATTTTTACAAAATAAATTGGATGCGTTACTTACTATTGCTAGTCATAATGAGCAAAAACAAACACATTTTCAAGAATATGAATTGAGTTTATTGAATAGTTCGGGATTATTTGAACTATTGACAATTTTATTGGATGATCACCAGACGCAATTTCAACTCACAGAAGTTGCGCTAATCTTGCTTGATCCTGAATACGAATTTCAGCGGCTATTAGATTCACATACTCTCCCTAGCTCATGGCAAGATCGCTTGTTATTTGCTGATAGTGAGCAATCCCTTCATCAAGGTTACAAAGTACCGTATCGTACCCGTTTATCTGAATATATTCCCCAGCAGCACCAAGCATTATTTTCCAATAATAATACGCTACGCTCAGTGGCAATATTGCCGTTAATTCGCCAACATAAAATAATCGGTAGTTTAAATTTAGGTAGCCGCCAAGTAGATAGATTTCAATCTGGTATAGGCACTCAATTTTTGCAACATTTAACCGCCGTAATTTCAGCGTGTCTTGACAATGCACGTTTGCAAGAAAGCATTAAACAACTCGGCTTACGAGATCCACTGACTGGGGTTAATAATCGTCGCTTTTTTGATCAACGCATTATCGAAGAAACCGCTTTAGCACAACGCAATAATACGTCATTATCGTGTTTATTTATCGATCTTGATCATTTCAAGTCTATCAATGATAAACACGGACATCAAGCGGGTGATAATGTATTAAAACAAGCGGCAAAAATATTTACTGACATCATGCGTACCAGTGACATTCTGGCACGTTATGGCGGTGAAGAGTTCGTAATTTTATTGACTAATACCCCACTCCAAACCGCCTATGACATTGCTGAAAGGATCCGTAAAATCATTGCCAGTTATGATTTCAAAATCTCGTCTTCACACTCATTAACATTAAACATAACACTTTCTATTGGAATTGCAGTACTAGATGACAGCAAGCTAATTACCACAAGCCAGCGGTTAATTAAAGCCGCCGATGAAGCAGTATATGATGCCAAAATAAGTGGTCGAAATCGAGTTCATTACACCATTTAAAATATTTGATATCTCAATAAAATTTATAGAAAAACTGGCTTATAAATGATTGTACCGGAGCGTTAATGGATAATCGTATCAAAGCGTTGATTGATCAAATCAAGCAACTAGAGGAAGATTCAAGCCAAGAAATTCATCAACATGAAGACACGATGTTGTTCCATTTAAAAGGTAACAGAATTGAGTTTGAATAAGGTATTAAAGAAGCACATCGTAAATTAAAAACAGGTACTATCCAGTAGTTTTTTGGTGTACGACCAATCAATATTATTACTGCTCCCGTTATTTATGGGATGATCATTCCATTTCTTATCATTGACTTAACTATCAGCTTTTACCAACTGAGTTGCTTCCCAATTTACAAGATCACTAGAGTACGGCGCGCTGATTACATCGTGTTTGATCGACATCACTTAGCCTATCTCAATATTTTCGAGAAATTTCATTGCGCCTACTGTGCCTATGCCAACGAACTCGTTGCTTATATCAGCGAGATTTTAGCGCGAACAGAACTCTATTTTTGTCCCATCAAACACACTCGAAAAGTACTCGTTCCACATTGTCATTATTATCGATTTATTAACTATGGTGATGCCGGTGGTTATCCTGATAAATTAGAAGCGTTTCGTAAAAAATTAGCGAAGGAGACTAACGAATAATAATGGCGCTCGGATGTTGTATCAATATCGAATAATGATCTTTATTTTTTGATGCCCAACCACGAACTTCCAAAGGCTTAGATAAATAGCTTTTCAATTCAGGAAACAACGCTAAATTTGCTATCGCAATCCGCACATCCACTTTGTCATTCAATACTAGACGAATATATTTACGACTACGTTTTATCTTTTTGGGTGTGGCTAAAAAGCGCTGCCAACCCACTATCTTTTTAGGTAAATGATCAACGGATATCGGTTTATAGTCAGCCATCGACCAAATACCTTTGGCTTTTTTTTGTGCAGATAATTCAGCGCGTTTAAATTCAGCTGCATAACTTATATTGGGCGGGATAATAGTGAGTGTTGCTAAACCTGCTTCAATAATTTCTTTGTTAATATGTTCGCCATTAGCTAAAAATATATGTGCTAAAAGTCGTTTATATTTATCACGCTTTTGTGCATCAAATTCTAAATAAACTTCGCCGGTTTTTAATTTTTCTTGCAACCACTTTTTAGCTGTTTGACCACCCGCTTCGCCTTGACGATAATGGCTTTCAATCTCAGGCGTATTAATGCCTAATAATCTCACACGTTCACCATTTTTCAAAGTGATAGTATCACCATCATAAACTTTGGCGACATAATGCTTATAACGATAGCTTGCAACTTTAGGATTAATGCGCGTGGCATTAATCGAAGGTTTATCTGAAAAACTTAAATTGCCTGAATTATCTTGTTGACGATAAATATCAGCCGTCGAAAAATTAGCCTGCAAAAGCAGGCTAAAGACTATCAAAATATGTGTTATTTGTTTTATCAAAAAATCATCTCAAATTATCGGATTAATAATATTTAATCGTTTTAGATACCGAATCCACCAGATAAATTAACAAAAAGCTAAATAGGCCTTTTCAGCTATTGCTCGCATTCAATTCTATCGACGATCGGCTCGATCATCTAAGTGCATAATCAAGCACAATACCCAAAAATATAACGGCTCCAACCCAATTGTTATTTAAAAAAGCGATCAAGCAATTAGTTGCTTGTTTATTCTTGGCTACACGTTGCTGATAAATTGACAACAATCCTGCAACAAACAACCCAGCATAATAACTAATAGTCATCTCTAATTGATTACCGACAAGCACCATTACCAGCAAGAAACTCAGCTGCAAAATACCAATTATGACCAGATCATCATCACCAAATAATATAGCGGTTGACTTCATACCTGCGAGCAAATCATCTTCCCGATCAGCCATAGCATAGAAGGTATCATAAGCCGTGGTCCATAAAATATTTGCTAAAAACAATAACCATGCAATGGTTGGCACTGCGTTAGTTTGTGCCGCGAAGGCCATTGGAATTGCCCAGCCAAATGCCATACCAAGGAATATCTGTGGCAAATATGTATAACGCTTCATAAAAGGATAAAGAGCGGCTAAGAAAAGCGCCCCAAAAGACAGCCATATCGTCAATACATTCAGTTGTACGACCAGAATAAAAGCCAACAAACCCAAACCAGAAAACAATATTAAAGCCTGCTTAGCCGTTACATCACCCTTTATTAATGGTCTATTCTTGGTTCTCGCTACCATACCGTCAACATTTCGATCAGCGTAATCATTGATGACGCAGCCCGCGCTACGCATGATAATTACGCCCAATACAAATATACATAACAAAGCAACATCGGGCATGCCTTCCGCTGCTATCCACAATGCTGATAGTGTTGGCCACAACAGTAATAAACTGCCTATCGGTTTATTTAAACGCATTAATTCGATATATGGCCATAATGTTTTTTTCATAGCACCCAAGTGATTAATCCTTTATTAAAGCCGGCAAAAATATCTCATTCACCAATATTTGTTTATCGCTTATATAAAAATGTGAACGTCTTCCCCAAAGGCATTCTGGGCGGAATGATTCTTCCAGCAACGCCATTTCATATAGCCATTGTCCAGGTTTCAAACAAGCGATTTGAATCGAGCCTCTTTTTACGGATGGATCGGTGAAGAGTAGATCGCCTAATGGTCTATTGCCTAAACTATTAAAACGTTGTTTCATTGCCTGAAAAGTATTTAATGGAATAACTGTTCTTGCGTATACATTAGCTTGCTCGCCATTCATCAATCGCACTTCTCGCTGATAAGCCATTTCCGTCAAAGGAATATTTAGTGATAAACATTCATCAGGCAATGGTTTCATCCAATGCGTGCTTAAAATCTGAACAGAAAAATCGTTTTTATTATGCGCTCGTAAACGTTGTGTTAAAGATCCAGAATCCGTTAACCATGAAATTAATTCTGCTGGCATTAACCGACGTTGTGGTCTATGCCATCGTGTCCAAGATTTCATTATACGTGTCCAAGTTCTAATTTTTGGCCAAACCAACGGTAAATAAGTGCATCTACATTGTTTGGCGTGGTGTATAGAAACTGGTCGGCTGCTTCAGACATCACTTCTAGCAAGTCTTGATCGGTTTCTAAATTAGCGACTCGAAATTGCGGTAAACCAGTTTGTCTTGTGCCCAATAATTCACCTGGACCACGTAGTTCTAAATCACGTTGTGCAATGACAAAACCATCATTGGTATCACGCAAACAACTTAATCGCGCCTGACCATTTTTAGACAAAGGTGAGTGATACATCAAAACACAATGGCTTTGTACCTTGCCTCGCCCTACTCGACCACGTAATTGATGTAATTGTGCCAAACCCAAACGTTCGGCGTTTTCAATAATCATCAAACTAGCATTAGGCACATCTACGCCCACTTCAATCACCGTAGTTGCCACCAATAAATCTATTTCACCGGCTTTAAACTTCTGCATTACTACTTCTTTTTCAGCAGACTTCATACGACCATGAACCAAAGCGACCTTTAAGTCGGGTAACGCATCTTGTAGTTCTGTGGCGGCATCTTCTGCCGCCTGACATTGTAAATGCTCTGATTCTTCAATTAATGTGCACACCCAATAAACCTGACGTTTTTCTCGGCAAGCAAGATGAACACGTTCAACAATATCTCCCCTACGCGAATTTGGAACAACAACCGTCGTGACCGGCGATCGACCAGGTGGTAGCTCATCAATCACCGATACATTTAAATCGGCATAGGCAGTCATTGCTAAAGTGCGTGGAATTGGCGTGGCAGTCATCACTAATTGATGGGGATAACTTTCACTGCCGCGACCTTTATCTCGTAAAGCTAAGCGTTGATGGACACCAAACCGATGTTGTTCATCAATGACCACTAAACCTAAATTACTAAATACCACTTCATCTTGAAATAAAGCATGTGTGCCAACGGCCACACGAATTTCACCCGCACTAAGCGCCGCCAATACTTCTCGTCGTTGACTAGCTGTTTGTTTACCTGCGCACCATCCCACCGTCATGCCTAGCGGTTCTAACCATAATTTAAATGTCTGTAAATGTTGTTCTGCTAACAATTCCGTCGGTGCCATCATCACCGCTTGATAACCTGCTGAAACTGCTTCAATCACTGCCATTGCAGCGACGACAGTTTTACCTGAACCTACATCTCCTTGTACTAAACGTTGCATCGGAATGTCTTGGCTAATATCAGCCAAAATTTCCTTCACAACCCGTTGCTGGGCGTTAGTTAATGGAAAAGGAAGTGCCTTTAATAAAGCTTGTCGATGTTTACTATCGCCCTTTAATATTGGCGCAGAATGGTGCTGCATTGTCGCTCGTACTTGGCGCATACTTATTTGCTGGGCTAATAACTCTTCATACGCTAAACGACGTTGAGTAGGATGCTGTCTGTTTAATAATTGTTGCACGTTAACATCTGGCGGTGGTCGATGAACAAAGCGTAATGCCTCGACTAATGAATAATCAGCAACTGGATGCAAACGAACCGAATCCGTTAATAATTCTGGCAAACTATCATTATCTAAACACGCTAAAGCTTGGTCGATCAATTTACGAAAACTAAGTTGATGAAGCCCTTCCGTCGTCGGATAAATAGGTGTTAATTCAGCTTCAACCGCAACTATTTTATCTGCTGGGATAATTTGATATTCAGGATGCACCATTTCCAACGATGAAGGACCGCTCCGTGCTTCACCAAAACAACGTATTCGAGTACCTTCTGCTAATTGAGATAATTGACTGTTGGAAAAGTGAAAAAAGCGTAAGACTATAGAGCCTGTACCATCGTCAATATGACACAATAAAGAACGCCGACGACCCATTTTTATTTGGCTCAATCTAATAGTTCCTTCTACCAAGCCCTCTTGTTGAGCTCGAAGGGAGCCCATAGGTAATAAACGAGTGCGATCTTGATATCTTAATGGTAAGTGAAACAGCAGATCTTGGATCGCGGTGATGTCGAGTTTACTTAAACGCTCAGCAACTTTATCGCCTACGCCTTTTAGTTGGACGACAGATTGCGATAAGGCCACCGTTTTTACCACAACCTGTTAATTCCTTACGCTTTAATTGTAAAACTACGCACCAAGATGCAAAATTGCATCCATTTCAACGGGCACATCTTTTGGCAATGCAGCGACGCCAATTGCAGCACGAGCAGGATAAGGCTGCACAAAATACTCCGCCATAATTTCATTCACAGTGCCAAAATGACTCAAGTCAGTTAAGAAGATATTTAATTTAACGACATCTTGCAAACTACCACCGGCAGCGACGGCTACAGCGGTTAAATTATCAAATACTCGGCGTACTTGTGTTGCAAAATCACCTTCAATCACTAACATCGTTTCTGGCACTAAAGGAATTTGGCCGGATAAATAAACTGTATCACCAATTTTTACGGCTTGTGAGTAAGTACCAATTGCTTCAGGTGCATGTATTGTGTGAATAATTTCGCGCGCCATTATGTTCTCCAGAAGTGCCGTCATGTGAACGGCATTAAATTTAAAAAATCAGTTAATTCGCATTATTCGTTCAACTATTTCAAGGTGTCTCAAACGACGAATTATTTGTGCTAAATGCTGCCTGCCAGACACTCCAATTGTTAAACGTAAGTCTGAGAAGCCACTTTCACGCTCATCGACTATAACATTGTCAATATTCGAATCCATTTCGGATACCACCGCTGCAATGGTTGCTAATGCACCGCGTTGGTTTTTTGCATGCACCATAATATCAACAGGGAAATCACGATTAATATCTTTTGCCCAAGCCACATCAACCCATTTATCGCTTTTAGCACGTAATTTAACGGTATTTTTACAATTGGCCTGATGGACAATAATGCCTCGTCCAGTACTAACAAAGCCATGAATAGGATCACCCGGAATAGGATGGCAACAACGTCCAAAATTCACCACCATACCTTCAGTACCGGCAATCATCAACGGCGATGATGTGGAATCAGTAGATGATACGTCATGGATTAATTTTTGTGCAATCGCCATAACTGAACGATTACCCAATCCGATATCACCAAGGATCTCATCAAAATTATCAACTTCAAATTCAAAAACTAGCTGATCGATCCTTACTTGATCAACATCCGCTATCGTCGTTGAAAATGCATGTAAATATTTATTTAATAATCGTCGTCCCAATAATACCGCATCGTCATTTCGAAGATCTTTCAAATAATATCGAATATTAGTACGTGCCTTGACAGTGGATACAAAGTTTAGCCATGAAGGATTAGGATGTGAGGTCGACGAGGTAATAATTTCCACTGATTGACCCGTTTCAAGCTGAGTACTCAATGGTACAAGATGACGCCCAATACGAGCAGCAACACAAGCATTTCCTACATCTGAATGCACTGCATAAGCAAAATCTACGGTGGTGGCGCCACGAGGTAGAGCCATTATTTTGCCTTTAGGCGTAAATACGTAAATTTCTTCTGGGAATAAATCAATTTGTAAATTTTCTAAAAACTCAATCGAATCGCCCGATCCTTTTTGAATTTCTAAAATACCTTGCAACCACTGTCGTGCTCGACGATGGGCTAGATTACAACCTTCGCTTTCGCCGGTTTTATAAAGCCAATGAGCTGCCACACCTGCTTCAGCCATTTGATCCATTTCTCGTGACCGGATCTGAACTTCAATAGGTACAGCATAAGGTCCAAATAACACAGTATGTAAGGATTGATAACCATTGATCTTGGGGATGGCAATATAGTCCTTAAACTTGCCTTGCACGGGTTTATATAAATTATGCACTACGCCTAACATTCGATAACAGGCATCAACGTCATCAACGACAATCCTAAAGGCATAGACATCGGTTACATCAGAAAATGATAACTGTTTTTTGACCATTTTTTGATACAAGCTATAAAGGTTTTTCTCTCGTCCTTGAATGTCAGCTGATAAACCTTCTTGTTCCATACGATTCAAAATTGAAGCGGTGATCTGAGTTACAATTTCTTTTCGGTTACCTCGCGCTTTTCGCACTACATCGGCTAGTACTCTATAACGTAAGGGATATAATATGCGGAAACCTAATTCCTCTAACTCCCCACGCATAAGGTTCATTCCCAAACGCTGAGCAATCGGAGCGTAGATATCTAAGGTTTCTGTAGCAATACGGCGGCGCTTTTCAGGACGTAAATGTCCCAAAGTTCGCATATTATGAAGCCGATCGGCTAATTTAACGATAATCACCCGAATATCTTGTGACATCGCTAGCAGCATTTTTCTTAAGCTTTCTGCTTGGGCATGTTGCTGTGTTTCAAACGCAGCTTTAGCCAATTTACTGACACCGTCTACTAGTAAAGCCACTTCTTCGCCGAATTCTTTCGCTAAAGCTTCGCGACTTACTTCAGTATCTTCAATCACATCATGCAGCAGTCCCGCCATAATGCATTCATGATCCATATGCATCATGGCCAATACATGAGCTACGGCTAAAGGATGAGTGATATAAGCTTCGCCAGAACGACGTGTTTGTCCTACATGTGATGCTTCAGCGAAAAAATAAGCACGACGAATTGCATCAACGTGCTTATTTTCTAGATAGTTCGAGGTCGCAAAACATAAATCATCTATAGTCAGTTGGGGTTCAGCATCGTGAACTAGCGCCAACTCAGAAGCGACAGTAGGTTTTGCGCTCAAAACTTACTCTTCGCCGAATAGCGCTTCTTTTTTCGAAATGCTATCCATTGAATGTTCACGTGCGCTTACTTTATCTAAAATACTTGGGCCAATTAGGCCAGCAGCAATTTCACGTAAAGCAATAACCGTTGGTTTATCGTTTTCTCTAGGAACTAAAGGCTCTGCTCCTTGCTCGATCTCACGAGCACGTTTAGATGCAACTAATACCAATTGAAAACGGTTATCAACGTTTTCTAAACAATCTTCTACTGTAGTACGTGCCATGGTCGTTCCCCAAGAATTAAATCGCTAATTCTACGAAAAATCAGCACATTATGCTAGCAGTTCCGTCAACAACTCAAGGCTAACCTGCTTTTGAACCGCTATCGAATGACGACGTGCGATAATAATTGCGGCAAGATTGAATAACGCTACATCAAATTGGTCATTAACAATCAAATAATCAAATTCAACATAATGTGATATTTCATTTTCTGCATCACGCATCCGTCGTGCGATCGTCTCGTCATTGTCTTGTCCACGACCTCGCAAGCGTTGTTCTAATGCGCTTTTAGATGGCGGTAAGATAAATATACTGGTACTTTCAGGAAAATTATTTCGCACTTGCTCAGCACCTTGCCAATCAATCTCCAATATCACATCAAAACCTTGCTGCAATTGTCCAAGTACTGCTTCACTCGACGTACCATAAGAATTATCAAATACGGTAGCCGATTCTAAAAAGTTACCTGCATCACGCATCTGCGCAAAGCTTTCATGATCAAGAAAGAAGTAATCTTGACCATCAATCTCGCCGTCTCGCGGTATACGCGTGGTATGTGACACTGACAAACGAACAGTTGTTTGCTGAGCAACCAAGGCATTAACTAAACTCGTTTTGCCTGCTCCCGATGGCGCTGCCACAATAAAAAGACTACCCTTTGTCATTATTTTCTACCTATATAAAATTGCTGAAAATCAACAAGTACATGTTAGTTGCTGGCTGCCAACTCATTCAAATAACGTACGTCAATGGACATTATATTTAAGTTGCAATGGGCTAGGCAATTTGAGCTATAGCGACTCCATCATACAAGGTCTAGCTGCTGAGCTTGAAACCTATAATCATTGTTCTTTCTGTCTATCAAAATTTTAGGTTTGATGGTGCGACGATGATTCTTAATCTATGCTTGCAGGCCGGGTAAATGTAACCGTGTCACAATTTCTCGTAAGCTATTAATTATCTGCGCTTTACCCGTCAATCCCATTTGTTTCGCAATAGCAACCCATTCGCGTTGTTGCAGTATAGTCATTACAGCTATTTGTTGTTGCGATGTTGGTAGTTGGATAAATTTATCTTGCGTAATTTGATCAGTTAACCATAAAAATAAGGCTACACGGCTCGATTCATAAGCACGCTGTTGTTGACAAAATGCGCTGACCGCTTGTTCATCCCAAACGGAAAACGGTAATTGCGGAGCAGATATCAAGGCTGACAATTTAATAATCAGATCAGGTTCAAACTGTTTAAACTCATGTTGTACTAAATAAGACCAATGATGTTGAAGTTGCTGTTGTGCTGAATCTAAGATAGTTTGACCAGCATTGCTAACGGCATATAACATCATTACGGCATGACTACCGCTGACATCATCTTGCTGCAGACCTAATCGTACTGGCGTAAATTTCGACGTTGACCAAAATTTGAGTAAATTTATCGTCACAGCGAAACTGCTACCAATAATATCAATATCAGAATGATTGGCTTGTTCAATAATATTATTTAACAATGCGTGACCGATGCCACGTTGTTGGATTGCGGGATGTACTGCAAGCCGAATAATTCGTTGATAGTTGAGTGAACCCGCATTAGAAATGCCAACATGGGCAAGTAAAGATTGTGGTAATAACTGGCCTTTTAAACGTCGAGTACCACCATGAATGGCAGAGGCTAACGTATCATCCAAACCACCTTCGTTGACAACCCAAGCACTGGCAACAATATGACCTTGATAACGCATCACGTAAACCGATACATCTTTGCGATCTAACATCAGTTGTAAATCAGATGGACGTGTTCGATAATGAGCCAATACCATCAAACCAAACAGTTCGCTTAAGCTGGTTGCATCTTCAATCAACTGTTTGCGATCTATCTTTTCAAAGATACAATCAGCTACTTGACACACGTCGATCAATTCATCGGCAACGGGTATTGCATCAAGTAATAAAGCCTTGAAACTAAATGCTTCTAAGCTATCATTTTCTGACCAACGAATCGGCGTCGTCATTGTTATATTTTGCCAATTGGGTGTCTGCGAGTTCAATATTTGTTTGAAACGTATTGCAAAACCTAGTCCAGTACCTTCATAACCATGCAAAGTAGTAGCGAAGACGATACGTGAAAATTGATGGAGCAGTTGCTCTAACATTGGCGTGGGAATAGCAGCGGCTTCATCAATCAGCAGTAAATCCGCTTTTTGATCAGATGCGATCAAGGCATCGGGTGCTATAAATTTTATTTCAGCATTGTTGTAAAGTAGATGGCCTTTCGATAATTGAACACCGGATAATAACCGTGCGGCGTGTTCAAAAACAGTTGCTACGGTTGCTAAACTTGGCGCGGTGACAATGATGGTTTTTTTGCCTTGTTGTATAAGCATAGCTGCCGCCATGCCTAACACCGCTGACTTACCTCGACCTCGATCTGACGATATCACTAACGGTCGGCGGCGATGACCATGAACAACTTTTAAAATACTGTTGAGTACTGTTTGCTGATCGGTTGTTGGACTATATTTGTTCGATGCTAATGTTGGATTAGGAATAGCAAGTGACGTTAACACTTCATCTTGTTTGATAATGTGAATATACGAGTCTGACGTTGAATAATCATGACCAATTTGATGAAAACGTTGCTGCCATAAACTATCAGGCAAGACGCTAGGCATAAAGACAATTAATGCGCCGCCTGCCTTTATCGTGCCAACAATGGCACCAAAACTATCTGGATTAAAGCCATCTAGTGCATCAAATATGACCGCAGAAAATTCTTTACCCAATTGTTGCTGAGCTTGTTTTTGAGAAATAGTTTTGTAATCATTGCCAATGTAATTTGATAAAAATATGAGATTATTTTTATCAAATTCAGCTAATAAAATGCGTGATGAAGATAAGCACCACTCTTTATCGCCTAGCAGGATGACACATTGCCGTTGTTGCATAGTCATAATCGCCAAAACTTATAAAACTCAAACACGTTTTTATTCCAGTGATTGATTAAGTAGAAATCTATTTTGAAAGTCATCGATCTCCATTTAAAATCAGCCTAAGTTTGCAATCAATAATGCGGTGGCAACTCATACTGCGGCCCTGATTCTTGTTGATTGCCAGTTTGCATGCTGTTCATTTGCACTTTCATTGTTTCAAGCGTTAATTCTAGGCGTGAAATTTGCTTTTGTTGGTCAATAATCACTTGGTTTAATTCTTCCAACAAACTATCTTGAAACGACATTTTCATTTGTAAGTCGATAATTTCATCGTTCAGCGCTGTCATCAATCGTCACCATCGTAAGATAATGCAGGTCCTAGCCAACGTTCAGCAATATCCATTGACCAGCCCTTACGCACCGCATAATCTTCAACCTGATCTTGATCAATTTTACCCAAACCAAAATAACGTGATTCAGGATGAGCAAAATAAAAGCCACTCACCGCAGCCGTTGGCAACATGGCAAAACTTTCCGTAATCGTCATACCGGCATTTTTCTCAGGTTCGAGTAACTCCCATAGCAGTCCTTTCTCAGTATGATCTGGGCAAGCAGGATAACCAGGCGCTGGACGAATGCCTTGATACTTTTCATCGATCAATGCTTCATTATCTAAGGTTTCATCTGGTACATAACCCCAAAAGTCTTTACGTACCAATTCATGCAAACGCTCTGCAAAGGCTTCAGCTAATCGATCCGCTAGGGCTTTAATCATGATGCTCTGGTAATCATCATGATCCTCTTCAAAACGTGCAATATGTTCATCAATACCATTACCTGCAGTCACCGCAAATGCACCAATATAATCTTTTACGCCGCTGTCTTTCGGCGCGATAAAATCAGCTAATGCAGCATTTGGACGGCCAGGAGGACGTTCTGTTTGTTGACGTAAACTGCGTAGCGTCATCAACACTTCAGTACGGTTATCATCAGTATAAATTTCGATATCGTCATCGTTCACACTGTTTGCAGGAAAGAAACCAAAAACAGCGCTCGCTTTCAACCATTTTTCATCGACAATTTTGGTCAGCATTGCTTTTGCGTCACGGAATAAATTTAGGGCATGTTCGCCGACAATTTCATCTTCTAAGATCCGTGGATATTTACCTGCTAGTTCCCAAGCTTGGAAAAATGGTGTCCAATCTATCCGCTCTACCAAATCAGCTAAAGGATAATCGTTAAGTGTTTGTACACCGAATTTTTTAGGCACTGTTGGTTGATAGGCAGACCAATCAATTTTTGTTTTATTAATACGCGCATTAGCAATGGTGAGTTGGCGACGGGTATTTTTACGGCCTTTATGACGGGCACGTTTTTCTGCATAATCCGTTTTAATTTTAGCGATATAGTCATCACGAGTGCTGGCGGTTACCAAATTTTGTGCAACACCGACTGCACGCGAAGCATCTTTCACATAGATGACAGCACCATGGTAATTTTGATCAATTTTAACGGCAGTATGAATTGTTGATGTTGTTGCGCCACCAATCATCACTGGCAAGTTAAAACCAAGACGTTCCATTTCTTTGGCAACGTGCACCATTTCATCTAGAGACGGTGTAATTAGTCCCGATAACCCAATAATATCGACTTTTTCTCTTTTGGCCGCTTCAAGAATATCAGCGCATGACACCATGACGCCCATATCAAAAATTTCAAAGTTATTGCATTGCAACACCACGCCAACGATATTTTTGCCGATATCATGTACATCGCCTTTAACAGTGGCCATTAATATTTTGCCATTGTTGGTGCTTTCATCACCTTCTTCTTTGTCATCTTCAATGTAAGGCATTAAATATGCGACGGCTTTTTTCATTACACGCGCTGATTTCACCACTTGTGGTAAAAACATTTTACCTTCACCAAATAAATCGCCCACTACATTCATGCCATCCATTAAAGGACCTTCAATGACATGTAATGGTTTAGTAGCATTTTGGCGAGCAAGTTCAGTATCATCTTCAATAAAGTCAGTAATACCTTTAACCAAAGCATGTTCAAGACGTTTTTCTACTGGCCAACTACGCCATTCGAGGTCTTCTACTTTTTCTACTACTTTACCATCACCTTTATATTTTTCGGCAATATCTAACAGACGTTCTGTGGCATCTTGACGACGATTTAATACAACATCTTCTACTCGTTCACGTAGCTCTTCTGCCAAGTCATCATAAATCGCTAACTGACCGGCATTAACTATCCCCATGTCCATACCGGCTTTAATCGCATGATATAAAAATACGGCATGAATCGCTTCACGGATGGGGTTGTTACCACGAAATGAGAAAGATACATTACTGACACCACCACTGATCAAAGCATGCGGTAACGCTTGTTTAATATCTTTCACGGCTTCAATAAAATCTACTGCGTAATTATTATGTTCATCGATACCAGTAGCAATCGCAAAAATATTAGGGTCAAAAATAATGTCTTCAGGTGGGAAACCTACAACTTTAGTCAACAGTTCATATGAACGTGTGCAAATCTCGCGCTTACGTTTACGGGTGTCCGCTTGACCCTGCTCATCAAAGGCCATCACAATCACAGCAGCACCATATCGACGTACTAATTTAGCTTGTTCAATGAATTTTTCTTCGCCCTCTTTCATACTGATTGAATTGACGATGCCTTTACCTTGAATACATTTTAAGCCAGCCTCAATCACTTCCCATTTAGAAGAATCGATCATGATTGGCACACGACTGATATCAGGTTCAGAAGCAATAAGATTCAAGAAGAGAACCATCGCTTCTTTTGAATCTAACATGCCTTCATCCATGTTAATGTCAATGACCGGCGCACCATTTTCTACTTGCTGACGAGCGACATCCAGCGCCGTGTCGTAATCACCTTCTTTAATCAATTTTGCAAAACGAGCAGAACCGGTGACATTAGTTCGTTCACCGACATTCACATACAAACTTTCAGGCGTAATGGTGAATGGCTCGAGTCCACTTAATCGGCAGTAATGTTTATTTTTAGCAGGAATACGTGGCGTAATATTGGCAACTGCATCCGCAATGGCTTTAATATGAGCAGGTCCTGTACCACAACAACCACCGATAATATTTAAAAAACCACTTTGTGCCCACTCTTTAATATGAAATGCCATCGCTTCGGGTGATTCATCATATTCACCAAATTCATTCGGTAAGCCCGCATTAGGATGGGCACTCACAGGGCAGGTCGCAATTCGAGAAAGTTCTTCGATATATTGGCGTAATTGTTCAGCACCTAACGCACAATTCAAACCTATACTAATGGGCTGTACATGGGATAGTGAATTCCAAAATGCTTCAGTAGTTTGGCCCGACAAAGTACGGCCACTGGCATCGGTAATCGTGCCCGAAATCATAATCGGAAAATGCACGTCATGTTGATCAAAGTAGGTTTCAATCGCAAACAAGGCGGCTTTGGCATTGAGCGTATCAAAGATAGTTTCAACTAATAATAAATCGGCACCACCATCAATCAGACCCGCGATAGATTCAAGATATGATTCAACTAATTCATCGTAACTTACATTACGATAACCCGGATTATTCACATCAGGTGAAATACTAGCGGTGCGATTTGTTGGGCCTAACACACCAGCTACATAACGGGGTTTGTCGGGATTTTGGGCAGTGAATTCATCTGCAATAGTTCGAGCAAGCTTTGCTGATTCTTTATTTAACTCATAAACCAAACTTTCCATTTGGTAATCAGCCATCGCGATCGACGTACCATTAAAGGTATTTGTTTCAACAATATCTGCGCCAGCTTCAAAATAGGCTCGGTGAATATCACTAATAATTTTGGGCTGCGTCAGTGATAAAAGATCATTATTGCCTTTGACATCACACGGATGATCGACAAACCTTTCACCACGATAATCTGCTTCTTCAAGTTTGTAACTCTGGATCATCGTCCCCATAGCACCATCGAGGATAAGAATACGTTGTTGTAAAAGCTGATGAATTTTATGTGTTGATGCAGTCAAAACTGTCGTTCCTTTTGGGGGAATATTTTAAAATTAGTCCGCCATTATATCAGAAGCAATCGTCCTTAAATCATCACAAAAAAAGTTAATATTTCACTTTCCATGTTGACGCAACTTAGATCATAATCGACTTGATGCAAATGAGAGACAATCTAAATTTAATAGCTAAGGAATAAGCAATGATTAAACGCGCTATCGATGGTAAACGACTATTTGTACTTGATACCAATGTTTTAATGCATGACCCTACCGCTTTGTATCGTTTTGATGAGCACGATATTTTTCTACCCATGGTGGTATTAGAAGAGCTTGATCGTGGCAAAAAAGGTTTGTCGGAAGTATCTCGTAATGTTCGACAAGTAAGCCGCTTTCTAGATGAATTAATGTTGCAGGCAGGCAATTCTGAAGCCATTGCTAAAGGAATACAATTACCCACTCTCATCAACGATGACGAACCGAAAGCCAGTGGTCGTCTGTTTTTTCAAACAACCCAAATGACCTATGATCTTCCCAAAGATTTACCCGGTCAATTAGCCGATAATGCTATTTTAGGCATCGTGATTAGCTTGCAAAAATCAAATCCTGATACCACGGTCACTTTGGTTTCTAAGGATATCAATCTGCGAATTAAAGCCACTGTTTTAGGCGTTCATTCAGAAGATTATTTCAACGACAAAGTGCTCGATGATGTTGATCTTCTTTATCGTGGTTCAGCTGAACTCGTTGCTGACTTTTGGACAGATCTTAATCGGTTAGAATCATGGACTAAAGACGGCCAGACCTTTTATGAAGTGGAAGGTGATGTCGTTAAAGATTGGTATCCCAATCAACTCATATACTCACCCGGTGAAAGCAATGCTATAGAAGCGGTCGTTCACAGCATTGATCACTCGGTAGCCAACATTAAACTGCTTAATGATTATCGAAAAGACAGTCATGCTGTTTGGGGAATTACCGCACGTAATCGCGAACAAAATTTTGCGTTGAATTTATTGATGGATCCGGACGTTGATTTTGTCAGTTTATTAGGCCAAGCAGGTACTGGAAAAACATTATTAACTCTCGCTGCAGCCTTAACGCAAACTATTGAACATAAACGCTACATAGAAATTATTATGACTCGGGTTACTGTGCCGGTCGGTGAAGATATTGGTTTTTTACCTGGCACAGAAGAAGAGAAGATGACACCTTGGATGGGTGCATTAATGGATAACTTGGAAGTGCTCAATAAAACGGATGCAACTGCTGGTGAGTGGGGAAAACAGGTCACTAATGACTTATTACAAAGTCGGATTAAAATTCGTTCACTCAATTTTATGCGAGGTCGAACCTTTCTCAATCGTTTCTTGATTATCGATGAGGCGCAGAATTTAACCTCTAAACAAATGAAGACACTGATCACGCGTGCCGGTCCTGGAACAAAGATCGTTTGCTTGGGTAATATTAGTCAAATTGACACGCCCTATTTAAGTGAAACCACTTCCGGCTTAACCTATGTGGTAGATAGATTTAAAAACTGGGAGCATAGCGGACACATTACCTTATTACGTGGTGAACGTTCTCGTCTAGCAGACTTTGCATCTGAGAATTTATAAAAACTCTTTTATCTGAATCACTAACAGTTATTTGAATCACCAACCATTATCTTAATGACTATCAAATTCAATTTTAACTAATCTTAATCTGATTTAGCATCCCCGCATAAGCGGGGATCTATGTCTGCTTTTTATAGAACACTACACAAAGCAATGCTGACTTTTAAGTTGTTTGAAGAATGTCTTTAGAATAATCTTATTATCTAAAAATCTGGCATAATCACCATCAATTACAATTTAGCTTAATTTATGCTTTATGCTTTTTCGTTAATTTATCGTGGTGAAATCTATTTAACACCGTCTTTTAAATTACCATACCTTAATAGCGTATCAAGTTAGTTTAGGATATTTACAATGGAAAACATGTCAGAATTCAATAATGATCGTCGTAATTTTTTTCGCATTAATGACAGGGTCTATATCGATATCACAGAACTTAATTATGATGAAGTAAGCGAGGTTGCAAGCGCGATAAAAAATTCGCCATCGATAGATAATGATAGCCAAGAAAAACGTCAATTGAGTACTATTCAAGCATCATTGACTCATCTCATTGAACAAATCAATCATACGGATCGCCAAGTTGCTCGGGCACTACGCTTAATTGATGATAAGGTCAGCATCATATCTCATATGGTTCAGCGTCAACAAAACACTACGGATAGTCGAAAGATGGTTGAGTCCAACTTAAGTGGTGGTGGCATTGCCTTCATGACGGCTCTGCAATATACCTATAAAACGACACTTGATCTTCGTATTGAATTACAGCCTTCTGGCACCATCGTCCATACCATTGCCAATGTTGTTGCTTGTGATAAGCATTATGACGCACCGAAAGATAAGCCCTACTATTTGAGACTTGTCTTCACCCACATGAGTGAATATGATCGAAATTTCTTAGTGAAACATACTCTTTCACGTCAAGCAGAAATACTTCGTACAACTGAAAAATAAACGGCACTGACTCTATATAAATTTAGAATTTCGTCTAGCTATTATTTATTCGACCAATGAATTTATTTTTTAGTCGTTAATACAGATAACGCGACTGATTTAGCATGTGAATTAAATCAACATCTAAGGTTATCTAGGCGTTTCACAGTGTATTATATCGACATTCCTTACCTTAAAAAATCATCAAATAATTGGAGAAATCAGGATGAAATCACCACTGTCATTGATTACAACTTCTATCTGTTTAGCTTTAGCCATACCAGCCTTTGCAAGTGATGCCGAGCAACTCACTACATTAGACAGTCAAACATCTGTCGCGGTCACTATTTATAATGACAATCTTGCGCTAGTGAAAGATCAACGTAAGCTTACTTTAGATAAAGGATTTAACAATCTTGCCTTTCGTGGCGTAAGCGCCTTAATACGCCCCGAAACCGCATTACTTCGAAGTTTGGACGCTAATAATCAACTGCAAGTTTTAGAACAAAATTTTGATTTTGATTTATTAACACCCCAAAAAATGTTGGAAAAATATACGGGAAAACAAGTGCAACTTGCTACGATTAATCCGGCAACAGGTATTAAAACGACTCAAGCAGCCATCATACTCAGTACCAATGATGGCGTAACGCTGAAAATAGGTGACAAGATAGTTACTAATCCTCAAGGTAGTTATATTTTTGATCAAGTACCTGATAATTTGCGTGAACAACCTACGTTAGTCACCCAGTTAACCAGCTCTAGTGACCAAGAACAAACAGTCGAGTTGGGCTACTTAACGGCTGGACTTGCTTGGAAAGCAGATTATGTCGCTGAATTAAATAGTAATGAAACCCAACTGGATTTAACTGGCTGGATCACGCTAACCAATCAGAGTGGCACCGCCTACAATAAAGCTAAACTTCAATTGGTCGCAGGCGATGTGAACCAAGTTCAACCAGAATTTTCTAGAGGCACTGTACCACGAGAAGCCATGATGAAAACAATGAATGATGGTGCTATGGTTGAAGAAAGTTTGTTTGAATATCATCTCTATAGTTTAGATCGTCCGACTGATCTAGCCGATAAACAAACAAAACAAGTCACTCTACTTTCAGCGAGCTCAGTGCCTGTCCAAAAAGAATTTTTATTGCAAGGTAACGACTATTATTACAATAGTAGTTATGGAGAACTAGGCCAGAAAATGAAGATCGGCGTATTTGTCGAATTTAGCAATAGTGAAAAGGCTCATTTAGGCATGCCTATTCCTAAAGGTATTGTGCGTGTTTATAAAAACGACAGTAAAGGTAGTGCACAGTTTGTAGGTGAAGATCGTATTGATCACACGCCAAAAAATGAAATTATACGCTTAAAACTAGGCGAGGCGTTTGATGTTACCGCCGATAAAAAACAAACTGACTTCAAAAAAGCAAAATATTTCGCACCACACAGTGTTGCCTATGAAAGTAGCTATCAAATTGAATTAAAAAATGCCAAAACTGAACCGGTAACTATCATGGTACGTGAGCCAATTCCGGGTGAATGGAAAATATTACAAGAAAGTCATCCACATACTAAAATCGCATCGGGCACGTCAGAATGGCAAATCACCATACCTGCAGAAAGTAGTGAAACCCTGAGTTATAACGTGCTAGTTCAGTATTAATTTTATTCATTATTAAGTTGGTTCACTATTAAAGCGATTCTATACAGTTTTCGACGCTGTCCTTACGCAATGCGAGCACGAATGGCAATTGTCAGCAGTGGTGTGCAAGTTATATTGCGTGAGGTCAGCTTAGGAGACAAACCACAATCTTTACTCGATATATCACCTAAAGCTACAGTACCAGTGCTGCTCACCGTTGATAATAAAGTGATAGATGAGAGTTTAGATATTATGTTGTGGGCTTTGCGACAAGCAGATCCAAATGCTTGGTTGAAAGATATCAACTACGCATTAATTAAAAATAATGATGGTACTTTCAAATATTGGCTTGATCGTTATAAATATGCTGATCGTTACCCAGAACACACTCTGCAATATTATCGTGAACAAGGTGAACAAACCTTCATACTGTTAGAACAAGCGTTAGCTGATTCTGCCTTTTTATCCGGCGATACTCTGACACTAACTGATATCGCTATTTTCCCCTTTATTCGTCAATTTATCTCGGTCGAACAGGATTGGTTTGTGCAAACGCCTTACCATAAAACAAAACAATGGCTAAATTATTTACTGGCCAGTGAATTATTTCAGATAACCATGCATAAATACCTACCTTGGAACATGAGTGATGAACAAAAAATGCTGTTTCCTTTATAACTCTGGAAGTTAATTAGACCTAAATCTTTAGGTCTATTACATTATCTAAGATACCCGCAATTCCGTTTGAAGATGCCTTGGCAGACACTGCTTTGTTAGGGCTCTAATTTGCTAAGCTTTTGTAACGTTGCATGGAAGATCGCCAGCGACTTTTGAAGTATCAAGGTTGAATTCACTACCTACCGATAGTAAATTGAACACCGTCAGAACTACGTCGAAAAAAAACATACCTCGTACAGCCTTGACCTATATACATTGCGCCGTGAGATGAGCTACTTCATGAGCACAAACAACTTATAATCGAGTTTTTACATTGATATAATTTTTATAAAAAAATTGATATTTCGTCTATTTAATTATTCTCTAACTTGGCCGTTAGATTGAACGAGCACTTTGAATTATAAATGAGGATATTGAATGGACGTTAAGTAGGTATAGATGTCCACAAATTTAGACGGTTATATCCAAGATACTTCCTATCATATCGCTACTCGTTTCTATAACCTTGCTGGAAGCTTGCACTTGAAGTTTATCACTGATCATATTAACGAGAGGTTCGGTTAAATCACCCGTTGATTGAGCATTAGCAATTTTAGTTGCATTTTGGTTGAGGCTCTGCATTCCAGTTTGAATGCCAGTTAAACCTGACTGAAAAGCGTTAATAGTATTCATAACCATCTCCAAAAATTAACTTACGTTTGTATCACTTTACGATATCAAATCGTGATTTATTATTTTGTGACCTGCTTCAACTGATTTGAATTTAATCGAATAAACACAACTGATGCACTAAAGGTCAAGAAGCTAAATAATACTTCTAAACTAGCATAAACATTAAAAGCGGGTGCACTGTAAACCTCACCGATACCATGAGAAAAGTATAATAACATCATAAATCCTGTCCAAGCATGTGTATAAGGTTTGCCATGTAATAGACCACGTAAAGGAAATAATAATGGCGTTAATGCCATAATCAACCATCCAGCAACAGGATAGTGAGCACCATGTTCGCCGAGCGTTATCCAGCATATTAAGGTAATCATTAAACCAAAAAAACTAATAAGAGATAACTGTTTAAAAAATTCAATCATAATGTCGATAATGCCTTTGCAGTGGTTGCTACTCGATGTCCTAATGCACGACACAATTGTGTCTCATTATCACTTAAAGGGCGATCGTTATTGGCTCCCGCTAAATGACTAGCGCCATAAGGTGTACCGCCGTCAGCTGTCATCATCAAAGCACTTTCACTATATGGTAGACCCATCAGTAACATGCCATGATGCATCAGCGGCAGCATCATTGATAATAAGGTGGATTCTTGTCCACCATGTAAGCTTCCTGTGGAGGTAAACACCGCCGCAGGTTTTCCAATCAATGATCCTGAAAGCCAAATATCACTTGTTTGATCGATAAAGTATTTTAACGGGGCCGCCATATTGCCAAAGCGCGTTGGACTGCCCAAGACTAAACCAGCACAGTTTTTAAGATCATCATGGCTGACATAAAGATGGCCTTGTCCAGGAATTACATCTTCAGTAGCTTCGCAAACAGTAGAAATAGCAGGCACTGTTCTCAAATTTGCCATACAGCCTTCAACACTTTCAACACCACGTGCAATGTGTTCCGCCATACTTCGTACATGGCCAGAGTGGCTGTAATATAAAACTAAAATATCGATCATCATAGAATCTCAAGTACAGATTCGGGCGGACGACCGATTTTAGCCTTACCGTTATAAATAACGATGGGCCGTTCGATAAGTTTTGGATGATCACACATCATTTGTACAAGCTGCTGTTCGGTAAGTGATTCATCTGCTAAATTTAAATCTTTATATTCTGCTTCACCTTTACGTAAAAGCTGGCGCGCGCTGATACCAAGTTGCCCAATAATCTCATTCAATGTGGCTACGGATGGCGATGTTTTTAAATAATCGATGACTTCTGGTTTGATACCTTGCTTTTCAAGTAAGATCAAGGTCTGACGTGACTTGCTACATCTTGAGTTGTGATAGATTAATACGTCGCTCATTTGGATGATTCCAATAATGATTCTAAGAAGGAAAGATGAATTTCTGTCGGTTTTACGCTACCCCATTTTTTACAGCCTGGGCACTGCCAATGCATGCTTTTGCCAGCAAAACCACATAACTGACACGTATATCTATTGCCACGTCGAACTAAGGTATCAGTAATTCCTTTAATCAGTGGCACTAGCATGGGATTGGATTGTTCTCCAAGTGAAATTAATCGGTGCAGCCCTTCAACAGAAGGATGTTCTTGTAATTGTGGGTATAAATAATCTTGTGCAGCTTGACTGCCTCGTTGTAACTGGATGACATGGGTCAGCATTAGTCTAGCACTCGTCATATTAGGATATTCAACCAGTAAAGCATGTAGCCAGTCATCAAACACTTTCAAATTATTCATTTGCAAATAACAGTCTAATAATAATGGCAAGGCTTCTTGCAAATAACGATGATCTTGTTTTTCAATCGCAAGCAATGTTTTACTCGCTTTTTGAAAATTATCAGCTTTCATATAGAGTTTAGCTTCAAGTAATGTCGCTCGCACACAATTATGATCATGGCTGTGTGCTAACTTTAGCAGTGTAGCCACATTTGTATTCGATAATTTAAGTTGTTGCTCTGCTAACTCACAGTAAAATTGGGCTATAAGACTGCCCATATTGTCACGACTTTGACTTTGTACCTTTTGTGCCATTTCAATAGCTTTTTGCCATGCTTTTTCTTGTTGGTAAATTCGCAGTAGTTGCTTAAAAGCTTCGGTCGGTGGTGAAGATTTACTAATCAAGTCAAGAAAAAGTTGCTCCGCTCGATCCAATACGCCGGCATTCATATAATCTAAACCTAATTCAACCAGTGCTTGGGTACGCTGTTCAGCTAATAAATTGGGCCTCGCGATAAGGTTTTGATGAATACGAATAGCGCGATCAATCTCGCCTCGACGTCGAAACAAGTTTGCCAATGCTAAGTGCGTTTCAACCGTATCACTATTTACTTCTAACAAACGTACAAAAACTTCAATTGCTTTATCAGGCTGTTCATTGAGTAAATAATTTAAGCCTTGGAAATAATCAGGATTGACGGCTGTGGCTTGCAAACGAGGGTCATATTTATAATATCTTCGCGCTAATAGCCAGCCTGATAAAGCGGCGATAGGTAGAAGAAAAAACAACCACTCAATCATGTAGGCCTAAACCTTGCTGACATCAGTTATAGGTAAAATTCTCAAGCGCTCTATTTCCTGTTCTGAATTAGCTAATTTTTTACGTAAACGATGGTTTTCATATTTCAATCGCAAAATAGTGGTTGATAAGGCTAAAGCACCCAATAAACTACCCAAAATAATCGCGATAATGATAACGACTGATAGGGGCAGGCTCAACACGCCAAGGTAGTAATTAATATCAACAGGTGTCAGATTAATTGCTGAAAATCCAGCACCCAGTATAAGTACAATAACAAACAAAATAATAGTCATAATTCGACGCATGGCATATTCCTTAAAGCTAGGTTGAAGACATTTCTAGTAACTAGATCATACCTTAAAAATGAAGCTTGCCCAGTTTTGACATAAATCATGTAAAATACTTGGCTATTAAACAGGTTCAGCCTGTACAGATTGTGTTTTTGGAGAATGATCATGACCTTTGTTGTCACAGAAAATTGTATTAAGTGTAAATATACTGATTGTGTAGATGTCTGCCCTGTCGATTGCTTCCATGAAGGCCCTAACTTTTTAGTTATTGATCCTGATGAATGTATCGATTGCACATTATGTGAACCTGAATGTCCGGCGCAAGCTATTTTTTCAGAAGATGATTTACCTGACGATCAAATGGAATTTGTGCAGATTAATGAAGAGCTTTCACGTGTATGGCCTGTGCTTGCAGAAAAGAAAGATCAATTAGATGACGCAGAAGAATGGGATGGTAAAACAGGTAAATTGACTTTACTTGAACGTTAAGAAAAACACTTAAGTGAAGTCATAAAAAAAGCCCGCATTTAACTGCGGGCTTTTATACTTCTAAGCCTAGTTCAGTATTGGTGAATAATTACACCATCAAATGTTTTAACTTCTTCATCGCATTATTTTCAATTTGGCGAATACGCTCAGCAGATACTTGATATTGATCGGCTAATGTATGCAAAGTAGACTTGCCATCATCATTCAACCATCGTTGACTAACAATATCTCTGCTACGCTCATCAAGTGTTTCTAGAGCTTCTACTAATTTTTGATGCTGATCATCTGCATAATCAATTTGTTCTAATTGCACTGAAGGATCTGAGTTTTCTGGTCCTTCTAAATAAGCAGAAGGCGAAAAGCTATGATCATCGTCATCGGTATCATTAGGCAAATCAAATGAAGTATCTGGCTGCGCCAATCGACGTTCCATATCCATAACATTGTCAGCTGTCACGCCAAGGTCTGCCGCAACGGCTTCAACTTCCTGTGGGTTTAACCAACCAAGTCTTTTTTTAGCGCTACGCAGATTAAAAAATAATTTCCGTTGGGCTTTTGTCGTTGCAATTTTTACAATGCGCCAATTACGGATCACATATTCATGTATTTCCGCACGGATCCAATGAACAGCAAATGACACTAATCGAACACCTTTATCAGGGTCAAAACGTTTGACTGCTTTCATAAGTCCGATGTTACCTTCCTGAACCAAATCCGCAACCGGCAAACCGTATCCGCTATAACCCTTCGCAATACGGTTAACAAAGCGTAAGTGCGACAAAATAAGGCGTTGTGCAGCATCAACATCACCGTTTTCTTGCAGGCGTGTTGCGAGCTCGTATTCCTCTTCAGCTGTCAACATTGGTGTGCTGTGCACTAGATTAGTATATAAATCTACATTACCAATAGATGCTAAAGCTAAATTGTATTGGGCTACAGATGTTGTCATTGAGCGGCCTCTTTAAATATTAGTGTGTTAATCATAGCATTAAGTTTAATAAATCATACATTGAGAGTTTAAAATTAGGATAAAGTTCCTTGATAATATATTTTAAGTGGGCTCAATAGCACTTAAGTGGCGGCCTACTGCTAACCATGCGCCCATCACACCTAAAACCGTACCTGTGAACGGTAATATCAACATCATCGAACCCGATAACCACGATAAAGTAAATTGACTATTATACTGAGTAGCCAGTTCATTGATCGGTCCGTTCAATAAACTCATCGTCAATAACAATGTTAACCATGCTACTAATCCTCCTAATAAGCCATACCAAAATCCCGTATACAAAAACGGTCGGCGAATAAAAGTATTAGTTCCACCTACCAATTTAATGACACGTATTTCACTTTGTTGATTGAGGATCGCCAAACGTATCGTATTACCAATGACCAGTAATACACTTAGAGAAAGCAATAAACCTAAAATGCTAATACCGCGTTGACCTGTTTCATTAATACTACGCAATCGCTGCAACCATTCCATATCTAACTGTGCTAGCTCAACATCAGGTAATGCTTCAAGTCGCAACAATAGACGACTAATAGCATCACTTTGTATATTTTTATTATCTGGTCGCACAATCACAACCGCAGGCAATGGATTAGCGGGAAGCGTATCTAATAAACTGTCTAGTCCCGACAACTCACGAAATTCTTCGAGTGATTGACTGGCCGATTGATAATCTACTGCGTTAATTTCTGGCCAAGCTTTGAGTTCAGTGACCAACTTTTGGGCTTGTGAATCATTTGTATTCTGTTTTAAAAATAAAGAAATTTGTGCAACATCATCCCATTGCGTGCTCACTTGTTCGACGTTTTTCAGCAATACGTACAAACTAGCGGGCAAAGCTAAAGCTATACCTATCACCATAAAAGTCATTAAACTAGCTAGCGGTTGTCGCCAAATTCGACCAAGTGTAAATAACATGACCTGCAGGTGGCGAAGCAGATAATTTTTAAAATTCAGGTTAATCAATTTCATTGCTCACCCTGCTTAGCTAAACGTCCTTTGTGCAGAATAACTTGGCGATATGGCATCGTTCTAATAAGGTCGAGATCATGCGATGCAATGAACACGGTCACCCCTACCTGATTAAATTGTTCAAATAAGTGCATTATGTCGCGAGATAAGTCAGGATCAAGATTACCTGTTGGCTCATCCGCCAGTAGGATAGGCGGTCGGTTAACCACTGCACGTGCGATACCAACTCTTTGCTGCTCACCACCTGATAACGCGATCGGTAAACTACGTTCTTTATTAAGCAGACTTACTTTATCCAATGCCGCACGAACACGCCGACCAATTTCACGATGATTTTCCCCCGCTATCACCAAAGGTAAAGCCACATTATCGAACACGGTACGATCATGTAATAAATTATGATCTTGGAAAACCAAACCTATTTGACGTCTATAGTAAGGAATTTTACGTTGTGGTAACCGCGTAAGATTTTGATCATTTACTAAGACTTGACCGTGAGAAGCACGTTCAATTAAAGCGATAAGTTTCAACAATGTACTTTTACCCGCACCAGAATGGCCGGTTAAAAATGCCATTTCACCTGTCAACAACTCAAAGCTCAGCCCAGATAAGGCTTCATACTGATTAGTGTAACGCTTATAAACATCCGTAAATTTAATCATTATAGATCTTCACGACCCAACAAAGCATCTACAAACTCTACTGAGTTAAAGGGTCGAAGATCGTCAATCGTTTCACCGACGCCGATGTATCGAATAGGTAATCCTGTTTTCTTAGCAATCGCAAAGATAATACCGCCTTTAGCAGTGCCATCTAATTTGGTTAAGGTCAGCCCCGTCACTCCAACAGCCTCATTAAATTGTACTGCTTGCGATAATGCATTCTGCCCAGTTCCTGCATCCAGCACCAACATTATTTCATGCGGTGCAGTAGCATCTAACTTACCCATCACGCGTTTAACTTTTTTCAATTCTTCCATCAAGTTAGATTGGGTGTGTAAGCGGCCTGCAGTATCTGCAATTAAAATATCAACTTTACGTGCTTTCGCGGCTTCCAATGCATCATAAATTACCGACGCTGAATCTGCGCCGCTGTGTTGAGAAATAACTGCAATCTTATTACGTTCTCCCCATACCTGCAGTTGCTCTACAGCCGCGGCACGAAACGTATCGCCCGCTGCCAACATAACGGACTTTCCTTGTTGCTGGAATTGTTTGGCTAATTTACCAATAGTTGTTGTTTTACCAACACCATTAATTCCCACCATTAATATAACAAACGGGCTGGGTTGTTCAGGGATAACTAAAGGTTGGCAACTCGGCTGTAAAATTGCAACCATATCATCACGTAACGCGTTGAATAAAGAGTCAGCATCGTTTAATTGTTTCCGTGCGACACGTTGCGTTAAATCTCGTATTATCGTCTGAGTGGCATCAACACCAAGATCGGCACTGATTAATTGTGTTTCCAGCTCTTCAAGTAAATCATCATCAATCGTTTTTTTACCAAGAACCAGCGCCGCAAAGCCTTCAGTCAAGTGATCACTGGTGCGAGTCAAACGTTGTTTTAAACGACCAAAAAGACTGGCTTTTTCATTCGCTGGTTTAGTTTCAGAGTGGGCCAATGTATCATTCTGATATAGTTCAACCGACTTTTGCTGCTCAACAGCTGGTTGAGCGGCCTCTTCTTCAACGATCTTTGGTTTTTTTCTTAAGAAACTAAACATAATTTTTACTTGTCTCTAAACTTCAATCACTAATTTTATCATGCCATGGAATTATAAATGCAGATGCTTAAAAAAATTAAACTAAGCTGTTGGTTACTGGTTACTATTCCAGTCATTACAATGGCTAATGTCACCGAATATCAACTTGATAACGGCCTGAAACTAATCGTTAAAGAAGATCATCGTGCCCCGGTTGTCGTAACGCAAGTCTGGTACAAAGTTGGATCAAGTTACGAACAAAATGGCACGACCGGCATTTCACACCAACTTGAACACATGATGTTTAAGGGTACAAAAAATCTCGGTCCTAATGAATTTTCTCAAATTATTGCCGCCAACGGTGGAGACGAAAATGCATTTACAGGTCGAGATTACACCGCTTATTTTCAAACATTGGAAAAAGATCGATTAGAAGTTAGCTTTCGATTGGAAGCCGAACGGATGCGTAACCTAGTCATCGATAATGCCGAGTTATTAAAAGAACGTAAGGTCGTTGCTGAAGAACGGCGTATGCGCACCGACGACGATCCTCAAGCTTTAGTTAGCGAAGCGTTTAATTCTGCCGCCTTTGTTAATAGTCCCTATCATCACCCCGTCATTGGTTGGATGTCAGATATCAACCATTACGAAGCAGATGATCTGCGAAAGTGGTATCAAAAATGGTATGCGCCCAACAATGCAACCGTGGTGATTGTTGGTGATGTAGTACCAGAAGCTGTTTTTGAATTAGCTAAGCAATACTTTGGCCCACTTAAATCAGAAACAACCGCTATCTTGAAACCACAAGTTGAAATCGAACAAAATGGTAAACGAACGGTTGAAGTGAACGCACCCGCCGAACTGCCTTATATGATGATGGGCTGGAAAGTACCCGTTGTTGCAACGATCGGCAAAGATTCAAGCTGGGAACCTTATGCATTAGAAATGTTAGCCGGTATTTTAGATGGTGGAGATAGCGCGCGTTTTTCTCGTAACTTGGTTCGAGGGCAAGAAGTAGCTGCCGGCGTTGGCGCAAGTTATGGTTTATTCTCGCGTTTAGCAGATGTATTTACAGTGGCTGGAACGCCAGTAAAGGGCAAAACAATTGCTGATTTACAACAAGCTGTAATGCAACAAATCAATCAATTACAAATCGAGCTTGTCAGCGAACTAGAGCTTAACCGAATCAAGGCACAAGTAGTTGCCAATGCTGTCTATGAACGTGACACCGTGTTTTATCAAGCGATGCAAATAGGCATGCTGGAAACAATTGGACTTGATTGGCAGTTAGGTGATGCTTATGTTGAAAATGTACAAGCGGTCACCGCTGAGCAAGTACAAGCGGTCGCCAAAAAATATTTTATTAATCAAGGACTCACCGTGGCAGAACTTATACCGATGCCCATGGATGGTAAAAAGCCAACAATGCCAGCAGGAGCACGTCATGACTTCTAGAATTTTCACTCTAATCATAAGCCTATTTTTAGCCGGCTCTATACAGGCAAGCCCTAAAATTGAACATTGGCAAACATCTAATGGCGGAAGCGTCTATTTTGTGGCGGCACCTGAATTAGCCATGGTTGATGTCGAAATTGTTTTTGATGCAGGTTCAGCTCGTGATGGCGAACTATCTGGTAGCGCATTGTTAACTAATGCGATGCTAAACGAAGGTGCAGCAGGCTTAAACACCAATGAAATTGCTGCAGAGTTTGAGAATGTAGGTGCGCAATTTAGTAATTCATCAGAGCGCGATATGTCAGTATTAAGCATGAGAAGTCTGACGGCTGATTTTGCTCTTAAGCCTGCATTGTCAGTATTTCATAAAGTATTAACTCGGCCTGATTTTCCAGTCACATCATTTGAACGTATGCAAAAACAGATGCTCATTGGTTTACAAGCTGAAAAACAATCACCAGCGGCAATTGCATCTCGTGCCTTTTACACTAATTTATACGGCAAGCATCCCTATGCTGACATGCCATCAGGCGATGAGTCCTCCGTACAAAAACTAAACATTGCAACATTAAAAGCATTTTATCAGCAGTATTACGTGGCCAAAAATGCCACTGTAGTACTGGTTGGCGCTCTCAGCAAGCAACAAGCCAAAGATATCGCTGAACAACTACTAGCAGATTTACCCGCTGGTCATAAAGCCGACCCAGTAGCACAAGTAAATGAACTCACCAGCGCTACAAAAATCGTTATTGATCACCCCTCCTCTCAAACTCATATTGTGATGGGGCAACCCGGAATCAGTCGCCATGATGCTGATTATTTTGCTCTTTATGTCGGCAATCATATTCTTGGCGGTAGTGGATTGGTCTCACAATTGAGCAATGAAATCCGTGAAAAACGCGGCTTGTCATACAGCGTTTATAGTTATTTTAGACCGATGCGTGAATCAGGACCTTATCAATTTGGTTTACAAACTCGTAATGATCAAACCAAAGAAGCGCTAGATGTAATGCAAAAAACGCTCAATGACTTTATCGATAAAGGACCAACAGAAGCTGAATTAACTGCAGCTAAACAAAATATTACTGGCGGTTTCGCATTACGAGTTGATAGCAATAGTAAAATTGCCGATTACACGGCGATGATTGGTTTTTACGATTTACCATTGGATTATTTAGATACCTTTAATGCTAACGTCAATGCAATAACTATCCAACAAATTAAAGATGCGTTTACTCGACGCGTACACCCTGACAAAATGGTTACTATTCTAGTAGGAGGCCAAGCTGAATAAACATCAATATTCAGGTCAACTTCGCATTATTGGCGGCACGTGGCGTGGGCGAAAATTAGCCTTTCCAGATATTGAAGGTTTAAGACCCACGCCCGATAGAGTTCGTGAAACATTATTTAATTGGTTACAAGATAAGATTGGTGATGCTCGCTGTTTGGATTTATTTGCAGGTAGCGGTGCTTTAGGCATTGAAGCGGCTTCTCGTGGCGCTGACAGTGTAGTTATGGTCGAAAACAACCCAGTAGCTAGCAAACAACTACAGAGTCATTGTGAGTCAATCACAGCCCATAATTGTCGTGTCGAAACTAAAACAGCTCAGCAATTTTTAATTAGCACTTCTCAACAGTTCGACATCGTCTTTATTGATCCGCCGTATAGATCTAAAATATGGTCAGAGATTGCTGAACAATTAATGCTAAATGCGGTATTGGCTGACAATGCTTATATTTATTTAGAGTGTCCGAGTAAGGGTGATTTGCCTATTTTTCCTACACAATGGCAATTATTAAAAGATAAAAAAGCCGGTGGTGTACGCTATTGTCTGTTTACCTATAAATCAGGAGACCCCGCGTGATCACAACCGCTATTTATCCGGGTACATTTGATCCTATTACTAACGGTCATATTGATTTAGTGATGCGTGCCAGTAAATTGTTTGACAAGGTGATTGTCGCTATTGCTATCAATCCAGGTAAAAAACCAGCTTTCAGCTTAGATGAACGCGTGGATTTAGCTAAACAAACCTTAGTCGGGCTAAATAATGTAGAGGTATGCGGCTTTGAGGGTTTATTGATTGACGTGGCAAATCAGAAGCAAGCAAAAGTTATTCTTCGTGGCCTGCGAGCAGTGTCTGATTTTGAACATGAATTTCAATTAGCGGGAATGAATAGACGGATGCGGCCGGAAATTGAAACTTTATTTTTAACACCGGCCGAGCAATTTACGTATATTTCATCAAGCTTAGTCCGTGAAATTGCTGCATTAGGTGGTGATGTATCAGAGTTTGTCGCTCCATGTGTGAGAGCGGCTTTAAAAGCCAAATTAGTCTAAATTACTGATAAGCGCTAAGATCAAGCAATAACAAATTGAGTTGGAGTTTTAAATGTCCTTATTTATAACAGACGAATGTATTAACTGTGATGTCTGTGAACCAGAATGTCCCAATAACGCCATTAGCCAAGGTGAGGAAATCTATGAAATTGATCACTCACTCTGTACAGAATGTGTCGGTCATTTTGACACGCCACAATGCGTAGAAGTGTGTCCGGTTGATTGCATCCCGAAAGATCCTGACTATGTGGAATCACACGATCAGCTATTAGGTAAATATACTGTGTTAATGGCTGCGGGAAAATAACTAAACTTTAAATCCGACTATCTTTAGCAAGTAGCGCAGAAAAAGTAACTATCGATGACGCTTTTTAAGCGATGCTTGACGTTGATTCTCGCGAAGTTGCTGCTTTGCTGCACGATGTTCTGCGATAATTACCGCAGTATCTGCTCCAATATGCACTTCGCCTCGTTCTGCCGCTAACAACATTTGTTTTTCACGTTCTTGAAAACGCGATTTTTGATCTGGCGTTGATTTTTCAAAACAATGTGGGCAACTGATACCATGTTGATAATGCTCGCTCAGTTTATCTTGTTCAGTAATCGGCATGCGGCAAGCATTGCATTGTTCATAATTGCCTTTTTCCAATGAATGATTAACGGTAACACGTTCATCGAAAACAAAACATTCACCTTCCCACAATGATTCTTGCTCGGGAACATCTTCCAAATATTGTAAAATACCACCTTCTAAATGGTAAACATCTTCAAAGCCTTGCTCTTTTAAATAGGCTGTTGATTTCTCACAACGAATACCACCGGTGCAAAACATCGCTACTTTTTTATTTTTAGTTGGATCAAGGTTATCTTTCACATATTGTGGAAACTCCCGAAAACTTTCGGTGTGAGGATTGACTGCATGTTTAAACGTGCCAACCTGCACTTCATAATCATTGCGAGTATCAACTAGAGTCACGTTCGGATCACTAATTAAGGCATTCCAATCTTTAGGCTTTACATAAGTGCCGACGACACGTTTAGGATCAATACCCTCCACACCCATGGTGACGATTTCTTTTTTTAATTTCACTCGGGTGCGTAAAAATGGCATATCATTAACAAAGGATTCTTTATAGCTCACACCTGCAAGACGAGGATCATTATCTAAGAAAGCTAACAAGGCATTCACCGCTTCGCGTGAACCGGCTATCGTGCCATTTATCCCCTCGTGAGCGAGTAACAAAGTACCTCGAAGATCCTGCTTAAGCATAAAGTTAAGCAAAGGAGTCTTTATTTGTTGAAAATCCTCCAGAGTGACAAATTTGTACAAGGCACACACAACCACATTTGGCATAACTATTCCAACTTGTTAAGAAATGTTAGTATTTTACGTTGGATTTGCATATTTGTCCTGATATCGCTACTCAGTACAATTGAAAATAGAGATGAATGTAAGCAACTTAATAGATAATTTTCAAGATAGATAATTTTCAGATTGTTGAGAGGTTTTTTAATGGTCAACAAAAAAATATTACAACAAGAGAATTCTCATTGGCACGAGGAGCATTTAGCTTGGATACAAGAGGCTGAACACTGGCAACATGAGACTAGAAGATTACTTGCCCTGCTATATTTACTAGAGCGTGCACTACCAGAGCATTCATCAATGTTAAACAAACACACCTTTCTAATAGCAGAGAATGAGCATCAGCTGAGTAATTTTGAGTGTGATGCCGATGAGCACACTGACGTTAACTCACAACAGCATCAGATCGAGTTTCATCAGAAATTATCTAGGCTTCATGAAAAAACTAAACAGCAACATTTTGAATTGAAAAATACCTATTCTGTAGAAATGGGTAGGTTTAAAACATTAATTTTAAAATTATTAAATGAATGTTGATGATGGATTAAGCTCCCCAATGGCGTACGCCACCAGTATCGACATGAATAAAGTCAGACTCGGGATAAAAGCCTACCCCACCAACTTGTAAGTTCAGTGCAACCTTGCGTAAGTCTGACAATTTGTGGCCTGGTAAACGAATGTCTATCGCCTTGCCTTGCATATGAAGGCTCTTCTTTGCCACACCTGTAGTGTTTTTATTCAATGCTGCATTAGTCTTTGGTGAACGGTATCCTGAAATGACGTTAAATGGACGATTGCCACCCACTTTATGATGCATAAGATTTAACAAATCAATCAAATCTTTATCCATTTTATGGACATCGCCGGTACGAAAATCACGTAATACTTTATTTATAGCTTGCAGTTCACTGGTCTGATACTGGCCTTCAGCCCAATAAGTGGCATTTATAGTTTCACCCGTATGCAAATTAAGTAACGATAATTTACGCTCAGGTTGCTTTAATAAACCTGCAAAAGCATTGGGCATTACAAGTCCAGCAGTTGCGCCAAAGCCGATTTGCAAAAAACGACGTCTAGAAGATGTACGTATTTCTGAAGTGTGTTTATGCTGTCGATCTGATTTAAAATTCATCAATTCACCTGAATGATATCTTGACTATTTATTAAGGTATTAATTTTAATCACAATAATACTGGAATTTTTAACTTTTTAATAATATTTTGATCGCGTTCGTAAAAATCTGGTGAAAATATTACGTATTCCTCATCAATCGATACGGTCATGTAGACTACATATATAGTTAATGGTTCCGCGAGTTTAATTCCTTTATTTTCTTTGCTACGCAGAATGTCTAATAAACTTTGATGCGTTTTTGTATCTGCTAAACTGAAATTTGCAAACTCAATGGGATCCTCAACGCGGATACAACCCGAGCTCATATTACGTTTAGTTTGATTAAATAATTCTCTATGTGGTGAGTCATGTAAATAAATCGCCCAAGGATTTGGAAATAAAAATTTAACAACACCTAGTGCGTTAATTTTTCCCGGATCTTGTCTTAATATATAGGGAAAATTATTTTTACCTAAAGCTTGCCAGTTAATTGAATAGGGATTTCGTTCAATCCGCTGGCCATTTACCTTGCTAAAGACACGTATTTCATTTTTATGAAAGTAATTAATATTAGCCTGCTGTTTAGGCAATAAATCCACTACCGCCAGACTGTAGGGAACATTCCAATATGGATTAGCTACCAACTGTGTGATCTGACTGACGAAACTGGGCGTCTGCCGAAAATTTTTGCCAACAATGACACGCATCGCTAATGCTTTATTATGATCGTCTACTGCAGTCAAGGTATAAGTTGCTAAATTAACTTGCACATATCTAGCACCTAAATCCGCAGGCATCCATCGCCTGCGTTCTAGTGTGGCCTTAATTTGTTCAACTCTATCTTGTGCAGAAACATTTAATTCATTTCGTGTTTCATTACCAATAACACCATCTACTTTCAGCACATGTTGCTTTTGAAAGCGACGCAAAGCTTGTTCAGTTAAAGAATCATATTGATCTACATTTTCGGTTATTACATTACTAAACTGATTATCTTCTATGGCTAATCTTGCCCTGATAATCGCTAGGTTTTGATTTGAATCACCAGGCCTTAATAAAGGCATTTCAGATATGGTCGGCCATCCGCCTTGTTTAACATAAGCTCGGTATCTCGCTAAAACTTGTGTCAATTTTATGTAATCAGGAGTAATAGGAATCAAAGTGTTTAATTGATTTTTTAAATACCGCGATAATAATGCTTGCTGTAAAAAACCAACTGCATCAAATTTTGCTTGAGGTATATACCATTCTGGATCCACTAGATGAGCATCGAGGCGACCAACAGCCAAGTCATGAATTAAGGCCAACAAACCATCGCTCAATAACACATCAAAATGTTCAGCAGCTTTACGGTCAATAGTTGGGGCTAATTGCCTTAGTTCAGACAAATGATAGTGTTCGGCATCTAAACCATGTATGGGTGCATTAGCGATAAAATCAAGTGCATCATATGCCTGATCAGTATATTGCTGTTTATTTAACCACAGTAAATCATCATTTTTATAAAGAACTGAGACGGCATTAGCATCGAGCAGCTTAGATTCAAATTGCTGAAGAAATGCAGGCGGGGAGTTTGTTGTCATGGCCTGTAGAGGAAAATACAGGCTAGTTAATAGTCCAAATAAAATTATTAGAGTTTTCATTTTGAAAATCTGATCATGCCAGCCTTTAAATGTGTTGAGAAATGGTTAACAGCTAGGCTGTGTGATTTTTACTTAATACGAGGTACTCGAACGAAAACAGTTTCGTGACATTTAGGACAAGGCGGAATTCGACCCGTTCTTTTGAAATGCACTAAAGTGTCACAGTTTTTACAAGCGAGCGTACCAATACTTGTAATTTCACCCGTATAATATTCCTCAGCGCGCTCCGCCTGTAGAGCCAATTGCGCAAGTTCTAAGCGTGTATTATCTGCGACTTTGGCAAAGACATCTAATAAGCGATCCTCTACTAGTTCTAGATCAAAGCTCAACCAGGTTGATAGTTCATCACCCGTTTGCTCAAGATATTCAGCTGCATCATGGAGATCGCGACGAATATAATAAGACAGTTTATCAGCCTCGTCCTGCGTAACCTCTTTTAAATCAATGGCTTGATGTTTAGCTTTATCAATATTTTGTTGCAGTGCTGGTAGTGCTTGCTGCTCAGCTGTATCAAGTAGTTTGGCTATACGTGCCATCATATTGTCATAAGCTGCTATGAGTTTATTATCTAAGTTTGGTTCTTTCATCTTAATACCCCTTTCTACCTGTGGATGATTGAGGTAACTTAGCACACAATTTTCAATTGGAGAATGCTATGTTATTGCCACGTCGTTTATTTTTATTGGGTTTTCTATTATGCGTATCCATGGCAGGCATTGCCGGCTACTTTCAATTAGTAGATAACCTCGAACCTTGTCCCTTATGCATCCTACAGCGTGTCTTCACCATGCTGGTTGGGTTGGTTCTACTTATCGCGGTATTACATAATCCTAAGACTACTGGCATGCGAGTTTATGGATTTATAGCTGGACTGTTCGCATTAGTCGGCGCCAGTATTTCCGCTCGCCATATCTGGTTACAAAACTTACCCGAAGATCAAGTACCAAGTTGTGGCCCGGGTCTAAACTTTATGCTTGATAATTTCCCACTTGGCGATACGATTAATATGGTGCTGAGGGGTTCAGGTGAATGTGCCGAAGTATTATGGACATTTGTTGGTGTTAGCATCCCAGGATGGACATTCCTTGCCTTTCTCTTGCTTGCAAGCCTATCGTTAGTTCCATTATTTCGTCGTTAATAGCTTTAACTAAATATATAGTGATCAAATTTAGGTTGAACCAGTACATGAAATTTTGGTGAAAAATGCTAGCTCAGAGTTAGGGGATAATCTTATTAATTAGCAGGAATGTTTCAAACAATATAATTATTGTCCAACAATAAGCTGGTCAAATTTCTCAGAAGAAAAATAATCTCAAAATTGGGGTATTACAGGGGTGGGTTATGGTGAACAATCGCTGAAAGAAAGACGTTAATAAAAAGTGATTGTTCTAGGAGCCATGTTTTTTTAGAGCTATGATTTAAGTAGGAATGACTAAATCTTCCTTAAATAAACCAAGCAAATCCCTCTTTGACAAATGCTTAAACTAATTATCGTGCACGGTAGGTAATACGACCCTTGCTTAAATCGTAAGGGGTAAGTTGTACTGTCACTTTATCACCCGTTAGGATACGGATGTAGTTTTTTCGCATTTTTCCAGAAATATGCGCTGTAACAACATGACCATTTTCTAGTTCTACTCGAAAAGTAGTGTTTGGCATGGTGTCTATTACAGTGCCTTCAAATTCAATATGTTCTTCTTTTGACATAAAATTCTAATGTTCACTCAAAAATTAAACGACTATTTTGCAGGAAAACTACTGATTATTCAACGTTTTTTCATCTACTAAAGCTTGCCATTTCTGATTGATGTAACCTTCTATGCCCGAAAAATTTTGTTTATATTTCATCTTTTGGCAATTACTTATCCAATAACCCAAGTAAATCCAAGGTAAACCGCGTGTTTGAGCAATATTAATTTGTTGCAGAATAGCGAAGGTGCCAAGGCTATTGGCTTTCATGTCAGGATCAAAGAATGTATACAATGCGGACATTCCATGTTGAACATAATCCGTTACTGCGACAGCAACTAGACTATTGCCATCTCTAATTTCAATAAAATCAGTGTCAGACCAGTTTGAAGTTAAAAAATTCATATAACTTTGTTCTGTCGGATGATCCATTCCACCACCAACATGTCTCGCCGATAGATAACGGCAGTATAGTTCGTAATGCTCAATGTTAAATGATGCTGGGTGATGGCTGAGCGTAAGATGTTGATTTCGTTTCAGACAACGACGCTGACTTCTATTTAATATGAAATCAACAGTATTAATACGTACAGGAACACAAGCTTGGCAATTAAGACAATGAGGGCGATAAGCTAAGTCACCACTTCGACGAAACCCATATTGAATAAGATGACTATATAGTGCATTTGTCATCGGTTGATTTGGATCAGGATAAATATTACTCGCCTCATGCCCTTCTAAATATGAACACGGATGCGGAGAGTCTTGATAAAAAGCTAAAGAATCACTCATAAAATAGTTGGAAGATCAGGATCTAGTTGCCACAGCCCGATATTATTTATCTTTGGATCTTGGCTACAAAATTTATCTAGTTGTTTGATAAAGTCATTACGCGTTATTTCAAGCGCACCTAAGCTTGCTAAATGCTGAGAATAAATTTGGCAATCAATAAACGGGAATCCCCATCGCTGTAACTGTTGGCACAATGCCACTAAAGCGAGTTTTGAACTATCACTTACAGTGCTAAACATTGATTCTCCAAAAAAAACATGGCCAATTGCAATGCCATATAAACCACCGACTAATTGCCCATCCAACCAACATTCAACACTATGTGCATAACCTTGGTCATGCAATTTATTATAAGCTGCAATCATATCGGGATGGATCCAAGTACTATTATCAGGATCAATTCCTTCTTGTCTGGGCAATGAACACGCTGTAATAACTTGTTTAAAAGCCTGATCAAAAGTGACCGTTATCAATGTAGTACGAATTGTCTTTTTTAAACTTTTAGACAGTTTCATCTGATCGGTCCACAATATTAATCGCGGATTAGGACTCCACCATAAAATAGGATCATTTCTATTAAACCAAGGAAAAATACCTTGTCGGTAAGCACTAAGAAGCCTCGTCGTTGATAAATCGCCTCCTGCTGCCAATAAACCATCATCAAATGATTGATTGACTGGCGGAAATAGTCCGTCATCTGTCAGAGATAACCAAGTAATAGTCATTTAGTCTACGAGTTGTGTGTTTAGTTCTTTTGCCCAGTGAATGGCATCTAAATAGGCCCTAGCTATAATTTCAACGGGTAAAGGCGATCCATTAAGCGCAATCCAATCACCTTTTTCGTAATTTAAGACATCACGCAACACTTGCCCTACTGGTCCTGATTTATTAAGTAAAGCACTGCTAAGTTCTGATGTTAATGGTAATTGACTTAATACCATAGACAAAGACTTATCTAGTAATGCATCTAGAGTAGAAAATAAACCTGCGGCAAAACTCATTTCTGCTGACGCTTTATAATATTTTGCCAACAACTCACACATTCTTGCTCTCGTCATCGCGACAACACGTAATTCATTAGGTTTATTATCTACAGTAGATAAACTGAGCAAACTTGCCCATGTTTTTACCGTTTTATGACCCAACATAATAATCGCTTGTTTGATACTGCTCACCTCACGTGGCAGGCCAAAAAAAGCAGAGTTAATTAAACGTAAAAGTTTATAACTTAAACTCAGATCTTTGCTAATTGTTGCCGCAATTTCTTCTGCGTCAATATCAGGATCTTGCAATTTCACCAATAGCGTCATCAAAGTTTGTGATGAAAGTGGTATTTTTTGGTTATCATTGGCCAAAGGTAGGGTATAAAACTGTCCTTGCAATAAGTCTAAAGAATGTGTTTTACAAAATTCATAGCCACCATAATCATTCACATTAATAGCACACAACGTTTTATGATTTTGACGCCAATAAGGTAAGTGTTCAGTCAAGGCCTGGTGGCTGAGCCTTTGCATATCGATCAATAATGTATTTGCATGATCGTCATCATTGACCGTTTCTGCGTGTTTAGCAAAAGAAAAATGCTTTTTATCGGCGTTATAATCTTCACTTGGATAGTGACCACCATGGAGATCCAAGGTTAATGAAAGAGTAGTGTCATGACTTTTATATAAGGCTTCCCGCCATGATTCTGGGATTGATAATAACGCTTGTTGATGATCACTTATTGCCGGCAAAATATTAGGTAATTGACTGACAAAATCAGGTACTGGGGAATCATCATTCAGTGGTTCACCGTGTTTATTGAGAAAGTTAAGATGATAACTCTTTACATTAAGCTTATCGGTCACAAATTGTGGTTGGCGATGAATCAGTCCGGAGAATTTTTTTAACAATTCAAATGGAATTTGTAGTTCAGCCATATTAGTTCCCTATCTGATATGTTGTCATGATCAGATCGATTCCCGACCTGAAAAAGCATGGGATAATGTACCACTGTCGACAAATTCTAATTCACCACCAAGAGGAATACCATGCGCCAACCTTGTAACATGAATTTCTCTGACATGAGCTAACTGGCTAATATAGTGAGCAGTTGCTTCACCCTCAACCGTAGGGTTAGTTGCAAGAATCACTTCCTGAATCGTTTGTTGTTCAAACAATGAAATGAGTTTAGGGATGCCTAAGGCTTCAGGACCAATACCATCTAGTGGTGATAGATGACCCGATAATACGAAATATTGTCCTTGATAATGTGTGGCTTGATCTATCGCAAGCACATCACTTGGCATTTCAACAATACAAAGTTGATCTTGGCGGCGTTTTGGATCACTACAACGGCTACACAGCTGTGTTTCACTTAAAATTCGACATTGCTGACAATGCTGCACCTTTTCCAAAGCCTGACTTATTGCCTGAGATAAACGCTGACCACCAGCACGATTACGCTCAAGTAGATGAAAAGCCATACGTTGGGCAGACTTTGGCCCAACGCCTGGCAAGCATCGCAATGCCTCGACCAGCTGCTCTATACTAGGCCCTAAGCTCGCCATAAAATATCAATAAGGTTAATTAAAATGGTAATTTCATGCCGGCAGGCATCATGCCAGCCATACGATCTTGGCTCGTTTTTTCAACTTGACGAACGGCATCATTCACAGCTGCTGCAATAAGATCTTCTAACATCTCTTTATCATCTTTAAATAGCGCATCCTCAATACTGACGCGTTTAACATCATGCTTTCCTGTCATCGTAATTTTAACCATGCCACCGCCTGCTTGGCCGACGACTTCCATCATTGCCAACTCTTGCTGCGCTTGTTCCATATTCGCTTGCATTTGTTGCGCTTGTTTCATCAAATTACCCATTCCACCTTTCATAATTATTCCTCTTTCTAATCTAATGGTCTAATTGTACTTTCAATCACTCTGCCATTGAAAGCCTGTTTAAGTTCATCAACTGCAGGATCATTATGAATTGAATCAACTGCATTTTGTTGGCTAAGTTTAGTTTGCTGTGCCCGCTCTGCTGCTAAGGTGGGCGTAGCCGATACAGAATTTTGTTGCGTTTCTTGCTGGAAGACAAGTTTGATTGTTTGACCTAAATATTTACTTAGTGCTATCGCTAATCTGTCCTGCGTTTTGTCACTGGTTAAATGTGCTAATTCAGGTGCAATCGCTAAAGTCACTTTATTATCTTTATAGCTGATAAAGGCACTATTATCAGCTAATTGTCGAGCGAATGCCGCTAATTTCAAACTGCCTATAACATTTAACCAATTACTAGCATTAACTGTTTTATTACTTGCTTGACTGACAACCTTTATCTTTTCTTTTTCTGGTGTTATCTGTCCCGGTATTCTAGAAGGTTCAGCAATCTTCTGTGCAGATTGCGGACTCGTAGGGACAGACTGGGTGTAATTCACCGGCGATGCCAAGTCGTTCAACACTTCAGTTACAGTAGCGGAATTAACTATTGAACTCGCCGTTGGCACTCGCTTATTCAGCGGCTCTGTTGTTATCGTAGGTTCAGACTTTTTGGGCTGGAAACTCAGCATTCTAAGTAACGTCATTTCGAAACCACTTTTAGGATCTGCTGCCAACGGTAAATCGCGTTTGCCATGTAATGCAATTTGATACAATAATTGCACAGTTTCAGGACTAATTCGCGTGCTAATACTTGTTAATAACTGTTGTTGATCATCACTTGCTTGTTCGAGATCTGGTACTAGCTGGACTGTAGCTAAACGTTGTAGCAAGGCTAACAAGGCATTGAGTACACTGACAAAGTCGCGCCCTTGTGCTGACAACTCTTCAGCTTGCGCTAATAAGGCTTTGCCATCTTGATTAATCAATGCGGTCACGATATGAAACAACTGTTGTTGATTTATTGTGCCCAGCATCTGGTGTACATGTTCATCTGTTACTTTACCAGCGCCAAATGAAATAGCTTGATCTAACAAACTTAAAGCATCACGCATACTGCCATCAGCAGATCGCGCTAATTCAGTTAGAGCGTCCAACTCAAACTGAATATTTTCTTGCTGCAAAATATTAGCGAGATGACCTGAAATCTGATCCACTTCCAAGCGGCGTAGATTAAACTGTAAGCAACGTGACAAGATAGTAACAGGAAGCTTTTGAGGATCCGTAGTAGCAAATAAAAACTTAACATGTGGTGGCGGTTCTTCAAGCGTTTTGAGTAGTGCATTAAAACTGCTTGTTGAAAGCATGTGCACTTCATCAATCAAGTAGACTTTATAGCGGCCGCGACTGGGGGCGTACTGAACATTATCCAATAACTCACGGGTATCTTCGACTTTAGTACGAGAAGCAGCATCGACCTCAATCAAATCAACAAACCGACCGGCATCAACCTCTAGGCAACTCTGACATTCACCACAGGGTGTAGAACTTACACCTTGCTCGCAATTGAGTGATTTAGCTAAAATACGCGCTAGTGTTGTTTTACCTACGCCCCGAGTACCAGCAAATAAAAAGGCATGATGTAAACGGTCTTGATCCAGACCATTAATGAGGGCGCGAAGGACATGTTGTTGTCCAACGACTTCAGCAAAGGTTTTAGGCCGCCATTTTCGAGCGAGAACCAAGTAACTCATAGGATGGTTTGGTACCTACTGTCTAATTGCATCTATTTTAATTCAGCATTTTCAACTATATGAATCAAGTTTTTGCAAAGAATATTGGGCGATGACTCACACCAGCCATATCTCGGCGCTCGAGTCCGAAGGCTCCGCTGCTCCCTTCCGGGTCTGACGGACTGACCAACATATCGTCGCGAGTAGACCAGTGCGAATCACCATTGAACGAGTAATCTTAAGGGTTTTTTTCTACTTTGGCTATTTAAATTTCTGAAACTGAGCTATCTATCGACAATCAAAATTACGACTATTTAATTTTCACAAATAGTTTTGTTCTAATCTTTAGATATTAAAATCGCATTTCAGGTCGCAAAATTTATTACCTTGGAAAAAAAATATGCCATTAATGCAAAAATGAAAACCCAATATAGACATGGATTTTCGTTAATTATAGATTACACCCTACTTAATAATTATCAAGAACAGGCGATTATCTTAAGTGATGGGACTCTTGTTGGAACTACTGTCATCCCTACATCTAAAACCAAAAATATTCAACGTTTTGCAATAATCCATACAGCATGAATAATACCTGGTATATAACCCAATAATGTTAAAAGGATATTTAACCAAAATGCACCTCCAAATCCGACTTGTAAAAACACGCCCAATGGTGGGATTAAAATTGCTATTAAAATTCGGACTAAATCCATAATTACCTCGATTTGCTTGTGAAAATGGCTTATATCAATGAAATAATAAATTTAAAAAGCCAATAAATTGTTGTGATACATCCCAGAGCAATGATAGTTGCCATCAATATAAATAAGATGACCGTCACTGCAGAATGCTCTTGTGTTTTTTCAGGGTTATGTCGATAGCTATCCAAAAGCTTAGAATTCATTACGTTTGCTTTCCATACAAAATCAAAAAGATCACCAACCACTGGTATTGCGCCAACTAATGTGTCGATCGCAACATTTATCATCATTCTAATCAAAACTACTTTAGGCACATTCTGTTTGTATGCTTTGAATATTATTAAGCTCGATAAGCTACTACTGATTAAATCACCAACGCCTGGAATGAGCCCCAATATGCCATCAAGGCCAATCTTATAACCACCTGGAAGCGTGATGCTCTCATCTAATAACCAACTTAGACGACTTTGTTTCTTCAAGTCATTTTCAGGCGCTTGCGTCACTGAGAGTTCCCCCACCCCGAAAATTTGAGCCATAGTGTTTGTTTAATGCATATGAGCACGTCTCAAATCAACTAATATCTATTGCAGAGAACGTAATCTAGCTGATTACTGCATCGTATTGTCAGCAGATAATTAATAAAAAGATCTTTGAAATTTTAAGCTAATTAAATAAATTGTTCGATCGCTTTTAATAGCATTACAAATAAGCTTGACGGCACCTTAACACCTGAAGAATTGCCTATAACAGCGCCAACTAGGAAAGCTGTACTGACACTCTTAATAGGATTATCTATTACCGGCTGCAGATAGTTAATAGATGCAGCATTTGATCGAAGTAATAGTTTAGCTAGTTCTACACTTTGTTGTACAGACGCATCGCGCTCCATAACACACCTCCGGCGACAAATAAACAGACTAATGACGTCGCAAAAAATGCCACTGGCATACTAAACCAAGTTTCAAAGACGTAATGTAAAGCCGTTAATGCTAAGGCTAATGCTGAAGCGAGAAGAACGACACCAACAAGTATCAACATAACGACACCAACGGTCTCTACCAATTTACGTTTGAGTAATCGTCCTTCTGCTTCTGCTAACTCGCAAAAACTAATGAATGTTTCTGCAATAAATTTCATTATTCATCATTTTTGAGAGATTTTGAAATTAGATAGCCCGCACCGAATGCAATTAGTAAGCTTGCGAAAGGATTTTCTTTGACTTTACTACTCACTGTTTCAATACCTTCATGACCCACTTCTTGTGCGTGATGTAGATGCTCGATTGCTTTTTCTTTAACATTTTCATAATTTTCTTTAATATTTTGTTTCATATTGATGGTTTCTTGTTCGCCTTTTTGCTTAAGCAGCTGAGTCATTGAAACGACTTGCTCTTTCAATTCAGCAAATTCTTTACGTAATTCAATATCTGTTGCAACTGATGCAACTTTTTCAACAGTTTCTTTTATATTTGTATTCATATTCGTAGACATGATGATTCCTTTTTAATTAAAATTAACCACTCTTTAAATTAACCACTCTTTAAAGGTAAACATTATTCAGGTCCTAATAATGCATAAAGGACAAGACCCACTAATGGTAGTAACAAAATAAGTACTATCCAAACTACCTTTCCGCCTGTTGATGAACTACTTTGAGCAACCTTTACAATTGCCCAAACATCCAAAATCAATATAATGAGTCCAATTAGACCACTGACTTCAATACCCATATTTATCACTCGCGTTTTTAATTCAGATTTTCTTACTACAATTTAGCGGTGAGTAAATATTATCAATTACATTTAATAAGATAATTAAGAGTAGTCTGGTAGTCATGTAGGACAAAACCTTCACTGCATATTTAAGATTATAGATAAGCTCAATGATTGCGTTATAAGTAATGTTAAGACATGTCCTACAGACAATTTATAACTGTTTTGTTTTAATTTACAACAATGCTGAAATTTATTAGGTAATAAACGCATGATAAAAATTGTTATTGTTGATGACCATCTCATTGTAAGACGTGGCTTTAGAGAAATGGCCAATGAAGAAATGAGCTTTAATGTAGTACATGAAGCTTCATCTGGCGAAGCGCTAATTGACTATTTAAGAAATAATACATGTGATGTAGTGTTATTAGACATTTCATTACCAGGTAAAAATGGTATCGATGTTCTTCGTCATATTCGCGAACGATACGCTCACATTAAAGTGTTAATAGTAAGTGGCTATCCAGAAGAACGTTATGCGCTACCTATGATCAAAAATGGTGCAAATGGTTATATCTGTAAAGATTGTGAACAAGAAGAACTTATTAGAGCTATAAGATTGGTCGCAGCGGGCAGACGCTATTTATCACCAAAAACGTCAGAGCTTTTAGCAAATGAAGTATTTAGTGATCATGACAAAGATCCACATCATTCTCTGTCAGAGCGTGAACTACAAGTGTTTATCAGATTAAGTGAAGGAGCCAGTGTGTCTGATATTGCTGATGTACTTAATCTAAGTGTGAAGACAATTAGTACCTATAGAACGCGTTTAAAAGAAAAAATGGCATTAGGCAGCAATGCAGAAATGGCAGCTTATGCCATAAGACATGGATTGATCGGAGGCCAATCGGAGTTACAAAATGAAACATAAACCACTGACTATTTTATTAGTTGAAGATTCAGCAATTATTCGTAAAGTGGTACTCGAAAGTCTCACGAATACTGACAATATTAAAGTTGTTGGTTTTGTCGATGGTCAGAAGAAAGCGATTGAACAACTCGAGCGTTATAAACCCGATCTAGTTATCATTGATCTCGAACTCATTGAAGGCAATGGCTTGGGAGTTTTAAAACAACTTGGACACGAACCAGAAAAGTTTGGCTACCCCAAAAAAGTGGTTTTCACCAATCACACATCACCTGTACTTAAACGTAAATGCCAAGCATTAGATATTGAAGGTTTTTTCGACAAATCATATCAATTAGACGACTTACTAGATTATGTTGAGGTGCTTTCACACTCAGCTTAATTCGAATTGACTATCGGCAATATTGCTTTCACTGTAGTGCCTTGATGATTGAGTGATTTTATAGTAGCAACTCCACCAAAGACTGTCGCGCGCGCGCGCATTCCAGTCATGCCATTTGTTCCCTTTTTAATGAATGACTCATCGAAGCCTTTACCATCATCAATAATATACAGTTCAATGTTTTCGTCTTTGCGAAGTAATCGAACGGTCACATTACGTGCATCAGCATATTTACGAATATTAGTAAGTGATTCTTGACAGATACGATACAGTGCTAATTCAAGATCACTTGAAATAGCAGGCAGTTCTGATGTTAGCTCCAGATGATAATTTGGTGAATCTTCATCGTGTGCATCTTCAGTCATTGCAATAATTGCTTCTAACAAGCCTAGCTCTCTTAGTAACGGCGGCACTAAACTATTGGTAATTGAACGTCCAACATGAATGCTTTGATCAATATTTTCCAATAACCGATCTAGCCGGTCTTTCATAGGATCATCTTGTTTAAGTTTTAAAGTACGTCGAATCCATGATGTATCCATCCTCGCAGCAGTTAATAGTGCACCCAACTCATCATGTAACTCTCGCGCTATGCGTTTCTTTTCATTTTCACTACTACTTGTAATATATGAAGCAAGATCTATTAATTCTTCAGTACGCTTATTAACGATATTTTCTAAATTATTATTCTTATCGAATATTTCTTTGGTAAATTGCTTTGCTGATTGTTGCTGTTGGCGGGTTTGTCTATAACTAATAAACAATAAAGCAAACGAGATAATAGCCAGTCCAAACATAGCCCAGCGTAAAGTGTTTAATGCGTTTATATTTACCTGATTAGCACCTCGAATCGCATCACGAACACCTTCACGTATATTACCAATTTTTTCTTGTACACTGACAATTTCAGCTTGCACAGTTCGATAACTCTGAGAGCGTAGCGTAATATCTTCTTGATCAGGTATCTCAGCCAAATGCATGATGATTGAAGATACATTTTGGTCCAATAATTTCATTTGACTGATATCAAAATAACTTGATCCTTTTGATTCTAAAGCGTTCATTGCACTTTTAATTTCATCTATGCTTTTTTTAAAAGGTATCTCAAAATACCTATCTTTGGTCAGTAAAATTTTCTGTGTCTGCGTTTCTAGATTGAGTAAGTTAATCGATAATTTATCCGTATAATCGAGATAGATATAACCTAATCGATCATTTTCATTGACCGCCTCAGCTTTCTGTATATATCGCGTAAAAAAAACCAGCAAGATCACTAAGAGCAAAGTGATTAAACTAAAAATGAAATTCACTTTATCTTCAACTTCTTTATCTAGAAATACTGGAACAATTTTCGCCATTTTGACTACCAAATTAAATTAAAATCAAATGCAGGATAAGGACTACATCACCGCATGGAGTTAACCGACATCAACTTTATGATGGGTGTATATGATAGATTTATAGATGAGAGTGTTCAACTATTTTCATCTTAATCTTGATACGTAATAAACAACACTAGTGAACGTCAAATAGAAATATTCAGTTCATATTACTTATAAATTTAGTAAGTTATAGTTGTAATTTTGTCGAGGATAATAATCTAAACATTGACGTAGGCAGTGTAAAGATTTAATCAGTGACGTTTAACGTTGATTTAATATGTATTTTATCTATACCTTGCACATATAATTAAGGAGCACATTATGATTAGTTGGGCTGTAACATTTTTGATTATTGCCATTATTGCTGGCGTATTAGGCTTATCTGGCGTAGCTGGAACAGCAACAAACATTGCTTGGATTCTATTCGTTGTCGGGTTGGTACTCGCTTTAGTCTTTATGATAACAGGCCGTAAACCACCAATTTGACATCTTACTTATAACTAGCTATAAAAAAAGCGATACCTTGTATCGCTTTTTTTATAGATACATTTGAACTATTTACTCGATCTTCCCCTGATTAATTTTAGATTATTATGCTACAAAATATAGTCTTAATCCTCATGCCAGACAAAGACTACAAGCACAGCTGTATTTTGCTGACATTAATCAAAAACCGAATTCGCAATAATAAAATCATGGGTATCTTAAAATGATATTCAGTAATACTAATTATCAATGGAGCTTAAAATGACTATCAAATTATTAGCAATACCTTTCGTTATTTTAATGATTGGGTTAATGAGTGGATGTAATACCATTCAAGGTGCTGGAGAAGATATTGAAGCGGGTGGTGAAAAAATTCAAGATTCGGCAAAATAATAATGACACTATTGCTAAGTTTATTTAGGGAGAATAAGAATGCTTAATTGGGCTGTTACCTTCTTTATTATTGCCATTATTGCAGGAGTGCTCGGCTTTTCAGGTATTGCCGGAACTGCAACTAATATTGCTTGGATCCTATTTGTAGTCGGACTAGTTTTAGCGGTGGTTTTTATGCTAACAGGACGCAAACCTAATATCTGAAACAAATAATATTGAGCTATTTAAAATTTTGTTCTATCAAAAGGAAAAGCTATGGATACTCGATTAAAATATCTATCAATACCATTAATGATATTGATGTTAGGTGCACTGAGTGGCTGTGACAACGATAATGATAACGATGTTATCGATAAACAAATTCAAGATACAGGTAATAGCAGTGAAAAGGATGCAGAAAAAACTAAAAACTATTGATTATTAGCAGACAATTACCCGAAAATCCTACGGCTGTTTACATTATGAGTGCATGAACTGATCCAAATCTTCAGCACACTCATTATCGTCGGCAGCCGTTAATCAGCTCAAACTCATCGCGTAAGTGATCATTTAGTTATGAAGGTTTGGTGTCCACGGCGCGATTCGAACGCGCGACCTTCCCCTTAGGAGGGGGATGCTCTATCCAGCTGAGCTACGTAGACTCCGATCAGAACATTATAGCAGGGCGATATTCGCACAACTAGTTTAAGAATAAAATTACTAATTTCAGGCACCTTTTTGTAACATTATTAGCCTATTTAAAAACAAAAAAAGCCGTAGTGAATTTAATCACTACGGCTTTTTATTGAATAGTATAAATTTAAGCAGCTAAGTTTTTAGTTTTGCGACGTAAACCCATAAATCCTAGTAATGCTGGAGCAAATAGGAATGCCGCGGCTGGAATTGGAACAGCGCTCACAGAAACAGAATCAATGCCGCCACCAAATGTATCACTTATGCCAGCTGCACTAAAGCCAAGAATATCACTGCCAGTGCCAATAACTGAGAATACATAAGTTGTCCAAACGTTATCCACGTTACCTGCACCATTACCCGTGATTATGGCCGGTACACTAATAATGCTGCCATTCCAAAGTGCGCTAATGCCATTGGTATCAGAAGGCTGATCTAAGCGAGGAGAATAAGCAAATGACAGTGTATAAGCTTGGCCTGCTGTTGTTGATAATGTTTGGAATATATTAGTGTTGCCTGTTGAATCAAGTTCTGCAAAATTATCACCCGCAGCAGCGGTACCTACTCTATTGTTTCTAATTTCAATACCATTTGCGTTACCACCAGTAGTCCAACCGGTAATATTGCTAAAAGTCTCGAACGTTCCTGGTGCAACAGTGCTTGGTGTATCTTCAAAGGAGCCGTTGACCACCAAGTTGACAGGAGCAGCTTGAACTTGTGATGCTAAGGCAAACAAGCTAGCCGCAAATATAAATTTAAGTTTCATATGAAGTTTTCCTTATAGATTCTGCAACCCAGCCGACTCTGAAAACTGAGCCCTGTGGCTTTCCGTACTTAGCTCGCACTAAGCTTGGCGAAAATAAGTTGAGAAAAAATCTCGACTCGGTCACAATATTAATCAAATAAAAATACATTGTCTAATATAACTTGTTATCATTTTCCACATTTTTATAAATTTTAAAGGCATCGCAATCAGATTCTAGACGTTAATAAGGAATGTTAACCTACCTTAAGAACAAGCATCGCTTAGCCAATTAGTTATCTTTTGCTATTTTGGCGGTTGTTTCTAGTATGATAAAATAATTACAATCCGGCTTCGAACATAATTATAGATATATACAATAGTGCATTTTTCTAATCATATTTTTTATCTTCCGCGCTGATTTTTAGCTCTCACGCTTAATAAATCGCTGATTAAAAACGACACAAAACCTTTTTAGCATACAAACAAAAAAGCCGTAGTGAACTCAATCACTACGGCTTTTAAAATTGAAAGTTTAAAATTTATGCAATTATATTTTTAGCTTTACGACGTAAGCCCATAAAGCCTAATAATGCAGGTGCAAATAACAATGCTGCTGCTGGAATTGGAACGGCTGAAACCTGTGATGCTATTGTATCAAGCCTTAATGCTCCACGCCCATTTTGAAAAGGGACGATAGCGATTCCAGAAATAGTATAAGAACCCGCAAGAAGAGTCCACATTCCTGTAGACCATTTGCTAGAAGCTGCTGCGGCATCATAATCATTTAATATTTGACTAGTGAAACTAGTTGGAAGCGATGTGAATCCTAAGCTTGCTGCCCCAGAAAACACATGAAAAATGTCACCGGATAGGAATGCATCAGTAACTGTTAACGTAGAAGCTTGATTAATGTTAAAGCTGTAAGTGTCCTTCCAGGAGGCAATACCCGGCCCACCAAAGGTAAATTCTTTCCAACCTGCATCGGCAGTAAGTGTAGCGGCCGAACTTAGAGCAGATAAGCCTAGTGCTAGTGCTCCTAAAAGGAACATTGTTGTACCTTTACATTTCATGATGTTTATCTTCTGAAAAATGCAACCCAGCCATCATTTAGTAGTTCACTAAAGATCTGAATCTTTCCGTGCTTGGCTCACACCAAGGTTGGCTTGTTTATGAGATTTAAAAATACAATCTACACTAAACGATAGTTTAAAGGACGGTAGTTTGTCTATAGTACCTTAGTACTAGAAGGTTGACTTTATATCTTTTAGATACTAAACCTAGTTCAAAAAAGAGCAACTAACAGCCTACTTTGCACAACAACTTATCTTAATATATGCTTTTCACTCCATTAAGATATTCAATAGCCTACTATCTTTGCTACCTCACGATCATTACCCTCTTTTTGTCAATGACCCTACTATTTTTGAGTTTTTAACGACATCATAATAAATATAATTTATTAATGGATTTCTCATCATTCAAAATCCATCTCCGACCTACCCTAGAATAAAATAAACGTTACTAGCATTAGCACTGCACCTAATAAGTTTCAGTCAAAATTAATCACTTCGGTGTGTACACTTTCTTCGAAATCACAATGTTAAAAATTATAAATAGTCAAAATAATTATTGCATATCTTAATGAGAATGATTATCATTAGCATCAAGTTCAATTATTACATTTGCTCTCACTTGAATAGACTAAATATAACTCTCAGGAAGGAACTTACCATGAGTAACAAGGCAGAAAATGAGTGGCAGCCACTGGCTAAACATGGACAGTGGCTTATCGAATATCGATCTAGTTCTCGCATTATACGAGTTCACTTGGATGACACAATCTTGTATCTAAAGAGTGAAGCATATCAATTGTTATGGGGCACGATAACTGAAGGATTAGATGTGCTTGAACGTGTGGAAGATGATCAAGCTCGCTTAATGAATCAAAAACATGCATTACAGTCTCAGGTTGGCTGGCCGCAAACACGGCATTAATTATATTAAATTTTAAAGGAGAAAAAAATGTCAATCCAAATTGATGCACGCCTAAAGATAATGCGCTCACTTGGTATAGATTTACCTGGATTATCGCGTAAAAGCATCGAAAACCGTCCTCATCCACCTGGCCAACATGGCGTTAATAGTGCTCGGCGTAGAAAATCAGAATATGGCCTTGCTCTGATCGAAAAACAGAAATTACGATTTAACTATGGTGTGAGTGAACGTCAATTACGGACATTGATGATGGAAGCTCGTCGCAAAGCTGGCCCATCAGGAGATCTGTTGTTGCAGATGCTAGAATGCAGACTAGATAATGTGGTATTTCGCGCCGGATGGGCGCCGACTATTCCGGCGGCACGACAACTCGTTAGCCATTGTCATATATTAGTGAATAATAAACGCGCTAATATTGCATCTATACGTTTACGAATAGGCGATGAAGTGACTTTACGTGAACGCTCTCGTACTATTACTTTGATAGATCACTCTATTGAAACGCCTTCTTTAGATCGTCCGGAGTGGTTAAGTTATGATCCAAAGACATTCACAGCAAAGATAACCCGTTTACCTGAAGCGGACGAAGTGCCATTTCCTGTAGAAGTTCATTTAGTTGTGGAACATTACGCAAAGAGCATGTAATTAGCTGAAAAAAAGATTAATAATTATAATATCTCATTGAAATGCATGGTGGCAATTACTGATATCTATAATGTTAGTCAGCCTTTTACTTTTTTATCTAGATGATTAATCTCTATTATTAAGCGTCTTTTTTAGACTACAAAGTATTATTAGCTTGTTTTAGCCTTGCCTTTGTAAGCAGCTTGTTTTCTAAGAAAATTAACACTGGATGAGTTGCACGATTTTGAACACAGCCTGAGTAAATCATGCTGAAAGCTTACTAATTTTTTACGAGCGATTACAAAATAGTAAAAATAAAATTCGTTCTAAATTTTACTCTCAATAAAGGCTTATTAAACTACTAAAAAATCATTTAAATAACATTCATATTGTAATTAATTTTCCTTTTCGCATTAAAAAAGCCGTAACAAACTTAATCATTACGGCTTCTAAATTGAACTCGAGCTCTGTTTATTTTACTGTCTAGCTGCCCATGTTCCACACGGCTGATTGTGTTATCCATTTGCCATCTGAATTTTGTTTGATAACAGTCATCAAAACGCCTCCAAAAGTTATGCCTTCTTTTTTATCATTAACGCCATCAGCTTGCCATTTGGCAACCTGCACAATTTGATCTTGGTTGCGATAAGCGTTAACTGTTTCTATAGAATGATTGTGAACACCGTTATCAATAAAGCTTTTAAATAAATTTACAATTTGTTGTTGTCCAACAAGGATCTCACCATTACCAGGTGACAGTGTCGCATCTTCAGTATATAGCTCAGCTAATGCTGCACTGTCGCCAGCATTGAATGTTTTATTCCAAGTTGCATTAACGGATGCTAAGATTTTTGTAGCATCATCTTCATTTGCCATAGCACTACCTACGCTTCCGCCAATAATATAACTACACAAAGTAAGTGTTGATAAAAATTTTCTCATTGTTCGTACTCCTTAAATTTAATATGAATAGCAACTTTTTAGTTACTATCAGCATTGAGGCAATTCATTAGCTGCCTAACTAATTAGTTAGTTAGTTAACACTATTTAAATACGTCACGGTTGTTCTGTAATTTTACAAGTAAAGATGTTAACGCGTCGCCCTCTTCTGGCGATAAAATACTCATTAAACGATCAACACGACGATAATATTCTGGCATCACTTGATCAAGCTTTGCTTGACCTAAAGCAGTCAGTTTGATGTGAAATTTACGTCTGTCAGCGCCGTCGACCACTCGGACAACCAAGCCTTCTTTATTTAGGCCATCAATGAGCCCGCTCATTGTAGCTCTTGACACGCCTGCTTTTCCTGCAAGCAATGATGGTGTGGAGGTTAAATTCTGCTCACGCATCAACAAGATTAATACCCACCAACGCCCTTGTAATAGACCATATTGGCCTAAAAAGTTGTCTAGAACATCTGATAGGTCAGAACCTACCCGTAATAAAGTAAGAAAATGCATTACACCATTAATGTTCGCTTCGGGATACCTTTCAGCAAACTTGGTTAATACTTTTAAGTTTGGTAAATGTTTTAATTTCAACATGATAACATTATAGTTAGCCAGCTAACTATTTGTCAAGGTATTAGACAAGTCCACTAAGTAAGAGACTAAACTTGTTAATAATACTTCTTGTTATTAGCCCATACTTGCTAAGGCTAGACAATATGTTTGCCTCTTACCATCCGAATGAAGATTTTCAACTAATCTATCCTTGTCTGCTGTTCATGATTATTTTTTATATGAGTACATTTAATGATTGA